>Reba_p1__coassemble_1185_pt1 | contig 15111 bp, 10 predicted proteins | sample Reba_p1__metabat2_low_PE_002 | metagenome-assembled genome bin Reba_p1 | reverse complement strand
CCAAAGCCTCTCCCTTTTGGGAGAGGTGGCACGGCGAAGCCGTGACGGAGAGGGTCCCGCACGCCCAAATTTCCACCTCTGTCTGTAAATTTTACGCACAGGCCTTGATTTTTCCCGCTGGTCGTGCTACTATTAACTCAGTTTCATCCTGTCCAAAACGTGGATGCGGACAAGGGAGCGCTGATCCGGCGCACTGCAGAGAGGGCCGCCGTCCGGCAACGGGCGTGCTGCGAGCGGCCCGTGCGCCCTAGTGCTATCCACCACCGCAGAGTGCAGAGGCGAACCTCTGCCGGGTGCGCCCGTTACAGCACAGCGAGTGGCAGCGGCCCTTTGGCCCTGCAATTCGGGTGGAACCGTGGAGTATGCTTTTTTGCAAGGCGCTTCATCCCGTAAGAACAGCGGGATGGAGCGCCTTTTTTCTATCTTTTTATCTGACCCAAAGGAGATATCGCAATGAAGATCATCTACAAGGACGGCCAGGTGGCCGAGTGCCCCCAGGACCAGGAGCTGCACGTTCTGCGCCACACCGCAGCCCATGTGATGGCACAGGCCATCAAGCGGCTGTATCCCCAGGCGGATTTTGCCTTTGGCCCCGCCACCGAGAACGGCTTTTTCTACGACGTTGACCTGGGCGACCAGAAGCTGACCGACGACGATCTGGCTGCCATTGAGCAGGAGATGCGCCGCATCGTCAAAGAGAACCTGCCCATCAAGCCCTTTATCCTGCCCCGTGCCGAGGCTGAGAAGCTGATGGCGGAGCGCAGCGAGCACTATAAGCTGGAGCACATGGCAGACCTGGCCGATGAGACCGAGTTCAGCTTCTTCCAGCAGGGCGAGTACGTGGATATGTGCGTCGGCCCCCACCTGTGCTACACCAAGGCCCTGAAGGCCTTCAAGATCACCCAGCAGTCCGGCGCATACTGGAAGAACGACAAGGACAACAAGATGCTGACCCGTATCAACGGCGTGGCTTTCCGCAATCAGGAGGAGCTGGACGCCTGGGAGAAGGAGCAGCAGGAGGCCCGCGAGCGCGATCACCGCAAGATCGGCAAGGAGATGGGCCTGTTCATGACCGATGACCTGGTGGGCCGCGGCCTGCCCATGTTCCTGCCCGCAGGCTACACCGTCTGGCAGGAGCTGGAGAACTATATCAAGGAGAAGGAGCGTGCACGCGGCTACCTGCACGTTATGACTCCCTGCATCGGCACTGTGAACCTGTACAAGACCTCCGGTCACTGGGATCACTACCGTGAGAACATGTTCCCCGCCATGGAGATGGAGGGCGAGAGCTATGTTCTGCGCCCGATGAACTGCCCCCACCACATGATGATCTACGCAAATCGTCCCCATTCTTACCGTGATCTGCCCATGCGCATCGGCGAGATCGCACACGACTTCCGTTACGAGTCCTCCGGCACCCTGAAGGGCATCGAGCGCGGCCGTCACTTCTGCCAGAACGACGCCCACCTGTTCTGCACCCCGGAGCAGATCAAGAGCGAAGTGGCCGACGTGTGCAACCTGATCTTTGAGACCTACAAGGACTTCAACATCACCGATTACCGCTGCGTGCTGAGCCTGCGCGACCCCGCCGACAAGAAGAAGTACCACGACGATGACGCCATGTGGAACCACGCCGAGAACGCTCTGCGTGAGGTGCTGACCGAGCTGGGCATCCACTTCACCGAGGAGATCGGCGAGGCTGCCTTCTACGGCCCGAAGCTGGACGTGAACGTCAAGCCCGCCGTGGGTGCCGAGTACACTCTGTCCACCTGCCAGCTGGACTTCTGCCTGCCCGCCAAGTTCCACCTGACCTATGTGGACAAGGACGGCACCGAAAAGACTCCTGTGGTGCTGCACCGCGCCATCCTGGGCTCTCTGGACCGCTTCATGGCTTACCTGATCGAGGAGACCAAGGGCAAGTTCCCCACCTGGCTGGCCCCCATGCAGGTCAAGGTGCTGCCCGTGTCCGAAAAGACCCTGGACTACGCTCAGGATGTTACTGAGAAGCTGGTGGAGGCCGGTGTCCGCGTGGCACTGGACGACGACAACCAGAAGATCGGCTACAAGATCCGTGCCGCACAGCAGGTGGACCGTGTGCCCTATATGCTGGTGCTGGGTGCCAAGGAAGCCGAGGCCGGCAACCTCTCGGTGCGTGACCGCAAGGGCGAGACCACGCAGTGGGAGACCGCTGCTTTTGTGGAGAAGATCACCCAGGAGATCCGCGAGCGCAGCCTGTGATCCCCCAGCCATTGGTTCTGAATCGCTAAAAAAGCCCCGCCGGGTATGCCCGGCGGGGCTTTTTTATGCTGCAAGCGGTTACTTCAGCAGGTTGTCGTTCTCAAAATAATCGATGCGCATCGAGCGGCGCACATCGGCCAGGGTAGCAGCGGCGGTCTCCTGGGCCACAGCGCAGCCCTGCTTCAGGATATCCACCACGTCCGGCAGGCGCTGCTCCCACTCCTTGCGGCGGGTGCGGATGGGCTCCAGCTCTGCCTGGATCACGCTGTTGAGGAACTTTTTCACCTTCACATCCCCCAGGCCGCCCTTCTGGTAGTGCGCCTTCACCTCGTCCAGGCTCTGGTACTCCGGCCAGAACGCAGCAAAGTGCTCCGGCTTGCAGAAAGCGTCCAGGTAGGTGAACACGGTGTTCCCCTCCACCTTGCCGGGGTCCTGCACCCGCAGATGGCCGGGGTCTGTGTACATGGACATGATCTTTTTGCGGATCTCCTCCGGCTCCTCGGACAGATAGATGCAGTTGCCCAGGCTCTTGGACATCTTGGCCTTGCCGTCGATACCCGGCAGACGCAGGCAGGCAGAGTTGCCCGGCAGGATGATCTCCGGCTCGGTGAGGGTATCGCCGTAGACCGAATTGAACTTGCGGACGATCTCGCAGCACTGCTCGATCATGGGTTTCTGGTCCTCGCCGGCGGGCACAGTGGTGGCCCGGAATGCGGTGATGTCCGCTGCCTGGCTGATGGGGTAGCAGAAGAAGCCCACCGGGATGCTGGCCTCAAAGTTGCGCATCTGGATCTCGGATTTTACGGTGGGGTTGCGCTGCACCCGGGACACGGTGACCAGGTTCATATAATAGAAGCTCAGCTCGGTGAGCTGGGGCACCATGGACTGAATAAAGATATGGCTCTTTGCGGGGTCGATGCCGCAGGCCAGGTAATCCAGCGCCACCTGCAAAATGTTCTGGCGCACCTTCTCCGGGTTTTCGGCGTTATCGGTCAGCGCCTGGGCATCGGCGATCATCACATAGATCTCGTCGTACTGACCGGAGTTCTGCAGCCGCACCCGCTCCTTCAGCGAGCCGACATAGTGGCCCACATGCAGCCGGCCGGTGGGGCGATCGCCGGTCAAAATGATCTTTTTCATGAGGGGTTCTCCTTTTCTCTAAAGCAGCAGCAGGGCCGCCGCATTCTGACTTGAATATAAGTATAGCCCGCCGGTTTTTTTCTGTCAACAAAGAAAAAAGCGATGAACGTATGTTCATCGCTTTACTGGCGCCTCTTGCCTGACTCGAACAGGCGACACCCTGATTAACAGTCAGGTGCTCTAACCGACTGAGCTAAAGAGGCATCTATATAAAACGGCGCAAGGCCGTTTTACGCAATATGGTGACCCGTACCGGAATCGAACCGATGTTAAAGGCGTGAGAGGCCTCTGTCTTAACCGCTTGACCAACGGGCCATATTTGCTTGGTTGGAAGTGGCTTGCCGCTCCCGACTTGACTAGTTTACCACGGGAGCGGCACTTTGTCAACATCAAATTTCAACTTTTTTTATTTTTTTGTGCGCAGGGCGTCTGCCCCCTCGGCCAGGCCCTGCAGCCCGGCAAGCACCGCCCGCTCAAAAAGAAACAAGTTTTCGTTCCTGGTGAAATTTCTTTTAGATTTTTGTTGCTTTTATGCGAATTTCGTGCTCTGTTTGTTGATTTTAGTCCACATTTATGTATAATGGTATGCAGGGGACTATGGCACTCCCCTTACAGCGATGTGCTGTTTTTTCAGAGAACGAGGTACGACTAACCCATTGTAAAGCTAGGAAAGATGAGGTATCTTCAATATGGCAACGTTGGATCTTCAGAAGTACGGCATTACCGGCACCACCGACATCGTTTACAACCCCACCTACGAGCAGCTGTTTGCTGAGGAGACCGAGCCCAGCCTGGAAGGCTACGAAAAGGGCCAGGTCAGCGAGCTGGGCGCAGTCAACGTCATGACTGGCATCTACACCGGCCGCTCCCCCAAGGATAAGTTCATCGTCATGGACGAGACCTCCAAGGACACCGTGTGGTGGACCAGCCCTGAGTACAAGAACGACAACCACCCTGCTTCTCCCGAGACCTGGGACGCAGTGAAGAAGATCGCTCTGGACGAGCTGTCCAACAAGCGCCTGTTCGTTGTGGACGCATTCTGCGGCGCCAACCACGACACCCGCATGGCCATCCGCTTCATTATGGAAGTGGCCTGGCAGGCACACTTCGTCAAGAACATGTTCATTCAGCCCACCGAGGAAGAGCTGGCCAACTTTGAGCCGGATTTCGTTGTTTACAATGCTTCCAAGGCAAAGGTCGAGAACTACAAGGAGCTGGGCCTGAACTCTGAGACTGCAGTTATCTTCAACCTGACCAGCCACGAGCAGGTCATTGCTAACACCTGGTACGGCGGCGAGATGAAGAAGGGTATGTTCTCCATGATGAACTACTTCCTGCCGCTGAAGGGCATTGCATCCATGCACTGCTCCGCCAACACCGACCTGGAGGGCAAGAACACCGCCATCTTCTTCGGTCTGTCCGGCACCGGCAAGACCACCCTGTCCACCGATCCCAAGCGTCTGCTGATCGGCGACGACGAGCACGGCTGGGATGACAACGGCGTGTTCAACTTCGAGGGCGGCTGCTACGCTAAGGTCATCAACCTGGACAAGGACTCTGAGCCGGATATCTACAACGCCATCAAGCGCAACGCTCTGCTGGAGAACGTGACCCTGGACGAGAACGGCAAGATCGACTTTAACGACAAGAGCGTTACCGAGAACACCCGTGTGTCCTACCCCATCACCCACATCCAGAACATCGTCCGCCCGGTGTCCTCCGCTCCGGCTGCCAAGGACGTGATCTTCCTGTCTGCTGACGCATTCGGCGTTCTGCCCCCGGTCTCCATCCTGACCCCGGAGCAGACCCAGTACTACTTCCTGTCCGGCTTTACCGCAAAGCTGGCTGGCACCGAGCGCGGCATCACCGAGCCCACCCCCACCTTCTCCGCTTGCTTCGGCCAGGCTTTCCTGGAGCTGCACCCCACCAAGTATGCTGAGGAGCTGGTCAAGCGCATGCAGATGAGCGGCGCCAAGGCCTACCTGGTCAACACCGGCTGGAACGGCACCGGCAAGCGTATCTCCATCAAGGATACCCGCGGCATCATCGACGCTATCCTGAGCGGCGCTATCAACGAGGCACCCACCAAGACGATCCCCCACTTCGGCTTCGAGGTGCCCACCGCACTGCCCGGCGTTGATCCCGCCATCCTGGACCCCCGCGACACCTATGCAGATGCCGCTCAGTGGGAGGAGAAGGCAAAGGATCTGGCTCAGCGCTTCATCAAGAACTTTGCTAAGTACGAGGGCAACGAGCACGGCAAGGCCCTGGTGGCTGCCGGCCCCCAGCTGTAAGCTGAAAACCCCCGCATAAGACCCCATAAACAGTCCAAGGCCCCTGCCGATACCGGCAGGGGTCTTGGTTTTTGTTTTTTCAGGGCATTATCTCAGCATCTGCCGCCGTGGTGATGCCCGCCGCAGCCCGGACAGCTTTGCCGGGGACAGGCAAGCCCCGGCAGAGCCAGGGTGCAAGGCTCAGACCAGGCGTCCATCCTCGATATGCAGCACCTGCTGGGCCATAGCGGCGATCTCCGGGTTATGGGTCACAAGGATCAGGGTCTGGCCAAAGCGGGCAGCGCAGCTGGTGAGCAGCTCCATGGTCTCCTCCCCGGTCTTTTTGTCCAGGTTGCCGGTGGGCTCGTCCGCAATGATCAGCTCCGGCTTTGCCAGCACCGACCGGGCAATGGCAGCCCGCTGCTGCTGGCCGCCGGACAGCTCCGAGGGGAACTTTTTCAGCTTATCGGACAGGCCCAGCGTGCCCACCACCTCCTCAAAAAAGGCGGGGTCCGGCCTGCGGTGGTCCAGCTTCAGGGGCATCAGGATGTTGTTCTGCACGCTGTATTCCTCCAGCAGGTTGAAGCGCTGGAACACAAAGCCCATGTGACGGCGGCGGAACACCGCCCGCTTTGCGTCCGGCATGGCGCCCACATCCTGGCCCTGCAGCAGCACCTGGCCGCTGGTGGGCTGGTCCAGCCCGCCCAGGATGTGCAAAAAGGTGGATTTGCCCGACCCGCTGCGCCCGATGATGGCGTAAAACACCCCCTGCTCAAAGTCATAGCTGACCCCGTTCAGGGCGTGGACCTCGCCGGAGGCGGTCTTATAGGTCTTGGTCACATCTTTTGCTGAAAGCAGGATGCTCATAACGTCTCCCTTCCTTTCCAGAGCTTTGCCTTTGCGGCCAGGGCCACCAGGGCTGCGCCGCCAAAGGCCAGCAGCATAGGCCCGACCATGTCATTCAGCCCAATGCCGCGGCTCTCCCAATATCCCACCAGGCCCTGGATGGCCTCCACCAGGCTGATCTGCTGCGGCAGCTCCGTGGGCAGGGTGGGGTTTGCGTAGGCATGGACCCGTTTTTGACCAGCGTACAAAAGGTACAGCACGCCCCCGCCTGCCAGGGCGGTAATGGCCCGGGCAGCGGCCTTGCCCAGCACCCGGCCGGTCATCTGCAGCCGGGACATCCCAATGGCCCGCAGCAGGGCAAACTTTTTTTGTTCCTCCACGGTCTCCAGGCTCATAGCGCCCGCCAGGATCAGCAGAGCCGTCACGGCCACACAGCCGCTCACCGCATACAGCAGCACGATGACCTGCACCTGCTCCTGATCCTCTACGCTGATCCGTGCCCGGTTATTCAGAAATCCCAGTTTATGCTCCTTGCTCACATCCGATACCATCCGGTCGGTCAGCTGCAGATTGCCGCGCATATCTGCCCAGAGGTTGATCACTTCAAATCCGGCAGGGGCGTCGGCCCGGTAACCAAAATAGAAGGCATTGCCCACGCCGCCCCCGTCCGGCGCATCCCACACCGCATCGGCGGGCATAGCGTCCAGGGCCTTTTGCAGTCCCGCCGGGGACAGCACCACGGTATAGGGGTCGTGGATATGGCCGCCATTTCCGTTGGCCTCCTGGGGGATGCGCCGCACCGCTGCGGGCAGCTCCAGCGATGCCAAGTCGGTTTTTTCCTTATTGTAAAAATGCACCGTGATGGGTCCCTGGGGCAGAGTGTAGTCTCGGCTGGAGATATCCTCTCCCGGCTGGAGGTAGACCGAGCCGTATCCCTTATACTGTGCCCAGTCATCGGTCAGCCGTCCGTCATTCACGCTTTCATCGGGGAAGCACAACAGGGCCAGGTCCCCCGCTTCAAAGGCGGCGGTATCCTCCCCCAGCTGCAAAAAATCCCACTGGCCGCCCACCACCAGCAGGCTGGCAGTGCGCCGGGGCATCCCCGCAAAGGAGAGGCCCACGTCCTTTTGCAGGCGGGCACGGACGGAAGCAATGCCCGGGATGCGGGACAGCTCCTCTAACTGCTGGGGCGTGATCAGCACGCCGGAGCCAATGCGGGTCTTCGGGTCCATATCGGACTGCTTTAACACCTGGTAGTGGGACTGGTTGGTAAGGTTCTCCCGCACCAGCAGCGGCGTCTGGGACTCCAGCAGGGGCATCACCGTCACCATACCAAACACGCACAGCAGCACCCCGATCAGCCCATTGCGCAGCCAGCGCACCCGTCGGGCTGCCCCTTGCCGCAGCTGAAATCCACCGGTCAGCGGGGTGCGCACTGCCACCCAGAACAACAGGGTGCGGGCCAGAGCGGTGACCGCCAGCCACAAAACCACCAGCAGGCCCAGCTGGCCCCAGGGCAGCGCCACCTTCACCGGCACGCTATCGGTGTAGGCCAGAAGCCGCAGCCCCACCCAGGTCAGCCCTGCGCCCAGCGGCACGCCCAGCACCAAGGCAGGCAGCAGCAGCAGGCCGGTCTCGGTAAGGCAGAGCTGCCACAGCTGGCCCCGGGTCATGCCCAGGCTGCGCAGGGTCACAAAGCTGTGTACATCCCCCGGCAGCTGCATCAGATACACGCACAGCACCGACACCCCGGCCACCGCCAGGATCATAGTCAGGTACAGCCGGGGGGATATATTTCCCCCTTCCGGAGCAAGGATAGCCTTGTTTTCCATAGGCACGGTATCCACACCGCTGCGTGCCTCCATCAGGTATTCCCGCAGGGCGTTGCAGTCGTTTTTCAGCGGCCCAGGCTCGGTCTCCGGGTCATGCCGGGGCTGGATGAAGTAGGAGAAGCCCGGCGGGTCCACCACCAAACCGCGGGACTGGGCGTGGCCGGCCATTTTCTCCTGCACCACCTGGGCTTCCTCCGGGGTCACCACCGCCCCCACCAGGGGCCAGACGGCGTTTTCACTCCACATCCAGCGATCGGTAAAGGGACGGATCACGCCGGTGAGGGTATAGCTGCGCTGGATGACCAGGGTCTCGCCCCCGCAGCGGATGACGATATCCAGGTCGATCTTTTGGCCGGGGACGGCTTCCAGCCCCATCTCGGCCAGAACGTCCTCCTCGATGGCCACCTCCCGCAGAGCGGACGGCCATGCGCCGGACGCCAGCTCCAGCCTGCCCAGCTCCCGCAGCCCCTCGTCTATCGTGCCAATGCTCACGCCGCCTCGGGTGGTGCCATAGCACTGCATCTGGCCCCAGCGTTTGGCTCCGGCCCAGCGGGACAAGAACTCTGCGTCCTGGGGCTGGCCGTTGGGCAGCGCATAGTACCAGCTGCCGTACAGGTTCTGGCGGTAGCTGGCGTTGGTGGCCTGGATGCTGCCTAAAACAGACAGGGACATCAGCGCAAAGCCGAAGCTCACCAGCAGCACCAGCACGACCAGCCCGCTGGAACGCCGCTTGCGCCGCACCCCCTGCACCGCCAGGGAAAACAGCTCCTTGTCCATACAATGCACCTCCTTTAGAAGTAAAGACGGGGAGTTTTTTCCGCTTTTTCGAGAAAAAGCGGAGCAAAAAGCTTTTTGGCCGCAAAATGCCGCTGGCATTTTGCAAAAGGGGGTTAGGTTTTTTCAGATTTTCGCAGGGCAGCCTGCGCCGCCCAGCAGGCCAGCCCCGGCAGGACCACGCACAGCAGGGACAGCACCGCCGCCCGCTGGCCCAGGCTGCCAAAGCCCGCCCAGTTCCGCAGCAGGATCCGGGCCGCCGTGGGCAGGCTGATCCAGTAGCCCTCATAGGCCTCCGGATGGCCTGCGGCCCGCTCCAGGATCAGGGCGGTCACGCCGCCCCCAAATTCCAGCAGCCAGCCGCCCGCCAGCGCCACAGCGCAGCGGGCCAGGGCCGTGCCGGCCAGGCGGACCCGCTGCTGCGCCGCCGACATCCCCAGCACCCGCAGCAGCGCCCAACTGGGCCGCCGGGCCTGTGCCTCCACCGACAGCGCCGCCGTCAGCAGCAAAAGCAGCATCGCCCCGCCGCAGGCCCCCAGGATATACCCTTGAGCCAGCAGCTGGGTCTGGAGCTGTTCCTCCGCCAAAAGATTCTGGCGCATGCTCAGCAACCGCAGCTCCTGCTGGCTGCAAAAGCGCTGCAGCACTGCGTCCACCCCGACGACGTTCAGCTCGGCCCGCAGCAGCACCCGCTGCCAGCCCAGCTCCTGTCCGGCCACATACGTTCCAAGGCCCCTTTCCTCCTGGGGCAGCGGGAAATACGCTTCGCCCCAGCGGGTCCCGGCGGGCAGGTTGGCCAGCATCCGTTCCACAAAGGCCCGGCTGCACACCACGGTATAGGGGTCCAGCAGAAACAGGCCCCGGCTCTGGCTGGCCTCTGGCCCCAGGCGGCACACCCGCACGCTTGCAGCGCGGCAGGCCAGCGCCTCGCCCTGCCCGCTGTAAAAGTGCAGCTGCACCTCTGCGTCCGGCAGGGGGTAATCCCGGTTGGAGAGATCCTCCCCTGGGGCCAGGAGGATCTCCGGGGTATGGTATGCACTGAGCATCTGATCCGGCACCTGCCGGGTGGGGAAGCAGAGCAGCACCTGCTGCCCTGCGTCAAACGCAGCGGCATCCGGCCCAAAGTCCAGCACATCGGCCCAGGGGGCGGCGTTTTCCAGCACCACCAGCCGTGCCCGGTGCTCGGCCAGGCCGGGGTATTCCAACCCCACATAGGAGCGGGACACCGGCAGGCTCTCCAGCATACCAGGCAGCTGCCGCAGCTGGGCCAGCTGGCTGTCGGTCAGCAGGCCCTCCTGGGCGCTAAGATCGTAATGGGGCTGCTGGCGCACCGCCTCCCGCCGTTCCCAGTGGGGCACGGCCTGCATCTCGGTGTGGATCACCGTGACCCCAAACCCCAGCAGCAGGCAGGCGATCAGCCCCTGCCTGGCCCAGCACAGCCTGCGGCGGGCCGCCGACGGGAGCTGGAACTGCCCCACCAGCGGGGTCCGCCAGGCCGCCCACACCACCGACAGCCGGGCCGCTGCGTACAGGCCCAGCCACAGCAGGGCCGCCGCCAGCATGGACCGCCCAGGCAGCACCACGGTAAACGGCATTGGCCCGGCAAAGACCACGGCCCGCAAAGCAATCCAGACCACCGCCCCCGCCAGGGGCAGGCCCAGCACCACGGCGGGCACTGCCAGCAGCAGCGCCTCCCACAGGCTCAGGGCTGCCCCCTGGCCCCATGTCATGCCCAGGCTGCGCAGGGTGGCAAAGCGCCGCACCTGTTCCGGCAGCTGCATCACCTGGATGCAGAGCACCGCCGCCAGGGCGGTAAGACCCATGATCCCCGCCAAACCCGGGTCGGACGGGGGGGTGCTGGCCGTATAGGCTTGGTGGTTGACGCAGGGGGCTTTTTCCAAGCCCAGATATTCATTCAGCTGGCTCACAGCCTGGTCCCGCCCGCCCGGGTGCACGGTCATAAAATACTGACACACCGGCTCTGCGGCCCCGGCTTCTCTTTGCAGGGACCGGGCCTCCGGATCGGCCACCGCCAGGCTGACCAGCAGCTGGCCGGTGGGCTGGCCGGTGGCGTTCTTGGTCAAGACCCAGCGGTCGGTATAGGGCTGGATCACCCCGCAGAGGGTATAGGTGCGGTACAGCGTCACCGGCCCGGACTCGGTCTCCATCCGGACGGGCAGGGTCAGCTGCTGGCCTGGCTGGGGGTCGGCCAGGCCCAGCTGGGCCAGCACCGCCGCTTCCGCCGCCAGTTCTCCCTCGGCCTGGGGCCACCGCCCAGCCGACAGGCGCAGGCGGCCCACCCGGCACATCCCTTCGTCCAACGTGCCCAGCGCCGCCGGACCGGTGGGGGTATCCACCTGGCCCCAGGGCCGGGCCGTGCCCAGCTGGATCAGCCAGCGCTGCCGGGACAGCCAGGCTCCGTCCCGCTCTTGCCCCGCCAAAACGCCCAGATACCATTCTCCATAGATGTTTTTGGCAAACTCCTGGTTGGTGGCCTGGATGCTGGCGCTCAAGGACAAGGAAGCCAGCGCAAACCCAAAGCTCAAAGCCAGCACCGCCAAGACCCGCAGGGCCTTGCCCTTGCTGCGCCGCAGCCCCTGCGCCGCCAGGGAAAACAGCTCCTTGTCCATACAATGCACCTCCTGCGATATAATGGCGGTTGTTATCAATTTTGATCGCTGGACCCGGGGAAGGATCCTCCCCCAGCCCAGCGCCAGTACGAAACATGCATGGCTTTATGCTTTTGTCGCACGGACGATCCTTACGATCGTAGTTTCTGCACCGGGTGCACATCCTTATTAACTGCACTCGCCTTTTTCCGGCACAGCTTTCTCCGCTGGCATCAACTCTTCCGGCTGAGAGGAGGAGCTGGGCGCAGAGCTGCTGCTTGGGGCGGAGGTGTCGTCCGCCGCACAGCACACGGCCAGCGGCACAGCCGCCAGCAGAACACAGCAAACCAAAACCGCCGCAAGTTTGTTCCAAAGCTGTTTCATCCTCAAAAACCTCCTGTGATCCCATCGTTTGCAGCTGCCGCCCCTCCGCACGAGCCGTGGATGCGGTCTGCCATTGTAAATTGTAAGTTGTTTTCATTGTAGCACGAAAGAGGGCCTTTTTTCCATAGCATTCCGTGCAAAAAATGGTATACAACACAAAAAAGCCGCGGAGTTTTTCTCCAACGGCTTTTTTCTTTTGTTTTCTTTTATTTTATGGGGCGGCCCCTTCCTCGTCCCAGCGGGTCAGGAGCAAAGTGCCCAACTCCCCAAGAGGCTGTTCCGGCGGCAGGGACTGCAAATACTCCCGCAGGGCGGCTTTTGCCTCCTCCTCGGGGCGGTAGTATAGCTCTCGGCCCAGGCCATCGAGCACAAGGGTGGCAAATTCCACCTCCTGCATCTGCGGGTCCTCTTGCAGCAGGCGCAGGGTGTCCTCCGGTTTTTCTAAAAGGCGCTGGGCCAAAGCGGCAAAGCAGTCCTCCGTATAGGCCCCGTCCGAGCGTTTCAACTCTTCCAGGAGCTGACCGACCGTCTCCTGCGCAAAGCTCTCCGCCGTCAGCGGCGGGTCTTGTGCGGGCCGTGCCCGGCCAAAAAGCAGGATTGCCGCCAAAACCACTGCCGCCCCAGCGGCAAGCAGAAAAACGCCTTTGTGCTGTTTCATCGCCCTTTTTGTCCCTCCAATCAGTTTCTCTCTGTGATTTCCAGCACTCCGCTTTTCTGACTTTGACTTGCCAAAACATTTTGGATTGCAGATTGATCACTATTCGAAACACGGACACAGCCGTATGTAGGACGCAATGGATATCTCGGCAGACCTGCACTAGATGCAGGAGCAGGATCTCCTCCATGAATCCATATTCCAGAACGTCCCGCATCATGTGCAATTCCGCTTTGCGGTGTTGTTGACACATATTTATACGGTCCGTACGAATACGTATTTGAATGCGGCCCTGCAAGTTTTGCATCGTAAATGCCTGTTGGTGTATTACCCTTATATTGATTCATTGGCCCGTTACTTTCTGCCAATCCCAAACATTCACAGGACAAGAGTCTCATCCCTGAGGCTGCATAAATATCGAGCACGCCCTTATAGTTTCTGTTTGAAGGCAACACAACATTTATCTTCCATGTGCTTAATCGGGGAATCCTCGACGGCGTTTCATATGTCGGGTTTTTATATTGGAAATATCCGCTTTCTTTTTCCTCGCTTATATATTGAGAAACCCACCTAGAAACATCATTTAATGTGGTTTTTGCTTTTTCATCTATTTCATTTTTACCGATTTCACGCAAGGTCATTTGCAGAGTTTTTATATCTCCGTAGGAATATGCATGAAACAAATAGTTCGAAATCCATTTAAGATCACGGTTGCTCAACCCGGAAATTTGTTGAAGAAAAACCTCTGGGGAGTTTTCAAATTCTTTTGCAATTTCAAATGCCAGTTGTTCTGCATACGCACCATCAGCCAACTGCAGGTTATCAATATCAGAGCCACTTAGAGCCAATGTTTTTAAACCGCAAGGGCTCGCAACTATACCAACAGCCAGTGCAAAAATTTTCATGAAAGTTCGCCTGTCAAGCTTTTTCATTTCTACAATCAATTTCTGGTGCATATCTGGTATATATTTTTAATTTTCAGTTCTCTGCATTGGAATCATGCCCTTCCAAATTTCTTAATATTAGTATAGCACGCTCACCTCTCTTCCACCATAGCATTCCGTGCAAAAAATGGTATACAACACAAAAAGCCGTGGAGTTTTTCTCCAACGGCTTTTTTGCAGCTCTATCTTCAGTTTATACGCCGGAATATGCCTGGAAGCCGCCGTCCACCGGCAGGACGATGCCATTGATGAAGCCAGCGGCCTCATTGTTCACCAGGAACAGCAGCGCGCCCTCCAGCTCATCCGGACGGCCCATACGGCCTGCGGGGGTGCCTGCCAGGATCTTCTGTGCACGGGCGGTGGGGGTGCCGTCCTCATTGAACAGCAGCCGCTCGTTCTGCTCCGATGCAAAAAAGCCGGGGGCAATGGCGTTGACCCGGATGCCCTCCTTGCTGAAATGCACCGCCAGCCACTGTGTAAAGTTGGATACCGCCGCCTTTGCGCCGGAGTAAGCCGGGATCTTGGTCAGCGGGGTAAAGGCGTTCATGCTGGACAGATTGATGATATTGCAGCCCGGGCGGCCCAGCATCTGCCGTGCAAATACCTGGGTGGGGATCAGTGTGCCCAGGAAGTTCAGATCCAGCACGCTGGAAACATTCTCCGGCGAGATGGTGAAGAAGGTCTGCAGCAGGGAGTTGTCCACATCCCCAGCCTCATAAAACTCCTTATCCGTATTGGCCTTGGCGCTGTTGCCGCCTGCGCCGTTTACCAGGATATCACAGGGGCCAAGATCCTCCAGCACCTGCTGTGCCGTTACCTTGCAGTCGCTTTCCACCAGCACGTTGCACTGATAAGCCCGGGCAATGCCGCCCTCTGCAACGATCTCGTCGGCATAGACCTGCGCTTTGGATACGGTGCGGTTCAGCAAAGCCACCTTAGCGCCGGCTCGCGCCAGCACCTTTGCCATATCCGAGCACAGCACACCGCCTGCACCAGTGACCACCGCTACCTTGCCTGTGAGGTCTGTGTTCAATACATTTTGCTTCATTGGAGTTGCCTCCCCTTTCTATCTGTATGCAGCACCGGGCCTTCTGCCCGGCAAGTCCTACTTTTATTGTACTGTTTTTTTGTTGTTTATCAACACTCGTTGGACAACTGCTCATAGAAATACCAAAAGAGGGTTAAATTATACGGCAGCTGCAGAATACAAAAAGAAAAGCGCCGGATCATTCATCCAGCGCTTTTTGTGGTGCACCTCCAGGGACTCGAACCCTGGGCCCACTGATTAAGAGTCAGTTGCTCTACCAACTGAGCTAGAGGTGCATATATCAGGATGCGGTTTCTTCATCCTGATACGTTTACAAGTCGGCGTCTACCTATTTTCACAAGCCGTCTCCAGCTAACTATCTTCGGCAC
>Reba_p1__coassemble_938_pt1 | contig 19833 bp, 26 predicted proteins | sample Reba_p1__metabat2_low_PE_002 | metagenome-assembled genome bin Reba_p1 | reverse complement strand
GTCTTACGGCCGTCAGGTCGCCCGCCTGGAAGGGAGGTGCTGCGCACATCTCAGCACCTCCCTTCCAGGCGGGCGACCTGACGGCCGTAAGACCATCCGACTGCTGCGGCCGCCCGGACTACGGCAGCAATATTGCGGTCGCTGTCTTGGGTGTTCCGGCTCCTGGCCATCCGGTCCTGTCTTTGGCGGGCCTTTTTCTCCTGCTGGTGCTCCTCGTTCCAGCGACGGTTACTTTCTTTCTTGCGCTTTTCCAGGCAATCCACGCAATACAGCTTGCGGCTGTTCACGCCCTGCATCACTGTGCCGCACATCTGGCAGGTGCGGGTATAAATGGCGTTACTCATCGGTTGGCTGCCTCCTCCCAGTTCTCATCTGGCCGGGCGTGCTGCCGATGCACCGGCCGGCCGATGCGGTCCGCCTCAATCTCTAAGCGGCGTGCACACTCCACGCAAGGCAGAGTCAGGGCGAAAACCGCCACCGCTGCCAGCGAGTACCCAATCATCCCGCCGAACGTGGCGGCGGTCTCAATGCCGCTAGCTACTAGCAGGCTGGCGATTCCAGCCACAATGGCTCCGGTATAGCAAAGCTTTGCGCGGCGGCGCAGGACTTTTTTAGTAGGTTTCATACGTCCTCCTTCTTATTTGACCTCCGGGAAGAAATACTCCCCAATCTGCTCCTGAGAGATCCCCACCACCTTGCAGATGGCGGTGATCTCGCTGCTGCGCCACTCACCAGATCCGACACAGTTGCCCATCCGCTTGCTAAGGGTGCTGACCCCCATTCCGACCTTCTCTGCTAATTCCTGCTGGCTGTACCCTGCATCCTCAATCCTGCGGCGCAGGCTAATATACTTCTTCCTCATAGGTTGTCCCTCCTTGTTGTGGCCTCCCTTCTGCGGTATACTTAACCTTAAAGGAAGGTGAATATAAATGTCTCTTGCAATAACTTTGGCAAATCAGTATGGAATTGTGATGTCCGCCGACCGAAGACTAACAACAACGGTAACGGATGAAAAAACAAACGAAAAAGAATCTTTTGTTCTCACGGAATATGAGCAGAAGATTTTCCTTACAAATTCCGGGCATGGAATTACTTATACGGGGGCTTCTTCTTTTAAGAATGGGGAGAAAACATCCTGCATCATCAGAAACTTTCTCGTCGGATTAGCTCCAACACTTTCTATTGAAGAAGAACTGCTATCCGTAAAAGAAAGACTTAAATCCATTGCTGGAGAAAGAAACGTAATTCTGCTTGGGGCGGCAATCGACAGCAGAAATATTCGGCGTGTATTCGCAACATCTCTGATTTCAGCTGAACTTACGGATCATATCTCAACTAACGGATTCTGTCTTTCATTCTCAGGTGAATCTGACACACTCAAAAAGCTTACGGATATGTTTCCTGTAAACTACAGTGCCTTTCCGTTGCAGGAATCAATTAACTATCTTCGCTTTCTAACCCGCTCGGTTGCAGGGCTCCAACATTATGCTCAGATAAATCAGACAGTCAGCGAAGATTGTGACATTCTAGTGCTTCGGGACTCCGGGGCACAGTGGATCACATCACCGGAAATTCTCAGATGAACACCTCGCTGTCATTGCTCGATCACCTTCGCCTAAATCCTCAACAACTCGCTTGTTTACCAAATAGATTGGAGACTGCCGCTCTTGTACCGCTAATACAAGGGCGGCAATTTCTTCGGCATCGCCGATGATTTCAATTTTCATTCTGTTCACCTCCTAAACTAAAGCTGAAAAGTGTAATTAAATTCCACTTTTCTTGCAAAAAAGATGGCATCACGCTGCTGCATGTCCATGCCGAGAGTGTTGGCAAGAGTGTCGATTTCGCTCGCCTTAAACTCGGTTTCATTGTCAATCTTCATCTGCAAAGAATACGGTGTGAGGCCCATAATCTCCGCAAGGGCTTTATACTTCAGCCCGGAGTTGGCAATGATGGAACGAAGCGTAGTGGTATCGGTCATTGTTTTCACCTCCTCTCAAGTGGAATTACGTTCCACTACCTGTATGATATCACCGAGTGGAAGCAAAGTCAACCTTTTTTGAGAAAAAAGTAAAAAATACTTGAATATCATTCCACTATATGATAAGATAAGAGCGAAGGTTGGTGATTTCATGGCAACTCTATACGACAGAATTAAAAGCCGCCGCACGGAGCTTGGCTTAACAGTTGAAGAACTGGCCCATAAGATGGGCTATAAGGATAAATCATCTATAAGTAAAATTGAAAATGGAAAGGCAGACATTCCGCAATCTAAGATTGCAGCATTTGCGGATGCGCTGGAAACCACCCCTGCCTACCTGATGGGCTGGGAAGAGCAGCCCACTCCGGCCCCCTCCCCCATCCCGCCGGGGTTCTCCCCGATGCCGGAGATGGTGCAGGTGCCGCTGATCGGCACCATCGCCTGCGGCACGCCCATCACAGCGGAACAAAATATTGAGCAGATGGTCTGCGTACCCTCCCGCTGGCACGCCACTTTTACCCTCACCTGCAAGGGGCAGAGCATGGAACCCCGCATCCATGACGGGGACCTGGTGGCCATCCGCAGCCAGGCCGAGGTGGAGAATGGAGAGATCGCCGCTGTGCGCATCGGGGAGGAAGCCACATTAAAGCGGGTCTACCTGCACCCAAGCTTTATTGAGCTGCGGCCAGAGAACCCCGCATTTGAAAGCATCATCCTTTCCAGAGAGGAGATGAACTCTGTCACGATCGAGGGCAAGGCCATAGGGCTTTGCCGGGATATATAAAGGGCAAAAGAGTAGAGCAAGAAAGACAAAAACACAGAAAACAGGCGTAAAAGCCGCAAAATGCGAATATTCTTGCCAATTTTGCGAAACAAGTTGACAAAATTAACAGAAACGCATATAATGAGAGTATGATACAGACCCCGTCACGCCTCTCAACGATGCGTACCATGACGGGGTCGCTTTTTTGTTATACGGAGCTTTTCACATGAAGGAATTGAAAAAACATCTTTCCCTGACAGAGCAAGTAAGCCTTCTTGAATCCCGCGGGTTAATTATCACGGACAAGGAAGAAGCGGAAAAGTTACTATATCATGTGAACTATTATCGGCTTTCTGGTTATCTTCATGGATTCAAACAGGATGATGGCATACACTATCTTCCCGGCACTACATTGGCGCAAATCAAGGCGCTATATGATTTTGACCGAAAACTGACTCGCATTTTAATGTTTGCATTGGAAGACATCGAAGAAACGTTGAAAACACGGCTGTCCTATGCTCTTACATCGGCTTTCCCTGAAAATCCCCTGATCTATTTGGATAGTTCGATTTATCGCAATCATTCAGATTTTTTGAAGTTCTCAAGCTTGTTTTATCACGAGTTTAAAAATAGCCGCAATCTCCCATTTATCAAACATCATATGCAGGAATATGATGGCAATCTTCCAATGTGGGTAGCCGTCGAGATTCTGACGATGGGAAATATATCCGCTATTTATGAGAATCTTCAAACGCCCTATCAGAAAAGATTGGCCCGAAGTTACCAAACAGGGCCTGCACAGCTGGGAAGTTGGATTAAAAATATCACCTATACTCGAAATCATCTCGCACATTATATGCGCATCTATAATTTTAATTTTGGCCGAACTCCCATTCAGTGCAAGAAGCATCACAAATATAAAGAAGCCAGCGGAAAAATTTTCGACCAGATTTACATTATGGCGTTTCTTTATTCAACACCTACTGAGTGGAACAATTATGTTCTTTCCGAAATCGAAGCCCTTCTGGAAGAGTATTCGGAATATGTACATCTTTCGGCGTTGGGATTTCCTCCAAATTGGAAAGAACTATTGAACATACCCGAGGATGATAAGTCCTGACTTCTTGCAAACTTCCCCCTATATGCGGGGGAATAAAACAAAAACTCCCCCGGTGCTACCAACACCGAAGGAGTTAAGATCAGCAGCTCGCCCTTGCGGGGTCATCGATTTCAATTCACGCCCCTGCGAGAGGGGCGACATCGCACACTCGACACGGCGATTATACTCCAAACGGGCAGGCTTGTCAAAGTGTACCCTTCTGGAGGTGTGTATTTTTATGGGCAGAAGAACCAATACCGCCGCTTGGCTTCCAAATCAAAAACGCTGGCAGATCAAGGTACAAAAGGACGGCGAGCGCCGCACCTTTACCAGCGCAAAGCCCGGCCGCACCGGCCAGCGGGAGGCCAACGCCAAAGCGGATGCCTGGCTGGATGACGGCATCCAAAGCCAGAACCAACGGGTAGATAAGGTCTACACTGAGTTTTTGGAGCACAAGCATCAGACGACCTCTTTTTCTAACTGGCGGCCCATGCAGGGGCGCTGGATCAACTATGTTGAGCCCCTGATTGGACGCAAGTATGTGTCCGCTCTCACAGAACGAGACCTGCAGCGGGTCATCGACCACGCCTTTTCGTCCCGGGGGCTGTCCCGCAAATCCCTGACCAACCTGCGCACAGATCTGTGCAGTTTCGCCAAGTACTGCCGGGTGGGTCGCCTGAGCACACTTTTCCCAGAGAGCCTGACCATTCCTTCTGCTGCCACCAGCTCCGAAAAAAAGGTGCTGCAGCCCAACGACCTGTCCGTGCTTTTCCGCAGTGAAGAGACAACCTGGCGCGACCGTATTGTTCCCGAAGCGCTGATCCACGCCTACCGCCTGGCCGTGCTCACCGGCCTGCGTCCTGGGGAGCTGATGGGGCTACAGTGGGGCGATGTAAAGCCCGACCGCCTCGAGCTGCGCCGTTCCATTAACCGATATAGCGAGACCACCTCCGGCAAAAACAAAAATGCTCGCCGGGCGATTGAGTTGTCCGGGCTGGCCCGCCAGGAGCTTGCAGCGCAGCGCCAGCAATGCGGTATCCCCTCCCCCTCTGACCCGGTGTTTGATATCCCCAGCGGCAAGTATCTTGAGGACCATCTTGCCCGCTACTGCCGGCATAATGGGATCACGGTGGTTACCCCCTACGAGCTGCGGCACACCTTTGTCAGCGTGGCAAAAACCCTTCCGGTCGGTCTGGTCAAGTCCCTTGTGGGTCATAGCCGCTCCATGGACACCTACGGAGTGTATGGGCACGAACTGCAAGGCGACTCCAGCGCCCGAACGGATGCTCTGGACAGCGTCTTTGACCGCCTGCTTGATGCGGGCCGCACTAAGTAAATACCGCTCCCACCGGGCCAAAATTGCAACCCACTTTGTAACCCACTTTTTTCTCTACCCCCGGAAAAACCCTTGCAAGAACATACCCCTCCCCCCACAAAAGCAAAGGAGCCTCTATTGCTTCGCTCCACAGTTTTCAACACAGAATTGTTATGTTATGGTTCGACCCCCTTCTCCCGCACCACAAAAAGCGACGCTGATTCGTTGAAAATCAGCGTCGCTTTTATTCTTATAACCCACTCGCCTTGCAAATGCAAACACCCCTGAAAGTCATATATCTTTCGGGGATATTTGCATCCCAATTTTTTCCCAGACTATAAGCAGGTATTGCTAGAGATAACACTTCTTCTGTCCGGATGCGTCAATCATCCGGACTTTTTTCGTTATCGCCCGGCACGAATTCCAATAAATCGGCAGGCTGGCAATCCAGGACAGAACAAAGCTTATTCAACACATCCAGAGGAATATGCTTAACAGAATTGTTGTTCATGGCTGATAGAGTGGGCTGGCGTATCCCGGTCATTGCAACCAAATCCTTTTGCTTGATGCCTTTTTCCGCAAGTACGGCCTTCAACTTAATGTGAATCATGTAAACATCCTCCGTTTCTTTACTATATCACACCCGTTGAGAACATACAACAAATTGCGTTGTATGTTCTCATCCTAGCGAGAAGATCACCCGGTGCAAGGGAGCAGACCCAAAAACAAAAAGGCCGCCAACCGCTCCAACGGTTAACAGCATACAGGTGAAAAAGATTCCAAAACACTTTTTCACCTGTGATTTTGCCAGCTTAGACCAGTAAAGTCAAGCGGACACCCTGGCAGGATCGCACCGCCCTACGCAGAAAATTTTTCGTTGCCGACCAAATATCTTGCGGCTCAAACACTTGACAAAGTCAAGTTGTCGGCATATACTTGACTTTGTCAAGTATATGCCCCTTTCAAGCGATATTGGTTATAGGAGAAGATCATGGTACCAGGCTTTGCATATTTTGTTTCTGTTCTGCGAAAAGATTTTGTCACGGAGTGCAGCCGTAAATTGGCGCAAGACCACATAACACTTAGCCTTTTATATCCGATCTTATATATAGGGAAACACCCCTCGTGTTCTCCCAAAGAGCTGACCCAGGCACTGAATATGGACTGGGGCTTCACGCAGCGTTCCCTGGACAAACTGGCCTCCGAACATCTGATCAGCCGGAAACGGGACGAGAAAAACCGCCGCTGTTATCATCTGGAGCTGACCGATGAGGGATGCCGTCTGTATCATAAAAGCCACGATCTGATCCGCGCATGGAACGAACAGAAGCTCTCTGTTCTGACCCCCGACGAACAAGCGCAGCTGACAACACTTCTGAAAAAAATAGTACAAGCAGAAGGAGAAAACAGTCATGTTTGAAACGATCTTAAGCCCGGTTGAACTGGGGACCTTGAAACTGAAAAACCGCATTATCTTTGCACCGACTTCTATGGGACTGCAGGGCGAGGAATACTATCAAAAGATCGAGCAGATCGCATCCGGCGGATGTTCCATGATCATCATTGGCGACGTTCCGGTACTGCCCACCCGGTTTGGACAGAGCCTTTACAGCAAAAAGGGATTTGCCCACTATCAGAAGCTGACAGAGATCGCACACAAGCACGATTGCCGGATCTGTGCACAGCTCCACCAGACCGACACCAACATAAAGGGCATGATCAAATACATCCCCGGTGTTCTCAGCAAAAAGATCACGCCGCAGCAACTGCGTCCGCTGCTCAACGAGCAGGTGTCCCCTTACATCACCAACATGCCCGTTAAAAAGATCAAAAAGATCACCAACGCCTTTGGCGAGGCTGCTGTGCTGGCTCAAAAGGCCGGGTTTGACATGGTACAAGTACATGGTGACCGGATGTGCGGAAGTTTCAGTTCTACGGTCTTCAACCACCGCACAGATGAATATGGCGGATGCATTGAAAATCGACTGCGCTTTGCAACAGAAGCCGTTTCTGCGATCCGCAGCAAGCTGCCGGACTACCCCATCGACTACAAATTGGCGGTCCGCCAAGAAGACCCCCACTATGGCAATGCTGGCGTGCTGACGGATGAACTGGCGGTATGTGTTCCGCTTTTAGAAAAAGCCGGTGTGACCAGCTTCCATGTGGCATTGGCAAACCACTCTGACCTGCAGGATACGATCCCCAGTGCAAAGCACCCCTATTTTGCGGAGGAAGGCTGCTTTTTGAAATTCTGCGACCTGGTGCGTCAATATACATCGCTGCCGGTCTGCGGCGTAGGCGGCCTTGCGCATCCGGAGTTTGTGGAACAGCAGCTGAAGGATGGCCGCATCCAGTGTGCAGCCATGAGCCGTCAGCTGGTGGCTGATCCGCAATGGGTCAACAAGATCGCCGCCGGCAACGCCGAAAAGATCCATATCTGCGTCCGCTGCAATAAGCGCTGCCTGGGCGGGATGATGGAGCACAAAGGCGTACACTGTATTTACGAAGGGAAAGACTAACCTCTCCCCTCTCCAGAGCAAACCTTAAAGCCTTCTGAACCAATGGGCGGAACTCCCCCACCCGGTTTGGAAGGCTTTTTATTCTTTGCGGCGGTCCCCGCCTGCGTGCTCTCCTTTTTCCTCTTTATAAAATACCTTGCCGGGCGCATGGCTCTGCTTTGCTGTGAAATGTGGTCAAATTTTTTTCGGAAATCCTCTTGACAAAGTCCTTTGGAGCCAGTATACTGAACACAGTTCATTTTGAGGGGGGCAGTAAGCGTGAATACCATCGTGACGTCCAAAGAAGCGATCCTGCGCACCAGCCGTCAGTTGATCCAACAGCAGGGCTGGAATGCAGTGAATATCCGCGCCGTGGCAAAAGCCTGTGACATCTCGGTGGGCTCCATCTACAACTACTTTGGCTCCAAATCGGAGCTGGTGGCCGCTACGGTGGAGAGCGTTTGGTGTGATATCTTTCATTTCCCGGAAAACGGCGGCGCCTTCAGCAGCTTTCCCAGCTGTGTAGAATGGGCCTTTGCCCGGATGCGGGAGGGAGAGGAAAAATACCCCGGCTTTTTCACGCTGCATTCCATGAGTTTTGTGGGTGCAGACCGCTCCGACGGACAGCAGCGCATGGCGCAGTCCTGGCGGCACATCCGGCAGGGACTGGAATATGTACTGCGCAGTGACCCCCAGGTGAGACCGGATGTCTTTGATTCGGATTTCACCCCGGAAAAGTTTGTGGAGATCATCTTTTCCCTGATCCTATCCGCTCTGTTACAGCACAACTACGACTGCTCTGGTATTTTGGGCATGATCCGAAGGGTGCTGTATTGACCCCGGTACGCCGGGGTTTTTCCGAGCGCAAAATGAACATTGTTCACCGAAGCCGCCAAACAGGCGGTGCATCCTCCAAAAAATAATTGAATCAAAGAAAGGAACCTCTGACATGCAAGCGTTGGTAGAAACCGTATTTGACGCCGTATATCTGATCTCTGTGATCGCTATCGGCATCACCATGATCGCAAAGAGCCATGGCCAGAAGCAGTATAAACCGTTCGGCATTATGGCTGTCGTGCTGGGCGCAGGCGACTCCTTCCACCTGGTTCCCCGTGCGCTGGCACTGTGCACCACCGGCCTGGAGAACTTTACCGTTGCGCTGGGCACCGGCAAGTTCATCACCTCCATCACCATGACCATCTTCTATATCCTGCTGTACTACGTCTGGCGGGTGCGCTACCAGGTGCAGGGTCAGAAGAACCTGACCATTGCCGTTTACCTGCTGTCGGCTGCACGCATCGCTCTGTGCCTGTTCCCCCAGAACGCATGGCTCAGCGCCGAGGCTCCTCTGAGCTGGGGCATCTACCGCAACATCCCCTTTGCTCTGCTGGGCCTGCTGATCATCGTGCTGTTCTACCGCAGCGCCAAGGAGCATGAGGACAAGGCTTTCCGCTGGATGTGGCTGACCATCGTGCTGAGCTTTGGCTTCTACATCCCGGTGGTGCTGTGGGCTGATACCATCCCCATGATCGGTATGCTGATGATCCCCAAGACCTGCGCTTACGTCTGGACTGTGCTGATCGGCTACTCTGCTATGAAGAAGGAGAACGCATAATGAAAAAGCTGCTGAATACTTCCTTCGGCTACATGATCGCCGGGCTGGCTGCCGGTGTGTTCTACCGCGAGTTCACCAAATTTACCGGTTTTGTGGGCAAGACCACCCTGGGTGTGCTGCATCCGCATCTGCTGATGCTGGGCATGGGGATGTTCCTGGTCTTGGCTTTGGCCGCTCGTCAGGCCCCGGCTCTGCTGGAAAACCGCAGCTGGAAGCGGTTTTATCTGCTGTACAACCTGGCCCTGCCCAGCACCGCTGTGATGCTGCTGGTGCGCGGCGTGACCCAGGTGCTGGCCCAGACCCAGTCTCTGGTATTGAGCCGCGGTATGGATGCCGCCATCTCCGGCATTGCGGGCCTGGCCCACATCCTGATGGCAGTGGCGCTGTTCTTCCTGTTCTCTGCACTGAAGAGCGTTTTTGCTGCTGAGATCCCCGCTGCGAAAAACTGATCTCCCCTGCCCCGGGCAGCAAAAAAGCCGTGCTTCTAAAGAAGCCACGGCTTTTCTTTTTCTTCTGCTCAGAGCAGCAGCACCAAGGTGCCTGCCACCACCAAAGTCAGCCCGACTGCGGCCCGGGGCGAGAGTTTTTCGCCAAATACCAGGCGGGAAAATACCACTGTGACCAGGATGCTGAGCTTATCAATGGGGACCACCACGCTGGCCGGCCCCTGCTGCAAGGCACGGTAATAGCACAGCCAGGATCCGCCGGTGGCTAAACCCGACAGACACAGCACGCCCAATTCTCCCCGGGGGATCTGGCGCACCTGGCTGCTTTTTCCCGTTACAAATACCATGACCCAGGCCATGACCAGCACCACGCAAGTCCGCACTGCTGTGCCAAGGTTGGAGTCCACCCCTGCAATGCCCACCTTGCCCAAAATGGCCGTCAGGCTGGCAAACACCGCCGAACCGACCGCATACGGCAGCCAAAGGCGATGTTCTGGCTCTGTGCGGGCAGGATCCCGCTTATCGATCATCCACAGTGTGCCCACTGCCAGCAGCAGCGCACCCAGCGCTTTTGCCGGACTGACAGGCTCCCGCAGCAAAAGCCACCCCATCAGAATGGTAAGTACCGTACTGGATTTATCAATGGGAACCACCTTGTTGATATCCCCCAGCTGCAGCGCCTTGAAATAGCAAAGCCAGGATGCACCTGTTGCAAGGCCGGAAAGGAGCAGGAATAGCAATGTCCTGCCCTGCAAATGGAACAGCTGCCCCCCTGTTCCGGTAAGCAGCACCATTGCCCAGGAAAACACCAGCACCACACAGGTGCGCACTGCTGTTGCTACTGTAGAATCGGTGCGCCGTATCCCGCACTTAGCCAGAATGGCCGTAATGCCCGCAAAAAAAGCAGAACCGAATGCATAGATAAGCCACATACGCTGTTCCTCTCAAATGCAAAAAGACCGCCTGTCCTTAGACAAGCGGTCTTTTTCTGGTGCGAGGGAGGGGATTTGAACCCCCATGGTTACCCACACGCACCTCAAACGTGCGCGTCTGCCAGTTCCGCCACCCTCGCATATGTTAGCCGTGCGGACTGCCTGATTATAATACCACACTTTGGGGGTATTGTCAAGCAGTTCTATGGAAACCGTCCCCCTTCTTTTTTCAAGGAAAAGATTCCGGGACTGTTCCCGTTTTCATAGAACAGCAGGCACTGCATATGCTGGTAAAAGAAAAGGAGGCGCATGGGATGTCATTTACAGTGAACAACCGGGCTGGGCGGAGGATATTGGTCGCCCTGCTGGCGGCGGCAGGTTTTGCAGCAGGTATATGGACGGGGGTGGCCGGAACACATCCGGCAGCAGCCTGCCACCAGCAGGATCTCTCCCCTGTTCCGGATACGGTGTTTGCCCAGCAGGAGACAGCGCTCTCCGCTCCGCCAGAAAAATGGGTCTGTCTGACCTTTGACGATGGGCCCAGCAAAAACACCCCTGCTGTATTGGATGCGCTGAAAAACGCTGGTGTGCCCGCCACATTTTTTGTGGTAGCCACCGGGTACAACGACAAATATCTCCCGCTTGTAAGCCAGGCCCAGGCAGCCGGGCACCAGATCGCACTGCACTCCGCCAGCCATGAATACGACCAGATCTACCGCAGCCCGGAAAGCTACTGGAAGGACCTGGAGCTGCTGCGTCAGCGCCTGTCCCCTTATCTGGATGCATCCGACCTGCGGTATCTGCGTTTTCCCGGCGGAAGCACCAACACCGTCAGCCGTCGCTACGGCGGCAAAGGGGTAATGCAGCAGCTCAAGCAGCAGGCGGTACAAAAAGGATACCGGTATGTAGACTGGAATGTCTGTGCTGAGGACGCCGTAGGCGGAAAACCCAGTGCAGAGACGATCTTTCGGAATGTGATCCGGGAAGCACAGGGGCAGGAACAGTGCATCGTACTGATGCACGACTCTGCCACCACCCGCACCACAGCCGAGGCTCTGCCGGATATCATCCAGTGGTTCAAGGAACAGGGATACACCTTCTGCACCGTAGAGCAGGTACTGCCTCTGCCAGAAGGTTAAGACTTGTTTTTCCCCTGTTTGCCATTCTCGTTATAATAGAGAAAATAGTCCCGGACGGTCATCGCCACCAGCACCACCGCCAGGCTGCCCAGCATGATCCACCCATCCGGGGTCTTCATCAGCTCCGGACGCCCCAGGAACAGCAGCAATAAAATGCCCAGTGCCACTGCACCCGGCAGCAGCATCCGGTGGGCTGCCTGCAAAAGTCTGGCTCTGCGGGTAGGGATCGGCGGGTCCAGAAGCTGGGGCTGGTTTGCGGTGCAGCGGATGATCGCGGTAGGGATACGCCCGCCATAATAGCAGGCCGCTTTGTATTCCAGCCCATCCAGCAGAAACCGAGGGGTCATCCCCTCTTGCAGCATCTCCAGCGTCAGGCCATTTTCCGCCGCATATGCTTCCAGCGCCGTAGTAAACTCCTGCGGGTTCTGTACAGAAGTATCCGGAATAAAGGAAAAAGTCCTTTCGTGTTCGGCCAGAGCCACTGCCTGCCAATCTTCCAGCCAGCCGGTAAAAAATCCGCCCTGCCGGTCCGGAGTCTGCATCCGGGCCAGGCACTGATCCACGTCCAGTGCCGCCAGGCTCTGGCTGTTTTTTTGCAGCTGGCTGCAGAACTGGATGGCCCCCGCCAGCTGCTGGGCCCGCTGCTCCAGCAGGATCCGCTGGGTCTGGGCTGCATCGGGCAGAGCCAGTTCCCCCTGCAAGACCTGACGGATCTGCGGCAGGGGCATTTCCAGCATACGCAGCATACGGATCAGTTTCAGGTCGTGTACGTCTTTGGCAGAGTAATCTCGGTAGCCATTGCCCCGCCGGGCCGGAACCACCAGACCCTCTGTTTCATAAAACCGAATATTCTGACTGGATACGCCGCTTTGTTCAGCCGCTTGCTTGATATTCATATAGGTCACCTCCGTTGGATGTATCAGGGAAAGGCGTTTTTGCCCCCTGCTACACCCTATATACACCATGAAGTAACTTGAAGGTCAAGCTTTTTTTGAAAAAACCCCGGCAGAAGCCTCAAAAAAAGAGGTCCCGCCGGGGTTTTTATGCAGTTTCAGTGCTTAATGCAGCTTACTGAGCCTGGTTAAACACGACAAATGCGCGGTATGCCATGTACAGGTCCGTCTTGTGGATGACCTCAAAGGGAGAGTGCATGGACAGCACAGGCACACCAATATCCAGCACGGGGATGCCGCGGTTTGCCACATACTTTGCAATGGTGCCGCCGCCGCCCAGATCCAGACGGCCCATCTCGCCCAGCTGCCAAGCAACATTGTGCTCGTCCAGCAGACGGGTGATGCTGCCCACCAGCTCAGCGGATGCATCGCTGGCAGCGCCCTTGCCGCGGCTGCCGGTGTATTTGACAATGCCCACGCCGCGGCCGGCATAGGTGCCGTTCATCGGCTCAAATGCGCTGGACCAGCTGGGATCGTAAGCTGCGGTAACGTCCGCAGACAGGCAGACGCTGTTGTGGAAGGCAATGATGTCGTCCTGACCAGCTGCACGGCAGAGCTGCTGCATGAAGTGGAACACATACATGCTGTTCATGCCGGTGATGCCGTCGGAGCCGATCTCCTCCTTATCCGTCAGAACGCAGACGGTGGTGTAAGCGGGGTTCTTGGTCTCGATCTCAGCCAGCAGAGCGGGGTATGCATTCACCCGGTCATCGTGGCCGTAGCCGCCGACCATGGAGCGGTCAAAGCCGATATCCCGTGCCTTGAATGCGGGCACGATCTCGATCTCTGCACGGACAAAGTCCTTTTCCGTGATGCCGTACTTCTCGTTCAGCAGGATCATGGTGTTCAGCTTGACAGCGTCCTTCACTTCCTCATCCTGCACAGCCTCAGAACCGATGAGCAGGTTCAGCTCCTCTGCACGGATGCCGTCCGGCAGCTTGCGGTCGTTCTGCTCTGCGGACAGGTGGGGCAGCAGGTCGGTGATGCAGAACACCGGATCGCTGTCCTCCTCGCCGATGCAGACGTTGACGGTGGTGCCGTCTGCCCGGGTGAACACGCCGTGGATCGCCAGGGGGATGGTAGCCCACTGATACTTGCGCACGCCGCCATAGTAGTGGGTCTTAAAGTAGCTCAGGTGGTCAGACTCATACAGCGGAGTGGGGCGCAGATCCAGCCGGGGGCAATCGGTGTGAGCGATCAGCAGGCGGAAACCGTCCTCAAAAGAGCGGGTGCCGATGGTGGCAGCCACGATTGCCTTGTTGTCCTGCACAAAATAGATCTTGTCGCCTGCGGCATAGGTCTTTTTGGGGTCGAACAGCTGGTAACCAGCGGCCAGCAGCTGCTTCTCGCTCTCTGCGGCAGCCTCACGCTCGGTCTTAGCAGCGTCCAGGTACTTCTTGTAGCCCTCTGCAAAGGCAGATGCCTTCTCACGCACGTCCACGTCCTTATCGGCGGCATAGGCGGGCTTGTAGAACAGCTTTTCTGCCAGCTGCTGGGCCTGGGTCTTTTCCTTCATGGTTACATTTCCCTTTCTTCATATAATTTTATCATCACCGGGGCGGGGCCAAAAGAGGCTCTGCCCCGGTTTTGGCAAGTAGGATTCACCCTGCGTACAGCTGGGTATATGCCTGGTAGCAGGCAGTGATCTTATAAACATAGTGGTTCATCTGGTTATAGGGAAACCCCTGCAGCGTAACGCCGTCCGCCGAATGTTCTGCTTTTTCCAGCAGTGTATCCACCGTACCCCAGCCGCTGTGGTACGCAGCTGCGGCAGTGGGAACATCCCCTCCATACCGAACCAAGCAAAGGTGCAGATAATAGCAGCCAAAGCGGATGCTGACTTCCGGCTCATACAACGAGTCAAAGGTCAAAGGCTCCTCGGATGCGATCTTTCCCCGGAGCCAGTCAAAGGTCCCCTCGGTCATCTGCATCAATCCCCTTGCCCCCACACTGGACTGGGCACTGGGATCAAACCCGCTCTCTGTACGGATAAAACTGTACACCAAAAGCGGGTCCAGCTCATAAACATCGGCCCAATGCTCTACCTCTGCCTGATAGCGGCGGGGATAAAGCAGGCTTTTCCCCCAGCGGAGCAAAAACGGTGCGGCAAACGCCAGCACGCATAACGTCAGCACCAGGGCTGTGAATTTCTTTCTTTTTTTCAAGGCAGGCTCCCGGTGCCCCCTTCCTCCGCTGCTTCAGCCAGCAATGCACTGCATAGCTGCCGGGCAGCTGCGATCAGTGCTGCGCAGTCCGCATCATTGCGCAGGATATAATCCGCCTGGGCCGTAAGCTCTGCTTCCGGCGTTTGGGCGTTCAAGCGGCGGGCTGCCATTTCCGGCGAGATGCCGTCCCGGGCAGCGATCCGGGCAACGCTTGTTTCAAACGGGGCCGTTACCACCGCCAGGCGATCACATTCGGCCTGGGCAGCAGTGCCCACGATCACAGCACCATCCAGCACAAACAGCTTACAGCCCGCCGCCTGTGCCTCTTGTTTTGCCTGACGGATGCGGCGGATGATCTCCGGATGGGTCAGTGCATCCAGATCCGCTTTGCCTTCCGGGGTGGCAAACGCCCGGTCTGCCAAGGTGCGGCGGTCCAGCCGTCCCGCCTCGTCCACCAGGTCCTGTCCAAAGCGCTGTGCCAGCTGCGGCAGCAGCGGCGAACCCGGCGCCAGGATCTCCCGGGATATCTGATCCGCATCCGCCAGCGGGACACCCTGCCGGACAAAGACCTGCGTGGCAGTAGATTTGCCGCAGCCGCTGCGGCCCGTAATGCCCAGGGTGATCATAACTGCACCACCCGGAAAGCGGCTGCCCGTACCAGCCGGTTATACACTGCCATGGACAGGCCGTCCCGGCCGGGGCAGCGGGCATATACCACCCCGTCGCCCTGCTCATCCAGAGCGCGGAGGCTGCGGAACAGGTGCTTTGCCTGATCTGCTCCATCCCCTTCACGGCCATATTCCACACAGGGAACGCCCAGCTGCGACGCTTCCCCGGTAAAGCACAGACAGCTGGGGTTCTGGTCGGCATGAGCCTGGACATAGGCCCGGAACTGCTCAAAGCTGCCGTCCAGGATCGTAATATCCGCTTTAGGGGCATAATGCTTATACTTCATGCCCGGACTGCGCACCACAGCGCCCTCCGGCAGTTTTTCCAGGATCGCAGCGGAGACCTCCACTTCCTCTCCCAAGGCACGCTCCAGATCTTCCAACGTGATATGGCCGGGGCGGAACAAGGTGGGCTTCGGCCCCACCACCGAAACCACCGTGGACTCTACGCCCACAGCGCACTCGCCGCCATCCAGGATCAGGGGCAGGCGGCCATCCATATCCGCCAGCACGTCCTGTGCATTGGTGGGGCTGGGCCGTCCGGAGAGGTTAGCCGAGGGGGCGGCAAAGGCACAGCCGCTGCGGCGGATCACCTCCCGGGCAACGGGATGGCTGGGCATCCGAATGCCCACCGTATCCAGCCCGGCGCAGCACTCATCCGCCACCTCCGGCCCCCGGGGCATGATAATGGTCAGCGGCCCGGGGCAAAACGCAGAGATCAGCAGCTGCGCCCGCTCCGGGACCTCAGCCACCAAACCGGGCAGCATCTCCGGCCCGGCAACATGGACGATCAAGGGGTTATCCTGCGGGCGGCCTTTGGCCTCAAAGATCTTACGCACGGCTGCCCCCTGACGGGCATCGGCCGCAATGCCGTACACAGTCTCGGTAGGCAGGGCAAAGATCTCGCCCCGGCGCAAAAGCTGCGCCGCCTGGTCAATACCTGCCTCATCGGCAGGGCGAAGGACGGTTTTTACATTCATACGTTTCCACGCTCTTTTCTTGCGCAAAGTTGTTTTGCTTTACAGCGTTTCGTGTGTTATTTCATCGGTTTCAAGCGTTCATTTGTTCCAGCCGCTTTGCCTGCTCCGTAGCGCAGAGCTGGTCGATCAGATCGTCCAAGGCGCCATCCATCACCTTATCCAGGTTGTGGATGGTCATGCCGATGCGGTGGTCTGTGCAGCGGTCCTGAGGGAAATTATAGGTGCGGATCTTCTCGCTGCGGTCCCCCGTACCCACCTGCCCCTGACGGTTGGCGTTCAGCTCCTGCTGCTGCTGACGCTGTTTTTGTGCCAGCAAACGGCTGCGCAGGATCTCCATGGCTTTATCTTTATTTTGGAACTGACTGCGCTCATTCTGGCACTCCACCACCATGCCGGTGGGCAGGTGGGTGATGCGGATGGCGGAGGAAGTCTTATTGATATGCTGTCCTCCGGCACCGGAAGACCGGAAGGTGTCGATGCGCAGGTCCTTGGGCAGGATCTCGATCTCCACGTCCTCTGCCTGGGGCATCACGGCCACCGTGGCGGTGGATGTATGGATGCGGCCCTGGGTCTCGGTCTCCGGCACACGCTGCACCCGGTGGACCCCGCTTTCAAACTTGAGCCGATGGTAAACGCCCCGGCCATTGACCTCCAAAATGGCTTCCCGCACGCCGCCCAGCTCTGTCTCGCTGAGGGTCAAGGTTTCCATCTGCCAGCCGCGCGCCTGCGCATACATGGTGTACATACGCACAAGGCTGTGGGCAAACAGGGCGGCTTCTTCTCCGCCTGCGCCGCTGCGCACCTCCAGGATCACGCTTTTTTCGTCGTTTTGATCCTTGGGCAGCAGCAATAATTTGAGATTATTTTCCAGTTCTTCCACATCTCGTGCTTTTTCGCTCAGTTCTTGTTGTACCATCTGTTTGAAGTCCGGCTCCAGGGTCTCCCCTTCCAGCAGGGCTTTTGCCTGTGCCAGATGGTCCTGCGCTGTCTGCCAGGCACGGCAGGCCTGCACGACAGGTTCTGCGTCGTGGTATTCCTGCATCAATCGGCGAAAAAGCATCGGGTCGGCAGCCGTTTGAGGCTGGTTGAGCCGGGTGGTCAATTCCTCAAAGCGGCGGCAGACTGCCTCCAGCTGAGGGTACAGCTGCTGCATCATAGGGCAAGCACTCCTTTTTTCTGCTGGGGACGAAAGGCGCTGCTTAAAAACAGCCCAAACGGCCCCGGGGTCTTGGGCAAACGCCAAGCGCCCTAGACCTGCCCCGGCTTTACCACCTTTTTGATGTTTTTTTCGATCTTTGCACGGGGCAGCATTACTTCCCGCCCGCAGCCTGTGCAGCGGATGCGGAAATCCATCCCCACGCGCAGCACCTCAAAACTGGCCGCACCGCAGGGGTGCTTTTTCCGGGTATAGATCGTATCCCCTACCGAGATATCCATAGTCTTTCCCTCCCTGCGCACAAAGGGTGCGCACATGATTATAGTATAAACCAAACTCGTTCAAAATGCAAATATCCGCTGCGCCCCGCATATGCTTGTACTGACCCGGCAGTACAGCTGTTGCCCGGGCAGGCTAAAACCAACAGAAAGAGGAATGAAAGATGATGCAAACTTTCCGTACCGAGTCCAACTATCGCAGTGCCGCTCGTCTGACCGCACCGGAGCTTCGTGCTGCACAGCAGCGGGGCGAGATCCTGCAAAGCACCGCACTGGCCTTTGACACCCAGCGCCAACTTTGGTTTGAGCTGGGGGGTGTGCGGGGCATGATGCCCTTTGCAGAGAGCGCTGACGGCGCCGAACGGGGTGCTGTGCGGGAGATCGCCGTGGTGACCCGTGTGGGACGGCCCACCTGCTTTGTGATCCAGGATCTTTCCACGGACGGAGAGGGACACCCCTGCTATCTGCTCTCGCGGGCCGAAGCCCAGCGCCAGTGCAAGGCAAATTATCTGGATCAGCTGTCCCCCGGCGATATCCTGCCCTGCACCGTGACCCATATTGAATCCTTTGGCGCTTTTTGCGACGTGGGCTGCGGCATCAGCGCTCTGCTGCCCATCGACTGCCTGTCGGTGAGCCGCATCTCTTCTCCGGCCGATCGGGTGCGGGTGGGGCAGCAGATCCTCTGCGCCATTAAAAACCGGGACCCGCAGGGCCGCTTTGTGCTGTCCATCCGGGAGCTGCTGGGCACCTGGGCCGAGAATGCAGCCCAGTTCCATGTAGGAGAGACCGTGGTGGGCATCGTGCGCAGCGTAGAGGAATACGGCACCTTTGTGGAGCTGGCCCCCAACCTGGCAGGTCTGGCCGAAAGCTGCCCCACCCTGCGGCCGGGCCAGGTGGTAAGCGTCTACATCAAAAACATCCTGCCCGAGAAAATGAAGGTAAAGCTGGTGATCGTGAACCACAGTCTGGAGCAGGAGCATCGGTTCCCGCTGCGTTACTTTATCACCCAGGGGCACCTGGACCGGTGGGTCTACTCCACGCCGGAATGTTCCAAGCTGGTTGAGACAGATTTTACCTGTGCGGCTTGCAATCCGGCCTGAAACCTTTTATACTAGAGATACAGCAAACGATAAAGGGATGTGAGGGACTATGGCCGCCAACGATGCTTTTACCGCAGGGGTTCGCCCCGGCGGGCTGACCAACAGCACAGAGATCCGGCTGCTGCTGTGTTATCTGGTAAAAAACGCCGGGCCGATCTCCCGGCAGGAGATCGAGACCGCCCTGGTGGAGGAAGCTCTGGTCAATTATTTTGAGATCGGCTCCTGCTTAGACGACATCTGCAAACAAAAGCTGGTGACTGAGTCCGCCGGGTGCTATTCCATTACAGAAAAAGGCCGCCGGGTGGCACAGGAGCTGGCCTATGACCTGCCCCGCAGTGTGCGGGAGCGGGCCGCAGCCGCTGTGCTGCGCAGCCAGACCTGGGAGCGCAAGGCCGCCGAGTACGATGCCAATATCACCGAGAAAGCGGACGGCCACTGCACTGTGCGCTGCACGGTCAAAGGCTTAGACCAGGAGCTTTTCTGTTTGGATCTTGGTGCGCCGGACCGTCTTTCTGCGGAAATGATCAAGAAACAGTTTATCCTGAAAGGCAACGAGATCTATCAGCTTTTGATCAATAAGCTCACCGAGGAGCAGCCCTGACCGCCTCTGCCGGCGGCGCTGCTGTCCTGCTTTGGTGCATCTGCTATAAAAAACGGACTTCTGGCATTGGCTGCCTCCGAATAAGAAATCATTGCCCGCCGACTGACGATTTTGTGCAATTGCTGTGTCAAAGCAGCTTGCCAG
>Reba_p1__coassemble_630_pt1 | contig 35861 bp, 37 predicted proteins | sample Reba_p1__metabat2_low_PE_002 | metagenome-assembled genome bin Reba_p1 | reverse complement strand
GCCCCCAGCCCCCGCCGGGCCGCCGCCTACCGGGCCACCCTGGAAGAGGATGCCGAGCTGATGAAGATCTTTGAGCGGACCTACGGCCCCATCAAGCGGGACCCGCTGGCCGCTTTCCGCCCGGTAAAAAAGACCGAACGGCCGGATTTTGCCGCCCAGAGCTGGACCATCGCACCGGAATATCTGCTGGTGGATGGCTACAACCTGATCTTTGCCTGGGAGGAGCTTTCTGCCCTGGCAAAACAAAGCCTGGATGCCGCCCGCACCCGGCTGGCAGACATCCTGTGCAACTACCAAGGCTACAAAAAATGCGTGGTGATCCTGGTATTCGACGCCTACCGGGTGCCGGGCAGCCCCGGCGCCATTGAACAGTACCACAACATCCACATCGTTTATACAAAGGAAGCCGAGACCGCCGATATGTACATCGAGCGGGTGACCCACGAGATCGGCAAGCAGCGCCGGGTTCGGGTGGTGACCTCGGACGGAGCCGAGCAGATCATCATCCTGGGCCACGGGGCGCTGCGGGTCTCCTCCCGGCTGTTCCAACAGGAAGTAGAAGAAGTAGAACGGGAGATCCGCGCTCTGCTGCAAGGCTGAGGAGGAAAACGCTCATGACCGAGATCACATCGGAGTTTGTATGGTCCTGCATCCGGCCCCGTCCGCGGGACAGCCACAAGGGTACCTTTGGCAGCGTGCTGGCTCTGGCCGGCAGCGCCCGCTATCGGGGCGCTGCGCTGCTGGCGGCAGAAGGGGCACTGCGGGCCGGTGCCGGTCTTGTGACCCTGGCCAGTGTGGAGCCGGTGTTGGCAGCCGCCTCTGCCCGCCTGCCGGAGTGCTGCCTGCTGCCCTGCATCGACGGGGCAGAAGGGGGCATCTCCCCGGAAAGCCTGTCCCTGCTGCGCCGTCAAAAGGCCGCTGTGCTGCTGGCGGGGCCGGGGCTGGGCTATACCGCCCAAAGCACGGCCCGTGCCGCCGAGACCCGCACCCTGATCCAGCAGCTGCTGAGCGGCTTTGCGGGCTGCGCCGTGCTGGACGCAGACGGGTTGAACGCCGCCGCAGGGCTGCTGTCTGCCGGTCAGCCCCTGCCCCATCCTGCGGGGGCCTTGGTGCTGACCCCGCACCCCGGAGAGATGGCCCGGCTCACCGGTCTGAGCACCGGCGCTGTGAACGCCGACCGGGAGGGCATCGCCCGCCGCTTTGCGCAGCAGTGGGACGCCGTGGTGCTGCTGAAAGGGATGCGCACCATCATTGCCGCCCCGGATGGCCGCTGTTTTGTGAACCCCACCGGCAACCCAGGCCTGGCCCGGGGCGGCAGCGGGGACGCGCTGGCCGGCATCCTGGCAGCGCTGCTGGCCTGCGGACTGGAGGCTGCTGAGGCCGCCGCCTGCGCCGCCTGGCTCCATGGCGCCGCCGCCGACCGGGCTGCCGCCCAACGGGGCGAATACGGGATGCTGCCCCAGGATCTTTTCCCCGCCTTGGGGACCCTCTTTGCAGAAAACGGGCGTTAAAGCACTGCCCCTTCCAGTGCCAGCAGACGCTGTTTCAGCTCCAGCCCTCCGGCATAGCCGGTAAGACGGCCATTCGCCCCCACTACCCGATGACAAGGCACCAGAATGGCCAGCGGGTTGCAGTGACAAGCCCCGCCCACGGCGCGGGCTGCCCCCGGCCTGCCCAGCCGGGCTGCCAGCTGACCATAACTGCACACCTGCCCATAGGGGATCTGCAGCAGCTCTTCCCAGACCTGCTGCTGGAAAGCCGTCCCCTGCCCCGCCAAGGGCAGGTCAAAGACCTGGCGGCGGCAGGCAAAATATTCTTCCAGCTGGCGCTGCGCCTCCCACAGCAGAGGGGTAGGCCGGGCGGGGGCATCCGCCCCGGTGCAAAACTCCACCCGGCACAAGCTGTCCCCCGCCTGCTCCAACCGCAATACGCCCAGCGGGGTATCCATCCATAAAATTCCTTGCTGCAAAACAAAACCGCTTCCTTTCCCGTCGAATCGTGCTATACTACACATGATAGCATATCCCGACCAGAATAGAAAGGAGCGGTTTATTTTTATGGTCCAAGCACTGGAAAAGATCCTGGCGGACAGCCGCAGCGCCGTATTTTTTGGCGGAGCAGGGGTCTCCACCGAAAGCGGCATCCCGGATTTTCGCAGCGTGGACGGACTGTACCACCAGAAATACGACTACCCGCCTGAGACCATCCTCAGCCATACTTTTTGGGAGCGCTGCCCGGAGGAATTCTATCGCTTTTACCGGGACAAGCTCCTTGTCCGGGGTGCAAAGCCCAACGCCGCCCATCTGCGGCTGGCCAAGCTGGAGCAGCAGGGTCATCTGGCAGCGGTGGTCACCCAGAACATCGACGGGCTGCACCAGGCTGCCGGGTCCAAGCGGGTATATGAACTGCACGGCAGCACCCTGCGCAACTACTGTCTGGGGTGCGGCGCCTTCTATGATGCAGGATTCATTGCCCAAAGCCAGGGCGTGCCCCGCTGCCCGGTCTGCGGCGGCATCGTCAAGCCGGACGTGGTGCTGTATGAAGAAGGGTTGGACGAGCAGGTGCTGTCCGGCGCTGTCAATGCCATCCGCCGGGCGGATACCTTGATCATCGGGGGCACCAGCCTGGTGGTCTACCCCGCTGCCGGGCTGATCCGCTACTTCCAGGGGGATCATCTGGTGGTGATCAACCTGCAGCCCACCGCTGCAGACCGCCAGGCCGACCTGTGCATTGCCCAGCCCATCGGGCAGGTGCTCAGTGAGGAGATCTGTCTGGACTGACCCGCTCCGTCCGCATGGTTCGTGCTTCTTTTCTGCCTTTGCAGGGTAGACTGGACTTTGTACCCACAAACTGCAAAGGAGGAACGTTCCCCATGACCATTCTGCCCGAAAAAAACTCGGCCCGCCTGCGGCGCATCCGTGCCGAGCAGTTCTGTCTGCTGGCGCAGCGGGAAGCCAGCAGCGTCTACCGCCCCCACAGCGAGGTATTGCGCATGCTGGCCGCCGGCGAAGCCTGGGCCGTCTGCGAACACCGGTCCGAACCGGCGGAAGCGCTGCTGACCCTGCCCCTGAACGCCGACACCGCCTGTGCCGCCGCCCTGCGGGAATATCTTTGCTGGGACGGGACGCAGCAGGGCTGCATCCTTACCCCGCCCATCGGCTCTGCCCCTCAGCAGGCGCCTGCCCTGGCTGCGGCCGCTGTATGCCGGGCCGCAAAACTCTGCGGCGGCGGCCCCGTGTGGGCCGTGCTGGAGTGCACCGCCGGCTCTGAGCCGCTGGCCACTGCGTACTTAAAACAGGGCTTTGCCTTGCGGGCCATACGCCCGCTGGACAGTCTTTCCCCCTGTTACCTATTCGGCTTTGAGGGAGCGGATGTCCCGGCTGTGGAGCCGATCTGGGTGCCTTTGGGGGAGATGGGCCGGGTAGCCGCACTGCTGGCTCGGGGCTGGGCCGCAGTGGACAGCCGCCCCAGCCCCCAGGGCACCGCTCTGGCTCTGTGCCCGGTTTGATACACAAAAGAAAAGGAAGGTAAAACGCCTATGAAAGCTGTGATCCTGGAAAGCTACGTCATGCACCCGGGGGATCTGGACTGGTCCGGGGTAAAAGCACTGGTGCCGGATACCACACAGTACGTGCGCACCGCCTATGAGGAGATCGTGCCCCGCATCCAGGATGCGGAACTGGTGCTGCTGAACAAATGCCGCATCGACGAGGCAGTGCTGGCCCAATGTCCCAAGCTCCGGTGGGTGGGCATCATCGCCACCGGCACCGACAACCTGGACCTGGCCGCCTGCCGCCGCCACGGGGTCAGCGTGGCCAATGTGCCCGGCTACTCCACCTACAGCGTTGCCCAGATGACCTTCAGCCTGTTATTGTCCATCTGTCAATGCGCCCAGCGGTACGACACCGCCGTCAAGGATGGGCACTGGCAGCTGAATGTCCCCGCCTGCTATGGGCTGCTGCCCCAGCAGGAGCTGTACGGCAAGGTGTTTGGCGTTTACGGCTACGGCAGCATCGGGCGGCAGGCAGCCCGGATCGCCCAGGCTTTTGGGATGCGGGTGCTGGCCTGCACCCGGACCCAGCGGCCGGAGTACGATGCCGACGGGGTAGAGTTTGTTCCCTTCCAGACTCTGCTGGCCGAAAGCGACGTACTCAGCCTCCACTGTCCTGCCACCCCGGAGACCCGGGGCCGGATAGACAGCAGCGCCCTGGCTCAGATGAAGCCCGGCGCCATCCTGCTGAACACCGCCCGCGGCGCACTGGTGGACGAAGCCGCCGTTGCGGCGGCCCTGCACAGCGGGCATCTGGGTTTTTATGGGGCAGACGCTTTTGCTGCCGAGCCCCTGCCCCCGGACAGCCCGCTGCGGGCGGAGCCTCATGCGCTGCTGACCCCCCACATTGCCTGGACCACAGCCGAAGCCCTGGAAAATCTGATGCGCATCACCACCCAGAATCTGCGCAGCTTTTTGCAGGGCCAAGGAGAACACATCGTAAACTGAGCTTTTCGGGGCGTGCCCCGCATCTGCATCCGGCTGGCGAGACATCGCCAGCCGTTTTTTGCATTTTAGGCTCCATTTTTATTGCAATGCCCCCTGCGGTATGATAGGATAGGGCCAAAACACACGGAGGTTTTCCCTTATGATCTACGATACCCTGAACAACCTGCCCAACTACCTGGGCCTTGTCAGCGGGCTGGACGCTGTGATCGAATTTGTCATGGCACGGGACATCACCGCTCTGCCTGCCGGACGCACCCGCATCGACGGCGATACCGCCTATGTCACCGTAAGCACCGTGACCCCGCAGAATGCAGATAGGGTCCCCTTTGTGCGCCACGATGCACACCTGACCCTGGAGACCGACCTGGAAGGCAGCGAGCTGTTCGAGGTCTCGCTGGGTGAGCTGACCCCCACCCGCCCTGCCGACCCGGAGAGCGACACGGTCACCGGCACAGCCGGCACCAGCGCCGCCGGGATGCTGTGCGAGGGACGGTTTGCCCTGTTCCTCGCCGGGGAGGCTTACCGCACCGGGCTGAAAGCCCAGGGCTGCGGCAAGCTGAAAAAAGCCGTCTTTACCATCCAGCTGGACGAAGACCCCGAGGAGGAATGAGCGCTATGACCAATGAACAGGTCTACGCCATGTCCTTTGGCAAGCTATACCCCCTGCTGGCAGGCAAAGCCCTGCGCAAAGGCCGCACCCAGGCAGAGGTAGACCAGGTGATCGGCTGGATGACCGGCTATACCCCGGCCCAGCTCCAGCAGGCAGCTGAGAAGGGCGTCAGCTACCAGCAGTTTTTTGCCCAGGCACCAGCCCTGAACCCCGACCGGATACAGGTCACCGGCAAGATCTGCGGTGTACAGATCGAGACCATCCCCGAGCCGCTGATGCAGGACATCCGCCGCCTGGACAAGCTCATCGATGAGCTGGCCAAGGGCCGCCCGATGGAAAAGATCCTGCGCAAGGCGTAAAGTCCTTCACTTTCTGCTCTAAAAAACAAGCCCCCTGTCTGCGCCTTTTGAAAAAGAGCCGCAGACAAGGGGCTTTCTACTTTATTTTACAGGAACTGGATCGCAGCCTTGATGCGGGCAGCGGCGGTCTTGGTCTTTTCTGCATCGCCAAAGGCGGTCAGGCGGAAGTAACCCTCGCCGCACTCGCCAAAGCCGACACCCGGGGTGCCCACCACACCGGCATTCTCCAGCAGCCAATCAAAGAACTGCCAGCTGTCCATACCGCCGGGGCAACGCAGCCAGATGTAGGGGCTGTTCTTGCCGCCGCAGTACCACACGCCGCACTCATCCAGTGCGTCGGCAATGACCTTGGCGTTCTGGCGGTAGTAATCCAGGTTGGCCTGGATCTCTGCCATGCCGCTCTCGCTGAACACAGCGGCTGCTGCCCGCTGCACCACATAGGGCACACCGTTGAACTTGGTGGTCTGGCGGCGCAGCCAGAGCTTGTTCAGGTTCATGCCCTCCCGCTCCAGCTCCTTGGGCACGATGGTGTAGCCGCAGCGGGTGCCGGTAAAGCCTGCGATCTTGGAGAAGGAGCAGATCTCAATGGCACACTCCCGGGCGCCCTCCACCTCAAAGATGCTGCGGGCCAGGGCCGGGTCAGTGATGAAGCACTCGTAAGCAGCGTCGTACAGGATCACGGCGTCATTCTTCTTTGCGTAATCCACCCAAGCCTTGAGCTGCTCCCGGGTATAGGCAGCGCCGGTGGGGTTGTTGGGGCTGCAAATGTAGATGATGTCTGCCTTTACGCTGTCATCCGGCATCCCCAGGAAGCCACCCTCCTGGCTGGTGCGGCCGTAAATGATCTTGCGGCCGTCGGTGACGTTATCGTCCACATAGGTGGGGTAGACCGGGTCCGGAACCAGAACGGTGTTATCGGTGTCAAACAGGCCCAGAACATTGGCCAGGTCGCTCTTGGCGCCGTCCGAAACAAAGATCTCGTCCTCAGCCAGCTGGGTGCCCCGGGCAGCGTAGTAGCCCTGGATCGCCGCTTTAAGGAAGCCGTAGCCCTGCTCCGGGCCATAGCCGTGGAAGCCCTCTTTGGTGCCCATCTCAGCGGCAGCCTCCTGCATGGCAGACACCACGCACTTAGCCAGAGGCTGGGTCACATCTCCGATGCCCAGGCGGATGATCTCCTTGTCCGGGTGAGCCTGCTGGTATGCCGCCACCTTATGGGCGATATCCACAAACAGATAGCTGGCTTTCAGCTCACCATAGTGCTTATTCATTTTCATAATGCTTTCCCTCGCTTTTTATCTCAATTTGCATTGCAGCAGCTTTATACCTCGGCCACACCCTCGCAGACCGTAACGGCCGGGCCGGTCATCCGCAGCTGACGGTCCGGCAGCACCTGGATGCACAGTTCCCCGCCCCGCAGAGCGATGTGCAGCGGCTGGCCCGCCGGGCACAGCCCCCGTTCCGTAAGGGCAGCCGCCACAGCACAGGCCCCGGTGCCGCAGGCCCAGGTCTCGCCGCTGCCCCGCTCCCACACCCGCATCTTGATATGGGTGGGGTCCACCAGCTGGACAAACTCTGTGTTGATCTGCTGGGGGAAGTTCGGGTGCTTTTCAAACGCAGGACCCAGCTTTTCCAGATCCAAGGCGTCCACATCCGGCACGATGGCAACACAATGGGGGTTGCCCACGCTGACACAGCTGACCTGCCAGGTCTTGCCCGCTGCGGACAAGGGCACATCCACCAGCTCTTCTTCCCCCATCTGCACCGCAGGCAGGTCAGCGGGCAGCAGGCTGTACTGGCCCATCTCTACCTGCCACATTCCCTCCCCCTGCCAGCGCAGGGTCTTGAGTCCGCTGCGGGTATCGATGCGCAGTTCATCCAGCACCGCACATTCCGGCGCATGGGTGCGCAGCCACTGGGCCACACAGCGGATGCCGTTGCCGCACATCTTCCCCTCGCTGCCGTCGGCGTTGAACATCCGCATCTGGCCATGGGCACCAGGCGTCTCCGGGGCGCAGATGCAGATGATGCCGTCCGCACCAATGGAAAAATGCCGCTGGGACAGCCGGCAGGACAGCTCTGCGATCTGCTCCGGCACACCGCTCTCGCGGCAGTCCAGATAGATATAGTCGTTGGCGCAGCCCTGCATTTTGGTAAACGGAAGCTTCATAGCACAAACCCCTTTCCTGCTGATGCGGAAAACTTACGCTCCTATCATAACAGACCGGGCACATCTGTCAAGCCCCATTTGCTGCAGAAGCTTTTCCGCCCCTTACAGAAAAGCGGCCGGGCAAAATGGTCCTTATCAAAAACGGGGCTTTCCGCCGCCTCTTTGCTGCAGGTTTTCCCCCAAAGGCCGGTACAGTGTGGACAAAATCAAAAACAGGGCTTGACAAGGGGCGGGGGTTGGGATATAAAAAATAGAGAACACCTGCGCATGGTGCAGCCCAAACGCTGGCTGCGCAGGAAAATACCAAACCCAAAAAGGAGACCGTGACAATGGATGTATTTGAAAAGATCCGCGCACTGCTGGCGGAGCAGCTGGACATCGACCCGTCTAAGATCACGATGGACAGCGATATCATGAGCGATTTTGAGGCCGACAGCCTGGATATCGTGGACATGGTGATGACGCTGGAGGATGAGTTCGGCGTTGAGGTGCCGGACGATGCCATCGAGACCCTGCACACGGTGGGCGATGTGGTGAACTTTGTGGAGAGCCACCAGAAGGGCTGAGCAGCCCCGTTTTCTTTGACAAAGAGCCCCGCATACCGGCGACGCGATCCGGCGGCGCTGCGGCGGGGCTTTTAATATGGGTTCGTGCGGGACGGAAACGCCGTCTGGCGCACGGCCTTTGGAGGATAGAACAAAATGGCAAAAGACAACAAAAAGCTTGTACAGGCGATCACCAGCCAGGAGGAGAACTTCGCACAGTGGTACACCGACATCTGCGTCAAGGCAGAGCTGGTGGAGTATTCCAGCGTGAAGGGCTTTATCATCCTGCGGCCTTACGGCCAGGCGATCTGGGAGAATATCCAGAAAGACCTGGACGCCCGTTTCAAGGCCAGCGGCCATGAGAATGTGGCCATGCCGGTGCTGATCCCGGAAAGCCTGCTGAAAAAGGAAGGCGAGCTGGTCAATGGCTTCGCGCCGGAGGTGGCGTGGGTCACGATGGGCGGCTCGGACGAGCTTGAGGAGCGGCTGGCCGTGCGCCCCACCAGCGAGACCATGTTCTGCGACCACTGGTCCCGTGTGCTGCACAGCTACCGCGAGCTGCCGATGAAGTATAACCAGTGGTGCAGCGTGGTCCGGTGGGAAAAGACCACCCGCCCGTTCCTGCGCAGCCGCGAGTTCTGGTGGCAGGAGGGTCACACCATCCACGAGACCGCTGCGGAGGCCGAGGCAGAGACCCAGGCACAGCTGGACTGCTACGCAGATACCTGCGAGCAGGATCTGGCTATCCCGGTGCTGAAGGGCCGCAAGACCGACAAGGAAAAGTTTGCCGGTGCAGAGGCCACCTACACCATCGAGGCCATGATGAAGGACGGCAAGGCCCTGCAGAGCGGCACCAGCCACTACTTTGGGGATAAGTTCAGCCGTGCTTATGATGTGACCTTTACCGGCCGCGACAACCAGCTGCACTATCCGTACCAGACCAGCTGGGGCGTGTCCACCCGTCTGGTGGGCGCCATCATCATGACCCATGGTGATGATGACGGCCTGATCCTGCCCCCGGCTGTGGCCCCCATCCAGGTGGTGGTAGTGCCCATTGCCGCCCACAAGCCCGGTGTTTCCGAGAAGGCAGCCGAGCTGGCCGAGAAGATCTCCAAGTATGCACGGGTCAAGCTGGATGACAGCGACAACGCCCCGGGCTGGAAGTTCAGCCAGTGGGAGATGAAGGGTGTGCCCCTGCGCCTGGAGATCGGCCCCAAGGATCTGGAGAAGAACCAGTGCGTTCTGGTGCGCCGCGATACCCGCGAGAAGGTGTTCGTCAGCCTGGACGAGCTGGAGACCGCTATCCCCGCACAGCTGGAAGCTCTGCGCCAGGACCTGTACCAGCGCGCCCTGAAGAACCGGGAGGCCCGCACCTGGGCTGCCACCACCATGGAGGAGGTCAAGCAGCTGGCTCAGGCCAACACCGGCTACATCAAGACCATGTGGTGCGGAGACCTGGCCTGCGAGATGAAGATGAAAGAGGAGGCTGGCCTGTCCAGCCGCTGCATGCCCTTTGCACAGGAGCACCTCAGCGATGTGTGCCCCTGCTGCGGCAAGCCCGCCAAGACCATGGTCTACTGGGGCGTAGCATACTGATCCTCCCCTGCTCTGCATAAAAACCAAACAGCCCTGCGGCATCCCAAAAGGAGCCGCAGGGCTGTTTTTATACTTTTTTATATGTCGGTCACTTTTCGTGCCGGGGATACAAGGCCACCGCCACCCGCCAGGAGAGCAGGTAAAGCGCCAGCACCACCACAGCCGCCACGGCCACAGCCGTGGTGACCAGGCTCTGCGTGGCAGCCGGCAGGTCCTGGCTGCTGCCCATGAACACGCCCATAAAACCTGCCATTGCGCAGATGAACAAGATGTAGGCCACCCGGGCCTTGTTCTGGTCAAAACGGAAGGTCAGCGGCAGCAGCACGATGTTGCCCGCCAGAGACATCAGCACCGCCAGCGCAACGCTCCGGATGACGATGCCCTGCGGGAGGTCTGCCCCATTCACGACCCAGGCCAGCAGACCGCTGCCCCCTGCCAGGAGGCCCGCTATGCCCGCCATGCACAGGCCCACCAGATATTTGCAGCCCACGATCTGCTCCGCCGAGAGGGGCAGGGTGCGCTGATAGACGCTCCACCCGCTGGTGGTGTCCAGCGTCAGCAGAGACATGGGGATGGTGCCGGTCAGCATCCCGGCATAGAGCACCATGAACCAGCTGCCGCTTTTCATTGCAAACACTGAGATCCCCATCATGATCAGCACTGCCACCCCTATAAAGCGGCAGCTCCGCTTTGCCTGGCAGAGATCCTTATACAAAAGCCCTTTCATCGCAGATCCTCCCCTTTTACCATCATCACAAACAATTCTTCAATGCTTACCGGCGTCAGGCTGCTGCCCTGGGGCACGTCCTCCCGGCGCACCAGCGCCTCGGCACCATAGGGCGTGACCCGCTTGCCGCGAACTGCGGCGGGGTCCAGCGCAGCAAACTCTGCCGCACTGCCATGCCACAAAGCATACTCGTCCCGCAGGGTGTCTTTGTCCTCGCAAAGCATCAAACGGCCCTTGTGCAGGAATGCGATGGTATCGCAGAGTTTTTCCAGGTCGCTGACGATATGGGAGGAGATCAGGATGGAGTGGTCCTCATCCCGGGCAAAATCCAGCAGGATGTCCAGCAGCTCGTCCCGGGCTACCGGGTCCAGTCCGCTGGTGGCTTCGTCCAACAGCAGCAGCTTCGGGTGGTGGGACAAGGCCACCGCAATGCACTGCTTCATCCGCATCCCCTTGGAGAAAGCGCCAAACGCCTTCTTCTCCGGCAGGCCGAAGCGTTGGCAGTAGTCCTTGTAGGCCGCTGCGTCCCAGTTGGGGTAGATATCCGCCATCATCCGTCCGATCTGGACGGGGTTCATAGTGCCCGGCAGACCGCCGCCCTCCAGCACCACGCCCACCTCGGTTTTAAGCCGCTGCGGGGCTGCGCTGTTCTCCTGTCCCAGCACCCGGATGCTGCCGCCGTCCCGCTGCAGAATATCCAAAATCAGCCGGATGGTGGTGGATTTGCCTGCGCCATTTTCTCCGATCAGGCCGCAGATGGTGCCGCCGGGCAGGGTCAGATCCAAAGGCCCCAGGCAAAAATCTGAATAGCGTTTTTCCAAACCTTTTAATTCCAGTGCATTCATATATCTCACTCCTCTGCTATCAGTTCCAGCATCTGCGCCAGCTCTTCCCGGCTCAGCCCGCAGGCCGATGCCAGGCGCACCGCTTCGCCCAGATGCGATTCGATCTGTTTATAGTACTCCTCCCGCAGCAGCTCCGTGTTTTTCGGAGCCACAAAAAACCCCTTGGAGGGTACCGCATACAAAAACCCTTCTTTTTCCAGCTCATCATACGCACGCTTTGTGGTGATGACACTGATGCGCAGATCCCGCGCCAGCCCCCGGATGGAGGGCATCGGCTCATCCGCCTGCAGCTCCCCGCCCACGATCTGATTTTTGATCTGGGTGTAGATCTGATCGTAGATGGGTGCGCCGCTCTTATTATCGATATACAGTTCCAACCTTTCCCGCCTCCTTTCGTACTTTCTGTGTATATTCAGTATATACACTAGATACAGCATTGTCAAGGGGGGATCTGCACAGAGAAGCATCTTTTTTTCAAAAAGCCGTCCTGCGTTTCGGCCCTTCTGCGCAAAAAACGGCTGGCGAACCAGCGCCAGCCGTCAAAAAAGCTTTTTTGTTCTCAATCGATCACGGTACGGGTACGTCCAATGCCCAGCACAGCCGTACTGATCTTTTTCCAGCTATTGCAGCCGCAGATGCCATCCACTCCCAGACCAGCCCGGCGCTGATACCCCCGGAGGGCCTCCTCGGTGCGGGTGCCGAAGACGCCATCAATGCGGCTGCCTGTTTTATACCCCAGGGCAGACAGCGCATCCTGCAAGACCATGACATAACAGCCGCGGCTGCCCCGGCGCAGGGTGGGATATCCGGCCGTTGTGCCGGAACAGGCTGGCCGGCCATAGCGGCGGTCAAAGTGGACCCAGGTGGGGGTCTGGCTCAGCGGTTCCACATAGCCCCAGGCGCCTGTAGCCCGGGCTGCATTGTAGATCTGGCGGCGGGAAGCGCTGTTCAGCCGCTGCCCTACGTCAAACGCCACCCCTACATAGTGCTGACTGCGTGTGCCATGGCCCCCCTCCCAGATACGGCGGAAGGCGTACCCCACAGGGATGCCTTTGCCGTACTTGCGGCGGGTCAGGTTCCACGCTTCCATCGCTGCAATGGTGGTCCAGAGCGTGGGGCTTTTGGATTTGCCCCGAAACTCCCGCACGGTCAAAGTCCGGCCTGTGCTGTACGGCATGGGGTCACTTTCACTCAGGCCCGAATAGGTGTAGATCCGGTTCTCATAGGCATCGTAAACCAAAAGACGGGCCACGGATCATCCCTCCTTTTGTTCCGCGCAGGGGCAGGGCGGGCAAACCGGGCCAGGCCCCTCCGGCGGAAGGGTCCCGCTCGGGCTGCTCTGCTGACGCAGAGCGTTCCAGGTCATGCGGCCCACGGTGCCGGTCTCAAGCAGACCTGCCCGCCCCTGAGCCGCCTTGACGGCTGCGGCCAGCGCAGCGGTAAAGTCCGGGCTCTGCTCCACAAAGGGATCGCCGCAGTACACAGCGGCGCGCTGGTTCAGCCAGCGGGCGATCTGCTCCACCTCCGGGCCAATGCTTCCCTCGCCCAGTGCATACCCGGGGTACTGGCTGCCCAGAGCCGCATTGCGGTCTCCGCTGGGGGTAAAGGCCGCCAGCTGCAAGCCCAGCGCCTCGGCTGCCGCCCAGGTCTCCTGGTCCACGATGCCGGTCACCGGCAGATTCAGCAGCGCCTGCAGGCTGCGGGTAGCCACCACCGTCTCCGGGGTATAACGGTTGGACAGCGGCAGACTCTGGACGCTGTCAAAATAGTAGCCAATGCGCTGCAAAAGCACCGTGTAGTACAGCACCGACGGCCCCTCGCTGCCTTCCTGCAAGGGGGCGCCGGGCCAGGGCTGACGCTCAAACACGATCACCGGCCCGGACTGGCGCAGCTGAGAGGCCCGCTTGTACAGCGAATCCCAGGTAGCACGGCCCACGATGCCGTCCACCGTCAGCCCGGCAAACTTCTGGTACGCCCGCACCGATGCTTCGGTACTGGGGCCAAACCGACCGTCGATGCTCACCGCCGGAATACTGCTCTGGTAAGCGCTGAGGATATACAGATAAAACTGCAGCTCCCGCACCGCCCGGCCCGAAGAACCCACACGCAGAACACCGGGATAATCGCCGGGGCGCAGGTTGGGCGCCAGCAGATCGTTGGCTGCGTCGTTGTAGACCTCGTACAGCTTGGACCAGGTAGCACGGCCCACAATGCCATCCGAAGCAAGGCCGAAATAGCTCTGGAACTTCTTTACTGCGGCTGTGGTGGAGGGGCCAAAGATGCCGTCCACACCCACATCATTCAGCGCAGAGTAGACCGAGCGGGCGATCTTGAGCCAGAATTGCACCAGACGCACGTTCTGGCCCCGGTCACCCGGACGCAGCGGCGTGCCCGGATATGCGTTAGGCGTGCCGTTGTCCGACTGGATGCTGCGATACTCCCGATAGATGGCATCCCAGGTGGTTTTGCCCACCACTCCATCCACCGTCAGCCCGTGGCGGCGCTGGAATGCCCGCACGGCTGCCGTGGTGCCGGTGCCAAAAATGCCGTCCACCGTCAGTGTGGGAATGTTGTCATCGTACTGTGCAATGGTGTTCAGCCAGAACTGCACCCGCTCCACAGCGCTGCCCCGGGAGCCTTGGCGCAGCACCGTGCCGCCCCAGCTGCCGTCCGGCAAGGTGCCGCCTGCGGTCTCGCCCTCGCTGGTCAGCTCGGCCAGGTCCTTGACCGACACATAGATATAGCTGATCTTGTACCAGGTCTGGCGTCCCACCACCCCATCAGCGGTAAGATTGAACTGTTTCTGGAACGCCCGCACCGTGGATGCCATCTGCGCCCCAAACACACCATCCACATTCAGCTTGCCCAGGAAGGGGTAGTCCTTTGCAATGCGGTTGAGCTGGCGCTGCAAGGTAAACACTGCCGGGCCGCTGCTGCCCTGCCGCAGCGGAGAGCCGGGGTAGCTCTGGGGAATCGAGCGGATGTTGTCGCTGCGGACGATCTCCACATCATTGCCGTAATAGTACCGCAGGATCTGCAGCGCATTCTTGCCCTGGTTGGCCAGGGTAACCGTGCCCCACTGCTTGAGGCCAGCGCAGCTGACGCTCTTGCCGTCACAATACTCTGCATAATAGGGGTTGACCGTGCCCTTTTTGCGGATATAGGTGTTAAAGATGTCGTTGGTCAGTCGCACCATCACATCAAACACGGTGCGGCCATGGACATAGTACTGGTCGTAGCTGGTGGAGTTGGTGATGTTGAAGCTGTACCCCTTGCTGGGATACCACTCGGTATAAATGCGGTTGAGCGCCAGAGAGATCTGGCAGTGGATGTTGGCCCGCAGCGCCTGCTCTGGCCAGGTGGGGTACACCTCGCTGGAGGCCACATTGGCAATATAATCCCGGAAGGACACGGTCACATTGCGTGCCGATGCCGACGGCTTGCCCAGGTGGACCGTAATGGTCTTGGGGATCACCACCCGATCCAGCACCAGCGGGGCAGCGGGGCACTCCACCACCGGTCTTGCGCCAGAGCCACCCTGCCCGGCAAACAGCGGATGCTCCGGGATCACCACCGGCACATCGGGCACATCCCGCCCTGCTTCGGTCTCGGGGATCATCTCCGGCTGCGCAAGGGTCACCTGCCCCGGGAAGATCTGCACCCCCTGGATGCGCACAGTGCGGTAACCCGGCTTGGATGCCGTAAGACTGCACACTGCATACGGCCGCTGGGTCGTGTTTTGTTCTTCCAGAGATAAGCGGCAGGCCGGGGTCTGGATGGTCACATCCTCGGCATTGCCCTGGGCATCGGTATGGCGCACTGCGGCAAAGCCATCCCCCGTAATGGCGATCCTGACCCCTTCTACCGGGGCAGACTTACGGGCCGCAAAGGCCTGGATGCGTAGGATTCCAGTTGTCATAGCAAAAGCTCCTTTTCCAATGAAACTAGACGTTTCGTCCACGCCAGTCTATTCCGCTGCGTTCAAAGGTGTGCAGGGCTCTGCACGGCTTTTCCGCCTTTCCGTAAAAACAGGGGAGGTTGTGCGCCGGGATTGTTAAATTTTTTTGACGTCACAATAGATCTGCCCTCTGAACCGTATTCCTGATGAAGAGAGCTGCGGGCGCAGCGCTGTACAGCCTGGCCCTGCCCTTCGATCCGAAGGTGGACGGACGGCCCAAGGCCCCCGCCATCTTCCAAACAAACACACAAAGGAGCGATATTATGAATAAAAAGCTGCCTGTATTGATCCTGACCGGCGCACTGGCCTGCGCTGTATTCTCCCCTGCGCTGGCTGCCGAAAAGGCGCCCGCCCTTACTCCCCCCGCTGCTTATGTTGAGGAGGTGCAGACATTGCCCAACAGCGTACTGTATTATGGTACTCTAACGGAGATCGTCCGGGACGAGGACGGCTCCATCTTCCAGCTGTATATGGACTCGGAGCAGTTCGGCGAATATGTCATGAATATCTCGGAGCAGACTGCCTGGATCGACAGCGCAAACCACACAGCTGCGGACCCTGCCGCCCTGCAGGAGGGGCAGAGCTTGTATGTGTTCCACAGCCCCATTGCCACCCTCTCTCTGCCGCCCCAGTCTGCCGCTTTTGCTGTGGTCACCAATCTGCCCATGGATGCGCAGTCCGCACAGCTGCACAAGGTAGAGGAAGTCTCGCTGCAGGACGGCCAGCTGCAGATCACCACGGATAACGGCGAACTGTATATCACCGCAGACCAGAACACCGTTGTTTCTGCTTACGGCTCCGACGCCGCTGCTGCGCTGGAGGATGTCCAGCCCGGCCGGCAGGTGATCGCCTGGTACAGCGCCGTGGCCCAGAGCTACCCCGGCCAGGCTTATACCACCCACCTTATGCTCCTGCCGGAAGCCGAGCAAACGGTGGAAGATAGTGAAGCGATTGGAAGCGCCGAGAGCTATTAACCTGTAAATTTTCAAAAAAAGCGTCTGGGCATATTGCTCCAGGCGCTTTTTTCATCCGGATATCGGTCACTCTTGATATGAGGGGCTTTCCCGGCAGAGAATAAAACATATCTTCTCACCCTTTTTCAGAAAATCACCGCAGTTTTATCGTGTAGGCACTCCCCTTGCAACTTGCCAGGGGTTATGCTATGCTAAGTTCAAAGCACTCCCCCTGTTCAGGACACCTTATTTACCGGTGTAACTCATGATAAAATTCTAAAGGAGCGTATCGATTATGCAGGCAACCATCCACAACGAATTTTTGACCCTGACGGTGGACACCCACGGCGCTGAGGCCGTCAGCCTGAAAAATGCTGCCGGAGAGGAAATGCTCTGGCAGGCAGACCCTTCTATCTGGGCACGGCACGCACCGATCTTATTCCCTTGGACCGGCAAGCTCACTGGCGGTGCGCTGGTCCATGAGGGCAAAACCTACAAAGGCGGGCAGCACGGTTTTGCCCGGGATCTGGAGCACACTCTGGTCAAAGCAGAGGGGGACACCATCCAGCTGCGGCTGGAGTCCACGCCGGAGATCAAAGCCCAGCGCTTTCCGTTCGACTTTGTGCTGACCAGCACCTTCCGGCTGGAAGGCAAAACAGTCCACCATACGCTGACGGTGGAAAACCCCGCCGACTCCGCCCAGACCCTGCGTTTTGGCATCGGCTATCATCCGGCCTTCCAGGTCCCCTTTGACGACCAGCACACCACACAGGACTACGAGTTCCGTTTTGACCAGCCGGAAAGCCCCATGATCCTGGATTGCAGCGCCAATGGCTTGTTGAGCGGCAAATGCCGTTACGAGTGGAAGAACACCCAGTCCATCCCGCTGACGGACGAGCTGTTTGCCGCCGACAGCTACTGCATGGCGGGCCTGCGCACCCAGACTGTGGGCATTTATGAGAAGGATACCGGCCGCAGCATCGTCTGCAATGTGGCAGGCTACCCCTATACTCTGCTTTGGAGCGCCAGCGCATCCCCTGTGCGCTTTGTCTGCATCGAGCCTTGGCAGTCTCTGCCGGGTGCAGCGACCGATCCCCAGGAGTGGGAGCAGCGGGCTGCCGCTGCCGTATTGGCCCCCGGCCAGAATTGGAGCACCACCCTCAGCACCCGGTTTGAGCGCTGATAGTGTACTCTAAAGCAGAAAAGAGGAACCTTCTATGAAAGCAGCTCCCTTGCGCTCTGGCGACCACATTGGTATTTTCTCCGCCTCCTCTCCTATATCTGCTACTATCCCCATCCGGTACGATCGAGGGACAGCGTTTCTAGAAAGCAAAGGATATCGGGTGATCCATGGAGCTCTGCGGGGACAACAAGATCACTACCGCTCCGGAAGCATCGCACAGAGAGCTGATGAGTTCAATCAACTTCTCTACGACCCAGACATCCATGTTCTTATGGCTTCCATCGGGGGAAACAATACAAACTCTATTCTTCCCTATATCGACTACGCATATCTGAAAAAGCACCCCAAGATCATCATCGGTTACTCAGACACAACCGCCCTTTTATTAGCCATCTATGCAAAAACAGGACTCATCACTTTTTATGGCCCAGCTGCAGCCTCCTCGTTTGGTGAACTTCCTCCTTTTGTAGACTGGACTTTTCAAAACTTTCAACAGATTTTGAGTAAGGATTTATCACTTCCCTACACCTATCCCTTACCCCCCGTCTGGACCGATGAGTATATCAACTGGAGTCAGCAAGACCGTTCCAAAGAACAATATCCCAATCGCTGGATCTGCGTTCATCCGGGCTGTGTTCAAGGCCGCCTGATCGGTGGAAATCTGAATACCATGGAAGGATTCTTTGGTACAGAGTATATGCCCCCTATTCAAGATGGCGACATTCTTTTCCTGGAAGATTCTCTCAAGGATGCCTGCACGATTGAGCGTAGTTTTTCTCTCTTAAAGTTAGCAGGCGTATTTGATAAGGTCCGCGGCATTATCTTAGGCAAGCATGAAAAGTTCGATGACAATGGAACTGGCAGAGCGCCCTATGAGATCCTGCTAGAGGTGATCGGATCACCGCAGATTCCTATCCTAGCAGATTTTGATTGTTGCCATACACACCCAATGCTGACGCTTCCTATTGGCTGCACTGTTCTGCTGGATGCGGACCATACCCAACTAAAACTATTAGAACCGCCTTTAGAGTACTAAACAAAAAATCCCCCTGGTCTTTGCAGACCAAGGGGATTTTTTTGCTCTGTAAGAGCTGGAGCTGGTGACAGGAGTTGAACCTGCAACCCACTGATTACAAATCAGTTGCGCTGCCATTGCGCCACACCAGCAAGGGTAACAACGCTGACACGTCATTTTCACGGTTGTGCGTAACTGATTCCCTCAACTCGACCAACTGATTCGCCTAGTTGATTTTTGAGAACTTCTTACGGCCTACTGGAAATTAACTGTCCTTAGATAGGATATCAGAAATCACACTGATTGTCAATATCCACTAATCAGTTACGCTACTAAAACGCCATCTCGCCATTACATGCATCCCCATTTATTACAATAATAACCGGATGCACCGCCGGGGAATACCCAAATAACACTCGTATCTACGATATATTTTTACTTGTGGTCCTGCAAACCATTCCGGCCATATTATTTTACTAATAGTACAAACACTTTGTATGTTTGCATTTCGTTTGAACATGAATCCAACCGCCCTGTGCATCCCTATGGAGCATATTCAGCGGTGGGAATTCTTGTATGATACCGCATCCTCTCCCCTGGCCAAATTTGTACTGAGATAACATAAAAGCCCTGCCGGGAATGACCCAGCGGGGCTTTGTTGTATCTATTACCACTCATACCCACAGTTCTTGCAGCGGAACTGGAGTTTACGTTTATTGGATCCCCACAGACCAAAGAGGGTAACGTCTACCGCCTTTGCACCGGCACTGATTTTTTCAATGTCTGGGCATCCGCAGGTGGGGCATTTGGGGACGTACTGCTTGCGGGCTTCGGCTTCAGCTAGTTCAGCATCAAGTTTGGCGTGGTATTCTTGATCGAATTTTTCTGCTTCTCTAATTTCTTTTTCAGAATAAAAGTTTTCCGAAGCCATATTGTCTTTGGTTTCTTCCATTTTGGCTTTTCGTTGATCTTCTGTTGCATTTTTCCAAAAATCATATCCGTAGGTTTGTCTACGACAAAAAGGGCACCAGCCAAAAGATTCGTGGTACTTCCCGCACCATGGACAAAAGAAAATATATTTTGTAATCATCTTGATTCTCCTCAAAATTGATATTAACTTTATTCAACGTTGATGACGACAAAATATCGTCTAAGATACTCAAAAATATCAAGGAGATTGTAAAATATTTTAATAAATACAAAGACACTCTCAACGGTGCCAAAGCAACCCTTGCCGGCTTTAACGCATTTCTAAAGCAGCAAGCCAATGGAGCTACCAATGCCGGCGCTGCCCTTGATGTGCTCAAACTGAAAACTATTGGACTGAAAGCGGCGACGGTTGCCCTTAACGCAGCTGTTAGCTTTGGTCTGAGTCTCCTTGCATCGTTAGCGGTAAGCGGGCAAAGACTTTTTAATCAGTATAAAATAGAAACGGAACAGAGAGCGAACCTAAATGTTCCGTTGTCTCTTCCTGTACAGAGGTGGTCGTTTTGGATTTTTTCTTGGGCTTTCTGGATTCGTTGGAAAAAGTCTCGTAAATCAGTTTGTCCAACTCATAACGCAGCTTATCGTATTCTTTCTCCGAAAAGTTCTGTACTGCATCCTGAATGGTCTTTTTGATTGCACGCTTTAATGCTGGGGAGATGGAACAACTGGGGTTTTCTTCTGTTAAAGATGCACTTTCAGTATTTTCAACTACCCCACTGGAGCCAAAACTTCTATCCAACCTATCCCGGACAGCCTGCAAAAAATACGCCTGCACACTCTCGCCAGCTTCTTTAGCAGCCTCCGCAATTTCCTCTGCTTCTTCATAGTCAAGCCGGATCGTTAGGGTTTTTTTACCTGCAAGATATTTTGCATTTGCTTTCCGCTGTGCATTTGTTGCCATTATTTTCTCCTTATATACCTATTATAAGCAGAACGAGCGATTTGTGCACAACGTATGCTTGCTATACTATGCTTGCATATATTTTTGTGCAGTCTTGCCGTTTACATGCTTGCTGATATATGCTATCATAATGTTGTCGGGAACACCACTTCCCGATACACGAACACCCACGATAAAAACGCATATAGAGGTAACACACATGGGCATTGACGCATTATTAGCTTTGGTTGAGCAATACAAAGAGGCTGCACAACTTATCGAAGCTGCACAGGCGGAACAGGATGTACTCAAATCCAAAATAAAGGCGGAGCTTGCAGAACGTTCCACCAACTATCTTGAAGTTGGCTGCCACAAAGTCCGCCTTTCTGATTTTTCCAGCACACGACTTGACAGCAAAGCTATAAAGACAGTCGCACCCGACTTGTTCAATCAGTACAGCAAAACCGTGATTGGAACCCGCCTGCTTATCACCTAATATATCATCATCAGAAGAACAACCGCCGGGATAGACCTATTATACCAGCTGTCCCGGCTTTTTTCAAGAAATACACAAAAAGAGAGGACAGCATGAAACAGACTGTTAAGACGAGCCGTGCCGCCGGGCAACTGGAAAAAATGTTCCGTGAGCTGAACAAGCACTACTTTAACGGGGGCTTACCCGAGCCGATAATATCATTGAAGAAAACGCCGTCCGCCTATGGCCATATCACTTGTTCCAAGGTGTGGAAAGCCGGGGAAGAAAGCAAGTACGAGATAAATATTTCATCCGCCACACTTGACCGCCCGATTGAAGAAACCGCCGCCACACTGCTTCACGAGATGGTACACGAGTACAATCTTGAGAACGGAATCAAGGACACCAGCAACAACGGGGTCTATCACAACAAGCGCTTTAAGGAACAAGCCGAGGCACACGGTCTGGTGGTTGAGCATCACGAGAAATACGGCTGGACGGTTACAAGCCCCTCCGAGACTCTGCTGGACTTCATTATCTTTCAGGGGTGGGAAGATATCCAGATGGGCGAACGCCTTGCATGGGCAGATATGACGGGTACAGGGCACACTTCACCGGGCAGTAGTCAGCCGGGCGCACCCAAACCGCCCAAAGCAAAGAGCAGCACCCGGCGGTGGATATGCCCCAAGTGCGGCACGATTATCCGCTCCACAAAGGAAGTTCGGGTCATCTGTGCAGACTGCATGGAGAGATTTGTTAAGGCCGACTAATCAAGGCACGGTCAGACAGAGAGCGAGCGCACGAGTGAGAGTAGTGCGGTTTTATAAGTTCACTTTTAAAAGAGGTCAAATTATGAATGTAACATCGTATCGACTGAAAGATCTGCGTATGCGCAATGGCTACACTAAGACGGACGTTGCGAGGGCCGTTGGCGTTACCCGCCGGGCTGTGTATGCCTGGGAACATGGAACGAGAGAGCCGACAACAAAAAATATCGTTGAGCTTGCGCTTTTGTATGATGTGTCAACGGACTATCTGCTGGGACTGACCAATATAGAAAATGTAGAAAACAGAGAGGAAAAATGAAATTATGCAAAAGACCATGACGGCACAGGAACTGTACGACTATATCCGGTGTTTCACCACTGTAATTGTCGGCGAAGAACAAGAGAGCAGTTTTCTTTTTATATTGATTGGGACAGAGAATTTGAAACTGAGTAAAATGAATGGAATTTCTAGAATCACAGGTAATGTTATGAAGCATCCCAAAAAACGGGATGGTGGCTTTATTCTGTATGGGGAATCGTTCAAGTGTGATATCGATAATACAGACAAAAGGAATCATGTGATAAGGGTTACATCAGATACCATCCCTTTCCCGATCGTACTGGATCTAAGGCGGTAAGAAGGCCGTAAATTAAGGGTACACCCTATTTTTCACCTGATTCTTCCCCCATATATTATAAAATAGGGTCAGTTGTGACATTTCTTTTAAGGATTTCTGTCATCTCTGACCTTATTTTTCTATCATCCAGTGAGGTACAGCTATGAACGTTGCCTATGTTCGGGTCAGCACGGTCGAACAAAATGAAGCCCGCCAGGTAGAAGCGCTCCAAAAACATGGTATTGAGAAATGGTTCACCGAAAAAATCAGTGCAAAGAGCATGGAGCGCCCCCAGTTGCAGGCAATGCTTGACTTTGTGCGGGAGGGTGACACGGTTTATATTCACGATTTTAGCCGCCTTGCCCGCAGCACAAAGGACTTGCTTGAGCTTGTGGAGCGCTTGCAGAATAAGGGCGTACATTTAATCAGCAACAAGGAAAACCTGGACACAAACACGCCCACGGGCAAGCTGATGCTGACAATGATTGCGGCCATTAACGAGTTTGAGCGCCAAAACTTGCTGGACAGACAGCGAGAGGGTATTGCAATCGCAAAGCGCAATGGTGTTTATAAAGGTCGAAAGAAAGTTGCCATGCCTGAGAATTTCCCGCAGCTATACGGGCGCTATACCCGCCGGGAGTTAAACAAGGGTCAGCTTGCAGAACAGCTGCACATTACCCGCCCCACCTTGGAACGACTGATACGGGAGTATCTGCAAAATTAAAAGTGCACTTGTGATTTAAAAGGGTATAGGCCAGACCGATACCCTAACGAAACACGAGTGATCGTACTCAAATTACGCCCACTTGTTCTTAAATTCGAGGTCGCCCACCCTGACCGACTCCATCAGTCCAAAGAAGCAGGGGGTGAGTCGGATTCACCCCCACCACCACAAAGTCAAAGAAATAAACCCCTGAAACCGTACCTGCTCCTATTCGATACGATTATTTGGCGACAGCCAACTCCGCTTGCGGTCAAACGATAAGAACCATCGTTTTTGCTTTCCGAGATAAATGTGCTTGCGCTACATTTACTCGAAAAGACAGAGAAATCCATCATCACTAGTATTATAAGAGAATGTGGATAGGGTGCTCTGCCACAACAAGGACAAGGGATAGGGATTTTGTCTAAAATTTTCACATTTTCTATATGTAGGGGTGTGAATTTTTTAGACAGGATTAGAGTTACAGGCGTTCCAGTGTCCAGTACATAGTCCGGTCTTGCTGGTTGACACGCTTTTGAATAGATACGACTTTTGCATTGTAACACTCTTTCAGTCGCCTATTGATAGTTGAAAGACCAACACCGTTCTTGTTCTTGTGTCGATTAGCGGGGTTATCAATATGGCCCAGCTCAACGAGGTCTTTCCGCATCACATCACTAAGCATTTCCTTGCCCAGGTTCGCATTGATATAATCTTCCAGTCCCTTGAATTTCAATGGCTCCATTTTTTGAACTAATGGCTCACTGATTTCTTTTAACAAGGCCCACTGATAACCACTATCCATCATCTGTTTAAGCGTGTTCATTTGCGTTTCGTATTGCAGAACAGCACGCCGATGCCACACCCATCCAGCCCCGTATTTATCCCGATATAAGGTCTTACACTTTGTATCCAAGAGTTCTACGATTCCAGCGGTGTGCAGGTATCTCTCCCACTCCTCTTGTTGGCCAGTATATTGCATATTCCACATTTTAACGGGTTCCAGTTGACATTTGCGGATTCTTTCCCGCTCCTGTTTTATCCAGGCATGACTATATCCTCTGAAATAGACCGTACAGGTATCGGCTGCATTGAGCGGGCGCTTTCTGCCCAGAATCTGAGCGTTTACAGTCGCATCCCACAGGCGGCTTATGATGCACTTTAGTTCAGGGTCTTTAATATTGATACCATTATAAAAGACGGTCGTAACGATGGTGATGCGCTTACAAAGCGTTTCATTTTGTAGAACAGCAGATAGACCGTCAAATTCGCTGGCTTCAGGACGATACGCAGAACAGGCCGTAGCTACTTCGTTAGGAAAGTCCGTTTCAAGGATATCCTTGAGCTTTCTCATGTGCTTGACTGCATCCACAAAGACTAAAACCTTGCCCCGCTGTGCTTCCTGGCGTATAACGGCAAGTTCTTCGTTATCTGTCCAGAAAAAGCATATCTTGTCCACAAAGCTATAATCCGGTGGGAGATAATAGTAGTTTTCTTCGTTGATTTCGCCGGTTTTCTTCCAGTGGTCAAAAAACGGGTGTGCTGTGGCGCTCATAAAGATGACGGCCTTGGTCTCAGTCCATTCATTCAAGAGCTTGTACGACACGTCTATTCCCTTATTTATAGAGGGGTCGTTGAGCTGATAGTGGTATTCATCGGCCACAACATAATAGAAGCGGCGAAAGTAGTCGGCTGCCCCCGCCGGGTTGCCTGTTACAAAAGCTTCCATCCACTGATAGTTTTCCACACGGATCGTGTGTTCATACCGATTTTCCAAAACAATTTCATCGAAGCCATCCTCGTATGTTACCAGGGTTTCTGTCATCCCCAGCTTGAAAACATCGTCCCTGACTTGCTCACGAAGTGGGGAACGATTGCAAAGATAGAGGATTTGCCGATGCTTTTTTAACGCCCACGGCAATAGCACGTTCAAAATAAAATAGGTCTTGCCAGAGTTTGTGCCCGCATCAAAAATGACCCGTGTGCCCCTTTCCCACGTCTTGTAGTTGTCACCGACTATATCTGTGATGCGGGTTTTCCCGGCAGGCGTGGCAGGCGTGGCCGCTTCTACGGCAACACTTAAAGTAGTATCATTACCCATCTGAACTACCCCCTATTAGAGATTGTTCAGCTCGTCACGGCGATTCATATAATCTTCCATGGCTTCCTTTAACATCTGGGAAGAAAAGAATGAGAAGCAGTTTTTGCCCGGCTGTTTAAGATTTGGCTGAACGCCAACAAGATAAAAGCCCCTTAGCATCAAATAGCCCGCCAGGCGGGGAGAATAGATAACGATAATATCGCGAGGTGTATTTTTTGCAGTTGTGTTCATAAGATAACCTCCTTAACATCTGTCTCTATGAGACGATTTATTAGATATAGGGCGCAAATAGCCCGTATTTATTATACTACGTTTCGTTGTTTTTGGCAAGGGCATCAATCTGGATTTCCCCATATTTAGGTGGATTGCGGAGACTTAATACAACTTTATGTTTGATATCGTGTTGATGATTTTGAAGTGTACTTTTTAAGCTGATAGCATATCGCCACAAACTGTTCGATTTGATAGGATGTTGAAATGCGCTGGCGGTGAGGTGATTTGTCGCCCCCCTTGCTCAATAATAAAACGTTATCGAGTTTGGGTATGACTAGAAAAAACCTCACTAAGGGTGTAACGTTTCGTTCCCCCCTGCAATGGTTTCAAAGGTAGCGTTTTCCGACCTTAGATAGCTCCAAACGAGGATAAGGGATGACCATTTCTGTCACCCCCTGCGGCAGAAGCTCAAACCACTACCCTGATTTAGGGGAGTGCTTCGCCGACCTTAGACGGGGTTGTGGTCGTATCGCCGAAAGACTGGACGCTGATGAGCTGACCCGAACCACACTCGTGTCATGTGGTCAGAAGGGTGAACGTTTTGTTCACCCTTATCTGTTACAGAAGGTGGGTGGCAAAACCGCCAAAATGACAGTTTTGAAACTCCGAAATGGACATACCTCTGTAACAGGGGGGCTTCCAAGTCGGCTGTGTATCATCTGCTGAGAGGGGGTCGCATTTCACGACACCCTTGACTGTGTATCATCTACTGATGTGAGTTGCGTTCGTTCCTATCCCGCCGGTGAGCGTAATCAAATTACGGCCATTTACCATTTGGAGGGGATTCTGTATGCCCACAAGTGGGTACGGGAATCATAGCTGATTTGACCCCATCCGCAAAGGGAGTACCAAAATGGAACCCCCCTCTGCAAAAGGAGTCACTCAATGAGGTGGTGAAACGCCACTCCATAGGATGGGCTACCACGACGAGCAGGACAAAGCTTGGTGGCGAATCACCACCCAATTTCACGGTAGCCCTGCAATGGTTAAGGGGTCATCAATTCAGTGACCCCTCTGCCTTTTAACTAAGGTGAGCAACAATTCGTGACCCTATCCCGCCGGGCTAACTCAAGGTTAGGGCGTATAGCCCCGGCCGTGTCTAATGGTTAAGGGCAAAAATTCAGTCGCTTTATAAGCATACGGGCAAAAAATTAGTCGGCTGTAAACCTGCGGGCAAAAAATCCGCACAAACTGCCACGGGACAGGGGGCGGTATCTGATACCGGTCCTTGCTTTTGAAAGTTCACTTTGAATCGTATGAAAGGAGCAGCTTCGCCGAAATTTATTGCGCTGCACCCATTTATTTGAGATTTTCTTCATCCTTTCGATGAATTACCCTCGTTCGGCTGGTTTTCCGTTTAGCATTTGCCAATGGCGAAAAGCGGTCATAATCGCTTACAATATCCGCTGCCGCCAGGTTTACATAACGTCTTGTCATCTCCATGGTAGAGTGACCAAGAATCTTTTGCAATTTAAACTGATTGCCGTTGTTTCGGATATAATAGAGTGAAAAAGTATGCCGTAGGCCATGGACATTGTGCTGTTTTACGCCACGATTCAGACAGTAACGCTTAAATGCACAGCGCAAGCCGCTCCCGGTCAACTGTTCATTTCCGATGCTTGGAAACAGATACTCATCATCTTTTGCATCATATCGCCATTTTCGGATATACTCCTTCAAAATCGAAGCAAGCGCATCTGACATTCCTACGACCTGAGCTTTTCGGTTTTTCGTGTGTGCATAGCTAATTGTCTTATTTTTGAAATCCACATCTTCCATTTTTGCACAGCACACTGTTTCTGTTCGGCTTCCGTTGTCCATGATCCAACATACGATTGCGTAGGTACGCCATTCCACAAAGTCTGCTTTGAGATTAGGCTTTTCCATAAGACGCACCATATCTTCATCGCTGAACGCCTTTGGTTTTGTTTCCTGCATCGTCATTTCCTTTATCTTAAACGGTTTTTCAATATAGCGATGATCGTCATCCATACACCAGTAAAGAAAAACGCGGACATCTCTAAGATAGTGGTTTACTGTAACTGGCGATTTATCCTGCGCCATATCATTGACCCACTCAAGGAACACTCTGCGTGTAACAACCTCAATGCCAGTATGTCGGTCAAACTCATTGAACTCGCAAAACGCTTTAAAAGTCTGCCGATAATTCTTAATCGTTTTAGGGCTTTTGTTTTGTGCTTCTTTCTCCTCAATAAATTCCTCAAATGCTTCGAGCAGTCCTATTGTGTCTGCCACCGAACTTTTCTGAATCGTCCGTTTCATAGTTACTTCCTCCATTACATTTGTCCTCTCGTTTATTTCCAGAGTTGGAAGAAGTCTCTCCTATCAACTATGTTTTTTCTTCAAAGTTGAGCTTTCTATCCCCCTTTTAAAGAATCGAATCAGTTGCTCATATTTCTTTTTGATAAAGGCAAAAAATAACGCCCAGACGTGAAAACACACATCTGAGCAGTTAATTTCATCTTTATTTTGGCCTTTGGCCATTACAAATCAGTTGCGCTGCCATTGCGCCACACCAGCAAGGGTACTTTATTAGTATACCATCTCTTCCACAGTTTTGCAAGATGAAATTCTCTTTACCCTACAATCCCGCCGGGCCAGTATATGCTCCAAAATCCCCACAAAAAAGCCCCCGCCGGGAACCGCAATTCCTGACAGGGGCGTACTTTTTACACAGGATAGCGCAGGGGCTCAGCGTTCACCCCAGCTCCTGCTGGATGCGGGCAAAGTCCTCCAGGGTCAGTGCCTCCGGCCGCACACGGGCATCCAGACCGGCGGCCTCAATGGCGGCAATGGCCCGCTCCTTGGGCAGGGACAGACCGGCGGCAATGGAGTTGGCGGCGGTCTTACGGCGCTGGCCAAAGGCGGCACGGATCAGGGCAAAGTAGCCCTCCTCGTCCTCCACCTGCACAGCAGGCTGCTCTCTCAGATCCATACGCACCACGGCGCTGGTGACCTTGGGGGCCGGGTAGAAGCTGCCCGGCGCTGCCGTAAACATCATGCGGGAACGGGCATAGTAGCTCACAGCACAGCTGATGGCGCTGGATGCCCGGGTACCCGGCGCTGCCGCCAGGCGGTCCGCCGCTTCTTTCTGCACCATAACGGTCAGGTTCTGCACCGGCAGGCGGCTGGACAGCAGTTTCATCACGATCGGGCTGGTGATATAATACGGCAGATTGGCACAAACCGCCACCGGCATCCCTGCAAACTCTTCCTCAAGCAGGGCAGGCAGGTCCACTTTCAGTACATCCTGTAGTATCAGCTTAAAATTATCCACACCAGCCATCGTCTCTGCCAGCAGGGGCGGCAGCCGTTCATCCACTTCGATGGACACTACCTTATCTGCCCGGCGTGCAAGCTCCTTGGTCAGCACGCCAATGCCCGGCCCGATCTCCAACGCACCCCAGCCAGGGCCAACGCCGCTGGCATCCACGATCTTGGGGGGCAGACCAGGGTTGATGATAAAGTTCTGACCAAAGCCCTTGGAGAGGGCAAAATCATATTTTTCGCACAGGGATCGGATCACCGAGAGGTCGGTCAATTCCGGCATAGAGGGTCCATCCTTTCTATTCAGGGGCTTTGCCCAGGGATCACACGGTCGGTTATTTTTCCAAAACAAGATATATGACGTATTTTATACAGAAAGCAATAGCACGATCGCCCTTCCGGGGCAGCAAAGACCCTCCCCGCTGCGGCTGACCGCGACAGAGAGGGTCCCTTGTTTACAGATCACTTACTGGCGGAAGCCAATGCAGCGTCCTGGCTGGCAGCCTCTTTGCTGCCGGAATCTGCCTCTGCTGCGCCGCTCTCACTTTCAGCAGCGCTTTCCGAAGAAGCACTCTCCGAAGCCGGCTCCTCTTCCGGAGCAGCCGGTTCTGCATCGGAAGCAGCATTTTCTTCCTCTGCGCCTGCCACCGTGGTGGAGCCGCTCATCTGCTGCGCTGCCTGCACTGCACGCAGGATCTGGGGGTCCGTGTCCGGCGTAAAGTCATAGAAGATGACCTCTTCCTCCGCCGTCAAGGGACGCTCCACATCCACGGTCAAGCCGGTGCCATCAAAGCTGTTGCCCTGTCCGTCCAGCAGCTTTGCCACTGTGACCACCAGGGCACTGCCGTCGGACAGGCGCTGGGGGCTGCTCTGGATGGTGCCCTTGCCCTGGGTGGTCTCGCCCACCAGGCGTGCACCGCTCAGGCTGCGCAGAGAGGCAGCAAACAGCTCGGCAGCGCTGGCTGTGTACTTGTTCACCACGCAGACCATGGGCAGCTCTACCACGTTCTCCGAGTCGCTGCTGCCCAGCAGAGTACGGTCGCCATCCTTGTCCTCTGCATAGGCCAGCGTGCCTTCCGGACACAGCAGGTCGATGCAGTTCAGGGCATCTTCCAGCACGCCGCCGCCGTTGTTGCGCAGGTCGAACACCAGGCTGGCGGCGCCAGCCTTTTGCAGGGTACGCACCGCATAATCCAGCTCGCTGGCGGTCGTAGAGTCAAACTGATGGATGCGGATATAGCCCACATTGCCTTGCACCAGGCTCTGATCCACCGAAGTGGTGCGGTAACCGTAATGGGTCAGATCGGCGCTGTGTTCTGCGGCGGCGGCGTCCAGCCAGGTCACACTGACCACCGTGCCAGCCTCGCCCCGCAGACGGGTCTGCACCGTATCCACCGTATACATGGCCTTGACCTCCTCCCCGCCAATGGCGATGAGGTAGTCTCCCACCTGGATGCCTGCCTCCTGCGCCGGGGAGTCATCGTAGACCTTCAGCACCTTGGCATAGCCTGTCTGGTCTTTGGCCAGCTCCACGCCAATGCCCATCAGGGTGCCTTCCTGGATCTTCATCAGCTCCGTATAGGAGGTCGCCGTATAATAGCGGGCATAGGGGTCTCCTGCGCCCAGCAGATATCCGGCCGTCAGGCAGTCGTACAGCAAGGTCTCGTCAATGTTGTAGTAATCATTGGCCCGCACATAGCGGTCCACCTCTGCGATCTTGTTGTACATGCTCTCCTTCTCTTTGACGCTGGACACCGTGCTGTCAAACAGGCGCATTGCCATCAGCATCGTTACCGAGAAGGTCACAGTCATAGCCAGGATGACGATGGTCACCATCATCCCCACAGAAATTTTTCGGTTCATCGGTCTCCCCCTGTCAGAACAGAAGCATCATAGCCAGGCTCCCCACCAGAGAGAGCACGAACACCCCTGCCAGCACGAGACAGCCCAGGCGCAGCAGGCGCTTACGTTTATCTTCCTTCATGCCTAAAGCCTCCTAAAAATACAATATGCCTTCCCTGCGGGTCCCCTCAGCGGATGGGGACCACGCTGCGCGGATTGATGGAGTTTGCCTTGGAGCTGCCTTTCCACACCTCCAGATGCAGATGGTTGCCGGTAGAGTTGCCGGTGGTGCCCACATAGCCGATCAGCTCGCCCTGCTTGACATATTTGCCCGCCGTCGTGGCAATGGACTTCATATGTCCATACAAGGTGGTGTAGGCGTTGCCATCCGTCATTTTGCCGTGGTAGATGATGACATAGTTGCCGTAACCGCCGGTGGACCAGCCTGCCACCTGTACATAGCCGCTGGCTGCTGCATAGATGGGGGTGCCGCCGGGGGCTGCAAAATCAATGCCTGCATGGAGCTTGCGCACCCCGGACACCGGGTTGACGCGCATACCGTACTCACTGGAGATGCGGCTATAACTCTTCAGCGGGCAGATAAAGCCGGTAAAGCTGAGCTGCGGCTTGCTGGAGGAGGCCGAGGCGATCATTTTCTGGATCTCCTTTTTCACAGCCTCGTAGTTCATCTCGTCCGAGTCAATGGCTGCCTGGGCTTCCTTTTGGGCCTGCTTGGCTTCCTCTGCACTGAGCTTAGCCGCCGAGACGCTGGCATTCAGCTCGCTCTGCTTGGCCTGCATCTGATAGTTCTGCGAGTCCAGCTGGTTTTTCTGGTTTTGCAATGCGGAACGCTGGCTCTCCAGGTCTGCCTTTGCATTTTGCAGTGACAGCTTGGCGTTCTTCATATCGTTCAGCACCTCGGTATCCTTCAACGAGATATCCTGCATCACCTCATTGAATGTCAGCAGCTGGTACATATCCTGCACCGAGGCCAGCATGGCCACACTGCCGCCGTCCCGCAGCTGCTGCATAGCAGCCATGTGCTGCTTGAAGTCGTCCCACTGGTCCGCGATCTCGATCTCCTTTTGGGCGATCTCCGCTTCCTTTTGGGCAATGGCCTGCTGGGTCTGACCGATCTGGTTCTGCACCTGGGCGATCTGCCCTTTCAGAACCGAGATCTGCCCCTGGACCACAGTCACCTTTTCCCGCAGCTCCGACTCCATTGCCTTGGCGGCAGCTTCCCGCTTTTTGGCGTTAGAGAGGTCTTTTTTATGCTGCGCAATGGACTGCGACAGTTTATCCAGCCGGTTTTGCAGCGAGGCCATGCTGTTGGAGGCTGCCGACGCAGTAGGCGCGGCGCTGGGGTAAAAAGCCAGACAGGCCAGCAGACAGGCCACAGCCGTGCACAGGCTGACCGCCCGCACAAACCCGGAGTTGCTTGGTTTTGCGTGGGCTGCCGGCCGGATCAGCCGGAAAGGCTTTGTATGTTTTGCATGATACATGGGTGGCTCTCCTTTTGGTTCAGACGTTCAGATGCTTGCGGATGGAGAACATACTGCCCAAGCCGCCCACCAACGCACCGCCACACAAGCTGTAGAACAGGATGGTGGGCCACACATTGGCCAGCGGGATCAGCGAAGTACCCATCAGCAGCCGCCACAGTCCGCCCAGCGTGCTGGTAGCCTGCAGCAGATAGCCATAGCCGCCAATGGTAACAGCGGCGGTAAGCGCACCGGAGAGCAGACCCATGGTCAAGCCCTCCGCCACAAAGGGCAGGGTGACCAAAAAGTTGGTAGCGCCTACATATTTCATGATCTCGATCTCCCGGCTGCGGGCCGAAACACTGAGCCGGATGGTGCTGCCGACCGTGATCACGCTGACCACCATCAGCACGATGACGATGACCCGCCCCACAAGGTTGACCGCCTTTTGGGTCTGGATAAACACATTGGTCATCTCCAGCGGGGCTGCCACACTGTGTACCCCCTGGATACGCTGGATCCGGGCGCTGATCTGCTCCATCTGGCTCAGATCCCCAATGGACACCCGGTAGTTGGCCTTAAAAGGATTGTCGTTTTCAAACTCGTCCAGAAGGATCGCATAATCCTCCATATAAGTACGGTACTGATCCAGCACGTCCTGCTTGGACATGAACTGCATATGGGTAATGCCCGGCAGAACGGCGATCTCGTCCCCTACCTTCTGCATCAGCTCCCCGTCGGCTTCCGGCTCCAGATAAACGACCATCTCGTTCTGGGTGCCCAGATAGCTGACCATGCTGTCCACATTCAGCTCCAGCAGACTTGCAAAGATATTCAGCGCCATGCAGACGCTCAGCGAGGCCACGCAAGCAATGGTCATAGCCCAGTGCTTGCCCATATTGCGCACGCCCCGGCCCGTCAGGAAGAAAAAGGTGGATGGTTTCATCATACCAGGGCCTCCTTCCGTGCAGGGGGCACATCCGAGATGATGCGTCCGTTTTCCAGCGTAACCACTCTCTGCTGGAACCGGTGCACCAGCTCATGCTCGTGGGTGACCACCAGAACCGTGATGCCCATGCCGCTGACCCGCTCCAGCAGTTCCATCATCTCCAAGCTCAGCTCGGGGTCGATGTTGCCGGTGGGCTCGTCCGCGATCACCAGTTTGGGGGTGTGAGCCAAGGCCCGGGCCACCGCCACCCGCTGCTGTTCGCCGCCGGAGAGATAATCCGGGTAGCTGTTGGCCTTATCCTCCAGATGTACCAGCTCCAGCATATAATCCACCCGGTCCCGGATCTGCTTTGCGCCCACGTTGGTAACGTGCATGGCAAAGGCCACATTCTCATAGACCGTCATGGTGGGGATCAGCCGGAAGTCCTGAAAGATGACACCCATCTGCCGGCGCAGATAGGGCACCTGGCTGCGCCGCAGCCGTGCCACATCCTTGCCGTCCACAAAGACCTTGCCCTCACTGGGCAGCACTTCCCGCAGGATCAGCTTGAGCAGGGTGGATTTGCCTGCACCGGAGTGACCTACCAGGAAAACGAACTCGCCCGGGTCCACATGCAGGCTGACATCCTCCAGCGCGAGACGTCCGCCCCGCTTGTACTCCATAGAAACGTGTTCAAAATCAATCATGAAAGGATAGCTCCTTATTCTTTGGGTGCGGTCGGGTGCACCCTAGGATACTGCGGCAATTTTGCCGCAAAAACCGGCTGGCACACAGGTGCCGCCGGTTTGTACACCCCGCTAAAGCAGAGCGCAAGGGCCTTTTTAGTACTTGGCCGGGTTGTTGGACAGGTACTTTTTGACCATCAGCGCCACCTTAAATACAATGGCGTCGTCGAACTCACGCAGGTCCAGTCCGGTCAGTTTCTTGATCTTTTCCAGACGGTACACCAGGGTATTGCGGTGGACGAACAGGCCGCGGCTGGTCTCCGAGACATTCAGGTTGTTCTCAAAGAAGCGCTGGATGGTAAACAGGGTCTCCTGGTCCAGGCTCTCGATGCTGCCCTGCTTAAAGACCTCCCGCAGGAACATCTCACACACCGTGGTGGGCAGCTGGTAGATCAGACGGGCAATGCCCAGGTTGTCATAACGGATGATCTGCTTTTCGGTGTCGAACACCTTGCTGACCTCCATTGCGATCTGTGCCTCCTTGAAGCTGGTGGCCAGATCCTTGACGTTGGAGATGGGGGTGCCGATGCCCACCACAGACTTGATGTAATGCTCCCCAGACAGCGTATCCACGATGCTGGCAGCCAGCTTTTCCATATCGGTGCGGTCGATGCCCTTGCGGATCTCCTTGACCAGCACCGTATCGGTCTCGCTGATGTTGAACACAAAGTCCTTCTGCTTATCCGGGAACAGGCTGCTGACCACATCATAAGCGGAGATATCGCCGCCGCTGGTCACACGGACGATGAACACCACCCGGGACACGTCGGTAGCAAAATGCAGCTCCCGTGCCTTGGCATAGATATCACCCGGCAGGATGTTGTCCAGCACCACATTCTTGATAAAGTTCGCCTTATCGAATTTTTCGTCGTGATACTGCTTGATGCTCTGCAAGCTGATGGACAGCATTGCCGCAAACTGACCGGCAGTTTCGTCTGCGCCTTCCACAAACACGGCATATTCGTTATGCTTTGCGCTGGAGAACTGCTGGTAGGTGTAGCCGTCCTGTACAAACCGGTCTCCGGCAAGCAAGCGCTCCTCAACAAAGCCCTCGCGCACCTCACCGATCAGGTTCAGCTCAGAGCAGGAGATCACCGTCCCCATCTCATCCACCACGCCCACCACACGGTCGATCGCATCTTTCATCTGGTAGATCACGCTTTGAAATACTCTGTTAGCCATACTGGTTAAACCCCTTTTCCTCTCTCTTATGGAAGCCGCCGCATTGGCGATTGTGATTTTCAACAATTTCGCCGTTATACAATCTATATTTTACACAAAAGAATTTACTTTTGCAACAGATTTCACCAAAAAAATTTCTTCTTTCTTGGTCAAATTATCTGTCAGCGGTTCTAAGAGCGGAAAAAGCACCTTTTTGCGTGGTTCTTGGCCCTATTTTAGCGGTAAAATGTGATGCTTCTTTGAAATCTTGGTGAAAAGCCCCCTGCCTTCAGCCGGTAATTTGTGCCACTTCCTCCGGCGTCAGCTCTCTCCACTGGCCCGGCGCCAGACTTTCGTCCAGAGCAAGCCCGCCAATGGCATCCCGGTGCAGGGCATTGACACCTGCACCATACACGCCAAACATCCGCTTGATCTGGTGGTATACGCCCTGGCGCAGCACCACCTGCACCTGCAGTCCATCGGGAGACAGCGCCTGCACCTGAGCCGGCGAAAGCACTGTGCCATCTGCCAGCGTGACACCGGCGGCAAAGCCATCCGCCATTTCCTGGGTCAGGGGGGTGTCCAGCGTGACGGTATACCGTTTGGGCACGTGGCGTTTCGGGGCCAGGATCTCGTGTGCAAATACACCGTCATCCGTCAGCAGCACAAAACCGGTGCTGGTCTTGTCCAGACGCCCGGCAGGGAAAAGCTGACGGCGGGGGTATGCGTCCCCCAGCAGATCCACCACCGTGGTATCCCGGGCATCTTCCCGGGCGCTGACGACTCCGGCAGGCTTGTTGACCATCAGGTATACAAACTGCTGGTAACGCAGCGGCGCACCATCCAGACAGACTACATCTGCCTCCGACAGCTGGGTGTCGGCTTTTTTGCACACAGCGCCGTTTACATGCACCCGCCCTTTCTGCACCAGGGTGCGGGCTGCTGAGCGGGTGCATTGGGCTGTCTCAGCCAGATATTTATCCAAACGCATAGGTTCCTCCTTTTTTAGAACGGGGGTTTTGTTCCTTTTTCGAGAGAGACCCTCTCAGTCGCCTGCGGCGACATCTTCCCCCGGCCGGGGGAAGTCTTTCCACTCAGGGGGAGCCCTTGGCAAAACCGGCAGGTCTCGTCCTTACTATTTAACGACAAAAAGAAG
>Reba_p1__coassemble_600_pt1 | contig 39514 bp, 38 predicted proteins | sample Reba_p1__metabat2_low_PE_002 | metagenome-assembled genome bin Reba_p1 | reverse complement strand
ATAGCTCAGCTTGCCCACAAAGGGATCCGCCACCGTCTTAAAGACGTAGGCTGCGGTAGGCTCTGTCTCATTGCAGTGCAGCTCCACCGGCTCGCCGGTGGCATCCTCTGCCAGGACGCTGGCATCATGCTCCGGGCTGGGCAGCAGCTTGCGCATATTGTACAGCAGCATATCCAGCGCCTGCTGGTTGACGGCGCTGCCGCAGAATACGGGGGTGATCAGGCCGTCCTTGACGCCCTTGCGCATGCCTTCCACGATCTCTTCCGTGGTAAACGGCTCGCCGCCGAAGAACTTCTCCATCAGCTCATCGTCGGTCTCTGCGATGGCCTCGCTCATGGCCTCGATCAGGCCCTGGAAACGGTGGCCGATATCCGGCAGGTCGATCTGCACCTGCTTGCCGCCCTCATACTTAAAGGCTTTCTGGCTGAAGAGGTTGATATACACCGGGGTGCCGTCGTCCAGCTTAGCGGGCACGACACAGGGGCAGACGGTGGAGCCAAACTTGATCTTCATATCCTCCAGGATCTTGAAGTAGTTGGCATTCTCCAGATCGCACTTGGTCACGAACACCATGGCAGCCTTGCCGTTTTTCCGTGCCAGCTGGAACGCCTTCTCCGCGCCTACGGTCACGCCGCTGCGTCCAGAAACGCAGACCAGCACGCTTTCTGCCGCACGGATGCCCTCGTACTCACCGGCCTCAAAGTCAAACAGGCCCGGCGCATCAATGAGGTTGTACTTGATGCCATCGTACTCCACCGGCACAACGGATGCCGACAGGCTGGCCTTGCGCTTGGCCTCCTCGGGGTCAAAGTCCGACACCGTGCTGCCGTCTTCGACCCGGCCCATACGCTCTGCAGCGCCCGAAAAATAGACCAATGCTTCCGTCAGCGTAGTTTTGCCGCTGCCGGCATGGCCTGCAATCAAGATATTACGGATATTGTTGCTTGCGTATTTCATATCGGTTTTTCCCTCATTTCCGCCCAGCAGAGCTTTCTCTCTGCCTTTGTGGCATATTTTACAAAGATAATACCACACCTCAGAGAATTTTCAAATGTTTTTCATGAAAAAAACACCCTCGCACCCGCCAAACTTCCCGCCGGGCTTTTGTGCAATTTGTACCCCCGCTGTGCAAAAGTGCGCCCTCCCGCATTTTTGCTGCGGCCGCTGCGGCTGCCGGGGCAGGCACTTTTCTGCCAGATAAACGGCGGGGCCGGGCCGGGACCATCCAAAAAGCTCCTGCTCCTGTAAAGTTTTGCCTGTCTGGGCATCCGACCAAATTCGGAACAAATCCCTCTTTTATTTTCTGCGTGTCCATGTTATACTAACCGCACCAGCGGCGGGGAAAGCTGCCTCTGGTACAAAAAAATCTTCGATCCTGATGCAATCATCACGGCGGGCCGGACGTATACAAGATGAAAGGAGCCCGCTGGACCGGTGCGCAGCCACCCGGCGGCGCGCAGGGCCAGCCCCTTGTCCCAGATCATCCCAGCCCGTCCCAGGCAATGCCGCGGAGCATCCCCTGCCGGGGTGTCCGACCGGATCTGCTGCAATAGACGACCAAGGGAGTGTGACAGCTATGGGGCAACTCAAGCGAGATGAGGTTTTTACGCTGGCCGTACAGCGTTACAGCGATGCGGTGTACCGCGCAGCCATGCACAACTGCAGCTGTGCGGCCGATGCCGAGGACGTGACCCAAGATGTATTTGAAAAGCTGCTGAACTACACCGGGCACTTTGAAAGCGAGGAGCACCTGAAAGCCTGGCTGCTGCGGGTCGCCATCAACCGCTGCCGGGACATCACCCGTGCCGCCCGCCAAAAGGACACCGAGCTGGACGAGAACCTGCCTGCGCCGGAAGCGGCGGACGGCAGCGTGCTGGATGCGGTGCGGGCTCTGCCGGAAAATTACCGCAACGCTATTTACCTCCATTATTATGAAGGATATACAGCGGCGGAGATCGGCCGGATGCTGGGTGCGCCCACCAATACAGTGCTGAGCTGGATGCGCCGGGCACGGACACAGCTACATACGATGCTGAAGGAGGAGATCGAGGATGAAATGGTATGAATACAAGGCAGAGGTGGATGATCTCCACGCCTCCGAGGAGCTGAAGGCCCGTCTGCTGGCGATGCAGACCGCACAGCCCCCCGCCCCGGCGGCACCTGCCCGCAAAAAGGCGGTGTATTTTCCGCTCAAACGGATGCTGGGCATTGCGGCCTGCTTTGGAGTGGGCTTTCTCTGCTGCGGCGCAATCGGGTTTTCTACCCTGGGCATCGGGATGCGGGCCGGCTCGGCTAACAGCACCGCCGCTGTGATGTCCGCCCGGAATGCTGTCCCCCAGATGGCCAGCTACCAGATGGATATGGAAAACGCCCTGCCCGAAATTGCGGCGGACCGTGCGCTGGAACCGCAGGCCCGCACCGGCGGCCAGGAAGCCGCCCAGGCTGGGGCCAAGATCATCTACACCGCCCGCCTCACCCTCGAAAGCAAGGATTACGACGACGCCCGGGCACAGCTGGACCAGGCCCTGGCAACCGCCGGCGGCTATCTGGAATCCAGTGAGGAATATGCAGGCTCCGGGCCGGAGGAGCAGCGCTGCCTGTCCTTGACCCTGCGGGTGCCGCAGGAAAACTACGAGAGCTTTTTGCAGGCTGCGGCACAGACCGGCAACCTGGTGAACCAAAGTCAGCAGGCTGAGGACATCACCACACAGTACATGGATCTGGAAGCCCGCCTGGCCAACCTGCAGGCCCAGCGGGAGCGCCTGCTGCAGCTGCAAGCCCAGGCCGATACCCTGGCCGACCTGCTGGAGATCGAATCCAGCCTGAACGAGGTGCAGTACCAGCTGGAAAGCTGGCAGAGCCAGATGAACTGGTATGAGGATCAGATCCAGTGCTGCACCGTGTACCTGTCTTTGAACGAGGTGCAGACCTACTCCCCCACGGCTGAAAACTTTATCCAGCGCCTGGGCGCCGCCTTCTCAGAAGGCTGGCAGGGCTTTGTAGCCGGTGCGCAGCAGCTGGTGGTCTGGCTGGTCATGGCCTGGCCTGTGGTGCTGCTGGCCGCCGTGGTGCTGGCTGTCGTGCTGTTCTTGCGCCGTCTGCGCAGAAAGCGCTGAGCACCCTGCCCTCCCCTGGGCACGGACCTGGACCCCGCATCTCCTGCGGCTGGCTGATCTGCCAGCCGCTTTTTTGCGCCCTTTCCCGCAGCAAATGGGCCCAGTTTTTATTTTCTAAAACTTTTTTCAAAAAAGGCTTGACACATCCCCGGTTGTATGGTATTATACTTGAGCAGTCAGCAAACAGCGCTGAACGCACAAAACCAAATATCGCGGGGTGGAGCAGTCTGGTAGCTCGTCGGGCTCATAACCCGAAGGTCGTTGGTTCAAATCCGGCCCCCGCAACCACAAAAAGCACGTTAAATCGTCAAGATTCAACGTGCTTTTCTCTTTGTCTTGCGTGCTGCGGGGCGATTTGGCTACTATTTGGCTACTACGCCCTCAAAAACTGCCCCGGTCTGGCTGCTGCGGCTCCTCCCCGTAAAATTCTGTTTTCAGGTCTTTGTAGACCCGCTGCAACAGCATCCATGCCCCGAAAAGGGAACTCGCGCAAACTTCATTCGGCATATCTCCGGTTTGAATAGCGGTCTGCACAGCCTCGATCAGATCAACCGCATATCCCAGTTCACACAGGGAAACGTCCATTTCTGCCCAGTTGGGGACAGGGTGATTCTTGGCGGGATGGTTCATTCTGCTGCACTCCTTTCCTTGGCGGCTTTGGTCTGTGCAAGCAGTTCCCGGCTGGCTGCGATTTTCTGCTGCATCTCCGCCCAGAGTGCGGGCAGGTCTACGCGGGCCTCAATGGTTTCCCCACGATGGATAGAGGACACGCGGAACCCCGCAGCCTCATACTGCTGCGCGATGAACGCCGCCGGGGTCTGGCCCAGACGTGCAAGGGCGCTCAGGCGGCCCCCGTCAAGCACGATCTGCTCCCAGTGAATCGTGCGGAGCTTGGGCTCCCGGGTGTCGATGTATTCCACCTCGTAGGCGGTCAAAGTGATTCGCTTTTCCAGTTTCATGTTGTTACCCTCCAACAATGGCCCGGCGGGGCTCCTCTGGCTCCGCCGGGGATCTCGGTTTGTGTTACTGCTGCGCCAGCGGCTGCACCTGCGAAACGCCAAAGAACGACGCTTTATAGGTCTGGCCGTCGCCCTTGCTGGCGTGAATCAACGGGCATTGGAACAGGCAGCGGCTGCCGTGGACAACCTCAAAACCCAGCTTGTGCCAGTCTGACCATGTGTGCACCTCCTCGGTCACGCCAAAGTCTTGGCGGCTCTCCTCGATGCGCTGGGCGTTGATCGGTGCAGCCTTGGCGGCCATCCATGCACGATGCAGGCACTCGGCAAAGGCTGCAACGCCCTTGCGGTACAGCTGCCATGCACGGGTCATAATCTGGGAAAGATCATATTTTTTCATGGTGAAAACCTCCGCTTTACTCTGCGGGGCCATCCGTGTTATAATAAAGATAGCCCCTGTTCTGGGTGCGGCTCGGTGTAAGTTTGGTAGACGGCACCGGGCCTTTTCTTATATACAGCAGGCGGGAGTGGGTTACTGTCTTAGCTAACTCTAGGTCTTTGCGCTCCCGGTACATCCTTCGCCCCTTGCCTTCCGGTCGTGCTCCCTTGCTGTGATTATAGTATACACCTTTTAATGTGTATAGTCTATTGACGCAATGCACAAATATACATCGTACAAAGTGTATGTGTCGTACACTTGAAAACGTGTATAACGTGTGATATACTTAGTACAATGAGGGAGGTGCAGTTATATGCCGATCAGGTTTGACAAACTATTTGAACTCATGCACGAAAAAGGATTGACCACCTATAAGATACGAAAGAACAGGATTATTTCAGAAGGTACCTTGCAAAAGCTGCGGGAGAACAGCGCAGTTTCCACCGAAAGCATCGCCGCTCTTTGCGCTGCATTGGACTGCCAGCCCGGCGACATTATGGAGTATGTTCCAGAGATTTCAGCGGAGCCCTCAGACAGCGCCAACGCCAAAGAGTAAAACTATCCAGACAAACAGAAAACGCCTCACACAGAGCCGCAGAGGGCTGCTGTGCGGGGCGTTTTGTCTTATCTGCGCCGCCGGGTGCGTGTGCCGTTCAAAGCTCGGTCTAAAAGCTCGTCCAGCTCATCGGCCACGATGTGCACATAGCGCCAGCCGTGGGCGCTGCACTCCTCGACGCTGCACACGGTGCGCGAACCGTCCGGCCTCTGGCACTCGATCTGCAAAGGCTTGGCGCGGGTCTGGGCGATCTCCTCCAAAAGGTCAGGTGTCTGCATCCGGCTGCGCCTCCTCTTGGTTTCTGGGAGCGGGCAGCGGGGCCCCAGTGATATCGTCCACGAATACCACCCGCATAGTGCTGCCGCCGCTGCTGGCCTCAGAGAAGCGCAGGCCATAATCTAACAGCGCCTTGGCAGCATTCACGCGGGCTTGCGCCTGTTCCTTGGGATTCTCTGCAATGCTGCGCAGAGTGCCCACAGCGGCCCCGTAGGAGGCAGCCAGACTGTTCACGGCCTCGCTCAGCTGCGCCTCTCTGCCCTCTGCCAGAGCTGCGGCGAACTGGGGCAGGGTCTTGTATTTGGTTATGACCCGATCACTCAGGCCGCAGGCCCGGGCTGCTGCTGCGGTGGTGGGATTCGTCAGCAGTGCTGCCAGAGCCTTACGCTGGTTCGGGGTCAGGGTTTCGGCAATCAATGAAATTCACCTCGTTTTCGGAAATTTGCGGCTGAACTGGGCACGATCAGGCACCGATCTGGGCGGCCAGCGCCTCGTTAAACGATGTCAGACCAGGAAAGCCCTCGGCAAAGGCGGCGGCCCGGCGGGGGGACTGCTGCAAGACGTTTTCCCCTGCATCCAGCTTCTGCCGCCAAAGACTGAACGGCACCGGCCAGCGCTCGGCCATGTACGCCAAAGCCTCCGCCGGGGCGTCAAAGTATTTGCCGCTGCCGTGGAACTGCACCGAATAGGTGCCCCCGGCGGGCAGGGTCAGAGCGCCAGCCCGGAACAGCAGCACAGCGTCAGCAGGCAGCACAAACAGGGTGTCACTCGTGCTGCGGTCGGATACGATGGGCAGGGACTTCAGCCCTCCCGCCCAGTCAGGGGACAGCTCGAACCGGCGCTGCATGAACACCTCGCCGCCGGACACCCGGAACGAAAAAAGCTCAGAAAAAACAGATTCCATGTTGTACTCCTCTCGCGCACTGGCCCCGGTGGGGTGGGCGCTGCGGCCCTTTTCCCGCCAGAGTGTGCACGTTTTAAAAAACGACGTAACATCGTATAGGTGACGGTATGTGACATATAATTTATAACTCTCTATAAGAGATTGAAAAATCAAATATAAAAAGTACTAAAATATCTGTCACATACCGTCACGCCTTGGCGTGGGAAAGACGGGTCAGAGCATTTCAACACCCAGCTTGAGGCCATAATAAACCGCCCCAACTCTGGTTTTGTGCCATCCAAAACCGGCGGCCTCCATAGCCGCTTTGAAGTCGCTGGGGTGGCGACGGTAATCTCCGTTAATGTCGCAGTACTGAGCATCTGCTGCCTGTAAATCACAGCCCTTTACGGTATATCCTTTTCCGATCTCGCATTCATCCGCAAGGAAACGGCCCAGCCAATCAGATTCCGCGCGATACTTCTGTACCTCATCCACAACGCACTGCGGCGGGGTCAGGGCGCAACCGTTTTCGATGAACTTTTCAGCCCCCGCGATTATCCACGACAACACAGCCTCGCCAGCGTTTTCAACCAGATAAGAACAGTAGTCTTTCACCTCGCCGCGCTGCCCTCTGAAATTTCCTCGGCAGGGAACGACCGCGATTCTCGACCATGTGCCGCTGTCCATGCTACCAACGCGGGGCAAGTGGTTTGTGCACATAATCAGGGAATGGCTTGGCGTGAAGGTGAACGGGTCGCGGTATTTGGGGTTTGCTGAAATACTATCAGTGGAGCAAAGGCGCTTCAAAATTGCCTCGTCAAGCCTTGCACCCTCCTCGATCTCAGAGGCTACCGCCAGACGCAGACCGCGCAGTGCTGCCAGCTCTGGGCCTTTATTCTGCCCCGGTCTGGACAACAGCACATCGGTGCTCAGGCTGCCGCTGTAATCGCCCAGCACGCGGGCCAAAGTGTTCACAAAGGTTGACTTTGCATTGCCGCCGGTGCCGTACAAAATCAGCAGGTTTTCGCTGAACACCCGGCCAACAGCAGCCATGCCAGCCACCTGCTGGAGGTACTCGACCAACTCCCGATCACCACAGGCGAACCGGTCAACAAACGCCGCCCAGAGTGCTGCGCCCCTGTCAGACAGGGCAACGGTGGTGCATTTGGTGCATCGGTCGGCGGGGTCGTTGGGCCTTGTCTGCCCGGTGCGCAGGTCGATCACGCCGCCGGGGGTGTTCAGCAAGAACGGGTCAGCGTCCAGCTCGTCAACGCCAAGGGCAACCATGTGGGCAGCCTCACTTAAAGCCGCCTTAATGCCGCCAGCGTTGCGCTGCTGCTGCACGAACTTGAGGTATGCCCGGGCAGCTGCCTGCTGCCGCTTGGCCTCGCCTGCTGCGATCTCGTCAGCATCGGCAAGAGCGTCCACAGCTGTGTGCACGTCCTTCCGTGCCTCGATCAACTGCCGATCGGTCAGGTTGTGGAACCGCAGATGCACAGCAGCCTCGCTCTGGGCGAACTTGTGCCCATCCCAGCAGAGCCAGCCGGTACCCTCAGAGAAAAGCACCTGCCCGGCGGAATCTGCGGCAAAAACACGGGCTTGACCTACGTTGGAGAAATCCAGCGGGCGCAGACTACCGCCGGGCTGCGGCTGCAAGCCTTGCAAAGCGTACTCCGCCGGTGCCAGATAGTCCGGGCGGCTCTCAATCTTGCGCCGATAGGCGGCCACGGCTGCGGCCCAGATGGTGGACAGCTCGCCATCATCCAGCGGCGGGGTGCACGCCTCTGCCCGGCGATCGAACTCGGCGCGGGCCTCCTCAGTGCTGCCCAGACGCTTGAGCAGCTGGAACGCAAAACGGGAAAGCGTGCTGTTTCGCTGCCCTTCGGGGATCTCCTGCAAGGCCGATGTGCTGCCCTCTGCGCCCTTCTCGTCGGCGTAGGGAAACAGGTCGGACAGCAGCAAAGCGCCCTCCACAGCAAAGCCCCGGGGCGATTCCACGCCAAACAAAAACCGGGCTGCATCAATGGCGTTAGCATCAAAATAGGGGAACGCTGCGCACACTTGACGTTTCAGCTGTTCGACCTCTGCCCGGTCAGCGGTCGGCTCGACGGGGAAATACACATGAAAGCGTGGCACCGCCGGGCTGCTGCCCTTTGGCTGCATATCGTGGCGGGAATAGACGATCATGTGTGCCACGCCGGGGAAGTCCTCGGCGATCTGCTCCGGCTGCACGATCTGGCCGTGGTCGTTGTCCACATCCAAAACGATGCAATCCGCCAGTCTAAAGCCGTCAAGGCTGCGGCGGCTGCCCTCAAATTCGGCCGCCACATGGTCAAACTGGGCAGCGGTCTGAAGGTCGGAAAAGCCGGTGATAACCCGGCGGGCAGGGTAAAAGGTGTTGCGCTTGTCGCCACGGGTGGCGGCGCAAAAAAGGGTAAAGTTCATTCGAAAAAGCTCCTGCTCTGGTGAAAACTCACATCTCAGTTGACCCGGCGAACACCCTCGGCCTCAGCTGCTGCGGGCGTGTCGGTGCCGTTCAGATAGGCCGCCAGACTGTCAAGGTTAACAAGAATGCGGCGACCGCAGCGGATGGACTGCACTGCTCCCTCTGCACAGAGAACCCGCACACGATACACGGCCAAACCGCTGCGGGCGGCAGCCTCGGCAACTCCGGCCATAGTGGGTAACGACATTGCAAAAACCTCCTTGTCGTGGTTAAACGGGACTTAAAAATACTTGACAGCGCTGTTCTGTGATGCTAGTATAGCATTAAGAAATTACAATGTACAGTGATATTGCAAAACGAAATAAAACTCAAAAATCCGATTTTGATATTTCAAGGAGGCTATAAAAATGGGCATTGAACTTGCACGGCTGCAGAAGGCTTTTGCAGCCTATCAAAAAAAGCTCGGTGCACGAACGCAACGCGACCTCGGCGCAGAAATCCATGTGCAACAGTCCACTGTTTCCAACTGGTTGCGCGGGGCTCGCTCTGTTCCGGCAGAAAAGGTACCAGAGCTTGCAAAGGCTCTCGGATGTTCGACGGACTATCTTTTTGGATTGACAGAGCAGCCAGCACCAGACCCGAACGCAAGAGGGGCCGGGGAGTATACTGGCCTTAGCCCGGCGGCGATCTCGGCGCTGCATGATATGGAGACAGCCCCGTTCATTGCGGACTATACAAAAATGGCGCTGGAAGGTTTTTCCCGGCTCGGCAGTGAGGCAGATGCAAAAGCGGCCCTCTCGCGCCTGCTATGCATGGATGAAATGCAGCAGGCGCTTGCATCTATTGAACCTTGTAAAGAAGCCCGGAGGGTTGCCGCTGCCTTGTCAGACTGGGAACAGGAGGAGCAGCGGAACAAGTCAGAAATTGAGGCAGAATATCTGCGCTTCCGAATTATTGATGCAGTTACACGCTGCATGGACCGGCTTTTAGAGGAGGGGTAAAACATGGCAAGCATTAAAAAACGTGTGGGCAAGAATGGCGTTTCGTACCAGATAACTGTTTCCGCCGGGTATGATTCAACTGGCCGAAAGATGATTCACACCAAAACATGGGCCCCAGAAAAAGGCATGACCCCACGCCAGACGGAAAAGGCTTTGCAGCGGGCAGCTGCTGATTTTGAGCGATCTATTGAACTGGGCTTTCAGCTGGACAACCGCCAGACCTTTGCAGAGTATGCCGGTTATGTGCTCGGCCTCAAAGAGCAAGAGGGCTGCAAGGTGCGAACGCTCGACCGGTACAAAGAACTCCTCGTGCGTATCAATCAGGCAATCGGCCATTTGAAACTCGTGGATATCCGGCCTCAGCACCTGAACGCATTCTATAAGAACCTTGGCGAAAATGGGCTGCGTAAAGGGAACGGCAAGGCTACGGCAAAGCCTGCGCTGCTGGAAAAGGTCAAGCAGCAGGGCATAAAACGCCCCGATCTGGCACAGGCCGCCGGGGTGGGCACCTCGACTATTAACGCCATCATGCGCGGGGAGAAGGTGCGGCAGGAAAAGGCGCAGGCCGTTGCGCAGGCTCTTAGCGCTCCCCTGTCAGAGCTTTTCAAGGTGGAGGCGAACACGGCCCCACTCTCCGCAAAAACAGTTCTGGAGCATCACCGGTTGACCTCCACCATTCTTGCACAGGCGGAGAAAGAAATGCTTGTGCCCTACAATGCAGCGGAAAAGGCAACTCCGCCAAAGGTAGCACGGGCAGAGCCAAACTATTTTCAGCCTGCCGAAATCCGGGCAATTCTGGACGCGCTCGACACAGAGCCGCTCAAATGGCGCACCCTAGTAAACCTTATGATCGTTACCGGCTGCCGCCGGGGTGAAATTATGGGTCTGCGGTGGGATAGGGTCAGTTTTGACCTGAACCGCATTAAGATTGACCGGGCCTTGCTTTACACAAAGTCCCGGGGCGTATATGAGGACAGCACAAAAACCAGCGATGTGCGGTATTTGCGCCTCCCGACGGAAACTATGCAGCTGCTGCGGGAATGGCAGCAGGAACAGGAGCACAACCGCCTCATGTGCGCCAACCTCTGGACGAATAGCGGCTATGTGTTCACACAGGACGATGGGCAGCGTATGAACCCGGATAGCATAACCGCTTGGCTGCGGGGCTTCTCTGAACGCCACGGGCTGCCGCATATCAACCCGCACGCATTCCGGCACACGGTTGCCTCTGTCCTGATCTCCAACGGCACAGACGTTGTGACAGTCAGCAAGCAGTTGGGCATGCCTCCGTCACGACCACAGAGGGATTCTATGCGCACATGATTGAGGAGCAAAAGGCAAAGGCCACAGAGTGCATAGCGGACGTTCTGCTGCGCTCTGGGCGGCGATCTAGCCCCGATCTGAACGCCATCAAGCAGGCATGAAAAAGCCCCGGCGGGAACTCCTGCCGGGGTGTATCTTCGGCTACTATTTGGCTACTACGACCACAGAAAACCGCTGCACGTCACTAAATGACACTAAAAGCAAAATGACGTTTTATCGTCTTATACAAGACGTTGCAAAACGTGACATAATGGACAAACCGCAACTCATAACCCGAAGGTCGTTGGTTCAAATCCGGCCCCCGCAACCACCAAAACCGCTTGTCTTTGGACAAGCGGTTTTTTCTTGTTGTCCCGCCGCCTGGAAAAATCGCTGCCGGTATGATACACTGGAGAAAACGCCGCCCATCCCCCAGGACTGGGCCTGGCAGAAACGGAAAGGTGATCATTTTGGAGTTTTATGGCACCATCGGCCCCGCCTGTGCGGATGAACTGACCCTGCGTCAAATGGTTGAAGCGGGGATGACCGGTCTGCGGTTCAACCTGTCCCACGGGTCTTTGGCAGAGCACAAAACCTGGCTGGACTTAGCCCATGCCGCCGGCATCCACCAGATCCTGATTGACCTGCAAGGGCCGGAGCTGCGCATTGGGCAGCTGGCACAGCCGATGCAGCTGGAAGAAGGCGCTGCCCTTCGTCTGGGGGCAGGGGGCGTGCCCTGCCCCGATGCTTTGTTCTCTGCGCTTGCGCCTGGACAGGAGCTGCTGCTGGACGATGGGCGGCTGCTGCTCCGGGTAGAAGCAGTGGACCCCGCCGGGCTGGATTGTACAGTGCTGCGGGGCGGCATCCTGCAAAGCCGCAAAAGCATCGCCGCACCAGGGGCCGACATCCACTGCCCTACCCTTACCGCAGAAGACCTGGTAAACCTTCGGGCTGCCCGGCAATGCGGGGTGACCGGGGTCATGCTGCCCTTTGTGCGGGGCGCCGAGGATCTGCGCGCCCTGCGCCAGGCTCTGGCTGAAGCAGGCGCGCCGGAGATCCGGGTCTTTGCCAAGATCGAAAACCTGGAGGGCGTCCAGGCGCTGCCTCAGTTTCTGGACCTGGCGGATGAGATCGTTATTGCACGGGGCGACCTGGGCAATGCAATGCCTTTGTGGGAGCTGCCCGCCTGTCAAAAGCAGCTGACCCAGATCTGCTGCAGCGCAGGGGTGCCTTTTATGGTGGTGACCCAGCTGCTGGACAGCATGCAGCACAGTGCTGTTCCCACCCGGGCAGAGGTATCGGACGTATACAATGCGGTCCTGGACGGCGCAGCCAGCCTGATGCTGACCGGCGAGACCGCCGCCGGGCAGTGGCCGATCCAGGCCATGGAATACCTGGTGCGCACCGCAGAAACCGCACTGTAACCTTTTCCGACAGGAGCGGCTTCTATTTGTCCCTCTTTTGTTGACGGATCCCCTGCGCCGGGATTATAATAGGCCGGGGCACGCCCTGGGCAGGCTGGGACGCCGACCCCGCAGGAGGAATGTATTATGAAAGATCTTTCTAAGCAGAACACCCACCGCATGACCCTGGCGGCATTGATGGCCGCTGTAATGTGCGTGCTGGGGCCTTTGTCGCTGCCCATTGGGGCGGTGCCCATCTCTCTGACCAACTTTGCAGTGGCTCTGGCCGTCTGGCTGCTGGGGCCCAAGTGGAGTGCGGTCAGCGTGGCCGTTTACCTGGCGCTGGGCGCTGTGGGGCTGCCGGTATTCTCTGGTTATGCCGGCGGACTGGCTAAGCTGGCCGGGCCTACGGGCGGCTATCTGGCCGGGTTTGTGCCCATGGCCCTGATCGCCGGATTGGTGCTGGAGCGCACCGGCTACCACCCCTTCCGGGGCTGGCTGGGCCTGGTGCTGGGCACGGCGGTGTGCTACGGCTTCGGTACTCTGTGGTTCATTGCCCAAATGGGCTGCACCTTGGGCCACGCACTGGCGGTATGCGTCTACCCCTTTATCCTGTTTGACCTGGCCAAGATGGGTGTCTCCTGTGTGCTGGGTCCGGTGTTGCGCCGCCGCCTGGCCGATGCCGGTTTGCTGGCGGACTGAGCGCCCGCAGCCCCTAAAAACCCCTGCCGGAAAGGGCAGGCCCATAAATAAAATGGTCAAGAGCCGCAGCAGTCTGCACTGCTGCGGCTCTTGTTGTCTTTTCAGCCGGTATAGCCCAACGTCGCCGCCATTACAGCTTTGATGGTATGCATCCGGTTTTCTGCTTCGTCGAACACGATGCTCTGAGGCCCCTCAAACACCTGGTCGGTCACCTCCATGGCTTCCCGGCCAAAGCGCTCCCCCATCTCCCGGCCCACCTGGGTCTTATGGTCGTGGTAAGCGGGCAGGCAGTGCATGAACACCGCCTGCGGCCCGGCCAGCTCCATCAGGGTCTGATCGATCTGGTACGGCGCCAGGTCCTGGATGCGCTGGGCCCACACCTCCACCGGCTCGCCCATAGAGACCCACACATCGGTGTACAGCACATCGGCACCCTGGGCCGCTTTTTGGGGGTCGGTCTCAAAGGTCAGGGTGGCCCCGGTCTGGGCGGCGATGGCCTGGCACTGGGCCACCAGAGCCGGGTCCGGCTGGTACTCTTTGGGGGCACAGGCGGTAAAGTGCAGTCCCATCTTGGCACAGCCCACCATCAGGCTGTTGCCCATATTGTAGCGGGCATCCCCAAAATACACCAGCCGGATGCCCTGCAAGCGGCCAAAATGCTCCTGAATGGTCAAAAAGTCCGCCAGGATCTGGGTGGGGTGAAACTCGTTGGTCAGGCCGTTCCACACCGGGACCCCGGCGTACTGTGCCAGCTGCTCTACGATCTCCTGCCCATAGCCCCGGTACTCGATGCCGTCAAACATCCGGCCCAGCACCCGGGCAGTATCCGCAATGGACTCCTTTTTGCCGATCTGACTGCCGGAAGGGTCCAGATAGGTGACCTGCATCCCCAGATCATGCGCTGCCACCTCAAAGCTGCACCGGGTGCGGGTAGAGGTCTTTTCAAAGATCAGGGCAATGTTTTTGCCGCGCAGCCCGTCATGTGCGATGCCGGCTTTTTTCTTGGCCTTGAGGTCTGCCGCCAGTTCCAGCAGCGCCCCGATCTCCGCCGGGGTATAGTCCAAAAGCTTCAAAAAGCTGCGGTTTTTCAGTTCCATTTGCATAATCTCCCTATATATCCACATTATTTGCATAAATATACGCCTTTGTGTTCCCATTATACCGCTCTCCGCTGGCAAGGTCAAGGGGCAAAATGACGGCTCCGCTTGGTTTTTCCTCCAACTCCATCGGAGAAAAAGGATGCGTGCCCGCCGGGTATTTTTGCATCCTCTCCCCGGGCAGCCTATACACACGGGGGGCAGTTTCCGTCCTGCTCCCGCTGCCAAGGGCGTCCCCCCTCTCTTTTGCGCCGCTATACGGTTGTTTTTGTTGACATTGCCCTGGCTTGCTATTATAATAAGAAAGTCAAAATGGCATTCGTGCGCCGCCTTGCGGCTGCACCCAACAAATAAACAAGGAGAGACCCACTCTATGGCACAAGAAATCAAGATGTCCGCCGCCGGCCTCAAGGCTATGCAGGAAGAACTGGAATACCTCAAGACGGTCCGCCGCAAGGAGCTGGCTGAGGAGATCAAGGAAGCCCGCAGCCACGGCGACCTGTCCGAGAACAGCGAGTACGACGAGGCAAAAAACACCCAGGGCCTGGTGGAGAACCGCATCACCGAGCTGGAGCAGATGATCAAGAATGCGGTCGTCATCGACGAGAGCGAGCTGAGCGTGGATAGTGTCTCCATCGGCACCCATGTCACCATCCAGATGGAGGGCGAGGACGAGGCAGAGGACTACGATATCGTGGGCCGCACCGAGGCCGACCCCCTGAAGGGCAAGATCAGCGATGAGAGCCCTGTGGGCCACGCTCTGATGGGCAAGGCTGTGGGCGCCACCGCCGAGGTGCTGCTGCCCTCTGGACACACCGTCATTTACAAGGTGCTGAGCATCACCCACGCTTCCAACTAAGCGCTGCATATAAAGGGGAGGAAGAAATGGAAGAACAAAAGAAGAACCCTGCCGCGGGCCTGACCGAGAGCCAGCAGGTGCAGGTGCGCCGCCAGAAGCTGGCGGATCTGTGCGCTGCCGGGGCCGACCCGTTTACCTTGACCAAGTATCCCCAGGACGCTTACTCTGCCGACCTGAAGTCTGAGTATGCCGACCTGCCCAATGAGACCGATGCCGGCCGCATCGTCTGCCTGGCTGGCCGTATGATGTCCAAGCGCGTGATGGGCAAGGCCAGCTTTGCCCACCTGCGGGATGATAAGGGGGATATCCAGCTCTACGTCCGCCGGGACGACCTGGGCGAGGAAGCATACGCTTCCTTCAAAAAGCTGGACCTGGGCGATATCATTGGCGTAAAGGGTGAGGTGTTCCGCACCAAGACCGGCGAGCTGAGTGTTCGTGCGGAGGAGATCACCCTGCTGGCCAAGAGCCTGCGTCCGCTGCCGGAGAAGTTCCACGGCCTGACCGATACCGAGACCCGCTACCGTCAGCGCTATGTGGACCTGATCGCAAACCCCGAGGTCAAGGATACCTTCGTCAAGCGCAGCCGCATCCTGAAGGAGATTCGCGCTTACCTGGACGAGAAGGGATTTTTGGAGGTAGACACCCCCATCCTGACCCCGTTCGAGATCGGCGCTTCTGCACGCCCCTTCTACACTCACCACAACACCCTGAACATGGACATGGTGCTGCGCATCGAGACCGAGCTGTACCTCAAGCGCCTGATCGTGGGCGGCATGGACCGTGTGTACGAGGTCGGCCGCATCTTCCGCAACGAGGGCATGGACCCCAAGCATAACCCGGAGTTCACCACCATTGAGCTGTATCAGGCCTTTACGGATTTCCATGGCATGATGGATCTGGTGGAGGAGCTGTACAAGCGCCTTGCCCTGAAGATCTGCGGCAGCCTGGTGATCCCGTATCAGGGCAAGCAGATCGATATGAGCCACTGGGAGCGCCTGACCATGGTGGAGGCTGTTAAGAAGTATTCCGGCGTGGACTACTACGACTGGAAGACCGATGCCGATGCCATTGCCTGCGCCAAGGAGCACAAGGTGGATCTGCCGGAAGTGCCCACCAAGGGTGCGATCCTGGCAGAGTTCTTCGATGCCTTTGTTGAGGATAAGCTGATCCAGCCTACCTTTATCTACGATTACCCCGTGGAGATCAGCCCCCTGGCCAAGCGCAAGCCGGACGAGCCGGCCTTTACCGAGCGGTTTGAGTATTTCATCGACTGCACCGAGTACGGCAATGCGTTCAGCGAGCTGAATGACCCCATCGACCAGAAGGGCCGCTTTGAGCGCCAGGTGGCCGAGCGCAAGGCTCTGGAGCCGGGCTGCAAGGCACAGGTGGATTACGACTACATCAACGCTCTGGAGTACGGCCTGCCCCCCACGGGCGGTCTGGGCTTTGGCGTGGATCGCCTGGTGATGCTGCTCACCGACAGCGCCTCCATCCGGGATGTGCTGCTGTTCCCGACGATGAAGCCGATCGAGCAGTAAAATGTGAAATTGAAACGTAGATGCGATGAAATTTTGAACGGATTTCAAGCAACATCTGCGGTACTACACCACAACTACACCAATTTGGGAACGTTTTCCCGAAAAGGAGCCTTACAAAGCGGTGGGGTGTAACAAGTGAATAGACGGATTGGTGTAGTAGCCAAACCTATAGAATGAAACCCAGCAAATGCTTTATAGTGGCTATGAAGTGTTTGCTGGGTTTATTTATCGGAATATTGGTTGAGGAAAATCATCATGGATGTGAAACGGATTCATCCCTTGAAATATGTGGTAGCTGTTTTGGCCACTGCTATGGTACTGCTTACTATACTTGGAGCTTCTGTATATGCCGCCGGAAAGACCGGCGTCTCTGGTAAGCTCTACGAATTTGACAAAGGGCACTATGAGTTTTCAAAAAACGAAGATTTCGCCAATACCGGCACGAATAATACCTACGGCAAATTTTACGTTCAGGGAAATTTCACCAGCGAAACTGACAAATCTAGCATTCCTTCCTTTGCGGTGTCGGATGACAGTTTTGCCCTTTTCTATGACTACGATGATAAAAAGCTGAATGCAGGCGTAGATTCGTGGCATCTGGTGGACGACAAGAGCAAAAAAGTCGATACCATCACACTGGATTCCAACATTATGAAGGGCGCATTGCTCCTTCAAATTTCCGCAGATGGGACTAATTGGAATACCATTCAAATCATGACAAATGCATTTCAGACAACGCCAATATCCAGCAAAGCCATCTACACTTGTTCGGAAATGCAGTTGAAGAATGGTTGCTATTATCGATTTATCGTTGTCTATACGCTGCGCAGGCGCGAAAAAGAGGGCAAGATTCTGGTTGTCAAAACCGACAAATATGAAACCAAGCACTACGCCGAGGTCTACGAGTTTTATGCGCACTCTGACAAGGACATCTCTAACTCTATCACTTCAGGACAAACCTATAATCTGGGCGAAAAGGTGCGGGTCAAAAAGTTCGATAGTTTTTCCGGTGAAGAAACGATAGACGCCAAAGATATTCATTATGGATGGGATTTAGGGAATTTTGTGGTTAGCGGCTTTACACAAAAGACTACAAATGAATCTGGTAATCTGGTTTTTCTGAAGAATGTAGGCGATAAGGTGGCGCTTGGATTCAGGCTTAAACAGAATATCAACGCTCTGAATAGCGACGAAAAATTGAAGGTTACTTCAATTAAAAAGGCGAGTGACCAGGATTTTGAAACGGAAACCACCAATTTTGGCTGTGGAGCTTTGATCGTCCAGTATACAAACTACACCAATGAGAAAACGAAGCCACAGATTTATACCAATTATCTATCTGCTACCGCCAAACAGGAGGCAGATACCTTTATTCAGCTTTGCGAAGAAGGCGACTATAAAGTCGCGCTTGATTATGAGGTCACAAAAGATAAACTGATTGATACGGTAGAGAGATACCGAGTCTATTGCACATTTTCTGTGCGGAACAGCAATTGTATGGTATACCCCAAAGATGCTATAACCGGCAATGAGTTGGTGAATGGTTCCATTGCGGAAAATGGTTTTAGTCTAGACTTGGCAAACTCCAGATATTTAACCATTACTGTAAAGCGCAGCGAGCTAAACTCTGCTGGAGACAGTTTTTTAGAAGATACCCGTTTCAATCGAGCTGCCAAAGACGGCGAAACATATACGGACGCTGGAGTTTATATCATCACAGTTCGGAACGCCTATACCCATGAAGAAACATCCAAAAAAATCGCTGTTGGTTCTGACCCGATCTTGCGTGCATATGTAACGACTGGAAAATCACTTTCAGAGATCAATGGACTTGTCAAACAGGGCGCAGTCATTCAAAGTGATGGTTCTATCGTTCAACCTGTGAGCGCCTCTGTTTCACCTTCTTCTCAAACGGCCTCCGTAGAGTTTCCCTCAACATCTACTGAAACCGAAAACACAAGCAGCAAGATGGAGCAGCCTGCACAAGAGATCGTAAAATCCTCTGGATCCTTCCCCCTGGTGGTGGTAGTTGGTGGCGCTGCTTTGGTCGTTATGGTAGCGGTTGGAGTGGTCATTATAAAAAAGAAAAAAAGATCTTCTGCAACTACTGAATCGGACGGAGGTATAGACGAATGAAGCGTATTCTGGCTCTTCTGCTTAGTCTTGTAATGCTGTTTTCCGGCTGTGCCCAGTCAAAACCTGCATCCAAAGCATCCTCTGCTTCTACCGGCAGTTCGGCAGCTTCTGTTACGGACAGTGTATCTGAAAACCACACACCCCGCATGACCGATTGGCAGGATGATGTACCGCAATACACTTCGCTGAATGATACAGAGCTGCTGGCCCATGTGGAGGATCTGATCTACCGGGATACAGTATCCGCTCTGAATAGCGCTGATTATCTGGTGTCGGATGTCAGTGCTGTCTATGTATCCAAAGAGTATCTGGAAGAACTGGATTATAACTCCCAGTCCAATATTTACTTTGGCTACACACTGGATGAGCTCGATGCACAGTTTCAAGGGAAACGCTATGTTTTCACCCTTGGCGATAATGGAAAAACCATTGTGCAGCCGCTTGAAACTATTGACGATAACTCCACTGAAACCATGCTGAAAAATGTGGCTATCGGCACAGGGGTCATTCTGGTATGCGTTACCGTTTCCTCCGTCACCGTAACCTCTGCGCCTGCGGTCAGTGTAATCCTTGCGGTTTCCGCCAAAACAGGAGCCGTCGGTGCGTTGTCCGGCGGTGCAATGAGTGGTATTCCGGCAGGCATCATTCGCGGCATCGAAACCGGCAACGTGGAAGAAGCCTTGAAGACTGCCGCCCTGAAGGGGAGCGAAGGTTTCAAGTGGGGTGCGATCTCCGGTGCATTGGTTGGCGGTGCAAAGGCTGAGTCCGCATTATTAAAAGAAATAACAAAAAATGGATTGACAAAGAAACAAGCTGTCAAAGTTCAATTTGAATCCGGGTGGCCAATCGACACCATTTCCGAATTGCACAGCATCGAGGAATACAATGTCTACAAGGCTGCAGGTCTAAAGCCTGCGATGATCAACGGCAAAACGGCACTTGTGCAGGACATCGACCTGAATTTTGTAAGTGAACTGCCAGACGGAACAGTCGTTACCAATCTGGAGCGGATGCAAAAAGGCTATGCACCTCTTGATCCAGCTACCGAGAAAGCCTATCAGCTGCACCATATCGGGCAGAAGTCTGATGGCACACTGGCAATCCTGAAAGAAGCAGAACATCAGGGAAACTCTTCAATCCTGAATATTGCAGGTAAAGATTCTGAAATTGACCGCTATGCGTTCGCGAAGACTCGCACGGAGTTCTGGCAATATTTAGGAAACATTGTATTTGCGTGAGGTGATAAGGGGTGAATGCGATTTTAGATGTTCTTCGCAATGCGCCTGATTTTATTGGCGGGAAGGGATGCGGGAATGTGGCAATCTCTGATGCCGAGCAGGCACTGGGGATTCGCTTTGCACCGGATTATCGGGCCTATCTTCAAAAGATTGGACTTGCCTGTTTTGATGGGCATGAGCTAACGGGCATCTGTAAAGCATTCCGGCTGAATGTGGTGGATGTTACCTTGGACGAACGAAAGCAGTGCCCGGATGCTGCTGGCTGGTACGTTGTTGAGCAGGCCAATGTGGATGGTATTGTGATTTGGCAGGCTCCTTCTGGAGAAATATATCAGACGATGCCGGGCGTATCAGCACGTAAAATTTACAACTCCTTGACAGAGTATGTCACAGAGGATTTTTAAGTACAAACGCCTTGTCATGAGGGCTGGCATCGTCCAGCCCTCTCTCTTTTTGCTAAAATTTTCATCGTGTTTTCTTGCAAACCGCTGAAAGTAGCGCGCTTTCAAAGAGGGACGGCTATTTAGTGAAGCGAGACGAAAGGGGCTGTTCTTCATGCACCCACTCAAAGAGCGGCAACGCCGGAAGAAGCCCTATCCCCTCTTACGCCTTTGCCCAGGCCACAGCGGCGGCCACGGCACGTTTCCAGCCACGCAGCAGCTGCTGGCGCTGTTCCGGGGGCATCTGGCCGGTAAAGCGACGCTCGATCTTCCCGTTAGCGCAGACCTCCTCCAGGCTCTCCCAGTAGCCTACTGCCAAGCCCGCCAGGTAGGCGGCTCCCAGTGCCGTTGTTTCAATGCAGCAGGGCCGCACAATGTCTGCCTGCAGCAGATCCGCCTGGAACTGCATCAGGAAATTATTCGCACTGGCGCCACCGTCCACCCGCAGCTCCACCACATCCAGGCTGGAATCCCGCTTCATCGCTTCGATCACATCATACGCCTGATAAGCCATCGATTCCACCGTAGCCCGGATGAACTGTTCCTTGCTGGTGCCACGGGTAACGCCTACTATGGTGCCGCGGGCATACTGCTCCCAGTAGGGTGCGCCCAGCCCCGCAAAGGCCGGTACGATGTAAACGCCGCCGGTGTCCTTGCAGTGCAGGCAGTACTCCTCCGTCTGCGCTGACGTGCGGATCATGCGCATCTCGTCCCGCAGCCACTGGATGGCTGCACCGGAGACAAACACGCTGCCTTCCAGTGCGTACTGCACCGGCCCCACACTGGCGGCAATGGTCGTGATCAGCCCATTTTCCGACCGAACCGCCTGTTCTCCGGTGTTCATCAGCAAAAAGCCGCCGGTACCATAGGTGTTTTTCATCTGTCCGGGGGCAAAGCAGCATTGCCCGAACAGCGCCGCCTGCTGGTCGCCTGCGGCCCCTGCAATGGGGATACGCCCGCCCATCACATCCGAGGAGGTATATCCATAGATACAGCTGGAGGGTCGCACCTGGGGCAGCATACTGCGCGGAATCCCGAAGTAATCCAGGATCTCCTGGTCCCACTGCATTTTATGGATATCAAACAGCATCGTGCGGGAGGCATTGGTGTAGTCTGTGACGTGTACAGCCCCCTTTGTCAAGTTCCAGATCAGCCAGCTGTCCACAGTACCAAACAGCAGTTCTCCCCGCTGTGCCCGCTCCCGCACCCCTTCCACATGGTTCAGGATCCATTCCAGCTTGCTGCCGGAATAGTAAGCATCCGGGATCAGACCGGTACGCTCCATGATCTTTTCCTGCATACCGTCCCGGCGCAGATCTTCGATCCGGTCTGCCGTGCGGCGGCACTGCCAAACGATCGCATTGTACACCGGCTTGCCAGTCTCCCGATCCCAGACGATCGTTGTCTCCCGCTGGTTGGTGATGCCTATGGCCGCAATATCGCTATAATGCGCCCCCAGCTTTCCCATGGCTTCCATAGTCACCGAAAGCTGTGTGGACCAGATCTCCATTGGATCGTGCTCCACCCAGCCCGGCTGCGGATAGATCTGCGTAAACTCCTTCTGCGCTGCACTGCAAATATTGCCCTGCTGGTCAAATAGAATGCAGCGGGAGCTGGTGGTTCCCTGATCTAGGGAGATAATGTACTTGGGCATGGTTTGATTCCCTTTCCTTTTATCAGAACCGGGCCGACAAGCAATGCTGTCCGCCCGGTTCTTTTGGTTCTCTGTTATGCGGGTCAATCTCCGGTCTCCTGCCGACTACGCAGCGCACTTACTGCTGCACGGCCAGAAAAGAACAGTTCATTCGCAACCACCGCCATCGGTCCGATGTAATCCAGTTTATCCCGCAAAGACGACATTGTGATCATACTGCTGTTATATGCGGGATCATATTGACTGCACTGGCGTAAAAAACGCTGCTGAAACTCCGGCAGCTCAAACATCTCGCCGTACAATACCACTTTATCGGGCGCAAACAACGTCATTGCTCCACTGAGTACTTCTGTGATTTTTTCAATCACGCCATCCAGCACCTGCCACATTGCCGCATCCCCACAGTTGATCCACTGGTTGATATTCGCCGCCTGTATCCGTTCTGGATCTCCCTGCACGAAGCTCCAAAGACGAGGAGTTTTTTCCGGAGTACAGATCTGCTGCACGGCTTGGGCAACGGCATGAGCAGACGCTACCGTTTCCAAACATCCTCGCCGTCCACAACGGCATGGGCTGCCGTCTTTCTGCACTCGAACATGGCCGATCTCCGCCGCCTTACGGCTCACACCCTCGTACACTTCGTTGCGCAGCACCAGCGCACATCCTACGCCTGGCCCCCACTTCAAAAACAAAACATTTTCCGCCCGCAGTCCCTCGCCGTACAAAAGCCCAGCCTCTGCAAAGGCAATAACATTATTGCTCACATACACAGGATAATGCAGCAGCTCAAACAGAATACTGCTTACCTGTACAGGCTTGTCCCAGACATGATATGCCGACCGACTCAGTCCAGTTTTTCGGTCTACTGGACCCGGCACCGACACACCCACACCCAAGATACTGTCTTTCAGAATATTATGTTCCCACATTAAAATACGGCTTTCATCCGCAATTTGGTGCAAGAACTGTTCCGGTTCCATAGCGGTATCTGTACACACTTTGCGTTTTGCGATCACATCTCCATGCAGATCACTGACAGTAAGGCAGGTTCGGTCCGCCTCAATACTGATGCACAGCACATTTCGACACTTATAGTTTATGCCCAAGAGGATCTTTTTGCGCCCTGCACGAGGAGACTCCTGCATTTCTCCCAGCTCATGCAGCACACCGGCCGCCAGCAGTTCATTGCTGATCAAAGTAACCGTGGCAGGGGTAAGCCCCAGCGCAGCGGCAATATCCTTACGTGACATGGACCCCCTAGCATTGAGCAGCTTCAGGATGGCACTACGGTTGTTGCGCTTGACGTTTTCTAGGTTGATTCCTGCTTTTTCCACGTGTGACGACCTTTCCCCCTGAGTCCAGCGAGAGTATTTTTCCCGCCTGCCCGAGTAATATAGATGGAGGCATCCTTTATGAACCCCCCTACCAAAAGTATAACGATTTTTAAGGGGTGCGTCAATCAGTTTTGCCTGCGCCCACCAAAGCACAAGCTTTAGTCAGCGCAGGCAAATTCAGACACAATATTGTTTTTGTTTCCTGGAAGCTCAGTAGCGCCAGATCTCTGCACCCACCATATGGCCCAGTTTTTCCAGCTCCTCTGCTACACTTCCGTAGATCACCACATAATGCGGCTCCCATCCACCTTGAATGGTCTCAAATACCACCTTCTGTGCTGGAGCCTTGGTCTTTACCACTACGGATGCACCGCAGAACTGCTTGGGTTTATCCAGCACATCACATTCTGCAATAAAGAAACGGAAGCTGCCATCTGTTTTACGACCGATCCGGAACAGCGTTGCGCCAATTTTCGCCTGGCATCCAAAATCCATGACCGGGCCGATCTTTCGGTTCGGATGTACTCCAACCTGAGCGCCGGTGTCCTGACGTGCCAAAGAGCAGGCCGCCATACCGCAATGCCAATACGTGATCGTACCTTCGTTTTCATCCATTGCAACCGGATCGCCAAAGAAGGACGGCCGGCCAGTAAGCTGCTGTCCGACATACATAGACAGCGCACCATACGCATCTACTTCGCAGCTAGCCACGATGCCGTTTGCATTCAACAGCGACAATACCGAACAGACAGGAGTTCCATACTCTGTAAAGAAGTCCGGCCAGCAGCGAGACGCAATGGCTCCAATGCCGTTCGCCTGGATATACTCCTTATATGCTTTATACAGCCGTGCAAAGTCGATAACATTCTGCTCCGGAGTTGCATCCAGCCCCACCAGCACCCGACGAGCTTCTGCCAGCTCTGTCTCACAGTCCTGCTGCGTATAGCCTTTGGCCTTATTGATCAGCTCCCGCGCCTCAATGCTGTCCAGAGTAACACCGAATGTGCTCATCATCTCTGCATCCAGCGCACGCCCAAATCCAAATCCCTGCGGAGTATGTCCAATAGCCGCCATTTTAAGGCCGTGCAGTGCGCACAGGGTCTGCGCTGCCCGAATACTAGCCCCAAGTTCTGCCTTTACACCGGATTCCTCCGGCATACCAAAAACATACTCAAACTGACCGTCCTTTCGGAAGGCATGGATAGCATTCGCCGCAGAGTATGCGCCGGTAAGTGAATTCAGCCTCAGCCGGCCGCCATCGATCACAGGCTCTCGGAGAGTCCACAGCACCAGCGGGCAATCAAAGCGGCGCAGCACCTCGCTGGCATAAGCCGCATTGGCAAAGGTGATATTTTGCAGGATGATCAGGTCTGGATGCAGCGGCTGCAGATACTGTGTTGCTGCATCCGTAGTAAGCAGGATACTCTCCGGGCAGACGATCTCTGGACACAGCTCCTTCAGTGCCTCCATCGAACGATGGAAGTACTCGTTTGCCGTTTCCATATGATAGGTTCCTACACCAATGGGGACATAAACAGCCTGAAATGCCATAAAGGTTTCTTCCTTTCTGTTACGGATTTTCCTGAGCAGCATCGGCTGCGTCCATGGCAGCATGGCTAGCCGCCATTTCTGCCTCCTGCTTTTCATTCAGGTCGTTGATGCGTTTGTTCAGCCGCATCATAGACACCAGCATCAGCACGGTCAGCAGAAGGATGACCAGCGAGATCGGCCGACGCAGGAAGATCGTATAATCACGGTCGTAAGCCATAGCCGCAGAGACGAAGTTCTTCTCCATGATGGACTCCAGGATCATGCCCAGCAAAAGCGGCGTGTTGGAGATGTCCAGCAGAGTAAGGACATAGCTGAGGATCAGCACAGCGGCAGCAATGATCAGCTCCTTTGTATTGCCTGTAGCCGCATAAGAGCCAGCAAAGCAGAACATGATAATGACCGGAGCCAGATAGGTATAACGCATCTGTACGATCTTAGCCACAGCGCGAGTCATACCAATGCCCATGGGTGCCAGCAGCACATTTGCTACCAAGCAGCCCAGAATAATGGTGTAGGCCATTACACCTTGCTTTGTAAACATCGTAGGGCCAGGGGTAATGCCGTGCAGAACAAATGCCGCCATCAGCAGCGCTGTCACGCCATCGCCAGGAATGCCCAGGGTCAGCATGGGGATCATCGCCGAACCAACCACAGCGTTGTTGGAAGACTCTGCGGCGGCAATGCCTTCCAGCGAGCCCTTGCCAAACTCTTCCGGATGCTTGGACGTACGGCGTGCCTCGTTATAGCACAGGAACTGTGCCACGCCACCGCCCACGCCAGGCATTGCACCAAGGACCGATGCCACTACCGAAGAGCGCAGACATGCAGGCACCAGTTTTTTTGCTTCCTTACGGGTCAGACCCTCTTTATCGATCTTAGAGGCACTTTCGATCGTGCCGCCGCCCAGTTTGAAGTCACGCAGTTTTTGGATGACCTGTGTCAGGGCGATCAACGCAATAACGGCAGGCATCATATCAATGCCATACTTCAGTGCGTCCAGACCAAAAGAAAAGCGGGTAACACCGGTAATAGCATCCATGCCTACACAGGCCATCAACAAACCCAGTGCACCAGAAATGATCGATTTAGGAAGCGAGTTGCCAGATACGCCAGCGATCAGAGAAATGCCCAGAATACCCATGGAGAAATACTCCACCGAGGTGAAATTCGCCACCAATTTGGTGATGATCTGAGCACAGACCAGCAGCAGCACCGCCGAAAACAATCCGCCGAACACCGATGCAAACAGCGAGGTGTCCAGAGCTTTTTTCACCTTTCCCTTGCGGGCCAAGGGATAACCATCAAAGGTAGTTGCAATAGCGGAGTTGGTGCCAGGAGTATTCAATGTAATAGCCGAGATAGATCCGCCGTACATACCGCCGACATACACAGACAGCAGCAAAATAATGGCAGTGGCAGGGTCCTGGAACGTATAGGTCAAGGGCAGCATTAGAATAATACCCAGCATAACGCTCAGACCAGGGATGCAGCCGACGATCATACCGATCAAAAGACCGATGAAGATCATCGACATATTGGTAAACGTAAAGGTCTGCGCAACGGCTTGACCAATCATTGCAAAATCCATCGTTTAACCTCCCATAAAGAAAGGCAGCGCCGGCAGCTGGATATTGAATACATTCTTGAACAAGAAGAAGATCACCACAGATGCCACGACGGTTACCACGTAGACGGACGGCTTTCTCTCACCGCAGTACAACAGTACTGCAATAAAGGTGACAATGGACGCAAAGATGTAACCCATATAAATGATCAGAGCCACATACACGCACATCATCAATATCATCAGGATGACGGGACGCTCTTTCTCCCAGTCAAATTCCACGATTTTTTCTCTTTTGAATACAACGCTTTGCACGATCAACACGACCGAGAAGATCAGCATCAGCACGATACACGCACCAGGGATCACGCGGGGGCTGGGTGCTCCAGAGTCATAAGCAGGCACACGAACCTGGCTGGGCAGCGTCAGCAGCAAGATCAGGCTGAAAATACCCATTACAATACCGGAGACCAGGTTTGTTTTGATCTTGAATTTCATGGGGCAGCACTTCCTCTCCTAAAGGCTGTTGCGAAATGGTTCTATTCTCTCCTTTTCCCGGGCTGCGCCGTACAGGACACAGCCCGGGATGGTATGAAAGAGAGACTGGTTATCTGTTCAAAACGATCACTTCAGATTATCGTATGCGGTCAGGGCCTTCTCACAGGCATCATCAATAAAGTTTGCAGCGTCCTCACCATAGATCTCAAAGCGGTTCAGCAGGATAGAATCGATCCAGCCAGCATACTCCTCGCTGGCCCAAACATTCTGCATGATCTCGGTCATATCGTCCCGGAAACTCTGATCTGCGCCCTTGTGGGTAGCCAGCGTACCACCTGCCGGCAGGATGCAGCTGGAGAAATCAATGGCCGCATCCAGCTCCGGAGCTTTTGCATCACCAGCCACAGTGGGCACAGTAATTGCCCCGGAAGGAGTCTTGAAGCCCTCAAAAGCAGTGTCAGAGAATGCCAGAATGGGGATCAAGGTCCCTACTTCGACCTCTTCCTGTGCTGCCTGGGTGGTACCCACGAAGACATCCACCTCACCGTCAGTCAGGCCCTTTTTCTGAGCTGCACCACCATCATACGGGACCACCTGCACCTTACCGCCGATCAGCGAAACCAGAGATCCCAGCTCCAAGTGGCAGTCGGACAAGGGGTTGCCGCCGGACATCTTAATGCCGCCATTCTTTGCTTTGTCCAAGATGCTGGCCAAGCTCTGATCCGGAGTCGTGTAGAGGATCCAAGTACGGTCATCGATGGTACCAATGGGATCCATCATGCCACGATCAAAGTCCACTTCCTCCGTACCGTAAGCCTTACCCAGGTCGTGACGGTAGCACAGGCCATAACCAAACACCAGCAGATCCTTAGTCTGCGGATCCTCATCGGCAAAGTAGGTAGCAGCAGCAAAACCATCACCGCCAGTTTTATTATCCACAATGAAGTTATACTTTTTCTGCTGACCATTTGCCACCTGAGCATACTTGCGGGCGATCAGGTCCGCAGTGCCGCCTACGCCATAACCACAGATGATGGTGACCGTCTCGCCGCCATTTGAGGGAGTTTCGCTGCCGGAAGCAGCTGCGCTGGAACTGGTGTTGGAGCCGCCGCATGCGGTCATTGCCGCAGCTGCGCCCACCACAGCAGAGGCTTTCAGGAAGTCACGACGCGAAATCTTTTTCATAGCATTGTTCTCCTTCTGAACTCAAATGATTGTGTGTTCGGTTTTGGCTCTGGGTCAGGAGCCTGGCCTTATTTTACAAGCAGGGATATCCCTGATACGAACAAAAGCAGATATGTGATCTTCATAAACAGCTGCTGGCTCATCCGAGCCACCAGCTTGCTGCCGATCCACATTGCCAACAGTAAAAATGGGATGGAGATCAGCTGCACCCACAGCAGATAGGGCGTCCACAGACCTGCCTGGATGTCGCTGACCAAAATCAGTGAGTTGAGAAACACCCAACATGTGGAAATGGTAGCTCGGAAGGTCTCCTTATCCATTCCCTTTTTGGTCATATAGCTGGTCAGCAACGGACCGCCGGCCACAAACATTCCATGGACAACACCTGCCGCCACCAGCACCAGATCCAATAACAGACCCGATGCCCTGTTCCCCTGCTGAGGGACGGATCGTGCCTGTGCCGGTACCGTTCGCAGCGACTGATATAGCCCCTGCAGCGCCAGCACCACCACAAAAATCCCCAGCACCTTGTACAGCAGCTGTTCTCGCCCAGCAAATAACCCTCGGATATATATACCGCCAAAGATGCCAACAGCCATGACTGCCACGATCTTGACCAGCTCCCGCCAGTTGACTTTTTTATAACGCCCCAGCAGGATATATACCCCAGAAAGGATGGCCAGTACATTCAACACGGGCTTTGCCACATCATACCCAACCAGCATAATGCCAAAAGGCATTGCCAGGATCGTACCGGCAAAACCGGTAATGCCATGCATAATGTTGCTGAGCAGGATCACAAGCAAAAACAGGATCGTATTCAGCTCCATAGTTTACTTCCCATATTTTGCACGGATAGCCGCAAACAGCGGTGCATACGAACTGTCCTTTTTGCAGAATACCGGCGGCTCACCCAGGGGCGCTTCCACCATGTGCTCGCCTCGAGCATACTCTGCACCAGTCCACAGATGCATCCACCCATCGCTGGGGAGATACACCTTCCACTGGATCTGATCCTCTTTCCAAACAGGCGCCACCAGCACATCCGGTCCCAGCAGATACTCAAACTGCTCCGTATAGCTGCGCGGGTCCTCCTGGTAGTGATAGAACAGCGGCCGCATCACCGGATGTCCCAGGTCAGCATTCTCCTGTACCAATGCTTTGGTATAAGGTGCCAGCATCGTGTATACATCCACCAAACGGGCCAGGCGTTCCATACAATCGACATCGTCGTAATACTGGAAGTTCGTGTCCGGACGGTTTCCTTCATGGGTACGCATCACCGGCATAAAGGCTGCCAGCTCGGCCCACCGCAGGAATATTTCCTTGGTACGGCAATTATCAAACAGCGAAGTATAGCCTCCAATGTCGCAGTGGTTGAGGCCACAACCCATCATACCACTGCTCAGCGCCGCACACACTACTGTGATCAATCCGTCGTGGCGGGAGAAATCCACGCTTTGGTCGCCGGCCCACAACAAGGTACAGTACTTCTGGCTGCCAGCACCGCCCGCCCGCATAAAGTAGACGACCTCGCCCAGCTTTCCGCTTTCCTGTACGGCATCATAGTTGCATTTTGCCCACAGTACAGGCCAGGCGTTGTGCGCCTTCATGGGGGACTGACCATTGTGCAGCACCAGATCATCGGTGGGCAGATATTCGCCAAAGTCTGCCATCCATCCGTCAATCCCGATCTCCAAGGTGTGCTTTTTAATGACCTCATCCTTGAACCACTGGTAGGCTTCCGGGTTCGTAAAGTCCACTACGCCGCAGTCAAACTCACCAAAGTCCACCAGGTAATCGCTGCCATCGGCCCGGGTGGCAAACACGCCTTTTTTCTTGCCTTCGGCGTACAGCTCGCCGTCCTTGACAAGATAGGGGTTTACATAGCCCAAGAACTTGATACCCCGGGCGTGCAGCTCCTGGATACGCTGCGGCAGCTCCGGGTACATTTCCTTATGGAAATGCCAGTCCCACTGCAGACGCTTGCCAAAGGAGGTGACACGCTTGCCGCACCAGTCCTGGCACCAGATACCGGACACTTTGATGCCATGTTCCAGGCTCTTATCCAGTATCCCAAAGCTGCGCTCGGTGCCGCCCTGCGCACCGATGATCAGGCCATTGTACACCCAATCCGGCAAAGCAGGCTGACGGCCAAAGAACGCAGTTTCCTTTTCCAGAAGATGCTCAAAACTATCTGCAGCTTCAATGCGAACAAAAGCAGGAACTTCCCACACTTGCAGCTCATGAAAATCCGGATTGCGGAAGTCAAAGTCCGCATAGGCGGTGGAGTCCACATGCAAGTAGTATCGCTTGCTGGAAACATAGGTGGGCTGGGGGTAGTTAGTGTTATAGTAGTCTCCGCCTGCGCCGCCGTTTTCCACGTCGCTGCGCCAGGTAATATAGGTGGTCTTGTCACGTCCTACACCGGGCTCGCTGCTCCACAGCGGGAAGTGCCGCCCGCGCAGGTCTAGGTAGGACATCTGCTCACCGCATCCATAGCAGTGCTCATCGGCATCGGCACACACACGCAGCCAGAAGCGATCGATCCGATCATCTTTACAGACAAACTGTAAGGTTACTGCACCATCTGTCTCCGAAACCGTTGCAGTGAGCACCCCCTCCAGGTCCAGCACAAGCCCCGCATCGGTCTGCTGGGCACTGCTAATGGACAAAGGACGACGCTCAATGAGATAGTCCTCGATTTTGAAGTTTCCGCGGTACATATCCACCTGCTCGCGACCAGTACCCACATAGATCATAGGCTGACCCGGTGCACTGTGCAGGATCACATCATTGCCGTGGCGGAGAGTAAACTCCTGCCCGTTGGAAAGGATCTCCATTGCAATCATTCCTTTCTTGCCTGATCCTCCTCCATCCCCGGCAGCAGACTGCTCCGCCAGGGCCTTATGGATAGAGAAGGATCAATAGTGCAGTTCCTTGTTTTCTCCCAGCAGGCCAGGGTATGCCCCCTGCCGGATCAGCGGCTCTCGCTGCGGATGAGCGATCACCCATTTATTTCGTTGGAGCAGCAGCCGTGCCTCTCCAACAGGGTGTTCCGGTTTTTCATCCAGCGGAGTATTCGTTCCCCGGGGCAGGATCACAATGCCCTTGAAGCCTGCATCGCAGACCCGACAAGGAGAGAGATGCAGCGTAGTCTGATACATCTCAATGGCCGTGCCCTTTGGAACAAAAAAGGGCTGTGCGTCCTCCACACGGTAGGTATTGTCCTGGATCAGCCAGCTGTGTCCCAGCACCAGCATAAAATCGGTGACGGCCACGTTGATCTCGCTGCCCTTGTGGTACTCAAACCCATTATAGGTGGTGTTTCGGCCGTTGCAGTATCCAACCTGGATAGGCATATCCCCGTACAGCACCTGCTGCACGGTCTGCGCTGCGGGCAGCGCTTCCAGCTGCGGATCCGAGGCCAGGTAGATATTGCCGTTTTCCGGGATGGAGGTGTTTGCCTCCATATAGGCGATCATCTCGGTAAAATCCACCCCGGTCACCACCCGGCCATAGCTGGCAAAGGCTTCGTCTGTGACCGACAGGATCTTAACATCGTTGACCGCATTCAAATGCTCCAGCATAATGTCTCCTTTTTCAGCGGCCGCGCACGATCTTAAAGGTGGAGCGCCAGTCGTCCGGACCCATGCCTGCATCCAGCGCCTTCTGGTACACCTGCTGCACGTTGGCCTCGCCGGGCATCTCCAGACCGCACTCCTTGGCCAGGTTCATGCAGATGCCCACATCCTTAGCGGCGTTGGCCAGAGAGAAAGCGGTGCTGTAATCCTCTGCAGCCAGCTTCTCATGCTGCGTGTCCAGGTAGAAGTTCTGGCCGCCGCCATAAGAAATGGCGGTTGCATAGTCTGCCACCGAGATCCCATTCAGCTGCGCCAGCGCCAGCGTCTCATTGACACCGTTCTGGATCTGGGTAACCAGTGCATTATGGCAGATCTTCATGACCAAGCCCTTGCCGTTGTCGCCCATGCGGATAATATTCTCGCCCATATATGCCAGGATCGGACGCATGGCCTCACACACAGCCTCATCACCGCCGGTATAGATGCCCAACTTACCTGCGATAGCTGCCGGCTTGGACTTGACCACCGGTGCATCAATAAACTGTGCGCCAGTCTTTTTTACCATCTCTGCGATCTGCACCGATACGCTGGGATCGATGGTGCTCATATCAATACAGGTCTTGCTGCTATCCAGAGCCTCTAAGATCCCTTTATATACCGACATCGAATGTTCCGACTTCGGAACCATCGAGATGATCACATCGCTCTTGCGTGCCAGCTCCAGCGAATCCGCACAGGGCACAGCCCCCTTGGAAGCCAGAAGATCCAACTTCTCCTGCACAAAGTCAAAGCAGTATACGATATCATCATGCTTCTTCACAATATTCTCGCACATGGATTCGCCCATGATGCCCAAGCCAATAAAGCCGATCTTCATGCCTCTGTCCTCCTGTCAAACACCAGTCGTATCGGTGTTATCCCATGCATTGATAAAGGTGTCGATTCCCTGGTTGGTGTAAGCGTGCTTCATGGTATCCTGATACACCGCCAGGCCGGTGGTGATGATATCGGCTCCTGCCACAGCGCAGTCCACAATCTGCTTGGGGGTGCGGATGGCAGCGCAGATGATCTGGGTCTTGCCGTAGTAGCCGTAGTTCTTATAGATATCCACGATATCCTTGATGTACTGCTTGCAGTCCTCGCCGTTGGCTTCCTTCCAGCCGATGAAGGGGCTGACGAACAGCGAGCCGTTCTTGGCCGGGAGAATGGCCTGGGAGGGAGCAAAGATCAGGGTGACGTTGGTGCGGATGCCCTCCGCCTCCAGCGCACGGGCTGCCGTGACGCCTGCTTCGGTGGCAGGGATCTTGATGACAAAGTTCGGGCTGATCGCTGCAATTTTATGTGCAGCCTCTACCATGCCCTCTGCCGTATCCAGGTGAGGATTGATCTCCACAGAAACCGGGAATTTGTCCACACCTTCCAGCCCCTCCTCGCGGATCCAATCAGCAATGCCCTGGATCGCCTCCAGGAAAGGTTTGCCGCTCAGCATGATATGGCGGGGGTTGGTGGTCACACCGTCGATACCAAAGGTACGGTAGGCATACTTGATCTCATCGAGTTTAGCGCTGTCCAGAAAATACTTCATCGTGTTATTCCTCCATTTATATATTGCCTGTTTTCAGACTTTCCTTTTCAAAAGCAGGTTTTCCCATTCCCTTCTTTTGATTCAGAAAATCAATCAATACACATTTTATCCCCTTAGGTTTTTGTTTCTGTTCTGGCTTTCATGCGTTCTGCTTTTTGATCCAGAGTCCCAAAGACCATAAAACCGCTTTTTCATTCGCCATGTCCCTCTTTTTTGTCCATTTCGAACATCAAAACAGTCCAAGCGAACACCCCTTATTCTCTATACCTTTTCACTATTATTTATCCTCTTGCACCCCAATAATAGAGCAACTCTGCCAGAAAGTCAACGACTTTTCTGCTTTTCCATGTCCTAAACGCTCAATTTTGTATAGTTGCTTAAATCATCAAATCAACTTTTAGAATATTTGCACAACACCCAATCGCTCTCAAGAGCTCCCACTAAGTTTTCTTCTGTATCCCGTTATTTATCCGGACGATATTCACAAAAAACGCCTGGTTGCATCTTGCTTTTTCGGCTTTATCGTGCTATTATTGTTTTGGTTAAATCATTTAATAATCATTTTTCTTATACCGAATGCGATCCGCAGTTTATCCTGGTTTTCACATACCGGCAGAGGAGGTCAGTCCCATGCAGTGCTCCGGTATCGTCTTTAATATACAGCGCTACACCATTCATGATGGTCCCGGAGTGCGCACCGAGTTGTTTTTAAAAGGCTGTCCGCTCCACTGTCCCTGGTGCAGCAACCCAGAAAGCGCACAGCTATATCCTCAGCCGGGCATTTATCCCACTCGGTGTCTTGGCAACCGACACTGTGGACTATGTTCGGATATCTGTCCAGTAGACAATGCGTTGGTATTCCAGCGCGGGCGCTTAAAATCCATCGATCGTACCCACTGCATCAACTGCATGGACTGCGCCGGATCCTGCCCATCCGAGGCGATCCGCCTCTGGGGAAAAAATATGACGGTGGATGAATGTATGGAGATCATCCGCCGGGATAAGGGTTACTATGCGCGTTCCGGCGGCGGCGTTACAGTATCCGGTGGAGAACCCCTTCTGCAAAGCGACTTTGTTACAGCATTATTTTCTGCTTGTAAATCGGAAGGCATACACACCTGTTGCGAGAGTACCTTTTATACGGATTGGGAAAAGATCCTTCCGCTTTTGCCGGTTACAGATCTTTTTATATCGGACATCAAGGTGATGGACGATGCATTGCATCAGAAATACACGGGAGTATCCAATCAGCGTATCCTATCCAATCTTACTAAAATCGCTGACCTCGAAAAACCTTTGGTACTGCGAATCCCAGTGATTCCTGGCTTCAACGACGATCTAGATAATATGACCGCCACTGCAGATTTCATACTGGGGCCTCTTCAAAATCGGGTCCGCACACTCCAATTATTAAGCTATATGCGTCTGGGGGAGGAAAAGTATCGTTCTTTGGATCTTGCCTACCCTATGAAAAATCTACGGTTCAACCGGCGCGCCTTCCAAAAGAGAGTGGAGCAGACTGCGGACTATTTTTGCAGTCGCGGCATCCACTGCCTGGTAGGTGGAAAAAGAATAATCTTTTACAGGAGGTATCTCTATGGCCATCACCCACACATCCGCCTGCGGGACCGAACCCTTTGATAAGACCTATTGTGTTGGCTATCAGGTCCATCATGAGGACTGGTCCCCTTTCCCTCGAGTAAACCGGCTGCGCCAGACCTTTCTTGACCGTCCCTATGAGATCGATCTAGAGCGGCTGCGCCTGGTGACCCAGGCCTATCAGCAGCACAAAGGAGAACCACGCAAACTGCAGTGTGCCTATGCGTTTGAAAACGTCCTCCTGCACTGCAGCCTCTATATTTATCCGGAAGATCTGATTCTTGGAGAAATCGCTGCACCGGCCAAAGCATCTCCTATCTATCCGGAATTTTCTGTCAACTGGATCATCCACGAGATCCTGCACGACCCCTTTGAGCAGCGGGAACACGATCAGTTTTACTTCCGATCCGATGCCGACCGACAGGAGACCCTGGAGCTGTGCCGCTGGTGGCAAGGCCGCACCGTAGCCGACTATGTGGAGGCCCGGCTTGAACCAGACCAGGTCAAAGGATCTGAAGATGGGCGCAAGATCTATCAGACCAATCTCTACCATTATGCAGGCACCGGCCACCTGGCAATAGACTACCCTCGCCTCATGCGGCTGGGTGTAGGCGGCATCCAGGCTGAAGCCGAAGCAGGACTGAACGCACTGAGCAAGCGAGACCCGGAATACTGTGAAAAGCGGGATTTCTACCGTGCGATTCTCATCATGTACCGTGCTGTGGAACAGTATATCCTGCGTTATGCTTCCCTTGCCGACCAAATGGCACAGTCTGAGCCGGATCCTGTCCGCCAGAAAGAGCTGCTCCAGATCGCAGCAAACTGCCGTCAGATCTCTTCCAGCGCACCTCAGACCTTCTGGCAGGCTCTGCAGCTATTCAATTTGATGACCACTCTGATCCAGGTAGAAAGCAACGGCCACTCTATCTCTTACGGCCGCATGGACCAATGGCTGCTTCCATTTTATGAAGCCGACCTACGTGCCGGAAATCTGTGCAAAGAATTTGCCTTGGAGCTCTTAGAAGTGGAATATGTCAAAATGAACAATCCCACTAAACTTAAGGATAAAGGCAGCATGGCTCTGCGCAATGGCCGCGGTTTTGGTGGTGAGAGTTTGACCATTGGCGGTGTAAAGCCGGATGGAAGCGATGCGACCAACGATCTAACCATGCTGATGCTGGAAGCCTCGGCCCACACACGAATGATGAACCCTTGGGTCTGCGTGCGCATGCACGAGGACACGCCCTATGAATTAAAAGTAAAAGCTGTAGAATGTATCCGTTGCGGCTACGGTCATCCCAAACTGTTCAACGACGGCCCTGCTATCCAGGGAATGCTGCGCAAGGGCATGACTCTGGAGGAAGCCCGAGATTACTGTGTGGTGGGCTGTGTGGAGATCAGTCTTCCCGGTAAGGAGTACGGCTGGCATGATGCAGCCTATGTAAACACTCCAAAAATGATGGAGATGGTGATCAACGGCGGTCGCCCGCTGGACGATGACAGCCTGCAGCTTGGCCCGGACACCGGCAGTCTGGACACCTATCAGAGCTTTGACCAAGTGCTGCAAAGCGTAGATCTCCAGTTTGCCTACTGGGCCGACCAGATGTGCCGCAGCCTGAACATCATTGAATATGCTCATCGCAACTGCAAACCCATACCCTATGTTTCGGCTCTCTTTGAGAACTGCCTTGCCTCCGGCCACGATCTGACGGAGGGTGGAGCCAAGTATAACGGCATTGGCCCCCAGGCCAGCGGCATTGCCACCTGCGCCGACTCGCTGGCTTCTATCAAACAGCTTGTCTTTGAGGAAAAACGCTGCACCGGCAGTGAGCTGCTGGCCGCTGTCAAACACAACTGGAAGGGATACGAAAAACTTTATGCCCTGGTCAACAGCTCCCATGTCCACCACTACGGCAACGACGACGACTATGCGGATGAGCTGTTCCGCTTTATGTTCGAGACATACTGCAAAAATATTCACGGCCGCAAATGCCTGCGAGGCGGCCAATTCAACCCCGGCGTTTACTCGGTCAATGCCAATGTCGCTATGGGTCTGAATACCAATGCTTCCCCTGATGGGCGCAAAAAAGGCGAAGCCATTTCGGACAACATGGGGCCTGTTCATACAGACTTTGGCTCCCATGATATCAGCGGTCCCACCGCCATCGTAAACTCTCTGGCAAAGGTGGACCACAGCCTAGCCACCAACGGCACCCTGATGAACCTGCGTTTTCCCCAGGACGCTGTTCAGGGAGTGGAGGGCAGAGACAATCTGTTGAGCTTTATCGATGAATATATGGCCAAAAAGCCTATGCACGTCCAATTTAACATTATGAGCAGCGCCACCATGCGTGCTGCCCAAAAACATCCAGAAGACTATAAAGATATGCTTGTGCGCGTGGCTGGTTACAGCGCCTATTTTGTAGAGCTTGGCAAGCCTCTGCAAAAGGATCTGATTTTGCGCACAGAGCTACATTTTTAACAGAAAGGCAGAAAAATATGAATCCGTTCAACTTCAAGATCCCACAGAATATCATCTTTGGTATGGGAAGCCTTGCACAACTTCCGGAACTCTTAATCGAAAGCGGTTCTAACCATGTGTTTCTGATCTCAGATGGCGGGCTGGCTAAACTGGGAGTTGTTGAAAAGATCGAATCTATTATTCAAAATTCCGGCATTACCTGTACCACCTATTTGGGCGTACTGCCTAATCCAACTGTATCGATCGTAGACGAAGCAACTGCTTTATACACACAGTGTGGCGCCACCTCCATTGTAGCGCTGGGTGGTGGCAGCTCTATGGATGTTGCCAAAGCAGTAGGTGTGCTCGCCAATTACGGTGGTTCTATTACGCAGTATGAAGGCAACTTTAAGGTGCCCGGCCCCATCGTTCCCATGATCGCCATCCCTACCACTGCAGGCACCGGCAGTGAAGTCACCGCCTCGGCTGTTATCACCGATGAGAGCCGTAATTACAAGTTGTCTGTATTCAGCTATGAACTACTGCCCCGCTATGCTCTGTTGGACCCTGCCCTTATTATGACCGCTCCGGCGTCCATTGCAGCGTCCTGCGGAGTGGACGCATTGATCCACGCTATGGAAGCCTATATTTCTACCAAGGCAACTCCCTTCTCTGATGCAATGGCAGAAAAAGCAATGGAGCTGATCGGTGCAAATCTTCGCCGTTTTGTCGCAAATCGCCAGGACGAAGATGCTGCCTGCGCTATGATGTTGGGCTGCAACTTTGCCGGCATTGCCTTTGCTTGGGCGCGTTTGGGTAATGTTCATGCTATGAGCCACCCTGTTAGTGGATATTTCCATGTTGCCCATGGTGTCGCAAACTCCATTCTTCTTCCCACCGTCCTTGAGTATAACGCTCTGGCTGATCATGGACGATACAAAAAAATGTACAACTACATCCACCAGGGCAGTCCCTGCATTGAGAACTTCCAGCCTCAGATGCTGGTCGATGAGATCCGTAAGTTGAATAATGAGCTGGGCATCCCCGCCCGATTGTCGGATGTAGGAGTTACTGCCGATAAGATCCCTGCGATGGCAGAAGATGCAATGAAGAGCGGCAATATCCCCGCTAATCCCCGACAGACCACATTAAAAGACATGATTGCTCTCTACGAAAAAGCTTTGTGATCCTTCCTCTCCCATAAAAATACAGCGTCTCTCTATACGATCGGTATCTGCCGATGTGGAGAGACGCTGTATTTTTTAATGTTCATGGTTTGCTCGTTGACTTTACAGTAACTGTACGCTGTATCCTATGCTCAACGGAATTACGTCAATTCAACAGGACAGACCTGTGTAGGGAGGAAATCAGAAATGCAGATCAAACCCATGGATAACAGCCAGTGGCCCGCGATCCAGGAAATTTACAAGGAGGCCTTTCCCAAATCGGAACAGAAACCCTTCTTTCTTCTCAAACGGCCTGTGCGCAGCGGCAAGGCACAGCTTTGGACCGCAGAAGAAGGCGGGCAGCTGCTGGGATTTTTGTTAGCCGACATCTGGAAAGGTCTTGTGCTGGTAGATTATCTGGCTGTATCCTCCAAGTCTCGGGGCAAGGGCACCGGCAGCCAGCTGCTGCAGCATGTAATGGAGCAATACACCGGCAAACGTATCCTGCTGCTGATCGAGCGTCTGGACGAAAGGCCGAAAATAGCCGTCAGCGTATTGCACGGCGCAGTTTTTATCTGCGCAACGGTTTTGACGGTGCAGGCTTCTGTGTAGAGATCGGCGGCGGTCAGATGGAGGTTCTGCGCTGGGGTGGCCCGGTCACCGCGGAAGAATACCTTGGCATCCAGCGTCACGCCATGGGCGGATTGCTCTACCGGCTCTCCCATACCCGAGTGCTGCCCGCTGTGACCTAAAAACTTTTATCTTGTTGGCTCGTGCAAATGCACGGGCCAATTTTTTATCAGAAAGTCGGATGGAGCGTATTCTGCGATTCTGACAAAAAGAATTTTTGCACACAGCAAAAGCCCCCGAGGAAAATCCTCAGGGGCTTAGATTCAAGTCGGCGTCTACCTATTTTCACAAGCCGTCTCCAGCTAACTATCTTCG
>Reba_p1__coassemble_501_pt1 | contig 78981 bp, 72 predicted proteins | sample Reba_p1__metabat2_low_PE_002 | metagenome-assembled genome bin Reba_p1 | reverse complement strand
GAGCGCCACCTTGCCAAGGTGGAGGTAGCGAGTTCGAGCCTCGTCGGCCGCTCCAGTACGAAGCCGTTGCAAATGCAGAGATGCAGATGCAACGGTTTCTTTTTTTTTGTATGCGGGGCGCGGCTCATTCGTTTTTTTATGGAAAATGTGCATTCAATCCCGATTCTTTGCGCCGGGAGTTGACAGAACCTGCTCTTGATTTTATACTGGAATTGTATTGACAAGATCCCGGAAGCAGGGCTGTCCCTGGGCCGGTCCACGCCCTCTGCCGTGTGGTGCAGAGGGCGCTTTTTCACGGGCGCAGGGAGCTTGCAGGGGTCTGAGTGACCGTCCCGGGCGGACAAGCGGATCGGAACGGAAACAAATAAAGGAGGGAGAACGCTTGATCTTTGGCAAGTACATCAACCGCTATTACCTTAAAAATGCACCGGCTTTGCTGCTGGGTATGCTGGCATTGATAGTGGTGGACATCATCCAGCTCAAAGTACCGGAACTGTATCGTCTGGTGATCAACGGCATCAACCTGGGACAGGTGACGGTGAATGGGCAGCTGGTGCCGTTTGATAAGATGGTGCTGCTGCAGCAGATCTGCCTGCCCATGATCTTTATCGTGATCACCATGGTGATCGGCCGCTTTTTGTGGCGGGTCTGCTTTTACGGCTCTGCGGTCAAGGTAGAGGCGGAGCTGCGGGAGCGGATGTTTGACCACAGCCGCCGGCTGTCGCAGCAGTATTATCAGGTGAACAAGGTGGGCAACCTGATGAGCCTGTACACCAACGACCTGGATACCATCCAGGAGTGCTTTGGCGACGGTGTGCTGATGTTCTGTGATGCGCTGGTGCTGGGACTGATGGCGCTGTTCAAGATGTGGCAGATGAGCAGCACTCTGACCCTGCTGGCGCTGATCCCGGCTTTGATCATGTTTGCCATCGGCACCATCATGGGGCAGATGCTGACCCAAAAGTGGGAGCTGCGGCAGCAGGCTTTTTCGGACCTGTCGGACTTTGCGCAGGAGAACTTCTCCGGCATTGCGGTGATCAAAGCCTTTGTCAAGGAGCTGAAAGAGCTGCTTGCATTCCGTAAACTGAACAAGGAAAACGAAGAGATCAATGTGCTGTATACCAAGCTCTCCACCCTTTTGCAGATCCTGGTCACCCTGTTTGTGGAGGCAGTGGTCTGCGTGATCCTGGGGTACGGCGGCTATCTGGTGTATATGGGCAAATTCAACGCCGGACAGCTGGTGGAGTATATTGGTTATTTTGAGGCCATCGTCTGGCCCATTATGGCTGTGTCCATGCTGATCGAAAAAACATCCCGCGGCAAGGCTTCGCTCAACCGCATCAGCGAGCTGCTGGACGCCCCCATCGATGTGGCAGACCGTCCCGGTGTGCCTGCGCTGGAAAATGTCAAGGGCGGCATCGAGTTCCGGGATCTGACCTTCCGTTATCCGGATGGCGAGTTCGATGTGCTGCAGAATGTCTCCTTCAAGATCGAACCGGGGGAGAGCGTGGGCATCGTGGGCAAGACCGGTGCGGGCAAGACAGCCCTGGTGGATCTTCTGCTGCGCACCTACAATGTGCCGGACGGCACCTTGTTTGTGGATGGGCAGGATGTAAACAGTGTTACCATCCGGTCGGTACGCTCTGCCTGCGCCTATGTGCCGCAGGATAACTTCCTGTTCTCGGATACCATTGCCCACAACATCGGCTTTGGCGTGGACGATGCCACTGCGGAACAGATCGACCGTGCCGCAGCGCTGGCAGATGTGCGGGATAATATCGTGGATTTCAAGGATGGCTTTGAGACCATGCTGGGTGAGCGCGGCGTTACCGTTTCCGGCGGACAGAAGCAGCGCATCTCCATTGCCCGCGCTTTGCTGAAGGATGCGCCCATCCTGATCCTGGATGACTCGGTGTCGGCGGTGGATACCCGCACCGAGAAGGTGATCCTGGAAAACCTGCGCACCAGCCGGGCGGGTCAGACCACCTTGCTGATCGCTCACCGCATCTCTACTGTGAAAGATCTGGACAAGATCGTATTTTTGGAGGCTGGCCGCATTGAAGATGTGGGCACCCATGCGCAGCTGTATGCCCGCTGTGCCGAGTACCGGCGCATGGTAGATCTGCAGCAGCTGGAGGATGAGACAGGGGGGGAGAACAATGGCTGATTTTAACCCGCTTTTGCTGGTGGGCGGCATTATCGGTGCCGTGTCGGCACTGCTGATCGGCGCTTATGCAGCGGTCAAGGATAAAAAAGCTGCCATGGGTTTTGAGCGCAATATGCCGGATGGGGAGATCGTCCGCCGCCTGGCGGCGTATGCACGGCCCTATCTGCCGCAGTTTGTGGTTGTAGGCTTTTTGATGCTGTTCTCTATCTCCTACGATATCATTTCGCCGCTCCTGATCGGTTATATCGAGGAACTGGTGGTGGGCACCTTTGCGCTGAAGCACCTGTTTGCGGCAGTGGCTGTATATGCCGGAGTGCTGCTGTTCTCGATGGGCAGCACCTATTTCCAAGCGGTGATCCTGCAAAAAGTGGGACAGCGCATCGTTTCTGACCTGCGTGAGGATCTGTTTGTCCATATCGAGTCGCTGTCCCATGAGCAGCTCAACGAGATCCCGGTGGGCAAGCTGGTCACCCGTGTGACCAACGACACCAACGCTATCTCCATGATGTTCACCAATCTGCTGGTCAACCTGACCAAAAATGCGTTTGTGATCTTGGGCATCCTGGTGGCGATGGTCTGCCTGAATTATGAGCTGACCCTGATGGTGCTGTGCTTTGTGCCCTTTATCGTGCTATTTACGGTGATCTTCCGCAAGTTTTCCCGCCGGGCGTACCGCAAGGTAAAGGATGCCACCACCGATATCAACACCTACCTGTCCGAGAACCTCTCCGGCATCAAGGTCACCCAGATCTTTGGCCGGGAGGATGAGAAGCAGGCGGATTTCTGCCGCCGCAGCCAGGCACTGGCAAAGGCAAAGCAGGAGCAGATCTTCGTGTTTGGTGTGTTCCGTCCGCTGGTGTATATGCTGTACATCAGCTCGATCCTGTGCCTGTTCTACCTGGGCGGTATGGGCTATCTGGAGGGGACCAGCTTTTTGGGACAGACCCTGACAAGCGGCACCATCGTTACCTTTTATATGTACATTGCCAAGTTCTTTACCCCCATCCAGAACCTGGCGGAACAGTTCAACTGGCTGCAATCTGCGCTGGCTTCCGGTGAAAAGGTCTTTTCCATCATGGATATCCAGCCTAAGCTGGTGGATGCACCGGATGCCATCGAGCTGGAGGAGGTCAAGGGCGAGATCGAGTTCCGGGATGTGTGGTTCAGCTATGTACCGGGGGAGTGGGTGCTGCAGGGAGTGTCCTTCCACATCCATCCCCGGGAGACGGTGGCCTTTGTTGGCTCGACCGGCTCCGGTAAGAGCACCATCCTCTCTTTGATCTGCCGCAATTATGAGTTCCAGAAAGGCCAGATCCTGATCGACGGAGTGGACATCCGCAAGATCAAGATCTCCTCTCTGCGGCGGCATTTTGGCCAGATGCTGCAGGATGTGTTCCTGTTCTCCGGCACCATTCGTTCCAACCTGCTGCTGCGGATGGATGGGGTGCCGGATGAGGAGATCCTGCGGGTATGCCATTATGTCAACGCAGATCAGTTCATCGCCAAGCTGGATCATGGCCTGGATGAGGAAGTACGGGAGCGGGGCAACAACTTCTCTGCCGGGCAGCGGCAGCTGCTCAGCTTTGCCCGCACCTTGCTGCATAAGCCTAGCGTCATGATCCTGGACGAAGCAACGGCCAACATTGATACCGAGACCGAGATCCTGATCCAGGACTCGCTGGAAAAGATGCGCACGGTGGGCACTATGCTGATCGTGGCGCACCGGCTGTCCACGATCCAGCACGCAGACAATATTATCGTGCTGTCCCATGGTAAGATCCTGGAGCAGGGCAACCACCAGCAGCTGCTGGCGCAGCATGGACGGTACTATCAGCTTTACACCCTGCAATACAGCAAGGAGCAGATCAGCAAGCACTGATCAAAAGGCAAAAACATAAGCGTGTATATGGCCTGCGCGTCTGCGCAGGCCATATTTTTTGCCGCAGCCCCCATAAGTGTAACCGTCCGATCCAGAAAAAAACCTTGCAATTTTTGGGGGCAGCGATTATTATAAAAAGATAAAAGACAGCAAAAAAGGAGATCGGCCATGACCCTGACCGAACAAAAGCAAGCGCAGCGTCAGGCGGGCGTTGCGGCACGGAAGGCACTGTCTGCGCAGGTGCGCAGTGCAGCGGATGCAGCCATCTGCGCGGGGATCTGTCAGACGGAAGCGTACTGCTGCGCAGGGACGCTGCTGGTGTATGCAGCCTGGGGCGGGGAGGTTGATCTGTCGGCTTTGATCCAAACCGCCCAACAGGACGGCAAGACCGTGGCCTGGCCGGTCTGCGGCGAAGGATATCGTCTTACAGCGGTGGTGCCCGGCCCGGCGGGCTGGCAGGCCGGACGTTACGGCATCCCGGCACCGGTGCTGGACGGCGCACAGATCCTGCGCCCGGACCAGTTGGATCTGGTGGTGACGCCCTGCACAGCGTTTGACCCGGATTGCGGCCGGGTGGGCATGGGCAAAGGATATTACGACCGATTTCTGCCGCTGTGCACCCATGCGTTCCGGCTGGGGGCAGCCTATGAGGTGCAAAAGGTGGAGCAGGCTGCTGCGGACCTAAACGATCAGCGGCTGGATGCTGTTATTACGGAAGGGAGAGTATATCGATGCAAGATCTGACTGCACTGGCCTGCAGCGATTTTTTGTCGGCCTTGGCAGGGCCTGCTGCGGCGCCGGGGGGCGGAGGTGTGTCGGCTTTAGCCGGTGCGCTGGGCGTTGCTTTGGGCAATATGGTGGGCAGCCTGACGGTGGGTAAGCCCAAGTATGCAGCTGTGGAACCGGAGATCCGGGCACTGAATTCGCAGGCGGAATCTCTGCGCTGCCAGCTGGAAGTGTTGATCCAGGCAGATGCAGAGGCGTTTGCGCCGGTGGCTGCTGCGTACCGGATGCCCCGGGCTACCCCGGAGCAGGCGGCGGAAAAGGCGGCGGCCTTGGAAGCTGCCTTGGCGGGAGCGTGTGCAGTGCCGATGCAGGTCATGGAGCTGTCTGCCCAGGGCATTGCCCTGGCAGAGCAATACGCCGCCAAAGGCAGTGTGCTGGCGGTATCGGATGCAGGATGTGCGGCCGTTTTGTGCCAGACCGCGCTGCGCTGCGGCCTGCTGAATCTTTACGCAAATACAAAATTGATGACGGATCGCAGCCGTGCCAAAGAGCTGAACGCGCAGGCAGAAACGCTGCTGACAGCCTGGACGGGACGGGCAGATCGGCTCTGGCGGCAGACCGCAAAGGATCTGGGAGGAGAGGGAGAATGTCTCAGCTGCTGAAAGGCGGGCCAGTGGCCGCCGCATTGAACGAAAAGACCGCAGCACTTTGCGCTGTATTGACCCAGCGGGGCGTGACCCCCACGCTGGCAGTGGTGCGTGTGGGCGAAAAGGAGGATGACCTGGCGTATGAGCGGGGGCTGCTGGCCCGCTGCGCAAAGGTGGGGGTGGCGGTGCGCTGCTTTCCTCTGCCGGAACAGGTGTCCCAGGCCCGGTTGATGGAGCAGATCCAGCAGATCAACCAGGACAGCAGCATCCACGGCTGCCTTTTGCTGCGCCCGCTGCCCGCTGGACTGGATGAGGAAACGGTGAGGAATATGCTGGACCCGGCCAAGGATGTGGACGGGATCACCGATGCTTCTCTGGCGGGGCTGGTCAGCGGCAGCGGCCGGGGCTTTGCCCCCTGCACTGCGCAGGCCTGCCTGGAGATCCTGCAGCACTATGCCATTCCGCTGGAAGGCAAGCGGGCTGTAGTGGTGGGGCGCAGCTTGGTGGTGGGGCGGCCTGCGGCTTTGCTGCTGGACCGCGCCAATGCCACGGTGACGGTCTGCCACTCCCGCACCCAGGATCTGGCCGCTGTCTGCCGCCAGGGAGATATACTGGTGGCGGCGCTGGGGCGTGCCCAGGCGCTGCGGTCGGAGTGCTTCCGGGCGGGACAGGTCGTGGTGGATGTGGGCATCCATGTGGGCGCAGACGGAAAACTCTGCGGTGATATCTGCCAGGAAGATGCTTTGCAAGCAGACCTTGCATTTACCCCGGTGCCGGGCGGCGTAGGGGCTGTGACCACCGCGATCCTGGCGCTGCATGTGGCGCAGGCTGCTCAGTCCGCCTCAAATTCCGACTGATGCTGCCGGAAAAAGTCGTAGTAGATGCGCACATTCGGCAGTTGAGTCCAGGGCGCAGTTTCCACGGGGACCGTATCCAGGTCGTAGATGCGTGCCCCAGGGATGGCCAGCAAAAAAGGCGAGTGGGTAGCCAATACCAGCTGACAGCCCTCGAACCGGGCGCAGCCATATAAGAGCTCTGCCAGCTGGATCTGACGCTCGGCACTGAGGCTGTTTTCCGGCTCATCCAGCAGATAGAGCGCCCGGGGTTTCAGCTGTATCTGAAAGTAATGCAGGGCGCTCTCCCCGTTGGACTGGGTGCGGATATTGTTGGTGACCCGCTGGCGCACATATTGGGTGGTGGAGCTACGCCGGGCAGCCAGCCCCTGTTTGAACTCTTCATAATCCTCCATGGAGTGGAGCCGGAGCGGGGTGTTTTTGTAGTGCTGGTACTCCGCAAACAGATCCTCCCGGCGGCGGTCCACCCCGTCGTTGAAGTCCCGCACGCCGAACATATAGTCAAAAACATCGTCGCTGGTGATAATGCGGCTGTTGTCCGGCAGATGCCGCAGAGTGGAGGCTTTGCACAGCTGTACATAGTCATCAAACAGTGCGCTGTGGTTGAAGCTGCTCTTCCGGGGCAGGGCCAGTTTTTGTGCGATGATGTTCAGCATCGTGCTTTTGCCGGAGCCATTGCCGCCGTAAAAGATCGTCACTGCATCAAATACGATCCGCTCCCACTGCTTTTTGGGGAAGTGCTGGAAAGGATAGACACTGTCGTATGCATACTCGGCATTTTTATGCCGGAAATAGCGCCATTCGTCGTCTGCATCCGGCAGACGGAACTCGTCCAGATAAAGCATCGCTGCAAGACCTCCTGTACAGGCTGTGGGTATTTTTAGTTTGATTATAGCGCAGAGCGCTGCCCAGAACAAGAGCAGCCCCTGTGCTGCAATAATAACAAAGGAGATGGCAGTATGGAGTACAAACGCTTTTATGATGCGATCGTTGTCCGGTTGGATAAAGGGGAGGAGATCCTGGAACAGATGCGAGAGCTGGCTATGATGGAAAAGATCCACCTGGCCAGCGTCCAGGGCATCGGCGCGGTGGACAAGTTTACCATCGGCGTGTTTGACACCCAGGCAAAGCAGTTCTGTCCGCGGGAATACACTGGCTGCTATGAGATCGTATCGCTGACGGGGTCCATCAACACGATGAACGGAGAGTTCTACTGTCACCTGCACATGAGCGCAGCAGACGGCACCGGTGCGGTGGTGGGCGGCCACCTGAGCAATGCACGGATCAGCGCCACTGCCGAGCTGGTGATCCGCACCCTGCCGGGGCGGGTAGAGCGGGTGTATGACCCAGAGATCGGGCTGAACCTGCTGGATTTTTAAGAGGATACAAAACTGCCCCTGCGCACAAGTCCGTGCGCAGGGGCAGTTTTTGTTTACAGGCTGGTGAGCACCAGGGCGCATAAGGGCAAAGTCAGGATGCTGAGCAGGGTTGTCAGCACCACGCTGCCCGCGGCAAAGCCCTCGTCGTGGCCGAACTGCACCGCAAATACAGAGGTGATGGCCGCCGCAGGGCAACATTCCAGCAGGACGACCACCTGAGAGACGGTGCCAAAATGCAGCAGACCCAGCAGGGCAAACAGGGCCATGCATACAGCAGGGATCAGCAGCATACGCACACCGGCCAGCTGCCAGATCTGCCGGTCGGCCAGGATGGTGCGCAGGTTGCCGGAGCCGATCAGCATCCCGGTGATCAGCATAGAGAGCGGGGTGTTCATGCCGCCCAGCAGCTGCAGGGGCTGGGCGATCAGCGAGGGCAAAGGCAGCTGCAGCAGATAGATGGTCAGGCCGATGACCATGGCGTACAGCACCGGAGTGTGCAGCAGACTGCGGCCCAGCTCCCGGGCGCTGGCCTTGCCGCTGACCAGTCCATAGCCCAAGGTCCACAGCAGCAGGTTGAATACGGTAACGTAGGCGCTGGCATACAGCAGACCCTCGGCGCCAAACAGAGCAGAGATCAGCGGGAAGCCCATGTACGCCGCATTGGAAAAAATGCAGGCAAAGCGGAAGATCGAAGCCCGGCTGTCTTTGCGGCGGGCGGTGAGCAGAACGGTCACGCCGGTGCCCAGCAGAATGGCCAGCACACTGAGGCCGAAAGCCGCCAGCAGGTTGCGCAAGATCTCCATGCTGAACTCCATCTGGTAGGAGTTCAGGATCATGGCAGGCACCACTACATTGACCAGCAGCCCGCTGAGGGTCTGTTTGCCCTCACTGCGCAGGATGCCGGCTTTGGTGGCCGCTGCACCGGTAAAGATCAGTAAAAACAGCACCGCGACCTGTTGGGCGGTGATCATTGCCAGCTGCATGGGCAAAGTCCTCCTTGTCTGTTGGATACATCTAACCTAGATATAGCACGGGAGAGGGGATTTTGCAAGCCCTCAGGCCAAAAAAGAGACAAAAAAGACCCGCCGGAGCGGGTCGAAGGGTCATTTCAGGGTGCCGTCCAGGACCTGGTTGTAGTACCAGGGCTTTGGTGCACGGAAGGTTTTGCCGCTGAGGAAGGCAAAATCCGGCTGCGAGAAGTGCGGCAGGACCAGCTCCCAGGCGCACAGAGCCTGGTATTTCAGCTTCAACTCTCGATTAGCGGCATTGTTGCCGTACTTGCTGTCGCCCAGGATAGGGCAGCCGATGCTGGCCATGTGGGCGCGGATCTGATGGGTGCGCCCGGTGATCAGGCGGACCTTGAGCAGAGCCAGGCGGCCGGAGACAGCCAGGGTCTCGTACTGGGTCTCCACCTGTTTGGCGCCGGGCAGCTTTTCGCCTACGATCTTGACGATGCCGCGGTCTGCGTCCTTGAGCAGGTAGCCCCCCAACACGCCTTCCGGCGGGGTGGGACGGCCAAAGGTGACACAAAGATAGTTCTTTTGCACCTCCCGGCTTTTGATGGCTTCCAGGAAGATCTGCTCTGCCTCCGGAGTCTTGGCGATGATCACCAGACCGCTGGTGCCGGTATCCAGCCGGTGGCACAGGGCCGGCTGATACAGGCTGTTCTCGCTGTATTCGCCCTGCTGGTTCAGGTACAGCAGCGCACGGTTCAGCAGGGTGTCATCCTCCGGGCCGTCTACTGCCAGCCCGGCGGGTTTGTTTGCTACCAGGATCTGGGGGCAGTCGTATACGACCTGCGCAGGGCAGCGGGCGTTTTTCCAGGCAGGGCCATCCACCCGGATGCCTTCGTCCAGCACTTCGTCCAGGATAAACAGCTTGATCTCATCCCCGGCCATCACACGGGTGGACAGGGGCTGCTTTTTGCCGTTCAGCTTGATCTTATTTTCCCGCAGAGCCTTGTTCAGACGGCCCGGATTCAGGGCGGGATACTGCTGCATCAGGTAATTGTCCAGCCGGGTAGGGGCCAGGCATTTCACTTTCAATATCTTCACGGAAGGTTCCCTTTCTTTCACATTGATACGGTGTGTTCTTCTTATTTTAGCCGAAAATGCGGTAGGCTGTCAAGTAAGGACGCTTTGGGACGCAGTGTCAGGCGGCGGACAGAGCAAAGCGTACGCCCCTGCTGCCAAGGATAGTCCTCGGAGAGAGATACCACGCCATGAAAACGGAGGGAGACAGGGGCCGCAGGGCTGGCCAGCAGCCAGTCTGCCTGTATGGGTCTTGCAAGAGAGGCATCGCCGGATACAGCTGCCAGCGTGTGCCCGCCTGCGGTGATGCGCACGATACACCCGTCCCTGGTACGCAGTACCTCTGCTCCGACCCCGCCGCATTGGGCGGTGCGGCTGTGCAGCGCAGGCCATTGCGCTGGCTGGAACTGTCGGTGGGCGGGCAGCGTGCAAGGCGTTTTGGGGGACAAACGCAGGTCGATGAGCAGCTGCAGGTCGGCACCGCGGCGCTGCAGCAAAGTCTCCACAGTGCTTTGTGTAGCATCCCCGCCCCGGAACAGTACGACAGCCTGTCCGGATTGGGTGATCACTACGGCGGGAGCGGTGGAACTGCCGGCCAATTCTACATGGATCAGATCCCGGCTCAGGGCGCTGCCCATATAAATGGCGGCGCCCGCTGCCAGCATAAGGGCAGGCAGAGCGATGCGCAGACGGACCTTTTTGTGCAGCGCTGCTGCTGCAAGAGCCAAAAGCAGCAGGCAGACGATGGCCCCATAGCTCGTATCAAAATAGAGCTGTGCCCCTGGCCATCCGGCGACCCACCGAGCCCAGGTGTTGAGCAGGACGGTCAGTGCTCCCGCACCAAAGGAGCAGCTGTAATACAGCCAGCGCAGCGCAGGGAATAAGCCGCTAATAGCGGCAGCGATCCCCAGCAGCATCAGCGGCTGCACCAGCCACAGCACCGCCAGGCTGGATACCAGGGCATAGGCGCTGACGCTCATGCCCCGCAGCACCAGCACGGGGAAGGTGGCTGCGGAAGCGCCGCAAGAGATGCAAAAGCCCTCCCAAACGGGGGCAAGGCATCGGATGCACCAGCGGGGCAGGGACTTTGGCATCTTCTGAAGGAAATACTTTGCCCCTCTTTTGGCACAGGAGGCACCGGCCAGCGTGCCAAGGACGGCTGCAAAGGAGAGCTGAAACCCTACGTCGCAGGCCGCATAGCCGTTGCTCAGACTCATCAGCAGGCCAGCTGCCGCCAGACTGGTCCATGGGTCGGGCGGGCCATAGACCCACACACCCAAAGCGCTGATCCAGATGGCCACAGCAGCCCGGAGAACAGAGGGCGTGAACCCTGTGACCCCGATCAGCAGCAGAGCACACAGGCTGCGGGCCAGCGCAGTGATTCGGCGGGTGCAGTAGCGCTGCTCTCGCTTTTTGGACAGAAGCGGCCCAAGTGCACCGCCGCACAGCAAGGTGACGTGCATCCCGCTGACGACCAGTACATGGGATAATCCAGCTGAGCGGTAAGCTGCATTCATTTCTGGGGGGAGAGCAGTGCGGTCTCCTGCGATCATAGCAGCCAGTACCCCGCCGGTGTCCTTGTCCAACAGTTTTTGCAGGGACTGGCTGAGTTTATGCTGCAGCCGTGCGGTGCGGGCACGGAAACTGGTGCTTTTTCCTTTTGGAAGGAAGTCGGACTGATACACGGCACAGAGCGCCGATCCGTCTGCATAGGAATCCAGAGCCTGGGCGGGGTCAGGCGGTTCCAGTACAAAGCGTCCGCTGATCCGATCCCCGGCGGCACAAAGGGGCAGGCTGGGGCAGTGGACCTGGAATCCGGCCTTCTGCCCGCCTGCAATCTCCACCCAAAGCACCGCCTGCACCGTTTTTGGAGAAAATCCGGGCTGGATCTGCTGCACTTGTGCGGTGAGCAAAAGCTGCTTGCCGGCGTAGTGCGCCTGCAGAGAGCGGATGCCCAGCTGGCTTGCCCATAACAGCAGCAGACCTGCGCCTGCCCCGGCAAATATACACCAGACTGCTTTGGAGCAGTGGCGGCGTGCAAACAGAAAGATAAAAAATGCCGCGAAGGGCAGCAAAAACGCCCCTCGCGGCAAAAAAGCGCAAAAGATCTCTACGGCCAATGCACTTGCACAAAAAATGCACAGCGGCCGTCTCATAGGATTATTAGTGGAAGAACAGGGGCAGCGGCTCCAGGAACAGGATGTCCTCGCGCTCCGCGGCATCGCCCTCGGCCAGCACAGCAGCCTGGCCTACGATCTCGCAGTTGGTCTGCTTGGCCAGCTCATCCAGAGCCTTCAGAGAGCCGCCGGTGGAAATGACATCGTCCACCACCAGCACCCGCTTGCCGTTCATCTTCTCCAGCTCCTTGCGATCAATGACCAGTTTCTGCTTGCCGGCGGTCGTGATGGACTCGTCCTCCACGATCACGGGGTCGCTCATGTAGAGCTTGACGCCCTTGCGTGCGCAGATGTAGGGCTTGCCGCTCTGACGGCTCATCTCGTGTGCCAGGGGGATGCCCTTGGCCTCGGCAGTGAGCAGGATGTCAAACTCCGGGCACTTTTTCAGCAGCTCGGCAGCGGTAGCCACGGTCAGCTCGGCATCGCCCAGCATGATAAAGGCCGCAATGTCCAGGTGGTCATTCACCTTGCAGATGGTCAGCTCACGGGTCAGACCCGCAACGTGCAGGGTATACGTATTATCCATAATGAATTTTTCCTTTCTCGCTCCGGTTCAAACGGGCAGAACTTCGCCGCCCAGAACATGGAAGTGGAGGTGAGGCACAGTCTGTCCGGCATCCGGCCCCACATTGGAGACGACCCGGTAGCCGTTTTCCAGCCCGGTCTGCTGGGCCAGCTGAGCGATCACCGCAAAGATGTGCCCCAGCAGAGCCGCATCGCCCTCGGTCAAGGCAGCTGCCGAAGCAATGTGGCGCTTGGGGATGACCAAGAAGTGGACCTTGGCCTGCGGGTGGATGTCGTAGAAGGCAAGCACCTGCTCATCCTCATAGAGCTTGTTTGCCGGGATCTCGCCCGCCGCGATCTTGCAGAATAAACACTCTTCCATCCGAAATGCTCCTTTCCTGGGTACAGCAACGGTACAAGCAAATGCAGATCTTACAGGCCCAGGGTCTTGCGGACGATGTTGCCCACAGCCTGCAGTGCCTCGTCGATCTTGGTCTCATCCTTCAGGCCGGCCATAGCAAAGTCCGGCTTGCCGCCGCCCTTGCCGCCGGCAATGGCAGCCAGCTCCTTGACCAGCGCACCGGCCTTCAGATTCTGCTGCTGTGCCAGGCCATTGGTGGCCACAGCCATGGTCAGCTTCTCCTCGGCCTTGCCCACCAGCACAGCCACCACCGGGTTCTTGGCCTTGTCGCGGATGGTATCGCACATGCCGCGCAAAGTGTCGCCGGAGGTGCCGGTAAAGTAGGCGGAAATGATCTTGACGCCGCCGACATCCTCGGCATCGTCAAACAGGGTCTCAACCTTGGAGGCTGCGATCTTGGCCTTCAGCTCGTCCAGTTCACGGCTCATAGCCTTGTTTTCGGCCATGACGGTCTCGGCACGCACCGGCAGTGCGGCCACATTGTTGGCCTTCAGGGTGGCAGCCACGCTGCGCAGCATCACTTCCTGCAGGTTTGCACGCAGCAGCAGGTTTTTGCCGGTGACGGCTTCGATGCGGCGGATGCCGGCAGCCACAGAGGACTCGCTGACGATCTTGAAGCAGCCGATCTGAGCGGTGTTCTGCACATGGGTGCCGCCGCAGAACTCATCGGACCAGCCCTGGATATCGACAACGCGGACAACGTCGCCGTATTTCTCGCCAAACAGAGCCATAGCGCCCAGCTTCTTGGCTTCCTCAATGGGCATCTCATTGACGCACACCGGCATAGCCTCAAAGATCTTATCGTTCACCAGCTGTTCCACGCGGGCCAGCTCCTCCGGGGTAACGGCGCTGAAGTGGGTGAAGTCAAAGTGGGTCAGCTCCTCGCTCTGGTAGGAACCTGCCTGGTGCACATGGTCACCCAGCACCTCCCGCAGGGCAGCCTGCAGCAGGTGGGTGGCGGTGTGGTTGCGGCAGACAGCCATGCGGAACTCACGGTCCACACGGGCATTCAGGCAGTCGCCCACCTTAACGATGCCGCTTTCCAGCACACAGGTGTGGACGTAGTAGCCCTTGGGGGTCTTTTTCACGTCCAGCACCCGCAGGGTGCAGCTGTCGTTCTCCAGCAGACCGTGGTCTGCGACCTGGCCGCCCATCTCAGCATAGAGGGGGGTCTTGTCCAGCACCACCAGCACGCCTTCCTTGGCCTGGTCATCGGTGGAGATGGCCTCGGTCAGGGTCTCTTCGTCGCTCAGAGCCACAACGGTGCCCTGGTCCTCCAGGGTGGTATAGCCGGTAAAGACGGTGGGCTCGGCCTCCAGAGAGCCAAACAGATCCTCGCTCCAGCCGGAGATGTTCTTTTTCAGACGCTCAGCCCGGGCACGCTCCTTCTGCTTTTTCATCTCTGCGTGGAAGCCTTCCTCGTCGATATCCAGGCCCTGCTCGGCGGCGATCTCACGGGTCAGGTCCAGCGGGAAACCGAAGGTATCGTTTAGCTTAAAGACATCCACACCGCTCAGCAGGTGGGCATGGGCCTTCTCCAGCTTGTCGATCATGGTGTTCAGGATATTGATGCCGGCATCGATGGTACGGGCAAAGTTTGCCTCCTCGGTGCCGATGACCTTCTTGATATAAGCGGCATGCTCCCGCAGCTCCGGGTAGGCAGACTCGCTGGACTGGATCACAGTCTCCACCAGCTCTACCAGGAAGGGGCGCTGGATGCCCAGCATCCGGCCATGGCGGGCAGCACGGCGCAGCAGACGGCGCAGCACATAGCCACGGCCTTCGTTGGAGGGCAGGATGCCGTCCGACACCATGAAGGTGCAGCTGCGGATGTGGTCGGTGATCACGCGGATGGAGATATCGTCCTTGTCGTTGGCACCGTAGGTCTTGTTGGCGATGCGCTCCACATGGTGCAGCACGCTCTGCACAGTGTCCACCTCAAACAGGTTGCCCACGCCCTGCATCACGCAGGCCAGGCGCTCCAGACCCATGCCGGTGTCGATGTTGGGGCGGGGCAGGCGCTCGTAGTGGCCCTTGCCGTCCGAGTCGAACTGGCTGAACACCAGGTTCCAGATCTCCATATAGCGGTCGCAGTCGCAGCCGACGCCGCAGGTGGGCTTGCCGCAGCCGTACTGCGGGCCGCGGTCGAAGTGGATCTCAGAGCAGGGACCGCACGGACCAGAGCCGTGCTCCCAGAAGTTGTCCTCCTTGCCCAGGCGCACCATGTGATCCGGGGCGATGCCCACCTTCTGGGTCCAGATCTCGTATGCCTCGTCGTCTTTCTCATATACCGAGATATAGAGCCGGTCCTTGGGAATGGCCATCCACTCCTCGCTGGTCAAAAACTCCCAAGCCCAGGGGATGACCTCATCCTTAAAATAATCCTGGAACGAGAAGTTGCCCAGCATCTCAAAGAAGGTGCCGTGCCGGGCGGTGATGCCCACCCGCTCAATATCCGGGGTGCGGATGCACTTCTGGCAGGTGGTCACCCGATGACGGGGCGGCTCTTCCTGCGCCAGAAACCATTTTTTCATGGGGGCCATGCCGCTGTTGATCAGCAGCAGGCTGGGGTCGTTTTTGGGTACCAGGGGGAAGCTGTCCAGCCGCAGGTGGCCTTTGCTCTCAAAAAAGCTCAGATAGCGGTCGCGCAGTTCATTCAAACCGGTCCATTGCATAGGTTGATTCTCCTCACATCGTTGTGTTGCGTATGGCAGGAGCCAAGCGGCTCCAAGACCCTTTGGCAGACGAAAAAATAAAACAGCCCCCATCCCCTCAGGGACGAAGGCTGCTGTAAGCTCCGTGGTACCACCCAGATTGCAGGTGCAGGACCTGCCTCTTTTGCCGCGCTAACGCTGCGGTGCGTCCAGCTCATTTCGCCGGAGGCTCCGGGGTGGCGTGTGCTGTGCTTACCGGGAGACCTTGCAGCCTGCGGGTCTCCTCTCTGGCCGGTATTGCTTACAGCGCTGGCCCCATCTATGCCGTCTGTCATGATTTTTGATGGGCGCAGGGCAGGCCCATCAGGCCAGCTTGCGTACATTTCAAATTATAACATGGCCGCGGCATTTGTCAACTGCTTTGGGCAAATTTTGCGGGCGGCTGCGGTGGTGCGGCTCTTTCCAACCAGAGCGGATTGTGGTACAATGGGGCAGCAATGGCAGGGCTGCGTCCTGCCGGAAGGGAGGGGGCGTGCCGTTGGCCACAGAAGCAAAGCTCCGTCAGCTGGCCGGAAAGGATTGTCCGGTCTATTATTTTTACTCTACCGAGCGTTACCTGGTGCGGCAGGCCACCGCTGCTGCCGTGCGGGTGCTTTGTGCAGAAGGGGAAGAAGAACCCACCGTGCTGGATGGTGCCGCCCCGGATATTGAGCAGCTTATCATGGCGGCAGGTACGATCTCCTTTTTTGGGACCCGCCGGGTGGTGGTCTTGCCGGAGCTGAAACCGTCTGCCTATGGGGAGAAAGACCTGGAGGAACTGTGCGGCACGCTTGCCAGCCTGGAGAATGCAGTGGTGGTGCTGGGCAGCGTCTTTGAGGCCGAGCGGGGCAAACTGCGAATGGGCAAGCGGGCACAGAAGCTGGCTGCCCAATGCAAAAAACTGGGCTATGCGGAGGAGCTGGCAAAGCCAAAGCCCTTTGAGCTGAAAGCCATGATGATCGACCGGGCCAAGGCGCAGGGGGCTGTTCTGCCGGAGGGCACAGCCCAGGCGCTGCTGGAGCGCTGCGGTGAGGAGCCTTTCCTGCTGGAAAATGAGGTGGACAAGCTCTGTGCGCTGGCTGGTTATCAGACCGTGACCACCGCAATGGTGGCAGAAATGGGTACGGTAAGTCTGGAGGCAGATGTGTTCGAGATGATTCGCATGATCACAGCCAAAAATGCCACGGGGGCCTGCAAAAAATTACAGACCCTGCTGCGGCTGCAGCAGGAACCCATCGCCATAACGGCGGCTATGATCGGCAGCTATGTGGATCTGTATCGGGTCAAGCTGGGGGCTTCCCGGCGGAAAAACTACGCCGCAGTATTCAAGGACTTTGGGTATAAAGGCAGCGACTTCCGGCTTAAGCGGTCGGCGGAGACGGCATCGCATTATACGCTGCCGCAGCTGGAAAATTGTCTCCAGGTGCTGCTGGAGCTGGATCAAAGTTTGAAAAGCCAGCCAGTGGATAAGGCTGTGCTGCTGGAGATGGCGCTGTGCCGCCTGGCTCTGGCAGGAGGTGCACGGTGAGCCGCCCCGCGGCCCCGCTGCATACACAGCGGGTGCTGATCGTGGAGGGAAAATACGATGCGGCACGCCTGTCCCACCTGACAGATGCCATGATCCTGTTGACCGATGGCTTTGCTATTTATAAAGATAAGCAGCGTCAGCAGCTGTTCAAAGCATTGGCCAAAAAGAATGGACTGATCCTTCTCACCGACTCGGACGCGGCGGGTTTCCGCATCCGCAATTATATCACGAACCTGGTGGGGGCGGAGAATGTGGTGCAGGCATACGTCCCGGCCATTCCGGGCAAGGAGCGCCGAAAGGCCCAGCCCGGCAAGGAGGGACTGCTGGGTGTGGAGGGGGTAGAGGATGATATCCTTCTCCAGTGTCTGCGGGATGCACTGGGCCCAGAGGCGGGGGAAGCTCCGCCCCGCCCGGCTGGCCGGCAGATCACCTATACGGATCTGTACGACTGGGGGCTTTCCGGCACAGCAGGCAGCGCCGAGCGCAAGCGCCGTCTGCTGACCGCTTTGGGTCTGCCGCCCCGGCTGTCTAAAAAAGAGCTTGTAGAAGCACTGAACCGTTTGTATACCTACCAGCAGCTGGATGAGCTGCAAGCAAGACTGCTGGCAGAAGAATGAATAAAGCCGCCCCTGGGAAAGCAGATCCCCAGGGGCGGCTTTGCGTTTATCACATCGGCGATTTTACGGTTGAGCGTGGTGCTCCAGCCAGTCCATAGCGCCTGCTGCGAGTATGGCGCTGCCAAAGGACAAGATGTCCTCATTGAACACGATGCCGGCGTTGTGCATGGGTTTGCCGTAGAGTTCATTCTCCTGGCGGGACCCGGCACCCAGCAGCATCGTGGTGTGCAGATCGTGGCCGCAGCCGTGCATGGAGCCGGTGTTGCATTGGAAGGGCAGACTGGTCTGCTCTTGAAGGGCCAGAGCATCCATATCGGCCCGGAGCAGAATGGTCTTGCCGGGGCGGCTGCCCTGGATGGTGGCGGTCAGAGAGCTGTGGGCCAGCTCCTGCGGGCAATAGCCATACTGGATCAGTTTTTTCTTTACAAGGGCTTTGGTCCGGGGCAGCTGCTGCCCCCCCCTTCTGCATTTTGATGAAGGATGTGCCGCATCTCCACCAGCTCGGGCTGGAGAGCAAGGGCCTGCTGATAGATCTGGTGCATAAAATAAAACTCCTTTCAGAAAAACCGCAGCATTTTACGGTCCTGACCTTGGGGGACGATGTTTCTATTATACGCCTGTTGGCGCAGCAAGGGGTGGAAATTTTTATCGGTCTTATCGTTTGCGGCAAGCGGCATAGGATCGGCTATACCGGACGGTCGGTTTGATCCCATGCCTGGCGCAGCAGCTGCAATGCGTGGCTTTCCAGGCGGGATACATAGCGCCCTGCTTATTGTAAATGGCGAAATAATCGGTCGTTGACACGATGCTTTATAAGGGAAAATCTTGAAGTTCTGGGATTCTGAAGCGGATGATCAGCTGTTTGTCCTGTGTCAGCTCGATCCGGTCCACCAGACTTACAAGCAGCTCTCGGCTGGCACAGGCGCTTTCTACAAAGCGCTGTACCAGCTCTTTTGCTTTGTCGGAACTGTTGACCGGGTTCTTTTGCAGGCTGCGAAGATCTGCTTGCTGCAGCTCCAGCTGCAGCCGCTCGGACTTTGTGCGGTTGAAGATGCGCTGAAAATCCTCTTCCGGCAGAAGTCCGTTCAGACGGTCGGTGTACATCCGGTCCAGGTTGGAAGTCAGCAGGTCGATCTTCTTTTGCAGTTCGGCCAGCTGGATCTCCACCTTGTTTTTCTGTGCATTTTTCGCCAGGGCATCCTTTGCAAGGACAAGCAGCTTGTCTTGGTCCAGATAGGACTGACAGACCTCCCGCACCTTGCTTACCACAGCCTCTGTCACGGTGTCCACCTTGATGGTGTGGCAGGTGCAGAGCCCTGCTTTGGTGAAGCGCTGGTAGGTCTTGCAGATGAAGAACAGGCGGTCCTCTCCCTTTGTGGTCTTGCGGTTGGCTACGGTCATCAGCGCACCGCACTCGTGGCAATAGACCATACCCTTTAATAGATAGTCGTAGGTGCGGCTGCGGGTGTATTTGCGGCTGTTGACCAAAAGCCGGACCTGTCGGAAGGTCTCCCGGTCTACCAGGGGCTCGTGGGTGTTTTCCACAACGACCCAGCTTTCCGGCGGCTGTTTCAGGCATTTTTTGGACTTGTAATTGATCTTCACCTGCCGCCCCTGCACCATGTTGCCAATGTAGGTCTCGTTTTGCAGCATCTCAGAGATGCGCTCGCTGCTCCAAAGACCGGCAAAGCGTCCGTTCTTTAACGGGATGCCTGCGTAGACCGAAGGGGGCGGGACCCCTTCCTGATTCAGTTGACTGGCGATGCTGTGGCAGCTTTGTCCGCTCAAAGCCATGGCAAAGATCCGACGCACGACCATAGCTGCAGGCTCATCCACCACGATCTTGTTTTTTTCGGTGGGGTGCATCTTGTAGCCGTATACAGGTTTGCCGCCGATGAAAAGCCCCTTCCGCTGTTTATCCCGCTTGACCGACTTGATCTTTTTGGAGATGTCCTTGGCGTACATATCGTTCATGATCGCCCGGAAAGGAGTGATGTCGTTGGCGGTGGAGTCCACACCGGTGTCAATGCCATCCAGCAGGGAAATGTACCGCACTCGATGCTCCGGAAAGTAACGCTCCATATAGTGCCCGGTCATGATGTAGTCACGTCCCAGACGGGAGAGGTCCTTGGTGATGACCATGTTGACCTTTTTTGCTTCGATGTCCTGGATCATCCGGTTGAAGGAGGGGCGGTCAAAGTTGGTGCCGGACCAGCCATCATCGATATACGTGTCATAGACCGATACTCTGTGCTGCTGCACAAATTCCCGCAGAAGGGATTCCTGGTTCTGGACACTCTGAGAGAGGCCGACGTTCTCGTCCTCCTTGGATAGACGAATATACAGCGCTGCGTGGTATTCCATGGGGTTGCTTATCTCTAAATACATAATGCCCTCCTTGAGATAAGCGGTTTATCGTTGTGCTTATCATAGCGCATTTCCGCTGTCCGAAGCAAGGATGCGGCGCAGGTAGAGCTGAAACGAGCGCAGGATCAGCTCTTCCAAATCGGCCCCATTTTTAGAAAAGATGCATTTCACGATCAATTCTTGCTTTTTCATAGAGATTGCCTCCCTAAACTGAGTATAACTATGGATATGAGCGCAAGAGGGATATTTTGCTTGTCCGAATCCGAGAAAAAAACGGAAAGTATGGAACCCGGGGCAGCGGTACGATGCAGCTGCCCCGGGCTTGGATAGGAGGAGAATTATCCGGAAAGGAAGAATAACTTCTAAAATTAGAATTTCATCGGCAGGGTGTCCATCCGAGACCGGCCATTATAGGCTGTATAAATGGGATAAACGTATTTTTTCCACCCTGGAAGTTTAGCTGGGTTGTCCTGGCCGATGCGATAGACCTCCATAGGGTGGAGCTGATGCAAAGCCCGGATCAGCCGGTTCGGGTCAAACTCATCATGGTACAGCTCCACAAAATGCAGCATCCCATTCAGCACACAAGCCCGAAGAGAATCCGGCCGGCCCTCCCAAGCGGTTACGATATATTGCATGGCTTCGCAGTAAAGGAGTTCGCCCATCTGCTTGTACAGCCGGAATGCTGTGCCTACGCATCCGATGCGGTAATTGCTGCCCCGCTGGCCATAGTCGATCACAAGTCCGATCCGCTGGTTGGCCTCCACAAAGGCTGTGGAGATGGCATCGCCGCCTACAACTTTTGCACGGAGCTTGACGCCTGCTTTCAGTGGGGCGGAAAACCCATTCTGTGCAGCAAAGAATAGAGCTTCCTGCTGCATGGTCAGTCCGGTATACACCTTGCAGAGGATGGGCAGATCCTTGCCGCCGTTGCGCAGGATGCGGCTCTCGATCGTGTGCTGCCCATCTGTTACATAAAACCGTCCCTCTCGGAAGCTGATCTTGGGTTCGTTGGCAGTATACTCGTTGAACTCCGCTGCGATCTGCTCCACCCGCTTGCGTTGTACACCCCGCTGATATAATTCGCGGGGATAGATCAGGCGGCTGCTGTGGATGACCTGCATCTGGTACGGTGGGATGACGGAAAAGGGAGAAGAAAATTGAGCGTTGTTTTTCATATGGATCGCATTTCCTCCTTGATCTGCCAGATGTATTTTTCGGCCTGCTCCAAGATCTCCGCTACCTGCTGCTGGCGCTTGGGAATGGTCAACAGACTGGGATAGAATGTGAAACTGTATTCCAGCCGCTGGATCATGGCATGGACAGCGGATTGAAGTTCAATGTACAGTGTTTCCTCCTCCGGGGTCTCGGCATTTTTGAAGGAGAAAGAGATGGGCGTATAGGGATAGACCGGCGGCTTTCCCTCTGCCACCTCCGGTGGCGCATAAGCAGCGGTGGAGCGGCGAATGGGGACTGGTTTTTGCACGCTCCCCATGGGGTGCAGGGCTAGACTGATTTTTACCGCTGCGTCCACCTGCCGCATCTCCTCTGGGGAAAGGTGCCCTATATAACGCAGGACCCGGCTTTTGTCGATGGTGAAGATCTGTTCTGCCTGAAAGATAGAAGGCTTTGTCAGTCCAGGGGTGTCTAACAGACAGTGGGTGGGGAGCGTCCTCTTTTTGTGAGTCCTGCTGGTCAGAGTAGCAATGATCAGGGTGGGGGAGCAAAGGTTCCCTACGTCGTTTTGCAACACGACTGCGGGGCGGTTTCCTTTCTGTTCGGAACCAGTTCCTTGTTCAAACTTTACAAAGTAAAGATCTCCCCGGAGAAATTTCCAGTCTCGTTTCAAATGTGCACCTCCCATCTTTTTGCAGGGTGGATAGAAACTTAAAGCGGGGGCTCTTTGGGCATAACGATATAGTCATTGCCGCGGCGAACCTGGCAGAGGGTGCAGGTATCCTTGCACCGGTCTGCGCGGGGAACCAAAAGAACACGGAACCCTTTGGAATGTATGTAGTTTTCCAGGCAGACGCCGCAAAGGGTGCGAATGGAACGGAGCATCTCCGGGGTCAGCTGCATTTCCTTGTAAATATCCGACTGGCGGATAGCGACTTGTTTTTTCATATAGACCTCCTAATAAAATGGATATGTAAAAGTACAGGAGCTGTCCGGGATAAAAATACCGGACGCTCCCGATTTATAAACAGCCCGGCGGGTCTGTTGTGTGCCGGGCTGTCCTTCACAAGACCGGCCTAAAACAGCACAGTCTGCGATTTTATGATAGAGGTCTCCCATATTCGCCCTCGGCTCCCTAGGAGTGGGGAATCATCCGGCGGCGGATTTTCACCGCACCATTGGCGTTTCAGCCACCCCGCCTTCTCTGCGGCCGGGCTGCGTGTTACAGAAGTACCTTTTTTGAAGTACCGGAGGATTGAGCTATTCAGTTGTCAAGGTTCTGCAGAGAGCAGCAGTCCGTGCGGTGGGTGCCACTTGGAAAACTGCCTCTTATTTGGTAGGCATCGAGAAGGGTCAATCCATAGCATTGAAATCAAACTTTTTCAAAAAATTAGTGATTCGCTTGATTTTGATGCTGATAGTAGGCTGTGAGACCCCTAAAACTTTAGAAATTTCAGTGACGGTATAGCCTCCATAGACATATAGGGTAAGCAGTTTCAGGTCCGCATCGGATAAATTTTCGAGTGCGGATAGCAATTCTTCGTTTTCGATCTTTCCGATCCAGGAAAAACGGCTTTTGGTTTCGTGGTAGCTTTCCGTGACAGAAATGGAGTCCTGATACTTCTTGAGAAGCGGGGAATAGGACTCGGCGGTGTTATCAAAGGAAGGCATGGCGATATCCTGTGTATGATTCAAATAGGCACGTTCTCCGTTAAAAACAGACCGGTCGTACTCATATATCGCCTGGATGGCTTCCTGGCTCATACCAGCAGCCTCGTACTGCTTGCGGAGAGATTTCCACTGGAGCTCAAAGTTTTTCTTTTCCTTGGCATAATAAAATCCCATTGTGACCTCCAAATTCTCGTTTTTTGTGAAAAGTTGAGAATTTGGAGCTTTACGGGTATTTAGCGGCTTGAGGAGACCATCTAATAAGTAATATCCGCACAGACTGTCCTTTCCTGCGCTCACAGAAAAGGACAAAGGGGGCAAAAAAGGAAAGGCCGGTGTAAAGAAACACCGACCCTGTAAATGAACCTGTACGGTTGCAGCGAAAATACGCCCTGCATTTCAAGAAAAGGAGTGGTGCTTAACGGGATGGGCCGGCTTTTCAAAACTTGAAAGCCACACCTTTGCTCTTTTCTAGAATGGAGCGCATGGTTTTATTTACTTGTAAAGTTGCTGTGTGGGGGCGAGTTTATAGCTTGTTCTATCAAAACAAAAAGGGCTGTCTGCTGCGCTTTTACACGCAGCAAACAGCCCCGATTGGCTTTTAGCCGAACCCGATTGCCCGACTTTCCTTATTTATTTGTACACGACACTTTTTCTGACAGCATAGATTTTTAGAGTTCCGTCTTGTTGACGTTTGATCTCCACATTGTCACCGTGATCGGTGATCTCACGAATCAGCTGGATGACTACCTTGTCATCTTTGGCGATACAAAGATTTTTACTATCGACCCTACGATTGCTCATTACGGAACCTCCCTTTTCTACCTTTTATGTATCGTCGCGTCTGTGTTCAATAAAAATTGGGTGATTTTATTGATGGAGTTAATACTATCATTTACTGTTTTCTTTGTAAATGCGCATTTTTCCCAAGGTTATACCGGGAAAAATCTCCATTTGGACGAAAATGGAATTTTGACTGATTCTTTTGTTTTCAAATGAAAGAAAGCATGGTAAAATATATAAGGCTCAGTTTTGAAAACAGCATTATTTTGTAAAGCTGTAGTGGATTTGGGCGAGGGGGATTGCTTGTATTTCCGCAAGATGGCAGGATGGGGACAATATCACTCTGGGGATGTCAGTGTGAAGGTTAAAATGATGCGGCGCAGTCATCAAAGCCGTAACCACTGATCGTTTGAAATAAAAAAAGCAAAACCGTCCTGCGCTTCTTTTATAAAAGGAGTACAGAGCGGTTTTGCTTTTATTTGCGGAGAGAAAACGCAGGGAGCTATTAGCTGCGGAGCAATGCGACAGCAACGTCGTTCACATTTGTTCCGGTGGGGCCGGTGAAAATAAGCCCATCCACAGCTTGTAATGCGTGATAGGCATCGTTGTTTTGCAGTGCATCAAAGATGCGGACCGACTGGCGCTGGAGAGCAGCGGCTGTTTGCCCATCCACATATCCTCCGGCCGCGTCTGTGGGGCCGTCGGTGCCATCGCTTCCGATGGAAAAAATGCAGGCGTTCAGCCCTGCAATTCCAGGAGCTGCAGCCAGAGCCAACTCCTGATTTCGGCCGCCCAGCCCTTTGCCTGTCAAATGGACGATGGTTTCGCCGCCGGCGATGAAAGCAAGCGGCTTTTTCGCCTGCGCATGGGTACGCAGGATGCTGGCAAGGAAGCTGCCTGCTTCCCGTGCTTCACAGCAGAGCTGGTCGGTTAAAAGAACGGGCGTATACCCTAAGGTACGACACTCAGATGCAGCGGCGGCACAGAGCTCACGAACACTTCCGGTGATCCGAGTTGTGATATTCTTCAACTGTTTAGGTGTTTCAACTTGGAGAAGATGCTGTGTCTGTGCAGATAGAGATAAGTGATATTTTTCTGCGATCGCAAGTGCCTGGGTGCAGGTGGATGAGTCTGGGACAGTCGGACCGCTGGCGATCATGTCCAAAGGATCTCCGAGAATGTCGCTCAGTACGATATTGAATACCTGTGCGGGAGAGCAGAGTTGGGCGAATCGACCGCCCTTGACGGCGGATAGTCGCTTGCGGATCGTGTTGATCTCTACAATGTCAGCACCACTGGCAAGGAGCTGATGGGTGATCTCCTGCAATTCTTCGGCGGGGAGCAGTGGCTTTTCAAATAAAGCACTGCCGCCTCCGGATAGCAGAAAAAGCACAGTGTCTTCCGGGCAAAGATTTTGTACCAACTCGATGGCCTTTTGTGTAGCTGAAAAACCAGAATCATCCGGTACGGGGTGTCCCGCTTCATAGCAGCTGACGCCGGGAATAAGTCCTTTTATATGGTCATATTTGGTCACGACTATCCCGCCATCCACATGACCCAAGACATTTACAGCGGCGGCAGCCATCTGCCAGGCTGCCTTGCCCGCAGCCACTAATAGGATTTTTCCAGAGCCTGGACGGAAGTTCTGTAAGGCACGAACAACGGCTTCATCCGGCAAAACCGCATTCAGACTGGCCCGGATGATCTGATCGGCATCTTCTCGCAGTGACTGGTTCATCATAAAACTCCTTAGCTGCCATGCAGTAGGCGATTGAAAATGAATGATTTTGTCCTTCTCAAGGTCCAGTGTAACAGAATCTCTGGCGGGCTACAAGCATCGAATGGGATTTTTGAGGTGGATTTGAGCAAGCAAAAGAGGAGAGGGGGTAATACTTTAATGAGGCGGAAGTCGTTTGACTGGAAAAGAGGAAGATACTGCATGAGCCGAAGCGTTTTTGAAGAAAATTATAGGGGTGAGAAGATATCCTTTATGTGGAAATTTGGATGAGAGTTTTGCAGCTTGGGGATTTTGGCAAACATATCAAAAAAATACAAGCTTGGATGTCACTTTTTCAACGACATCAAGCGCAACTTATCGACAAATCGTCTTGTTAAAACAAGATAAGTATGGTAAAATATATAAAAAGTTAGTGGCATTTGATTTGGATGAAGCATCTTCAAAACTCCAGAAAGAAGGGGCGTTCTGCGCTGTGGTCAAAATGGAATCTTGACTGCTTGTTGTAAATAAAATGTTGTTTTATAGTGGTGTAGAGGACGGCATCAACATGATTTGATATCATGACCCTGGGTAAGGCTACTGCTCGGGGGATTTCACCTGCACAAAAACAGAAAAACTGGCATCTTTTTGATGTTCTCGCAGTCTTGACAAGGGCGAGAGCTGTAAACAGAATCCCATCGGTTTGAATGTTTTTGGTGCAATAAATGGAAGCTGAAATTTGACCAAGAAGGAGGCGACGGCCTGAAAACGGATTCATCTAAAAAGCGGTTTTGAAGTGGATTTGGAAAGTTAAGCGGGAAAAGGGACAATTAAAGGAGTTATTGCGGAATTATGTCGAAGTTTCAGCATGATGTAATGTTACGGGTCGTAAAAGTTCTGGATGTTTTAATGATTGAGCTGCCCTTTGCGGCTTGCTGGTTTTTGTACTATTCAGAACATGTATATACAAGGGGCGGCTGGAAAGATGATGCAGCTCTCCTGGTCCTGTTTTTTATTTTGTACATTATGATCGGTCGCATCTATGATGCGTTCTCGATGTCCAATCAGAGAGTGTCAGAGATGGTCTATGGACAGATCCTTGGCGCTATGGCAACCGACGGGATCATGTACATTGTGATCTGCCTTATGTCCGGAAAGCTGTGCAACCTTTGGCCGGGAATTGCTGCGATTGCAGGACAGCTTATTATGGCAACGGTTTGGGCAATGCTTGCAAATAAAGGGTATTACATGGCATTCCCGCCGCAGAAAACGGCGATCGTTTATGATGTACGCCAGGGAATGGAAAAGCTTATCAGCGAGTATGGGTTGGATAAAAAGTACGATGTTCAGATCACACTTCATGCAGATGAATGTATTGCAGACCTGAGTGTCCTGGATGGGGTGGAAACGGTCTTTGTCAGCGGTGTCCATAGCCATGAGCGGAATATCATCCTGAAGTATTGTGTGGCAAAAGACATCGACATGTTTGTGATCCCCCGGGTCGGTGATGTTCTTATGAGCGGTGCACGGCCGATGCATATGTTCCACCTGCCGATGCTGCGGGTAGGGCGCTACATGGCCAATCCAGAGTACCTGTTTATTAAGCGTGCGATGGATATTGTTATTTCGCTGGCGGCATTGATCGTCTTGAGCCCGGTCTTTTTGATTACTGCCCTTGCAGTCAAGTCGGATGGCGGTCCGGCTTTCTATAAGCAGGTTCGCTTAACGAAAGATGGCAAGCGGTTTGAGATCCTGAAGTTCCGCTCTATGCGGGTGGATGCTGAAAAGGATGGCGTGGCTCGTTTGTCTACGGGTGATAAGGATGACCGCATTACAAAGGTGGGCCATATCATTCGTGCCTGCCGTTTGGATGAGTTGCCGCAGCTGCTGAATATTCTGCGTGGTGATTTGTCCATTGTAGGTCCCCGGCCGGAACGTCCGGAGATTGCAGCCCAGTATTGCGAGGAGATGCCTGAGTTTTCCCTGCGCCTTCAGGCAAAGGCTGGCTTGACCGGTTATGCACAGGTGTACGGAAAATATAACACGACTCCGTATGATAAGCTGCAAATGGATTTGATGTACATTGCGCACCCGAGCCTGATTGAAGATCTGAAGATCATGATGGCTACTGTGAAGATCCTGTTTATGCCGGAGAGCACCGAGGGCGTTTCTGAGGGTCAAACCACTGCTATGAGTGGAGAAAACTATTGATTTACCGCGCTTTTTAAGAATTTTTGAAGGCTGAAAATTGACACTTTCCCAAAATGTGCGGTCAGGAATAAACAAGGGGTTTCGATGACAACATCATCGAAACATTCAACCCGGTCATGGAGATGCTATCAGGCACAAATACGAGGACTCCCAGTGAAAAGGTATGGTGCTGTCGGGCATAAACGCAAGGACTCCCGTAGCGATATGAGTGCTTTTAGGCATAAACACATGGATTCTTGTGGCGAGATGATGGTGTCATCAGGAATAAAGACAGGGACTTCCGTGACGATTAAAATGGTGCCATAACATGAGCAAAGGGCACCGGTTACCGTTGTGTCAAAAATGGTGCGATTTTGAGCGTAGTGGAGACCCAGTGCAGCGGTACAAGACATAGCAGCAGTGTGGCTCACACTGCTGAGGATGATTAGTAGAGCTTTATAAGGAATAAACGGCTTAAGCAAATACGAGGTGATATTGTGAAAAACAAAGAAGCAAACTTTCAGATTCTAAAAATAGCTGCGATGCTCATGATTGTTTCACATCATCTTGTGGCAAAGAATGCATTTAACATTGACACGCAGGTTATAGGAATAACCGGTAATAAACTTGCATTGCAGATACTAGGGAACAACGCTTTTATTGGCAATAACCTGTTCTTTTTGGTTTCGGCGTGGTTTCTAAGCAAAAAACCAGATGAAAAGGTAGATCTCAACTATTCGGCAAGGTCATGCTGGAAAATTGAAAAAACGGTTTTATTTTACGGACTCTCAATGTGCATTGGAGCATTTATTTTCGGGGGGGGGCAGAGCAAAACATTACTGCTCCAATCTGTATTTCCAACACTGACAGGAATGTGGTGGTACCCAACAACGTACATGATTTTTCTTTTGATCTGGCCTTTCTATCACAAAGCACTTATGGGGTTCTCTGTGGATATCCTAAAGCAGTTTACGACAGTCATGCTTGTGATTTGGAGTGTTTCAACAATTGTTCCGTTTGTTAATTGGGGCGCTAATAATTTACTTGCGTTTTTAATGCTGTACTCAATTGTGATAATGATTAAAAGAATGGGAATAACATACGAAAATCATAAATCAGAATGCAAGGCACTGATACTGATTCCGTACATTGTTGCAGTTATAAGCATTATTGTACTTGATCTAATAGGGAAAAAGATAACTTCTGCTGCAGAGTATAGTTGCTATTTCATGCGTGGAAATTATCGTCCTGTTTCTATGATGGTATCGATTGGACTCTTTATGTGGGGAACTTCATGGAAGGCAAGGACCAACAAAGTAATTGACTATTTGGCAGAAGCAACTTTTGGAGTGTACCTGTTCCATATGTATCCGGCTAATATGACGTATCTCTTTGAAAAGTTGTTTTCACTTCAGCGAGTGATTGAAAAACCATACGCTGTTTTATGGGTTGTTGCAGTTACCGCTATCATTTTTGTAGTAGGAGTTGCAATTGATTCGTTGCGAAAGGCGATGTTCTATAGCTGTGAATTTTTGACAAATTGGATTCGAGCAAAAAATAACTCAGTGTGTAGCTGAGAAGATGTGGCTCAGACTCTTTGAGATGAGTCTGGGCTGTTTTAGTGGGAGAGGAATTCGAGATGAAAAAAGTACTTCTAGTGACATTTTCAGACAATGCGGATCATCAGGATACGTTGTTTGGAATGTACGAAGAAATGAGAAATCGAAGTGACTGGGATGTTTACTTGCTCTGCATCAAGACTCCGAAGGTGGAACTCCAGAAATCAGAGCATACTTGGCTGGTTGACTGCCCGGAAAGACCTGGTGTAACAAAGAAAACGTTCAATCTCCCATTGTTGTTTTCTATTATTCATCGTATTCGCAAGGAACATTTTGATGCGATTTATTTTGAAAGCCTGCATACCTGGAATCTTCCAATTATGCTGATGTCTGGAAAAGCCAAGACCTATCAGGTGATTCATGAGGTTATCCCGCATGAGGGAGACCGTCAAGTTAAGATGGTCGATCTGATGAATAAAGCGGTGGTCAAGTTTGCAGATACAATTGTGCTGCGTAATAAAACTTATATTCAGGATATGATTGACCGTTATGGAATTAGCGCAGATCGTGTAAAGTATCTGGAATTGTGGCGTAGATATCCGGCATATACGACACCATTACATAGTGGTCGAGCACTCTTTTTTGGGAGGATTAATCCTTATAAGGGAGCAGATAACCTACTTGAAATTGTGAGACTGTGTCCGAACATTCAATTTGATGTGGTAGGACGAGTGGATTCGCAGATGCAGGATGTTGTGGTTCAGCTTGCCAAAGAGAAAAATGTAAAGTTGAATAACGACTACGTCACAGACGCAAAGATGCGAGAAGCATTCGTTAACTGTGACTGGGTAATCGTTCCATATAATTCTGCTTCTCAGTCTGGCATCATTATCGACGCTTACAAGTATAGCCGACCTGTCATTGCGTTTGCTGTGGGTGCTATTCCGGAGCAGGTGGATGATGGAAAGAGCGGTTATCTTGTTAAGGTGGGCGATAATGAAAAGTTTGCGGATAAGCTAAAGGAAGCTATGAAACTGAGTGCAGAAGAATATGATACGATGAGTAGCGATGCTTATCAATATGGTAGAAAAAAATATGCAACAGGCGGCGCTATGAATCGTTTTATGGAACTGTTCTGAATAATGGAGACGGAAAATGAAGCTGTTATATGTAACGAGTCAGTCAGGACGGAGAATAAACGGGTTTATGCGTTCGGCGATTATTGCAGCAAGACAATTGAATATTGATTTTACGATTGTCAGCAATATGGATCACGCAGACAAACAGTTATATGAAGAAGACTGCAGAACATACGGAATTAAAGCAGAACACATAGACTGCGACAGAAATCCGTTAGCAAAGAAGAACTACACGCTTGCTAAAAAACAGTTGCTCGATCTGATGAAGCGAGAAAAATACGATGTGGTTCATTGCAATACTCCGATTGGTGGTGTGTTGGGAAGAATCTGTGCAAATAAGGCTAAAATTCCGTATGTGATTTATGAGGCGCATGGGTTTCATTTTTGGACAGGTGCCCCCATAAAAAATTGGATTTGCTACTATCCGATAGAAAGATATATGGCGCACTTTACGGATATGCTTATCACAATAAATGATGAAGATTATGTTCAGGCAAAAAAATTCCGGTTAAAGAAAAATGGCCGAGTGGAAAAGGTCCCGGGCGTTGGAGTTGATCTGTCCAAATTTGATAAGGAACAACGCAAAACAGAAAAGGGTGAGGAGACCCGCTTGTCTCTGAGAAAGAGCTGGAACATAGACCCGAGTGCATTTGTTTTTGTATCTGTGGGAGAACTTAATGACAACAAAAATCAGGAAGTGGCGATTCGTGCCCTCGCAAAGGCCAATGATCCCAATTTTTATTATCTAATTTGTGGTGAGGGCGAAAATCGAAAGTACCTGGTAGAACTGGCAGAACAACTGGGCGTTGGAAAACAAGTAAAACTCCTTGGATTTCAGAGCAACATTCCAGAAGTGCTCCTTGCATGTGATTGTTTTGTATTTACGTCTTTTAGAGAGGGTCTGCCCGGAGCACTGATGGAGGCAATGGCATCAGGCTTACCCTGTATTGCTTCAAAGATCCGTGGGTGTACTGACTTGTTGGGTGACAGTGATTATCTGTTTGACCCGAAGGATGCAGATGAGCTGGCAGATAAGATGAGGAGCATAGTAGATAAAGGCGAAAGACTGTGCGAGGTTACGAGAAATAGCAATAATGTTGTGAACTTCGATCTAGATCACGCTATTCAAAGTCTTAAGAAACTGTATAAGAGTGTAGAGGATAGGTAAGATGAGCAAGAAAATCATGCATCTTTTAACAGGAACAAGTTTTTCAGGAGCGGAAAACGTTGCATGCCAAATTATGGCGTGCTTTAAGAACGATGCAGAGTATGAAATGTTTTACTGCAGCCCAGACGGGAAAATTCGTGAGGCACTAAAAGAACGTAATGTGCGGTTTGCGCCGATGAAAGAATGGTCCTTGTCAGAAGTTAAGCGCATTATCCGTGAAGAAAAACCAGATATTATTCATGCCCACGACATGAAAGCATCTTTTTTTGCAGCATTGCTTTGCGGGAGGATTCCGCTGATTTCCCATGTGCATAATAATAATTTTGACTCTCGAGGAATCTCTGCGAAAGCGTTGCTTTACAGGTATGCTGCCCAAAAAGCAAAGCATATTTTTTGGGTGTCGAAATCTGCATATGAAGGATATGCATTTCATAAACAGTTCGAGGGAAAAAGCAGCATCCTTTATAACGTAATCGACGCAGAAGAAGTCTATAAAAAGGCCGCACAAGATGAAAAAGAATATGCCTACGATATTGTATATGTGGGGAGATTGACCCCCCAAAAAAACCCCCAGAGGCTGGTCAAAGTACTTGCTGGAATAGCAGAAAAGTATCCGAAGATGAAAGCCGCTATTATCGGCACAGGCGATTTGGAGGCAGAAACAAAGCAGGCGATTGCCGAGCACCATGCGGGGCATAGCATCGATATGCTGGGATATAGCAGCAACCCATATGGGGCAATGAAGCAGGCTAAAATTCTGATTATGACTTCGAGATGGGAAGGGCTTCCGATGTGCGCTCTGGAAGCAATGGCACTTGGTGTGCCGATTGTAAGCACACCGACTGATGGACTGAAGGAAATCGTTGATGATGGTAAGACAGGGTATTTGAGCGATGATGACGATGTTCTGATCGAGCGCTGCACGGATGTTCTGGAAAATAATGAACTGTACCAGAACCTGCATCACGCTACATTGGAAAAGGCAGCTAAGCTTCTTGATGTTAAATCGTATAAAGCTGCGCTGGATCAGGTTTATCAACTGTATGAATAAAGAAAGCAGCGGAGGAAGAGCGGTGGACAAAAAGATTGTTCTGTTTACGGCACTTGATCACGGAGGAATACTTCAGCTTGCAAATCAAATGGCATTAACGTTGAAAAAAATGAAAATGCCGTTTGCGCTCTTTGTGCCGGTAGGAGCGAAGAGCAAATGTGCAGAAGATATTGTAAAAGAAGTTTTCGAGTACCGACTTCCCAAATTTGTACTTCCGGGAGGTAAAGAAACGAAAAGATTGGTAGCTCAAATCATTGAGATGAGTCCTAGCTGTTTGATTGCAGTAGACGATGCAATAAAAGCATCTGCAATTGTGAGTGAACTTTCGGACAAAATCAATTGTGCAATTATTATTCATGATGTAAATCCACATCCGCAGAAAAAGACAGTATACAAGGAGCTGTCGGAGAAATTACGAAAATACTTAGCAAGACAAGCCTATAAGAAGGCAAAATCAATTATTCTTCTGTCAGAAAATTCTTATCATTTGTTCAACTCACAATACAGAAAACTAACGAACAAAGCAACGATATTTCCTCTGGGAGCACATGTTATGCCTGCCATCTCCACAATGCCGAGTGAGCTAAAGCGATATGGAGATATCGACGGGTTTGCACTCTTTTTTGGACGCATTGACAAATATAAGGGTGTTGACAGGCTGGTAAAAGCACAGGAGAAAAATTGTCAAGATTCAAATTACAATCTGCCAGTAGTTATTGCGGGAAAAAACTTGTCCGATGAGGAGTATACAACATCAGATGAAAATAAAATGGTATGTTTGTTGCGCTTTATCAGTGATGGAGAAATGATATGGCTTTTCGAGCATTGTGGTGTTGTTGTGTTGCCTTATTATGAAGCATCACAAAGTGGAGTGCTGCCGATTGCATACAAGTATGGTAAGCCGGTAATTGTCTCTAATATTAACGGCTTGAGAGAACTTGTTGTAGAGGAAAAGACTGGTTACATTTTTGAGGGTGAAAGCCAATTGGCTAGTCTACTGAAAAAATACTCAAGACATCGGGATGGAAAAGCTGATTTGGGAATTTGTGATTTCTATAAAGAAAAGTACGATTGGGAAAGAAATATGAAAACCCTTCTGGAGGGATTGGTGAAAGAAGATGAATGAGTATATAAAAAGTGATCTTTTCAGATATTCAGGAAAAACCTCATTTCTTGCGGCAATAGCTAATTTTTTATATAACAGAGCATTTAGACATCAGGTGTTCATTCGATGGAGTAATGGAAACGGTATTAAGGGAAAGGTTGCAAAAGGATTCTACTATCTCAACAGATTCCTGAACAAGAATATGCAGATTAGTTATCGATGCGAGATCGGTTACGGATTTTATATTGGTCATGGTGGACCAATAGTGGTTAGCAGATATACAAAATTTGGAAATAACGTGAACATTAGTCAATTTACGACCATTGGTACGAATAATGAAGAAGGCGCTCACATTGGCAATAATGTATATATAGGTCCAAATGTCTGCATAATCGGCGGGGTGACAATCGGCGATAATGTCACAATTGGAGCGGGAAGTGTTGTGACTAAGGATATCCCTGCTGGAGCAACCGCAGCAGGCAATCCGGCTAGAGTTATCAACTATAACCAACACCCGGAGTTTATTCAAAATCCTTGGTCGATGGATGAAAGGAATAAGGGCTAATGATATCAAAACAGACAGGGCTACATAAAACGCAATTAGCAGATATTGTAACGTTTATTATACTGTGGCACTTTTTCTTTGCTTCTTCATTTGTGCTGAGATTAAACCCTAAAGTTTTTTGGCCTATAATGTTTTTGGTATCTATCTTGACAGCTGTATATAATAAGGTGCAAATCAGTGGGACGGAACTTGAAATAATAAGTTTTTCTTTCGTTGGTCTAATCCTATGCTTTTTTTCAGCAGATCCATGGACAGCGGTTAACAATGATTTGTACTTTTTTATTTATCTTTGCGTTGCTGCAATGATGGCACGATACACTAGTGGAAAAACCATAAGAAAGCAGATTATGTTTTACTGTATTGTGCATGTGGTATGCATTTATCTGCAAGTGCTTCTTCCAACTGTGTACAAAAGTGTAGTTTTGCCGTTGCTTCCGTCGTATGTGCACAGCGATATTTTATATCAAATGACATACAATTCGTCGTACTATGGATTTACAGTTCAAACGAGCATAACAGCAATGTATATGACCTTTGGCGCAATTGTAGCAGCAGTAAATGCAAAACACGAGGAGAAAAAGAGTAAAAAAATAATAGATGTAGTATTTGCTCTAGTCTTTGTTACAGGAATTCTATTTGTGACGAGACGAGGCTCTTTTTTGGCAATCGTATTAATTCTAGCTTATATTTATTTTGACACAAGCAAAAGTAAGGCGTTGAGAGTTCTATTACTTATCGTGGGAGCATTGCTCTTGTTGTATTTTGGAATAGATAAGATTCCTGGAATGCAAGGAATGCTTGATAAATTCAGTCGGCTTTCAGGTAATATGATGAATGGACGTCAAAACATATGGGGGATAGCCCTCAATAATCTATGGAGACATCCATTATTCGGATACGGTGTGGGTAGGGCAAATGTTACTGGTGGAGGTGGTTCGGTAGATAATGCGTATATAGCAGTTTTGGTGGAAAGAGGAATAATCGGAATGATAGTATTCTTCATTCCGTACATTCATACTCTTGTCCAGACATATAGTAGGCGAAAAAAGTGTGGAGCCGCATCGAAATCGTTGGAAACATCTTTCTACTTTCAATTGCTATTTATAATAATGAGTGTTATGGAAAATTATTATGGACAGGCGCTATCGATGTTTGTTTACTTCCTAATGGTTTTTAGCGCGCAGTTTGATGATTAAAGAGAGAAAAAATAACATGAATATTAAGAATTTATTAAAAAGAATAATAGATCCTAACCATTATTCAAGTGAAGCCTATATCCAGTATCTAAGAAATAGTGGAGTTCATATTGGCGAGAAGACGATTGTATATGCACCGAGGCATACATCAATTGATATTCAAAAACCGCATCTAATTTCTATTGGATCCTATTGTAAGATAACGACTGGAGTTATTATTTTGGCACACGATTATTCGATTTCAGTGGCACGTCGTGTGTTTGGTGAATTTATTGGAGGCACGGCGCCAACAAAAATTGGCGATAATTGTTTTTTGGGAATGAATTCAATTATCCTTCCAGGAACGACGATTGGAAACAATTGTATTGTGGGTGCTGGATCCGTTGTCGGGGGGGGGGTACTCTGATAATGTTGTAATCGCTGGAAATCCGGCAAGAGTTGTTTGCACACTGGATGAGTATTACCAAAAAAGAAAAAATAGATGGGTGGACGATGCAAAAAGATGTGCATTGGAAATTTATCATAATACAGGACGTCGGCCAACGATTGAGGAAATGAAAGACGGGTTCTACTGGCTATATACTCAGCGAAGTCAGGAGAATATAGATGGACATAACAATTTCTTCACACTAACTGGAGATGATTATGAAGATATCTGTAGTAAGTTCTTGACTACAGAGCCTGTCTATTCGTCTTTTGATGATTTTCTGAAAGATTGTGGGCTCTAAATAGGGAGAACAAGTATTTCTATGGCAGCGAGAAGCACGAGTAAACAGTTTGTAGTATCGGTTTTCTTTTCTTTTTTTGCAGTAGCATGGAACTATTTAATATCATTAGTTCTGACTCCGTTTATAACAGAAAATATCGGAACGGAAGCGTATGGATTTGTTTCATTGGCAAAAACATTTGCCAATTATGCATCTATTTTTACTGTTGCGTTGAATGCATTTTCAGCTAGATATATTTCAATTGAATATCATAAGGGAAATAAGAAAAAAGCAAATGTTTATTACAATTCAGTGTTCATTGCAGATGTTATATTGGCAATAGTAATTTTCGGTATGGCGGTAGTTATTATTATTAATCTAAACAGATTCTTGATGATACCGGAAGATTTGATTGGAGATGTGAAGAAACTTTTCCTTCTTGATACGATTAACTTCTTGATTCTATCGTGTGGCACTGTATTTATGACTGCTACGACTATAAAAAACCGTCTGGAAATGGGAAGTATTGCAAGGGCAATATCTTATATTGCGGAGGCAGTATTTCTGTTTATTGCATTTTCATTACTTACGCCGCGTGTTTATTATGTGGGAATCGGACTGATTGTATCATCATGCGTGATTCTTTTAATTAACATTGGTTTGACAGCACGACTGACTCCGGATCTTAAGGTTCAAAAAGGGTACTTTTCTATTGAAGCCGTAAAAAGTATCTTGAGTGCAGGTATTTGGAGCTCAGTAAATAGTTTGGGAAACACGCTTAATACAGGACTTGATTTGTTGGTTAGCAATATGATGCTATCAGCTTTGGCTGCAGGACAGTTGGCAATCGTGAAAACAATATCAACGATTTTCACAACGCTATTTCAACTTGTAGCTACTGCGTTTCAACCGATGCAGCTTAAGTACTATGCTAACAATGATAAGAAACTATTAATATCATCTTTCAAGTTGGGAATTAAACTAAACGGTATGATTTCCAATATTGCATTTGCTGGATTTACTGTTTTTGGCGCTGTTTATTATAAATTGTGGACACCAAGCCAAGATATCGGAGTTCTTCAAACTGTTACAATTATGACAATTATAGGAGGCATAATAGAAGGTGCAGTTTATCCTCTTTACTATGGTTATAACCTTACAGTAAAGAATAAGATACCATGTTTCATTACAATTTTTTCAGGATTGATGAATGTTTTTGGAATGTATGTCTTAATTGAATTTCTTGATGCAGGTATCTATGCTGTTGTTTTAACGACTACTGTATTGACATGGATGGTTAATTTCGTGTTCAACCCATTATATGTATCCTATTGTTTGAAAATTAGATTGACCACTTTTTATCCAACTTTGTTTAGGCATATAGTTAGCAGTGTTTTATTGCTTGCGGTCTTCAGTATAATCCGAAAAATTTATTATCCTAATTCTTGGATAGGACTAATAATGGTTGCGATAGTATGCGCGATAATTGGTGCAATATTACATGCACTGATTGTTTTCGATAGCGAAGACCGAAAGACAATCATTCAGAAATTGGATAGAAGAAGGATAAAACGATGAATAAAATATCGGTAATTGTTCCTGTTTACAATACAAAAAGATATCTCTGTAGATGTGTAGATGGCTTATTGTGTCAGTCATATTCTGACATTGGAATACTTCTTGTAGAGAATGGATCCACGGATGGATGCAGAGAGCTTTGTGACCAATATGCTAATAAATATCCACAAATAGAGGCGTACCATGTTGCCAATAAAGGTGTCAGCTATGCCAGAAATATTGGAATGAAGAATGCAAAAGGAGACTTTTTGGCATTTTGTGATAGTGATGATTATATGCCTCCATATGCTTTGAAGCATATGGTTGAAGCTCTTTTGAGTGAAAAGGCAGATTTGTGCATTGGCAGATATAAAGAGCAGTTTCAGGATAAAGAGACTGAAGCGGTTGATTCATTCTTTGAAAAAAGCAGTATGAACATGCAGGACGTAATAGATACTATAGGAATTAACAGACAGTGGAACGGGGGGGGGTACGTCTGGAATAAGATGTTCCGGGCGAGCGTAGTCAGACAAGAACCATCATTACAATTTGATGAAAAGCTGGATTGTTATGAAGATTTAAAGTTCGCCCTTGAATTCATTAAACGTACAGAAAAAATAATAAAAATTAATGAAGTTGTTTATATTTATAATAAAGACAATGTGAACTCGATTAGCCATATGCGATATGATTTTCAAAGTATCTGTAAGCTAAAAGGACTGGAAGAAATTTGTGAAATATTGGAAACATTCCCGAACGGAAGCCGAGCTATGCAGTCGAGAAAGAATCAACTACTAAAAATGTGCACATCTTTTTATGGAAGGCTGATTAGTAGTAGAAGCTGTGAGAAAAAGAAAAGTGTAAAACTATTAAAAGAGATAGTTAAGAGAAATGCTTACAATATTAAATTGGATGCAACATGGGGTGTGCGTCATAGAGTAATGCTGTATATTATGAAAATTGCAATATTTTGTTAGTCTTTTTTAATGAGATAGTGATGGAGGAAAAACATAATGATTATCACAAAGACCCCCTTCAGAATGTCATTCTTTGGTGGCGGAACCGACATGGAGAGCTTTTTCAAGGAAAACGGTGGTGCTGTCCTTTCCACTACCTTCGACAAATATTGCTATGTGAACGTTCGTCATTTGCCGCGGTTCTTTGATTATTCTACAGAGCTTTCCTACTCAAAGACGGAGCGTGTAACAAACATCGATGATATTCAGCATCCGGCGATTCGAAATGCGATGAAGATGCTTGACATGCATGAGATTCGTCTTACATACGAAGCCGATCTTCCGGCTCGTTCTGGTCTTGGCACTTCTAGCTCTTTTGCGGTTGGAATGTTGAATGCATTCTATGCACTCAAGGGAAAATATGCTGATAAGAAAAAGTTGGCGGACGAAGCAATTTACCTTGAGCGAAACTTGTGTCAGGAGGCCGGTGGCTGGCAAGATCAGATTGCGGCTTCCTTTGGTGGTTTCAACCGCATTAACTTCAATGCAGATGGCTACGAAGTACTGCCTATTATCATTTCGCCGGAACGCAAAAAGCAGCTTAATAAGAATCTGATGATGTTCTTTACGGGCTTTACTCGTTTCTCTTCCGATGTGCAGAAAGCAAACGCTGTAGGTAAGCAGGATAAGACTGCTCAACTTAAGGAAATGCTTGCGCTCGTTGATGATGCGGAGCGCGTTTTGACGGACAAGAGCACTGACCTCGATGATTTTGGCAGAATGCTTGATCATACTTGGAAACTGAAACGTCAAACCGGCTCTGCTGTTTCGACTAATAGTATTGATGAACTCTATGCAAAAGGAATAGCTGCCGGCGCGCTGGGTGGAAAACTGCTCGGTGCTGGTGGCGGAGGATTCCTTGTGTTCTATGTGCAGCCGGATCACCAGGATGCTGTTCGTTGGGCAATGCGGGATTTGATGTACATCCCATTTGAGTTTGAAGACGGCGGTACTAGAGTGATTCATTATACACCGGAAATGTACGAGCCCAAAAACTGAGCAATGGGAGGACAAAATGAAATCCCAGAAGATTTTACTATGGGGATGGTTTGGTTTTGAAAATTTAGGAGATGATCTTCTTCTAAATACGATGTTAGAAAACTTGTCTCCCTATTCCGGAACAATTACAGTTCCGATGCGTTCGCAGTACGATATAAAATATCAAAATGTAAAGCAGATTGAGCGAAATTACGCAGCATTGTTTAGAGAAATCCCCCACAATGATATGCTGATTATTGGCCCGGGCGGATTGTTTCCGTTCGATAATCCTAGTAAAGTTGCTATTTACTTTTTTACTGCGTTGTTGTGGAAAGTCTTTGGACGAAAAGTAGCATTTTTTGGAGTGGGCATTTCAGAACGCATGGGTTCATTCAGTAAAGCAATTTGGCGAGTAACTGCGGCGATATCGGACTTGTTTATAACTCGAAGTCCTGCAGTTGTTGAAAAAATTGGATGTATCGAATCGCCTAAAATACATACAATGGCGGATACAGTATTTGCGTCATCTATGAGATTCAAAAATTCCTGTTGCGAGGATAGGGTGGGAATATTTGTTGCAAATCTTGAGCAGCAGGGAATGGAAGATGAGTACAAGTCTTCGGTAACAACATGGCAGGGCGTTGTTTCTGAATTGTTGGATAAAGGGTTTGCAGTTGATCTGCTTGCGTTTACAAGAGGATCTGATGATAGATTGATTTCGGATATTGCAGCTGCTTTTAGTAATCGGGAGGGGGTACAGACGATTCCCTACGAGAATGCGCTTAGTGCAGTTGAAGGACTAAACAGATATAAAATAACGATATCAATGAGATTTCATGCGTTGGTGTTATCCTTACTTGCAAATGTACCAACTGTTCCGATTGTGTATGGCGAAAAGACATATTTGCTTGCGGAGAAAAGTGGACTGTCTAAGTATGCAATAGTCTGGAATAGCTTCCAAAAAGAGTATTACGGATATACGCAGGATGCACCACTAAGCGAATTAATGAAAAGAATTGATTTGCTAATTACAAATCGTGACGATGCTCAAAATAACATGAGACAAAGCAGGGAAGCGTTTAAAACTTCGGCAACTTACGCAATGAAACAGCTGATAGAATTAGCCAATCAGGAATCAAAATGAGGTTTAGTTAGATGAAAACAGTAATAATGGCAGGCGGCAGGGGCACCCGGATTTCCTCTGTTGCCAGTGATATCCCCAAGCCGATGATTAAAATTGAAGGAAAGCCTGTTCTGGAACATGAGCTGGAGTGTCTGCGTGACCAGGGATTTACAGACATTATTTTGACCGTTTCTCATCTCGGAAACATCATCATGGACTATTTCGGAGATGGATCAGGCGTATCTCCGGCAACAGGGAAGCCTTTCGGTCTTCATATTGAATACTATTTTGAGAAGGAACCGCTGGGTAATGCCGGTGCACTTTTCAAAATCAAGGATAGGTTGGATTCGGATTTTCTACTGCTGAATGCCGATGCTGTGTTCGATGTGGATTTCAATCGGTTCGTAGCCTTTCATAAACGGCATGGAGGGTTGGTTACACTTTTCACACATCCGAATAGCCATCCCTACGACAGTGGACTCATTATTGCTGATAAAAATGGGGATGTTGAGCAATGGCTGGCTAAGGAAGATGAACGTCCGGAATACTACCGTAATCGTGTCAATGCTGGACTTCATGTTATCAATCCAACCATTTTAGAACATTCTGGGATTGATGCGGACAAGGTTGGCACTGTGGGAGAGAACGGGAAGCCCATCAAAGTTGACCTGGATCGGCAGCTTCTTAAGCCGTTGGCAGGAACCGGAAAGATGTTCTGCTACGATAGTCCGGAGTATGTGAAGGACATGGGTACGCCTGAACGCTATTACTCTGTATGCGAGGATTACAAGACTGGTCGTGTTTCTGGTAAGAATCTGAAGAACAAGCAGAAAGCGGTGTTCCTTGATCGGGACGGTACAATCAATAAATATGTGGGTTTCCTACGGAACATAGCCGAGTTTGAGTTGATGGACGGCGTTGCAGATGCAATCAAAAAAATCAATGCTTCTGGTTATTTGGCAATCGTTGTTACGAATCAGCCTGTGATTGCCCGTGGTGAAGTGTCCTTTGAAGAACTCGAAAAGATTCACAACAAAATGGAGACACTTCTAGGCAAGGAAGGCGCATATCTGGATGCTATCTACTTCTGCCCACATCATCCGCATAAGGGATATGAAGGGGAGCGCCCAGAACTGAAGTTTGACTGTGATTGCCGCAAACCGAAACCTGGAATGCTGCTGAATGCAGCACGGGATTTTAACATTGATTTGTCGCAGTCCTGGATGATTGGCGATGGGGAAAATGATATCAAGGCGGGTCAGAATGCCGGATGTCAGACTGCGTTGATTGGCTCTGAGTTCTGCGGACAAACTGTGACGGTATCGTCTTTGAAGGACTTTGTAGAACAGTACCTGAAATAAGAGGGGGAGTACGACTATGCGCGAACTGGATAACCGATTGATGAGACATATCGACCTGTTGGTAGAACGATACCCTTCTTTAGAATCGGCGAAGAATGATATTATTGCCGCATACCTTTTGCTGGAGGAGTCCTATGAGAACGGTGGAAAGCTTCTTGTGGCCGGCAATGGTGGTTCTGCAGCAGATGCGGAGCATATCGTTGGTGAGCTAATGAAGGGCTTCAAGCTGCCTCGTAAGCCTGAAACTGATTTCGCAGAAAAACTGGTTGCTGAGAATAATGAACTGGGTTCTGTTCTTGCAGAAAACCTGCAGGGAGCACTTCCTGCTATTGCGCTGGATGGGCATCCGGCTTTGTCCACTGCATACATGAACGACTGCGAACCGCTGCTTTGCTTTGCACAGCAGGTCAATGGCTACGGTAAATCCGGGGATGTGTTCCTTGGCATTTCTACCAGTGGTAACAGTAAAAATGTGCTGTATGCGGCGATAACCGCACACGCTAAGGGAATGAAGGTCATTGGACTGACGGGAGCAAAGGACAGCAAACTGAAGGATATGAGCGATGTGTGCATCAAGGCTCCGCAGACCGAGACCTATATGATTCAGGAACTGCATTTGCCTATCTATCATTGCCTGTGCCTGATGTTGGAAGATAAGTTTTTTGCATAAGTGAAAAAGGGGAGCCGAAGGATACCAAAGGGCGAACGGAAAGTCCGTTGGTCAAGAAAAAATAGCCATGCGAAGGCGTGACTCCGCCGTTTAAAAATGCTGCCTCTACATGGTGGATGGCAGGCAACGGAGCAAATGAAAAATATTCTCTGGCTAGAACGATATGACATTGTGGTGTAAAGCATAAGGAGCCTACATATGGGGAAAAAATATGCGGATTTTATGGATGAGATTTCAGCGGATGACTTATATAAAGGTTTACTAGCGTTTGGACTGTTCTCAAACAAGATTCCGCCTGTATTCAGCAGCACTTCTTTTTTTGATTACTGTGTAAAAAAACATCCGACATTTTCTAGTAGTGATCATGACTATGTCCGCTATAAGACACTCCGCAACATTAATGTACCCAGACAATTAGGAATTCCTGTACCAATGGCATACGAAAAAATGTGTTCTGTGCTTAAAAGCAATTGGAGTGATATCCAATTGCATTTCCACACCTATACAGACTCGCAAACACACGTTATCAGTAGAATTCATATTCAAAAGAGAAAGAATAGAGATGAACTCTTTGAAATGAATTACGATGACTGGAGAAATGCTGGTTCACCGAAGGACGACCTGTTGATTGGAAAACGGTTTGTTGTAAAAGCAGATATTTCAACTTTTTTTCCTAGTATTTATACCCATTCAATTCCGTGGGCATTGGTGGGGAAAGCAGTCGCAAAGCAGAATCGAAGCAAATCCAAGTGGTTTAATAAAATTGACAAAAAGTGTCAAGAGGTTAAATATGGCGAGACACATGGACTTTTAATTGGACCTCATGCGTCAAACCTTATATCTGAAATGATACTCACAGTAGTGGATCAAAAATTATACGATAAAGGTTGGAAATTTGTTCGCAATATTGATGATTACACCTGCTATGTGGAAACAAGCGCTCGGGCGGATTCCTTTATAGTAGACCTTGGTGTTGCGTTAGAAGAATTTGACTTACAATTGAATAATAAAAAGACGAAAATAGAGGAACTTCCAGATACGGTGCTTGAGGACTGGGTTAGGAAGCTAAATGGATTCAGTTTACTAACCTCATATGGGAAGGTGGACTATAAACAGGCAAGAGCCTACTTCGATTTAGCAATTGAACTTATGAAAATAAGCGGTGGAAATGCTTCGGTACTAAATTACGCAATCAAGGTTTTATCAAAACAGAACCTTACGGACAATGCAAAGGGATATAGTTGGAAGATGAGTATGCATCTTTGTATATTATATCCGTATTTGCTATCCATAATGGATGAGTATGTTTTTAAAGCCTTTGGTGCTCCAAAAGATGAGATTCAAAAGTTTATTGATTTGGTTTATGAGGACGGATTAGAAAAGCAAAACTATGAAGAATGTAGCTATGCTATCTATTTTGCACTGAAGTATGATATGGAAGTAAAGTGCATCGATTCGTTTAAAGTGGTAGCAACAAATGATTGCGTTTATAAATCATTGTCTTTTCTTTACTTTAAGAAGAATGGGGATTCTGCCAGCATTATTTGCCTACAGAATGATGCTAAGAGTCTAGCGCAAACTGACATGGATAGGAACTGGTTATTCATATATGAGGCCTTAGACCAGCAAAATTTAGTTGGAGATTGGGTTGCTATGAAAAATCAAGGAGTATCATTTTTGAAAAGTGAATTCAGATATTAAGGATGAGATTAAGAGCAAAAGTCCAACTGATTTTATAAACATATATTTGAGTTGATATGAAAACTTGGCTATGCTCAAAGCATGGCTACGCCGTCCAAATATGCTGCCTCTACGTGGTGGATGGAAGGCAACGGATTATAAATCCGGCTAAAGCATATAATCGTTAATTCACTCTTTGGATAAGGAAAAAACAATAATGGGAAAGTATTTTGGTACTGATGGCTTCCGTGGCGAAGCTGGGATCACGCTGACCGCTGACCACGCCTACAAGGTTGGTCGTTTTTTCTGGGCTGGTACTATAACGCTTTGCGTGAGCGCAACGGCAACAACGAGCCTGCCCGCATCGTTATTGGCAAGGACACTCGCCGCAGCTCCTATATGTTCGAGTATAGCTTGGTTGCTGGTCTGACTGCTTCCGGCGCAGACGCCTATCTGCTGCACGTCACTACTACGCCCAGTGTGGCCTACATCGCCCGCGTGGACGACTTCGACTGTGGCATCATGATCTCGGCCAGCCATAATCCCTACTACGATAACGGCATCAAGCTGATTGACTGATACGGCGAGAAGATGCCGGAGGAGATCTTGCTGTTAGTCGAGGACTACATCGACGGAAAGCTCCGTGTGTTCGACAAAGACTGGCCGGAGCTGCCTTTCGCTCACCGGGAACACATTGGTTGCACGGTGGACTATGTGTCTGGCCGCAACCGTTATATGGGCTACCTGATCAGCCTCGGTATCTACTCCTTCAAGGGTGTCAAGGTTGGTCTGGACTGCGCCAACAGCTCTAGTTGGAACATCGCTAAGTCTGTGTTCGATGCGCTGGGTGCTGACACCTACGTCATCAATGCACAGCCCAACGGCACCAACATCAACAACAATGCGGGCTCCACCCACATTGAGGGTCTGCAGAAGTTCGTGGTAGAGAAGGGGCTGGACATCGGTTTTGCCTATGATGGCGATGCTGATCGTTGCCTGTGTATGGATGAAAAGGGCAATGTCATCACTGGCGACCATATTCTGTACATCTACGGCTGCTACATGAAGGAGCGTGGCAAGCTGCTGACCAATACCGTCGTTACCACGGTCATGTCCAACTTTGGTCTGTATAAGGCTTTTGATGAGAAGGGCATCGGCTACGCCAAGACCGCAGTGGGTGACAAGTACGTCTATGAGTACATGGCAAAAAAATGGCTGCCGTATCGGCGGTGAGCAGAGTGGCCATATTATCTTCAGCAAGTACGCCAGCACTGGTGATGGTATCCTGACCAGCCTGAAGATGATGGAAGTCATGCTGGCCAAGAAGCTGCCTATGAGCAAGCTGGCTGAGCCGCTGAAGATCTATCCGCAGGTTCTGGAAAATGTCCGTGTGACCGATAAGAAAGCCGCACAGGATGACGAAGCAGTGCAGGAAGCGGTCAAGGCCGTAGCCGAGGCACTGGGTGACACTGGCCGTATTCTGGTGCGCGAGTCTGGTACTGAGCCTGTTGTGCGTGTGATGGTGGAAGCTCCTGACCACGACACCTGCCAGAAGTATGTATCTCAGGTCGTGGAGACCATTAAGAGCAGAGGCTACGGAGTTTGAGCGCAAACCTGAAACGAGGATGTGGAATCCTGCTGATTGCATCTGTGGTTCTTCTTTCTATCTTGGCGTTGTTGCCTGATGCGGATGTTGACCACGATGTAGGATACACTTCCTCAGAGCTGAGTATCCGAGAAACCGTAGATGGAAGCGTGACCAGCACAAGCTATGTGAATCCTGATGGTGCAATCACAGATGTTTCCGGATGAAGTACGTGCTCATATGGAAAGAGCCGATGTGTTCCTGTTTACCAGTGATTTTAGTGAAGGCTGGGGAGCGGTCTTAAATGAATCGATGAACAGCGGATGTGCGGTTGTTGAGAGCCATGCAATTGGCTCAGTGCCTTTCTTAATCAAGGATGGCGTAAACGGTCTGATTTACGAAAACGGAAATCAAAAACACTTTGAAAAACAGGTCTGCAGATTGTTGGACGATGACACCTATAGAAGAAAGATGGGCGAGAATGCGTATGCCACGGTTTCAGATACGTGGAATGCACATGTGGCATCCGGGCGATTTGTTGAATTAATCTGATTTTATTTCATTGATAAAATATTGTACCATCAAAATTGCTAACAGATGTCGATAGCACCAATAAAAAATAATAATAATAACAAATAGGGGAATCTGGACTAGATCATGAGATGATCCTGCTGGGAACCGCCTATGGCGGCGTGCTACGGTATGTGATACAAAGCCCTGGATTGAGCCAGGGAGCAGCAATACACGCAACTATTTTCCCTTCTTTTAGTTCAGTGGGATTTCCGACCCTTCAAAAAAGCCGCTCCGGTTTGAGCAGACCGGAGCGGCTTTTTAGGCAGAGTAAGGAGGGAAAAGTATTGCTGGGATAAGAGTTTGATCTCAGATACCTGCTGCGGCATTCTGGCCAGCCAACCGGCCGAAAGTAGCGCTGCGGCCTGCGGCTGCGCCAGCCATCAGGCTGGGATAGCTGCCGGAGAAGTAGTTGCCGCTCATGTCGCCAATGACATACAGACCGGGAATGGCCTTGAAGTCCTGGTCGATGGCGTGCATATTATCGTCGATCTGGATACCGTCGATGGTGCAGATCAGATAGCCGCCAGCCTGACGCACGCCGTAGAAGGGTGCCTGCTGCAGGGTGGACAGGCGGTAGCTCTCCTTGCCGAAGTCCTCGTCCTCACCCTTGGCAGCCAGCTCATTGTAGCGTTCCACCGTGGCAGTGAAAGCATCCACCGGCAGACCCAGCTTTTCTGCCAGCTCTTCCATGGTATCTGCCTCCACGATATAGCCCTGCTTCAGCAGGTCGTCGTTCATTGCCTGCACATAGCCCATGGGGAACACCGGGTCTGCACCGTTGACATGGGGGTACAGACGGCTGCAGCCGTGGGTGGCAAACTTCTCACAGTCCTCGGCATACTTGCTGTCCCAAATGGTGCAGTAGGTGTGGTGGGGCTGGCTTGCAGCAGCGTGCAGCACCAGATCGTAGGGCATATACTCGTTCATGAAACGCTCACCCTTCAGGTTCACCTTCAGGAACGGCTGGCTGCCCATCCAGAACAGCATACCATCGCTGGCCTTGCCGTACTCGCCCACCTGATCGGGCTTGATGGCACCACGGTCAAAGATCATGGATGCATGGGTGGTGTCCATGATGGCACCTGCCCACAGGCAGGCCTTGATGCCGTCACCTTTGGAGCCAGGCTTGGAGTAGTTGACGCAGGTCTGCTCCACGCTCTGGGGCTGCAGTGCCTTCATCATGGTCTCGTTGCCGCTGTAACCGCCGCAGGCAAGGATCACGCCCTTGGATGCGTTGTAGCGCACATACTCACCGCTGGCGTTCTTGGCGATGAGACCGGTGACACGGTCGCCGTCCTTTTCCAGCTTGACCATGGTGATCTCGTACTGCACTTCCAGCCCGTCGGCCTCGGCGTGCTTCAACACGGCATCCATGGTCAGCTGTGCGCTGTATGCTTCGCCGTACTGGGTGCTGTGGCCGACATCCAGAACCTCGTAATTGTCGCCCTCGTGCTTTTCGTCGATCTCGTGGCGGAAGTCGATGCCGCTTTCGGCCAGAACATCCGTAAACCAGTCCATGGTCTCGCCGCTGCGGTCTGCCCACACCTTTGCCAGACTGTGACGGGTGTAACCCTGGCTCCAGTTGCACAGGTAGCGCACAGCGTCCTTTTTGCTCACATCATCGCCGTCTGCCTGCTGCTGCTTGGAGCCGCAGGCTGCCAGCGTATCCCGGATGCCGCTGGCCATATCGTGACCAAACTTCTCGATGAGGACGGTCTTGGCACCAGCCTCTGCGGCAGCGGCGGCAGCAAAGGAACCGGAAGAACCGGCACCCACCACCAGAACCTCGCAGTCCACAGTCTGCTTGATATCGCTCTCGGCGATCTCCGGTGCCTCACCCAGCCAGTCGGCGGTAGAGGAGGTCTCCTCGGTGGACTGCTGTGCAGGGTTGATGGCACCGCCGCTGGCCTGCTGGATGCAGTCTGCCACAGCGTTCTGCACGGCCTTGCTGGTGACGGTTGCACCGGTCACGCCGTCGATCTGGCTGGTCTGGGCGTTCATGATCTGCTCAATGAGCTTGTCCTTGGCAGCGCCGCCAATGCTCTCGGTCTCGCCGGAGAGATCCAGCTCCACCTTGGTAATGCTGTTGGCATCAAAGGTGACGGTGGCGGTGATCTCGCTCATGCCCTTGGCAGTGGCGGTGTAGGTGCCAGGGGTGTAGATACCGGTTGCACTGGAAACGCCGGAGGCGCTACTGGCTGCATTGCAGGCAGCCAGACCGGCAGCGGTCACGCTGCTCATGGCAGCTGCTGCTGCGACCTTCAGAAATCCTTTACGGGAGATCTTTTCCATCATAATTCCTTCCTTTTCTTGCTCGTATCTTCGTATCGACAAAAATCTATTGCCGTTCTTGTTAAAAGTATCACATTTACAAACAAAGAAAAAGAAGATATAATATCCCTATAAGTATCAATTAAAACTTGCGTTTTGCAAAAAGGAGTACATCATGACCATCCAGCAGCTGCGCTATTTTCTGGCGCTATGCGAAGATTTGAATTACACCCACACCGCCGGGCGGATGTATCTGTCCCGGCAGGCTCTGCGGCTAAGCATTGCCGCACTGGAAGAAGAACTTTGCGGCAAACTGTTCGTCAACAACCGCAATCACCTGGCCCTGACCGAAAAGGGGGAGCGGTTCCGGGCACAGGCTGCACCGGTGGTGCAGCAGTTCGATGCCCTGTGCCAGCAGGCCTACCAGGAGATCCAGTCTGCACCGCTGCGTCTGGGCATCAGTGTGGCACTGGTGCCGGACTATCTGCCCAACCTGGGGGAGGTGCTGGAAGCGTTCCGGCAGCAGTACCCCGGCATCCCCTTGAAGCATACTTCCCTGTCCAACGATGAAGTCCCGGTGCAGCTGCAAAACGGCACACTGGATGCCGGACTGGTGATGGATCTGGGCGGCTGTGCCACCGGGCTTGCACGCACTGCCCTTTCCCAGCACACCACCGCCGTCATGGTCTCCCGCAGCAGCCCTTTCTGGGAGCGAATCCATATTTCTCCGGCAGAGCTGGACGGGCAGACTCTGCTGGTGCCCGGCTTTGACCCGGATGCCCTTGCGCCGCTGTGGCAGGCACTGCAGGAAAGCGGCGCACACCCACAGCTGGAGCTAGGCAAGCAATTTTATCAGGTGCTTTACCGCACACAGGAGCAGAATTGTGTGTCCCTGAACCGTTTTGAGGAAGCCTATCACAGCCAGATAGCCAACGTCCGGGATGTGATATTGGACGGTTTGCCGCCCATTTGTGCCGGATTCCTCCGTCCCCAAAAACAGCACAACGCCTGTGCGGAGCTACTGTGCCGCTTTTTGCAGGAGAGGTTGAAGTTTTAAAAAAGAGTGACCGCATTTCATAAAACGCGGTGAACGGCTTTCTGCTTTATTGGGTGTTCTATTTATAAGATCATGGGGATTCCGAGAGTTTCATCAAGAGAAAATTATCCCTTGGCTCGTGGGGATTGCTATAATTTTCTTCCTGATAGCACTCATGTTTGACTGGAACTGAAAGCAGTTGAATACGGCCTGAAAGGTCGCATTGTTGTGGCAAACCTGCTAACGAGTGTCAATAGCCTGAACAAATAAATCATCAAAAATTTATTGCCGGGTGCAGTTGAGCATCCGGCAACTTTAATAAGCCGACAGCACAGCTTGTCAGCTGAAAGTCATCGCAATGGTTCATCAGAAACCATCAACAGGCATCAGGAGATGGCTGGGAACGCAGAAATTCAGTAACACGAGCGTAATAGACTCGCAGGAACTTGGCACTTCCTGCGACGGTATAAACGTAATAATGCTTTCCTTCGGAACGCTTTTTGTCCATAAAGCAGTAAACAGCATTTTCTGGGTTTGAGCGTGTTAAAATAATATTCGATACAATAAAAATGGTTCGCCTCAGATGCGGTGAACCTCGTTTAGAAACATGGCGTGACTTGGATTCAAATGCACCAGACTGGAACGGTGGTGCATCAATACCAGCAAAGGCTACCAACGCTTTCTTGTTTTTGAACCGCCGAACATCACCAATTTCGGCCATAAGAGCAGGCCCGGTAATGGGTCCGGCTCCTTCCATCTGCATCACAACCTCGTATTCGGGAAGCATTGTAGCCAACCGCTGCATTTCAAGCTGGGTGCTTTGCTTGGCCTCGCAAACGGCATTCAGGCTTTTACAAGCCTGCGTGATCAGCATCTTCGTACTTTCGCATTTCGGAAGAGTAGCCACGCCCTCCTGTGCAAGCAGATAGATTTTGTGAGCGGTATCTGTACGGAACTTGTAGTTTTTTCGTTTGCACCATCCCCGATAAGATTCCGTGAAAGCCTCCATGGAATATTGACAGACACAATCCTTGTGCCAATAACGTAGAAAGAAGTCCACCCACTTTTCATGCCCATTTGCATTTTTTGTGTTCGGATCAAACGCAATATTTACGCCGGGAAATGTTTGGTCAGCCAGTGCAATCAGACCGTTCCGCAACGCTGTTGCAGTCGCAGTGATTCGCTCATTTGCTCTGGATTGCATTTTAAGAAGTAGCCTGGTTTCTTCTTCATTGTTGAACGGGGGAGTGTATCCCAAAAGGTGAGCGCATAGTTTGCAATTTTAAGAGCATCCGCTCGGTCCGTCTTTAGCTTTCGGATCGTATTATCACTAAAATCGTGGATCAGCATCGCATTGACAACGGAAACAAAAAAGCCCGCTTCCTTCAATGTCAGTGCGATTGGTCTCCAGTACGTACTGGTATGTTCCATTACAATACGGATATCGCCTCCCAGTTTTTTGAGTGTGGATGCCAGCTTTTTCAAGTCACTGTTCGTGTGGTGGATCTCGAAAGGCCGAAGTGCGATTTCGCCTCCGGGTCTCCGTACCGCAACTGTGCTTTTGCTCTTAGACACATCGATACCGACGGCGGTAATAACAGCAGCTTCCATTTTTCTGACCTCCTTTAATGCCGGTTCCGCCTATGCCCATTACCGATTCAGCTTGCTTTGTGACACGAATGTACGGCAACATTTTCATCTGCCGATAACTCAACCTGCATCAATCGAACGCTGCAATGGAGATGGCGGAGAACAGTTTGCGCGTACGAGCGTTCAGCTCAAGCAATGCTTCGTTCTCTCAGCACATCTTCATTGTAGCTTAGGTTTGGGCATCTGTATAGCTCACTGGCTGTGAACTTCTCAGAACCAACACCATTGTAGCAAGCAATGTCTTTGTATATACAAAGACTATTTTGCACTGCAAAATGCTTGTTGGGACTTCTCCCAAACCCTGATGTACCGCTGCTGTAAGCAGCGGGCGGCGCACCCTGGTGGCTGCGCGGCGGGATGCGGTCGGACAATTCTCCACCGGGTTCCATGTGGTGGTGCTGATATACCTTTCTGTGTGGGTAACAGCTGCCCGTTTTTCGCAATGTGACAAAGAAAAAATCCGCCGAGGACCCTCCCCAAAAGAGAGGATCCTCGGCGGATCTCTTTTACCTGCTCGGAGCTATTTTTGACCTATTCTTTTCATCCTTAAAGAACAGCTCCACATTCTTCTGCGCCCGCAGCAGCGGCTGCATCTCCTCACGTGCCTTGCGGTACTCTGGGTAGATGGCTTTCTTCTTTGCCACCAATTCTGCGTATTCCGCATTCAGCTCTTTCACCTTTGGCAGTTTTTTCAGCCCGGCTTCGTCAAAGGCAGCTTTCGCCGCCTTGTGCAGAGTGATCTCCTCCCCATGGGCTTCCAGAAATGCTTTGCTGTACCCGGCTTTCCGATAAGCAGTGTACACCTCATGGGTCTTGGCATAGTTGATGATATGGTTTTTTAGCACGGCAATTTCCGTCAGCCTTGCTTCTGCTGCCTTGATGGAATCGCCCATGGCATGATAGCGTTCCGCTGCCGCCGCTGCACGTTCTCGCAGTTCCTCGGCACTGCCGATTTTCTGCTCCTGTAAAAACAGCAGGGTCTTGGACATCTCTTTCAGGTTGTGCTTTGCTGCCCACTTTTTGTAGCCCTCACCTTTGCCTTCTGCCATTTTTTCCTGAATGTCCACTAATAGGTGGAAAGGCTGCTCTTTCGGCGGCTGCTTCTGATGGGGCTGGTGTTTTGCCTTGCCTGTCAGCACAGCCTTGATCTCCTCCTCGCTGTGCCCCTCGCCCAGCGTTTTGAAACGGATGAACCGCTTCTGCCGGGGGCCTTTGACAGAGGTGTACTTGCCCCGTTTGATCTCATAGCCCTGCTGCACCAATGCCGAAAGAAAGGCTTCAAAATCCGTGGGGTTTTCCGCAAGGATGGTGTCGATGACCCCGCACAGCCGCTCCCGGTTGCTCTCTTTTGGCGGGTAGGGGATGCGCTTCTGCCGGTCCCGGTAGGGTTTGATCTCGATCACTGAGAGTTGATGTTCCAAACAGATCCGATCGCTGAGACGCTGCACAGCAAAGGAGGAAAGCCAGAAGTTTTTGAACTTTCGGGTTCCATCCAAGGCCGTGGAGTTATAAAGGATATGATTATGGATGTGTGCCTGGTCGGTATGGGTGGCAACGATAAATGCGTATTTGCCTTTCAAAAAACGCTCTGCAAACTCATATCCAATACGATTGGCCTCTTCTGGGGTGATTTCGCCGGGCTTAAAGGACTGCCGTACCTGATAGGCGATCACATCGCTTTTTTGGATGCGTCCAGTAGATCGTTCATACAGACGTTTTGTCAGCATGAATTCTTCATCCACAGTCAAAGGGCTGCACGCATAGCTGCTGACCAACTCTCCCTTGTTCGTTTTGTCAGGATTCTGCGCATAGTCCGTGCGGCTTTTCAGGCAGGCCGCAACCGACTTTCCTTTGTTTTTGTGCAATGCAATCAGCCGTGTTGCCGCCATGCAACTTCACCTCCTCTATTTCAAAGAAAAATGCCGCCCGGAGGCGGCATCTGAATCGTTCTTCTAGTTTTTTGCAGTCTGCTGCCCCTGCAAGACATATTGCCTTGTACGCAGCTTCTGCCAACAGGCATCCGGAAAGATCAGGGAAGCGGACTACATTCTGGTACATCACCAGAACAGCCAATATGAGAATGCAGCGCAGGAGATGAATGGTCTGCTGTGGATAAGCCATACTCAGCTTCGCAGTATTCGGTGCAGGGAGGGTGTTTTCCGCAGGGTTTGATCATTCGCCGGATTCCATGTACCGCAACCGTTCCATCAGACGCAGATGTTCCAGAAAGCTTTTCTCTTTGAGGATGGCGATGCCTTGTTCCTCGTCCCCAAGGATCAGCAGATTATCCCCCGGTTGTATGTCAAATATCTTCCGTGCATTTGCGGGGATGACGATCTGCCCTTTATCTCCCACTTTTACCATGCCGAAAACGTGTTTTCCTTTGGGTGGCACTTCCAACCCTAAGTTTTCCCGGTCGGTTTTCTCGTAGTTCACGAGGTCATCCATAGAAACACCGAAAACATCTGCCAGTCGCTTGCAGCGTTCAATGTCCGGCAGAGATTCTCCAGTCTCGTATTTTGATAAAGTCTGGCGTGTCACGCCGATTTTTTCCGCCAGTTCATCCTGTGAATAACCGCGAATCTTACGAAGTGAGATCAAATTGTCCTTAAACACGTTTTTTCTCCTTTCCGACTCCAAGGACGCACCAGCGCAGAATGGGTATCTGGCTGATGAGTTCATCCAGCAGAAATGCGCCGATAAAGGCTCCGATGCCCACCAGCAGATAGACCAGCATTTCCGACGTGTTGGGGGCGTGTTCGTGCAGTTCATACGAGATCACAGCAATGGGCAGATAATGAAAGATGTACAAACCCCATGACTTTTTCGCCATCCAGTGTGTGAATGCGTTTGAGATGTCGGCATAATTTCTCATCGTTGTAAGGATTCCAAGAATGGCAAACCAGCAGTAAACGCAGGCATGGATGTTGTTCAGAACAGGTGCAATGGCGTAATTTTCACCAAAATAGCGCACGGTGTACGAGATGCCAAGCACAGCCGAGGCTGTGTCAAACATCCACCACCACTTGCACAGCCGTCCCATTACTTCCTCGTGGGAAAACAGAAAATAGCCTGCAAAGAAGCAGAATCCATAAATACCGAACCGATAAACGGTGACGACTGGGGTGTTCAATACCTGTGCCGAGCCATAAACGGCAGTCACCAGCAGGACAATGCTCCAGACCGGTGCTTTGGAACAGAAGTTCCAGGCCCGGCCTTTTTCAATTTTCCGAACCACAAGCAAAAGCATGGAGAACAACCAGAGCATCTGGATGTACCACAGAGGTCCTACACCGGACAGCACGGTGATTAGATATACTATAGGCATCGGAAGGTCCGCAATGTTCAGTCCGCCGCCAATTTTCAGGTTATAGATACCAAGAAGCCACTGGAACACGAACAAGCCAATTGTGGACGGAACCAGCAGCTTGCGGGTTTTATCTTTCAGAAATTGTTTTGTGGTGTGGCTTTGCAGATAGTACTGTGCGCTCATCCCTGACGCAACAAACAGCAATGCCATGAACCAAGGGTAAACCAGATATTGAAAGCAATCCTGTAACTGATGCTTCCGGAAGGGGCCAATCACACCAAAAGGCTGCACGCCATTGTACATATAGACCACATGGTAGATTACCACCAAGACCACCGTCATCCAGCGGATGTTATCCAGATACAACTTTCTTGCAGGATTCATGACATTCCCACCTTTGCAATGATTTTTAACACAGTATAGCACAAAGTCTTTTTCTTTGCGACCAAATTTCCTTGGCAAAAACATTCGGTTCATGTTAAGATTCGTTGCGGTTCATCTGAATTTGCAAACAAAACGAAAGACTGCGCCGTAAACGGAACACAGCTTAAACTCTTCATCTGCCGTCAGGGTGCTGCAAGCATAGCTGCTGACATACTGTCCCTGCTCGGTCTTGTCCGGATTTTCGATATAGTCCGTGCGATTTTTCAGGCAGGCCGCAACGGCCATGCCTTTGTTTTTGTGCAGCGCAATCAACCGTGTTGCTGCCAGTGCCATCACCCCCTAAAAAAGAAAATGCCGCACATCGGCGGCATCGAGATTATTTGGATAATTTTTCGTGGTCGGCGGCACCTGCCAGATACATGGCTTCCTGCCGAACACTTTCTAACTCGTTGCTGATTGCATCCAATTCCAGATAGAGGCTCCATGCTTCTTCGCCGATAAGAGCTTTCAACGCAATCTCTGCGGCAATCTTTTTCTGGATCAGTGCACGATATTCATCATCGTCTGCAAGTTGTCGTTGCAGAATATCTTTCAGATTTTCCCAATAATAGTCGGTCATAGCATCTGTGTCCATCTAATCCCTCACAATCCGGCAACCCAGCCACTAAAACGCTCTGCTGCATCTGCAATCAAAGCACCCATGAAAATCAACACAAAGCATCCAAACTCCGCCACCAGCAAGATCAAAAACTGCAGCCACTCCCGGCAGTACAGCGTATAAAGGCCGCAGACAAAAATATACAGCATGGGCAGCGCCAGCACGAACGCCGACAGGTTCAGCGTCCATTTCAGCATCAGCGCAAGGAAAGCGGTAATCGACCAAAACGGGAAAACGATCATCTTAAAAACGAACCTCATATCTAGCACCCGCCTTTCTTTCACCCCGATTATAAAGGTATCAACGATTGCTTTGCAAGGATGTCAACCCTTATGTACCCCCGCAGCCCTCCAACTGCGTGGAAAAATCTTAGAGTTCTGCCAGCCGGGAGAGGATCTGCCGGGCGAGGTCGGTCAGTTCTTCCAGCTGGCAGCGCAAGGCTTCTACGTCTTGGGGATAGAGATAGCCAGTTAGGTGGGCTTCGTGGGTGTATTGGTTCAGGTTATTGCTGCACATCTGTAAAAGATAAGCCATTCTGTGCAGCTCTTTCAGGTCCAAATACAGGCAGTAGCCATCCAGTGCCATCTTGCGGATATAAGCACTCAAACTGTGGATCCCCATAGTCAGCATCTTTTTATAGATGCGATTCTTTTCTGTTTTGCTTAGTCGAAGAATGATCGTTTCATCTCGATTTTCTTTCACCGGACATCTCCTTCCCTATTTTGAGAAGTTTTGAACGGCTTTACAGGCGCTGCCTTATCGATTCTTTCCAGGGCAGACCGAACCGAAGGGCGGGGGAGGGCTTCCGCCTGTTCCGGCTCGGGGCGGTGGTCCTCCATATCCAGCTGCGCGTTCAGCTCCGCCAGCCGCGCAGATTTCTGCGCCAGTTCTTCCTCCTGCGGAAAGGGCTTTTCGACCTCTGCTTGCGCTGCCTGCTGCTGCTCTTTCAGGTTGTCCAGCTCGTTCTCGGCGTGGGCGATGCGGTCTGCAAAGGCGTTCAGGGCATTGTCCAGCCGGGTGATGCTGCCGTGGGGATCGGTGCCCAGCGATACCGGGTAGGGCAGTCGGCCTTTTAATACCGCCTGGTACTCGCTGCGGAAGGGCTCGAACCGAAGGGAGAGCGCAAATCCCCGGTAGCTGCCCACCAACTGTTCCTCGGTGTTCGACAGTTCCGTGCAGGCCAGAAGCAGCCGTTCACCAGCCGACTTTTTCTCGTCGTAGGTCATGCCCTTGAGGGTCATGCCGCAGAATGTCTCTTGGCCCTGCGGATGTGCCGCAGCAATCTCAGCATCCGATTTCAAGGCGGCAATGTGGGCGTTCATCTCCTGAATCTCTGCCGGGAATTTGGTCAGCAGCTTGTCTTGCAGCCGGAATTTCTGGCTCTGGTGGTCGGCTTTCAGCACCCGGAGTTTTGCCACCTGCACGTCCAGGTCCATCTTTTCTTTGATGAGCGGATTGCCAGCACACAGCGCCTTGATCTCCGCATAGGAGAGAGCCTGCTCGTCCACATCCTCACAGGAGCGCACCGGGCTTTTGCTGGTCATGATCTGGGAGATAAACCTTTGCTTGTTCTCCAAAGTTTGCCAGAGGTAGGCGTCAAATGTCCCTTCGGTGACGTAATTGAATACCTTGACCTCTTTATTCCTATTGCCCTGCCGGATGATGCGTCCATTGCGCTGGGTCATGTCGCTGGGCTTCCATCCCACATCCAAGTGATGCACCGCCACCAGCCGATCCTGCACGTTGGTTCCCGCCCCCATCTTTTGGGTGCTGCCCAGCAGGATGCGCACATCCCCGGAGCGCACCTTGGAGAAAAGCGCCGCCTTTTTCGCCTCGGTGTCAGCGTTGTGGATGAACTCAATTTCGTTTTCCGGCACCCCGGCGGCCAGCAGTTTTGCCTTGATGTTCTCGTACACGTTGAAGCTGCCGTCGTTTTTTGGGGTGGAGAGGTCGCAGAATAAAAGCTGAGTCAGCTTCTGGTCTTTGCCCTCCTCCCAGATCTGCAACACATTCCGCACACAGGCGTTCAGCTTGCTGCTCGGGTCGTCCGGCAGCATGGGATTCATCAGGCGCACATCCAGCCCGATCTTCCGGCCGTCGTTTGTGATGCACAACATATTGTCCTCGGATGCATCCACGATGCCGGAATGCACCCTGGCGGCACGCTCGCTCAGGCTCTGCACCATCTCTTTTTGGAGTTCGGAGGGCTTTGCCACCACGGTCTCAAACTTTGCTTCGGGCACCGGAAGATGGAGCTGATCGCTGGTCTTGATGTCGGCTATCTCCTTGAACATATTCATGAGTTCCGGCAGATTGAAAAACTTGGCGAAGCGGGTCCTTGCCCGGTAGCCGGTGCCCTCCGGCGCAAGCTCGATTGCAGTGGTGGTTTCGCCAAAAGTGGATGCCCAGCAGTCGAAGTGGGTCAGCTGCTTTTGCTGCAAGGTGCTGTACTGGAGGTAGCGCATGACCGTGTATAACTCGGTCATGGAATTGCTGACGGGGGTGCCGGTGGCAAACACCACGCCGCGCCCGCCGGTCAGCTCATCCATATACCGGCACTTGCCGAACATATCGCTGGATTTCTGCGCCTCACTGGTGGAAAGCCCCGCCACGTTCCTCATCTTTGTGTACAAAAAGAGGTTCTTAAAATTGTGGCTTTCGTCCACAAACAGCCGGTCTATCCCCAGCTGCTCAAAGGTGATCACATCGTCCTTGCGGTCGGCGGCCCGGAGCTTTTCCAGCTTGGCCTCCAGGTTTTTGCGGGTTTTTTCCATCTGTTTTACGGTAAAGCGCTCCCCGTTGGAGTATTTCAGCTCTGCAATGGCGTTCTGGACCTCATGGATTTGCTCCTGGATCATGCGCTCCTGCCGCTCAAAGGAAAGAGGGATGCGCTCAAACTGGCTGTGACCGATAATGACGGCATCGTAGTCCCCGGTGGCGATGCGGGCACAGAATTTTTTGCGGTTGGCGGTCTCAAAATCCTTCTTCCGGGCTACCAGCAGCTTGGCGTTGGGGTATAGGTGCAGAAACTCGCTGGCCCACTGTTCGGTCAGGTGGTTGGGCACCACGAACAGACTTTTCTGGCACAGCCCCAGCCGTTTTGCTTCCATTGCAGAGGCCGCCATTTCAAAGGTCTTGCCCGCCCCCACCTCGTGCGCCAGCAGCGTGTTGCCGCCATACAGCACATGCGCAATGGCGTTGCGCTGGTGCTCCCGGAGGGTGATCTCCGGGTTCATGCCCACAAAGTGGAGGTGTTCGCCGTTGTACTCTCGGGGCCGGGTGGAATTGAACAGCTCGTTATACTGCTTCACCAGCGCAATGCGCCGCTGAGGGTCTTGCCAGACCCAGTTGGCAAAAGCGTCCTTGATGGCCTGCTGTTTCTGCTGTGCTAAGGTGGTCTCCCGCTTGTTCAGCACCCGTTTTGGTTTGCCCTCGGCATCCTCGAGGGTGTCATAGATTCGGATGTCCTTCAGGTTGAGGGTCTCTTCCAGGATCTTGTAGGCGTTGGCCCGGCCGGTGCCGTAGGTCTCGCAGGAGGTGATGTCTCCCTTGCCCAGGGCGGTCTTGCCCTCGATGCGCCATTCCGCTGTGTGAGGGGAGAACTTGACGGCGATGGAGCGGCGCATATAGTAGGGCACCCGAAAGGTTTCCTCCATGAACTTCTGGACGATGTCGGGGGAAAGCCAGGTGGCCCCCAACCGCACATCGATCTCGGAGGCTTCCAGTTCTCTGGGCTGCGCCTTGGTCAGCGCATCCACATTGACCACAAACTCCGGGTTCGTTTCGGCGGCGAACTGCGCCATTCGCAGCTTTTCCCGGACATCGCCGGACAGGTACTCGTCTGCCATCTGCCAGCCGGCTTCCGGGTCAGTGGGGTCGGCGGCAGGGTCCTTGAAGATCACGCCGGAAAGTTCCGTGGTAATATGCCCGTATTCACCTGGGGTCCCCAGCAGCTGCGCCATATAGGGCAGGTCCACCTTGCCGTGTTCTCCGATGGACACCGCCAGTGCTTCGCTGGGGGTATCCACACGGATGATAGTGCGTTCCGGGCGGATGGTGCGTTTCGTGAACATTGCCGCCTTGCTCTTGAGCTGCCCCTGCTCGTCCAGATTTTCCAGAGAACAGAGCAGATAGTAGGAGGAATCCTGCTCAAACAGCCGCCCGTTTTTGCGGTCATTCAGCAGACCGTACTTTGCGGCAAAGGTGTCGTAGGCAGCGTTCAGTTTTGCCTGCGTTGCCTGGATGTCCTCATCCGGAAAGTCGTTCAGCTGCTGGTCGATCAGCTCGTGGACGATCTGCCGCAGCTCCACCATGCCCTTGACCCGCCCTTGGGCGGTGTCGGACAGCGCTACCTGGGTCATCACAGAATTTTCCCGGTAGTACACCTCGCCATCCACTACCGTGTAGGAGAAGTTCTTCACCCCAGGATCAGCGGGGAGAGTCCTGCGTTCTGCTTCTGCATCCGCAATATCCGGTGTTTCAATTTCAACTTCCGTGTACTGCCCCTCGATATGCTGCACCGCTTGTGCAAGCTGGTCTGCCAGCATTGCCCCCTCGATAGGCACGACCGTCAGTTCCTCTCGTCCGTACTGGGTATTTTCAGCGGTCAGATTGCCCAGCACCATCTCCGGGTGATCCACAAAATACTGGTTGACGGAAAAGCCATCTTCCGTCCGGCCAAGCTGCACCCATGCAGGTTCGATATCGGCCGGACGGTCCCGCTTCTGCAAAAAGATAATATCGCTGACAACATCCGTGCCAGCATTGGCACGGAAAGCGTTGTTGGGTAAACGGATAGCACCCAACAGATCGGCACGCTCTGCCATGTGCTTGCGGGCGGTGCTGTCCTTGCTGTCCAGGGTGTAGCGGCTGGTGACAAAAGCCACGATGCCGCCCGGCCGCACCTGGCCGATGGCTTTTGCAAAGAAATAGTTGTGGATGGAAAATCCCAGCTTGTTGTACGCCTTGTCGTTGACCTTGTAGTTTCCAAAGGGCACATTGCCCACGGCCAGGTCGTAAAAATCCCTGCGGTCGGTGGTCTCAAAGCCAGCAACCGTAATGTCGGCCTGCGGGTACAGTTTTTGTGCGATGCGCCCGGTGATACTGTCCAGCTCCACACCATACAGGCGGCTGGACCGCATCCCCTCCGGCAGCATCCCGAAGAAGTTGCCCACTCCCATGGACGGTTCCAGAATGTTGCCAGACTTAAAGCCCATGCGCTCCACGGCATTATAGATAGAGCGAATGACGATGGGGCTGGTGTAATGGGCATTCAGGGTGCTGGCACGGGCAGCGGCATATTCATCCTCTGAAAGCAGTCCTTTCAGCTCGGCGTACTCCGTGGCCCAGCTGTCCTTGTCCGGGTCAAAGACATCCGGCAGACCGCCCCAGCCGACATATTGTGACAGCACCTGCTGTTCTTCGGCAGTGGCGGCACGGTGTTCCTGTTCCAGCCGGATCAGGGTGCGGATGGCCTCCACGTTCCGGGCGTATTTCTGCTTGGGGCCGCCCTCACCCAGATGGTCGTCTGTGATACGGAAATTCCCGGCAGGTTCAGGGAGACTCTCCGTGTTCAGGGCTTCATCCAAGGCAGCGGCATCCGGGAAGGTCTGTACCTTTCCATCGATCACAACAGAGACGGGCAGCTCGTCCAGTTCTTCATCCGACAGTTCCGGCTCGTCCGGCTCCTCCTGCCGCAGTGCATCCTCGAACTGCTGTTTGTTGATGACCTCATTGTCCCAAGAATGACCGTGCGCACTGGTGTCGATGCGCACATCGGTTTTACCAACATAGCCGATAGTGCCCTCGATCGTTCTGGTAGACAGGTCTACCACAACTTCGTCCCCAACCTTATAGATGGTTGCTTCCTGCGCTGCTGTACGCTGTTCTTTTTCCTCATCGGTCAGGTATCGCCCGGACTGGATCATCAGGTCGATATACTGTTCGATCGCAGCCCATTTCAGCTTGAACGGCTCCCGGGCACTATGCAGAGAAAATTCCATCCCGGAACTGTTGTAGGTGATAAAACCGCTCCGGCCATCCAGATAGGAGTGGCTGTGCCCACCGATGCCGTATTCCTTTGCCAGTGCCCTGGTGCGCTGCTTCCGGTCTGGCAGCTTCTCGTAGAGCTGAAGAATTCGCTGTTTGCTGCTAGCATACCCGGAGCCGTGGCTGCGCAGTTCGTTTTCAATTTCCGCCCGCGACAAAACAAAAGCGGAGGGCGTTTTTTCGCTCTCCGCTTGGTCTATATTCTCGATCTGCTGGGCTTCGGTGGGGATGTTCGCATCCAGAAAACTTAGCTGTAGATCAGTTCCGTCAGGATCATTTCTTCCACCTGTGCTTTCAGACTGTTCATGTGCTGCACCCAGCCCATCTGCTGGCTCTCCTTGTCCGGGGCGGGGTTCTGTTTCAACAGGGAGTTTATCAGCTGCTGCATCCGGCTCTGGGCTGTCTGCTCCAACTCCAACAGATGTGGGTACAGGCTCCCGTTCAGCAGCATCGTGTGGTACAGTACCGGGTGATGCTCCATCAGATAGGCCCGGCGCATCCTGCCGTACTTGCCCAGCGGTTTTGACGGCTGGTGCAGGGTCAGGTTCGGGAGCTGATAGTCCCCGATGGTTGAGTAGCTTGTGCTCCTGGTGTTCATAGTGGCTCCTTTCAAGATTCTGGCGGCGGGTGTGGGTCTTGACGGTGCGCTCGATCTGCCGCAGCACCTCCCGGCTCATGTCGCTGACCGCCGCACCCAGCGCAAAGACGGCATCCGGGGTGGAGAAGTCGCAGACAGCGTGGAAATCCGCCTGGTCAAACCAGCCTGTGGGCTGGCAGCCGCAGCGTTCCAGCAGCGTATAGGTGATGCTGATGGCGGCGGCGGACTTGAACTGCATCTCCACTCCGGTTTCATCATACTCCATCAGCAGCGAACCGTCCAGGATGGCACGGATGTCCTGCCCGTTGTTGTCCCAGTAGCTGTCCACCAACCGGCCGGAAAGGCTGGCCAGCAGCTGGGGAAAGGCGCTTTCGGGCAGGTCATACTGTCGGGCAAGCATCTCGGTCACAGCGGGGAGCAGCGGCTCGGTCACCTGCCACAGTTCCGGCTCACGGGAGTTGCGCCGCACCCCGGTGTCCGATACATCAAAGACATAGCGCAGCCGGGGGAAGCCGCTGCTTTCGTCCAGCAGGGCGATGCCCTTGGCCCCCCGGCGCACATAGCGGTTCATCCGGTCGTTCCAGATGTCATAGGCGGCGCAGGCGGTGGCATCCGGCCGCTGGGCGTAGATCATCAGCTGGTCCGAAAAGGGGTACTTGTACAGCCGGGATGCGGTGGTCAAAAACTCAGTCCAGGCTTCCCAGTGCCGGGTCAGTCCGCTGGCCGTGCGCTGGGCCAGGGCGTAATATTCTTCGGTTTTGCTTGGCAAGGGCGGGCCTCCTTAGATAAAGTCCGGGTACAGTTCCAGTGCCTCAAACTCCGCATCGGTCATCCCGGCCAGCTTGTCCAGGGTGCTGTCGGTCAAGTCCCGCAGCTCCATCTCCGACAGAGTAAGGTAGGTGCGCATCTCGGTCAGGCTCTCCATCAGCCGCTCCCGGCTGCCGGTGTTGTAAAGGGCCATCAGTTTCAGTTCTTCGTATTCAAAGTTCAGGCTCATTTTTTGTTTTCCTCCCTTGTGTGGGTGTGGGTTTTGCTGTCGTATTCGCCAGCCCCGCCAGCTTTTCCAGTGTCGAAGGGGCTTGGTCCAGCCCCAGTTCTTCGGCATCGGCGGCTCTGTCCATGACGAGATCATAATCTTGTAACAGCCGCCGCCCCTTTTCCATGTGGTGTGCTTCCAGGATCTGTTCACGGGCTTCCTGAATGGTCAGCTCCGGCGCATCCAGCTGACCGCCGTCCATTGCAGAAAAATCACTGTGGTAGAGGGTGTAGTCCCAGCCATCCTCACAGGACTGGAGGGCGATATACCCTTTGCCGCCCAGCGCCCATGCGCCCTGTTCGTCCTGTGTTTGAATTTCTGGATAGAAGTCTGCATGGTTTTTTTCCATGACCTCTGCAAACTGGCAGATGTGATACACATTGCCCAGGCCGCCCAGATCAAAGTGGTATTCGTCCAGGTGCTCCACCCGTGCCGTATAGCTGCGGCCATCCGGGTGATCTACCTGGATCACGCCGCCATCCGGGATGCGGTGGAGGTCGTCGTAGTGGCTATTGATAGGCCGAACATCGGGCGGAATGGTTTCCGGTTCCCAGATGCGCCGCCTGCGGACGCCGGAAGCCGGAATGTTCTCAAGCACAGCTGGGCTTTCTTCCTGGATAACCTTGCGGGGATCATCGGACAGTGCAAAGAGATACCAGTTCCGGGCGGCGGGGATCGCATTTCGTCCATCCGGCGGCAGGTTCTTTTCGGAGATCTGACCGCTTTCCAGAGGTTCTCCTGTCACCTTGTTGTAGGTGGCAAAGCCGACCCCTGCGCTGTTTTCTTGCAAATGCAGATACGTTTCACCGTTCAGCAGATAGACCGCTTCATTTTTTTGCTCCATCAGCAGCTCTCCTCAAATTCCAGAGTAAACTTGCTGCGGCCATCGCACTTGGTAGACAGCAGCACCGTGGCATTGCAGGTCTTGCCCTTGGCACTGCGGCAGTCTTTCAGCCGCACCCGGCCATTCCGCAGCAGCTTGTCCGTCGCATAAGAATCCAGCCGCTTGCCCAGACGTTTGAAGAATGCGTTGTCCTTCCACAGCACAAAACGGCACTCGTGGTTCTCACAGAACCAGCCCTTTTCCCGCTCGACCACATTCGCACCACAGTTTGGGCAGACACCCATCACTTTGTTTTTCATAAGCGCACTCGCTCCTTTCACGGCCTCGGTGGAGTTTACCAGCGAGGAAATCATATCTTTGACTTCGGTCATAAATTCTTCCGACTCCATCAAACTGCAAGCGGCTGACCGGATAGGCATGAAAAAAGCCGGGAAGCGTTGATGCCAACCATCCAAAGCTCTTTCAGGATGCCGAACTGCTTCTTGGTGGATGGAGACACAAGATCCTGCCACTTCTGCGGCAGGATGGGCAGGTCGGCAATGCTCCACTTGACGAACTTTTCGTCGTAATGCCCGATGCGCCAGCTGACAAGATAGCCGTTGCTTTCCAGATGACTGTCTTTTCGATTGCTCGCACCAAGGACTTTTCTGTTATAACAAGTTGATAGGACAATGAGCATCCCTCCTAAAGTTCAAAATCTATGTAATCGCAACAAATGCCAGTTGACTTTTGGAAAGGTTGAACATATACTATATACAGTGATCGTGCTGTGGATACTTGCGAGGCCCACAGCCTAGAAGGAGGTTCCTAGCAATAGGAGCCTCCTTTCTTTATGGAGTGCTTTATGAGGACGGAAAAATGCCGAAGCCGTTTTTGACGTATGAACAGCAGCTTGTCAAGCTGCGAGATGAAAAACACATTGTAATTGCAGACGAAGCTGGAACTCTTTGTAAACTGCAACAGGTTGGCTATTATTCGCTTGTCAGTTCGACTTGCAGAGCAAGGTGAGCAAAAATTTCGCTCATGTGAATGAAAAACAGTTGGGTCAGTTCCTTGCAGTTATGACCAAGTTCCGGAATGTTTGTGCGCACAATGAACGGCTTTTTTCTTATCGCTCCAAGGATGAGATTCCTGATATGGAACTTCATGCTAAACTCGGCATTCCAAAAGGACGTGGTCTATATCAATGTGGTAAAAACGACTTGTTCGCTGTTGTGATCGCTTTCCGATACCTTTTGCCGAAGCAGGAATTTCTGGTGTTTAAGCGGGCATTGACCACACAGATTGACAACTTTCTGAAATCCACCACGCATATTTCAGAAGAAGAACTGCTCTATGCAATGGGTTTCCCTGCAAATTGGAAGAAAATCAGCCTTTATCGAATTTAACTATGTACGGCGGCAAACGCCGCCTGGAAGGTCAGAAGTCCTCCCGGTCCTCCGTCTCCTCCTCCAAAGGGATCTCAAAATCGCCCTTGTCCTCGGTGTAATCCGCATCGGGGTCAAGGGCTTCTTTTTCGGCCTGCTGCCGGGCTTTCTGCTGGGTGTAGAGGTAAAAGCCGCCGCAGGCCAGGCCGATCACAGCCAGAATGCCCAGAAAGGCAGCGGCGAACGTCGGGAGCGGGTTCTCCTTCGGTTTGTCCGCTTTGGCGGCTTCCTCAGCGGCCTTGCGGGCTTCTTCCTCGGCTTTCAGCCGGTCCCGCTCGGCCTGGGCGGTAGCTTCTTTTTCGGCGTTGTAGGCGCTGGCCTGTTCTTCCTCCATCAGGGCCAGCAGGTCGGCTTCATCCACCAGGTTCATGAAATGCACGGTCTGCGCCCCTTTGCTGTTCCGGTCGATCACCAGGTAAAAGGTTGCCCCCGACTTGCTGACAAGGGTGATGAACTGCTGGCCGCTGCCGTCCGAATAGCGGGTGTGGTAGTCGTCCACCAGGGTCAGGTTACCCTCCGGGGTCAGAGGGCCGGTTTCTTCCTCCAAAACCATCACCGGGAGTTCGGTTTCCTCGGGCTGGGGGATATTCTCGCCCCCATAAGCAAAGGCGGGGAACGCCATGCCGATGCACAGCACGGATGATACCAACAGTGCGCCAAATCTCTTAAACTTCATCTGCATCCTCCATCTTAAATGTGGCCCCCACAGTGGCCAGTGCAGCCGGGGAGGGGGTGGAGTTTGCCGACTGCCGCAGCAGAGCGGCCAGCTGCTCCGGGGTGAGGTTGGCGCTGCGCACCATCTCGCTGACCTCCACCTTTTCGGCCTCTGCGATGCGGCGTTCCAGCAGCTCGATGCGGTTGTTCAGCTGGATGCGCCGGTCCTTGGCTTTGGCCAGGTCGGTCCGCAGCTTCTCGAGTTTTTCGCTCATGAGATCCTCCGTTTCATTTAGAAAGCCGTCCAAACCCGGCCAGATGCTTCTGCCAGTAGGACGAGTGGATGTTTGCGTACTTGATGGGGTCTCCGGCGCTGACCATCATGCCATTGCCAAGGTATATTCCCACATGGCTTTTCCCGGGGGTATCATAGGTCCCCTCAAAGAAAACCAGGTCACCGGGCTTCGCTTCCGCTTCGCGGATATGCTGGCTTTTTTGCCATAGCCCTTCGGCGGTGGTGCGTCCCACGTTGTAGCCGTTCTGGTTGTAGACCCAGCAGACATAGCCGGAACAATCGAACCCGGTCTTCGGTGTGGAGCCGCCCCAGACATAGGGGGTGCCCACATACTTTTGGGCTTCCTTGTAGATGGCGGCAAATTCGCTGTCGGTCAGGGCTTCTGCCGGCACCTGGTAGTCGATGCCCGCTTCCCCGGAGCTATCCGAACCACCCGGCGGCAACCCGCCATTGAACAGGTAGGGCCTGCCGCCCAAGGTGTCCTGAAAGATCTTGTACCGCTTCCATTGGTCCTCGTTCAGCTCGCCCCGGATGACCGTTTCCAGCCCCTTGTTTTCCAGCTTTGTGTGGAAGATGCGGTACTCGTAGGGGATCTGCACCGGGTAGGGGATCAGAGTGATGGGGTCCACCATCCAGACGGTCTTGTACCGGATCTGCAGCTCCACCCATGTGGTCCGCTTGTACTGCTTTTTGAAAATCTCCTGCAACTTTGCCTGTACTTCCGACCGGGTATAATCGTCATACAGGGTGGTCAAAAAAGAGGTCAGCTGCCAGGGGTCGTGCTGGATGGGGTCCAGATGGTACTGGTATTCGTGGTATCCGGGGTTGTCCAGGGGCGTGCGGGCGATCTTCTGCTGCAATTTCCGTTCCAGCTCTTTGTAGTCCTGCTCTGCGCCCCGGATGTCCTCGTCCTCAGCGGTGTAGAATACCTGCCCGGATACCTGGGTCCCGCCGGAAAAAAGCACCCCGCAGGAGGAAAAGCCGGATAACAGCAAAAGCAGCAATACCGCCAGCACCCCCAGAGCTACAAACAGGTGGGCGTTGCTTTTTATCAGGGCGGTACTCCCTTGCGCAGCGCTGGCCGTTAGAGTTTTGACCTTCTCCGCCACTCCGGCGGACTGCACAGCCCTGGCCGTCTGTTTCCCGGCTTGGGCGGCTCGTGCCCGGTGCTGGTTCCTCCTGCGCTGTTTTGTCCGGGAGAGGGGATGGGAGCCGGTGTCATGCTGCGGTGGTTCTGCCCCTGCGTTCCTTTCGGGACGTTGCACGGGCTTTTGCAGTTTCTTCTGCTTTTTCAGCTTTTGCGCATAGCGGCTTTTGCCAAGAGCGGGGAGACGCTCGGCCGTTTTGCTCCCTTCGTTCAGCGCCTGTACCCCGACATTGTCCTCCTCGTACCGGTCCGCTTCTTGATGGACGGCAGCCTGGGCCAGGGCGGCGGCGTACATCTCCCGCTTCTGCGCCTTGCTCAGATGCTGCGATTCCTCCACGGTCAGGTCGGCTTTGCCGAACCGCAGATGCTGCGCTTCTTCAGCGGCTTTGTCTGCGTCCAGTTTCAGCTTTTTCTTTTTGGGGACCGCCTGTTCTGCCATGGACTTTTTCGGCGGGGAACGGGTCTTGCTGCGGGGCGTTTCCTCTTTGAATTTCAGCTTCGGGTCACTCATTTCTGCCCGCCTTCCGATACTTCACCCAGCTTCGTGGTCATGATGCGGTAGAGTTCCAGCTCCTGGGGGAAGCGGTCCACAAAGGGCAGAATCACATTCCCAAAAAACAAAAGCCCCTCGCCCTCGCCGGAGTGGGTGACGTAGGAGAGCTGGTGGGGTGAGATGTTCAGCTGCTTTGCAAGGATCTGCCGGTCTCCGGCGGCCTGGTTCAGCATATACACGAAGTCGGAGTTCTCAAAGATGTTCTCCACCTCCCGGGAGGAAAGCAGGTCTTTCACGTTCTGGGTCAGTCCTGTGGGGATACCGCCCCACTTGCGGAACCGCTTCCAGATCTCCACCGAGTAAGCGGCGGTCTGCTCCTCCTTCAGAAGCAGGTGGAATTCGTCCACATAATACCGGGTGGAACGGCCTGCACTGCGGTTGGCCGTTACCCGGCCCCAGACCTGGTCCTGCACCACCAGCATCCCGATCTTTTTCATCTGCTTGCCCAGCTCCTTGATGTCGTAGCAGACGATGCGGTTGTTCACATCCACGTTGGTGCGGTGGTTGAACAGGTTCAGACTGCCCTTGACGTAGATCTCCAGGGCGGTGGCAACGTGATGGGCCTCTTTTTCCTCCTGCTGGAGCAGGGCCTCGTATAAGTCCTCCAGCAGGGGCATATTTTCCGGGCGGGGGTCTGCAAAATAGCGGCGGTAGATCAGATGCACACAGCGGTCGATGACCGTCTTTTCTACGGGCAGCAAGCCCTCCTTGCCGCCCACCACCAGCTCACACAGAGAGAGGATGAAGTCGGCTTTCAGAGCCAGGGGATTCTCTTCCTCGCTGTAATTGCTGTTGATGTCCATCGGGTTTATGAACTGGGTGCTGTTGGGGCTGATCTTGATGACCTGGCCTTTCAGCCGCTGCACCAGCGGCGCATACTCGGCCTCAGGGTCGCAGATGATGATATCATCCTCTGTTACAAGAAAGGCGTTGGTGATCTCCCGTTTTGCGCTGAAAGATTTGCCGGAACCAGGGGTGCCGAGGATCAGCCCGTTGGGGTTTTTCAGTTTCTTCCGGTCCACCATGATCAGGTTTTGGGAGAGGGAATTCAGACCATAGTACAGGCTTTCTTTTCCGGACTGGTACAGCTCCTGGGTGGTAAAGGGGATAAAGATCGCCGTGCTGCTGGTGGTCAGACCACGCTGGATCTCGATCTGGTTGTCTGCCAGCGGCAGGCTGGACATCAGACCCTGTTCCTGCGGGTAGTCCAGCCGGCAGAGGCTGCAGTTGTGCTTCTGCGCAATGGAGCTGGCCTGGAACACATTGTTCTCCAGCTCCTGCTCGGTGCGTCCGGTGTTCAGTACCAGAAAGGTGACAAGGAACATCCGCTCGTTCTGGCTCTGCAACTCCTTCAAAAGGGCCTTTGCGTCCCGGCCATAGGTGGCAAGGTCTGAGGGGAGGATGTCCATGTCGTACCCGGCCCGGATGGCCTTTTTCTGTTCCTCGATCTTGCTGCGGTCCAGTTCCGTGATCGTGCGCTTGACCGTTTTAATAGCGCGGTTCTGATCTACGCTCTGGATGTGCATGGTGACGATCTGGCTGGAATCCATGTCCAGAAGATCCTTCAGCAGCTGGTCGCTCAGGTCGGATGCCGTGATGGACAAAAAGCTGACCGCACCAAAGATGCCCCCCATCTGAAAGGTGCGGCTGGTTTTGAAGGCAAAGGCCGTGGGCGCAATGGCATCCTTTACGGTCAGGCCGCTGGGGGCAAGGTCTTTCCAGTCAAAGCAGAACCGGCTGGGGCCGTCCATGTGGAACATATCGTGCATCAGCTTGAGCCGCTGTGCGCCATTCAGGGGCTGTGCCAGCACACCCAGCCGGTGGAAGTTGTTGAGTAGGTCGTTCTGGATATGCTCCAGCCGGGGCTTTACCTGGCGCATACTGTCCCCGTGGATGCCAAAGGTGAGGAATTTGGTCTTGGTCAAACCATTGTTGCCCTTAGCCAGCTGCTGGCGCAGCATCTGACTGTACTCGGCCCGGACATCGTCAAAGCCGTCCCGCTGAAAGGGGATGCAGATGCTCCGCTCAAAGCTTTCGGTGTCGGTGGACAGATCCATGAAGGACAGCTCAAAGCGGATGCTGCTGTCAAAGAAATTCAAAAAGCTGCACCATTCCTCAAAGATAGCGGTCTTGTCCTCCTGCTGGGCCAGCTGATAGTTGATGTCCTGAAACTGGATGGTGCGGGTGTAGTACCCGGAGCGGACCCGGCAGGTGCCGTCCTCAAACATCCGCTGGAACGGGATGGACTGCTGCGCCGTGCGGGGGACAGGGGGACGGGGCTTGTTTTTTCGGTCTCTTTTATCTCTCTTTTTCCAAAACGGGATCAAGGGTCACGCCTCCTTTCATGAGCAGCGCATAGGCGTTGTTGGTCCGGTAGGGCCGGATCTTCGGGCGAAAAAACTGCGCCCGGAAATAGTGGGCCAGCAGCTTTTCCAGCGGTTGGCCGTTTTGCTCGTATAAGGCCAGGAAGAACAGCGGCAGCATCACCGCCATCATGCCCAGGGTGGCGGCGGTGTTGCCGCCATAAAACCGGAGCAAATAAAAAAGCGGCACTCCGATGAGCACCGCTGCGCCAAAGCAGACAAGCTGCCGTTTGGTCAGGTTGAAGAATACTTTGGACTTGACCCGGGTCAGGTCCCGGGGGACCGAGATATAGGCGGCCAAAGGATCGCCCTCCTTTCAATGTGCGTTCAGGATGCTGCGGGCCACGGCACTGGTCTTGAACAGGGTAAAGCACAGCAGCACCGTGTACCCCACGATGCTCCAGATGGAGCCGATGGCATCCCCGGAGATCGCTACGTTCTGGATCAGCACCGCATAGATGGCTACACAGATCAGGATCAGAAACCCCTGGAGCCCCAGGGCCAGCAGGCTGCGCAGATAGTTCTGGCCGATCTGGCTTTGCTCCCGGCTGCCAAAGGTGGACATGGGCACCGGCGCCAGACTGACGGCCATATAGATCTCCACCATTCTGCCGTATACGATGACGAAGATCACGATGGACAGGATGCGCATGGTGATGCCGATGAAGAAGCTCTGCAAAAACAGGCCGAACAGCGGTCCGACCTCCATGTTCATCATACTGGCTTCCAGCATCGAGAGACCCACGTCGTTTACATGGGTGTTGCCTGCAATGATGCCGCTGGACTCTGCAACAATGTGCTGTGCCAGGTCGAACACGGCCATTACGATGTCAAAGGTGTTGCTGACCAGCCAGACCGATGCAGCAGTCTTGAAGATCCAGCGCATGATCAGGGCAGGCTCAAACTGCGCCAGATTGTTGTGCTCGGTGATCATCTGCACCAGTTCATAGCAGGCCACCAGGGTCAAAAACACCCCGGCAATGGGCAGGATGACGTTGTTGGACAGCGCCTCGATCATTGCAAAGACCCGAGGCTCAAAACTGGAGGGCCGGGTCCCGACCTGCTGGGCGATGTCCCCGACCTGCTGATTGACGGCGTCGAACAGGCCGGAGAGGTTGTTCATGATCCCAGCGGTCAGGATGCCCTTGATCCACTCTGCGATCGCTTTGAGTACGGTTTCCAAAGGGTGACACCTCCCCTCAGAAGAAATGGTTGAGCAGGGTTTTCAGCAGGTTGAGTACAAAAATGATGTGGGTGAGAAGTTCCATGGTTTGACCTTCCTTTCTATTACAATATATTTGGAACCGGATATGGCAGCCAGCCATATTCCATTCCAACTCGTACCTAAGCTACAATAAGAGAGTAATCGGCTAACGCTTCCTTTCTTGGACTTCTACGTCCGTTTCTAAGACAGTTCGCCATCTCTCTTGTTGTAGCATTCGTTTTAAGCAGGTTGAGCCACCCGCTAAGCGGAGCGTTCGTGTCACCCAATAGATTGAATCGGCAACGAGTAAAAGATGGATTCCGGTTGCAAATACAAAATAATGGAGGAAAGATTATGAACGCAGTAGGCATTGACGTATCCAAAGGGAAAAGCATGGTTTGTGTCATGCGCCCCTTCGGAGAAGTGGTACTCGAACCTTTTGAAGTTTTACATACCGCTCAGAACCTGCGCGCTCTGGCGGAGAAGCTCAAAGCTCTGGACGGAGAGACCCGCGTTGTTTTGGAAGCCACCGGGAATTACCACAAACCAGTTGCTTTCGTTTTACACGATACAGGCTTATTTGTTTCCGTAGTCAATCCCGTTCTGATTCATGACTACGACAACAACAGTTTAAGGCGTGTCAAGACAGATAGAAAAGACGCTGCTAAAATCGCCAACTATACGCTTGACAAGTGGACACGGCTGCGGCAGTATCTTCCAGAAGATGATACCCGGCTGGCTTTGAAGAATTGTTATCGCCAGTACCAGCAGGCCGTAGCGATTCGTACTATGCTGAAGAATAATCTGATTTCATCTCTTGACCTAACCTTTCCAGATGTCAATAAGTTGTTTTCAAGCCCCGCAAAGAGCAATGGGTGCGAAAAATGGGTCGATTTTGTCGGAGAATTCTGGCACGCTGAGTGTGTTTCGAATCTTTCTGCGGATACTTTTGCCCAGAAATATCTAAAGTGGTGTCAGAAGCACAGATACAATTTCACTCGCTCAAAATCGGACGAGATCTATGCCTGTGCCGTTAATTCCGCTTCTCTTCCGAAATCACACACCTCAAAACTCCTTATTCAGCAACAGGTCGCTCAATTGAAAGCTGTTTCTCAGTCCGTGGCTGCATTTCAGCAGGAGATGCTTCGCCTTTCTCAGCAGCTTCCTGAATTTGATACCGTGATGGAACTGTACGGCGTTGGTCCCTCTCTCGGTCCTCAGCTGATGGCAGAGATTGGAGATGTTCGCCGCTTTTCCTCCAAGAAATCTCTCATAGCTTTTGCGGGAATTGAACCGCAGCCGAACGACTCCGGCAAAGTTGTAGGGAATGACAAGGGAATCAGCAAAGTTGGTTCTGCCGTCTTGCGCAGGACGCTTTTTCTGATCATGTCTGTTATTTTACAGACACAGCCACAGGATGAACCTGTTTACAACTTCATGAACAAAAAGCGTTCTGAAGGAAAGCCCTACAAAGTCTACATGATGGCTTCGGCCAACAAGTTCTTGCGAATCTACTATGCTAGAGTGAAAGCCGTAATGGACTCCGAACGCTCACAGTAAGCATGGATATTTGTTTTTGGATGTTATTTCCTCTTGAACCTGAGCTAAATCCGAAGAACCACATAGCTGGCGCAGCGAACCCTTGACAAACCGAAGCATTCAAATGCTATCCTGATTTTGCGAGGCCTGGCTGGGCTTGCTTTGCTATTCCCTCCGTCGCCCTCGCTGTGTTTTGACCAGCATTTGAATGCTGGTTGTCATGGGCAGCGGATGGCTGGCGGATTTTTTATTTTAGGGCTTGACTTTTATTAGCAGGTCTTTGAAGAGGGGGAGCAAAATAAACGCCCCCCATGACAAGAGCAGCGCTTTGCTAAGGGGAGCGGTATGGAATGAAGGACCTCATTTTCATCTATCATTTTTTGCAATTTTGATTGATGAATGATAGATGAAATGATATGATTAAAGAAAGAATACAGGGAGGATGAATCTATGCAAAACAAGAAAGAAACCCGGTGGGCAAAAATTGAATCCTTTCTGCGGAAAAATTCCTATATTCAAAATGCAGATGTCCAACAGCTATTGGATGTTTCCCCCGCAACCGCAAGCCGGCTTCTTGCCGCATTGACGAAAGAGGGAAAACTGATGCAAATCCGAAATGGACGCTATTGGACTTATAAACTGCCTGATTATCGCAAGTCAAGAAATTAGTGCAACATTCAAACGGCATATTTGCGATATGCAATGCAACGCTGCTGCTATTGCGTTAAAAAGTTGAATTGATATAAATATGTAAGGGCGGCAAACGCCGCCCTTAGTCTTTAGCCGAACAGGCCGCTCAGCAGGGGGATCAGGGTGACGCCCACCAGTGCAACGCCGCCGCCTACCATGAGCTGCTTCATACCCTGGCTTTTTACTGATGTGCGATAAAGAAGTAATAGAAGTGTAAAAAATTTTGCCGTTCCTATCCGGCACTTGCGCATTGTGTCGGATAGGTCGGGCGGTTATTCGGGCAAGTCCACCTTGCCAACAAAAGAATAATAAATCTCAATGTCCTGTCTGCGGGTCTTGTTCTCGTCATAGCTGCACTCATGCACAACGATTTTCTCTACAAACTCCCGCAGCAGAGTAGGGGTAAGTTCTTCAAAGCTGGTATGCCGCCGGACAACATTCATAAACTTTTCTGCGTTCACGGTGGCTTCCTGTGCTTTGGAAAGCTCCGCTTGAATAGCAGCGGCTCTTTCTTTCAGCTCCCGTTGCTCTGCTTCATAGTCTGCCGACAGCTCTGTGAAACGCTCGTCTGATATGCGCCCGGTCACGCTGTCCTCATACAGCCGCTTGAAGATAGCGGATAACTCGGCTATGCGTTTCTCGGAGGCTTCCAGTTCCTTTTTCTTGGCGGCGTTCCTGCGTTTGCCCCCGTCCTCGTTCTGCTCGATCAAGAGTTTCATAAACCGGGCTTCATGCTTTGCCGCATAGCTGGTCACTTTCCGCAGATTGGAGAGTACACCAGCGGTCAAGAGGTCGGTGCGGATAAAGTGCGCCGTACAGTCATGGGTGCGTTTCTTGTAGTTGCCGCAGATATAACAGTCCTGCTTGCGCTTGTCCGTCTGGTATCGCTGCTGATACATGACGCTGCCGCAGTCCGCACAGAACAGTATGCCGGAGAACAAGCCCACTTCATCATAGCGGTTGGGGCGTTTGCGCTGCTTGCGAAGCTCCTGCACCCGTTCCCATGTCTGGGTGTCTATGATAGGCTCGTGGTGGTTCTCGAAAATCACTTGCTTTTCCGGGGGATTTTCTACACTGTGCTTGACTTTGTAAGAAAGTTTTTCTGTCTTGAAATTTACCAGACAGCCTGTGTATTCCCGGTTTTCAAGGATATGCACTACGGTATTGGTCGCCCACTTGCACTCATAGCCGGGGTGGTAGCGGCGGGTGCTGCCCGTCCTGCGGTATTCAAGCGTTCCCGGCGTGGGGATTTGCTGCTCTGTGAGCATACGGGCTATCTTGGTCGGACCATTCCCGGCAAGACAGAGGTTGTATATCTGCTTGACTACGGGTGCAGCTTCCTCGTCAATAATGAAATTTTCATCCTCGTCCATGAGGTAGCCATACACAGGCTTGCTTGTGATGGGCTTGCCATTCATGCCTTTTGAGCGTTTTACTGCTTTGATTTTCTTGCTCGTATCTCTCACCAGCCATTCGTTAAAGATATTCCGCAGCGGGGCAAAGTCATTGTCGCCCTGTGCGCTGTCCACTCCGTCATTGATAGCGATGAAGCGGACACCTTTCTGTGGGAAAATCATTTCCGTGTACATTCCCACTTGCAGGTAGTTTCGCCCTAACCTCGACATATCCTTTACGATAACTGTCCCGACTTTTCCGGCTTCAATGTCTGCAAGCATGGCTTGAAAACCGGGTCTTTGAAAGTTCGCACCAGAATAACCGTCGTCCGTGTACCAGCGCAGATTGGAAAAGCCGTTCTGCTTTGCATAGGTTTCAAGGATACGCTTCTGATTGGAAATGGAATTGCTTTCGCCTTGCAGCTCGTCCTCATGGGATAGTCTTGGGTAAAGGGCGGTAATTGGTTGTTGGTTGGTCTGTCTTAACATAAAATCCTCCGTTTCCGACAGCCAGCCCCACTATTCCGTACCTTGATTGTACCACATGGGGCGGCTGTCTGTATAGCGGCAAAAGCGTCAAATCTGCTTCTTTATGGTCGGTCAAATCGCCGTTTTTTGTGTAGCAGCTTCCGCTTCCAGCACTTTCATCATCTTGTCGGCTGCGGTGTCGGTTGCGCCCTGCTTGAAGAAGCCGGAAACGGTAAGGACGGAGTTGCCCATGCGGATTTCCGTCACACAGTCCGGGCGGCGGTCTGTTTTGGTGGTGCTTGTCTGTTTCGTTTCTGTCATAGGCTCTCCTTTCGCTGCTTCATCAGTTGCTTTAAGCGTTCCAGCTTTTCCTGTGCGGTTTCCTTTCGGAAGTTGCTGCCCGTGAAGCGGACGGGGGCGCACATGGAAGTCAGCCTGTCATAGATACGGGCGTGGGGCGTGTCCTGCGGGTGCTGCAATTCCTCCAGCGTGAGGTTGGTCGTGGCGATCAGCGGCTTGCCGCTTCGGTAACGGCTGTCAATCACGCTGTAAACCTGTTCCAGCCCGTATTCTGTTCCTCGCTCCATACCGAAATCATCAAGTATCAGCAGAGGGTAGCTGCAAAGGCGGGAAATATATTCGTTCCTGCCCTCAAAGCTGGCGGCAAGGTCACCCAGTATCGTTGCAAAGTTTGTCATGCAGACGGCAACCTCTTTTCCATAAGGGCGTTGGCGATACAGGCGGCAAGGTAGCTTTTTCCCGTCCCCACGCCGCCCCAAAACAGGTAGCCGATATTTTCAGCCTGCATGGTTTCCCAGCTCTCCACATAAAAGCGGGCGGTTTCGGTCTGCGGGTTTCTGCCGTTGTCATGCTCAAATGTCCAGTTCCGCATAGCAGGGTCGGTAAAGCCCCGGCGTTTCAAGTCCTCCACTTTTTCAAGGTGCTTCTGTCGGCTTTCGGCGGCTTGCTGCTTTTCACGGGCTGCCCGCTGGCAGTCGCACTCTGCCGGGTGGCGGTCACGCCCGAAACAAGTCTTTCCCTCTGCAAAATAGGCTTCTTTGGGCGTATGGCACTTACCGCAGTATAAAAGCCCGTCCTCGCCTGTGTAGTCCTCCGCTTCGGCGGTAGTGGCTGTAATGTCCGTAATCATAGCTTCAATTCCGTTTTTCATAAGCTCTCGCCCTCCTTGCATGAATAATCGGGTATGCCCTGTTTCGGGGCAGCCTTGCCTTTGGCAGCGTCCTCCTGCGCCCACTTGTAAATGGTGGCTGCATGGCTGTGGTACTGTTTCCCGGTGGAAGCGATATGGCAGGAAAGCCGGTCAATATAATACTCCCACTTGTCGGGCAACTCTGTTTTTAGCCCGGAAAGCTCTGTATCGGTCAGTATCACATTGTTGTATCTGCCATAAGCGGCGGGGGCGGGGTGTCCCGTTTCTCCCTCTCTCTCTTTTTCTATCTCTATCTCTTTCTCTAACTCTATCTCTATCTCTGGTGGACGAATGTCGGACAAATGTCCGCCTTTTGTCCGGGGCGGTAAAAGTGCCTTGTTTTCCAGTCTTGCAGCCCGTTTCCGCTCGGCTTCGGTAGAGGACTGTCCTATCATCAGCTCAATGTCGGTCATATAGAAAGCCCCGCTGTCAAGCTGCTCCACAAGCCCCAACTGCCGGAAAATCTCTAAAGCCCTCTCAACCGTCCCTATCTGGTGGCGGGTCAGTGTCGCTATCATCTGCGCTGTGTAGGGGATATGCTCGTCAAGCTGCAATTTCCCGCCGTTTTTCAGCGATTTTAAGTACAGCTTCAAGAGGATATTGGAGTATAAAATCCCGTCTTTCATATCTTCCAGCAGCACAATGGAGTCGCTGTCAAAAAAGTTCTCTTTCAGCTTGAGGTAGTAATACTTGCGGTTATCTGCCATTGTCCCTGTCCTCCTTTTTCCGGCGTTTGGAGTAGTAGTGGGGGCAGAGTATGATAACCGCCCGGAAGCTCTGCTTGCAGCTATGGGTACAGCCCCGGCAGAGGTCATTGTATGTGATACGATCGCAGGTGGAATTCCCGACTTTCACTTGCCGCAGGAAAAAAGACCATTCCAGCCGCCGTTTCTTGCTCATTCTTGGCATGGGTGCGCTCCTTTCTGCCGTTTCCGCTGGTGTGGCGGTATCGGCGGTAATTCTGTATCATCTCGGTATCATTTTCGGGTTTTTTCTGCCCTATAAGCCCGTTAAAAAATCCTTTGGTATTTGCGGATAGGGTACGGGGCAGCCCCCTTGTTCTGTATAGGTTCGGGTACATTTTGGGGCGGTTTTTATCGTTCCTGTTCCTGCCTTTTCACAGGCTTGCGCTCCCGGTGTAAAATCTGGTCGATATTGCCCTTGACAGTCTGTAAGCGGCGGTATTCCTCCCGTTTTGCCCGGTAATCGTTGTAGCCGCTGTTTTTCTCTTGGATAAGGGTTTCAATCTCTGCTTGCAGGGCTTTATAGCTCGGCAGCTTGGAAATGCCGTTTTCCCTGAAATAGCGGGCGGCTGCGTCTGCTATGATAAAGTCGCTTTCGTACTTCTGACGGTAGGCTGCTTTTGCTTTGGCGTTTTTCTGCTGTTTCAGCCCGTCCCGGACAGGGCGGGTCTTGGAATAGGCAAGCACCTGCCGTTGCAGCTCCTTTTTCCCGTTCAGCGTCTTTTCCATCTGCTTCAGCTCTGTAAGGCTTTCCCGCATGGCGGTATAGGCGGCAGAACAGGCTTCGTCCAGTTCCTCCGGGGAAGAAAAGCCGTACTGCTGGTAGGCGGTAACGGTAGCCGCCATCTGCTTTAGGTTGTGCTTTGCCGCCCAGCGGTCATAGCCCACGCCCTTGCCCTCGGT
>Reba_p1__coassemble_500_pt1 | contig 79001 bp, 100 predicted proteins | sample Reba_p1__metabat2_low_PE_002 | metagenome-assembled genome bin Reba_p1 | reverse complement strand
CTGCCAAGGGCTCTCCCTTCGAAAGACTTCCCCCGGCCGGGGGAAGATGTCGCCGCCAGGCGACAAAAAGGGGAACTAGCTGTCGCCGTAGGCGACTGAGAGGGTTCCTCCCGGAACCAGCCCTCTCCGTCACGGCTTCGCCGTGCCACCTCTCCCGAAAGGGAGAGGCTTGGGCAAAGGCATAAAGTTTATGATTTTCGCAGCTCCCCCCTCACAGCCGGATCACCTGCCAGCCCAAAGCCTGAATGGCCGCCTGGTCGTGGGTAGCCAGAAGGACGTTCTTCCCGGCGGCGCGCTGGCGCAGCAGGGCGGCAGCACGGGTCAAGGTCTCCGGGTCCAGCCCGGTAAAGGGCTCGTCCAGCAGCAGGGTGTCGCTCTCAGCCCAGAGCGCCCGCACCAGAGCAGTGCGGCGCTTTTGCCCGCCGGACAGCCGCACCGCAGGCAGTGCCAGTGCCGCATCCTCCATCCCCAGTGCTGCAAAGTCCGCCCGGAGCGCTGCATGGTACTGCTGCGGCGGGCCAGGCAGCACCAGCGCTGCATTCTGCACAGCCGTCAGGTGGGGGCACAGCCGATCTTCCTGAAATACAGCCCCCACGCGGCCTACCCCCTGCACTGTGCCAGCCGTAGGCGGCTCCAGCCCCATCAGGATGCGCAAAAGGGTGGTCTTTCCCCAGCCGCTGGGGGCCCACAGCACCGCCGGGGCTTCCACCGTCAGATCCAGCCCCGTAAACAAGACCTTCTCCCCAAATCGCTTTTCCAGCCCTCGGATAACGATGCTCATACCTCGGCCCCCTCCTTCACCACAGCTGCCACCGCCCGATCCAGCAGCGCCAGCAGCAACTTTTCAAACCCTGCGCTCAGCAGCAGGATGATCGCCGTCCAGGCAAACATCTCCCCAGTAGCCAGGGTGATCTTGGCCCGGTACAGGGCATCCCCCAAGCTGCCGTCCGGCAGGCCGATGATCTCGGCCGCAACGCCGCTCTTCCAGCAGATACCCAGCGCCACGCTGCACCCCTGCCGGAAAGCGGGCAACACCGCTGGCAGCCAGATGGCCCGCATCCTCCGCCACCAGCACAGACGGAACACCTGCCCCATCTCTACCAGCCGCCCATCCACGCTGTCGATCCCGGTGCGCACCGCACCATACAGCACCGGCAGCACCATCAAAAAGCTGATCAGCACCGATAAGCTCCGGCCGCTGACCCATACAAGCGCTAAAATAATAAAACTGGCCACCGGTGTGGCTTTTACCAGCTGCATCACCGGCGCAAGCAGCAATTCCACCGCTGTCCAGCGCCAGGCTGCTGCCGCCAGCAGGGTGCTGCATACCGCTCCCAGCCCGAACCCCAGCAGGATGCGCCCTGCGCTGAACGCCGCACGCTGCCATAACTCCGGGGCTGGCAGCAGCCGTACCAGCTCCGCCAATGCCTGGCCCGGTGTGGGCAGCAGCACCGGCTGCCCCACTGCCATGGCGGTCAGCTGCCACACTCCAAGCCAGAACCCCGCCGCCGCCAGAAGCCCTAGGCGGCGTTTTTGTTTTGCATTTTTTATCATTGCACAGCTCCCTTTCCATCCTTGTTCCGGCATCATCATAACATATCATCTTACAGAATACAATTTCTCATGTCATGCTTCATTGACATGAAGTTTATTTGCGGTTAAACTGGACTTCAAACTTATCCATAAAGGAGGCATTCATTCTCATGCAGCGGCTCCAGGGCAAGACCCTTTTGCTGGTCGGTTTCACCCTATTTTCCATGTTTTTTGGCGCCGGGAACCTGATCTTCCCGCCCTATCTGGGGGCACAGGCTGGCGTACACTTCTGGTTTGCCTTTGCAGGCTTTGCAGTCAGCGCCGTCCTTCTGCCGGTGCTGGGGGTCGTTGCCGCAACCCAGGCTGGCGGGCTGCCGCAGCTGGCAAGCCGGGTCCACCCTGTATTTGCACAGGTCTTTACCATGCTGGTCTACCTGTCCATCGGTCCGTGTCTGGCCATCCCCCGCACCGCCAGTACCTCCTTTGAAATGCTCAGCCCCCTGCTGGGCAGCGGCCGCAGCCTGCAGCTGGCTTACTCCGCCGTATTTTTTCTGGCAGCCTTCCTCATCGCCCTGCAGCCGGAGCGTCTTACTGCGCGCTTGGGACGGGTACTGTGTCCGGCGCTGTTGATCCTGATCCTGGTGCTGTTTTCCGGCTGCCTTCTGGACCCCATAGCCCCGCACTATGCCCCCGCTGTGGGGAATTATCAGGCTCTTCCGGCCGCCCAGGGCATGCTGGACGGCTACCAGACCATGGACGCTCTGGCGGGCCTGAATTTTGGTGCCGTGCTGGCGCTGAATATCCGCGCCCTGGGCGTCACCGAGGAAAAAGAGGTGCAGCGCGGTGCAAGACGGGCCGGGTTCATCACAGCCGGGCTGCTGCTGGCTGTCTATGGGATGCTGGGGCATATCGGCGCACTGACCGGATATGCGTACCCGCAGTGCAGCACCGGCGCCCAGACCCTTACCGTCCTGGCACAGGCTCTGTTCGGCCACAGCGGACAGATCCTGCTGGCCTCCATCTTCCTGATCGCCTGTTTCAACACCTGTGTGGGGCTGCTGGCCTCGGTAAGCGACTACTTCCACAAGCTTTGCCCCCGCCTGCCTTACCCGGCGCTGGCCGCTTTCTTCGCCGTGGTCAGTATGCTGATCTCCAACCTGGGGCTGGCCAGCATCATCCGCCTGTCCACCCCAGTTTTGAACGCACTGTATCCCGCTGCCATCCTGCTGATCCTGCTGCCGCTGATCCCGGGGCTGCACCATCGCCGGGCGGTCTACCAATGGTCCATCGCCTTTGCCGCCCTGCAGAGCACTGCCGCCGCACTGCCCCTGGGTCCGCTGTCCGCTCTGGCCCAGCGTCTGCCCCTGTCATCGATCGGTTTTGGCTGGCTGCTGCCTGCTATGCTGGGGCTGTCCGCCGGGCTGCTGCTGGATCTCTGCCGCAAAAGATAAAAGCTGCCGCACAGCATCAAGGCTGCTGTGCGGCAGTTTTTTTACTTCTTCCAATAGAACCCTTCGTCCGGCAGCTTTCCGCCCACAGCGGCAGGGTCGGCCGCACAGAGCACCGACAGATATGCGCTGACATCCTTCTGCATCTCGTCCCCGGTCCGGCACACGATGTTGCAGGCGGGCAAAGCCTTTTTGGCAATGGCGGCCTTTGCCACCACCCCCTGCTGCTCACACAACGCAGCCGTGCGGTCCAGGTCGGTATTGGCGGTCCGCACGCTCTGGGCATACTCCTGCAGGAAGACTTCCACCACATCCGGGTGCTCCTGGGCGTATTGAGTCCGCACCACCGTCACACCGGTGACCAGCTGGCTGTCGCTGACCTTGTCCCACTCTGCTGTCAGGTCCAGCGCCACCCGCAGACTGGGGTCCTTCATCCCGGCAGCGGTCACATAGGGCTGCGGCAGCACCGCAATGGCATCCTTTTGCGCCGCAGCCATCTGAGCGGTGACCTCTGTGGCTTCGCTGCAATACTGGATCTTCACATCCTTATCCGGGTCCAATCCGTTTTTCTCCAGCAGGTAGCGCAGCAGATACTCCGGGGTGGTGCCTTTGCCGGTAGAAAGTATGGTGCGGCCTGCAAGATCTGCCATGCTATGGACAGTATCCCCTTTTTCCACCACATACAGCACCCCCAGGGTATTTACAGCCATCACCTGGATGCCGCCTTTGGTCTTTTGGTACAAGGCAGCGGCCAGGTTGGCAGGAATCGCCGCCATATCCAGCTCCCCTTTGATAAGCCCCGGCACGATCTCGTCTGCAGTACTATAAAGCTGCAGGTCATAGTCCAGTGCTGCGGTGCCCTGCTGCTCCATATCCAGCAGGTTTACAAGCCCCATGGTCGTAGGCCCTTTCAGCCCCGCAATGCGCACCGGCCCCTCGGCGGACATCCCTTTGGCTGTGGCTCCACAAGCCGGCAGCAGCAACAGCGCCGCCGCCAACAACAGCGAAAGGATCTTTTTTTTCATAAAAACAGCCTTCTTCCGGGGCTGCGCAGCCTGCGCTGGCCCTCTTTTTTATTTTTGCAGCCGCAAATCTTGAAAATAGATTGCTTTACGCGCTCAAGTTTACTATAATGGAAGCAAAAATACTGTTGCGCTTGCAACGGAATGCAGAAGGACGGCGGGGCCGGTACCACGGCCTGCGCAGGAAGCTTGTGTTTGGGTACTGCCCAAACCCTTTTCAGCGGCTGAATGTCTCCGACATTTTGTCCAAAGTTCATCCCGACACTGCACCGGTCCAGCGTCTCCCATCCTGGGACCGCCCCGGTCTTACACTTCCTGCACAGACGAGGAGCCGGTGCGGCCCCCGCGGTGTGAGTATGGAAAACTATTTCTCCCTATTACGATCCACGACCTTGTTTGCCGGGCTGGAAGAGGCGCAGCTGCGTGTTTTACTGGCCGAGCTGCACGCCTGGACCCGAAGCTATGGCCGGGGCGAGGCGCTGATCCTGGCGGGACATCCCAACCGCCGGGTCGGTGTTTTGCTGTCCGGCGCGCTGGAGGCTTACCTCCCGGCTCCGGGCGGCAGCCGGGTGCCCATCACCCGGCTGGAACCAGGGGATATCTTTGGGGACGTGCTGGGCGGCTCCAGCCTGTCCAGCCCTGTGACGGTAGTTGCCGCCAGCCCCTGTGAGGCACTGCTGATCCCCTACGAGCAGCTGCTGCAAACAGGCACCGACCCTGCACACACCCTGGTGCTGCAAAATCTGGTGCGCACCATCAGCGATAAATACTTCCTGCTCTCCCGCCGGGTAGACCTGCTGGTAATGAAGACCCTGCGCGCCAAAGTCTGCGCCTATCTTCTGGGGGAAGCCGAGCGGGCCGGGAGCCTGACCTTTACCATCCCCTTTTCCCGCATCCAACTGGCAGATTACCTCAACTGCGACCGCAGCGCCCTGTCCCGGGAGCTGAGCCTGATGCAGCGGGACGGCCTGCTGGACACCTATAAAAGCAGCTTTAAGCTGCTGGAACCAGACGCACTGCGCCGGACCATACAGTAAAAGGAGAACCCCATGTCAAAACCTATCCTCTGGATCGTTATCCCCTGCTATAACGAGGAGCAGGTGCTGCCCATCACCGCCCCTATGTTCCTGCAAAAGATCACCGACCTGGCAGGGGCCGGGCTGATCAGCGACAAGAGCCGGGTGCTGTTCGTCAACGACGGCTCTCGGGATGCCACCTGGGAGCTGATCTCTCAGTTTGCCGCCCAGGATGAACACTATATCGGCATCTCGCAAAGCCGCAACCGGGGCCACCAGAATGCTGTTCTGGCCGGGCTGATGGAGGCGCTGCACAGCGGTCAGTGTGATGTGACCATCTCCATCGACTGCGACGGACAGGACGATATCAACGCTATGGATGAGATGGTGCGCAAGTACCTTGCCGGGTCCGAAGTGGTCTACGGTGTGCGCAGCCGCCGGGATACCGACACCTTCTTCAAGCGGTTCACCGCCGAAGGCTTCTACCACCTGATGAACGCCCTGGGCGCCGACATCGTGTTCAACCACGCAGACTACCGGCTCATCAGCACCCGTGTGCTGGAGAGCTTTGCCGATTACCGGGAGGTCAACATCTTTTTGCGGGGCATGGTGCCGCTTGTTGGTTTTGCCAGCGACACCGTGAGCTACGAGCGTCACGAGCGTTTGGCTGGCGAGAGCCACTATCCCTTGAGCAAGATGCTGGCGCTGGCTTTTGACGGCATTACCAGCCTGTCCAACAAGCCGATCCGCCTGATCACCGGCGCCGGTGTCGTGGTCAGCCTGATCAGCTTTATCGGCGTGATCTGGGCCATCGTCCAGGCTGCCATGGGCAGCGCTGTGGCGGGCTGGGCTTCCACCGTCTGCATCGTCTGCTTTATGGGCGGCGTACAGCTGGTGTGCCTGGGCGTCATCGGCGAATATATCGGCAAGATCTACATGGAGTCCAAGGCGCGTCCCCGCTACATCATCAGCGAGCGCACCTGGGCCCCCTATGAAAGGAAGTACCACGGATGAGCAAGCAAAGTTGGAAGGGCAGCACCCTGCTCAACCCGGAACCGCCGGTGCTGGTGTCCTGCGGCGGGCTGGATAAGCCCAACCTTATTACCATCGGCTGGACCGGCACCATCTGCACCCAGCCCAGCATGGTGTCCATCAGTGTGCGGCCGGAGCGGTACAGCCACCAGCTGATCCGGGAGAGCGGACAGTTTGCCATCAACCTGCCCACCGAGGCGCTGGTGCGGGCGGTGGACTGGTGCGGCGTAAAAAGCGGCCGCGACCTGGATAAATTTGCGGCCTGCGGCCTGCACGCCGCCCCTGGTTCGGTGCTTACCGACTGCCCCCTGCTGGAGGAAAGCCCCCTGAACCTGGAATGTAAGGTGACCCAGGTGATCCCCCTGGGCAGCCACGATCTGTTCCTGGCTCAGGTGGTAGCCTGTGATGTAGACGAGTCCCTGCTGGACGAAAGCGGCAAGCTCTGCCTGGAAAAAGCCAAGCTCATCGTGTACAGTCACGGCGAATATCTGGCTCTGGGCCGCAAGCTGGGCACCTTTGGCTACAGCGTACGGAAAAAGAAGCCCCGGAGAAAGTGAGCGCCCCTCTCCGTCATCCTGCAAAAAAAGCTGCCTGCCCTACTGAAAAACAAGTAGGACAGGCAGCTTTTTGCTATTCAGAACAGGACCGGTTCACTTCCCCCTGCGAGGCGACAGGCGTTCCAGCGTCTCCAGGTCATAGGGCGTATTCTGGTAAACGTAATAGTTCAGCCAGTTTTCATACAGCAGGTGGGCGTGGGCCCGCCAGCGGAACAGCGGAGGCTTGGCCGGGTCATCCCCCGGGTAGTAATTGCAGGGGGGCGCAATATCCAGCCCCTTGTCCCGGTCACGCCGGTATTCGGCATCCAGGGTGTACTGGTCGTACTCCGGGTGTCCGGTGACAAAGATCTGCCGCCCGTCCTCGATGCTCAGCAGGTACGGGCCTGCCGCATCGCTCTCCGCCAGTATGCGCAGCTCTCCGCAGGCATCGATGTCCTCCCGGCTGACCCCGGTATGGCGGCTGTGGGGAGCATAGAACACCTCATCGAACCCTCGTACCAGGGGATTTGCCGACCGGGTGACCCGATGCTCAAACACGCCGAACATCTTGTGATCCAGCAGCTGCTTGTGCACTCCATAGTGATAATACAGCCCCGCCTGGGCACCCCAGCAGACGTGCAGGGTGGAGTAGACATTGGTCCGGCTGAAGTCCATGATGCTGCACAGCTCCGGCCAATAGTCCACCTGTTCAAAGTCCAGGGTCTCCACCGGCGCACCGGTGATGATCATGCCGTCGTAGCGGTGGTTCTTCACCTCATCAAAGGTCTGGTAGAATGCCTCCAGATGATCTGCCGAAACATGGGTCGCCTCATGGCTGGCCGTCTGCAGCAGGGTCATATGCACCTGCAGCGGGGTGTTTGCCAGCAGCCGGGCGATCTGGGTCTCGGTAGCGATCTTGGTGGGCATCAGGTTGAGAATCAGGATCTCCAGCGGACGGATCTGCTGGGCAGCGGCCCGCTCCCGGTGCATCACAAAGATATTCTCCTTGTACAGGGCATCGTAGGCGGGCAAAGTCTTGGGGATGATCAGGGGCATAACGGTTTTACGTTCCTTCCGTGGTATTGTGCGGCAAAGCGGTTCAGACCTTATCCAGGGCCTGGGCCACGTCTGCGATGAGGTCGGCGCTGCTCTCCAGGCCGCAGCTCATGCGCACCAGCTCCGGCGGCACACCGGCGGCCCGCAGCTGGTCATCGTTCATCTGGCGGTGGGTGGTGGAGGCCGGGTTCAGGCAGCAGGTGCGGGCATCCGCCACATGGGTCTCAATGGCAGCCAGCTTCAGCTCCCGCATAAAGGTACTGGCAGCCTCCCGGCCGCCTGCCAGACCAAAGGACACTACACCGCAGCTGCCGTTGGGCAGATATTTCTGCGCCAGGGCATGGTAGGGGCTGGTGGGCAGGCCGCAGTAGTCCACATAAGCCACCTTGGGGTGCTGCTGCAAGAACTGTGCCATCGCCAGGCCGTTCTCACAGTGGCGCTTCATCCGCACATGCAGGCTCTCCAGGCCCAGATTCAGCAGGTAAGCGTTGGCGGGCGACTGCATCGAGCCAAAGTCCCGCATCAGCTGTGCGGTCGCCTTGGTGATGAATGCGCCCTGCTGGCCGAACCGTTCGGCATAGGTAATGCCGTGGTAGCTGTCATCCGGGGTGCACAGACCGGGGAACTTGTCTGCATGGGCCATCCAATCAAACTTGCCCCCGTCCACGATAGCGCCGCCCAGAGCTGCACCATGGCCGTCCATGTATTTGGTAGTGGAGTGGGTCACGATGTCTGCACCCCATTCCAGCGGACGGCAGTTGACCGGCGTGGGGAAGGTGTTGTCCACGATCAGCGGCACACCATGAGCGTGGGCTGCCTTGGCAAAACGCTCGATGTCCAGCACGGTCAGGGCAGGGTTGGCAATGGTCTCGCCAAACACAGCCTTGGTATTGGGGCGGAAAGCGGCTTCCAGCTCCTCATCGGTACACTGGGGGCCTACAAAGGTCACCGAGATGCCCATTTTTGCCATGGTCACCGAGATGAGGTTGAAGGTTCCGCCATAGATGCTGCTGGAGGACACGATGTGATCCCCCGCCGAGCAGATATTGAACAGCGCAAAAAAGTTGGCTGCCTGGCCGCTGGAGGTCAGCATCGCTGCGGCGCCGCCTTCCAGCTCACAGATCTTCTTCGCCACATAGTCGCAGGTGGGATTCTGCAGGCGGGAGTAGAAGTAGCCCTCGGCCTCCAGATCAAACAATTTTCCCATATCCTCACTGGTCGCATACTTAAACGTAGTGGACTGGATAATGGGGATCTGGCGGGGCTCGCCGTTGCCCGGCGTGTAGCCGCCCTGTACGCAGATGGTATCGCGTTCCATATCGTTTCTCCTTCTCTCCCCCAGAAACAGCCGGGGAGGCTTTATCTCCGCAAACGCTTATCGCTCTTGTTGGCCCACAGTGTGCCCGCCGACTGGAACAGCTGCACCAGCAGCACCAGCAGCACCACACAGATCAGCATGATATCGGTCTGATAACGGTAATATCCATACGAGATCGCCACCTTGCCCAGACCACCGCCACCGATCACGCCGGACATGGCCGAATAGCCCAAAATAGTGGTCAGGCCCGTGGTCATGCTGGAGATCAGTCCCGGCAGACACTCCGGGATCATCACCTTGAGAATGATCTGCATCGGGGTAGCGCCCATGCTCTGGGCAGCCTCCACCACACCGGGGTCCAGCTCCCGCAGGCTGGTCTCTACCAGGCGGGCCACAAAGGGGAATGCCGCCACCACCAGCGGGACGATGGTCGCCTGGGTACCCACCGAGGTGCCGATGATGGCACGGGACAGCGGGAACACACAGATCATCAGGATCAAAAAGGGCACGCTGCGCAGGATGTTGATGACGGCATTCAGCCCGTGCATCAGCCAGCTGGGCAAAGGCAGCACGCCGTCTTTATCGCCTGCCACCAGCAGCACACCCAGGGGCAGGCCCAGCGCCAGGGCAAAGCCCGTGGACAGCACCGTAACATAAAAGGTCTCCCAGACCGCAAACGCATAATCCGCAAAACTCATAAACCATTTACCTCCTCCACCGAGACGCCGTCCTGCCCGCGGATATATTCCACCGCCCGCTGGGCAGGCTCGATCTCCCGCGGGAGCTTGAGCAGCATACTGCCAAAGCACCGCCCGTTCAGATCACGGGTATCCGCACTGAGCACGCTGACCAGGATGCCGGTATCCACTGCCAGACCCGCCACCAGCGGCTTTGTGGTGGACGAACCATTAAAGGTGACCCGCACCACATGATCATCCGGGGCAAAGCTTGCCAGCTCCTGCGCTGCTGCGCCGCCGTTGGGGGCCACCAGCCGCCGGGCTGCCGGGGTGCGGGGGTTGGCAAAGATGGCTTCCACTTCGCCTTCCTCCACCACTTCGCCGCCGTCCAGAATGGCCACCCGGCTGCAGATCTCCTCCACCACGCTCATCTGGTGGGTGATGACCACCACCGTGATGCCCAGTTTTTTGTTGATATCCTTGATCAGGGTCAGGATCGAGTGGGTGGTGGTGGGGTCCAGGGCGCTGGTAGCCTCGTCGCACAGCAGCACCTTGGGGTTGGTAGCCAGCGCACGCGCAATGGCAATGCGCTGCTTCTGCCCGCCGGACAGCTGTGCCGGGTAAGCATCGGCCTTATCCGGCAGACCCACCACTTCCAGCAGCTCCCGGGCGCGTTTTTCGGCATCCGCCTTCTTCACACCGGCCAGCTCCATGGGGAAGCAGATATTCTTCAGGCAGCTGCGCTGCATCAGCAGGTTGAACTGCTGAAAGATCATGGTGATCTCCCGCCGGCGCTGGCGCAGCTGCGCAGGGGTCAGGCTTTCCAGCGCTATCCCGTCAATGACGACGCTGCCTTCGGTGGGGCGCTCCAACAGGTTGATGCAGCGCACCAGGGTGGATTTGCCTGCGCCGGACATTCCGATGATGCCGTAAATGGCCCCATCTGGAATGGTCAGGTTGATATTGCGCAGTGCATACACTGCGCCGTCCTTCATCGGGAAGGTCTTGGAAAGGTTTTTGATCTGGATCACGGGTATGCTCCTTTTATACAGTCAGCTGCGGGTCTCATAAGCGGGGGATGGATTTATTTTGCGGCAATGGCGTCCAGGCTGGTCTGCTTGCCGCCGTAGATGCCCATGGGTTCCACATGGATACCGGCTACCGTGACCAGGTGGGTGCCCTTTTCCTCATTGAAGTTGTCCAGGTAGGGCTGGTGCTGGAAGTAGTTGGTGTCTGCCTCCCCTTCCTCTACCACCGTATTGGGGATCACATAGTCGTCATACTCCTGGATCTCCAGGGTAATGCCCTTGGCAGCCAGGATCTCCTTGCAGACCTCCAACACCTGGCAGTGGGGTGCGGGGGAAGCGGCACAGCTCACGGTCTGCCCCTCCAGCGCAGCGTAGTCCAGGCTGGGATCATAGCCATCGGTGGGGTTCTCCACCACCGACACCACCGAGCCGCTGTACTCCTGCTCCATGAACTCCTTGACTTGCTGGCTCTCCAGCGCTGCCAGCAGCGCCTTGAGCAGGGGCTTGTCCTGATTGCCGTCCTTGCAGACCAGCACGTTGACATAGGCCGAAGTGCCGTCCTCCATAGCCAGCGCATCGGTCATGGGGTTCAGACCCGCTGCAATGGCGTAGTTGGAGTTGATCACGGCATAATCCTCATCCTGCAGCACATTGGGCAGCTGGGCAGCCTCCACCTCATCGATCTGGATGTTGTGGGGGTTCTCTGCAATGTCGTTCTTGGTAGCGGTGATGCCTGCACCCTCTTTCAGGGTGAAGAAGCCGTTCTTCTCCAGCAGGGTCAGGGCGCGGGCCTCATTGGTGGTGTCGTTGGGCACGCCCACGCTCAGCTTGTTCTTGGAGGAGCCGCCGCAGCCGCCCAGGGCAGCCGCTGCCACTGCAATACCGGAAACCTTCAAAAAATCACGACGATTCAACATAATAAAAACCCTCTCTAACAATACAATGTTTTGTTTTTGCCAGGCGGCACAGTGCCAGCTGCGCCGCCCGCTGCAGAAGACCGGATGCAAAAACGCTCCCGTCCCTGCGGGCCATCATGCCCTGCAAGGACGGGAGCGCAGAATGCTTCCGTGGTACCACCTTGTTTCACTGCTCCCTTGCGGGATGCAGCCTCGATGCTGCGGCCGGGGCACACCATGCCTCGGCTTACAGCCGGACGCTGTAACGGGCGCTCCCGTCGCGGACTTGGCGCTCTTGCTCTTCGTCCACGCAGCTCCGAGACCATTTTCAGCCCCCTGTTCCCTGCCCGCTTCCACCGTCCGGGCTCTCTGGAAAGGTCAATGCGAAGGCCTACTCTTCTCTTCACAGCCAATTTTGTGATATTGCATTTATTGTAATCATCCCAGCCCGGTTTGTCAACCCGGCAGGGCAAATTTTTCTCCCGGCCGGTGTTTTTGTCGGCTTTTTTCAAGCCATCCCCGGTCTTGCTTGCCCCTTAACCCGAAGCCTTGTCCGTGATGACCCCAGCCCGGCAGGACAAACGGAACAGCACGAATCCGATGATGAACAGCGCCAGCAGCGAGCCTACGCCCACATTGGCACTGCCGGTGAGCTGAGTGCCCACGCTGACGATCATCGTGCCCAGGAAGGATGCGCCCTTGCCGCAGATATCAAACAGGCCAAAGTACTCGCCGGATTTTTCCGGCGGGATGATCTTGGCAAAGTGCGAGCGGCTCAGCGCCTGCACACCGCCCTGGAACATTCCTACGATCACCGCCAGCACCCAGAACTGCCACTGGGTAGCCAGGAAGAAGGCAAATACTGCAATGCCCGCATAGGCTGCCACACAGATGGGGATCAGGGTGGTGGAGGGGTACCGGGCGCTCAGCCGTCCGAACACCAGCGCCGAGGGGAAGGCGACCACCTGGGTCAGCAGCAGCGCCAGCAAAAGGCCGGTGGTGTCCAGCCCCAGTGCAGTGCCGTAGGCAGTGGCCATATCAATGATGGTGTATACGCCATCGATGTAGCAGAAGAACGCCAGCAAAAACCAGAACACCTGCTTATCCTCATGCAGATGCCGCAGCGTATGGCCGATGCGGACAAAGCTCTGACGCACCGCATGCTCCCGGCCTTCGGCTGCATAGTGCACCTGACGATACCGGCGCAGCAGCGGCAGCGTGACCACCAGCCACCACACCGACGTGATCAGCAGCGCCAGGCTCAGTGCGGTAAGCTGGCTCAGGCCAATGGCCCCTGCGCCCAATACCAGCGCCAGGCAGACCACAAAGGGGATGCAGCTTCCAATGTAGCCCCAGGCGTACCCGCGGGAGGACAGATCGTCCATCCGCTCCGGCGTGGTCACGTCGGACAGCATCGAGTCGTAGTACACCAGACTGCCGGAGTAGCCGATCTTTGCCAAAACAAAGATCATCAAAAACGGCAGCCACTGGCGGGCAAAGCCCATGACGCAACAGCCCACTACGCCGACCCCCAGGCAGAGCATGAAGATGGGCTTTTTGAAGCCCTTGGTGTCTGCCAAAGCGCCCAGCACCGGGCTGAGCAGCGCTGTGACCAGGGTCACCACACTGGTAGCGTACCCCCAGTAGGCCAGATACTCCACCGAGGAAAGCCCGCCCTCCTCCGCCAGTGCATTAAAAAAGATCGGGATCAGGGTGGCGCACATCAGCACAAAAGCTGAGTTTCCCACATCGTACAAGATCCAGGACCGCTCCAAGGCGGTCAGTTTCGTTCCGCGTTTTGCCATGGTTCGTTTCCTCTCACATCAAACTGAACAGCCCGTGTGCCGGTCAATCCTCACCAAATGTGTGCTGATAGGCCGGGTCCAGCGGTTCGTCCGCCGCATACTCGGTCATCAGCCGTACTGCCAGCGGCAGAGCCTGGGTGTACAGCTGCTCCAGCTGACGGCCGCTCTCTGCGCAGTCCGGGTTGGGCTGCGGATTTGCCACCAGGCCGTGCAGATCATCGTACTTGCCCGCCAGACGCATCACGGTCAGCACCAGCCAGCGCTTGGCAGGGTTGGAGGCCTGCAGGCAGCGGTGGATGGTCACCATGCCTCGCAGCGCATCCTCCACCTGGGCTGTGGTCAGCCCATTGTAAAAGGGAGCAATGATGCGGGCATTCTCCTCCGTGGGGCGGATATGTCCAGCCGTAAAGAACCGCAGCGGGTCCAGTCCATCCTCACGCATCAGCTGGTTATCAAACTCTGTCTCGATCTCGCAATGGGTGATCCCCTGCTCCCGGGTGTATTTTTCCACATAGGGATGGCAGGTGCTGTCCAGTGCAAAATGGCAGATAAACCCCAGCAGATACGCCAGCGCCGCTTCCTGGTCCTCTGCCTCCCGCAGCGGCCCGCGGGCAGCCGCAAAAAAGGCAGAACCGGGCTGGTCGTGCATAGCACCGCCCCGTGCGCTGATCGGGTTGGAGCGCAGTGCATGGTAATAAAACAAGATATCCGGTCCGTGCAGACCGATATCATACAGCGCCCGGTGACGGGACACGATGCCCCGCAGCTCCTCCGGCAGGCGGGCCGCCGCCTGTGCGCCGAACCGGCGGTGAGCATAGGTTGAAGGCATAATAAGACCCCTCCCTCAAAAATTCAATAACTGTTTGAAGTATAGCAGAATCTGCGCCTGCGTTCCAGTCTTTTGCGTCAATTTTGGGTAAATTTCTTTAATAATCTTTCGTTTTTGACCGGCAAAAAAGGCGGTCAGCGCCGGTAACAGCGCTGCCGCCTTTTTCAAATGCAGATCTTATCCCAGCAGGCCGTAGCCCTGGGGCGTTTCATCTTTGGGATCCCGGTCCATCAGGGCACGCACAGCATCCGCCGGGCTCATTCCCTGGTTGACGATGGCGTTCACCGTCTGCACGATGGGCATTTCCACGCCGTATCGAGCCGAAAGCTCCAGAGCAGCCGGCAGGGCGTTCATGCCTTCCACCACCATGCCCACCTCTTTCACAGCCTCCTGTGCGCTCTTGCCTTGACCGATCAGCATACCGGCCCGGTTGTTGCGGCTGTGGCGGCTGGTAGCAGTAACGATCAGATCGCCAATGCCTGCCAGACCCGCAAAGGTATGGATATCGCAGCCCATCGCCACTCCCAGCCGGGCTGCTTCTGCAATGCCCCGGGTGATCAGGGCGGCACGAGCGTTGTCCCCATAGCCCAAGCCGGTGGAGATGCCCACGCCCAGGGCAATGACGTTCTTCAGTGCGCCGCTCAGCTCCACACCCTTCACATCTGCGTTGGTGTATACCCGCATACAGCCGGTGGTAAACACTTCCTGCACAAAGCGGGCTGCCTCCTCGTCCTGGCTGGCAGACACGATGGTGGTCGGCAGATCCAGCGCCACTTCTTCTGCATGCGTGGGGCCGGACAACGCTACCAGCCGCACCTTCCGGGGGCCGCCCTCCTTGCCCAGCTCGTCGGCCAGCACCTCGGTCATGGTCAGCAAGGTACCCGGCTCAATGCCCTTTGCTACGTCCACGATCACCTGTCCTTCCGGCACAAAAGGCCGTGCCTTGGCAGCCGTGGACCGCACGAACACCGACGGGACCGCAAACAGCAGCACATCCTTTCCGGTGCAGACCTCCTGGATGCTCTTTGTAAAAGCCATCTCCGCCGGGATCTGCATCCCAGGCAGATTGGGGTGGGTGCGGTTGGCGCTCAAAGCGTCGATCTCCTGTTCCAGCGCAGACCATACGGTCACATCGCTGCCGTTCACACACAGCATCCGTGCCAGCGCCATTCCCCAGGTGCCGGCGCCCAGGACGCCGATCTTCCATTTCGTCATGTTCGTTACCTCCGTATCCGCCGCGCACAGTATGCGGGCGATGCTCCTGCCCTGCTGGGCAGGCTATACGGCTTTATTGTACCCCAAAACCCTCTGCTCCGTCAAGGAACGGTGTTTGGGTGGTTTGGCGCAGCAGCCCGGCTCTACCGCAAAACTGCATAAAGCTTCCGACACCATTTCCGAAGTTTTGTCCATAACAGATGTTTGCAAAAAAACATTTGAACTCCCACAGATTTCATGTTATAGTAAACCGGTAGGAATTGTAAAATCCTGCAGACAAATGGGCAAATTGCCCCCATCTTACATCGAGGTCATTCTGTCATGCTGGAAAGTTTTCTCTCAAACCGCACAGTCAGTGTACTGGCCGAAGCTCTGCCCCGGATCTTATCCGCTGGGCTGACCATGACCATTCCCCTGACCATTATTTCCTTTGTACTAGCCATGCTCATTGCCACGGTAGTAGCCCTGGTGCAATATGCCCGGGTCCCCGTTCTGCGGCAGATCGCCCGGTTCTACATCTGGGTGATCCGGGGCACTCCGCTGCTGGTGCAGCTGTTCATCATCTTTTACGGCCTGCCCAGCGTAGGCATCCTTCTGGACGCCTTTCCCGCAGCGGTGATCGCCTTTGCCATCAACGAAGGCGCCTACTGCGCAGAGACCATGCGTGCGGCATTGGAATCCGTGCCCCAGGGCCAGCTGGAGGCTGGGTATTGCGTTGGTATGTCCTGGTGGCAGATCATGCGTCGCATCGTGCTGCCCCAAGCGCTGCGCACAGCTGTACCCTCGCTGTCCAATTCCTTGATCGGCATGGTCAAGGACACCTCTCTGGCCTCCAATATCACGGTTGCTGAGATGTTCATGGCCGGACAGCGGGTAGCCGCCCGCACCTACATCTTCCTGCCCATCTACTGCGAGGTAGCTGTGGTGTACCTGCTGTTCTGCACCATTATCACCAAACTGCAAAGCTTGCTTGAGCGCTGGCTTAACGCCCGCGGCTTTGAATAAGGAGGTCTGCATCCTATGCCTATGCTGGAGATCGAACACATCCGCAAATCTTTTGGGGCACTGCAGGTCCTGCAAGATGTCAGCCTCTCGGTAGAAAAAGGCGACGTCGTTGCCATTCTGGGGCCCAGCGGCTCCGGCAAGACCACCCTGCTGCGCTGCGCAAACTTTCTGGAAACAGCAGACAGCGGTACGCTCCGCTTTGACGGCGAGAGCTTTGACCTGGCCCACCTTGCCCACAAAGATATTTCCCGACTGCGCCGCAAGACCGCCTTTGTGTTCCAGAACTACAATCTGTTCCGCAATAAGACCGCCCTGCAGAACGTGACCGAGGGGCTGATCGTTGCCCGCAAGGTGCCTAAAGAGCAAGCGGAGCAGACCGGTCTGTCCCTGCTGGAAAAGGTCGGCCTGGCAGACCGTGCCGGAGCGTACCCCCGGCAGCTGTCCGGTGGGCAGCAGCAGCGGGTGGCCATTGCCCGGGCACTGGCCGCTGACCCGGAGATCATCTATTTTGATGAGCCCACCTCTGCTTTGGACCCCGAGTTGACCGGTGAAGTCCTGGCTGTGATGCAGCAGCTGGCTCAGGAAGGGCGCACTATGCTGGTGGTGACCCATGAGATGGGTTTTGCCCGCAGTGTGGCCTCCAAAGTGGTGTTTATGGAAGGGGGCGTCGTGGTAGAACAAGCCCCCGCGCAGCAATTTTTTGCCCACCCCGCCCAGGAACGCACCCAGGCTTTCCTGCACCGGGTAGAGCACCCCGGCTTGTAATAAGATCCATCTGCATCCTGTTATGGATGCCGCAAAAGAAAGGAATCAAACCATGAAAAGAAGAACCTTTATTTCCCTGATGGGTGTACTGACCGCCTCCGGCGCACTGAGTCTGGCAGGCTGCTCCAACTCCTCTGCCAGCAGCACCGCTGCATCTGCATCGGACCAGCCCGCCGACCAACTGGACGCCATCCGCCAGCGCGGCACCCTGATCGTAGCTCTGGAAGGTGCCTGGCAGCCCTGGAGCTACCACGATGAGAGCGACACCCTGGTGGGCTATGACACAGAGGTCTCCCGTGCCATTGCACAAAAGCTGGGCGTGGAGCCGGAGTATGTCGAAAGCGACTGGGACAGCCTGTTTGCTGGCATGGATGCCGGCCGGTACGACCTGGTGTGCAACGGTGTTGAGGTGACCGAGGAGCGGGCCAAGACCTACGACTTTACGGTTCCGTATGGCTATATCCATACCGCTCTGGCCGTCCGCAAGGACAATGAAGAGATCAAAACCTTTGAGGATCTGGCGGGTAAGACCACTGCCAACAGCCTGGCCTCTACCTATATGGAGCTGGCAGAACAGTACGGCGCTACGGTCCAGGGCATCGACACGCTGGAGGAGACCATCCAGCTGCTGACCGCCGGACGCATCGACGCCACCCTGAATGCCGATGTCTCCTTCTACGACTATCTGAATGTCCACCCGGAAGCAGACTTCAAGCTGGTGGCACAGACAGAGGATGCCTCCCATGTAGCCATCCCTCTGCGCAAAAGCCCGGAAAGCGCTGCACTGCGCCAGGCCATTGACGAGGCCATCGAGTCGCTGCGGGCAGACGGCACCCTGAAAGAGATCTCGGAGCGCTACTTCGGACAGGACATCTCCTCCGAGGCGTGACCGTATAAAATATCCCCGCTTTCCTGTGCAGGAGGCGGGGATATTTTTTGCTGCTCTGCTTTTTCGGCAAACAAAAAAGCTCAGGCAGTTCCTTGCGGATCTGTCTGAGCTTTTGGTCCGAGTGGCGAGAGTCGAACTCACGGCCTCTTGAACCCCATTCAAGCGCGCTACCAAAACTGCGCTACACCCGGATAACTGTTTGCGTATCGCTCACAGCTCAATTAGTATACCCGATATCCGCAGTTTTGTCAAGCATTTTTTGCATCTTTTTTCAAAAATGAAAAGTAAAGCATTAAATGCGCCAAAAAATCGGCTCTGTTTTTGTGGATTTTACCACAACACAAACAGGCCGTCAGGTTTTTAGCCTTTCAGCCTCGATTTACTGTTCACTTTCACCATGTATTACCTACTATCCACCCTTTCGGCATCGACTTTTCTGTGATAGATTTTTCATCTCGTGTCGTTCATGCGGTCAAACCCAGCTCCCGCAGGCATTGGCGGAACATAGTAGCTGCGCTCTTGTACCCATGAATCTTTCTCGGGTAGTTGTTGATCCAGTTCTCTGTTGCGGCGATTTCTTCCGCTGTCACCTTCGAGAAATCCGTGCCTTTCGGGTGCCGGCGGCGGATCATGCCGTTCACGTTTTCATTGCTGCCCCGCTCCCATGAAGAATACGGGTGGCAGTAATACACCTTGGTTCGCTGGCTGCCGCTCAGGCAGGACTTTTCGATTTCATCCGCCATCGCAAACTCTGTTCCATTATCCACAGTGATACTTTTATATATAGTACCAAACTTCTCTGCTCCCAGCTTCCGTTCCAAAGCGTCCAGTGCCCGTACCGTTGTTTCTGCGCGGCGGTTCGGAATGAGAATGATGTTTTCGTTTCTGGTCTTGCGTTCCGTCAGTACCAGCAGCGCAACAGTGCTTTTATTTTTGCCGGAGTATACCGTGTCCATCTCCCAGTGTCCAAATTCTTCCCGGGTCTTCACTTCCTCCGGGCGTTTTTCGATGCTCTCTCCCGCCGGTGCCTTTGCCGGGTCCTTCTTTTTGATTTTCTGGTACTCGTTCTTTTTGATTCCATGCCGCGGCAGGGCTTTTTGTGTCAAGTTCAGGAACACTCCCTTTTTGATGTAGCTGTACACGGTCGGGATGGAAATGTGCGTCTTGAACGTCCGTCCTTCTTCCATTGCATAGCCGTACACCGCTGCCGGGGAACAGTCCTTTTCTATAATGGTATTTTCAATATAAGCAGCCAGCTCGTGATCCTTTCCAATTTTGAGACCCGGTCCTTTTTCTCGGAGATGCGCCTGGTACTTCTGCTCCGCAATGTCCGGGCTGTATGTCGGGATCAGCTCCCACGTCGTTCCGTTCAGCCTGTCATAGCTCCCCCGTTTCAATTCCCGGTACACCGTGGAGGGGTTGACCCGTAGCTTCTCCGCTATCTCTCGTGTCCTCATCCCTTCCTTTTTCCACTTCTCGATGCGCAATCGGTCTGTAATGGTCAGATGTTTGAACACTCGCACGCCGTTTTCCTCCTTTCGTTTTTGGCGTTTCTTTTCGTTTTAAGCGTAAATTATACGGTGCGTCGTTGTCAATGTGCAAACTTTCCACACTTTGCACGGTTCCTTTGTGCAAAACTTCCAGACAAACAAAAAACTCCCCACCAACTGCCCGGTCAGGGCTGCCAGTGGGGAGTTGCGCTATGCTTTATTCAGCTGTGCGGCGGGTCAATGTACCTGCTTTTTCAGGGTCTCCATCACATTGTCCGCCTGAATCGCCTCTTTCGTGAAGCTGTTGTTGTTCCACCATGCGATCAGGGCGGCGACCGTGGTGATGCCAGCGGTCACAAGCTGCTCCACGGTGCTGCTTTCAATGGGGATGATGGGCTTTCCCATCGCAGAAAGCACCTGATTGGCAAGAGCCAGCAGCAGGCAAGCAGTACGGACGATAGTTGCGGTCGAGATTTTGTAGTTACCCATAGTTCATTCCTCCATGTTGTCTTGTTCGGACTTCTGTTTCAGGATTTCAATAGCCCCGGTCAGTGCCTTTGGAATCGGCACCCCCATCAGGCCAGCGTTCTCAATGATGGACAGGGTCTCATTCGCAATGAATGCGATCACAGTAGCGTCCCGGATAAAATTAGACCCCATTACCGTGTCGAGGTGGCAATCCACCAGCACGATCAGCAAGGTCACACCTTTGCGGCACAGACCTTTCCACCCGGCGCGGGATTCCAGTGCGCCGTCTTTGCTCTTCGGGCTGGCGTGGAAAACCCCGGCAACCACAAGGCCCGTGATGTAATCGACCGCCATGAACAGGATCAGCGTCGAAAGTGCAGCATCCCATCCACCGAATTGACTTGCGATCAGACTGCCGATTACTCCAACCATGGTGCAAACCCCGCTCCTTACTGCATCACCCATCTGCTTTTTACCTCCCGCACGTCAACGTGGACGAAGCCGTCCGTGTAGTATCGGCCAATACCGCCCTTGCCGGGCAGCAGGGTTTCGACGTAGGCCGCCAGTGCATCCACCGACACCCCAGCGATCCAGATGTCCGCAGCCTTTCCATAGAGGTGCTGGCTGTACTTGGACGACTTCTTCTGCTTGGCGTTGTGGCTTGCGGTGCGGAAAGCACTGTTGATGTTCACCGCCTTGCCAAAGTGATCCCGGATTTTCTGCAGCAGGGTCACAAGCTCATCGTCAATAAAGATCGGGTCGCTCTTATCCTTGCACTTGAACTCCCGGACGTGGAAGTTCTTGCTCAGAGCCTTGCTCCCATCCTTCGCATAGGAATAGGCTTTAATCGCCATCTTCAACATCTCCTTTCGGGCGCAGGTCCGCCCCGCACCCTCTCATGCAGCAGTCCACCATCAGCACACCAAACTCTGCTCGTTCGGTGGCGGTGTCCGCTCCCAGCATTTCCAGCCTGTCCAGCAGGCTTTCGCAGAGGGCGGGCCAGCTTTTATGCTGCATACTTTTCACCCGTGATCTCCTCGTACTCGTCTGCGGTGATCCACTTCTTTTTGACGGCCATCTTGACCGTGGACTTCTTCCAGAGCCGGAGATCGTAGTGCTGCTTCACATCGTCGAATTTTGCGCTATGTTCGGTCATGTTACATATCCTCCAAATCAACGTCGGTGTTCATGGCAAGGAAATCAAGCTGCGCCTGAATCTTTGCCCTGAAAAGCTGGTCTGCCGGAATCTCGCGCAGAATAAAAGCCCACTGGCCGTCCGGGGTGTCAGTGGGCTGCATGATCTGCACAAGCTCTGCATCGTGCAGGGTGTCCGGGTAGGCGCACCCGGTCATATCGCCGTCGCTGGCGGCAATGTGGACTTCCGACAGCTTGCCGTCGAACGTGTCCTCCGTGATCTCTGCGGGAGAGTGAAACGTGTTTGCGCCGGGGTGCAGGGTCAAGCCTTCGATTTTTGTCCCATCAGCCAGCGTAACCGTCCATGTCCTTTTTTCTTTTTCCATGTAATGTCCTTTCCGAACAGCTCTCTAAAAAGGGCTGTCATGTTGCGGATTTGCTGCCTACTCATAAACTTGTAGTTGGCGCAAATCCATGATTTGAAATTGTTTTCGACCTCGCGGTATTCCATCCGGCCATCATCCGCCAGCCGCTTATAGGCTTTGAGCTTTCGCCGCTCGCGGGTAATGGCTTTCGGGTTGATCTTGCAGGTGATTTCTCCATCCGGGTGCAGGGAGTAGAGCATTTGCAGGTGGCGGTATTGGCCGCCCAGCTTGCAGATGTGGGTTTTCTTTTCGTTGATGATAAGGCCAAGCCGTGCCGCTTCCCGGCGCACCCCTGCCATGGCTTCGTGCAGTTCTTCTTTCGTGCTGGCGATCATGTAGAAATCATCCGAATATCGGGCATAGCCCTCGATACCGCATACGATCTTGATGTAGTTGTCTATCGGCACCGGCAAGAAAATTCCCACGTTTTGCGAGATTTGATTTCCGATGTCCACGCCTTTCCGCAGCATCTTTTGCCCAGTCAGGGCGGATGCAGGAACGCCAAGGTTGAGCGTGGAACTGACTTTCTCCCGGTACATTCTCTGAATTTCTTCATCGGAAAACCTGGACACGTCCAGCTCGTAGGTTTTGAACGTGGTGCGCAACACACCCATGACCTGCTCAAGCTCTGCCGGGTCTGCGATCTCCTTTGCGAGATACTTTTCCAGTTGAGCAAGAGCCACATCATGCGGGATATTTGCATAATACCCGGAAAAATCAGAAAACAGGATATAGCCCTCATTGCTTTCCTCCCGCTCGTAATACTGCCGCAGATGGACTTTGAAGCGGTGGCGGTGGAACGCCACGCCCTTGCCCTTTTGCGATGCGGAGTTGTCGTATTGCAGGTATTTTTCTAGCAGCGGTGTTAGATACTCGTCGCAGGTCAGGTGCGACACAGCCTTGTCCGCCGTTGCTGTGCTGGTGATAAAGCGTTCATGCCCTCGCTCCTTGATCTCGAACTTCACGCCCGGCTGCGGCTCATAGGTTCCCGTCTGGAAAGCCCGTTGGAGCTTTGCCGTTTCAAGCAGGTGGTTCATCTCAAAAAGCTGTGTGCCGTACTTGTACGGTGACGGCTTGATTGCTTTCGTTCCTGCTTCGTACAGAAAGTTTGCATCCTCAAATTTTGTCATAGAAAATAAAAAACAGCGTGATAGCTCCATCGGTCGTAACTGGGAGCATCGCTGTTGATGCCCTTTCGGGGCTTTATCGCGGCTTGCGCCACGAAGGGACAGCCTTTCCTTTCGCAGAGCTGCACCCGGAATTTTTATCCATCATGTGCAGTTGTGAAATCCAAAGGCCCGACGACGGGACGAACGCCATTGGCGTTGCTGGCATTGTTGCAGTTCGCATTGCCGTTGCTGTTGACATTCGCGAAATTGGCTGCCGAGACGACGAACAAAGGCTGCCCCAAGGTATTTACTGTTTCGGACTTGCAGTGGCTTGTGCCGCTGCCTTGAATCGTTTTGCGTCAGACTTCCGCAGGTTCTTGATGTAGGCCACCAGCTTGTCGATTTCAAGCACAATACCCGTATACTTGTTGAAATCTGCCGGGATGGTTTCGGCTACATACTGCAATTCGTCCTGCAACTTCCAGCAGGCGGCAATGGCTTTGTCAAGCTCAAGCCGCCGTGCGTCAAGCTCCATCTGGCAAGACGGCCAGATGGAATTTGCAGCCCGCAGGTGCAGCGGAATTTCACGGGAAAGATCGTGCATCCTCCGGCGTTCCTGCTCGATCAGCCACAGGTTGAAACCCTGCTCCTGCTCTCGAATCTGCGCTGCCGCCTGCTCCCGGTCGGGGCCGGGCGGCAGATATTTTGTCATGGTCTCAATGCGCTTTTCAAACTTCGCCTTGCTGTATCCGAATGTCCGGGCCAGCTCCGTTGTGATCTCCATGCTGATCTTCCGGGCCATGTGCTGTGCATCAAGTCTGGACGGCGCACGTTCATGCTTTGGGATGGACATTTCTTCACTTCCTTCCGGGCTGTCTCAATCCTGCGGTACAGGCCCGCAGGATGTTCGATCAGCCGATCAGCCCGACGACAGGACGAACGCCACCGGCGTAGCTGGCATCGTTGCAGCCCGCATCGCCGTAGCTGTGGACACGCGCGAAATTGGCCGCCGAGACGACGTCTCGCATCCAATACCAGTTCCTGTTACAGATCAGCCACGGGGCAAGGTGGAACAAAGGCAGCTGCGATTTGTCGATGGTGTAGTTACGGCAGGTGTTCCACGGGTCAGTGCCGTCCGGCATGGGGCTGAACTGTCTGCCACCATAGACCATGTTCTCGTTCATCAGCTCCACCGTGCTGTCGTACCAGTCGGAGCCAGTGGGCTTTCCGTTGGTGACGGCATTCACCAGATACTGCCTATGGCTCAGGATGTGCGCGGAGCCAAACGCGCTGTTGATGGTGGTCTTTGCCTGCGTCAGACCGTTTTTGTACAGGTCAGAGCCAACGTAGCCGCCCTCGGTCGTGTTGGTCGGATTGAACTTGTAGGTGTACAGATTGTTCCGCGGCACAACAAGCAGATGGTTCGTGTTGCAGGCAGTGTCACCGCAGGTAAGCCAGTAGTTGAAAGCGGCGATCAGGTAGTCCACTCCGCCGATAGACCAGTAGTCACCAAGATACAGGTCTTTGAACGTGCCCGCCTTGATGGCTGCCCACTGCTCGCTCGTGACGCTGGTGCCCAGTGCCTTGCCGCGATAGACCATGTTGTGCGTTGCGGCGTTGTCCTCAATACTAAGGGCAGTGCCGCCGCCGGGCATAACCAGCGGGCCTTTCAGCTCGCCGCCGGTCAGGGGCAGATAGGTTTCCTGCGCTTCCTTCTGCAAATCCTCTTTGGCTTTGTCGATCTTGGTGTTGACCTGCGCAATCTGCTTGTTCACCATCGCCACGGATGCAACGGCGTTCGGGTCAACGGTCACGGAAATGTTGGCAACGTTCGAGATTGCCATAATGCCGTAAAGCTCAATCTCAAAATCGCTGTTTTCCGTGTGGGAAGGGATTTCCACGCCGCGGTCGTCCTGCATAATAATCAGCAGGGTTTCGTCGCCGTCTGCCAGCTTTGCGTAGATGCCGACCTGATGCAGAATGTACCCGGTTTCCACGTCCTCATTGGTGATCTGGATTTTGATGCGCTTGCCAGCGTCGTTGCCGGTGCTGTCGGTTGCGTCCTCGATGCCAAGGATTTTAAGGGTCTGCTTCTGGTCTTTTACGTCGGTCAGCGCGGCCAGCGATTCGGCGGCCGTAGTGCCTGCGCCGCCCACGGCTTTGGTGATCGTCATGGTCGCGCCGGAAAGCACTTCGGACATCATGTCCGTGCCGATGTTGGTATACAGACTGTTATTCCAACTCATGTGTTCATACCTCCAATTTTGATTTCAATTTGTTGCCGTACCGCTGCCACGCCTACCGGGGCCGGGGCCGTTGCTGTATGGTCTGCCGGGCGAATATCACCCTTGATGCGGGCCGCCATCTGCATACGGTAGGCAGCGCAGCCCGCCGGGGCGTATGTGGTGGCCTTGTGGTCTTTTGGCCGCAGGGTGCCGGTGATCCTGGCAGATACTCGCTGCGCCGTGCCGTGGTAGCCGGTGCCGATGTAGGAGTGAGCGTCGCTGTTGAAGATCAGATAGCTTATTCCTTCCAGATGCGCCGTGCAGCGGCGGGCATACCCCAGCAGGCTTTCCATCCTCTTGATGGTGTAATAGGCAATGTCGGCATTCTCTGTGATATTCACTCGGAGCCGCCAGTGTCCCGGTGTGCCGTTGTAGTCGTACCACTCCACGATCTCCGAGTTCGGATAGATTGCGGAGATTGCCTGCTTCACCGCCCACTCGGTGCCGCAATACCGCCGTACCTCCATGGCCGTCTTGATGACCCTGCGCTTGGTTTCGATGGGGTAATCATCCCTGTACCAGTCCACCTTGAACTGCACCGCCAGAATATCCAGAATGTTCTCCGGGGCTGAATCAATAGCCGTGTAGACAAAGACTTTGCGGACCGCTTCCAGCTCCTTCTTTTGCCGTTCCCGAAACACAGCATCCAGCACCTTTACCCAATGCTGCTCTGCAATGCCGGGCGGCAGGCCCTCGATCAGGCCCGTATCTTGGAGTTTAATCATCTTCGATTCCTCCGTAGACAATGTTGCAGCTTGCCATCTTCGCTACTTGGATTTCAGATACTTTTGTATCCACCGGGGCCGTCAGGCGTGGGCGTTTGGCTCCCGCCTCCCGGACACGCATGATAAGCTCTGCCGGGTCAATATCCCTGCCGATCTTCCTCTGCCATGTCTGGTAGTCCTCCACGGCCTGCTTCACATTTGCCTGGATCGTGGAAGCGTTCTTCGTATTGCTGGATGCAATGTAATAAGTCAGGTCGATGTTGTACGGCACTTCCGCCGGGGGCGTTCCTACCACCAGATCACCCATCGGCTTCTTTACCTCTGCAAAGTATCGTTCCAGCTCCCGGCATTCCTCCGCGGTGGGCAGGCGGCCATTCGCCAGCAGGAAATAGATGTAGATGGTATAGCCATCCTCGCAGATGATCTTCGTATCCGAAATATCGCTGCGCCAGCTCTTAGTGAAATACTCATACAGATCGGGCGGCCCGGCCACCGACGTGTTGGACGGTGCGAGATATGCCCGTTCGGTGAGGGAATCGTCGCTTTCCGTTTCAGTGCCTCCGCTGGTAGCGGACGTGTTCGCCACAGATGCAACATACGGGATCGGGTCTACCAGCACGTTGACTTCACCAGCCGCAATGCCGGTGCTGTCTGCGCCTACATCTGCCGCCACCGCCGGAACGTCCACTGTCAGCTCACCCGCCGGAATCTCTGCATACTCCGACGTGTAGAAATACCGTTTGTCCGCCGTGCGCACCTGCACTCCTTCCGGGATGCTTGTGACACTGGTTCTTTCAGCGGACAGGGTAAACCGCAGCACCGTCGTGGCACATCCAGCCTGCAGCCGTTCTGTGCCGACCAGAGCGGCCACGTTGTCCAGATTGGTGCCCGTGCTGGTAGGGAGCAGCTGTGCTTTCAGAGCTGCCGTCGCATACTCGATCACATGGTGGGAGCGGTGCGCCAGCGTCAGCAGGAGAAGCCGTGCCTCATTGCATCGCGCCAGCGGGGTGTTTTCCGTTCCGTCAAGCTCCTTGTCGAACTTTGCATATAGGGCTTTGCAGTCCTCGACCGCTTCTTCCAGCGTTTCCGCCCCGTCAATGTCGATCTCGGGAATGTTTTCAAACTCTTTGATTTTAGACAAGCTCGTACACCACCTTCGGGATCACTTCGCCCTGTTTCAGTTTGCTTTCCAGCCAGTCCACCCGCACCACCTGTGCCCGGGGTTCAAATTCTGCTGTGCGTTCCGTTACCTCCCGCACATACAGGGCCTTTGCCACTTCCATGGGCTTATCAAGAAAAACACCTTGGTCAATGCCAAGGCTTCGGTCTCCCTCCTGACTGCCAAGAGGGGTTGAGTACAGCGTGCGCAAGCACCGGGTAACATCCTGTACTTCTTCCTGCGCTGCACTGTCTTCGGACAGAGCAAGCACCGTGCTGCCGATGTCGATCATCCCACATACTCCTTTATCGTCAGGTTCACCTTGCACTGCACCAGCAGGCCATGCTTTATCACAGCACCCCAGCTGTCGCTCATGCTGGTAATGGTGAACCTGTTTTTTGACAACGGGGCAAAGCCGATGATGAAATAATGGACTTCTCCGTTTTCCGTCATCTGCTTCAACCGATTCAGCATCTTCCTCGGATTCACGCCGTGGTCGGCATCAAGCAGAATGTCGCAGGTGTACTCCATGAGCTTTGGAGCGATGTATTCCGACTTTGCCTTTCCGCCGATCACTTCATGGTCCACCCACTTTGCGCCGGAAGTCCCCTTGAAGTTGGAGAGCGTCAGCGTCCGCAGGTGTCCCACGGAGAATATCACGTCTCCGAAAATTCCCACATACATATCAGCACCTCATTACACGGGCGGAGTAGTGTCGCCGGAGAGGCTATCCTTGTGCGCGTGGTTCACCAAGGACTTGCCGGACACCACCACATCGCCACCACCGCCGGTGATGTTCACCGTTCCTGCACTGGCCGTGATGGTGCTGGCGGACAGTTCCATGGTTCCTGCGGCCTTGATGGTGATCCCCGCCGGGGAGTTGATCGTAACCGCCCCGCTTTTGCTCACCGTTACCGTTGCACCGCCCACTTTTATTTCCAGACTTTCGGCTTCGAGGATTTTCTTTCCCTTCACCTTATCCGTCAGTTCCTTTGCGTCTGCATCGAACTTTCGGTACGCCTGTCCGTTCTTGTTGGAATACTCCTTGCGGTAGGTTCCCTTCTTGCCCTCTGTCGGTTTGTTTTTTTCGTTCCAGATCGTGCCCAGCACAACAGCATCTTCCGGGCTGTCTCCCGGGTGCAGAACCGCCACGAGGTCTTCCACCTCCGGCATACGGTATTCCCGATTGGAAATGAACGGCACTTTCTCGGTCACGGTATCGTCCCGATCCGGGTAGTGGACTTCACACAAACCATTCTCGTAGTCGATGGAACTCACATAGCCAATTCTGAACTCGCTCATGCAAATTCCTCCTGTTCTACCTTGCTGGCCTTGATCTGCGTTTTGTAGCCGTCGGAGGGAGAATAGCTGTGCTCCATCTCGTCGATGAAGTATTTGCCAGCCATTTTCCCAAAGCCCACCACATTGATGCACTGGGCAGATGCTCCCACCGGGTAGCCCGGAACGGTAAAGCTGATGGTCGTTGCGCCGTGGTTGGCGTTTTTCAGCTTTGCGATCAGCCGAGCTTTTGCATCCGCCTCACTGCTTACCTTGCCGGATAGCTTCAACTGCCGTTCCTCAGTACCAACCTTGACTTTGATGTCGATCTTCTTTCGCTTGTTTGTGTAGGTGTACACGCCGCCCGTGTATGTCCCGGTCAGTTTCGTGCCCCACTTAAAGCTGCCCTCTTCCACGCACAGAGCGGTTGGGTCTGCAATGGGTGCCACCTCGTATACCGTCCATACGGCATCCTTGGCCTTGTACTTTTCCCGGTCATACACCCACAGTTTTTCCGTGTACACCTTGATAACCAGTGCATAGGTGTCGCAGAGGTCTTGCAGGAACGCGCTGTCAGTGGCATCCTGCTCCTTTGCATCAATGTCGTGGTCGTCGCCGTCGAACTTCAATTCCAGCCCGTACCGTCCGGCGATTTCCTCCGCAATCTTCTTCACGCTGGTTTTCTTCCATGTGAAGGTGCGGTTTCGTTCGCTGAAACTGGTGTCGTTCGGCTTTGCCACGCCGCCCATCGTCAGCGTGTCCGGGGTGCTGGAAAAGCTCAGATCGTCCAGCACAAAAGTACCGCACTCGGCACTGTAATCCCGGTAGCCGCCGATGTTCCAGTCCTTGACGGCAATGGTCGGGTAGAGTTTCACGCCTTTCTCCGGCATCCAGTCGTTTTTCCACTTCTTGGCCCGGGCGTTTACCGTGATGCTTACGCTGTCGCTCTGGGATGCAGCCACATCCGTATACCGAAAACTTTCAATGTCAGGGGCGATCTCTGCCGAAATATCTTTGTTCTCATATTTCAGCAGGATTGCTGCCTGTCTTCCTTTGGGTCTCGCTGCTGTCAACAACATATCAGGCACCCGCTTTCCATGGCGGCAGGGTGCCGCTCTTTTCAGTTGGGAGGCCTGGTGTTGACAGCACCATCCCGGAATCGAACCGGGTAATCTCGATATACTCAGGGTTTGCCTGCATCAGCCAGTCGGTTTTCAACTCGCTGCCGTACACATTGTAGGCGATCTGGTCCCATGTGTCGCCGGACTTCGTTGTGTAATCAAGTGCCATATTGTGTGCGCCTCTTTTCACGTTCGTACCGTTCCACATACTCGCAGAACTTTTCATAGCCCTCATCCAGCAGAGAGCGCAGGTCGTTTGCATCCATGCTGCCGTAGATCACAAAGTTCGGCGCGTAAACGTAGGTGTTGCCGCTGGAACTGGTGTAGCTTCTCTGGTAGCCACCGCCGCCAGAGCTTTCGCCCTGCCCGGAAGAGCCAGAGCCACCAATGTTCGGCACGCTCACTTCCTGCTGCCGGTTCTGCAGGTTCTCCATCATGGCAAGGTTCTGCCTTGTCAGCTCAGGATCGCCCGCCGTCGGGAACAGGGACACATTGCTCAGGTCGTAGTTATCCAGATTGGACAGCCGCTCAAGCTGCGCCTGCGCCACATCTGCCCTTCGAGCAAAGCTCAATGCCTGCTGCACTCTGGAATTATCCAGCACCTTCTGCGCCGTTGCGTTGCCCGATGCCGCTGCACCTTCCAGTGCATCCGCCGCATAGTTGGCAAGTTCCGTCGTGCGCCGGAACGCCACACCGAAGTCAGAGCCTTGGATCATAGCCGATGCAATGGGAACGCCCAGCATCTTGCCAGCCTGCATCCATGTGTCGATGTTCTGCTCACGCTGAGAGCGGCGGAAACTGATGATTGCTTCGGTGCCTGCTTCGCCAGCCAGAGACGGCCCATTGGTAAAGCCGCCGTCCGCAAACTTCGGCAGGGTCACTTCGGTCAGGTTGAAGCCGAACCGCTTTCCGCCCAGAGCGGGCACCCAATCGGGAACCGTGAAGTTGATCTTGTTCAGTGTGCGGATGATTGCGTTCACCACGTTCACCACAACGCCGACAATGCCCTTCACCAGCCCGATGATGCCCAGTACCACAGGCTCCGCCACCGGCAGCAGCTTACCGATCACATCCACCACCGTCTTGATGGCGTTCACCAAAATGGTGCCCACCAAGCTGACGACCGTGGAGAGCAGCGGCATAACCGCCGGGATGCCCTGATTCACGACAAAGCCGAAAATCTCTACCAGCAACGGCTTGATGTGGTTCACGCCAAGGTCTACAATCTGGCCGAACACACCAGCAAAGGACTGGATCAGCGGCATAACCGTCTGGATGGCTGGCATCGCCGCACCGAACACATCACCGAGATTCAGACCGCCGATGTTGAAGCCAGACAATTTCTGCTGGATGCTCTGCAGCCCTTCCGGGGTGGTGAGCTGGCCGAAGACCTGCTTGATCGTGTCGCCGATGCCAGAGATTTTCCCGGTGAACTGATCGAAGACAGCAAGCCCACCCTCGCCGAATATCTGACCGACGATGTTCCGCACGTCTTCAAAATGGTCGCCCAGCAGAGAGACCACCGCCACCATGGTTCCAAGGCTCGTAATCGCCGGGCCGAAGGTTCCAAGCAGTGACATAAATCCGCCGCCCAGCTTTCCAGCCACAGCACCAATGCCGCCTGTCAGGTTCAGGCCGCCTTTGCCAAATACAGCCTTTGCGCCAGCACCAAGGACATTTCCGATAGTTGCTGTCGCCGTGCCCGCCGGGTTCGCCGCTGCGATCATGGCGTTCACCGCATTGGTCGGAATGTTCGCCACGTTGTTGATGTAGCCAGCCGCCCCGAAGATTTTCCCAGCAACGGCCTGCATCGGCTTCTTCTTCCCGCTCGTCAACGCATCCGAGTTCAAAGCACCGATCACGCCGCCTGCCAAAGAACTCAGCCGCCCTGCAATACCACCTTGCCCGGAACTGTTCGCCATCCATGCGCCCATCTTTGCCGATTTCAGGATATTGCCGCGATTACTCCATAGCCCGCGGCCGCCGGAAACTGTGTTCTGGAAAAGGCTGGTCGGACTGAGCAGCCCCATCAGGTTGCCGACGGTGATTCCGCCGAACTTTCCGCCCGGGGCACCACTGGCCTTGCCGCCCAGCGTCAGGTTCTTCACCACGCTCAGTGCGGTGCTTCCTGTGCTATATGCAGCAGGAACCATACTCATGGCTCCAAACGCTGCAATAATCGCAGCAATGCCGCCTGCCGCCTGCGGGCCGTTGTTCGCAAGATAGTCAATTCCCTTCTGAATCCACGGCAATGCCCACTGTGCTGCCGCCCCGATGCCCTCAACCGCCGTGCGCAGCAGCGGCAGGATGGAGTTTGCCAGATTGGACAGGTCGGGCAAGTTTTCGTCGATGCCCTTGTAGATGTCCAGCTGCAACCGGGTCAATTCTTTCTGCGCCGGCAGGAAAGAATCGCCGAGGTCCTGCATCAGCACCGTCTTGGCGTTGTCCCGCATGGTGCGCAGGCTTTCTTCCGTTCCCGTGTTGATGGCAAACTCCCGCTCCATGCTGTTCGCATAAGCAGCCTCATCGCTGACTTCCGATAGGGTCTTCATCAGCAGATCAAGGTTGTTCGTTACCTTTGCCGATCCTTCAACCGCCCACTGGTTAAACAGCGTATTCAGTGCGGCAATTTTCCGTTCGTCCGGCAGTTGGTTGATGGCTCCGAAGACCTTCATCAAGGTTCCCGTTCCGTCTTTCTGCATGGAGGATGCAATGCCCGTGGCCGTGAATCCCAGTTCCTCCCACATTTCATGTTGTGCTTTGGTTGCGCTGCTTCCCTTGGAGATGTTGGTATAGATTCTGGAAATCGTGGTGCCCGTGCGTTCCGTATCAACGCCTGTTGCCTGCATCGCTGTCGCAATGGCCGCTGTGGTCGAAGGATCAACGCCAGCCAGCTGGCCGATAGAAGCCGACTTGTTCACGCTGGACGCAATCTCTGCCGCCGTGGTAGCGTTATTGGCACCCAGATAGTTGATCTGGTTCATCAGGCGCATAACGTCATCATGGCTATAGTTGGTCTTGTTGCCCTCAGCATCTCTCTTGGTGAAAGCAACTTCCCACTTTGCCATGTAGTCGCCAGCAGTCTGGTCATCCAAATCCATAGCGGTGGCGGCAACAGCCGTATCACGCAGAATACCGCTTTGCAGCTGCTCCGTTACATCCTTGCCAGACTGTCCCAGAGCAGCACTCATGGTCGTGATCTGTTCCGTGGTACGGGGAATTTCCGTACTCAGGTCTTGGATGTAATTCTTCATGTCGGCATAGTTCTGGGCGAATGTCTTGCCATTCTGCGCCATCGCATTGGATGCCTTGCCGGAAGCATCCGCCAGACCATCCACATATCGCATGACTGGGGCCATCTGTGCTTCCAGTTTTGCCGCCTCGTTCGTGACCTGCTTCACGCCAACCAATACGCTACCTGTCAGCGTTGCGCCGAGCGCAAGGCCAGTCTTTCCGACTACACCCAGTGTTTTTGCAACCGTACCCGCCAGAGAATTTGTGTTTTTCAACCCATCCGTCAGGGAGCCGGTCAATCCTTTTACTTGGCTGATGCTTCGTGCCAGCGAAGGATCGACCTTGCCCATGATTCGGATGCTGAGGTCTAGTGCCCCATTTCCCGCCATACGTCTGACACCTCCTGGCACAGTTCGATCAAGTCCTTCCTTGGCATGGAAAGATAGTCCGTCAGGTTAGAGTGCGTCGCAATGGACAGCTGGATCGCTGCTTTTCGCAGTTCCTTTGCTCCGCCTTTTACTCGAAAAAATCAGCGTCCACAGCGTCACGCAGCTTTGCGGCTTCGCACAGCGGCAGCCCGGTGAAGAAATCCTCCGGGTAGCCGGTGCCCATGCTGGCGATGATGCAGACGTACAGGTAGTTGCGGCCGGTATTCACCGGGGAGAAGCCGCCCGCCACCATACGGTTTTCCGCCATGGATTCGCTCATGGTGTTCAGCTCACCCACGCCGGAAAGGTCCACAGATTCAAAGGTCTTGCCCTTGATGTCCTCTTTGCTGTCACCGTTGTAGGTATAGGCGTTGTCGAACTTCACAACGTGGGTCTTGGGGTCGTTCTTGACCTTTGCGTTCAGGTTGTTCAGAATCGCCGTCTGCACCTGCTTGATCTTTGCACGGGGCATGAGCTTGAAGAACTCAACGGGTTTGCCGCTGGCCTTGGCTGCCACTTCCTGCGCAAAAGAGGTGGTAGCCTCCACTGCTGCCAGCGTTGCGATCTCGCCCGCCAGCTTCTTCTGAATGTCGATCATATTCTGGATCGTCATACCGTCCATGCCGGACAGGTCCACTTCGTCGTACTCGGTGCCCTCGAACTTATAAGGCTTTGCGAATTTCACAGTAAGATTACCCATCTTGATGTTTCCTTTCCTTAAAAAAATCAGCCGCCCCACACGGAGCGGCTGAAATCATCCTCATATCAGATCAGAGCGTTCACTTCGGCAAGGATGTCCTCACCGTCCACATAGTAGCGGCCAGCATACTTGTCGATGTCAATGACGGTCACGCCGTCGATCTCCACCAGATAGCGGGTCACTTCCAGCGTGGTGGAGCTATCCATGGTAGATGCCCGCTTCAGCTTGCCGGGGTCAAGCTCTTTCGGCTTGCCGCCCAGCACGATGCGCAGGCCCTTATAGGAATAGCCGCCGTTTTTGTTCTCGTTCTGCATGGCTGCACGCAGGGTGATCTGGACAGACTTTCCGGGGTGCAGCATTTTGGTGGCGTAGCTGTACAGGGTGTTCCAGGTCAGCGTTGCCTCCATGCTCTCGAACTGGCCCGGCACAGGGCTGTCAACGTCGCCGCCGATGCCCATGCCGTTCACAGTAGTGGTTTTGTTCTTGATCTTGGGCAGAGTGACTTCATCCGCCAGACCGATCATTTTGTCGTCCCCGGTGTAGGCGTTATAGTTATTAACGACCTGCGGGACGAGATCGCTCGAAATGTTCAGGCTCATAGTTCATATCCTCCTATCACAGGTTCAGAGCGGTCACGAGGGAGGAAGATTCATACTCCATCGTGTTGTTGACCTGCTTCATGGGCGGGAACGGAGTGCAGTACATCCAGAAGTGGTAGTGGCCTGCCACCAGCTCTGCTTCGGTGTTCTTCTCCGTATCGGCCACCATGCGGTAGCTTGCGCAGACCCCGTTGGAGACGTAGGTGCTGCCCTTCATGTTCTCGCTGTCGATGATGCTCTGCAGTCGCTTCGGGTTCATGGGCTTGTCCAGCTTGCCCATGTTGTCCAGCACAAAGCTGGTCCACGCATGGTTGAAGAAGCGACGTACACACAGGAACATATCCTTGGGGTCCGTGTTCTTCGGGTAGCAGGCCGTCTCGTTGCCCCAGATCACGAAGTCGCTGCTGGAACGGATAAAGGTTGCAATGCCCTGATCGTTCAGGAAGGTGCCCTGCTCCTGATCCAGCAGCATCTCGGTGCCATCTTCCAGACAGGCGGCAGAGATGGGTACGGTGACGTTGGAGGGGCTTGCATTGGGGCAGTCGTTGTTCTGGCCGTCGTTATACACGGTGGCCGCCGCCGCCATGGTGCTGCCGCTGTACACAGTATCGCCCACCTTGCAGAACAGCCACAGAGCGTATGCCTCACGGGAGGTTGCGGTCTGCTTCGTCTTCTGTCCCGCCACATCGGTGTACTTCTTTGCGCCGGAAGTGCCGCAATCGAGGTCGATGTAGCAGACGGCATTGAAAACGCCGTTGATCTTCCGGCACTTGGCCTGCAGTGCAGCGCACACCAGTGCGTCCTTGGAGAAGCGTGGTGCCAGCAGGATACCGGGCACCTTGCCAAACTTCGGGTAGACCTGACGCACCACCTCAAGTCCAGTTTCCTCCCCGGTGGTAGCACTCACGCCGCCCACGATGTCGGCAGCGGTCACCTTGGTCGGGTCCAGAATGGAGCCGGAAACACTCAGCGTGGTTGCATCCTTTCCCTTGCCATCGTCGAGCAGGGCGATGTTCACAGTACCGTCGTCGTTGAAGGTAGCGATGTAATCCGTTCCCTCGGTCAGAGTCGTGGTGTCCTTCTTGACGACCAGCTTTTTCAGCAGCAGACCCGTCTTGTCGATCTGCGCCACGCCGTCGTTGACCTGAACGGTGGTAGCATCCAGCGGGGTGGTATGCTTTCCGGGGTCCAGCACGTTGATAACGACAATGGGAGCCGTGCCCATCACCTGAAAGTTTGCGCTGATTGCCTCGCACAGAGTGTACTTTGCAAAGTCGTCAGACCAACCCACAGCAGCCACAGCCTCCTTGTAGGTGCTGAGGTACAGCGGGGTATTCACCGCCGCTTCCGGGTCTGCCAGCTGGCTGACGGGCGCAGTGCCCACGATAACCTGCAGCCCGGAGCTTACCTGTACCGGCGCAGAAACGCTGGTGGTCGCTTCGGTCAGGTTGAAGCCATGAGAAGTAGCCATTGTTTCATCCTCCTATCACAGCACAGAAACGGCGTTCTGGTAGAGAAGGTTCTCTCGGGTGCCGTTCTGCTCCACTTTCACCCGCATCTCTGCGAGCTTTTCACGAGGAACGATCAGAGCTTTTACGACCGGGTGTTCCTCTGCGATCTCGGCCAGCTTTTCGGGGATGCCGTCCACAAAAACGGTGTACTGCGGTGCAACGCCCTTGATGGTCGGGCCGCAGTAGGCAACAGCCTGCACCGCCGGAGCCTTGTCCACTGCGGCAGCGGTTTTCTTTTCGTCACTCATATCAGAGCCTCCACTTCTTCGTTTCTCAGACCGTTGGGGGTCTTGCAAACGAGATTCACGATTCCCCAGTAGTAGTAATCCATGTCATCGTCGGAAAGCTCCCACTTGCGGGGATACGTCACTTCAAACGCACCGCCAAAGACAGGCTTGCGCTTAAAGTGCTGCATGATTGCTTCCTTGATGTTCACGGTATCTACATACCCCTGTCGGTCTATCCCGCGGTCATAGCAGCAGATCACGAGCTGGATCAGCACAAGCTGCGGGTCCTGCTCATTGTTCTGCTCACCGCTGGTCTCGATCACGATGATGCAGGGGTACATGGAATCGTTTGTGTCCACATCATCGTCGTCATTGGTCTGGATCGGCAGAAACTGTTTGAAGACCTGCAAGGACTTCGGGCTTTCCTGCCCGTTGAACTTCATATCCCGAAACAGTTCTTTCAGCTCGTCGATCATAGCCTGCTGGCACATCTCGCTGGTATAGCCAGCGATTTTCTCCGCCATATCAGATCACGCCCTTTCTCTTGGCATTGGCGATCAGCTGCCGCACACGGCGTTCCGTGTTCTGCTGCAGCATCTGCTCCACCGTCTGCTCCTGCATCTCCCACACGGTATGGTGCATGGCAGAGCCGGAAGGACTGGACAGCGTTGCCAGCTTCTCGTTTGGTTTCCAGCGTTTCTTTCCGCTCTCCGTGTAGTCATTATCCGCAGGTACACCGAGCTGACGCTGCACCATGCCGACGTGCCCCGACTTAAACTTCACAAGGAAACCTTTGCTCTTTGCGCTGGTTCCGCCGAGGTCTATCATCGGGCTGCCTTTCAGGACGTGAGCCTGAAAGAACGGTGGCGCATTGCGGACAGACGGTCCCATGTAGGGTTTCGTGGGGCTGGTTCGGAAATAGCCCAAGTCTGCCCGGAATGCGCCGGGGTCGTTCTTCATAATGGCAAGGATCGCCGCAGGGCGGCGGTTGGTCGCTTTCTGACGCTGACGCAGGTCTTCAATCATGCGCTTTCCGGCAGCATTGAGGTCGTATCGGTTCTTGACTTCCTGCAGCATGAGCTTTCTCGTCTGACGTGCGGTGGTATTGATCGCCACCTTCAACGCCGCCGGTGCCTTGTCTGCCAGAACGCCGAGTGCCCGGTAAACTTCCTCATCGTTGACGGAAACCGTCATGGTGGAGGCATCGTACCCAGTTTTGAAATACGCCATTTACCTCACCCTCTCAAGCTCCATGCGGTACACGCCAGCTTTCAGGGAGCAGGATTTGATTTTGTAATCCCGCTTCTTGTCCAGCGTTATGAGCTTGTCATTCTTCGGCATGGGGCCGTAGTCCTCCTGTTTGACGAACAGGAGCAGATCGGCCTTGTACATACCTTGGTCGAAGCTCTGCTTTGCGCCTCCCTCCCAGTGTGCTGCACGTTCGCCAACGCCCGGGTGCTGTGTGATGTAGACCATCTCTTTGCTGTCCACAAATCGCTTTTCTGCAAACTCGTTCAGGTTAAAAAAGACGTTCTGCACATCCAGTGCCACCCTGTCTTTGAACGTCGGCAGCGGCTTCGGGGTGCTCGGCGTACCGTACTCTTCATCCACGTCCAGCATAGTCTTAGCACACCTCGGCAACCAGCCAGCTGTCCACCTTGTCAGGGATGGTCAGGGGGCGGGTCTGCAGTTCGAGGATCATGCGGTCAGGACCGTGCTTCACATAGGTGCGCAGCAGGCGGTTGGTCTGGGCGGTGATGGTGCGCTTGGTGTCGTCGATGTAGGAAGTCAGGCCGTAAGCACGCATGAAGTTCGGGTTGGAGGGCAGCAGAGCGATCTTGTTGTCATCCACCAGCCGCTTGGTAACGGGGGCAGAAGGATCGGTCCAGTCATCCAGATAGACCTCACCGTAGGTGTAGATGTCCAGACTGGGCTTGCTCAGGTGGCCGATATAGCGTGCGCCGTTGGGCAGGTCCTTGGGGTTGATGATGCCCAGTTCGATGCGGCGGTTGTCCAGCATACTCTGCACATTGGTGTCGGCCAGGAAGTTGCGCAGTGCGGTCTTGCCCATGACAACGTGATCCACATTGGCAAAGCCGTTTTCCAGCACCTGATCCACCCAGTCTTCCAGATCATCCAGAGGCTTGGCGGCAGATGCACCCCACTTCTTCGTACCTTCCAGCTTCACCTTGTTGGTGAAGCCGAAGTCGATCACCTTGTTCACGCCGGGGCCGACAACAGGAATCTGGCCGTCCATGATGGTACGCACGGCCATCCACTCCTCGCGGCGGGTGGCGGCATCGTTCAGACGCTGGTAGTCTTCGATCAGCTGCTTGGCAGCACGCTCTTCGGGGGTCATGCCGGAATACAGGTCCTCGCCGGGCATACGCTCCAGGGCATCGTTTGCGGTGGTGACAGTCAGAGGGTTAATCAGGGGCGGAGTAAAGCTCTCGGTCTGATAGCCCTCATTCTTGAGCACCTGGCCGCCGACCAGAGGATGCACGAAGGAAGCCATGCGGCGGTCGCCCTTCACCACGTCGATGTCCACGCTCTTGGTGGCAAAGGTCTTGACGTTGGTGAAATAGTTGTCCAGGAAGAAAGTGCGCACCGGGGGAGTGGTGCGCACGACCTCGGCCAGACACCGAGGCTCATAGATGCTGATTTCGTTAGCCATAGTTGTTACCTCCTACTCACTTCAGGAAGATGCCCAGATTACGCAGGGCAACTTCAACGTCTGCTGCTTTTACGCCCTCGGGCAGTGCCAGACCGTCAGCGAAAAACTCACCCGTCAGATAGATGGGCACTTCCTCGTCTGCCGCTGCGCTGTCTGCGGTGATGCCATACAGCCCGGTAACGGACAGAGGATTACTGCCGTCCACCTTGGCGATGGGCTTTACCTTGCCATCGGCCAGCAGCACCGGGGCGTGTGCCTCAACTGCCGCGCTGGCCTTTTTGGTGGCCTTGGCAATGCCGATGTCCGTGCCGGCAATGAAATACTCCGGGGCGGTGGAATAGGTCTTTCTTTCCAGATCCATGCTCATAACCTTGTCCTCCTTACTTCACACCGTTCATCTTGTGGATTGCGTTCATCAGGCCCTTTTCCTGCGCGTCTTCCGGCTTCGGGTCCGCAGGGGGCGGATTCTGGATGTCGTTTGCGCCAGAGTTCTGGGCAGACTTCTTCGCCTTGTCCAGATAGTCCTTGCCCTGAGCGTTCTGCTTTGCCTTCATGTTTGCGATCACCGCCTTGGCAAATGCCGCAGAATCCATAGGCTTCACGAACTTCGCCTCGTTTGCCTCGTCCTCAGCACCGGGCAGGGTGCTGTCCTCGATCTCCTTGATGCGGGTACGCTCTGCAGTGGCAGCGTCATTCTCGATCTGCGCCACCATATCGGGGTACGTCTTGCGGAGATCATCAACGGTCTTGATTTCCATGTCTTTTACCTCCCCATGGTCGTTGTGTCCCGGCAGCTCCGCCGGGGTTTTATTTTCAGGCCGGGCAGCAGGCTTTTTTGCCTTTGCCCGGTTTCTGACAAATTCGGGTGCCTCGTTGAAAGGCAGGTGGGTGCCGACGCTGTTGACGAACAGGATGCCGTTGCGGTTCTCCACCACAGCGTCTTCCTCAGCGTCGTCCACCTCGTCCACAAAGCCGTTTTCCTTGGCTTCATCTGCCGTCCACCAGTTTGTTTCATCCATCCACTTTGCGCACTCGTCTGCATCGTGGCCGGTCTTCTTGGCGTACAGGGAGACAATGCTCTCTCTGGTAGTGTCCAATGCTTTCAGATAATCCCGCATCTCAGCCGCCGTCAGGTAGCCACAGATTCCCATACTCACCGGGTGGACCATGTAGGTGCTGTCCGCTGCTGCCACCACCTTGTCGGCGTGGCAGGCAACGATAGTGGCTGCACTGGCGCACAGGCCGTCGATGTGGGCAGTCACAGTGGCAGCATTGCGTTCCAGCTGATTGCCAATGGCCTGAGCCGCAAACACGTCACCGCCGCCGGAGTTGATGTACACGGTGATTTCGGTCACATCGCCCAGAGCGGCGAGATCGTCCGCAAACTGTTTCGGGGTGACTTCATCGCCCCACCAGCTCGTTTCAGAAATATCGCCGTAAAGAAAAAGCTCCGCTTTCTGGCTGTCAGCCAGATTGCAGAACTTCCAGAACTTTTTATTTGTCGTCTTCGGGGTCGTCTTGGAACTGGGTTTGCCCATCGCACCCTACCTCCTTTATTTTCTCCATTTCGGACTTGCGCTGGCGCATATTTGCCCGCCAGCTTCCGCCGGTCATCTGCGCAGTTTCCTGCTCGGCAGTGCTGATACCCTTGTCCATGCGCAGGATCGCCGCCTCGATTTCTTTCTTTGCGTCCAAGTTGGTTCTGGCCGGACCATTCCATGTGCAGCCCATGTAGGCTTTCGCCACCGCCGGATCGTCAAAGAATCCCGGGGCATTGATACGTCCGCGGGCCACCGCCTCGGCAAACCACTTTTCGTAGGTCGGCTGGCAGAAATCGTCTGCAAAGCTGTCCCGCAGCGTTCCGCAGGTGCGCCAGAACTCGTTCAATGCTCCGCGGCTGGCGGAGTAGTTGGACGAAAACTTTTTGTACAGCACCTCCGACGGGATTTCTACGCTCGTCGCCACCTGATTGGACATCGCCATCATAAAACCGTCGTAGGTGGTGGTCGGGTGCTTCGGGTCGATCAGGTTTGCCTTTTCGCCTGGGGCAAGGTCAAACACCGCCGCCGGGCTGAGGTTGATTGCCAGCTCATCGGCAGGAGTTTCCGGGTTGTCCGCTTTTTCGGGCGGGTCTTCTCCGAATGGAGCCATATCGCTTTGCCCATCTCTCTGGATGAACAGAGTAGCGCAGGACGAAACGATTGCAGCGGAAAGCTCTGCGTCCGTGTATCTTCCCATCTGCTTCAACGTGGGCAGTGCGGGAGCCAGCAGCGGAACGCCTCGCCGCTGCCCGGCACGTTCTCTCTGTGTAACACACAGAATGTTCGGTTCCCCGGTCTCCGGGTCATGCGCTTCCACTCGGGTCCACTGCAGCGGCACCGGGTTTTCGTATTCCAACGGGTGCCGGTTGGCCACCCAGTAGGCAACGATTTCTCCCGCCTCGTTGGTCTCCACTCCCTGCACAATCTGAAACACGCTCTTGCCGTTTACTTTGCCGGGAGCCAGATGATCCGTGCGGTCAGGGCTGCACACCTGGTCTGCTTCGATCAAGCGCAGCTGCAGCGCATACGGCCAGTGCGGACGCTCCCGAAACTGAACTGCGGCAAACACATCTCCGTTCATCAGGAAGCTGGTAAACGCCAAGGTCTGCAAACGCCAGAAATTGTCCATGCCGCCGGCATCGCAGGCCGTGCTGTCCGCCCAGAGACTAAATTCTCTTGCGATCTGCGCCTGCAGCTGGTCGGCTTTTTCTTCGGACAGATGGAGATAGTCGGCATCCACCTGCGGCGTGGGCACCAGCCCGCTGCCCACCACATTGGTGCGCAGCGTCTTGATGGCACCCGTGGCAAGCGGAATGCCCATATAAGCATCCCGGCTCCGTTTGCGCAGGATTTCGAGGTTGTCCTCAATGTCTTCCTTTGCGCTGCCGCCGCCGACGCGCCAGCTTCGCATAGAGCGGGATGTGCGGGATGCACCATAGTTTCCATATCCCGTGCCGTTGTTCAAGACGGACAGAGCAGTACGGGCCACGGCGCGGCGATACCCTTTTTCGGGGGAGATTGCCGCGATTGCTTTATCCAGAATATTTGCCATGGTTTCACCGCCTTACACGTCATGGGGCGAGAAGTGATACATACGGTTCCTGCCCCGGTTGCGCTCTTCCCGCTCTGCCTCGGCCACCTTGTTTTCCCAGAAGATGATAGTTTCCCGAATCTGCTTTAAGCTGGCCCGGTTAAGCTGCATCTGCTCGATCTGGTAGCTCTGGCCTGTGGAAACAGCTGCTTCCGCTTCCAGCCACATTTCCAAATGCCGCTGTGCGACCTCTTTTGAAATAATTGCCATCGGTTAGATTCCTCCCGATCTTCTTCTTCGGTACTGGTGCTGCTGCTTTGCAGGGCGGGCGGTTTCCTCGCCGGGCACTTCCAGACCTTGCGGGTTCGAGATTTCCAGTGCCGCCGTCGCATAGTTCCGAACGTCGAAAGCCTCATTGCGCTTTTGCGCCGGGTCTTTCAGTTCCCACCGTTCCACCTTGCGCCCACTTTTCCAGCGGGTCACTTTATGCTCTGCCGTCAGCATCTTAAAATAATTCTCGTCATAGCCTGCATCTTCTGCCGCCGGGAAGTGGCAGTAGTTCGGCCCCTTGATAAGCACTTTGAGCCGGGCAAGAACATGGTTCTTGCCCGTGTCAACGCCCAGCGTGAACAGCTCACCTTTGACCCGGTTGTTCTTGGTCGGGTTGCGGATGTACGGAACATCCATACCGCCGCGGCCTTTGATTGCCCAGATGTGGCGGTCTTCCCGCTCTTTGCAGAATCGAATGACCTGATCTGGGAAATGTCCGCCGCTGTCCATGCAGACAGAGCGGAGTGACAGCTCTGTACCGTCCTTCTTTTTCCACGTCTGAGATAGAAACTCGTCCAGGTCCGCCCATATCTGGCCGCGCTTCAAGTCCCCGAAAATGCGCTGGTAGCGGATGCCCCAGCTTTCTTTGCCGATGCCCCAGCCCACCACTTCAATCTCGAAGCGGTTGTCCTGCGTATCGACACCGGCGGTCAGGTAGATCACGCCGTCGGGCACTTCGGCCTCGTAGAACTCCCGACGGTCGATCAGAGCAGCGGATTCCAAGGTTTCGCCCGGCTCTTCCCACGGCAAGCCCAGGTTCGTGTTCACAAAGACCTGCATCTTCTCGTAATCGCCGCGGGCAGCGTCCAGATCGGCAGCAATGAATTTTGTCACGATCTCGTCCCACCCGCAGAGCGTGGACCCCATCTTGTTCATGTGGAAGCCGCGCACAGAGCGTTCCGGGTGCTCCGGCACCCACTTGCCCTTTACGCTGCCTTTCTTCCAGCGGTATTCGTTGTCCAGACAGCCGCACTCGGCGCAGCGGTACTGCACACCGCCGTCCGGCCACTTGTCTTTGTCGAACACCATGTTGTCCCACACGAGCGGCTGATAAAAACCGCAGTTCGGGCAAGGCACCGTCCATTCTTCTTGCGTGGAGTTGTTGAACTCGTCCAGAATGCGGCTGGCGGCTTTTGTGGTCGGGGTGGAAACCATGACCGTTTTGTAGTCCCAAAATGTCGTCTGGCGTTCCTCTGCCAGCATGACCGGGTCGCCCTCTTTGCCTGCGCTGGCCTTGTAAGCGTCCACCTCGTCTGCCAGCAGCACTTTGATGGGGCGGCTGCGCAGGTCTGTGGGGGCATTGGCTCCCACGATAACCAGCATTCCGCCGGGGAAATTCTTTTTTGTGATAGTGTTGCCGGAGTATCTGCTCTTGGTGTTTACCAGACCCCGGAGTGCCGGCGTATCTCGCAGCATCGGGGTCAGGCGGTCTTTCGAGAAGGACTCGCCCAGATTCACCGTGGGCTGCATCACCATGATGGATGCCGGGTGGTAGCTCATGTAAAAACCGACGGTGTTCAGGACAAGGCCCTCGGTCTTCCCGACCTGCGCACACATCATGGCAACCACCTTGCGGATGTGAACGTCTCCGATAGCATCCATGATCTCCCGCTGGAACGGCGCAGCGTCCGTGTTCCACTGCCCCTGTGAAGCCGAAGCCTCAGCAGAGAGCTTTCTGTATTTATCCGCCCACTGGCTCAGTGACAGGTTCGGGGGCGGTTTCAGCCCGTCCAGTGCCCGGCTGAACATCTCCAATGTCTGCGGTTCCAGATGGATCATTGCCATGGTTCCCGCCTCCCTTTTTGACGCACTGCCGGAACGGGCAGAATGCCGTGATCTCGTTCAGCCGGGTGCCCCATACGCAGCCCCGGCATTTATTTTTCCTGCTCATCTTCCGGCTCCTTCTCTGGCTCGGCCAGTGCAACATCCGGGTTGCTTAACTCAATGAGGGCTTCTTCCACCGCTTTTTGCAGGATGTCGTGAGCCTCCACCGGGTCTGTGAGCTGCGCCATGGTCTTGGCGTACTTGGTCGGGATGGTTTCCAGACGGTTCTTGAAATTGGCAAAGATAGCTTTCAGACCCCGCTCCACATCTTCGGTGCGGTGCAGGTCGCCTTTGGCTTCCTCCATCTTCATTTTCTCGATCTTGCCCCGGGTCTCTTCCCGGTCCGCCCGGGCAGCCGTGAGACGGGATGAATCGTCCTTGTCGCCGATCTTATAGGCGAGATACTGTTTGACGACGGTTTTCATGTTGAAGATGCCGGGCCGTTCCTCAGACAGCACGCCCTCGTCCCGCAGCTCCCGCACCCGGCGTTCCGTTACGCCCAGCACTTCCGCCACGGCCTTACTGGTGTATAGAGCCATCTTCGTCACCGCCCCCCGGCACTTCGCCCGTTGCTCTGATCCGCAGCAGCTCTAACCGCTGGCGTTCCAGCTCCATGCGGCGGTCGGCTTCTTCCGCCGCCCGCAGCGCACCGGCAACAGCGGCAATGCGGCCCTGCGTTTTGTACAAAGCATCCTGCAATTTCAGAATACGGGCAAAGGGGGTATCACGGCTGTACATCCCCATGGTCTGTACCTTGCCGTCTTCCTTTTTGCCCGTCTTGCCGACCTTACCCGGAACACGCATATCCAGTACGCTGGATGTTATCAGCGTGTCCGGGTCCATGTCCTCGTACTCTTTAATCTTTTCCAGAATCTTCAACTCCCGCAGTTTGAGAAGACCCATCTCATGCTGCAGGGCTTCCACGCCGTTCCGGGGTGCATCGTCAAAGGCTCCCTGTTCCGCCGGGGTGAGCTTATCAAAGAAGATTCTGGAATAGGCACCGTCCTTCTCGGCGTTCAGGTTGCCCGCCGGTGCCCCGCCGCCGGAGTTGCCCGCGGCGTTCTGGTTTCCCGGCTGTCCGCCGGGCTTCCTGTCGGTGGGAGTATCCCACCCGTCTTTCGACTTCCACCGCCGGACAGTATCGTACTTGAGGTGCAGATCATCCGCCAGCTGCCGGAGATTGACTTCGCCGCCCTTTTTCTTCCGGGCCATGTACTCAGCGCGGGCGGCCTCTCGCTCATCGCTTCGCCTTGCCATTTATGACCCCTCCGTTTTCGAGCAATAAAAAATGCCCTGCCAGACAAAAAGTCTGACAGAGCATCTATGTGGTGCCGCCGGTCCTGCGGCACACCCGGATATGAGAAAAGCCCCTCGGTGCTTCCACCGTGGGGCTTTTTCCATAAATCCACTGTACCAATTATACCACTAAAAACGTCTCATAGTGTCTCATCTTTTGCCCCAAAAGGCTGTTTTGAGGCTTGCAAATGTAAACATTCTATGAACACACACTACTTGCCACCGTTTCAATAAGCTGTCCATCCGCTCCGGGCGTTCCATGCACCATCTGCAATGCGTACAGGATCACCAGCACTGCAATGGCAAAGAAGTGGAAACAGTAAACGTATGGATACCGATGCCATGTTGAGAAGAACCAGTTTCTATTGCTCACTGGTACATCGCGGGCAATCGAATGGCCTGAAATCTTCGCAATGAAGAAAATCAGCATGAAGAGAATATCGAACAGAATAATTCCCACCAGAACCGAGTAGAAGGAAACAACATACAAGCTCACTTCCGTCAGCTTATTAAAGCCCGATGTAAACATAGACAGCCCAGACATGAAGCCAACCACCACTGCGGAGAAAATTCCAAGGATCGTAATCGACTGCTCATGGAAGCCTTTCACTCGTTCACTCAGAGCTTCTTCCGATTCTTTTGTCGAATTATTGAGGGCCAATGCCTCACTCTGTAGCTTTTCCGCCCGGTCTGCATCTCGCTGAACTTTCTTCATGCGGTTTATTCTGAGGCATTCCAGCTCTACGTGATCCAGTAGCTTTTTGACAGACTTCTTAATTCTGTCGGTTTCTGTGTTTCCTTCGTCCTCTTGTTCTTCCGCATAGCTCACAACGCTATCCAGATAAACAGGTAAGGAGTCTCGCTGTGCCGGGTCATACTTTTCCAAGCTAGAGGAAATCGTATAGTAAGAATGGCGAAAGTCTGGGTCGCTGTATATGTCGCAGAATCCTTTCCAGCACTCTTTCACGAAGTCCTTCTGAGGTACTGCATCAGTTTCATCAACGCAGCCTTTCTCAACCATAGTGCCCATAAGCTCAACGAGCAGGGTCATTCGGTGTTCAACATCTTCCTTCTTCATGTGGTGTCCTCTTACTTAATTCCAAGCGGATCGTGAGAAGTAAAGAACATTTTGATGCTTTCCACATCAATCGTCTGATTGCGGTTTGTTTTTAGCCACGGGTCCTCTGTATGAGTCTTATCAACCAACAGCCTTGCAGTTTTTGCAAGGCAAGAATCGACCACTCTGAAAACCAAGTTTGCTTCACCGACGCTTAATCCAGCAAAATAGTTGTTGATATTCTCAGCATCAATCGGGGAAGCACCATAAGAACAGAACTGGAAGTATGCTTCCGGCACAACCGGGCCGTATGCCCAGTTTACGATCTCATCGCTAAAGAGAGGTGTTCCAAATCGAGCCAGATAATAGCCCTGTACATAGTAAAGGGTTTTTTGCAGCTTCAAATTCGTTACTCTATGGTCCTTCATTGCTGCATAGGCGATGATATTTTTCGACACTTCAATTGCAGTCATGTGTAGACCCCCTTCTCTTTTTATTCTAACATTTCCTCTAGTCTATTATATCAAATTTTCTTCCGTCGGTGTTCACGAACATCCTTTGGCGTTTTATTGCGTTTTAACAAAAATGCTGAAATATTTTTGTTAAGAAATTGTCTGTGTAGCTCTTGACAAGCTCAGGTGAAACCATTTTGCCGCCCCCGGCAAGATGGTCCCACCCGATTTTGTTGCCCTCAACCAAATCGCCGTCGGGATGTTTTGGCAGCACCGACAAATCATCAGCCGCTTCCAAATTGTAAGCAGCCACCATTTTGTTGGCTCCACCAATATGGTATGCACCATCCCGGTGCCGCCACTGCCATGGTGCCCAAATCCCTGAAATTTTTGACCCGCCCCCCCTTATTTTTCGGGCCGGAGGGGGGAAGCCCTTCAAAAAAATTGACACCTAGAAAACTTTTGGGGCTTCGGAACCCGCATTCGCCCCGCCCCCGGGGGGCAGTACCTTCCTCATCGGGGCGGCCGCGGTGCCGGAGAGGGCCGAGGCCGAGCCGGAGAAGGAAGGGGGGCAGGGGGATAGATAAGGCGAGTTCTAGCCCTCTAGGTCTAAGCCCTAAGCCTAAAGCTCTATCCCGTTAGGTGGAGAATCTGCCCCCTCTGGCGTTGGGCTGGCGGCGGGGTGCTGGCGGGCTTGCGGCTGGCGTTGTCGGTAGGTCTGGCAGTGGTGCGGGCAGCAGGGCGGCGGGGTCATCAGGGCGGCGGCGGGGTCCGGCTGGAAGGAGCAGGCCGGGCAGGTGATCGGGCGGGCGGTCCGCTGCTCATCGGGCAGGCCGACACCGCCCAGGCCGGGCAGATCGGGCAGGTCGTCACCGTGGGCGGCGCGGGTCTTCCCGGTGCTGATCGGGGCGGGCAGCGGGCAGAAGAAAAGCCAGGGCGGGCGGCGCAGGCCGTTCACTCTGGCTTTTTCGTTTCTGCTGCTGATCGAGGCGGGGCGGGTCCTTCCCGGTGCTGATCGGGGCCGGGGCCGTCGGGCACTGGTTCCGGCTGCACCTGATCCACCCGCACGGGGCACCCGGCACGGGTCCCGCTGGCACCGTTCCGCCGGGTCAATTTTGCCGTTTGCCGGAGGGTTTCCACTCTCCACCTAACGGGAGTGAGAAGCAGGTGTAGGGCTTTAACCTAGTAGGTTCTAGCTCTCCCCAGTAACCCCCTATAGTCCCCTTCTTCCCCGGATTCCGCCGGGGTCTGCTCAATTTCCAGCGGCTGGCCCTCTTGCTCCATCCGGGTGCGGACTGCCTGCAAGATATACCCCTGCAGGCTTTGCCCAGCGGCAGCAGCCGCGGCGCGGATCGCTGCGCCTTGATTCTTGTACGGCTGAATTTTTATTTTATCTAGCTTGTCTTGATGCCGTTTGTCTGTTATTGCTTTCTTTTCACTCAATGCCATAATATCCCCCATTTCGGCACACTTGGAATAATTATATTATACAAGATTTGTCGGCGTGGTTCCATGTGCGTTTTGCACAACATGGTTCCATGCTTTTTGTACAAAACGCAGATTGCGTGGTTCCACGCTTGACAGCCTTGTTTTGGCGTGGTACCATGTAGCCACAGCAAGCGAGCCGGACGACAAGCCGGAGCGGTTGCGAGTAAGCCGAAAGGAGAACCGACACATGAGCGCAAATTTCTTCAAGCTGCCCGAATCCGTCAAGCGGCGGATTTGGGCGGAACTGCTGGCAGAGTGGGCAAAGAAAAAGCCCGCCACCCACTGAGCAGGTGACAGGCTTGCAAGATGAATTTCCGAACGTCCATCTTGTAAGCCAGTTTACCACAGATCGGGGGTGATAGTCAAGCGGATACCCCAGCGGGGCCGCACCGCTCAAAGCGGCCCCGCCCCACTCCCCCGGCAGCCCGCCGGGGCAAACCTGAAAAGCAAAAGGAGATTTGAACCATGAGAATTTCAAAGAAGATCGCAACCGCCGCCGCTGCTCTGGCACTTGCCGCCGGGATGCTGGCCCCCACCGCTTCCGCCGCCTGCCCCTACACCGTCGGCCCTCTGGGGCGGTACATCGCCCCGGCCATTGTGAAAGGCATGACCGCCACCGATGAAAACCAGATTGAAGTCTGGTGCAGTGACGCGCTGGACGGCGACGACTGGTATTTTCTGGTGGATGCCGAAACCGATCTGCGCATCTTCGACCGGGTCCAGCTGGTTGTGAATGCCAACGGCACCCCGGGCGATTTCAGCGACGACACCGTGGAAGATGTCTTTTGGAGCTGCTGCTCCATCGACGATTGACCCCCGCCGGACACCTTAGCAGGGCCGCACCGTAAAGCGACCCCGCCCCACTACCCCGGCAGCCGCCGGGAGATCATCCCGAACACCAACCACAACACGAAAAGGAGCAAGTACCATGAAAGGCATGAGCAATAATCAGATCATCCTCAGCGAGGCCGAGAAGCTGGCCCCCGCCACCCTGCACGCCATCGCCACCGCACACCACACCGCCGCCCAGATCGAAGCCCTGGCCGCTCAGATCACCGTGACTGAGGACGACGGCACCCAGCACCCCGGCACCACCCACGACGCGGAGATCATGTTGGCAGCCAGCGAGCTGCACACCTTCGACTACTGGAAGAAGGAAGGCAAGAGCGTCAAGCTCCACGAAAAGGCACTGATTGAATGCTACTTGTGGAAGTACACCACGAAGCCCAGCAAGGCCCAGCGGGAAGCGGCAGAGGCCGAAGGCAAGGAAGCCGCCCCCGATCCGCATTACTACCCGACAAAATCCCACCTGTTCAGCTGCCTGCAGGTGCAGGACAGCAAGCCCGCCCCCGCTGCCCGGTTCAGCTCCACCGCTGAGATCATCGCCTATAACAAGAAGCTGGCAGCCGAACGCAAGGCCGCCGCAAAAGCAGCAGCAGAGCAGGCCGACACAAAAAACGCGCTGGACGTTCTCAAGCAGACGGAATGCAAGGCAAAGGCCGCTTTTCTGGCCGTGCCTGAAACCGACCGCAAAGCGCAGGCCGAAGCCCTCAGCGCGTGGCGCAAAGCCCGGCAGGATATAGCAGCCGCCGAGAAGCCCGCAGAGCCCACCACGAAACCCGCCCCGGAGATCATCCCCGCCGGCGTGACGGACAAGAAGCCGGGCGGCTGGAAGAAGTGCAGCTTTTACGCTATCTGCACCACTCCGCAGAATCCCACCAACCACGCGGAGAAGCGGGACGGCTACACCGACGGCGTTTTCAACTACTACGCGCTCCACCTTGGCAAGGCCACGATCTGGTACGCCGTTCACCCCGCTTACGGTGTCAGCATCGGCCCCGGCCAGAACAGCCGGAGCGCAGCCAAAACCGCAGCGTTTGAACTTCTCGAATCCGTTGCAAAGATGGAGAAAACCCCCAGCGAACGCCTGAAGAACTGCGCCGCAATGGTCGCCGCTGCACAGAATGCGTGAACACAACCCCGGACACCCCAGCAGGGCCGCACCGCCCAAAGCGGCCCCGCCCCACTTCCCACCGGCACCCCGCCGGGGGCATATCACGAAACATGAAAAGGAGTAAATACCATGAAAAAGTTTAACAACATCTTCGAGCAGATCAACGTGGAACTCCCCGCACTGTGGAAGATCCAGACCCTGCGCACCGAAATTCGGCTCAGCCCCTGCAAGGCCGCGGAACTTCAACCGCAGATCGACGCGGCCCGGCTTACCGTCATCTGTGCCCGCCGCGGCTACCTGTACACCGCCTGACCTTCCCCGGACACTCTAGCAGGGTTGCACCGCCCAAAGCAGCCCCGCCCCACTGCCCCGGCAGCCCGCCGGGGGGCATATCACGAAACGAAAAGGAGATGCACACCATGACAGCATATCAGCAGACCCACCAGCGCACCGCATGGCTCCACTACGAGGGCAGCGACTACAACGGGCGGCAGATCGTCGTGGACGTGGCCGAGATCACCCCGGGCCGCTTCACCGTCGCCGCACTGGATGCCGAAGGGAACGAGATCGAGAGCGACGAGGTGGAAGACCTGGACACCGCCCGCCGCCTGTATGGGGAACTGTTCCGCCGCCTCACCGAGAAGCCCGCCACGAAACCGCTTTCCGGCAAATACGCAAAGCTGCGGGATGACCTGCGGGCCGCGCTGGAAGCCGGACGCAACGCCGAACGCGAAAACCCGGAAGACGGCGGCACCTGCAACTTTGATTCCGTCGCCCTCAGTCTTCCCCGCTGGCAGGCGGCAAAGGTGGAGCAGGCCGCCAAGGAAGCGGGCACGAGCTGCTTTTCTTGGGACCTGTTCGGGGGCCGTCGGTGGGTCTTCGGGCCGGACACCAGAGCGCAGGGCAACGCCCGCACACGAAACGCCGAAGCAATGACCCGGGCACTTGCCGGGATGGGCTATCAGACCATGAACTATTGCCAGATGGATTAAACGGACACCTTGACGGGCCGCACCGCAAAGCGACCCGATCCCACCGCCCCGGCAGCCCGCCGGGAGTATCACGAAATCCAACACGAAAAGGAGATACACGAAATGCGTACTTACACCATCAACGAATCCACCGCCCGCCTCTCTCACGAAATGCGGTCCTTCGACGACTACGAGAAGGGCAGCGCGACCGCGGGATACAACGCCGACGTTGCCGAAGCCGCCGCTATCCTGGAACGGGTCAAAGCCCTGTGCAGCACCGAGGCCCAGAAGGAACACGCCGAGTATTTGTTTGACCGCTACGCCAGGACGCTGGCCGAAGCCATCAACCGGGACAACGAGATCGGCACCCGCTGCCCCAGCGTGATGATCTGCGGGGCTGGCAACTTCCCGACCCGGAAGAAGGAGAAGCAGGTCAAAGCATGGGAAGCCAATCACGAAACCTTCCGCAAGGCGGAACACTATCTTGATCTGCTCAAGACCGCCCACACACTCACCGTCAAGAGCAATGACCCCGAGGTGCTGGACTATCTCCGGGAGAAGCTGGCCGGGCTGGAAGCCGGGCACGAAATGATGGTTTCCGCCAATGCCTACTACCGCAAAAACAAAACGCTGGACGGTTTTGAGGGCATCCCCGCCGACACTATGGCATGGATCACGAAACCGAAGGTCTACCCCGTAGGCGGGCGGAACGGCGACGGGTCCCCGCTGCAGTTCCACGGCAAGCCCTTCCCGACCTACGCCCTCAGCAACAGCAACGCCAACATCAAGCGGGTAAAGGAGCGGATCACGAAATTGGAAGCCGCCAAAGCCGCCGCCCCGGTGGAAGAAGAGCGCAGCGGCTACACCTACCGGGAAGACACCGAAGCCATGCGGGTGCAGCTGATCTTTGACGGCAAGCCCGATGACGAGACCCGGGAGCTGCTGAAACGAAACGGTTTCCGCTGGTCTCCCCGCAACAGCGCATGGCAGCGGCAGCTCACCGCAAACGGAAAGTATGCCGCACATCAGGTGATGGACGTTCTCGACGGCAACGCATAACACGAAATCGGACACTCTGGCAGGGCAAGCACCGCAAAGCAGCCCCGCCCCACTACCCCGGCAGCCGCCGGGAGATCATCCCGAACACCAACCATAACACGAAAAGGAGCTGTCACGAAATGAAACTGAAAGAGACCCGCATTCTGGACGCTGAGGGCGCACGTTACGCCTGCATTGCCAACGGCTACTGCACCTGCTGCGACTGCGAGGAATACGACCGCATCTTGAACGATGCAGCCGAGAGCAGCCGCAAGCCGGGCGGCATCACGGTGGACGATCTGGCCCGCATTGCCGAGGCCATCAAAGCCCGCAGCGAAACGGACGACGATGTGCCCGCCATCGCCTTTGCGCTGTCCCGGCGCACCGTCTCCCACTTCACCGAAGCCTGAGCCGCCGCCCAGCACGAAACACGAAAGGAAGGATTCGAGTATGAAAACCTATACCCGCCACAGCATTGCAGGATGGGACGTTTACACGGACGATGAAACCGGGCGCGTCCACCATCTCGTTGACCCGGATTCCAACGACCCACGCACCCTGTATCCCTACATTCCCGCCGCCGGGGGTGGATGGGATAACGCCTGCGGCAGTCTGACGATCTCTGCCCTGCGCGGCCGCATGGCACGAAACACCATCCGCTTTGCCTGATTTCTGCGCCCCGGCCACCCGCCGGGGATTTTGTTGGATTCCACACGAAATCTTTCTTGCGTTTTATTGCTTTTCTTTGCGTTTTGCCCTATCATGGTTGTAACGAAATCCAGTAACAAAAACCGACAAGGAGGTATTCTCATGTATACGATCCCTGCATTTGGCCCTTGGCCTGAACAGAACGCCGGACCCGACGAAGAAAAGCGGCTGAACAGTGCCCAGCAGAGCAAGACCAGCCCCACCAGCATTGACCGGGAACACGAAACCGGGGTTTCTACGGCTCCGGCAAGCTGCCCTATCAGACCAGCCTTGCCGCCTGCACCTGCAACGATTTTGTGAAACGGAAAAAGCCCTGCAAGCACGTCTATCGCCTTGCTATGGAGCTTGGGATCATCCCTCTGGACTATAAGACGGGCAGGAGCAGCGGCGAACGGAACGAAGCGCAGATCAGCTTTGAGGACAGCATTGCCCTTGTGGAGCAGCTTTCCGAGGCTGCGCAAAAGCACATCGAAAATATGCTGTACTACACCAGCGAGCGGGTAGACGACCGCCAGCGGGCTGTTACCTGCTATGATCTCGATCTCGCCGATGAACTGCGCACGTCGCCCCTGCTACACGAAAATCCTTACCCCCTGGCCGAACAGCTTTCTAAGCTCTCGAAACCAGCTTTGGTAATGATCTTGGATGCCATCCACCGCGATGACAAGCCCCGCCGCAACGCCGCCAAAGACAAAATTGCGGCATGGATCGCCGAAAACGTGCCCATGCTGGCAAACGAGCTGCCGCCGTGTGCGTCCTTCTCCTTCGTGGAGGTGTTCGACAAAGCACAGCGGGATGTTTACAAATACCTGCGCCGCAAGTATGAGATGGAAACGGACTGGTACACCGGGCTTGAATATCCCGCCGGAGCAGGTCTCCCCAACGAAAACGAACTTGTATTTTACTTCCCGGAAGATCGTGTGACTGCCGCTCTCACGAAATACGGCTGCAACCGCTGCCTGCATGGGTACATCCCCACAAAATAAACTGTGCAAAAATGCACATTGGCGGCTAAGAATGCCATTTCCGCATATTTAACCCGCTTTTTTGATACAAAACCTACAATTTATGGACTTAACTGCCCAAAAGGAGGTATTTCTACGAACGACACAGAGTTTTTCGCCCCGTGGCGGCTGGTTGCCGCCTTTGCAGACGGCTCCCGCCTGACCTTCGACGGATTGACCGAAGAACAGGCCAAGGACGCAATGGAGGCCGCCCAGGAAGAGCACGGCGATATTGGCTACTGGAACCGGGTCACGGATCAGAACTACGAGGACGGCAGATACTACAAGCTGATTCCCGAGCCGCCCGCCGTGCATATCGTGGACTTCACCGGGTACGATGGACCACTTGACGAAAACGGTTTCCCCGTCGGGCTGCCGGATGAAATCGCCCGGTACGCCAAAGAGCAGGGAGCCGCCCCCGATGCTCCGCAGATCATCCTCAAGCGCAACGCACCGCCTGATTCTGAGAATCCGAACGAAAAGTAATCACAAAAGCGAAAAGCCCGCCGGGTCGATGACCTGACGGGCCTATGGTGTTGAAAGGATTGATTTGTATGAAGCTGAGCATGGATTGTGTGCGGGCTGTTATGCTCTGCGTTGAAGAACACACAGATTTTGACCACTACTGCTACTTCATTCGTTATGCACGGGCTGATATTCTTGATATGCTTGGTGAAGGACCCATTGATCCGCCCACTTATCAAGTTGAGCTTGAAGCTAAATTCGACAATGATGATATTCTTTATTCCGTGAAATACTGCGCCGAAGCTGGGCTTATCGCTCTTTGCCCCGGTTCTCACCCTGAACAGTACCGTGTCAACATCCGGGAATTGACCCCTGCCGGACATAGCTTTCTTGAGAATATCCGAGCAGACACAAACTGGGCAAAGGTCAAAAGCGTTGCTAAAAAAGCCGGTTCTTTCAGTGCAGATGTGATAGTCGAGATTGCAAAGAGTGTAGCTGTGGAAGCGGCCAAACATTTCTTATCCAGCACTTAACCAGCTTGATGGTGCCCATGTTATTCAACTCGCACTGGATAGCTTCTTCGTTATACCACTTTTGTTTTTCTTTTATCCCTGTTTTCACGATTTGTCTTGCAATGATTTTTGCAACGTGTTCACGCAATCCGATTCCACTGATCTCAATTTTGATTCTCATTGTCGCCCTCCTGCATTTCATCGAACAGCTTTTCGACAAATTCAAGAACATTCTTCACGCTCTCCCTGTTCCTGAAACGGACCCCCTTACCGATGGCCGAAATCAGTTCGATGCTTCCTTGGTCGTCGATTTTAACAAATTTGCAGAGTTCATCTTCTTCTCGTGCCCATTTTGGACGGGCTTGCCGATCTTCTTTGAGAACCATGTCCACAAATTCGGTTTCGGCTTCTCGCAGCACTTTTTCATCCCCATCCGCCCGATGGGGGTAGCCTGCCGCCCTTGTTGGAACCAGCCGTATTCCCATGCAATGTATACTCATAGCTTTTACCCTCCAAAATCTCAGATTCTACAATACCCGGCAGGCCGCACAGCCTGCCGGGTAATTTCTTGCCAACTTTTCCACATTTCAGGGTAGTCGTGTTTGTTTTTCTGCGCCGGGTGGACACAATTTGCGGAAGCGCATTTGCGTGAGGCCCCGACGGTCGATCTCCCCTATAGGAGAATATCGCCCTCAAGCCACGCATCTGCCCTGGGCAGGGTCTCGCGCACGTTATACGCGCGTGATAATAAGGCGGGGCACTCGGGCAGCCGTTCCACGCCTCGGCCAAAGGCCAGCAAAGCCACGTTCCGAAGCCGTTTCAAATGCTGGATGCTGTATCCCGCATCGACCTGCACTTCTGCCCATTTTTTGTGGCCGATGTAGTATTCTGTCAGGATCAGATTGTGGACACTGTCCAGACGGTCAATTTGTCCCCGGATCAAAGCCTCGTCGGACTTCAAAAGAGCCTGCTGACGTTCCAGACTGCGCAGCCTGTCGCCAATGCCCAGATCGTCCATCTTGCAGGCCATCGCCGCGGTGCTGTCACCGGGCATCCCGCCGCCGGGCATACCGTCCATGTTGATGCCTTTCAGGGTGTCTACTTCGTCGTCCAGAGTGGCACACTGGCGGCGGATGATCGTAAGCCGGCGGGGAATATCTGCGCAGTATTTCAAAATCGCTTCCGCCTCGTGTGTCTTCATGCTCTGCCTCCCGAAAAATTAAAACTCGCTTCCGAAGATGGGGCCTTGCCCGTTTACCCGCTCGACCATAGCCCCCACGCCGTAGATGTCCTCCACAACGCGGCGCAGCTTCTCGTAAGCTACCATCTCGCCATCCTCGGACCAGCCCAAGAACTGCTCGAAGTTTGAGCGGGTCTCCTGCATGACAGCAGCGATCTGCTCCACGGTATAGGCCATATCATGCAGGGCTTCCACACAATACCGGGCTACCATGTCGGCGGCGTCCCGGCGTTCGGCAAGGACTTCCCGCTCATTGGCCGTCTTGCCCAGCTTTCCCGCCGGGAGCAGGAAAGTTTCCACCATCAACGGTGTGGTGCGGTCTTCCAGTGCAATGCGAGCTTTCCGCACCCCTCGTTTGTCCCGATCCAGCGTGTACCGTTCCGCCGCATTGTTCATCTTGACGGTCAGCACAGCCGCCTTTCCTGCATCAAAACCCAGAATGTCGTGTGCCGCTGCCACAAAGCAGTATGACACGACCTGCCCGATAGCCTCCTGGTTCAGCGATGCCGCCGTTTTGGTGCGGCCAAGGTTGATCTGTCGATTTACAGCATTTTGGATGCTCTGCCGGTAGTACGACGGCACTCTTGCTCTGCTTTTGCCCATGATGATTCCTTTCCCGCCTGTTCAGCCAGACGTTTCCATTCTTTGATCTCGTTTTTCGTGTCCGGGGTGATGATTTCCCGGAGCACATAGCCCCGCGGTTCTGCAATCAGGTCAACAAACAGCCTGCGGCGGTAGATGTAGTCCCTCTGCGCCCGCCGGGTGAATTTTGACTTAATTTCCACCACTTCCACCGTTCCGTCGGCATATTCCAGCACATAATCCGCCGTATACCTTGCCGCCGGGAGATGGACAGCGCAGAAATCCTTTGCGGGCAGCAAAGGAAAGGCAACGTGCGGCGTTGCCTTGATGATCCTGCCGGACTGGATGCCCGGCAGCACTGTGCCAATGTAAAAATCATACTCGCCCTTGCTCTCGAAGGTTTTCCCGATCTCCCCGGCAGCCTTGGCCGCTGCTTCCAGCGATACCGCCCCTACCGGGGCTTTCCGTGCGCATCGAGCGGCTATTTGCTTCTCCGCCTGGGCACGATACCGGGGCGGCAGGTCTTCCAGTTCCAGTCTCGCACTCACGGCTGATTCCTCCTGTTCTTGTTCTTCGGTGGTTCCTTGCGGTATAGGCTCACAATCAGGTGACGGGTAGAGTTGCCCGTGATGGTGACTTCGCACCGATGCAGGGTATACCCCGGATACATCCGTTCCCAGTACGCCCGGTCTTCCAGACAGTTTTCACACACGTCCTTGAGCTTCGATCGGCTCATTTTGTTGTCGTTCGGCCTGGGCATTTTGGGCGGCTGCAGGCCGTGGCTCTGCCGCCAGTGCCGTTTACAGCGGCGGTTCTTCACGATATACCGGGCAAGGCTTTCCACACTGTTGTGGTCGAAGTGCAACGGCTCACACCGAGCCATACCCCGGCCATTCCATGCCTGCTCCACCATTTCCCGGGTCAGCCCCGCCGGGTGGGTCATAATGACGTGGTGATGGTGCCGCCCCAGGACTTCACCCGTCACCGGGTCCATGGTGCAATACTCCGTCACTACGACCCACTTTGGACGCTGGATGCCCTGTTTATCGCAAAGGCGGTACAGCTTCTTGATTGCGTTGGAGAAATCCCGGTCAGCCCGGGCAAGATCATTGGGAGCCGGATGGTGTTCGTCGTCGTAGGTGTATGTAACAGAGTAATCGCCGGGGCGGAAGTTCGTGTTTACCAGCAGAACGAGATAACGGCCAGATTTACGGAGGTTGTAGGCTTCCTTCGCCAGACTTGTGGCGAGTTCTTTCTTCCGCCGGGTGCTGGCCTTATGCTCTTTCTCGGAAACCTCGAAAAACTCCGCCTGCATGGTGGGCGCAGTGGCATAATTTTTGCCGCAGATGTATTTCTGTTCTCTGACATAAAAGCCGCCGCCCATACCCACTACGTCCTCCTTCCCGTAAACGTCCAATTTGCTGAATAAAGGCCAAACCGCCCGCCGCCCGTGTACTTTTATGCTTGCCCCCGCCCCCGCTCTGGCAAGCTCTGCTGTCCGTTACGCCCTACTGCCGCGGGGAGACAATACAGGGGGTTCCCCCTGTACCCCCGTCACGGGAACGGCTTGCATAGGTCTTGACTAAATCTTGCTTAGACCTTGGTTAGATTACAAGCTAATTTTCAATCTAACCTCAAGCTACGTTCTCCGCTGGTTCTTAGTTTATCCTCGGTATACAAGCCCCTTGCCGCCTCGTCAGGGCGGCAATTTTACGACGGGCTTGCTTATTCTCTGGAAACGACTTCAAACTGTAGTCATTTCAAAACGAAGCTGTTGAGATAGGGCAGCACCTCGCCGCCGCAGTTGGACACGATCAGATTGAAGTTCTTTTGGAAGACGTGAAAGTAAAGAGCGTTGCTCACGTCCTTCGATCCTTCGGTGCGCTGCTCCTGAATCATCCGGGTTGCCTGGTTCCGGGACAGCCCCATGCCCATCAGGAGCTTTTTCATTCTCTTGGTTGTCATTTCAGTTTACCTCGTAGTCTTCAATGCCGTTTTCGTCCGTCCGCTTTTCCCAGTGTTCGCAGCTGTCCTCAACGTCGGTGACATCGGTGCAGTTCAGCGACAGACCATTGAAGCAGACCCAGGTATAGCTTTCGTGCCATCGGCAGGTGCAGCAGGTCTTTTCAAATTCTATCTCACTCATAGCGGCACGGCAAATCTTCCGGCTTTACGCCTGCATTTTTCATCTTCGCTCCGCACTCACCGCAGTATTTAACTGCCACACAGTTGATGAAATGGCATTTCTTGCAACGGAAATGCTCACAGGTACACCGGCCTGGATTCAATTCCCATTCCGATTCCAGCGGCTGTGTATCGAGAAGGAAGTTTTTTGCCGTTTTCCTACCCGGCTCTGCGATCATCACCCGTGTTATCTTCTTGATGTTTGCTCTGGATATGAGGATTTCCAGTGTTCCGTCACTGTCCAGATTGAATAATGCCGTGCTCATTTCAGTACCTCCCACACACTGCACACTTGCCATCACAGACAGACTTTCCCTCTGTGGGTGCCTCGTACAACTGCACCATCGGCTGCGGCTGATCCGAACGGTTGAGCGGCTTGTCATACTGAACCGTGTAGTCGCCCTTCGGGTTATCGTGCCATGCCAGAGCGTGGCGGATTGCAAGCCAGACCTGCTCTGCCCGGTACGGGATTCTCATGCAGTAATCGAGCGGGGCGGAAAGAACATATCTTTTGTACAGCCTGTCCATTTCCTCCCGCATGATGTTCCGCCAGTCGATTGAGATACGGAAGATTCCATCTTGTTCTTCTTTGTCGGCAAACGAATCGTTTTCCAGAGTAGCATAGAACCTTGCCATGCAAAGTTCATCTGTCAGGTCTTCAAACTGGCCCATGTGCAGACGAAGGTACATCTCGCAGGCTTTCGCTACTGCCTCGGCTACCGGGCGGCTCATGGTTATGGTGACTTTCTCGATCTCTGCCGGCGTTTTAGTTTTCTTCGCCATGGTGCGGCTCCTTTGCTCCCGGCCAGCCCCGACGCTGGCTGCGTTCAAACTTCCGGGCCATCGCTGCCACCTGAATAGCTTCAACAGCCAAGGCAACTGCCCGGTCATACACGCCCTTTGTCGAGATTTGCGGATTGTTGGAGTAAGCTCCCATCCACATTGCATTCAACTCCCGGCGCAGAGCATCCATTTCCCGTGCGGCTTCCACTGTTTCTTCCTGAATGACTGCCACACCCTCGTGGGTGCTTGCGAACATCCGAAATTTTCTGTTCGCTGCGGCCAGTTCAATTTTAACCAGCCGCTTTACATCAGCTTTTACAGCGTCCATAGCTCATTCCTCCACCATAACCACGTTTCCCCAGTTGGTTGTATACCGCTTTCCGTTCATTGTGATTTCAACTCTTGTGTAGTACCCGGTACTAAACATCTGATCCGGCGTTCCTTTGTCCAGTAATTTGCCATCCGGCGAATAGACGTACACCGTTTTGACTAGATATTCTTTGGTCACTGCGCTTTTGGCCGATTCGCAGCCTGCCAGCATTCCGCACAACGCGGCGGTGCAAGCAGCCACGGCCAGCAATTTTGCAAACTTACGCATCATCTTCTGCCTTTCTGGAAACATTCTGGTTGTAGCAGTCCTTGCAGCTGTATTGCTTCCACCGATCAGTCCCGATTTTCTTTTCCCCGCAGTACACCATCGGACGACCGCATTGTTGGCAAACAGGCCATCCCAGTGGTTTTACCGGGGCAACATCTTCTCCCGGCTCGTTTTTGAGAAGGTCAATCATGCCGTCGTAAATCTGGTACATTCGTACTTCGGCTGCTGTCCCGGCATAGGTAGGGTTGCCAACCAGTTCTGCCAGTCCGCTTTTCCGAACATATTCCAGCTTTCTAATCAGCCTGCTTGCATTGATGTACTTGTCAGGCATTGTTTTCATCCGTCTTGCCGCCCTGCTGTGCCGTATTCCGGGCCATGTTCACGATATTCTGCATACCCTTCAACAGGCCATTTGACAGCGTGATCGGCAGAAGTGCTGCCCGCACCATCATCCCATCCCGGACAACGTAGTACCGTGAGCCGTTCGCTGCATAGCGCAGGCAGTAGTTGATGTAGTCACTTTTCTTGATCTCGTCCATAATGGGTGCCAGCTTGCTGACAGCGACAAAATCAATGTTCTTTTCGTCCGGGGTCATAAGCCCCATGAAAAGCGTTCCTCCGATGCTGAGGCTGATGGAACTTGTTCTGCACTCCACCTCGTCCCGAAGCGCATCTTCCAGATTCATGCCGCAAACATCCGCTTCGGTATCACACAGGTATTCCCTGTAGATCACATCGTCCCACTGCTTTTTCTGGATGCCAAGCATTGTCATAATCTCAGCTTCCGTCCACGGTTTCGGGAATCCTTCCAGCGAGTAAAGCTCAGAGCTTGTGCCAATGAACATACTCGTTTCGGTGTCTTCCGCTCCGTGTATCCTGACAATGTGACAAGATGCACGGTCTTTGATTACTTTGGCAATCGCTGCAATTTTCATGTGCGCACCTCTCCGATGGATTGAACTTCAAACCATTCAAATTCTATGTAGTGTTCTGCGGCTTGCTTCTTCGCCTTGCAAACGGCCTCTTCTGCCGACGCTGCCTTGACCCGGTATGCCAACCATGCGGGCAGCCCTCGGCCATAGCCTTTCAGGGCAATTTCATACATCTTCATCCCGGCCAGCCTCATACAAACAGGTACACCCAGCAGAGCTTCACCAATGCAGCAGGCACCAGCAGCAAAACCGCTGCCCAGAGCGCAGCAGCCAGCAAAAGCAGAACTGTGCCGAGGGTTTTAACCAGTCCATCCATGTTGTTTTCCTCCTATCAGTTATTTTCCTTGATGATCCAGACCCGGTGTTCGCCATAGCCTGTCCATTTCAAAGCGTCTTCATGGCTGCCGGAAACAGCAACGTCCAAATGATCGCCCTGCATCCCTGCGCCTCTATCCTGCACAATGCGGATTCCTACATCTTCGATGTAGATTACTGTGCCATAGGGCAGAAGCGTTTGGTCTGCCGCCACGGTTACATCCGCTTGGATCGGCTGCCCACTGGCGGTGATTCCCGTTCCTGTGCCGCAGATGTGCTGGTATTTCTCGGTACAGTATGCGGTACACTTGAAAACCCCTGCATACTCGACAAGCAGCTTCTCATCCAGCCTATCTCTGATTTTCAACTCGTCCGCCAGATCGTCTGCATACTGGGCGATAGCTCCGGCGGTTCCTTCCCAGTCCTCCGCACGGGATTTGTAAATATCCCGCTGGATTTCCAGGTCGTTGATCCGGCTGTTCGCCAGCCCAACGGCAACGCTGCTGGCAGCCGCCGCGCAAATCGCAACAGATACAGCCAGCTTCGACAGGGTATCAGGTCTCACGTTTTTCATAGTTTTCCTCTTTTCTTGTGCGAACGGTCGGCATCGAACCGACCCGTCTGTTGATGATGGGAAATCGGAAACAGGCGGCACCTTGCGCTCGCATATCAGACCCGCTCCGTAAGAGAGGTACAGAGCGGGGCGGCCACTGCAATGGCCTGTTGCTTTTGGCCTGAGCAAGTTGAACAGGGTGTTTCTGCGCTCACACTGCGGCGCACCCGTTCCCGTCATATCCATGCGGGTGCGGCTTCGGCAAGAACGGCAGCCCGGTTTTTCATCGGGCTTGAACGGAAAGGAGGACGCTGCTGTACAGCACCGCTCCGCCGTGCCAGGCGGCTGACTTCATGGCCGTGCCCGGCTTTCATGGAAAGCGTTAAGCAGGCGCAGGCGGGGTCCGGCCCCGCTCACGGTGTCCCTGTACCAGAAGGACACCCCGCGCCATATAAAAAGCAGCCCCGCTTCTGCGGGCAGGGCTGCCTATTGTTTCACCGGGGACAATGCTTTGTATCAGCAGCACCGTTTCCCTCATAGTGCTTGCACTCCACGTCGTAACCACTGCACGGGGCGCAGTGAGTGGCAGTGATTTTGAATGTATGCTTGCACTGGTTTTTCTTATCGTCCGCCGCCTTGGGAGGGCTTCTGTTTTTATGCCGCATATCGGTCACTCTACCTCCATAATGTGCGTGGCAATCATATCCGCCATGTGAACGCACAGAGCCTCTGGGCAACTGTCATATACTTTGCTCAGAGTATCCCAGTCCTGCTGCCCGGTGTAGGCACCCATGTGCCAGCGGATCGCCAGCGTCTCTTTTTCCGTGAGGTACATCCAGTGCTGAATCAGGATGACCGATTCTTCACCATGCCCCAGCATCCGGGTGTCTCTGTACCGATACCCTCCCTCCGGCTTTGCAATGTACTTTCCAGCCTTGCAGACATCGTGCAGCAGGGCGGCAGTCAGCACAGCGTTCTTATCGCACTGTGCGAACCATTCCTCCTCGCACAGTTCCATTGCAGCTTTCGCCACATTGAGGGAGTGGATCAGCAGACCGCCCGGTACATTCAGGTGATGATTTGCGCTGGCCGGGCTGTTGAAAAAGCCAATTTCGTCAAGCACTCGCCACATCACCATGCTACCAGGTCTCTTCCCGACCGTCTCAATAAACATCTGCTTGTACTGTTCTTTCGGGGAATATACGCCTTGTCCTTCCATGCCGTGTTCCTCCGAAATCAAGCCTTGCCAAGAGGTTTGGCAGGCAGATCAGCGGGGCCAATAGCCTTGAAGTCTTCCGGGTTGATTTCCTGGGTAGGATGCTCCAACGCCTGATCGAGTGCTGCATCCAGCCCGATCTTCACATCCTGCAGCAGCTTTTCGGCCTCCTTCACGTCATTGCCGCAAGCCGCAGCAACAATGTTCGCTGTCGCTGCAACGGCAAGGTTCACCAGCGTTTCATCGTCACCATGTGCCCACAGGTCAACATGGTTGTTTTCCAGTTCTACGGAAAAGCCAATTTTCTTTTCGTCGTTCATATCGTAGTCCTTTCTTTGGTGGGTGGATGTTCGGTCTTTGGCGGTACGCCCCGGGGTTAGTACCGGGCGGAAGGGAATGCACCCCCTCCTGCACTGGCCGTACCAGATAAAAAGGCGGCATCGGACAGGTAGCCGCCACCCATGCGGGCCGCCCCGCTGTATTCTTTCTGCCCCCAGCAGGTAGGGCCCCGGCCTTGCGGTAGCCGGGCGGCCGCCCCCCTAGATAGACTAGCCGCATGGTGGGCGGGTAGGTCTGCCCATGCCCGGAAGCTCACTTCTTAACGTGTTCTTCCTGTTTCATCTTGTCTATGTACTTCTGCGCCAGATCGTGAATCTGCTCTTTGAACGCTGCCCGCTTACGGCGTTCCAGCAGCTCAAAGATTCCGGCGCAGGCCAGTACCGTAATAATTCCAGCCGTTACGATTTCCCCGATCCATTCCATCTGTGCAGTCTCTCCATGAGTTCCTTTATCGTACTCCATCTGTGTTCCGATACCATCTTCCAGTATCTAGCTGATCTGGACATCTCACGAAATGCCTCCTGAGCTTCTTTTTTTTCGTAGTAGTTCAGGATGCCCCACAAAAGGAAAATGACTGTAGCTACATCCGTCGCAATCCGCACCGTTAAATCGGGAGTGCCAATGTGATATAGCCAGATTGCCAGTTCAAGCATTCTCCTTTTCCGCCTTTCCTTTACTCTTTCAGCCCGCCGGGGTAATCCGCTTGATACCGCAGGCGTTGCTTGGTTTTGTAAAGTCGTTGTTGTCCCAGCACTGCGCTGTACCCTGCACGGCCGTTCTTGTCCATCTTGCCGGTATCTCCACGCTTCAACTCTTTATAGATGGTGGAAAAGTTGAAGCCCATTGCATTGGCGATTCCGGGGATGCTCTGGCCCGCATTGTACCGCGCTTCCAGCACCTTGCGCTCTTCCAGCGTCATGTGTTTTGCCATCCTTTTTCCCTCACTTCCTGAAAAAATGCGCAAAAAAATAAACGCAAGTGAAACCACTTGGATTTCTCTTGCGTTTATTCTACAATTTCAGCATCTTTTTTCAAAAAAGACTTGTTTCACGCTTCTTCGTTATTTTCGTCCCACGGCAGAGCAGGGTCCGGGCGGGCAGGCCACTCCACCGTTGCCATTGCCACTGCAAACACACTGTGTGCCCCTGCGTCCAGCAACGCCTGGGCACAGGCCGCGGCGGTGGAACCGGTGGTGATCACGTCATCCACCAGCAGCACCCGCCTGCCCTCGATCCTTTCCGGTTCCCTGACCCGGAAGGCTCCTGCCACGTTGGCGAACCGTTCTTCCAAAGGCAGCCCTGCCTGACGGCGGCCCCGGCGCGCACGGTACAGCGCACCACTCTCCAGCGGGAGCTGCAAACAGTGGGCCAGCGGCCGGGCCATTCGCTCCGGCACATTGTACCCTCTTGCCCGGCTGGAAGGCGGCACCGGGACGATACAGTCATACTCCAGCGCAAAACCCTCTGCAGGCTGCGGCTCCGGCACAGACCACCTCATGCGCACCTGTGCGCCAAACAGCAGCTGCGCCATCCACACGCCCATTTCCTCCGCTGCCCAAGGCGCGGCGGCATATTTGGCGTGCAATATCCCGCGGCGCACGCATCCCTCGTATCGAAACGGCGCTGCTGCACCGGCCAGCCGTCCCAGGTAATGCTGTCCCTTGTCCAACCGGGCACTTGTACGGCGCAGCGCCTCCCGCTCCGGGGCGCAGTCAGCACACTCCGGCATACTGCCCAGCACCCGGTCGCAAAAGGGGCACCGCCGGGGGTACAGCAGCTGCCGCAGGCTTCGCACGGCCCGCCCAGGCAGTGCGTAACTGTCCCGGATCAATCCTTCTTGACGGCGATGATGACCCGCACCTTTTTGCCGGCGGCTGCGCCAAAGTTATCATACCAGCCGGTCAGGGTGTAGTCCTCGCTGTTCACCGCAGAAAGCTTGGTGGGGTAATACTGGCCCTTGTACCACAGATACACCTGGGGCATATCTGCCAGCTCCACCCGCTTGCTGCCGCTCTGCACTGTGGCAGCGCCGATCTTGTCGATCTTCAGGGGCATCAGCTGCGCCATGTTAGCCACACTGCCGTTGGATTCCTGGCTGACCGCCACACCACCGGCAATGACCGGATATTTGATGGAAGTGCTGTAGGCCGCCGGCTGGCCGTTGACATAGCAGATGTAATAAGCACCCTGGCCCATAAAGTCCAGCAGCGTGCTGAAGGGGGTGCCGGTAAGCTGCGCCAGCTGACGGATGCCGATGCTGAGCAGCGGACCGGTGTTGGTGGTCAGTTTTTCCCACAGCGTATCCGCCAGGGTGCCGTTGACCACACCCCACAGGATCTCGCTGGTGGTGGGCACCAGCACACCAGCCACCTGGTCTCCCAAGGGGGTCTCGTCCTTTTCCGGGGCTTTGTTGTTGACCAGAGCATCCACCAGTGCAGAGATCTGGCTCCAGTTTCCTGCCACGGTCTGGATATCATTCAGCACGCCGTACTTCCACAGGTCACCGGTAACATCGTTCAGGATCAGCCGGTCGATCTGGCCTTTTTCGTTCAGGGTATAGTAGCGGACATCCAGTCCGTTCAGGTTTACCCCCGATAGGCGGCTGGGACGAACCGTCCCAGCCGCACCTCCTGTCGTTGTGTCCAGGATCTCCACATCATCTGCAAGAGGGGTGGAACCCAGCATCGAATTTTCCAGGTCAAACTTTCCGCTGAGGGACTTATTGGCAATGCCGGTCACGGTCTCCCCTTCCGGGGTCACCCGCACTTCTACCAGCCAGCTTTTGGGGAAGTTCATGCTCTTATCCACCCGGACGCTGCGGGTGATGCCATCGGTGCACACCACTGAGACCGTTTGCAGCACATCTGCGCCGTTCTCCTCCACCAGAGAGCGGCTGGCCGAGCTGACGACGCCATAGTACACATCATCGGCGGCGGCACCGGTCACGATGCCTGCAGCCACGTTGTTCATACCCAGCAGCAGAGTGACCACTTCGCCTACGCCGCCGCCGTTCAGAGAGGAGATCTGCGCAGCCACGTCTGCGCTGCCGATCTGGTAAGGCACACCCGCCACCGTCACCGAGGTCGGTGCGCTGGCCGAAGGAGATACTGCCGTGATCCGGCCCGCAGCACGGCGGGTGTAGATCCACACAGACTGTAAACTCTCGCTGTAATAATACACATCGTAGGGGTCAAGCTGTGCCGAAGAGGATGCCTTATCGTTGCGGTAAACGGTCAGCGGCTCAAAGGGCAGCACCGCACCCTCGGCAGCGATAAAAGGACCTTTCAGGCTGGCCATCATCACAGAGGAGGGGTCCACCTGGCCATCTGTGACCGTAAAGCCCAGCGAAGCGCCGTAGCTGCCGCCGCCGGAGGTGTTGGCGGTCAGTGCATTGTACAGCAGCACCGAGCAATCCTGGTAGTTCATGGGCTGGCCCTGGCCGCAGTTCAGGTTGGTGCGCAGCCCCAGCTGGGATGCCTTGTTCAGCTGTGCCTGCGGGAAAGCGCCGCTCAGCTCGGTCATCTTATAGCCCAGCAGCTTCAGCACCGCCGTGCATGCTTCTTCCAGGGTCACCGCATTATCCGGCCGGAACGAGCCGTCGGTATAGCCGTTCATCCAGCCGTTCTGCACCGCAATGCGCACATAGGGCGCATTGGCCGAGTCGCTGGGCACATCGGCAAACAGGGTGCCTACCGTTCCCTGGGCGCTCACACTGTCACGGTAGTTGGAAAATGCCGTCAGCATCCGGGCAAACGCCCCGCGGGTGACCGGTGCATTCAGCTGCGTGGTCTGGGCGTTGTCCATTGCGCCCAGGGTCAGCGCCATCTGTACAGCTGTGTTGTTCTGCACCGCTGCTGCCGGCATGGCCAGCATTGAGACCGCAATGCTGACAGCCAGCAAAAAGGCAAGAATACGTTTTTTCATCGTAGGTTCCTCACTTTGGAAGGTGTTAGTCGGAGGGGGGGGGCAGCGCATCAGTCGTAACGCAGCGCCTCAATGGGGTTGAGCCGGGCAGCACGCCGGGCCGGCAGATATCCAAACAGGATGCCGATGCCCACCGAGATGGCAAAGGCCACCAAAGCAGCATCCACCGAGGGAGCCACGGCGATGCTCTCGCCGTCCAGGAACATAGGCAGCACCTGGTTGGCAACGCCGGAGATCATATACCCCAGCACGATGCCCAGTACGCCGCCCAGTGCAGAGGTGGTGGCGGCCTCGGTAACAAACTGCGCCAGGATCACCCGCTCCTTTGCGCCCATTGCCTTGCGGATGCCGATCTCCCGGGTGCGCTCTGTGACCGACACCAGCATGATGTTCATAATGCCGATACCGCCCACCAGCAGCGATATGCTGGCGATCGCAGTCAGGATGATGACCACCATATTGATCAGCGCCTTCTGCTGCTCCAGCCATTCGATCATGCTGTACACATAGAAGGAGTCGTCGCTTTTGAAGATATCCATCAGAGCGTTGTCCAGCACTGCCTTGCACTGGGCTGCCTGGTTCTCGTCCTTCATGATGACAAGATACTGGCTCACCGTGCTCTGCTGGGACAAGCGCAGGACCGTGGAATACGGCAGCAGCACCACATCGTCACCGCTGCCCATCTGGCCGTTCAGATCGCTCACCTTGGCATCCAGCACGCCCACGATACGGAACTTGTTGGCGCCGATCTTCAGGGTCTGCCCTACTGCGTTGCCGCCATAGGCCACCCGGTTCAGATACGCACCGATCACGCAGACCTGTTTATTGTCTTTGATGTCCATATATTGCAGGCCGCGGCCCTGGGCGATGGTATAGCTCTTGAACCGGCTGTACTCCTCGTTGACGCCCATCACATTGGTCTGACGGTAGTCCTTGGTACCTACCCGCACCGTGCCGTTGAAGTTGACCTGGGGCGAGGTGTTTTCCAGCAGATCCGGGTGTTTGTCCACGATCTTATACATCTCGTCCACCGATACCGAGCGGGCGCCCTGGCTCCAGACGCTGACCGTGATGGTATTGGTGCCCAGCTCTGCAAAGCTCTCCTTCATCTTTTCCATCATGCCATTGCCCAGGCCCACGATCACGATGACCGCCATCACGCCGATGATGATGCCCAGCATGGTCAAAAAAGTACGCAGTTTATTGCTCCAGACGTTTTGCAGCGCCTGGCGAAAGGTCTCCAGGATCATTCTCTCTCCTCCTGTGGCAGCTGAAAGGTGGACTGCACCACTGCATCCGGAGAGCGGGAGTCTCCGTCGTAGACGACCCGTCCATCCTCCAGCCGGATGATCCGCTCTGCCTGCACCGCAATGGAGTTGTCATGGGTGATCAGCACCACGGTGTGGCCCTGCTGGTGCAGCTGCTGCAGCATCCCGATGACTTCCCGGCCGGTGTGGCTGTCCAATGCGCCGGTAGGCTCGTCCGCCAGGATCACCGGCGGATTGCGCACCAGTGCCCGGGCGATGGATACCCGCTGCTGCTGGCCGCCGGAAAGCTGGCTGGGCTTGTTTTTCAGCTTATCGCCCAGGCCCACCTGCTCCAGCGCAGCTTTGGCAAGGGCATGGCGCTCCGCCCGGGGAACGCCGGCATAGATCAGCGGCACTTCCACATTTTCCAAAAGGTTCAGCTTGGGCAAAAGATTGTACTGCTGGAAGATAAACCCCAGCTTTTCGTTGCGGATGGCGGCCAGCTCGTTGCGGGACATCTTGCCCACATCCCGGCCGTCCAGCCGGTAGGTCCCATCGGTGGGCACATCCAGGCAGCCGATGATATTCATACAGGTGGATTTGCCCGAGCCAGACTGGCCCACGATGGCCACAAATTCCCCCTGCTGGATCTCCATCGAGATGTGATCCGCCGCTTTGACCGTCGTATCACCCATCTGATAGTATTTGCATACTGCGTCAAACTCGATCAGTGCGCTCATGGGTCAGCCTCCCATTATCATCACATCGCCGTAGTAATCATAGTAATCGGTGGTGACCGTGGTGGGGTCGTAGGCTATGGTATCTTCTGCGCACAGACCGGAGAGGATCTCGGTATAGTCATCGCCGCTGACGCCGGTCTTGACCGGCACATAGACGTACCCCTCCGGCGCAGTCATGGACTCGTCTGCATTGGCAGCACTGGGGCTATCGGTGGTCACCAGCACATAGTTGCCCCGGATGATGGCCGCATTGGGCACCGTCAGAGTCTGGCTGGACTTGGCGGTAACGATCTCTGCGTTGGCATTCATGCCCGGGCGCAGGCCCTCGGTCTGGTCGATGCGGATGGTCACCGGATAGGTCGTGGTGCCGCCGGAGGTGTTGCCTGCCACCGACACACGGGTCACTTTGCCCTCATAGCTCTGGCCATTCACCGCGTCGGCAGTGATCACCACCGGCTGTCCCACTTCCAGGGCGCTGATGTTCAGCTCGTCCACGCTGATCACCATTTCCAGATAGCTCAGATCGTAGATGATGCACATTTCCTTGCCGGTGGACAGCGAGTCCCCCTGCTTATAGTTCTTTTGTACGATGGTGCCCTTGATGGGGGAGGTGATGGTATAATTGGCCATCGTGTCCTCCATGTTCTTCATGGACAGCTCTGCATTGCGCAGGGTCTCGGAAGCAGACTGGATGGACTCGGTCAGGTCATCGCCGGACAGCTCGATCAGGATGGCATCCTTGTCCACAGCATCGCCCTCCTTGACCAGCAGACCGGTCACCGTACCGGCAGCCGATGCAGTCAGGGTCTTTTCATCGTTGTAGGTAAAAGCTGCGCTGGCAATGGAGTGGATGCCCGCCACCGATGCAGTGGCAGCCTGTGCCGTAGTCAGACCGCCCGCATTGGGCACTGCCACCACCACGGTACGGGTCAGCATATTGCCGGTGCCCAGGGCATCGGTACCGGTGACCGAGAGCACCCGGCCGGGGATCTGCTCAAATGTACCATCCAGGGTCACCAGAGCATCCTGTCCGACCCAGAAATTGGCTGCATCGACTGCGGGGAACAGCAGACTCAGCAGCATGGTGGAGCTGTCCCGGATGATCGCCACTTCCTGGCCGGAGGTGATCTCGTCTCCCTTTTTCACCTTCAGCACACTGACCGTGCCGGACGCTTCGGCCCGCACATACTGCCGGTCCACGACCTTCTCATAGTTGCGCTGGGCCTGTTCCAGGGCGATCTGGGCTTTTTCTACATTGGTGGCAGCATCGGCACTGTCCACTGTATACAGAACCGTGCCCTCCTCCACCACATCGCCTTCCTCAAAATCAGCCGCCAGGATCTTGCCGTCCACCAGAGAGGTGACCGTATAGGTCTGGGCCGGTTTCAGGGTGCCCACGCCGCTCAGGGAGTTGGAAACATCCTGCACCTGGGGCGCATCCTGCACATACTCCGGGTCTGCGGTCACCTGCTGCTCCGGGCTGCGCTTCAGCGCCCAGAACAGGACCAGCGCCGCCAGCACACAGGCTGCCGGGATCAACCATTTTGCGTTCTTTTTCAGGAAAGGCTGGATCTTACCCGCCCACACAGAGGCGCCGCCCTGGCCCTGCTGCGAAGCCGGAGCTTCTTTTTTGTTGTTTTCGTTCATGTTTTGGTCGTTCCTCCTAATCTCACAGGGCAAACAACTGCCCCGCGGGGTTTTCGTCTGTGCCTGCGCACTGCGGCCAAAAGCGCCAGCCGGGGCCGCTCCGCTGTGCAATTTCTATCCATATCGCCGGGGCCGTTTGCGCTGAGACCCAGCATCTTTTATAGTGTAGCGCATTTCGGTACGCTTCACAAGTATTCCCCTATTATTTCACGCTTTTTCAAATTTTTTTAACAGAGCTTTCACAGCGCCGACGCAATTTTTATTCTACTCTCTTTTTATGCAGATTGCAAACCCTCTCGCCCTTCTTTCTGCAAAAACGCCCCGCCGCCTGCCATTTCCCCTCTCCGCTGACGCCTGTGATTTTTTTGCACAAAAAACCAGCGCCCGAAGCTGCTTTCCACAACTTCGGGCGCTGGTATGGTCGCTTATTTCTGTATGGTCAGGTAGACCCCTGCGGGCATACAGGCAGCCCATGCATTCTCCTGGCTCAGCCAGCCGAATTGCTCGCACCGATGGTCCGGGCACTGGCTGTCCAGGAAGGCAATGGCGCCATCCTTGACCTGGAGATGGACCACATACTGGCCCACCTCATACAGATAATCATGATCCTTATCCAGGGGCAGGGTCTCCACAACGCCGCCGCCAAAATCCACAACGGCGTACATCCCCTTTTCCCCCTGGCCCCGCAGCACCCAAAACAGGACTGCGGCGGCCAGCAGCACCCCAGCGGCAAACACAAGGTTTACCCAGCGGGGAGCGGGGCGTTTTGGGTCACTCATGCAGCGTACTTGCTGGCCTGCTCGCCTGCGATACGGCCAAACACGGTGAAGTCAGCCACAGCGTTGCCGCCCAGACGGTTTGCACCGTGGACGCCGCCAGTGATCTCGCCTGCTGCAAACAGGCCGGGGATGACGCTGCCGTCAGCCTTCAGGACCTCAGTGTTGGGGTTGATCTTCAGGCCGCCCATGGTGTGGTGCACACCAGCGGTGACCTTGATGGCGTAGTAGGGAGCGGTGTCCAGGGGGTTGGCGAAGCTGGTACGGCCAAACTCCTCATCCTTCTGGGCAGCCACGCAGCCATTCCACTGCTCCATGGTCTCGGCAAAAGCAGCAGCGTCCACGCCCATGGCCTCTGCCAGCTCCTCGTAGGTCTGGCCGGTCACGGTGTAGCCCTTCTTGATGTAGCCCTGGATGACGTTGGACTTGTCGGCCATAGCCTGGTCCACCACCAGCCAGCTGTAGCTGCCGGTCTGAGCGATCTCTGCAGCAGACACCACGTCACGGGTGCCGACCTCGTCGATGAAGCGCTTGCCCTCGGCGTTCACCAGGATAGCGCCGTCGCCGCGCAGACCCTCGGTGATCAGAGCAGCAGTGTTAGCCTCCACAGTGGGGTGGATCTGGATCTGGTCCATATCCACGGTCTCAGCACCGATGGCGGTAGCCATCTCGATGCCCTGACCCTGGATGCCAGGAGCGTTGGTGGTCATGAAGCCCTTCAGCTCAGGCTTGTACTCCACGACCATATCCAGGTTTGCGCCGAAGCCGCCGCTTGCCAGGACAACTGCCTTTGCATTGATGGTAACAGCCTCGCCGTTCTTGCCGGAAGCCAGGATGCCAGTAACAGCACCCTTGTCATCGGTCAGGATCTCGGTAGCGGTGGTGTTCAGCAGGATCTCAACGCCTGCCTTCTCGCAGTTCTCCTGCAGCAGGGGGATCATGTAGCTGCCCACGGAGACGACCTTGCCGTCTGCGTCCAGGGGACGATGGATACGCTTGACGGATGCGCCGCCAAAGCTGGAAACGCTGGGCATATCGATGCCCACAGAGCTCAGCCACTCGATGGCCTCAGCAGAGTTGCCGCACAGGGTCTCCACCAGAGCGGGATCGTTGATGCCCTTGCCGCCGATCATGGTGTCCAGCTCCATCAGCTCCTCAGAGTCGAAGTAGCCTTCCGGAGCAGCCTGGTAGGCAGCCCACTGCTCAGCCACGGTAGCAGCCAGAGCGGTAATGGTCTCGTTGTCCGCATACTTCTCAGCAGCGGTCTTCAGGGTCTTCTCCACGCCGGCGCTCTCGTCGAACTCGTTCTTGTCCTGAGCGGGGGTGTGGGCAGCGTTCAGGCCGCCGGTAGCACGCACAGAGTTGCCGCCAACCATGGCCTGGCTCTCCACGATCACAACGGTCTTGCCCTCAGAGGCAGCGGTAACAGCAGCGGTCATGCCTGCGCCGCCGGCGCCCACGACCACAACGTCTGCATCCAGAACGGTCTCCTCAGCATTCTGGTCGCCTTCCGGCTTTGCAGCAGCGACCTTAAAGTTCTCCGGGTCCAGGCCAGCAGCGGTCAGGGCGGCTGCAGCGGCCTCCTTGACAGCGGTGGAGGTGATGGTAGCACCGGTCACGCCGTCCACAGCAATGCTGCCGGTAGCAGCGATCTCCTCAGACAGCTGCTTCAGAGCAACGTCGCCGATGCCCTGGGTCTCGCCCTCACCCACTGCGGTGCAGCCGGTGATGACGCCGTCGGTCAGAGTCAGGGTCACGGACACATCGCCCATGCCCTTGCCAGTGCCGGTGAACTCACCGGACACGCCTGCGCTGCCGGACTCAGCCGGAGCGGAAGCAGGCTTCTTCATCATATTGTAACCCAGCAGAGCCAGCAGCACAACGGCCACCAGCGCCACCAGCGCCACAATGCGCTTGGTATTTGCTTTCATGTCTTTTCCTTCCTGCAGTTGCACAGCGGCATTTTGCTGCCGTGCGGGGATTGTTCATCTATCTTCTTGGTTTATATCAGCGTAAAAAGGGAGCTGCTCATTCGGAAAGCAGCCCCCTTTGCCGAACGATATTAGGACCTGCCTCTAACGAGGCCTCGGTCAAACTCAGGCGTTAGCCTGGGCTGCAGCCACAGCACATGCGACGGTGGCGCCGACCATGGGGTTATTGCCCATGCCGATCAGACCCATCATCTCCACGTGTGCAGGCACAGAGGAAGAACCAGCAAACTGAGCATCGCCGTGCACGCGGCCCAGAGAGTCGGTCAGGCCATAGCTGGCGGGGCCGGCTGCCACGTTGTCCGGGTGCAGGGTACGGCCGGTGCCGCCGCCGGAAGCGACGGAGAAGTACTTCTTGCCGTTCTCGTTAGCCCACTTCTTGTAGGTGCCAGCAACCAGGTGCTGGAAGCGGACGGGGTTGGTGGAGTTGCCGGTGATGGAGCACTGAACGTCCTCCTTCTTCATGATGGCAACACCCTCCATGACGTCGTTAGCGCCGTAGCACTTGACAGCAGCACGCTCGCCGTTGGAGAAGGGGATCTCCTTCACGACGGTCAGGGTCTGGGTGGGGATGTCATACTCGGTCTGCACATAGGTGAAGCCGTTGATGCGGGAGATGATGTAGGCAGCGTCCTTGCCCAGGCCGTTCAGGATAACGCGCAGCGGGGTCTTGCGCACCTTGTTAGCGGTGCGGGCGATGCCGATGGCGCCCTCAGCAGCTGCAAAGGACTCGTGGCCAGCCAGGAATGCAAAGCAGGTGGTGTCCTCGCTCAGCAGGCGGGCACCCAGGTTGCCGTGGCCCAGGCCCACGTTGCGCTGCTCTGCCACAGAGCCGGGGATGGTGAAGGCCTCCAGGCCCTCGCCGATAGCGGAAGCACACTCAGCAGCGTCCACCAGGCCGCGCTTGACGGCGATGGCAGTGCCCAGGATGTATGCCCAGACAGCGTTATCAAAGCAGATGGGCTGCACACCGCGGACGATCTTGTCGCAGTCAATGCCCTTTGCCAGCAGCATCTCGTTGCAGGCGTCCAGAGACTCCAGGCCGTTGGCCTTCAGGCATGCCTCGATCTTGGGCATGCGGCGATCCATCGATTCAAAAGTAGCCATACGTTGTGCCTCCTCTCTTATTCCTCACGCGGGTCGATGTACTTGACCGCGCCCTGCTCTTTGCTGAAGCGGCCGTAGGTGCCCACGTTGTTCTCATATGCCTCGTTGGGGCTCTTGCCGTGACGGATGTCCTCCATCATCTTGCCCAGCTTGACGAACTGGTAGCCGATGACCTCGTTGTTCTCGTCCACAGCCAGCTTGTTGATGTAGCCCTCGGTCAGCTCCAGGTAGCGCACGCCCTTCTCCTTGGTGGAGAAGATGGTGCCGGTCATGGAGCGCAGACCCTTGCCCAGGTCGTCCAGACCAGCGCCGATGGGCAGACCGTCCTCAGAGAAAGCGGTCTGGCTGCGGCCGTAGACGATCTGCAGGAACAGCTCACGCATAGCCACGTTGATGGCGTCGCACACCAGGTCGGTGTTCAGAGCTTCCAGGATGGTCTTGCCGGGCAGGATCTCGCCTGCCATAGCAGCGGAATGGGTCATGCCGGAGCAGCCGATGGTCTCCACCAGAGCCTCCTCGATGACGCCGTTCTTGATATTCAGGGACAGCTTGCAGGTGCCCTGCTGGGGTGCGCACCAACCCACACCGTGGGTGTAGCCGCTGATATCTTTGATCTCATAAGCCTTGACCCATGCGCCCTCTTCAGGGATGGGTGCGGGACCATGCTTGGGACCCTTGGTGATCGGGCACATATTCTGGACTTGCTGCGAATAGGTCATGATCATACTCTCCTTTTGACAAATTAACGCTTTGCGGTATCCGGAAAGCCGCCGTGCCTGCGGGCCAGAGTGTTCGGCCCGCCCCTGCCGCTTTTGCACCGGCAGGATCTGCTGCGCGGTGCCCCGGCGCTTTTTCCGATACTATCACGCACACATTCATTATAGAGAAAACGCAGCGGTTTTGCAAGCGCTTTTACGCAAAAAATCGTCATCCTTTTTTCCTCTTTTTCCCTCAATCGGCGGTTTCCACGCTTTTGCCGCCTCTTTTGTCACTTTTTTGTCAATTTCGACAAAGGGACGCTTTTTCCCCCTCCGGTCTGCCCCAGCATCCAGATAGAGGCAAACCCCGCCGCTGCCCCTGCCAGTGCCAGGATATGCCGTCCGCTCTCCAGCGCCAGCAGCCGGGCCGCCTGGGGGAACACAAGGCTGCCCACACTTTGTCCCAGCGCCAAAAATCCATAATTGACCCCTGCGTGGGGCAGACCGAACAGATCCGTAGACAGCGCCGGCAGCACCGCCGCCAGTGCCGAGTAGCAGAAGGTCAGCCCTGCATAGACCCCCACGACCCACCATCCCTGGGCCAGCCAAAAGATCCCCGATAGTGCAAAAGAGGCCGCAAACAGCCCAAGGTCCACCATTCGCCGCCCCAGCTTATCGCTGAGCATCGGCATCAGCAGCCGTCCGGCGGCGCTGCCCACGCTGCCCAGCACCACCGCCCACAAAGCATCCCCTTCCGCAAGCCCCCGCTGCGCACACAGCTGCAATATAATGGGGCTGAACAGCAGCACCGCCGGGGTAGAAAAGCACACCGCACCGGCACAAAGCCAATAATTTCGGGTGCGGAGCATCTGCCCCGGCCCAAGATCCAGCCCGGTCTCCGGCTGCTTTTCCCCGGACGGGGGCGGGTCTTTCAGCAGCAGGCTTCCCCCCAGACAGACCGGAAGACACAGACCGCCCAGCGCCCAGAACGCCCCCCGAATGCCCTGCACCGGCCCGATGCCTGCCGCTGTCCCCCGGACAAAAACAGTAAGAAAAGCCCCGGACAGACCCACTGCGCCGCCAATGACTCCCGTCGCAAGTCCCTTGCGGTCCTGGAACCACTTTTGTGCACAGGATTGGATCGCCGGGTATAAAAACGCTGTGCCTAAGCCCACCGGCAGGCTGAACACCGCCCAAAACCACCCGCCCGCTTCGGATGGCAGGGCTGCTGCGCCGAACATCCCGCCGCAGAGCAGCCCCGTGCCCCACAAGGCCGCACAGCGGGGGCCGTGCCGATCCTGCAAAAAACCTCCGATGACACACCCTACCCCAAACGCCGCAATAAGCAGGCTGAACACCCATCCTGCCGCACCCTCGCTAAGGCCGTACTCCTGTGTTACCGGCTGGTTGAACACCCCCCCATGCCGCCGGGACCCCGGTAAAGATCTGGATCGCCGCCCCCGCCGCCAGGATCGCCCATGCACGCCCTGTTGCACCTTTTTGCATAATACCCCTCCTTTTTTGCCGCCGCCCTGCGGGCCAAAACCGCTCCGCCCGGCTCAGCCTCCTTAGTGTGCCCGTTTTTGATTGACATTCCCGTACAATTTTCTATAATAGGAGACGTACTATATTTATAAAGCATCCTGCTTTACCACAGCTGCAAAGAGAGGAAAACACGCATGAAGATCCAAGCACTCAAGGGTATGCGCGATCTGCTGCCCGCCGAACAGGCCCTGCGGGACTATATCCAGGGCCAGATCCTAGCCACCTACTGCGCCAGCGGGTTCGAGCGTATCTCCACCCCCATGCTGGAAGATATGGAGAATCTGGACAAATCCGAGGGCGGCGACAACCTGAACCTGATCTTCAAGGTGCTCAAGCGGGGCGAAAAGCTCACCGCCGCCTTGGCCTCCGGGGATGCAGCCCAGCTGTCTGATATGGGTCTGCGCTACGACCTGACCCTGCCTTTGTCCCGCTACTATGCCGCCAACCGGGACAAGCTGCCCACCCCCTTCAAAGTCATCCAGACCGACCGGGTATTCCGGGCCGAGCGCCCCCAGAAGGGCCGCCTGCGGGAGTTTGTCCAGTGTGATATCGATATCCTGGGAGACGAAAGCCCCAATGCCGAGATCGAGCTGATCGATGTCACGGCCCGTGCGCTTTTGAACATCGGCTTTACCGGCTTCACCGTCAACATCAACGACCGCCGCATCCTGCGGGGGATGCTGTCCAGCATGGGCTTTGCTGAGGACACCCTGGACTCGGTCTGCATCACCTTTGACAAAATGGATAAGATCGGCGCCGAGGGCGTGCGGGCTGAGCTGACCGAAAAACAGCTCCCCGCCCAGGCAGTTCAGGCTTTGGCAGACTTTTTGGCTGCCGGAGAGGTCACGCTGGACGCTGTGGCTGCCCGCTGCACCGACCCCGCCATTGCCGATGAGCTGAAGTATGTGCTTTCTGCCGCCTCTGCTCTGGCACAGGACCAGTATCAGGTCGCTTACTGCCCCAGCCTGGTGCGCGGCCAGGGCTACTACACCGGCATGGTGTTCGAGGTCACCTGCCCGCAGTTCAGCGGCGCAGTAGCTGGCGGCGGACGCTATGACCACATGGTGGGCAAGTTCCTGGGTGTGCAGGTCCCCGCCGTTGGTTTCTCCATCGGCTTCGAGCGGGTCTGCGGCATCCTGCTGGAGCAGGGCTACCAGATCCCCGGTGCCAAACCCAAACTGGCCCTGCTGTACGCAAAGGGAGCCGATTTCCCCGCTGTGCTCCAGAAGGCTGCTGCCCTCCGCCAGGATTACCAGGTCACTGTCCTGGCCCAGGCCAAAAAGCTGGGCAAACAGCTGGCACAGCTGGAGACTTCCGGCTTTGCAGGTGCTGCCTTTGCGGATAAGGATGAGCTGAAGCTCTTTGCTGAGCGGCAGTAAGCGTTTTAGGAGAACGGGAGTTCTCGTTCCTTTTTTCGAGAAAAAAGGAACCGAAAAAAGCTTTTCACACGGCTGGCGAATCCTCGCCAGCCAATTTTTTTGCGCATAGGGCAGGCCCACCGGCTTCTGGAAAGTACAGAACGGGCTGTAACGGGTGGGTTCTGGTATGACCGGTATACTTTATGCTTCTGCCAAAACCTCGATGGAGATAAATGGTCCGAGAGAGGAACCCTCTCAGTCGCCTGCGGCGACAGCTCTCCCAAAAGGAGAGCCCTTGGCAAAACCAGCAGGTTTCGCCCTCATTCGTTAACGACAGAAGAAGCTAACCTGTAAACCATAAACTTTTCGCCCTTGCCAAAGCCTCTCCCTTTCGGGAGAGGTGGCACGGCATAGCCGTGACG
>Reba_p1__coassemble_488_pt1 | contig 122756 bp, 108 predicted proteins | sample Reba_p1__metabat2_low_PE_002 | metagenome-assembled genome bin Reba_p1 | reverse complement strand
TGGCGGTCTATCTCTTGTTTTCGGTTGCTTGCTTCCTTACCGTACATGAGCATTGGAGCCGGGGTTGTCGTTGCCATAGCCTTCCAGAAGATTGATGGCACCCCAAACACCCAGGCCCGCACCCAGGGCTACAACCAGGGTCTGAAGAACTTCGATCGCAGAGTTGAAGAATTCCATAGTCGTTTCCTCCTGAATTGAAAAGAACTTGTGACCGGTCGGTACACACCTGAAATCTTGTTGTCGTGTGCTGCATAGCCGCAGCGGGGTTGATCTGCTGGTGTGCCTGGGGTCTGGGGAATAAAAAATCCTCCCGGGGGTGGGAGGAACAGCAGCAGAACTTCACTTCCACTTGGGTGGAATGGATCTCTGCCTATGATACTCTCTTAATAAAATTGAGGATGCAGAGTTATGAAAAATTTGATTCAAAAATCATGGACGAAATGCATTTTTGGGGCTGTTATACTGATTGGTTTCATGGCCGCATTTTTTTCTTATAGTCGGGTGAACATTTCTCCTGAAATCGCACAAAGCAATTCTGCTACCGTGCTGATTACAACCTTTCGTGGCATGTCGCAGACTCAAACTTTATCTTTTAACTTTAAGCTGGACGATCCATCCTATATCGAACTTTCGGGGGCATTGTTGTCTTCAAAATATCGTAAATGCTTGGATCAAAATTTGAAATCTCACGATCTTTCCAATCAAAGTGAGAGGACTTGCATTGATATCCGATTCTATTCAGAGGAAGATGTCCAGGTTTTTATGGAAATTTGGTCAGATGGCGTAATGCTGATTGATGAAGAATATGTTGATATTTGGTTCTCGGGGATAAGCACGAAAGACTTTTACCACCAAGTTCTTGATTTGCTGAATTCCTAAGCCCGCTTTGTGTCGATCAGCAAAAAATGCTGACCGAATATGTATGCTCCCCCTTGGTTGGGGGAGCATTTTTATTCTTCAGCCGCCTCTACTACATCGTAGATGTCCGAAGATTTGAGTTTCAGGCGGTGATCAAGAAACTTCTCGATGTTAAACGTATTCTTCTTATCATAGTCGCCGGTCAGTTTATAGTTCGGGTGCTGGGTCAGGTCGTACTTGTCGCTCAAAAACGGCCGCACCCCCCGCAGCTGTAAGATGCATTTGCCGCCGTCCAGCACCGCCAGCTCGTCCCGGCTCATGAGTTCGTGCCCCAGCTTTTGATAGGTGGTGCCATAGCTGGGACTGTTGCCGCGGGTGTCGGAGGTGTTGTACTGGTCAATGGTCTCCTTGCCCAGCATCTCCGACAACTCTTTCAGGGTGGAAGGCTCTGACCCGCCCAGGAAGATCTGGCTGTCCATGTTGCCGATGATGGTATCCGCATTGTCCTTGTAGAGGGCTTTCAGCTGGCTGCGGGCCTGCAAAACCAGGCAGGCCGAGATCTCCCGGCTGCGGATGGTGGCCACCAGTTTTTCAAGGTTTGGGATCTGCCCGATGTTGGCGCACTCGTCAATCAGGCACCGCACATGAACAGGCAGCCTGCCGCCATACACGTCATCTGCCTTGTCGCAGAGCAGGTTGAACAGCTGGGTGTATACCATGCTGATGAGGAAATTAAAGGTGGAATCCGTATCCGACATAATGAGGAACAGTACGGTTTTCCGGTCTCCCAGCGTATCCAGTTCCAGTTCGTCATAGGCGGTGATCTCCCGCAGCTCCTGGATGTCAAAGGGGGCCAGCCGTGCGCCGCAGGAAATGAGGATGCTTTTGGCGGTCTTTCCCGCTGCCAGCTTGTAAAGCCTATATTGCCGTCCGGCAAAGGAATTCGGCTTCCTTTTCTCCAACTGCTCAAACAGCAGATCCACCGGATTCTGGTATTCCTCGTCATCCTCCAGTACCTGCATGGTGTTCAGCATTTCCAGCAAAGTAGCGAAGTTTTGTTCCTCCACCGGGGCTTCATAATGCAGATAGGCGATCAGGGCGGTGAGCAAAAGACGCTCCGATTTTTCCCAGAATGGGTCCCCGCCGGACCCTTCACCCTTGGTGTTGGTCATCAGGGTTGTGACCAGTTTCAGAATGTCCTTTTCGCTGTGGACATAGGCGAAGGGGTTATAGTGCATCGACTTTTTGAAATTGATAGTGTTCAGGATCTTGACCTTGTAGCCGTTTTTCAGAAGTGCGTTCCCACACTCGACCACGATACTACCTTTCGGGTCAGTAACCACATAGGAACTGTGACATTGTAAAAGGTTGGGCTTGAGCCAAAACCGGGTCTTGCCGCTGCCGGAACCGCCCACCACCAGCACGTTTTTGTTTCGGGCATTCTTCGGATCAGGTGGGCGGTTGGACATCATCAGCCGTTCTGTTTTGGTCAGGATGATATTGTCCTCGAACTTTGGAGCCATAAATGGCTCTATATCCTTCGGAGTGCCCCATGAAGCGTTTTGTCAAGTGCTTTTTTGAGTTATTGACGCAAATTCTTGTGAAAGTGCGAAAGTGCAAAGTGCAAAGGGTCTGCGTTTTGCACTTTCAGCTTGCGGGTTCGGGTGGCTGCTTCTTCTTGATGAAGTTATACCATTGACCGCCGACACGCCTTGCGCCTAAAATACCGCCCATGTTGCGCTTGGCGTTCTGTACCGTCCTCTCGGATATTCCGGCTTCGGCTGCGGCCTTTACAATGTCCTCGCTGGCAAGTTCTTTCCCGTCTGCAAGCAGGTCAAGTATCAGCTTCTCGGCTTGCTCGGTCTTGGTGGCGGTGTTCCCGCCCGCGCCGGATAGCAGCTCGTCGGCGGTTATGTCATATTCGCCTATCCATGAAAAGCCTGTTTCCGGGTCAAGGCAAAAGGCAACGGGCTTGCCCTCCGGCGCAAGGGAAGATTTGTCATGGACGATAACACGCACATTCGGCTCCCGCTTCACGCGCCCGATCAGCAGGACGCTCCTTGCTGCGGCGCGGAAGTCAATAGAACCTAAGCCCCGGTATGCGCTCTGTCCTCCGGCGGCTTTGTTCAAGTGTCCGATAAGGATAACGGCGCACCCGGTACGCTCGGCAACATCGGCAAGGCGGCGGAACATGGGGCGCACTTCGTTTGCCCTGTTCATGTCGGTCTTTTCGCCCATGTACGCCTGTATGGGGTCAAGGATAATCAACCGCGCCCCGTTCTGCGTGATTGCCTTTTCTATGCGCTCGTCGGAGAGGGTAAGCTCCCGTTTGGCTTCATCAATCACAAGCACGCGGTCAAGGTCGGCTTCGGCTTCTATCAAGCGGGGCTTGACGGTATCGCCCAGCCCGTCCTCGGCGGTCTGGTAAATCACTTGGAATGGCGGCAAGGGCTTCATTCCCGGCAGCGTTCCCCCGGTGGTGCAGGCGGCGGCAAGGCGTAGGGCAAAGGTGGTCTTGCCCTCGCCGGGGTTGCCTTGCACAATGGTTACTTTCCCAAAAGGGATATACGGCTCCCATAGCCATTCAACGGTCTGTGTGTCAACCTCGCTCATGCGGATAATCTCGACGGTTTCTTCCTGCGGCGGTTCTTTCAATCCGTAAACCGCTTCCCGGATATACTTCCCGTCTGTGATTTCTGCCCGGTGCTGCAATACCTCGTTCCAGTCCTTGTAAAGCGGCACAAGGCGGTGGACGGTCAAGCCCTCCGGCACAAGCTCCGCAAGGCGGCTGCAAGCGTCGTTTCCGGCTTGGTCGCTGTCAAGGCAGAGGTAAACGGTCTTGATGTTCGGGCGGTCAGAGAGGAAACGCAACAGGGCTTTTTCTCCCACGCCGCCCAATGACAAATAGCTCTGCTTCTGCCACGCCTTTTTGAACAGGCAGAGGAAAGAGAGCAGGTCAACGGGGGCTTCAAAGACAAAAAGCCTGTCGCCCTCGCCCCGGTAGCAGAAATTAAAGGCTTTGTCGCTGCCTTTCACATCAAGCCGGAAGTTTCCCGCCGTTCCCTTGCTGTGGGCGTAGCGCGGTATTCCGTCCTCGTCCCGCCCCACAAATACGGCGTTGTGGTGGGCTGTGTCCTCGTAAATATCGCCGCGGGCAAAGAAAAAGCCCGTCACATCTTCATCAATGCGGCGGGCTGCTGTGAGGTAGTTCCTCGCTGTTCGGTTGTCGCTGTTTGGGGGTGGTAGCCGGAAGTCGGAAAGGGACGCGGGGCAAGGTCTGTCCGGCGGCGGTGCGGCTCCCTTTTCTCCTGTGAGAAGTTCCACGGCTTCGGTGAAGCTCTTGCCGAAAAACTCCATAACAAAATCAACGGGGCCGCCGCCCTTGCTCTGGCTGTGCCTGTACCATTTGTTTCCCCGGACGGTCAAGCTGTTGTGCCGTTTCCAGCGGTATTCATTCCCGGCGCGGGTAAGCTGCTCGCCCTGTGATTGCAGGAAAGAAACAAGGTCGGCTTGATTCGCCCGGTCTATCTGTTCTTGGGTGTAATACAAAAATCTCAACTCCTTTCATCGTTCTAAGTCGTGCCGCTTGGCGCGGGTCTGCTCCGGCTGGTCAGCTTTCAGTGCAATATCAACGCACTTGCGGATATTGTGCAGCTCGGCAACCTCGGCGCGGGTTTCTTTCAGCTTGGTATATTCCGCTGTTCTCTGCCCGCTGATGGTGGCGTACTCTTTTTCCCATTCAGAGATAGGCAAGCTCTTTGTCCCTTTCGGCAGATTTGCATGGAGATAGCGGCTCGCTGCGTTCCATAGCGTAAGCTCGGCGCGGTGGGCTTCCTCGTACTTGTCGCGCTTGCTCGTCCAGCCATTTTTCAGCTTTTTCAGCTCGTCGTGAATGGGTTTGTACTCGGTGTAGTTCTTCCCGTATTCAATCAGCTTTTGCAATTCTTTCATGCGCTTCTCGGCGGTTTTCATCCCCTCCCGGATAGCGTCGGCTTGGTCGCTGACAGAGGAAAGGGCAGCGTCCAACTCCGCAAGGGTAGAAATGCCATGCTCGGAAAGATAGCCTACCGCCTTTGCAACGGTTTTCAGTTCATCGGCGGCGTGCTGCCTTTGCCAACTCTGCGAATACTTCCGGCTCTTTTCTCTCTGAACGCTTAAATACTTCATCAGCAGATTTGCAAGGCCGGGGGATTGCGGGGGCTGCTCCGGGGCGGTTTCCCGCGCCTTGAACAGCTCGCCAATCCATTCTTTGAGCTTTCCAATCTGCGCCCGGATTTCCCGGATAAGGCGGTTTGCCTTTTGGATATTCCGGTTCAGCTCGCCTTTCTCGGTGGCTATGCCTTTCTTCTCCATTTGACAGGCCGCTACGCCCATGTGGACGGTAGGCAGCTCGTCAATGCCGCGCTCGGCGTTACTGCGGTGGTCGATACGCTCCGGGCGTCCGGCGCGTTCAAGGTAGGCGTTTGAAATATCCGCCCATGCCTTGCGCCACAAAAGTGCGTTGCCCTTGTTGTTCCAGCCTGTGAGGTCAACTTTGTGTGTCTTGTATCTGCCGCTTGGTAAGCGTATGCGCTCGCCGTTCTCGTCAAGGTCATATTCCTTTTTGGACTTCGCCGCCCATGCGCCGCGCTCGTCAAGGGGGCGCATGGTAAGCATGATATGACAATGGGGGTTGCCGCTGTCGGTGTCGTGAATGGCAAAATCAACGCACATTCCTCTGGAAACAAATTGAGAGGAACAGTATTCCCGGACAAGCCGGATCTGTTCCTCTCTGGATAATTCTATGGGGAGTGCTGCGTCAATCTCTCTGGCAAGCTGGGCGTTCCCGGCTTTCTCGTAAAGCTCCACGCTGTTCCATAGGGTAGCGCGGTCAGAGAAAGAGGGCGGGGCATGGGGCGGCAATAGGATTTCCGTATGGACAACGCCGCGCTTGCGGGTGTAGTCATGGGTCATTCCGTCCCACTCGTTTGTGATTTTCTCGCCGCTTCGGTAGGCGGCTGCGGCAACGGCTGACTTGCCTTTTCCTCGGCTCACAATGCTGATATTACAATGGTAAATGGCTATGGGTATCACCTCCCGGATAGGATAACAAAACCCGCAAAAATGGTACAGACGCCAACGGCGGGTGTACTGTTTTTGTGGGTGTGCAGGGATAGCCGCGAAGCGGCGCAAGGGGTGCAGCCCCTTGTTGCGGCAAAGCCGCCATATCGGAGCGCGGGGAAAGTTCCCTGTGCGGAGATAAGCCCTCGGCAGAGCGCACACGCCCGCAAGGGTGTATAAGTGCGCCCTTTGTGCCAAAGGGATTATTCGCTTTTCCCGCCCTTGGTGCGTTTTTTCAGATAAGCCCGCGCTTCCTCGCTCGTCAAGGCAAGCCGGAGAAAGGCGGCGGCTTCCTCGTCGGTCATGGTCTTGGCTTCCGGCACAATGCTCTCAAAGACCGCACCCCGGACGATCAGCCGATGGCTGCGCGTCCTGCGTTCCTCTTGGGATAACTTTTGCCGCAACACCTTTTCCCGGTTTTCAAGCTGCCGGATTTTCTTCTTCCCGTCCTCAATCTCGGCTTGCAATTCCTCGCGGTTTTTTTCTCTCGGTTTCGTCATGGGTGGTCACTCCTTTCTACCTGTCGGCATAGAAAAAGGACAGTCGATTTCCTCGGCTGTCCTTTTGATTAGGGTGTTTGGTTTACTCCGTTCTGCTCAATAAATGGGAATATTAAATATCAATACGCCCTTTAATACATTCCTATTAAAACATCAGCTTCGATTGTCAAATGTGTGAGAGTACACCAATCAACGCAATCTTTTTCAACGCAAAAGAGAAGCGGCGTCATTTCAATAAACGACATTCTTTGTTCTGATGACAACTGTACGGTGGCTGAAACCGTTTCTCTTGAAATGGTTTTAAGATATTTCTCAAAATATTCAACGACAGACTCATTTGAATAATCTGGATTTTTCAAGTGTGCTTGCACTTTAGTCCTAATTTCCCTCAAATGATTTTTCGTAGGAATTACTTTCACAACATATCCGTTAGGAGATAGCAATCGCTGAAATTCTTTGTAGTGTGCAGGCGAAAATATGTCTAAAATACAATCCATACTTCCGTCTTTCAAAGGGATTTTTGATAAGTCAGTAACAAACCACTTCACTGCTTTGCGCTTGTCTTTTTTTGATGCAATCTGTATTGCCTCCCTTGACAAGTCAAAAGCAAAGATGTTTCGTTCTGTTCTTTGCTGTATCTGCCTTGCATAGAAACCCTCGCCGCAACCAACATCTAAAATGTTTCTTATAGATGGCGTATCAGAAATAAACTGTATGATTTTCTCCAACACAACATCATACATGCCATACTCCAAAATTTGGTGCCGGTTGTCAAAAGACCGCTTGCTGTAGTTGGTTTTGGGCGATGATTTTAACAACAAATTTACATACCCATATCTTGAAATATCAAAGCAATGTCCATGTCTACAAATTAGGCTATTGCCTTGTATATCCATTGATTTTGTGCAAATTGGGCATTGAAAATAAACCTTGCTGTCTGCAAAGCGTGATAAATTATTATTCATTTGTTTTTCCTCCGTAATTACATCTCTGCTTCAATAAGCGAGTTATGCAGTACGGATAACCGCAACATAACTCGCGGTTTTATCTTAATCTCATAAATGTAACCATTGTGTTGTCCTCCAATCAATTCCGCAGTATTACTCTGCTTTTAGAAAAAGTATAGCACAAAACTATGAACATTTCCACTCTATTTCAGCCTGTCGGCGGCGTTGCTCTCTCTGGCGTACCGCCGCGCCGCTTCCCGCCGTTCCTCGCTGTATGGGGCGGTCAGACGGAAAGAGAAGCGGCCTTTCTCAATGTCAAACTCCATGCAGCCCGTTTCCGGGTCTGCATCGGTCTGGCGGCACACATCGGGGTGCTGCTCGGCATAGGCGGCAAGCCGCTTCTTCAAGTCGGTATTGTGGGTACGGATATGGATCAACGGGTCTTTCTCATCAAACCAGATGTCTGTGGTCTTTTTTTGCTTGGGAAACCCTGTTCGCATAAACTCTCCTTTCTGCGCCCCTGTTACGCAATAGGGGCATTTTTCGGGTGTTTTCTCCGGCTCTTGACTTGGAGAAAACGGCGTTTTTGACGATAAAAACCGCCCGGACGGGGAATGTATCGTCGGGGCGGCTGTTATCGCAAAATTTCCGATTTTTCCGGCTCTTGACCGTCCTGCAAGCTGTCGGCAAGTATCACTTTGAGCAGCTTGTCGCGGAATGTTTCTGTGCTGCTGTGATTGAAAAATAACTCCGCAACAATAGTCTGCCCGTTTCTCTGCATCGTGATAATACTGTCGGGGTTCCGGGGCGCGGTGGGCGTCCCGTTCTGTTCTGTCATAGGCGGCTCCTTTCTTCGGGCGCAAAAGAGGGACTTCCCGTAGCCGGAAAATCCCTCTTGGTTGTCGGTTATTCTGTTTTACTGTGCGGGCTGTGCGGCGGCGGTCTGCGCCTTTCTCCTTGCCCGGTATTCCCGCGCCTTGATACGGTCATACTCCCGCTGCTTTTCAAGGTTTCGCACCCGGTACTCCCTTGAATACTGCCGGTGATAGGCGCGGCTCTTTTCCTTTTTGGCTTCTTCGATTTCCTCCCGCATTTGCCGGATTTCCTGCTCGGTCGGCTCTGCAAGCTGCGTTACTTCGTTCTCGAACCTGCCGATATAGTTGAAATATATGCTGATGTGCTGGATTGCGTATCTCGCCCTTTTCTGGTCGCGCTCATGCACTTCAATCCTGCTGATAAACTCGTTGAGAATGGCGGGGGTGAGGTCGGTAAAGGCGGCATGGCGTTCCGTCAGCTTCAAAAACTTCTGCGCCCGTCCTCCCGCGTTCTCATAAGCGGATAGCTGCTCTTGCAGCCCCGCAAGCTCCGTTTTCAGTGTGTAGTATTCTTCCGAATACTTCTGCGACATTTGCTCGTAGCGGTCTTGCGGGATAGTGCCGAGAGCGTTGTCCTCATAGAGCTTATTCAGCACCTTGTCAATCTGTTCAAGGCGTGTCGTGATTTGCGGGATACGTTTCTGCTGTTTCTTGGTCTGGTCGGTCTGCTGCATGGCAAGGTTCTTTTTCACTAAGGCTTCAAACTCTGCCCGGTTGCTGATAGAGTAGTCCTCGATTTTCTTCAGCACTTCCGCGACGGTCTGCATAAGCACGTCAGCGTCAATGATGTGTGGGGAATGGCACTTGGGATTTTTGGCTTTTCCCTTGTGATACTCGCTGCAATAGGCAACGTGCCGCTTGCCGCCGTTTCTGTAATCTATGCGGATGTGCATTTTTGCGCCGCAATCCTTACAGAAAAGCAAGCCCGACAAAGGGTGGATTTCCCCGTCCCCGTTGGGGCGTCTGACGGGCGCGTTTTCCAAAATCCGCTGTGCGGTTTCAAAGTCAGCGCGGTCAATAATCGGCTCATGCACATTTTCGGTTATCTGCCATTGGCTCCGGTCTACATAGTGGTTCCGCTTGTCCCGGAAATGCTTTGTGGTCTTGAAGTTGACTACATCGCCGCAATACTCCTGCCGTGTGAGGATATGGGTCAAGGTGGCTTTGTTCCACTTGTAGCGGTTATCCTCATTGAGCGCCTTGTTTTTACACGTTCCCCGTCCCCGGTCTTTCATGTAGAAAGTGGGGGTAGGAATTTGCTCGCTTTTCAGATATACGGCGATTTGGTTGCGGTTCTTCCCGCCGATAAACAGACGGAAAATAAGGCGCACAACCTCGGCGGCTTCCTCGTTGATTATCCAAAAATCCTTGTTGTCCGGGTCTTTCATATAGCCGTAGGGGGCTTCGGTGGCAATCGGCTTTCCGCTCATACCTTTGGTCTTAATGCCCGTTTTCACTTTCTTGCTGATGTCCTTTGCGTACCACTCCGACATGATGTTGATAAAGGGCGCAAACTCCAATGTGTCGGGCTTCTGGCTGTCTATCCCGTTGTTGACCGCGATAAAGCGCACATTGTTCCGTCTGAATATCTCCATAGCGTTGCCGACTTGGAGATAGTCGCGCCCCCAGCGCGTCAGGTCTTTCATAATGCAGACACCGATTTTCCCGTTTTCTACATCGTCCATCATGCGGGAGTAGGCAGAACGGTCAAAAAATCTGCCGCTCTCGTCGTCGTCAATGTAGTGCCGGATATTGGTTAAGTGCTGCCCTCTGGCATAGTTCTCCAAAAAGATTTTTTGGTTCTGTATGCTGTTGCTCTCGCCGCCGTCCCTGTCCTCATCGCCCACGGAAAGGCGGGAGTAAAGGGCTGTGATTTTGCTGTAATCATTCATGTGCATATCCTCCTGTGCGTCCATGTAGAGTTCTTTACACTTAAGATTATGCACTCCAACGGGCACTGCCGTACTCGCGGCCGTGGCGGTACTTTTTTGCGTTTTTGCCACGCAAATAGACCGCAAGCCGTAACCCTGCGCCGCAGCACAGGCCCACCAGCAAGTCCAGCGGATGCAGGCTGGGCAGAGGATTCACAAATGCCACCGGGAAAGTTCCCATCATCGCCATGATCTTATCGCCCAGCTCTTTGCCCTCGGCAAGCCGCCAGGCTTCGCCGAAATTGGTTGCCGCCAGCCCCACTAGAAGATAGGGGAGATAGAGAGCCAGCAGGTTTGTCAGCTTTTTTGTGGTCACAGCCCCCGCTCCTGTTCCTTGTGCCGGACTTTGCCGGGGAGTTCGGCGGCGGCCTGCACCAGCTCCTGCAATCTTGCAAGCACCGAGGGGCGCTGAGGCTTCTCCTTTAAGAAACCTGCGTACTCTTTCAGGGCGGCGTTCATGGCTTCGGCATCCGGTGCCTTGAAAAAGACCAGATACCGGGGCGGAGTTTCGGTGCTGTCCTTGCGGATGGCGTAGTCGATGCCGTACCTCCGGGCGTACCGCTCAAAGCCCCGGATGCCGGTGCTTCCGATCTCCAGGCTGGACACGCCCCGGTTCTGCCGCAGCAGGCTTTTGACGCTTTGCTTCCCATGCGGGCCAGTGCCCTGTTGATGCCGCAGATAGGCTCGCCCGACATTCAGCAGGGTGCGGGCGGTGAGCTGGGTCGTGCTGATGCATAGATTGATGGTTTTTTGCTCGATCTCTTCCTGCATCGTTTACCACCTCCTCCAAGCAGGGCAGCTTGTCTCACTCCATGCACAGACAGCACAGCTTCTCTCTGCCGTACACCAGAGTGACGCTGTGGGTCTCCAGAAACTGTTGGATCGTGTAAAGGTCCTCGGCGGTCAGGGTGACGAGCTCTCCCATTGGCCCGGCCCGGAAAAAGAGGACCGGCCCCACCAGATAGCACCTGCCGCCGAGGGTCAGCTTCTGGGCCGGGTGATGGCTGAACAGCAACGGCGTGTCCCGGATGTTGTGGCAGATATCGGACTCATCAAAGCAGGGCAGGAATTCTGTGGCCCGGCAAAGAGGGAGGACGGTCAGCTCCAAATCCGGGGCGACGGCAGCAAGATAGACCTCGGCCGGGCCGCTCGGCTGAGGAGAGGCAGAAAGCGTCCACAGAACGCCAGGGGACAGGGATGTGCGGGCGGTGTTGTTTTTCATCTTTTTCCTCCGTATCGACAAAAAAGAAAAGACCCGATTATAAGTCTTTCGGCGTGTGCTGGGTCAGCGCTCTGTACTGCGCTGGCGCTTTTTCTGCCACTGTTCCAGCAGACGGAGGATCGTGTCCTCCATCTGCTTGGGGGTGTAGCTGCGGGGGAAGTATTTGCGCAGCACCTCATTTTTAAGGGTGACACGGTCCATCTCTGCCTTCTTTTCCTCCCCCATGATGTCAAAGATGGCTTCGTAGCTGCACTGGCTTTCCTGGCTCAGCTTCTTGATCCGCTGTGCCTGGGAGAGGGAAGGGGCGTTCTGGGTGTCCTGCATGGCTTCTAAAAAATCCCGCTGTTCCGGCTCTGTCAAATAGGACAGCTCCACAGCGGGATTGAAGGATATTTTCTTCTGGTCTACCAGCTCCAAAAGCTCTGGGATGAGGTGGGTGAGGCGGATATAGCGCTGAATTTGTGTTTTGCTTTCACCTGCATCACTGGCCACCTGCTCAACGGACCACAACTTCTGACCAGGTTGGTCAGAAGTTAAATCTGACCTGGCACCTTGATTTTTCAGCGCTTCCAGCTTCATTTTGTAGGCGAAAGCCCGCTCGCTGGGCAGGATGTGCTCCCGCTGTAAATTGGAATCCACCATCAGCACGACGGCGGCGTTGTCGTCCATGTTGCGGACGATCACCGGCAAGGTCTCCAGCCCGGCAAGTTTGGCGGCATACTGGCGGCGGTGCCCGGAGAGGATCTCGTAGCCTCCCTCCGGCCGGGGCCGGGCGATCAAAGGGGCAAGCACCCCGTACTGTGCGATGCTCTCCACCGTGCGCTGCATGGCTTCATCCTCCAACACTTTGAAAGGGTGGTTCGGGAACGGATGCAGCTCGGTAAGGGGGAGCTGCTGGATCTGCTCCGGATTCTGTTCAGACGGGGGTGGTTCAGCGGGTTCTTTCTGTAAAGTGGCGGAGACACCTTTTGACATTCGGAAATTACCTCCGTTTCTGAAAGTGGGATATATGATGCAGATGTTTTGCCATGTCTAGAAAATACACAAAAATAAATCAGTATGAGCAAGAAATCCTTCAATGGAAAAGCGAGGGTATGACCAAGCGTGAAATCGCCCAGAGACCAGGCCTGGAATACTCACAGATCCATAATTGGATATCACGATATAATGAACGGCAGCGCAAGCTCAAAGCAGGAATTCCACTGCGGAAAAAAGGCAGACCAGGCAAAGATGCAGAGCCAAGAGACCTTGTGGCAGAGCAAGCGTATACCATCCAGCGGCTGAGAATGGAGAATGAGCTTCTGCGGGATTTTATGCAATTCATGGAAAGGAGGTGAAACCAAGCTTTAAATATACTGTTATCCAGCGCCATCGTATTCAACTGAAAGCAGGACTGGTTCCGCTTACGCTTTGCCAGTCCTGCTGAGATTCCCCTACACGAGGGTCTTTTTATTCATGTCTACTAATTCTGGGGCGGTTCAGTACACGGGCGGGTGCTGTTTTTATGGTTTATTCAGGCTGTCAGAAGGGGGTGAAACAGATTTTTTGCGGTGTTCCGTCCAGCAGATACTGGATATAGAGGCGGCCGTTTTCCACTTCTGCCTGCACCTGCGTGGCACGCTCAAAGAGGGCGCGCAGGCGGCGGTACTCGTCCCGCTGCGCCTGTGTGTAGCGGGACGGCATATCCGAGGTGAGGAACACATTGCCCAGCAGGGCATTGACCGTGGCAAGGGTGCGTTTTTGCTCTGCCGTCAACTTGCAGTTTTCCTCCCGGAGGAAGAACACATCCGGGTCGCTGCCGTAGGCACGGCCATTGAGCTGCCGCCGGAATAGCGTATTATTGATGGCCTGCTTTGTGGACACCCGCTCCCGGTGGAACAGGCGCATATACCACACATCGTCCCAGTCCAAGCTCACGTCGCAACTGACACGGCAGTAGTCCACCAGCCCGAAGGCAGGCATCACCGGCACGCCGCAGCCAAGGATGGCTTTTTGTCCGCACCAACTGCGCAGCAGCTCCATGGCACGGCGCATCCGGGCGGCACGGCTCTCGTGGGTGCTGCCAAAGGGCGCAGCGCCATACAGAAAATCCAGCTTGACAAGGTCGAAGCCCCAGTCGTTCAGCACCCGGTCAAATACCTGGCGCAGATAGTCCAGCACCGCCGGGTTGTCGATATCCAGTGCATAAAAGCCGCTCCAGTTTCCGCCGCAGCACCACGGCGCACCGTCCACTTTCAGCAGCCAGTCCGGGTGCTGAAGGAAAAGGGCAGAGTCCTTTTCGCACACAAAGGGTGCAAGCCAGAGCCCGGCCTGAAAACCGGCGGCGTGGATCTCGTCTACCATGCTCCGCAGCCCGTGGGGGAATTTCTGCGCATCCGTTTCCAGCCAGTCGCCCACCTTCGGCTCCCAGCCGTCGTCGATCTGGAACAGGTCTCCCGGGCAAAGGAGGCTGCGGCATCCGGTCAGGTCCTCCCGGATGGTATCCTCGGTGATGTCCTGATAGCGGTTGTACCAACTGGAATAGCCCGCCAGCTTCTTTTCGGTTCGAGGACGGATGCCCATAGCCCGAAACCAACCGTCAAACACCTCGGTCTCGTCGCCTGCGGCAAAAAACAGGTCGAACAGAGCAAAGCTGCCGCCGGGATGCTCCACCCCGGCGCAGTCCCGCTCCAGCGTCAGCAGGGCTTTGCGGCTGTCGTACCGGAGGATGGTGTAGCCTGGGGTCTCGTCCAGCGATGCCACCAGCTGGAACTGTGTGCCCTTGCGGAAATAGCAGTAGGAAAAGCCGTGGCTCTGCCCGTTATGGTGCCCGTAAGGTACAAAGTGATAATCGCCGTAGCGGTCAAAGGCATATTTTTTGCGCAGAAAGCCGGGGATATGGTCGGTGCCGCGCAGCTTGCCATTCCGGTCCAGCTCCGGGCTGTAGGTCCATGTCTGGTAGCCGTTCATGAACAGACGCTCGTCGGCGGCCATCTTCCACGGCAGCTCGGCACGCACGGCTTTCAGCGTCCCGGCGGGCAAGTCGGCGGAAAGATGCACCGCACCGCAGCCTGAGTGCACAGGGGCATCGCCCTGCCGCACACCGCCGGTGGTCTCCGCATACCAGTGCAGCATTTCAGTCATGGTTCGCTTCCTCCCCGTGGAGCTGTGCGCTGATCTCGGCGGCACGCTCATCCGTCAAAACAAACTTGCGGCGGAACAGCACCAGCGCACCTGCCAGCACCAGCATGGGCAGGACCGTCATCATCAGGCGCAGACCCAGCAGGGTTCCGGCGCTCTGTACTGCTACGGGGCCGGTCTCCTCCGTGTTGCCCACAAGACCGATGAAATCCAGCCCGATGCCGGTCAGGAACACCGCCACGCCGGAGGCAGCCTTGACCACAAAGGTCTGCATGGAAAAGATGACGCTCTCCTCCCGGCGTCCGGTCTTGAGCTGGCCGTAATCCACACTGTTGGAAAGGAACAGGGTGGTCAGGACGGTCAGCATCCCGTTGCAGGCGAACACGACCACGCCCGGGATGCACAGCAGGGCAAGGCTATGGGAAAGCCCGGTCAGGCAGAACACCAGCAGTGTGCCGTAGCCGCACAGCGCCAGTACAAGGCTCAGGTGAAATACCTGCGTGCTGCTGAACTTTTTGCGCAGCAAGGGGTAAAGCACCATCATGCCAAAGATCTGCGCCGCACCGCCCACGGTGGAAAACAGGGTGTAGGTGGCTTTCCAGCCTGCACCGCCAAGGTCGTATTTGAAGAAATAGATGATGAAGTTGGAGGTAAGGTACAGCGCCGAGTTGATCAGCACGATGCTGCCTACCACTACCATAGCCTGATCGTTGCGGAACAGGGCGGAGAACATCTCCTTTACGGTGGCGGTCTTCATCTCACTGGAGGTGGTTTCTTTCATGGAAATGCAGCACACCAGCTCTGTCACTGCAAAAATTGCCGCTACGATCAATGCCACCCAGCGGAAGCCAGCGCGCTCGCTGTCGCCGCCAAGGGCTCCCACCAGCAGCATGGTGAACATGGCGATAAGAGCCGAACCAACGCCCGCACAGGTACGGCCCACCATGGAAAGGTTCTCCCGGTCTTTGGGCGTGCGGGTCACGGCGGGGATCATGGACCAGTACGGGATATCCATCATGGTATAGGTGACGCCCCACAGGATGTACACCACGCTGAAATAGACCATCAGCGCTGCTTCGTCCAGCACCGGGGCGGCAAACAGGGCGTAGAGCACCAGCGCATTGAGCAGCGTGCCGGAAAAGATCCACGGACGGAAACGCCCCCAGCGGGTGCGGGTCTTTGCCACCAGAACCCCCATAAAGGGGTCGTTGAAGGCATCAAAGAACCGGGCAGCCATGAGCAGCAGCCCCACAAAGCTGGCCGAAAGCCCCAGCACATCCTGATAATAATACATGACATAAGAAGCCGACAGGGCGTATACCATATCCTTGCCCACGGCACCAATGCCGAATGCAGTTTTCTGTTTCAGGGTCAGTTCCATAGAGCATCCTCCTTTTCAATAGTGAACCGCAGCACAACGGGCTGGGTCTGCGGGGCAGAAACAGTCAACAGAGCTTCTCCGGCAGTGCCCACGGTGCGCAGATAGGTGCCGGTCATGCCGCCTTCTGCCACGGTGGTCTGCGGCCCCACAAGGGCGGCGCTGCCCTCCACCGTAAACTGCACCGGGAACTGTGCGTAGGGGGCAGGGGTGCCATTCTCGTCCAGAATGTGCACCCGCACAGCCGCCATATCGTAAGTGTCTTTTTCCTGAAGAGTCGTCCGGCTGACCTTGACTTCCAAGTGCAGCTTTGCACTGGGGCAGAGGGTCACGCTGCGCACCACGTTGCCGTCCTGTACGGCATCGAACCGCCAGCGAGTGGCTTCGCCGCCCCAGTTGCCCACATATTTGCCGTAAAGCGCCACGCCATCTGCAAAGCTCATTTTATAGCGCAGCATACACCAGCCGAATTTGATTTTGTAGGCCAGCGGCAGCCCTGCCAAGCCATATTTCCCGGCAGCCAGCAGGCAATCCCGCACAGCGGCTGCCTTGGAGGGAGAAAAGTGTTCCTGCGTTTCCAGCAGCTCGCCGATGGTATCGTCCATCACAAAGGGCGGGTGGGGCAGCGCCGTCCACTCACTTTGGCGCAGGGCGGTGACGAACACATCGTTTTTGTACAGCCTGACCTGTTGGGCATTGCTGAAAACGTAGGCCGTGCCCAGCTGCCCGGCGGGGTTATCACCGATGTCCATGGAGGAACTGACCGCCAGCACTGGGTCGGTGTCACCCTGACTGGCATAGACTGCTGCCGCCAATTTGGGGTTGCGGAAACTATCCAGCACGCCGTGGTAGCAGATGCGGTCCCCGGAGCCAAAGTCCTTATGGGTCTGGTAGTCGAACATACACCAGCCAAAGCACCCGGCGTGCTCACCGCTGGCGTAGGCGGCATTCTGTACCCGGACGTGCCGCAGGGCGTGTTCCTGCCGGTGCGGGCCATCGTCAAAGGCTTTGGTGGGGTACATGTGACCGTTGCACTCCGAGATGAGCAGCGCCTTGCCCATATCCGGGGTCACGTCCTTTTTGGGCTTTGCGCCGGGCGTTACGCCGTTGTGGGAAAAATCGTTGTAGGCGTAGACATCCTCCAGCAGATGGCTCTTTTCCAGATACCGCACACCGGAGGTGGCGCAGCTGGGGTCCAGCTGATGGGCGATTTTGTTGGTGCGGGTGTAGAAGGCATCGTCGTCCACGCTCTCGTTGATGCGCACGCCCCACAGGATGATGCTGGGGTGGCTGCGGTTTTGTAGGAGCATCTCCCGCAGCATTTCACAGGCGGCGTCCTTCCAGTTGTCGTCCCCGATGTGCTGCCAGCCCGGCAGTTCGGTGAACACCAGCAGACCCCGTCGGTCGCACTCGTCCAGAAAATATGGGCTTTGGGGATAGTGGCTAGTGCGTACGGCGGTGCAGTGCAGCTCCTCCTGCAAAATGCGTACATCCTCCCGCTGCAGGCTTTCCGGTGCGGCGTAGCCGATGTAAGGGTAGCTCTGGTGTCGGTTCAGACCCCGCAGAAAGGTCTTTTTGCCGTTGAGGTAAAAGCCATCCGCCCGGAACTCTGCCGTGCGGAAGCCAAACGTCACTTGTTTGCGGTCGATGGCCTGTCCTGCCGCATTCAAAAGCTCTGCCACGGCATGATGCAGCACCGGGTGCTCGGTATCCCACGGCTGTGCGTCCGGGACGGAAAACTGCATCTTCCCGGTTTCTGCCGCCTGTGCGGTCTGCTCTGCCAGCAGGGCGCCGTCTGCGGTCTCCAGCCGGATGCGGACCGCCACGGCTGCGGGTGTGAGCTCTGCCGTCCACTGCACCACGGCATCATGTAGGGTGGGCGTGTAGACGAACAAATCGGTCAGGCGGCTCTCTGTCGTAGCTTCCAGCCAGACTTCCCGGTACAGCCCGCCGTAGGTCAGGTAGTCGATGACAAAGCCAAAGGGTGGAATAGCCGGGTCTTCCCGGGTGTCCAACTGCACGGTCAACAGGTTTTCACCCTCCCGGTCCACAAGGTCGGTGATCTCCACCGTAAAGCCGGTGTAGCCGCCCCGGTGCTGCCCGGCAACCTTGCCATTGACCCACACCACCGCCTGATGGGCGGCTCCATCGAACCGGACAAACAGCCGGGGCGCAGCCTGCACCGGCGGCACCCGGAACCGCTTGCGGTAGCCGCAGACCATCTCGTAATCGGCAGGAGAGGCATAGTGCAGCGGCACCTCCCGGCAGGTATGGGGCAAGCGGACGGCTTGCTGTTTTGGCACCGGCAACCCCTTGCCAAAGGCCTCTGTCCAGTGTCGTGTAAACTCCCAGTCCTCGCAAAAGCTGTGTTTCATCGGGGCAGCACTCCTTCCAGTAAAATTGAGATCATTTCCTCCAGTACAGCAACATACTGCACTCCGCTTTCTGCCAGACTGCGGTCTGCCAGAAAACTCTCGATGGATGCGGTAATCATCTGCCGCAGCACCGGCAGGGACACCGGACGCATGACCCCCTCAGCCACGGCCTGCTCCAGCAGCGCCATGGTGGGCTCCCACCCGTTTTCCAACTGGCTGCGCACCCGCGCCGCCACCACCGGGTATTTTTCGTCCAGTTCCTTCATCTGCCGCAGGTCCAGCGCGGCATATTCTGCCGGCATGGCAATGATGACCGCCCGCAGCTTTTCCTGCAAAGTACCGCTGCCTGCCAGAATTTCCTGCTTACAGCGGTGGATGTCCGCAAAGGCGTGGTCTACCATGTCCAGCAGAAGTGCCTCCTTGGAGGGGTAAACGGTGTAGATGGTTTTTTTGCTGATATGCAGCGGCTCCGCCACCTGCTGCATGGTGAAATGCAGCCCCTGTTGACGGAACAACTGCATCGCCTGCGTGCGCACCAGCGCATCGAGCTTTTCCTGCATGAGCGTCCTCCTTGCGGAAACTGCAATCATCTTTCTGGTTTCCATTCTAGTGCGGAAACCGAACTAAATCAATCGGTTTCCGCATTTTCTGCGTTCTGCCGAGAAAGTGCAGACTTTTTGCAGCAGAATGACAAAAGAATTGAACGGGTCCGTAAAAAGTAGACAATAGACAAAGAACCTCCCCGTGTAGGATAATAGAACTACACTATGTCGAGGACATAGAAATTGATGGTGCGTTCTACGATTCCAATCTGGCGCAGATCGTTTACGAGTATTCCGGTGGTGTGCTGCCGCGCACGATGGAGCGGTACGACCGGCTGAAACCTTCTTTTGAATCTCTCGCCTAGCGAGTGGTTTTCTTATACAAAAAGCGGACAGCTGAAGGCTGCCTCCGGACAAGAAAACATTGGTTCTGGCTGAGAGATTTGCCCCATAGCACCCTGTAAAGGGCTTGGAAATACATCCAGTATTCCACGCGCCCTTTCCAGGGCACTCTGGGCACAAATCTCCGGGCCAGAACTGCTACGCACCCGCCGCCCGGCGATTTTGGGCTAGTGCAAGGAAAAGCAGCGCAGGCATCCTTGCTGGCTGGCAAGCTGCTTTGACACAGCAATTGCACAAAATCGTCAGTCGGCGGGCAATGGGTTCTTATTCGGAGGCAGCCAAACGGCTGTCCGCAAAACATTATTTTTTTGGCTGATACTGCATATTGGATACGTTGTAGATCGTAATAAAGGCTTTGGGGTCTTCCCGGTTGATAAAATTCATCAGCTTCTGATATTCGCTGTTGTCCACGATGGTAATGATCTCGTTGTGCTTTTCAAAGTTATATGCACCGATGGCTTCGTACATCGTAGCACCGCTGTGCAGGTCTTCGATGATAAATTGACGAAGCTCCTTTTCTTTTTCGGTGATGATGCAGACCCGGCGTTTTCTGCTGTTGTCAAAGATGAAATGGTCCAGAACGATCCCGTTAAAATATGTACCAAGGACGCTCAGGACCACGGTTTTTTTATCATAGACCAGTGCAGCGGAAAGCGCTACGCACATTCCCGAGAGAGACATTGCTTTGCCCAGCTCAATGTGCAGGTACTTGTTCATGATCTTCGCCACGATATCCAGTCCGCCGGAGGAGGCGTTGCGGTTAAAGAGGATGCTCAACCCAATGCTGACCACCAGGATATAGCAAAGCACATCCAGCTCCTGGCTGTCGGTCATGGAGTGGAAGTTCGGGAATAGGATCTCAAAAAGTCGCAGGAACACGGGCAGCAGGATGCTGGTGTAAACGGTCTTGGTGCCAAACTCTCGTCCGCAGGTTATAAAACCGATGATCAAAAGGACGATATTCAGGACCATTGTAATGGCAGACAGGGGAAGCGGGATAAAATTAGACAGCACGATGCCAAGGCCGGAAATACTGCTGACAGAAGTATGGCTTGGCACCAGAAAAAAGTATACCGCCGCTGCGATGATCGCTACAGCTGCGGTCAGGATCAGGATCTCCTTTAGGATCTCGGTGCGATTCGACTTCTTTTTTTCCATCTTTGTCCCTCCAAATTTCAGTGCGATATGCTAAGTATAGCACAGGGAACGCTGACAGAAAAGAGAATATGTATGCCGCTGTTGAGCGGCATGGCGGAGAAGCATTCTCAGATATAGGCGGATACAAATAGAGAGCGCCCTCGGTCACACTGGTGACAAAGAGCGCTCTCGTTCCTTATACTAAATCAGGAATGTTGACTCAGACCGCACGGCCGGCATCGTTGCCGCCGCGGATGGCCATGGCGATATTGAAGGGAGTTGCGCAATCGCCAATGGTGTACACTTCCTTGCAGGCAATACCGTCCACCAGTTTGGTGTTGGGAAGCATGTCAGCACCGTTGACGATGGCATCGCACTTGATGTTCATCTCAACGCCGGAATCCAGGGTGATGGTGGCCACGTTACCGCTGACCGTCTTGATGGCGGACTGCGGGTAGGACTTGACACCTAGAGCGTACAGAGCGGTGGTCATCATACGCATGGCGTGCTGCGACTGCTGCATATCGAACTCGGAGGCCGGGTTCGGGGTGACAATGGTTACATTTTTCTTGTGTACGGTCAGCCACAGGGCGGCATCAAAGGCCTGGGCGTTGGAGCCGTAGACGATGACGTTATCGCCCATTTCGGTGAACATGAAGTTGTCCAGCTCCACCACAGGGGCGCTGCCGTCGCCATCTACGGTCAGAGTGTCGCGCAGGCCGCCGGCGGCCAGAATGACGGCATCTGGTGCCTCGGAGGCGATCAGGTCCTGGGTGACCTCAGTGCCGGTCTTAATTTCCACATTGTTCAGTTCCAGTTGACGGATGAGGTAGTTCTTCAGGTCAGCCAGGTTCTCGTGGGGTCCCTTGACGTTGGCGGCAAAGTCCAACATAAAGCCCAGAGTACCGCGCTTCTCGTACAGGGTCACGTTGTGGCCGCAGGCGGCTGCAATGCGGGCTGCCTCCATGCCAGCAGGGCCGCCGCCGATGACCATAACCTTCTTAGCAGTCTTGGCGGGTTCCAGCTCATAGGTGGCGGGGCCGCCCTCACGCATCACGCGCTGGGTCAGGGCGTTCACACGGCAGTAAGCGAACTGTGCATTGGCCTCGTTGCTGCCAATGTGGCAGTGCAGGCAACGGGTGCAGGGTGCAATCTCGTCGATACGGCCCTCCTTGAGCTTGTTCACATATTCGGAGTCCACGGTCAGCGGGCGAGTCATCAGGAAGAAGTCGGCCTTACCATCCTCCAGGGCCTGCTCGAAAAAGTCCGGGGCGTGGGCGGGATCGTTGTAGGTGACCACGCCGCAGGGGATGGACAGAGCCTTTTTGTATTCGGCTGCCACATTCAGGCCGATGCCGCAGCCGCGGGTATTGCCGATCAGCATGCCCTGCCAGTTTTTATTGAAATCGTATTGGGTGCCAAAACCGGTACAGCCCTCGATGCCGTTCAGGATGAAGTACAAGTCAGCACCGAACTGGGCAACGTGGTGGCCCAGGGGTCCCAGGCGCAGGTGCATGGAGTCGCAGCCGGCCTTCTCGAACAGCTTGGCAGCTGCAATGCCCTCTTCCATGGTCATGGCCAGGGTGTGCGGGGTGGTCACAGCGGAATCCAGGGTCATCATGGTGGGGTTGTTAGAGATGTTGTCGTTCTCCTCGATGCAGTTGATCAAAATCTGTATGTTGAAGTCCGGGCCGCACTCCTGCTTGACACCCTCGATGATCTCGGTAATGAAGCGGGCGCGGTCCTCAATGGAGCCAATGCCGTATTCATCGGTGCGGGAGTTGTGGAACCGGGACAGGAAGTGGGCAGGCATATTGAAACCGGCGCAGTTCAGTTCCACGCAGTCGAAGCCCAGCTGCTGCAGGCCCTTGGCCACTTCCACAAAGCGTGCCTGCTTGGCGTGGATGGCATCAATGGTCATCTCGTTTTCGCCCATGCCGAAGCCGGACATCTGGTAGCCCATCTTGGCCCCATACTTGTGGCACTCGTCCACCAGCTTCTGGCCGAAGGCTAGGGTGTCAGCATCGTAGGAGCCGCCTTCCGGAATTTCCAGGGCAGAAATGGTCTCCACATAAATCAGGGAGACACCGCCCTTTGCCAGATTGACGTAATAGGTGAGTAGCTCGTCAGTCAGGCCGACCAGATAGGTAGCGGAACCAGCAGCAGACTTGACCATACGGTTGGAAATCTCCATAGAGCCGATGGTCAGCGGGCTGAACAGGGTGGTGAGCTGCTTGGTGTTGGAGCGGAACTCGCTCTCGTCCAGCTGGGGGTTGATGTAGGCGGTGTAAAGCTTCTCGGTGACCGGTGCGGCGGAGGTGGTGCTTTCTGCGGTGGACCCGGCCACAGAGGCAGCAGAGGAGGCAGGCGCTTCGGTCTTGGAGCAGCCATTCAGCAGACCCAAGCCTGCAATGCCGGCGGCCCCAGCCGCAACTTTCATGAAGCTGCGGCGGGAAATGTTTGCCATGATGTTGTTCTCCATTCTTCTTTGTGTGTTTTGGCACGTCTTTTTGCACGGCCACATTGTTTGTGCCTTCACAAACAATGTGGTATAATTATAAACCCTGTAGTAGATACATGGTCAATACAGAAGAAACGCCAAAAAATGAGGAGGACATCTGTGAAAATCCACGAGTTGGCGCGGTTGTCTGGTGTGAATGCGGAAACGATCCGGATGTACCGGCAAAAAGAGCTGCTGCACCCACAGAGGCAGCCCAACGGTTATTTTACCTACTCGGCCTATAATCTCTACGAGCTACTGTTCATCCGCAAACTGCGGGGTGCGAATCTAGGACTGGAAACCATCAGCGATTTTTACGCCCGGGAACAGCAGGCCCGGACGGTGAAATCCATGGCACAGGAGATCAATGCGCTGGACGAAGCTATCCGGGAGCTGGAACAGCGCAAAAAGCGGCTGATGTCCACGCTAGGACACTATATGCTGTTCCAGGACCGGCATGTGCCGGTGCAGCAAATCAAACTGAAGTCGGAGTGCTGGTACATCCCGCTGGAATGGCAGCAGCCGGAAAGCTGCTGCCGCCAGTGGCTGCAGCACACCGATGTGATGTTCACCGGCATCCACATCGACCCGACGGAATTGGTGCCGCCGCTGCATAGTGCCGTACCCTATACGATGGAGTTGGGAGCCTACACCGATGACCTGAAGCGGCTACGGCTGCCCATCCCGTCCAATGCACGCCGGATGCCGGGTGGGCTTTACCTGTACAGCTTTGTGCAGGCCGGGACAGACGGCACCATACCCCATAGCCAGTTGCAGCCGCTGATTGACTATGCCGCTGCGCACCACTACCGTCTTTGCCCGGAACAGGGATCGTTTTTATACTGGCTGAATGGCGAGAAGGACGGATTGCGGATGGTGTTCTGTTTCCAGGTCCGTGTGGAGCTGGAAGACTGAAAAAACGTAACCGCCCGGTGAGAGCAGGTTCACAGAAAGACAAGAGGCACCCGGCGCAGAATCGGGTGCCTGATCTTGTTGCGCAAAGCTTTCCTGAATGAGCTTTCCCCAAGGCAGCATCTGTTTGAGACGCTCCGGGTGGGTCTGAATCTCCATGTCAGGCAGATTTTCAAAAAGAAACTGGATATAACCTCTGGGTGCACGGTTGTTGGAGATTTCGCAGCGAGGATCCTTCAGATGGTTTTCCATATAAGATCGCTGTCCCTGTGCGTACTCCACCGCTTTTTCAGGCTGTCAGCCAGAGGCTGCGTACTGAGTTCATCCAGCCAGCACACAAAAGCTCTGGGATGAGGTGGATATATGATGCAGATGTTCTGCAAATAAAAAGTTTAGAATGATGGCGAGAATCGTTGTGTGACCCTTGACATTCTTTATTGCAGAGGGTATGTTGTTTGTAAGACAACTTGAAGGATCTCTATGACTGAAAATCCAGCAGAGGAACTTGCCTCCTCCCCAAAGAAGCAATCTGAGTAAAACATAGGGATGAAAACAAAATAAATAACGATAAACCGCTTGATATATACTTATGTTAGACAGGGAGCGATACATAGCTGCGGCTGATGTCCATCAGCTTTGCGGTCTCTAACTGTGTCAGAGGCGGCTGTCCAGCCAGGCCGTAGCGCAGGAGCAAAAGTTTGCGCTCCCGAGCGGGCAGCGATTCGATCAGTTGACGCAGATGGCGGGCGTCATCCTGCCGCTCAAAGCCATCCTCCATGGAAAAACTGTCCTGCAAAACGTCCTCCAAGGTCAAGGCGGAGTCCTCCTTGCTGCTTTCCAGCGATTCCTGCAAGGAGACCATGACGACTGGTTTGCGGTCCCGCCGGAACTGCATTCGGATCTCATTTTCAATGCACCGGCTGGCATAGGTGGAAAAACGGGCTCGCCGGGTGGAGTCAAACGTATCCACCGCCTTCATAAGCCCGATGGTGCCGATGCTGACCAGATCCTCCTGGTCACCGGGCAGCGCATAGTATTTTTTTATAATGTGCGCAACCAAGCGCAGGTTGTGCCGGATCAGCGTTTCCCGGGCATGGGGGTCCCCCGCACGAAGGGCGGCAAAGGCGGCAGCTTCCTCCCGCGCAGACAGCGGACGAGGAAAACTGCCGGACTCCAGGTGAAGCGCCAGGTACAAAAACTGGGTCGAAAAAAATTGCAGCAGTGTCAGCAGCATGAACAGCACCTCCGTAAAATAAGATAGGGTAGTAATTTTACTCTATGTCGCTTCTGTGCAGAACAGTCGGGAGAAGAGCAAACACAGTTTGGCGGAAACACCGGATACAGCTATTATTTCCAATAACTGCCTTGACGATATACAGAAAAAGGTGTATACTCAAACTATGTCCAGCAAGGGGGCGGAAGCGCCTTTTCGGGACTGTTTGGATGGATGGCAGGCGGAAAAACCAGCGCATCCAAGTCAGATGGGATTTTGATTCACACAAGGGGACAAAGGGACACGAGAATGGGAAAATATTTTGGGACCGATGGCTTCCGCGGGGAAGCCGGAGTAACGCTGACAGCAGACCATGCGTATAAAGTGGGACGTTTTCTGGGGTGGTACTACAATACGCTCCGGGAGCAGAACGGTAATACCGACCCTGCCCGGATCGTGATCGGCAAGGATACCCGCCGCAGCTCCTATATGTTTGAGTACAGCCTGGTGGCGGGTCTGACCGCCAGCGGTGCCGATGCCTACCTGCTCCATGTCACCACCACGCCCTCTGTGGCCTATATCGCCCGGGTGGATGACTTTGACTGCGGCATCATGATCTCTGCCAGCCATAACCCGTACTATGACAACGGCATCAAGCTGATCGACAACAACGGCGAGAAAATGCCGGAAAAGACCCTCCTGCTGGTAGAGGACTATCTGGACGGCAAGCTGCATCTGTTTGACCAGGATTGGCCGGAGCTGCCTTTTGCCCGGCGGGAGCGCATTGGCCGCACCGTGGATTATGTGGCAGGCCGCAACCGGTATATGGGTTACCTGATCAGCCTGGGGGTCTACTCCTTCCGCGGTGTCAAGGTGGGTCTGGACTGCGCCAACGGCAGCAGCTGGGCCATTGCCAAGAGCATTTTTGATGCACTGGGCGCAGATACCTATGTCATCAACGCACAGCCCAATGGCACGAATATCAACCTGAACGCTGGCTCGACCCATATCGAGGGTCTGCAGAAGTTTGTGGTAGAAAAGGGCCTGGATGTGGGCTTTGCCTACGATGGCGATGCGGACCGCTGCCTCTGCGTGGATGAAAAGGGCAATGTCATTACCGGTGACCACATCCTGTACATTTATGGCCGCTATATGAAGGAGCGGGATAAGCTGCTGGAAAACACGGTGGTGACCACGGTCATGTCCAACTTTGGCCTGTACAAAGCCTTTGATGAGCTGGGCATCCACTATGCCAAGACCGCTGTAGGCGATAAGTATGTTTACGAGTATATGTCCCAGAACGGCTGCCGTATTGGCGGTGAGCAGAGCGGCCACATCATCTTCTCCAAGTATGCCAGCACCGGCGACGGTATCCTGACCAGCCTGAAGATGATGGAGGTGATGATGGCGAAGGAGCAGCCGCTGAGCAAGCTGGCTGAGCCGCTGACCATCTATCCGCAGGTGCTGGAAAATATCCGTGTTACCGATAAGACCGCTGCCCAGAACGACCCGGACGTGCAGAAGGCCGTCCGGTCGGTGGCGGAAGCACTGGGCAGCACCGGCCGCATCCTGGTGCGGGAGTCCGGCACGGAGCCGCTGGTGCGGGTCATGGTGGAAGCCCCTGACCACGATACCTGCCAGAAGTACGTCAGCCAGGTGGTGGAGACCATCAAGAGCAAGGGGTATGGCCTCTAAAGTACCCTGGGATCGTTCAATCCAGCGCTGAAAATAGAGAGAAGCCCTGTTTGAGCAATGTCGTGTTTGGATGACGCTGCCCAAGCAGGGCTTTTGTTTTGCCTGTGGAGAGAAGCGCCGTCCCGGTGTTTTGCTGCAGCAGAAAGGTTGCCTTTTTCGTTCTGGTTTGAGATAATCGTAAACAGAGGGCGGTTCAGGGCGTCCGGCTACCCCGAAAAACCGCCGCCGCATCCGTATTCTACAGGTAGGGAGTGTACAAAAACATGGAGTATGAGATCATACGCAGCGTTGCCGCAGCGCAGAAAGATACGCAGGCCGCGGATGAACTTGTCCGGCAGTATCTGCCCTTCATCAAAGCAGAGACCGCAAAATTTTTAAGGCGCAGCCCAGTAGAGGGACAGGACGATGAACTGGGGGTCGCAATGTTTGCCTTTTACGAGGCGGCCATGGCCTACCAGAGCGGACGAGGCGCTTTTTTGAAGCTGGCAGCGGCTGCGATCCGCAACCGATTGATCGATTATCAAAGAAAAGAGCTGCGTCATGCAGGGGAGATCTCCCTGGACCAAACTGTGGATGATGAGGAGTCCGGGCGTCCGCTGCTGGAGACCATTGACAGCGGCTGCGATGAGATCGCCGATCGGGAGCAGCTGCGTGCGACCCAGGAGGAGATCCAGGGTTTTGCGCAGGAGCTGCAGCACTATGGCCTGAAATTGACGGATATTGCGGACAACTGCCCAAAACAGGAGCGCACACTTGCCGCCTGTCATCGTGTGCTGGCGTATGCACGGGAGAACCCGCAGCTTTTGGCGCAGCTTACCTCCACAGGGAAACTGCCCATGGCGCAGCTGTCCGCTGGCAGCGGCGTGGACCGCAAGACCATGGAGAGGCACAGAAAATACCTGGTAGCCCTGCTTCTGGCATTTACCAATGGCTTTGAGATCATCCGTGGGCATTTGCGCCGGATCGCACGTCCTGTGAAAGAGGTGGAGTGAATGGAATATCTGGTAATGGAATGTGGCCTGAGCTATGCAGTGGTCATGGATGCCGAAGGCCGGTTTTTGAAGGTGCCCAATCTGGGCTATACCGTAGGGCAGAGGTTGGATGAGGTCCTGCTTTTGCCGGAAAGACCTGCCGTAAAAATGTCGCTGTCCAAACAGATCATCCGCTGGGGCGCAATGGCAGCCTGCCTGTGCCTGCTGATGCTGGGTGGCTGGTTCTGGCAGTCGCCCATTGGCACGGTACGGATCAAGATAAACCCGGATGTGCAGCTGAAGATCAACCGTTTTGACGCAGTTATGGCTGCCCAAGGGCTGAACGAGGATGGTGCAGCTCTGCTCCAGGGCTACCGCTCTTATGGAAAAGAGATGGAGACCGTAGCGGAAGAATTGGCAGACCGCGCCGTAGAGATGGGATACCTGAGCGAGGGCGGCAAGATCACCCTGACCGTAGGCTCAAACCGAGACGAATGGCGGGGATCGGCTGAGAAAAAACTGCAGCAGGAGCTGGAAAACCATGTCGAGAAGAGCATCACTGTGGAGATCGCAGGCAGTGGACCGGATGGAAGCAGCGGCACCCCGCCAAAACAGGAGGCCGCTGTGCCAATGATCCCGAATAAGAAGCCGGAGCGCCCCTCTGCTGCGGAAGATATCGAGAAGCAGCCGGAACGTGTGCCCCCGGCAGAGGATGCAGAGGACCAGGAGCAGCCCCATGCAGACAGTCCTGTGACGGATGCACCGGAACAGGGAGGGAAACTCCCCGCAGACAAAACAGAGGATGCGGCACCGGGTGAGACACTGCCCCCCTCCTGTGAAGAGGAGGACGAGCGCGAGGAGCCGGACGAGGACGACGAAGAAGAGCAAAGCGAGGAGCCAGACCTTTCGGAGGGACCCGACGAGGACCCCCAGGAGGATGATCCCGACCCGGAGGAGGACGAAGCGCCCGACCTAGAGCAGGAGGACTCTGAACAAGAGCCCCCCGAGCAAGAGGAGCCGGACAGCGAGGATGAGCCGGACGCCCAGCAGGAGGGAACACCAGTTCCGGACCCGGAAGAGGAGGACGATGAGCCGCTTTCTGCCGAGGATACCGAGGACGATTAAAAAAATTCAAAAAAATTTTTGCGCCGACCCCGATTTTGCCCCAGATGCTCCGTAATCTATATTCAACAGGCAAACAAAAGCCTGCAAAAGGCCAAACAACTTTTATAGATAAGGAGAGTCTACTATGAAAAAGATGAATTGGAAAACCTGTCTCGCCCAGACTGCTTCTATCGCACTGACTCTGTCTCTGCTGGCCGGGATCACTGCACAGGCCGCTGGCCCCCTGTCGTTTGGGAACACAGCGGCCGGGACGGTGCGGTTGAGCTTGGAAAAAGCGAAGGAACTGGTGCTTGCGCAGCTGGGGTTGACAACGGCGACCTTCTGCGATCATGAATACGACCTGGAAGATGGCGTATACGAGTTTGAATTCATCGTCGATGGCGTCAAGTACGAGTATGAGGTGGATGCCAATACCGGCGAGGTACGGGAAGCAGACATCGAGGGCAACGACGACTGGAACGACCGGGACGATTGGGATGATTGGAACGAGTTCGATCGTCCCGACGAGGACGACCTGGAGGACGATGACCTGGACGAGGATGACTGGGATGACCAGGACGAGGACGACGATGATCTCGATGAGGACGAGGATGACCGCTGCGAGATCGACGATGAGGACGATCTGGATGAGGACGATGACGACGAGGACCAGGACGATTGATCTTGTCCAATGGCATCCTGTCCGCAGTTAACTAAAAAAGCCGCTGCTGGTTTTTGACCGGACAGCGGCTTTTTTGTGCAGGAGCTGAAAAGTTTGCTGAAGGTTATCCGCCTGTTCATCATTCAGTCTTTCTTTTGCTAAAAAGCCGGAGTAGATAAAAAACATGGCGGAGAGGAACTGACCCTGATCACCAATACGGAGGGCAACCGCAAATTTTATAAAAAGAACGGCTTCCAGGAGTTTTCTGAGCGCAAGCTGGAGCAAAATGGTCAAACCATCGGGAACTGGAGCTTCTGCATGGATCTGCACAAAAAACCGGTGCCCAGCATGGCGTAAGCGCTTTTTCCCCGCGCAGCAGCCGGGGGTGATGTTTTTGGACAAAGTTCCTTCTTTTTCAGCTGCCCTCTTGCAATCTGTAAACAGGCGATGTATAATATATTACATATAGGTTTGAGTGCTGCTGAACTCGTACAGACTCAGCGGAGAATAGTGAATCCGGTCAGAATCCGGAACGGTACCGCCGCTGTAAGCGTGGAGACTGCACACGGGACGAAAGTCGGTCATTGGGAGAGATCCTGAGAAGGCTGTGTGTTGGTTGAGGATATGCGAGTCAGAAGACCTGCTCAAATGGAAGGGACTTATATGCTCTCGAGTATGGGGATATAGGTGATATTGTTGCGCAAAAACGGCCGCAGCAGCTCCTTTGGAGTTGCTGCGGCTTTTCTTTTTGTGCGGGCCAGTATGCCATTGTGTCCCCCTGCGTTTTTGCAGATGCATAAAATCCGCTGTTTTGCTTTCCGAAAGGAACGTGAAAATAGATACAACGATAGGGAGGAACAAAAAAATGAAAAAAAGCAAGACTCTTTGTGCCCTGCTGCTGAGCGTGTGCCTTGTATTGGGCATGACTGCCTGCGGGGAGAAGAAGGACGCCCCCAGTGTATCGCAGCAGGCAGAAAGTGCGCCGGCTTCGTCGGCTGCATCCCAGCCGGCTGCGGAGCAGCAAAAGCCTGTGCTGTTGGTGGTCAGCTTTGGCACCAGCTACAACGATACCCGGGACAAGACCATTGGCGCTGTGGAGGAGAGCTTGGCAAAAGCCTACCCGGAGTATGAGATCCGCCGGGCGTTTACGGCGCAAACCATCATTGATATCCTGGAAGAGCGGGAGGGTCTGAAGATCGATAACGTCACCCAGGCCATGTCCCGCCTGGTGATGGATGATGTAAAGGATGTTGTGATCCAGCCCACCCATGTAATGCCGGGTGCAGAGTATGATGATATCCTGGCCGATATCCAGAGCTATGCGGATCAGTTCCAGAGTTTTAAGGTGGGCAAGCCCCTTTTGACCACGGATGAGGACTATGCACAGCTGATCTCCTGCCTGGTGGAGGAGACTAAGCCCTACAATGCAGAGGATACCGCGATCGTGTTCATGGGGCATGGTACCCATCACGAGGCAAATGCCGCCTATGCATCTTTGCAGGAAAAACTGACCCAGGCCGGATACACCAACTACTTTGTAGGTACCGTGGAGGCCACCCCCTCGCTGGAGGATGTGCTGGCACAGGTGGAAGCGTCCGGAGCAAAAAAAGTGGTGCTTCTGCCGCTGATGATCGTTGCCGGTGACCATGCCAACAACGATATGGCCGGAGACGAAGAGGACTCCTGGAAGACCGCCTTTACCAATGCAGGGTATGAGGTGGAATGTGTGCTGAAGGGTCTGGGCGAGTATGCCGGTGTACAGCAGATGATCGTAGAGCATGCCCGTCAGGCTATGGAATTTCCGGACCCCGTTTCCGCAGACCAGATCGCGGACGGCAGCTATGAGATCAGCGTCCAGTCCAGCAGCAAGATGTTCAAGGTGGTCAAGTGCGTGCTGAATGTGGAGTCCGGAAAGATGGATGCAGTCATCACCCTCAGCGGAGATGGGTACAGCCAGCTCTTTATGGGCACCGGTGAGCAGGCCGCTGCCGCCTCTGCGGATGCATATATCCAGCAATCTGTGGACAGTGAGGGCGCAGTCTCCTTTACGGTCCCCCTGGAAAAACTGAATGTGGAGGTGGATGTGGCGGCCTGGAGCGTCCGGAAGGAGAAGTGGTACGACCGTACCCTGGTGTTCTTCTCCGACGCGCTCCCCGCAGAGGCCGTCACAGCGGAATAACATGAAGAAAAAGACGCTTGCGATCCTGTGTGTCTGTGCAGCTCTTTGCGTGCTGCTGGCATCGGCACTGGTCTCCGGCCGCAGCAAGGAGCTTACGGACGGAGATTACACCATTGCGGTCTCCCTGTCCGGCGGTTCTGGCCGGGCCAGTGTAGAGTCGCCTGCAAAGCTGGTGGTTTCGGGTGAAACGCGGACAGCGGTGATCGTGTGGAGCAGCCCATATTACGAATATATGCTGGTGGATGGTGTGCGGTATGAGCCGCTGCCTTCGGACGGAAACTCCACATTTGAAATCCCGATCGTACTGGACACGGATATGGAGGTCAGTGCATCGACCATCGCAATGAGCCAGCCCCACCTGGTGGAATATACGCTTCGGTTCGACAGTTCGACCATTCAAGGAGAGTAAACCATGAGACGACGCATCTTTCTGCTGCTGACTGTGCTGCTGCTGGGTGGTCTGTGCGGATGCAGCCCCAAGGCAGAACAGGAGGGGCTGGGCAATGGCTGGCAGCCGGAACAGTCCATGCGGCTGGAGTACGCCACGGAGTTTGCGGTGGACCTTTATGCAGGGGGGTATAAGCTGCTGACCCTGGGGGATGGAAGCCGGTTTCTTGTAGTGCCGGAGGGAGCCAGCCTCCCCAAAGGCATCGCCCGGGATATTAAGCCGCTGTATCAGCCGGTAAAAAACATCTACCTGGCGGCAACGGCATCCATGTGTCTGTTTGACGCACTGGATCGGCTGGATGCTATCCGTCTTTCGGGCACCAGGGCAGAAGCCTGGTATATCCCCAATGCCCGTGCTGCCATGGAAAAAGGGGATATCCTGTTTGCGGGCAAATACAGCGAGCCGGATTACGAGATGATCCTGGCATCGGGTTGTCCGTTGGCGGTAGAATCCATGATGATCGGCCATGCTTCGGAAGTCAAGGAAAAGCTGGAAGATCTGGGGATCGCCGTGCTGATGGACCAGTCCAGCAACGAAAAGCACCCCCTGGGGCGCACCGAGTGGATCAAGCTGTATGGTGCGATCCTGAATGAGGACGAAAAAGCCAGCGAACTGTTTGAACAGCAGGTCCGGTATCTGAACGAGACCAATACGGTGGACACCGGCAAGACGGTGGCGTTTTTCCACATCAGCTCTTCCGGCTATGCGGTGGCAAGAAAAAGCACCGACTATGTCAGCAAGATGATCGAGCTGGCGGGCGGAGAGTATGTATTTCGGGACCTGGGCGACCCGGAAACAGCGACCTCTACGGTCAACCTGGAGATGGAGACCTTTTTTGCCACGGCCAAGGATGCGGATTATATCATTTACAACAGCACCATTGGCGGCGAGATCGACACCTTGGAAGATCTGGTGGCCAAAAATGCGCTTCTGGCGCAGATGAAGGCCGTACAGAACGGGAATGTGTGGTGTACGAGCAAAAATATGTACCAGGAGACCACCGGTCTGGGACAGATGATCCAGAGCTTTCATCAGATCTTTTCCGGACAGGCGGATGAACTGGAGCAGGTCCCCTACCTGCACCGACTGCACTAAAAAACAGCCGCTCGAAAGAGCGGCAGTTTTTTCCTGTAACAAAAGCAATGGCTCCGCCCGGCGGAGTCCCAGAGAAAGGCGGCTTTCCCTCATGTGCAAGAATAGACCGGCATCCCCATCCGCAGCAAAGTCCACCCTCCGGCTGGGCAGCTCTGTCCGCTTTGCGGCTGTGGTCTGCCTGCTTTTGGGTCTGCTGCTTTTGGGTCTGCTGCTGAATGTAAACATCGGCTCGGTGCAGATCGAAGCCGGCAACGTGCTGCGGATGCTCTGGGATGGGATACGGTATAGTATAGCGAACGTGTTTACTGGGGGACAGTACCGGGATGCGCTGGATCAGCTCATTCACGCATCTACCGAAAGTCAGATTTTGTTCAGCATCCGGATCCCCCGTATGCTGCTGGCGATCCTGCTGGGGGGTGCGCTGTCGCTGTCCGGCTATCTGCTGCAAGTGTTTTTTCGCAACCCCATCGCAGGCCCTTTTGAGCTGGGGATCTCCTCGGGTGCCAAAATGGTGGTGGGGGTGACCCTGATCTTTCTTAGCCGGTATCTGGGCAGCATCCGGTCGGTGACCTTGATTTTGGCGGCCTTTATCGGTTCGCTGTTCATTACAGGCATCGTGCTGCTGTTCTCTCAAAAAGTAAACAATATGTCCATGCTGCTTGTGATCGGGATCATGGTGGGGTATATCTGCAGCGCAGTCACGGATTTTTGCGTGACCTTTGCCGATGACCACGACATTGTCAACCTGACAAACTGGTCCATGGGGTCTTTTTCGGGGGCAAGCTGGGAGCAGGTGCGCACAGCAGCGCTTCTGTGTCTGGCGGGGCTGCTGGCTGCCTGCCTGCTGTCCAAGCCGATGGCCGTGTATGCGCTGGGGGAGGGGTACGCCCAAAGCATGGGCATCCGGGTAAAACAGTTCCGGCTGGCGTTGATCCTGCTGTCCAGCCTTTTGTCTGCCTGCGTCACTGCTTTTGCCGGGCCGATCTCCTTTGTGGGGGTAGCGGTGCCGCATATCACCCGCACCCTGATGAAGACCTCGCGGCCCATCTTTATGATCCCGGCGGTCTTTTTGTGCGGCTCGGTATTCTGTGTGTTCTGTGACCTGCTTGCCCGCACACTGCTGGCACCTACGGAGCTAAAGATCGGTACCGTGACCGCCGTGTTTGGCGCCCCGGTGGTGATCTATATGATGATCAAACGCAGCCGCTTGCAGGAGATGTGAGATGAAGGACTATTTTGCAGTACAAAACCTCTCGGTGGGCTACCATGGCAAAGCACTGATCCGGGATATTGATTTTGCGATCAAAAAAGGTACGATCCTGACCCTGATCGGGCCAAACGGAGCGGGCAAATCCACCATTCTTAAAACCATTACCGGGCAGCTGCCTGCCATAAGCGGCCGCGTCCTGGTGGATGGACAGGATATGATGCGCTGGTCCCCCCGGGAGATGGCAAAGCAGGTGGCGGTGGTGCTGACCGACCGGGTCCGTCCGGAGCTTGTTACCTGTGCCGAGGTGGTGGCAATGGGGCGCTATCCCTACACGAATCTTTTGGGGCGGCTGAGTGCGCAGGACATCCAGGCTGTGGAACAGGCCCTGCGTCAGGTCAATGGGTTGGAACTTGCGCAGCAGGATTTTTCTGCCCTTTCCGATGGTCAGCGGCAGAGGGTCCTTTTGGCTAGAGCCATCTGCCAGGACCCGAAGATCCTTGTGCTGGACGAGCCTACGGCATACCTGGATATCAAACATAAGATCGAGCTTTTGGATATCCTGCGAAAAATGGCGCAGGAAAAGCAGGTCACGGTGATTTTGTCCCTGCATGAGATCGACCTGGCTGCAAAGCTCTCAGACCAGCTGCTTTGTGTTCAGGGGCAGACGATTCCTGCTTTTGGTCCGCCGGAAGAGATCCTGGAGCGCTGCCCGATGGAAAAACTCTATGATATTACCCGTGGTTCCTACAATCCGCTGCTGGGGAGCGTGGAACTGGTCAAACCATCTGGTCCGCCAAAGGTGTTTGTGGTAGGCGGTGGGGGATGGGGCATCCCGGTGTATCGAGAGCTGCAAAAAAGACAGATCCCCTTTGCGGCGGGGATCTTATTTGAAAACGATGTGGATTATCAGGTGGCGGCAAGGCTCAGCGATCAGGTGGTCTGTGCCCCAGCCTACTGCCCCATGGAGCAGCAGCTGCTGCAAAAGGCGATGCAGCTGGCAGAAAGCTGCCGCTGTATCCTGGATGCCGGAACGCCCTTGGGTGCGCTGAACCAGCTGAATGGCCAGCTGCTGCAATGGGCCAGGGAACGGCAGATCCCGGTTTATACACCAGATCAGATCGGAGGTGTGCTGTGATCCAACAAACGATCCCCCGTGTGGTTTTGGCGGGCACCCATAGCGGCTGCGGCAAAACAACGGTGATGTGCGCGCTGCTGCAGGCCTTTGCAGACCGCAGGCTTCGGGTGGCATCCTTTAAGTGCGGGCCGGATTATATCGACCCTATGTTTCATAGCCGCATCATCGGCGCAAAAAGTTCCAATCTGGATTCGTTTTTCTTTTCAGCGGATACCAACCGCTATCTGTTGGGCAAAAATGCACAGGGCTGCGATCTCAGCATTGTGGAAGGTGTTATGGGCTTTTATGATGGCCTGGGGCTGACGGGCACCAGAGCCAGCACCTATGAAATGGCGCAGATCACCCATTCACCGGTGATCCTGGTGGTCAATGCCAGGGGGGCATCCCTCTCGGTGCTGGCCATGATCCAGGGATTCAAGACATTTTATCCCGACAGCGGGATTGCCGGCGTTATCCTCAATAACTGCTCGGCCATGGTTTACCCTGCATTGGCGCAGGCCATCACGCAGCATTTTGGCAAAGCGCTGCGTCCGCTGGGATTTCTGCCTCCGTTGCCGGAGTGCGCAGTGGAAAGCCGTCATTTAGGCCTGGTGACTGCGGCTGAGGTGAAAGATCTGCAGGCGAAAATGCAGCGCCTGGCGCAGCAGGCAGAAAAGACCATCGACCTGGATGCGGTGCTGTCTCTTTCACAGCAGGCGCCGCCGCTGACCTATGAGTCAGTACAGCTGCCGCATTTTGAGCAGCCGGTTCGTATTGCGGTGGCGCAGGACAGGGCGTTTTGCTTCTACTATCAGGACAGCTTGGATGTGCTGCGCAGGATGGGGGCAGAGCTGGTCCCTTTCAGTCCGCTGACGGATGCTGCTCTGCCGGAAGATATACAAGGGCTGTATCTGGGCGGCGGTTATCCGGAACTTTACGCAGCACAGCTCAGTGACAATCTTTCCATGCGACAGTCGGTGGGCCGGGCACTGGCGCATAAACTGCCCTGTATTGCAGAATGCGGCGGTTTTATGTATCTGAACCAGGCCATCGGGCCGTATCCCATGGTGGGTCATCTGCCGGGCGTCTGCTTCGATACCAAAAAACTGACCCGTTTTGGCTACATCACCCTGAAAGCCCAGACGTCTTGTCTGCTGTGCGAAGCAGGGGAGGAGATCCCCGCCCATGAGTTCCATCACTGGGACTGTTCGCAGAATGGCACTGCTTTTTCCGCCCAAAAACCATCGGGCAAAAGCTGGGCCTGCGGTGCGGCAGATGCTTTTCTGTACGCTGGTTATCCCCATTTTCATTTTATGGCAAACCTGAATTTTGCCAAAAACTTTTACCTTGCCTGCCTGAAGGAGAAAGAGCATGATCGAGACCATCAAACCTATGGAGATTGAAAAACGCAGCTTTGCCATTATTACAGAGCTTTTGGGAGACCGAGTCTTTCCGCCGGAGCAGGAACCGATCATCAAACGGGTCATCCACACGACTGCGGATTTTGACTATGCCGATCAGCTGGCTTTTTCTGCAGATGCAGTGCAGTCCGGGTTGGAAGCACTGCGTCGGGGCTGTGATATCGTCACCGATACCCAGATGGCGAAAGCGGGGATCAACAAAACCATCCTAGGCCGCCTGGGCGGGCAGGTGCACTGCTTTATGTCGGATGCGGATGTGGCAGCTGAAGCCCAGCGCCGGGGGATCACCCGTGCGATCGTTTCCATGGAAAAAGCAGCGGCGCTGCAAAAGCCGTGCATTTTTGCCATCGGCAATGCGCCCACAGCCCTGATCGAGCTGGACACGCTGATCCGGGATGGTAAACTGCATCCGGCTCTGGTCATCGGCGTGCCGGTGGGCTTTGTCAATGTGGTGGAGAGCAAAAACCTGATCCTGCGGTCCGGTGTGCCCTATATCGTGGCCCAGGGCCGAAAAGGGGGCAGCAACGTGGCGGCGGCTATCTGCAATGCACTGCTGTACCAGATCACACGGTGATACGATGGAACAATACATTACAAAAGGCGGCAAACGGCTGCGGCTGGGGTATACCACCGGGTCCTGCGCAGCGGCTGCTGCAAAGGCTGCTGCATGGATGCTTCTGACCGGCCGTCGGAAAGAAAAGATCACGCTTATGACGCCCAAAGGGCTCCTGCTGGAACTCTGCGTGCGGGAGATCCGGATGCAAGAGGACTGTGTGTCCTGCGCCATTGAAAAGGATGGCGGAGATGACCCGGATATCACCAATGGGACCCTTGTTTTTGCGCAGGTCACCCCCATAGATTCCGGGATCTGCATTGACGGCGGGGAGGGCGTAGGGCGTGTCACCCGATGCGGTCTGGATCAGCCTGTGGGGGCGGCGGCGATCAACTCGGTGCCCCGGCGGATGATCCAGGAAAACGTGGAGGAGGTTTGCCGCCTGACCGATTATACCGGCGGGCTGCATATTCGGATATCCGTCCCCCAAGGGGAGCAGCTGGCCCGCAAAACCTTTAATCCCCGCCTTGGCATCCAGGGCGGGATCTCGATCCTGGGCACCACCGGCATCGTGGAACCGATGAGTGAAAAAGCGCTGGTGGATACCATCCGGGTGGAACTGCGTCAACGAAAAGCCAGCGGATGGGAGTATGTTCTGCTGACCCCTGGCAACTACGGCGCTGAGTATATCCGCACGGGGCTGCACCTGGACCCGGATACAGCGGTGCAGTCCTCGAATTTTATCGGAGATACATTGGACCTCTGCCAGGAATTTGGATTTAAAGGGGCGCTGCTGGTGGGGCATATCGGCAAATTGGTCAAGATAGCCGGCGGGATGCTGAACACCCACTCACAGTATGGAGACTGCCGGATGGAGATCCTGGCGGCGCATGCTGCCGCCTGCGGGCTGTCTGCGGACAGTGTAAACGAGGTGCTGGGCTGTGTGAGCTGCGATGCGGCGCTGGATATTTTGCAGCGGCAGCAGCTGCTTCGCCCCGTGATGGACCGCATTGCCCGGCAGGTCGAGCGGCACCTTTTGCACAGGAGCGCACCCATGGAGGTGGGAGCTATCCTGTTCTCCAAAGAATATGGGCTGCTGGCTAAAACACAACAGGCAGAGCAGCTTCTGCTGAAGATCAGAAAGGAGTAAAGCCATGGTACATTTTGTTGGTGCAGGAAGTGGCGCAGTGGATCTGATCACGGTGCGGGGCGCCAGGCTTTTGCAGCAGGCGGATGTGATCATTTATGCAGGGTCGCTGGTGAATAAACAGCTGCTGGAGATGGCAAAGGAGGGCTGCCAGCTCTACGACAGCGCACAGATGACCCTGGAACAGGTGATCGATACGATCGCTGCGGCAGAGGCTGCGGGCAAGACGACGGTGCGGCTGCATACCGGAGACCCCAGCATCTACGGCGCAGTCCGGGAGCAATTTGACCAGCTTCTGAGCCGGGGCATTGCATACGATGTCTGTCCGGGGGTCAGCTCCTTCTGCGGGGCGGCGGCAGCGCTCAAAACGGAATATACGCTGCCGGATGTCAGTCAGACGGTGATCATCACCCGGGCGGCAGGCCGTACACCGGTGCCGGAGCGGGAGTCCATCCGTGCTTTGGCGGCCCATCAGGCTACCATGGTCCTGTTTTTAAGCACCTCGCTTACAAAGACCCTGCAGCAGGAGCTGCAGGCAGGGGGATACCCTGGCACGACCCCCGCTGCGGTGGTGTATAAAGCGACCTGGCCGGAAGAGCGGATCTATCGCTGCACCGTGGAAACACTGCACAAGACCGTGACGGAAAACGGCCTGACCAAGACGGCCCTGATCGTGGTGGGAGAATGTATGGGAGAACGCTATCTTCGCTCGCTGCTGTACCATCCGGGCTTCAGCACTGGTTTTCGGGAGGCTTCGCAATGAAGGCGGCCGTTTTTGCATACAGCCGCCTGGGCTGCAAAACAGCGGAAAGGGCGGCGGGTTACTTTTCCGGATACCAGCTGCGCATGTTTGCGCCCCAGCGTGTAAAGCCGGGGCATTTTTCGCTGCTTCCGCCCCATGACCCGGATTTTTATGGTCAGCAGTTTGCCTGGGCGGATGTTTTGCTCTTTGTAGGCTCCTGCGGCATTGCGGTGCGGCAGATCGCACCCCATGTCCGGGATAAGCGGACCGACCCCGCAGTACTGGTCATGGATGAAACAGCCACCTTTGTGGTGCCTCTGCTGTCCGGACATATTGGCGGAGCAAACCGGCTGGCCGCCGGGCTTGCTGCTTTTATGGGGGCAGTCCCGGTGGTCACCACCGCCACGGATATCCATGGCCGTTTTTCTGTGGATGCCTGGGCGGCGCAAAAGGGATACAGCATCGGGGATATGGCGGCGGCCAAAAAGGTGTCGGCGGCAATTCTGGAAGGGAATGTGTCCTTTTGCAGTGAATTTCTCATCCGGGGCACCCTGCCCGGCGGTATCGTTCTCCGGAATAGCGGTCCAGTCGGGATCTATGTGGGCGTGCATACGGCAGAACCCTTTGAGACCACGCTGCGGATCATCCCGCCGGTGCTGCATCTGGGGGTCGGCTGCCGGCGGGGCATCAGCGCCCAGGCTATCCAGGAAACGGTGGAGCAGCTTTTGGCGGAAAACGGTTTAGACAAACGGGCCATCGGTATGGTGGGGTCGATCCAGCGGAAAGCAGACGAAGCAGGTTTGCTGGAATATTGCAAAAAGAATCGTTTCCCAGTCAATTTTTATACAGAGCAGGAGCTTTTGGCTGTGCCGGGAAGCTTTACGTCATCGGAGTTTGTGCGCTCTGTGACCGGGGTGGACAATGTGTGTGAACGGGCCGCTATGGTGGGGGCGTCCCGCATTTTGGTGCGCAAAACAGCCAAGAATGGTGTGACTGCTGCCCTTGCAGCGGAAGAAATGGAGGTAACCTTTGGGTAAGGTATCTGTGGTAGGCATCGGGCCGGGCAGCTATGCCCATATGACCATACAGGCCGAGCAAACGCTGCGGTGCTGCGATGTGATCCTGGGCTATCAGGTCTATATAGAGCTGGTGCGGGGGCGTTACCCGGACAAGGAGTTTGTATCGTCCCCTATGACAAAGGAGACAGAGCGCTGCCGCATGGCTTTGGAGCTGGCGCGCAGCGGGAAAAATGTGGCGGTGGTATGCTCTGGCGACAGCGGCATCTATGGGATGGCAGCGCTGGTGTATGAGCTTCGGGGGGAAAACAGCACCCCGGAGATCGCCATTGTCCCAGGGCTGACGGCTGCCTGCAGCGGTGCGGCGCTGCTGGGCGCGCCCCTTACCCATGATTTTGCAGTGGTCAGTCTCAGTGACAGGCTGACCCCATGGCAGACCATTGAAAAACGTCTGCTGGCTGCGGCAGAGGCCGATTTCGCTCTGGTTTTGTATAATCCTGCAAGCCATGGACGGCCGGATCACCTGCGCCGGGCCTGCAGCATCCTGCAGCAGGTGCTGTCGGCAGACCGCATCTGCGGCATCGCCCGCAATATCGGCCGTGAGGGAGAAAGTGTACAGATCCTCTCCCTTGCAGAGCTTGCACAGGCAAAAGCAGATATGTTCTGCACGGTGTTTGTTGGCAACAGCAGCACCCGGCTCATCAACCAGCGGATGGTAACACCAAGAGGATACCGCGATGTATAAGATCTGTGTGTTTGGCGGCACCACCGAGGGCCGCCGTCTGGTGGAGTTTTTATCGGCGCAGCCGGTGGCCGTGACCGTCTGTGTTGCTACGGAGTATGGAGAGGAGCTTTTGCTCCCGGCAGAAAATACGGTGGTCTCTGCCCGTCGGCTGCCCAAAGCGGAGATCCAGTCCATGCTGGCGTCGGGGGCGTATGATCTGGTGGTGGATGCGACCCACCCCTATGCGGTCCATATCACGGACAGCTTGTTTGCAGCCTGCCAGGCGACGCATACAGAGTATCTGCGCCTGCTGCGGGAGGAAACAGCGCTGCCGCAGGATGCCCTTTTTGCAGCGGATGCTGCGCAGGCTGCGGACCTTTTGGATGCAGTGGAGGGCAATATCCTGCTTACTACCGGCAGCAAGGACCTGGCAGAGTACAGCCGCATCCATGGGTTTGCGCAGCGGGTATTTGTGCGGGTGCTGCCTATGCCACAGTCGCTGGCGGCCTGTCAGGCAGCGGGCGTAAAGCCTGCCAATATCCTGGCGATGCAGGGACCTTTTTCTGCCGAGATGAATAAGGCGATGCTGCGTCAATGCAAGGCCCGGTATCTGGTGACCAAAAACGGGGGCGCAGTGGGCGGCTTTCCTCAAAAGGTGGAGGCTGCCCGGCAGACCGGCGCAACCTTGGTGGTGATCGGGCGGCCGGAGCAAAAACAGGGGATGTCCTATCCCCAGGTGGTCCGCAGCTTATGCAAACGGTTCGGCCTGCTGGCTAAGCCCCAGGTGAGCGTAGTGGGCATCGGTCCAGGCAGTCCGGGCATGCTGACCCAGGCGGGCAGCGCAGCGATCCAGGCGGCGGACTGCTTGATCGGTGCAGACCGGATGCTGGAGGCAGCCGCCCATGCCGGGCAGGCGGTGTGTCCCGCCGTTTCCCCGGAAAAAATAGCGGCCTTTATAGCGGAACATCCGGAATACCAGCGGGTGGCGGTGGTGCTCTCCGGGGATGTGGGATTTTTCAGCGGAGCCAAAAAACTGCTGCCCTTGCTGCAGGGCTATCCGGTGCAGGTCCTGCCGGGCATCAGCTCCCTGGTGTATCTCTGTGCCCGGCAGGGGATCTCCTATGAGGACGTGGTGACGGTCAGTCTGCATGGACGGAAGCATAACATTGCGGCGGATGTGCGGCGGCACCGCCGGGTATTTGCCCTGGTAGGGGGCGAAAACAGCGCCGATGCCCTCTGCGCACAGCTGACAGAGGCTGGGCTGGGCGGGGCAAAGCTGACCATTGGGGAAAGACTGAGCTACCCGGATGAGAAGATCGCCCAGGGGACGGCGCAGGAGCTGTGCGGCGGTGTCTATGCGCCTCTGAGCGTGGTGCTGATAGAAAACCCGACCGCGTCGGTCGTGGTGACCCATGGGATGCCGGACGAGGCGTTCTTCCGCAGCGCAGAGGGAGAAACGGTAGTCCCCATGACCAAAAGCGAGGTGCGGTCAGTAAGCTTGTCCAAATTGCAGCTGACCCGGGATGCAGTCTGCTGGGATATCGGAGCCGGTACCGGCTCCGTATCCATCGAGATGGCGCTGCAGGCAGAAGCGGGCTGGGTGTATGCTGTAGAGCAAAAAAGTGCGGCGGCAGAGCTGCTACAAAAAAATGCGGAGAGGTGGGGCGCTGCAAATCTCTCCATCTGCATAGGGACGGCTCCTGACGCCTGCGGTCCGCTGCCTGCCCCGACCCATGTGTTTATCGGGGGCAGCGGCGGTCACCTGCGGGAGATCCTGTCCGCTGTGCTGGACAAGAACCCCTATGCCCGGATCGTGGCTACGGCTGTCACACTGGAATCCATTGCAGAATGTACCGCCTGTATGGAAACATACGGCTTTGATCTTCAGGAGACGGTGCTGCTCAGTGCGGCACGCAGCCGGCAGGCGGGGGCGTATCACCTGATGGCTGGGCAGAACCCGGTCTGCATTTTTACCATGCAGCGGATCGAGAGGTATACAGGATGAGTAGTTTTTATGCCCTTTGGATCGGTTTTGGCATCGATTGTCTGCTGGGCGACCCCCATAGCATCCCCCATCCGGTGGAAGGGATCGGCTGGCTGATCGGCGTGCTGGAACGAAAGCTGCGCAGGGTCTTTCCCGCTACGGCTGCAGGAGAGCGGGCCGCCGGGGCGGTCCTGTGGCTTTTGGTGGTTCTGACCGCGGTTCTGACCCCTGCTGCGCTGCTATGGGGCTGCCAGTGCATCAGCCCCTGGCTCCGGCTGGGGGTGGAGAGCGTGATGTGCTGGCAGATCCTGGCGGTGCGCTCCCTGCGGGTGGAAGCCATGAAGGTGTATACGGCTTTGCAGACCCAAAGTCTGGAAGCTGCCCGGCAGGCGGTGTCGATGATCGTCGGGCGGGACACTGCCCGGCTGGATAAGACCGGCGTGATCAAGGCGGCGGTGGAAACTGTGGCAGAAAATACGTCGGACGGCATCGTTGCGCCGCTGCTGTTTATGGCCATTGGCGGTGCGCCGCTGGGCTTTTTTTATAAAGCAGTCAACACGATGGACTCCATGTTGGGGTATACGGAGCTGCCCTATAAAAATATTGGCTTTGTCCCGGCCAAGATGGACGATGGCATGAACTATATCCCGGCCCGGCTGTCGGCGCTGCTGATGCTGGCAGCAGGGGGATGTATGGGGCTGGATGTAAAAAACGGCTGGCGGATCTTTTGCCGGGACCGGTATAACCATGCCAGCCCCAACTCGGCGCAGACCGAATCCGTCTGTGCTGGTCTGCTGGGGGTCCAGCTGGCGGGGGATGCCTTTTATCACGGGGTGTTGCACAAAAAACCGTATATAGGGGACCCGCTGCGCCCGGTCAATGCGGAGGATATCCCCCATGTCTGCCGCCTGATGACCCTTACCTCGGTGCTTGCACTGGTGCTGCTGGGCGGGGTGCCGCTTTTGTTTTTGCGTTAGGAGGATGGGATGCTGTATCAGACCCAAAATCCCCATGGCGGGGATGTGTATACTGAAAAAATAGAGCTGGACTTTTCCGCAAATACCAACCCCTGTGGCACCCCGGAGGGGGTGCGGCAGGCGGTGCAGAGCGCTTTGACACAGCTGCATCAGTACCCGGACCCCTATTGCCGGGCGTTGACCCGGGCGATCGCTGCGTATGAACAGATCCCGGAGTCGTGCATTTTATGCGGCAACGGTGCGGCGGAGCTGATCTACAGTTACTGCAAAGCAGTGCATGCGCAAAAAGCGGTAGAATTGGCGCCGACTTTTTCAGAGTATTCGGCCGCATTTCAGCATATGGGCGGGCAGGTAGAGCGCTACCCGCTGCAGCCGGAGGCGGACTTTGGATTGGATGCGGGCTTCTTACACTTTTTACGGGAAAAACATCCGGATGTCGTGTTTTTGTGCAACCCCAATAACCCCACCGGGCGGCTCGTGCCGCCGCCGCTTTTGCTGCAGATCCTGGAATTCTGCCAGCAGCACCAGATACGCCTGTTTTTGGATGAGTGCTTTTTGGATCTGGCGGGACAAGGCGGCAGTCTGACTGCATCCCTTGCGGAGGCTCCGCAGCTTTTTATCCTGAAAGCCTTTACCAAAAATTATGGCATGGCCGGGCTGCGGCTGGGATACGGGATGAGTGCGGATGCACAGCTGCTGTACCGGATGTCGCAGACGGTCCAGCCGTGGAATGTGTCGGTGCTGGCACAGGCGGCGGGCGCAGCGGCTTTGCAGGAGCAGGCTTTTTTGCAAAGGGCACGGGAGGTCATCTGCTGCGAAAGGCCCTATCTGACCCGCTGTCTGCAAAACATGGGGCTGAAGGTCTGCCCATCGGCTGCAAACTACCTTTTGTTCCGTGGGCCGGAGGGGCTGCACGTTTCGCTGAAAACACAGGGGATCGCGATCCGCAGCTGCGATAACTACCCCGGACTTGGGCCGGGGTGGTACCGCATCGCAGTGCGTCTCCATGCAGAAAACCAGCGTCTGCTCCAGGCCATGGAACAAACACTGGGAAAGGAGTCATCGTGGCAAAAAACATTATGATCCAAGGCACGATGTCCAATGCAGGCAAAAGCCTGCTGTGCGCCGGTCTGTGCCGCATTTTCAAACAGGATGGCTATCGGGTGGCGCCCTTCAAAAGCCAGAATATGGCCCTCAACTCGTTTATTACGCAAAACGGTGGAGAAATGGGCCGTGCCCAGGTGGTGCAGGCAGAAGCAGCCGGCATCGAACCGGATGTCTGTATGAACCCGATCCTGCTGAAACCCACAACGGATGTGGGCAGTCAGGTGATCGTAAATGGAAAAGTGCAGGGCAATATGCGGGCTGCGGAATATTTCAGAAAAAAGCAGGAATATCTCCCGGCGATTTTGCAAGCATACCAGCGCCTGGACGAGCAGTACGACATCATCGTTATCGAGGGCGCTGGCAGCCCGGCAGAGATCAACCTCAAACAAGGGGATATCGTCAATATGGGGTTGGCCCGGCTGGTGGATGCACCGGTGCTGCTGGTAGGAGATATTGACCGGGGCGGTGTTTTTGCGCAGCTGTACGGAACGATGGCGCTTTTGGAGCCGGAGGAACGGCAGAGAGTCAAGGGGACCATCGTCAATAAGTTCCGGGGGGACCGTGCCATTTTGCAGCCGGGGCTGGATAGCCTGCAAACGCTGTGTGGTGTACCAGTGGCAGGGGTGATCCCCTATACCCATGTGGATATTGATGACGAGGATAGCCTCAGTGAACGATTGGAACGCAAAACCGCCCGGAAACTGGTGGATGTTGTGGTGATCCGTCTGCCGCGCATCTCCAATTTTACGGATTTTTCTCCGTTTGAAGGGTACGAAAATGTATCGCTGCGGTATATAGACCGTGTGGCAGATCTGCACCAGCCGGACATGATCCTGCTGCCGGGCACAAAAAGCACCCTGCAGGATCTGCTTTGGCTGCGTCAAAGCGGACTGGAAGCAGCGATCCAAAAGGCTGCGGCTGCGGGGACGCTGGTCATGGGCATCTGCGGCGGGTACCAGATGCTGGGCCGCCGCATTTCTGACCCAGAGCAGGTGGAGGCAGCTGGCATGACCGAGGCTGCCGGTATGGGGCTTTTGGATATGGACACCGTGTTTGCGGGGCAAAAGATCCAGACACAGACGCAAGGGACTTTCTCCGGAATAACAGGGATGCTTGCGGAGCTGAATGGGTGTTGCTATGCAGGATACGAGATCCATATGGGACGCAGTCGGACATCCCTGCCCCCGCTGATGGGCACAGGCCATGTGTATGGGAGCTACGTACACGGGATCTTTGATGCCCCGGGTGTGGCGGAGGGTGTCTTGCGGGCACTGTGCCGGAAAAAGGGCCTGGACCCAGCGGCGCTGCATACGTTTGATAGAGCTTCCTACCGGGAACAGCAGTACGATACACTGGCGCAGGTGGTGCGCAGCGGCCTGGATATGGACTATATTTACCGGGTGCTTCGCCGGGAGGTGTGAAAATGAGCGGGAAGATCCATATTTATTGCGGAGACGGCAAAGGCAAAACCACGGCTTCTGTGGGGCTGACCATCCGTATGACCGGAGCCGGGGGCAGGACGCTGTTTGCGCAGTTTATGAAAAACGGACGTTCGTCGGAGCTTTCGGTGCTGCGCAGTCTGGAGCGTGTTACGGTGGTCACCTGCAATACGGTCACCGGGTTCTATAAAAACATGACCCCAGAACAACGGGCGCAGGCAAGCCGGGATTATTCTGCAATGTTGGAACAGGTATTGGCGGCGGCGGGTACAGTGGACCTTTTGGTGCTGGATGAGATCCTCTCAGCCTGCAATCATGGGATCGTGGAGGAAGCAGTGCTCCGCCGCTTTCTGGAACAGCGGCCTGCGGGGCTGGAAGTGGTGCTGACCGGGCGGGACCCGTCTCCGGCGCTGTGTGCCATGGCGGACTATATCACCGAGATGAAAAAACAAAAGCACCCCTACGATACAGGGGTGCTGGCAAGGCGGGGGATCGAGTTCTGACGGCAAAGGGGGAGACATGAGCCATATTCTTTGTGTGGTGGACGGTATGACCGATGCTGCTTTTACGGCGGCGGATTACCCCCACCTGTCGGCTATGGAGTGCGCTGGTAGGGTGGATACCACCCAGGGCGGAAGGACCGAGAGCCTGAACTGCATCCTGCATTTGTTGGGGCAGACCCGGGTACCGCCCCATCTGCGGGGGTATGCAGAAGCCTTGGCAGAGGATATCCCACTGGAACCGGGAGACCTGATCCTTCGGGGAAGCTGGTTTTCTGTGGATGAGCAGGGGCGGTGTGTCGCCCCATTAGCGGGGGAACCTTGCCTGACAGACCCCTGCGGACGATACCGGTATTATTTTATCGATCGATACAAGGCTATTTTGGTGTTCCCGGGGCTGGCACCCTATGTGGATGCTGTGCGCACCTATCCGCCATATGGATGCGCGGGCGCCTGTGCCCAGGCGTTTAAGCCCGATGGACCAGAGATCCTGCGGCAATGCTTTGACGACTGGCTCCAGTCAGACCGATGCCTTATCCCGTGGGGGGAGTCGGTCTGTGCTGCGATGCCGCCGTTTCCCTTAAAAAGTGCAGTCGTCTGCGGTGCATCGGTGGTAAAGGGCATTGGCAGGCTGCTGCAGATGGAGCTGATCCCGGTAGAGGGCGCTACGGGGGAGGTGGACACAAACCTCGCTGGCAAAGTACAGGCTGCTTTGTTGGCGGCAGAGCAAACCCCCTTTGTGCTTTTGCACATCAATGGCGCAGACGAAGCCGCCCACCGGCGGGATGCGGCAGAAAAACGAGCGTTTCTGCAAAAAGTGGATCGTGTCGTGCTGGCAGAGCTGCTGGCTTCCCGGCACAGGATCACCGTGGTCAGTGACCATGGCACCGACCCGGAGACCGGGCAGCATAGGGGCGGTCCGCAGCCTTATTACAGAAAACAAGAGGAGGTATAAATATGCTGGAACTGCAGCAGCTGCTGGAAAGCATCTTGCCGCTGGATGCCGCTGCGATGGATGCGGCCAAAAAACGACAGGCAGAATTGGCAAAGCCCCCGGGCAGTTTGGGGAGATTGGAGGAGCTGTCCGTTCAGGTGGCCGGCATTACAGGACGGGTATACAATCCTATCTGGCACACCCATCTTTTGGTGTTTGCTGCAGATAATGGTGTGGTGGAAGAAGGGGTGTCCAGTGCCCCGAAGTCTGTCACCTGGCAGCAGACCGTCAACCTGACCCGCGCAAAAACCGGCGCCTCGGTGCTGTGCCGGCACTTTGGCTGCGGGATCACCGTTTGCGATGTGGGAGTCGATACAGACTGTACGGACCCGGCCGTATTGGATCGAAAAATCGCCCGCGGCACCCAAAATATTGCCCGTGGGCCTGCCATGGAACGGGCGCAGGCCATAAAAGCCCTGGAGATCGGGGCGGAAGTGGCCCGGCAGACCCCGGCGGAGCTTTTGGGTGTGGGCGAAATGGGCATCGGCAATACAACGACCTCCGCTGCGGTCTTGGCTGTGCTGCTGGGCGCAGATCCGGAGACCGTTACCGGACGGGGCGGCGGCATCACAGAGGCGGCTTTTCAAAAGAAAAAAGAAGTGATCCGAGCGGCCATTGCGCTGAACCAGCCGGACCCGGCAGATGTGGTGGATGTGCTGGCGAAGGTGGGCGGGTTTGACCTGTGCGCCATGTGCGGCGCTTTTTTGGGGGCAGCAGCCACCCGGCGTCCGGTGGTGGTGGATGGGTTTATCTCTGCGGTGGCGGCGCTGTGTGCCTGTCGGCTCTGCCCGCAGGTAAGGGGGTATCTGATCCCCAGCCACGCATCCTATGAGGTCGGTTATCAGCTGGCGATGGATGCAATGGGGATGCAGCCCATGCTCATGCTGGGGATGCGGCTGGGCGAGGGCAGCGGCTGTCCGCTGGCTTTTGCCGTAGTCAAAGCAGCCTGCGCCGTCCTGCAGGAGATGGCAACTTTTGCGCAGGCGGGCATCCAGGACGATTACCTGGCAGAGATCCGCCAGGGAGATGCCTTTACGGTGAAAGGACAGGATAGACCGTGGGAAAGCTGATTCTGGTATGCGGGCAGAACAACAGCGGGAAAAGCTGCTATGCAGAGGTGCTGGCTGCAAAGATGGGCACGCCGCCGGTTTATATCGCTACCATGATCCCTTGTACAGAGGAAAACCGCCTGCGTATTCAAAAACACATCCGCCAGCGGGCAGGGCTGCGATTCAGAACGCAGGAATGTCCCTATCAGCTGGGGGATGTGTGTGTGGAGGACGGAAGCTCTGTTTTGCTGGAGGATGTGTCCAATCTGCTGGCCAATGCAATGTTTGAAAAAGGTCAGCGCCCCGAGGCAGTTTTGGCGGATATCCTGGCGCTGCAAGAGCGCTGCGGGACCTTGACCGCCGTTACCATTGCCCATCTGCGCCCGGATGGATACGATGCAGAGACCGCCGCCTATATAAACAGCCTGAATGACCTGAATAAGCAGCTTTGGGATAAAGCCGATGCAGTGGTCGAGATGTGTGCAGGAAGCCCCTGCCTGAGGAAAGGAGAGATTCCGGATGTGGATTGATTCGTTATGGATCGCACTGTCTACATACAGTGTGATCCCCGTGCCGCAGCATCGGTGGGGGGAGCAAGCATCTCGCTGCGCCATCTGCTTTTTCCCGGTGGTGGGGCTGTTCTGCGGCGCTGCGCAGGGGCTTTGGCTGCTTTTTTGTGAGACTTTTTCCGTAGGAGAGCTGCTTTATGCGGCGGTGGCAGCGGTAGTGCCGCTGCTGATCACCGGCGGCATCCATATGGATGGGTATATGGATACCGTAGATGCGCTTGCTTCCTGGCAGCCCAGGGAACGCCGGCTGGAGATCATGAAGGATTCGCACTGCGGTTCCTTTGCGGTGCTTTACTGCGGGGGATATCTGCTGGTGTCGGCTGGACTGTTTGCAGAACTGTACAGCCGCAAATTGGTGCTGCCGGTTCTGGGTGGCTATGTGCTGTCCCGGGCATTGTCGGGCATCTGTGCGCTGAACCTGCCGTCGGCGCGCAAAAAGGGGATGCTGGCATCCATGACAGGCGGCACCCGCCGCCGCCCGGCAACGATCGCACTGGTGCTGACGGCGGCAGTAAGCTGCGGTGTGGTCCTTTTGCAGGCTCCTGCTGCGGCAGCGGGAGGGATGCTGCTGGCCGCCCTGTGGGTCGGGGGGTATTGCCGCCTGACAACTGTGCAGTTTGGAGGCGTCACCGGCGATACAGCGGGATTTTTTTTGCAGGTGTGTGAACTGGTCTGGCTTGTTGGTGTTTTGCTTGGGGGGATGTTGGCTTGAACCAGCTGTATTTTATACGCCATGGCGCTGTGGCGGGCAATCTGCAGCGGCGCTATATTGGCCGCACCGATGAACCCTTGTGCGAGGAGGGGAGATCCCAGATCCAAGCGCTGCAAAAACAGTGCCTGACGGCAGATCGGGTTTTTGTCAGCCCTCTGCTTCGGACAAGGCAGACGGCGGAGATGCTTTTTCCGCACCAGGAGCATACCATCCTGCAGGATCTGCGGGAAACCGATTTTGGGCTCTTTGAAGGGAAAAACGCAGCAGAACTTGTGGACAACGCGGCATACCGCCGCTGGGTGGATTCTGGTTGCCAGGGGGAGATCCCCGGCGGCGAATCGGTGCAAAAATTCAAAGCACGGTGCTGTGCGGCCTTTTGCCAAGCAATGACGATGCTGTCCGCAGAGGAAAGCGCAGCCTTTGTGGTCCATGGCGGAACGATCATGGCGATCCTGGAGGCATTTGCGCGACCCCGGCGGGAGTATTACCAGTACCATATCGGCAATGGACAGCTGCTGAGAGCTGTCTATAACCAGGGGGAGATCACAGTATCTGCGATGGGAAATAGCGGTGTTTAGCTGGGCAGAGGGGTTTTGTATAGCAGAAGAAGCAGCGCCGGTTTTCTTTTGAAGAAAACCGGCGCTGCTTCTCTTATGTGGGGGGATAAAATAAAGGTGTTTCCAACATAAAAACACCCGATAGGCCCGCAAATCGCAACCCTGCCGGGTATGCAGGCTTCGCTTGACGGAGCAGGTTATACTCTTTTTCTGCTTCATCCCGCTCGCTGTTCGATGATCTCCAGCGTATCCCGTTCTATGCGGCAGAGCAGGAACAGCACCTGTACACCGGCTTTTTTTGCCGCCGTTAAAGCGGCGCCAAATTCCGGCTGGGTGTGGATATTGGGGCGCACCTCGGTAATACCCTCCATCTGGATCACAAAAGCCACAGCACATTGATACCCTTCCCGCTGTGCCTGCGCCAGTTCGTGCAGATGCTTTACGCCGCGCTCGGTGGGGGCATCCGGAAAATAGCCGATACCGTCTATTTCCAGCGTACAGCCTTTGACTTCCATCAGGTATTTTTGAGCGCCTTTCTCCATGTAAAAGTCGATGCGGGATCTTCCGTAGGAATATTCCGGCTTAATAAAGGTATAGCCTTGTAACGCAAGCCATTCTGCCACGACCTTGTTGGGCGCTTGACTGTCCATGTTTACCCAGCCAAGACCCTGCTTATGCACCGCAACAAGGTCGTATTTTGTCTTGCGATTGGGGTTGTCTGCTACTTCCATACGAACAGATGCACCGGGCAGGAGAAGTTCCTTGCATCGTCCAGTGTTTTTAACATGAACGGTCTCCACGATGCCGTTTATATTTACATGGGCAACAAAACGGTTTGGACGGTCTATGAAGATCCCGTCCGCAATTTCTCTGTATTTCAAATGTCTTACTCCATTTTTAATTGAAAGGCTGACCCTTCCAATCAGAAGGGCCAGCCTTAAAAAAAGATCTGGCACTGTATGGCTCCTGCTGGCTTAAGTATAGCTCTACGACCATTTTGTTGTTTTCCGGCACGCAAAGCTCCTCTTCACAGTAGCCAAGCAGTTTTTCGTTGGCTTGTGCAATATACCGGCGCAGCGGAAGATCAAATATTTTTGTGCTGTGCGCCAGAAGCCGCCGCATCGATGGTCTGGATAGAGCAAATCATGCTGTCCACAAAAGCAGGTGCTCGTTTAAGGGAGACGGAAACAGAGCGAAAGCAAGATGGGAACAAAAAAGGAGCAGATGATGCCGTTGAGCACCGAGACGACTACCGTTTCCTCGTTGGAATAGCGCAGGATCATGGGGAGCGTGGTGTCCTCACTGGTGGCTCCGGCAGAAGCAATGCAGGCATAGGGGTTGAAGTGTGCAGCCAAAAAGGGGATGATCATAAAGGTGAAGATCTCTCGCATCAGGTTGCTGAGAAAGGCGATGCTTCCCAGTTCTGGCCCGCAGGATTCGCCAATGACCGCGCCTGCCAAGCTATACCACCCCATGCCGCTGGTGATCGCCGTGCTGTGTGACAGAGGCATCCGTGTGATCCATCCGCAGATCACGCCGCCCAAAAGGGAAGCGACGATCACCCCGGTGGGGACCAGAACGATCGCCAGCTGATTTTGACGCAGCCGCTGCAGGACACCTTTTTGCGTCCCGATGCTGATGCCCACACAGAACATAAGAATATACAGTACAAGGTCGGTGTGCGAAGTCAGAAATGTGACCAATGAAAAATCAAAGCCCAGAACCCCGTATGCGATGCCGCCGATCAAAGCAGCAATGGTAAGCAGAACCATGGCTCACCTCTCCTTTATGTAAAATGAATTATTTTTTCTTCAAAAAACGCTTGGTCAGATAATAGACCAGTAGGATGGAGAGCGCAGTGGGGATCAGAAAAAACAAAAAACTGACAATGCCCATAGAGGTGAGCTCTTGCAAAAAGTTTTCCTTGCGGCCCAACATGACACCCATGGAGAAGATCAGGCATAAGGTGCACAGAAGCTGTATTTTTTCGTTGACCTTTTTTAAGGCTTTTGGGAAGAAAAAGTGGCCTGCGACCATTCCCGCCAGCATAACCAGAATAATATCCATTTTCTTTCTCCTATCAAACGACGCATTGCCTTTCATTATAGCATATGTTTTTCCAATATACCACCCTTTTTGCCGGTGTGGGTGGTTGTTGAAGCGGAGAATATGTTTTGTTCTCTGATTTTATAAGAGTGCAAAAAACCTCCCCGCTCAGATTGCTGCATCCAAGCGGGGAGGTTGCCGTTATTCAGTTCGGATCATTCGTAAACAACGCAGCCCAGAATCTTTTTGTTCAGGCTGTTGAATTGCTCGCATTGTGCCTGGATGCTTGCATAAGTGGTGTTTTCGCAGTCTGCAACCAGCACGATCACATCTGCGGTAGTTGCCTGAGAAACGGTTTTAGCACAGCTGAGAATACTCTCTGCAGCGGTCAGATTCTTGTTGCCCAAAGCGCTGGTGTGCTGGAGCGACGCTGTCAAGGAGGTCAGCTGCTCTACCGAAAGATCGCCGCTGATCAGGATGTTTTCTGCCTGCGGAACACGACTCTGAATCGTCGTTGCGATCAACTCAATGATCTGCGCATCGGTACTTCCATCAGGCCGTTTTTCCATTCGATTGATATAGACATCCAAGCCTTTTGCTTTTTGGGAACGCTCCCCAGCCAAACTACCCAGAATGGACAGACCACAACTGCGGTGCAGCTCGCTGCTGGAGTAAACTTTGCCTGCGACCAAAAAGCGAACGACTTCGACACCAGATACCACCACAATGCCCAGGAGAACACCCAAGATCGAGAACTTGATGATAGGATTATTGCTGGGCTCTTCGGGTTTTTTAAGGGCGGCAAAGTCTTTGTCAGCTGTTACGATATTCTGCTCCAACAGCTTTTTGCTCTCATTCAAATTCACCAGCTTGTTCTGGAGATCGAGCATATTATCCCGATTGCTCTGCTGTGCATCGCGCAGCCAAGTCATCACGGTTACATCCTCGCTCTGAGAGATCAGGGTCAGGGTGTGCGTGCCGACCGTCTGTTCGATCGAGTTGCACACAGCATCAAGATGTACGAGCATCTCGTCCATGATCGCCTTTGCCTTATCCGCACTGTCAGCCATGACGTTGATCTCCAGCAGGCGGGTAGTGTTATTTACTGAAACAGAGATCAGTTCGCGCATATAACGTTCTTCCAAACCGAATTTTTCTGCCAGCGCGCCAATGGTGTGGTGCTCAGTCAACAGGTTGGAATAAGAACTTAATACAGCGCTGGTATAATCCGGGTTCTGATAATCCATCCCCGGCAGGATCTTATATTCGGTGGTAACATAGAACGAAGCTGTGGCAGTATGAACATTATAGGGATCCAGTCCATTCAGAACAGATCCATCCATGTACTCTTGAGCAGTTTGGATGTCAAACTCAGTCCGAACACGGTCTTTTTCATTCTGCTTGAGCTGAGCATTGTATTGGTTGACCTTGGTATCGTGCTCGGTCAAGGATTTGCGATAGGTGACCATTTCCTCTTCGTACTTTTGTTCAGCGGAAGAACGGGGGACTTCTTTGCCCTCTGCAAGGGCTTTTTCGATCGCGCGTTCATTGAGGGTAGACTTAACAGCGCCGGCTGCACCTAATAATACAGCACAGATCACGGCTCCGGCAAAAAGTTGACGGTATTTGTGGAGCAGCGTAAAGAACAGCGCAACCAGGTCGATCTCCTCTGTATGTTCGTAGGTCGTGTTATTTTCCATAATGGGATACTCTCTCCTAAAATTTGTGGGGGGGTGTGCTAGATGTCAACCGTAAAGTTCGCTCATAAGTTGTTTGTAGCGGTTGTCCTTTTCCTTGGTGTAGAAATCCATGACTTGATCTGCCAATGCGGTGTTCTGACCGTTGTCCTTCAAAACAGTGCGAAGCTCCTTGACGATACGGTCCATCTCTTTGTCGCAATAGGACTGCAGTCGTGTGAGTTCACCAGCCTTGGAAAGAGTGATGGAGATCTTTTTAAACTGGGTCTTCTGCTCAGGTTTTAAGGTGTCGTACTCTGCTTTTGCGGCATTAATGCTTGCGGAAAGACCCTTCTCGGCATAGTCCTTTAAGGCATATGCCTCTTGCACTAGTTTTTTTACCTTGATCTCATATGCGGGAACAGGCGGATCCTTCTTTGATTCGGAAGAAGGATGTGCATTTTCCGGACGAGCAGCCGAGGCAGCAGAGGAGGAAGCGGTGGGCTTTTTTTCGGAAACAGGTGCTTTACTGCCAGCCGGTTTCGAGGCTGTCGATTGCGACTGTGCACTTTCTGCGGGCGGTTCTTTGCTTGGTGGCGTTTCCGACTCTTGCAGCAGTTCCTCCTGCACAACGGATTCAGAGATGGACTCCGAATTGGATTCGGCGTCTTCCTCCAGGATAACGCTGGATGGCTCGTCCAAAGAGACTTCATCCTGAGACAGCTCATCGAAAGCAAGCGCTCCACTGAGTAGTTTGCTTAGGTCGTCATCGGATATTTCCAGAGGTGCTTGCATAGAAATATCTTCTTCCAAAAAAGAAGGGCTTTCTTCCGTTTGAACAGAGGAAGTGTTGGCACAAGCACTAAAAATACCGAATAAAACCACTGCCCCCAAAAGAAGAGAGATTTGTACGATTTTCTTATATTTCATGTTACTTATTCAAAAATCCAAAGATGGTCTCAGCCAGACGATAGGCACCATAAAGATAAAGAGCCTGTGCGGCAAGACCCATTTGAGTGAAGCTTTTCCCAAAATTCACCAGGGGCTCTGTGGAACCTTGTACAGCGCTGTTCCAAAGTGCGCCGCGCAGATTTCCCATTACAATATCTCGAGCATAGTCACCGATCAAATAGTTGAACAAGCCTTTGAAATCGGGAGCACCGCCGTTCAGATACTCCATTTCGTTTTCTGCGATGTTCTGGTAATTTGCGGGGTAATTCAGCATGATTACAATACCTCTCTTGTTTTGAAACACGATCTGCATCGAGTTCTACTCATCGTTTTGACAGACAAGCTCTTTCGCACTAGTTGCTGTGTAAAAAAGTAATATTTGCCGGTCAAATCCCAATCCAAGTGTGATTATATCACATTTCCAGTCGGTGAACAATATGCAACACAAATTTTTCGACAAAAAGTATGTTTTTATATTTGGAGTGGGAGAAGTGCTCCTGCTTTTCACATGAAGATAATTTGCTCAATGGATACAGACGAGGAGACATTCGCAATTTTGTCCAGCAAGAGAGGCATTTCGATGCTCAGTCAGCGCTCTGAGGGACTATACATATTATACCATTAAGTCTAAATTTAGTTCGTCGAACTGCACAAAAACTACTTCAACATTGCGTTATTTCTCTGAATATCCGCTTAAGGGATTGACAAGAGACAGTTGGTCGGATTACGATGAAATCCGATCTGGAAAGCGGAAAATGCTTTCTGTTATAAGATGAATTTTCATTGATGAGGAGGCTTTTGGGATGAAACGTATTCTTGGCTGGTTGATCGCACTTTCGATGCTATGTACGCTGACAGCTTGCAGCACCACCATACAGAAGCCGGTACCGCCGCCGCAATCTGCCTTCATGGAAGCGTTAAACCAAGCGCTGCGTCGTCTGGGGGAGGACCGTTATCCCAATGGCCTTGTGGAAAGTGAAGATCTCTGTGAAATAGCGCGTTTTGAAGAGGAGATTTACGCTGCAATGCAGTGTACAGCAGGCAAAACAGGGACAGAGCTGGAAGCCGCCCGCAACCAGAACCGTAAGTGCTACCGAGACATCCTTAAAAAGAAAAGAGAGCTGACAAAGGATGGGCTGAATATCAAAGAGAAAGAGCTGGCGCAGGATATGGAGCAAATAAGTCCAGAGGATGTGGCGCAGATGATCCTGGATGAGATCAGGACATTTACGCAGATGGGCTGGCGAATCGTCCAAAAGCCTTTTATTGACAGAAACGGTGACTGGGACGGGGTATCGGTGCAACGCATTTGCGTTTTGCTGCTTTCTGATAGACCCGCCGAGGCAAGCGTTCATTTTGCGGTCGCAGGTACATAGAAAGATCGGTCTTATAAAATGCCCCCTCGGATGTGCATATCTGAGGGGGCATTTTGTGCGTAGATCACAGAAACGGATGCAGGTGGTTGTGGGAGACTTCGCATCCATGATATAATAAGACAGCTGATCTTTGCTGCAAGGGGGTGGGGTAATGCGCGTCTGCTGCTTTGGCGATTCCAATACATACGGGTATGATCCGCGTTCATTTCTGGGCGGCAGATATGCCGCTGAAAACCGCTGGGTGGACATTTTACAGAGCAAAACCGGGTGGGAGATCATCAATCAAGGGATGAACGGCCGGGAGATCCCCCGATCAGCCGTTTTTATCCCGCCGGAGACGGAACGGCTGATCCTGATGCTGGGCGCAAATGATCTGCTCCAGGGCTGCGAACCAGAAAAGGCGGCTGAAAGGATTGCCCATTTCGTGTCTGCGTTGGATCTGCCAACGGAGAAGATCCTGTGGATCGCACCGCCACCTTTTGCCTTTGGAGAATGGGTGCAAAGCCAAAAGGTGATCGATGATTCTGCGGCCTTTGCACAGTTCTGTTTGGCACAAGCGGCGGAGCAGAATATCCGCTGTTTGGATGCCGGACGGTGGGGCGTGACCATGGCCTATGATGGAGTACACTTTACCGAGCAAGGGCACCGGGCCTTTGCAGAAGGACTCTATAAGGAGATCTGTTTATGAAAAAATGGTATATTCTTTTGTTTTCGATCCTGCTTTTGCTGGGATTTGTGGCCTGCGGGAAAAATTCTGCCAGTGGGATGGCGGCAGACAGCCAGGCGGCGGACAAAGCATCCTATCAGACGATCACCCAGGAAAAAGCGAAAGAACTTATGGATACCCAGGAGGTCCTGATTCTGGATGTGCGGGAGCAGAGCGAGTATGACAGCGGCCATATCCCCAATGCAGTGTTGCTGCCGGTCGGCCAGATCGATGAAAAAACGGCAGAGCAGGTCATTCCTGCAAAGGATGCAGTGGTGCTGGTCTATTGCCGCAGTGGAAACCGCAGCAAAACGGCGGCCAGCTCGCTGGCGGAGCTGGGGTATACCCAGATCTATGAGTTTGGGGGCATCAACAGCTGGCCCTATGAGGTGGAGCGATAACACCAGCCGGAACGCCCTTCGGGGCGTTTTTCTTTGGAGAGAACAGCTCCATCCATAGAAATTACCGCAGCACCCTTGAAAGATGGATAGGGCACGAAGAGTAAACAGGAGGAGGATACAATGGAACAGAAAGGGCTGCTACACCTTTATTATGGGGATGGCAAAGGCAAGACTACGGCTGCCATGGGCCTGGCGCTTCGTGCGCTGGGCAGCGGACGCCGGGTAGTGATCGTTCAATTTTTGAAGGGTGGTTTCAGCGGAGAAGTGCCAGGGCTGGAAAAGCTGGGTGCGGTATTCTACCGGGGAGTACCGGGAGAAAAATTTGTGTTCCAGATGAACGAAGAGGAGCGCACCGCTGCCCGCGCACAGCAGAACGCCAATCTGACGGCAGCTTTAGCACAGCCTGCGGATCTGCTGGTGCTGGATGAGGCGGGCAGCGCATGGGAATTGGATATGGTGGACAAAGAGCTGCTCCGGCGGGCAGTGCTGCAGCGCCCGGCTGGCCAGGAGTGTGTACTTACAGCGCATACGCCGCCGCAATGGATGCAGGACGCAGCAGACTATGTTACGGAGATGCACTGTGTCCGGCATCCCTATCAGAAGGGCATTGCCGCCCGCCAGGGGATCGAATATTAAAGCGGAGGATCACATGGTCCGCATCACAGTCAGGATGCTCTGCCAGCTTTTATTGCGCATAGGGGTGCGTTCATAGGGTGTGTAGGGGCGGCGGGGAGATGGACGCAGAAGTACGGGCGTCTTGGCAAAGGCGATCTCGGTCTCCCACTGGGCGGCGAGGCGGGCGGCCTGAGGGCAGGCTTGCAGCGCCCGGCGCTCTCGCCCGGCTAGTTGGTCGGCCAGCCAGTAGAGGATGGCCGCCGCCGGCAGACAGGCGCTGTCTGGTGTTCCGGTATAAGCCCAGCGTGCGCCGCCCTGGATATAGCTTGTCACAGTCACACGGGAGCCGTCCTGCTGTGCAGGGGCAGAGATGTCCTGCCCGGCATAGCGGCGGAGCATGTCCAGGATATGGGCAGCTTTGTCCGGGTCAAAGGATTCATCCCGATAAAAGGCCCGGAAGTCGGTCTGTGCGATCAATCCCTCGGCACTGGAAGGGAAACGGCCGGTCAGCTCTCCGGCGGCGTTATGGCACAGCTGCCACCCTTTGCGGAAGAGCTGAAAATTCAGATCGCTGCGTCCCATCGTAGAGTACAAAATGCGGAAACTGCCGTCTGCCGGGCTGCGGCGCAGCTCCAGATAGGCATCGCTGCCAGCGGTATCCTGGTAGCAGGCCGTCAGCACCAGCTGGGAAGCGGTCTTTTGCGCGGCCATTGCGCGGTGCATCTCCTCAAAATAACGGGTGGCGTCCATAGAGGTCTCCTTCCTTTTGCCTGGCATAGGAGCAGAGCAAAATAAACATCTGGTTGTGGAACAGCGCTTTTTCTGAGATAAAGTATAGCATACTTTTCGACAAAATACAACTATAAGTTTGAATTACGGAGAAAACAATCTCGAAAAGTGGTCTGAACGATGCAAAAATATAGTTTAAGTTGTTAAATCATGAAAAATACAACCAAAACCACCGCTTTGTGCAAGGCAAGGCGGTGGTTTTTGCACAGTGCGGTTCTGGGACGACATTTTCGCAGTCCCTTCTTGACAGCCCACATGGGATAGGATACACTTATATATTAGATGTAGGAAAAACAAGTTGGCACTCTGTCTTTGCGGTGACAGGGTGGAAGGAGAGCGTATGTCACAAGCAAAACAAGATATGGGGACCGGCAATGTCCGCAAGCTGATGCTTCAGCTGATGATCCCCGCCGTTGTGGCACAGGTGGTCAACCTGCTGTACAACGTGGTAGACCGTATTTATATAGGCCACATCGAGGGCATTGGTGCTGCAGCGTTAACGGGTGTGGGCCTGTTCACCCCCATTTTGATGCTGCTGAACGCTTTTGCTATGCTGGTGGGTGCAGGCGGTGCACCCCGCACCGCCATTGCAATGGGACAGGACAACCGGGAAGATGCAGAAAAGATCATTGGCAACAGCCTGACCATGCTGCTGATCTTCTCGGTCATACTGACGGTGGTGTTCTATGCCGGTGCACCGGTGCTGCTGCGGTTGTTCGGTGCCAGTGATGCCACCCTGCCGTATGCGCTGGCATATGGCCGGATCTACATCCTGGGTTCGGTGTTCGTGCTGATCGTTATGGGCATGAATCCGTTCATCACGACCCAGGGCTTTGCAAAGACCAGCATGCTGACCACCGTGATCGGTGCGGTGATCAACATCGTTCTGGACCCCATCCTGATCTTTGGCTTTGGTATGGGCGTGCGGGGCGCAGCCATTGCCACGGTGCTCAGCCAGACGGTGGGTGCAGTGTGGATCCTGGCGTTCCTGTCCGGCAAAAAGACCAACCTGAAATTGCGTAAGAGCTGCCTGAAGCTGGAAAAGCGGATCATCCTGCCGGTGATGAGCTTGGGCATCTCCTCGTTTGTGATGCTCTCCACCGAGAGCCTGCTCTCCATCAGCTTCAGCTCTAGCCTGGCTCGTTACGGCGGCGATGTGGCGGTGGGCGCTATGACGGTCATCACCAGCGTATCCCAGCTGTGCACGCTGCCCATCCAGGGTGTGTGCCAGGGCGGTCAGCCGGTCATCAGCTTCAACTTTGGCGCAGGCAAAAAGGACCGGGTGCGCCAGGCGTTCCGCTTCCAGCTTTTGCTGTGCGGCGGTTATACTACGGTGTTCTGGGTGCTGATGATGCTGGTGCCGGGTGCAGTGGCCGGTATCTTTACCTCGGACGGGGCACTGATCCAGTACACCACCTGGGCTATGCGGATCTATATGGCCGGCATTTTTGCAATGGGCTTCCAGATCGCCTGCCAGCAGAGCTTTATGGCGTTGGGACAGGCAAAGGTCAGCCTGCTGCTGGCCTGCCTGCGTAAGATCATCCTGCTGATCCCCTTGATCTTTATCCTGCCTATGATTCTGGAGGATAAGGTGTTCGGCGTGTTCCTGGCAGAGCCGATCAGCGATATCCTGGCAACGACGGTGACCATGATCACCTTCTTTACTCGTTTTGATAAGATCCTGGACCACGGCGCAGCGAAGGTCTGAGAACAATACATTCCGTCCTTTTCCGGGACGATAATAAAAGGCACCCTGCCGACCGGCAGGGTGCCTTTTGTTATGCTATGGATCACTTTTTGTGGTATTTGCGGTCCTCTTCCTCATAAACCGGGTCACAGGTCAGGTACATCCCCAGCTTTTTCAGCGTGTCCATGTCCACGCTGGACAAGATAACGGTGGAATGTACGTCGCAGCCTTTCAGCTTCGGGATCTGGTGCAGGGCCGAGGCAGCGGTTTCGTTTTCTGCTGCGGAGCCGGACAGAGCGATCAGGATCTCGTCGGTGTGCAGACGGGGGTTTTTGCTTCCAAAGTAGTCGGTTTTCAGGGTCTGGATGGGAGCAATGGAGTTCGCACTGACCAGGTCGGTCTCCTGGTCGATGCCTGCCAGCCGCTTCAGCGCATTCAGCAGGGCAGAAGAGGCAGCGCCCAGCAAAGGCCCGGTCTTACCGGTGACCACCGTGCCGTCCGGCAGCTGGATAGCTGCCGCAGGCAGACCGCCGGTCTGGGCGGACATAGCGTGTGCTTTTTTCTCCACGTCCCGGGCGCCTACCGCCAGACCAGCTTGGTTCAACAGCAGTTCCAGCTTGAACAGCTCATTCTGGGCAGCGGGGTCGCCAGCTTTTTGGTCGCACAGGCACTTGAAATACCGGCGCAGGATCTCGTTGCGGGAAGCCTCGCGGCAGATCTCATCGTCAACGATGCAGTTGCCCGCCATGTTCACACCCATATCGGTGGGGGAGCGGTAGGGGCTCTTGCCTGCGATCAGCTCGAACATGGCGTTTACCACCGGGAACACCTCGATATCCCGGTTGTAGTTTACGGTCGTCTGGCCGTAAGCTTCCAGGTGGAACGGGTCGATCATGTTCACGTCGTTCAGGTCGGCGGTAGCGGCCTCATAGGCCAGGTTTACCGGGTGCTTCAAGGGCAGATTCCAGATGGGGAAGGTCTCAAACTTTGCATAACCGGCCTTGATGCCGCGCTTGTACTCGTGGAACAGCTGGGACAGACAGACGGCCATTTTGCCGCTGCCGGGGCCAGGGGCTGTGATGACCACCAGGGGACGCTGGGTCTCAATGTACTCGTTGCGGCCATAGCCCTCATCGCTGACGATGCGGGGCACGTCGTTGGGGTAGCCGGGGATGATATAATGGCGGAAGGTGCGGATGCCCAGACCGTTCAGCTTTTGCTCAAAGGCGGCAACCTCCGGCTGGGGAGTATATTTGGTGATGCAGACGCTGCCAACATACAGTCCTTCCTCCTGGAAGGCGTCGATCAGACGCAGCACATCCAGATCGTAGGTAATGCCGTAGTCGCCCCGGACTTTGCTGCTGATGATATCCTCGGCGCTGATCACGATGACCACTTCGGCCTGGTCCTTGAGCTGCAGCAGCATCTGCAGCTTGGAGTCCGGCTCAAAACCGGGCAGCACACGGGAGGCATGATAGTCGTCAAACAGCTTGCCGCCAAATTCCAGATAGAGTTTGTTGTCAAACTGGGCGATGCGCTTGCGGATATGCTCCGACTGCATGACCAGGTACTTTTGGTTATCAAAGCCGATCTTCATAAGATACCATCCTCTCCCAATACAATCTCTATACGGTAGCAGGGCGGTGGACCCTGCATTTTTAATACAGAGGACAGTATACCACACCAGGACCAGCAGTGCAATCGCCAGAGGGGAAATTTGCAGACCGGGCGGGAACCGCGCTGCTTTTTGGGCAAGGAATGTCAAGCGGCGGGTTGCATCCGGCTGGCAGCCGTGGTATCCTTGTGGAAAAGAAAGGGGAATGAAGAGATGGAGATGAACTGGATAACACAGCCGATCCAGATAGAGGATGATTTTGACCTGGATAAGATCCTGGACAGCGGCCAGTGTTTTCGTCCCTGCCGGGTGCAGAGCGGGGAGTACCGGTTCATTACCGGCAGCCAGCTTTTGTACCTGCGCCCTCTGGGTGAGGGAGAGTATCAGGCAAAGTGCGCTCCCGGCGAGTGGGAAAGGACCTGGCGGCCATATTTTGATCTGGAGCGCAGCTATGGCTCTTTGCGCCGGCGCTGGGCAGGACAGGCGGGGTTTGCGCAGCAGGCGCTGGACTATGGACAGGGCATCCGGGTGCTGCAGCAGGACCCCTGGGAGATGCTGATCACCTTTATTTTGTCGCAGCGTAAAAGCATACCGGCCATTCGTACCGGGGTGGAGCTGCTGGCAGAGCGTTTCGGGCAGGTGGTGGATACAGGTACAGAGCGTGTGTCGCTGTTTCCGTCCCCGGCACAGCTGGCAGCGGCGGCAGAATCCGATCTGCGGGACTGCGGCCTGGGGTATCGCACTCGGTATATCCAGCACGCAGCCCAGGCCGTGGCCAGCGGTGCGCTGGACCTGAAGTCGTTGGCTCTGCTGCCGGACGAAACGCTGCTGGCAAAACTGATGGAAATGGATGGCGTAGGAAAAAAGGTGGCCAACTGCGTGGCGCTGTTTGGCTATGGACGCACAGCGCTGGCGCCCATCGATGTTTGGATCGCCCGGCTGATCCAGGAGGATTTTGACGGGCAGGACCCTTTCCCCCAGTATGGAGCAGAGGCGGGGATCTTGCAGCAGTATTTCTTCTATTATAAAAGGAATGGCTGAGCCAGGTCCGAACGGACGGAACATCCAACGGTGTACATAAAAATAAACGCGGGTCTTTGACCAGTGCCGGAAGGCGGCATTGCAGTCAAAGACCCGCGTTTTGTATATTTGCAGGGAAATAAAGGGGAAGGGCCGTGTGAAAGGATCAGCCGTACAGCAGGCGAACCACAGCATCCAGGTTGGGACCCATCAGCAGCACCACTGCGCTGCTGGCAACCGAAAGCAGTACAAAGCCGCCCAATACAGCCAGCCAGCTGGTGCCGCCCTGAGCGGCCAGCACAGCCCGGCGCTGGTCTGGGTCCGGGAACTCCTGCCGGATACGGCGGATGCGGGCAGCGGCGCTCTTGCGGTAAAGCCACTTGCCAAAGATGCCCCGCACAGCCATCAGCACAAAGCCCAGCACAGAGGACAGCCGGGCCAGCATCAGCAGTGCGCCGGCGCTCAAGCCCGGGGCCAATGCGCTTTCCGAGATCTGCATCAGTTCCAGCACAGTGGGGGCAGCCAGCAGCATTTCCGCCGCCAAAAAGAGGAAGGCGGGCTTCCAGGCTTTGCGGTAGAAGAAGTAGAACGGTCCGAACAGCAGCGCCGAAAAACTCATGGAGATCTTACTCTTCTGCAGCTGCATCCGGCAGTAGTCGGCCAGGTAGGCCGGGCCGGCAGGTCCGATATAATCCAGCCAGTCATTGCAGGGGATGCCGTCCATCTGATCTTCCGGGCCAAAGGCGGCCTTCCAGCTTTGGCGCAGGGGGTCGGCTGCAGGGCCTGCCTGCTCAAACTGCTGGTACAAACGGTCGTAGTCAAAGGCACCGTCCCTCTCACTTTCCGCAGCAGCGCGGTCGTTGGGCTCGGCAGTGGCTTCCGGCGGGAGCTGGGCGCCGCAGCAGCGGCAGTGGGTCTCTGCCCGCAGGGTGCGCTCTCCGCAGGCGGGGCAGGTGCGCAGCTCCGAGTCTTGATAAGGGAACTTCCACTCATACCCTGCGGTATGGGCGGCACTGTGGACACAGCGGCCCAGCTTTTCGTAACAGGTGCGGTGATAAGGGGCGCCGCAGTCCGGGCAGACCACGATATCATCTCTCAGCGTCAGCGGGGCGCCGCAGCCCTCACAAGGACAGCCATAATATTTCGGCATATAGGAAAACCTCCGGGTTTTTAAAACTTATAGCTATTATACTCTCTGCACAAGGAAAAGAAAAGGTGAAAATCTTCAAAATTCCAGCGTGGCAGCTATTTTTCCTCTTTACTTTACCACAGATTGTCGGTATACTAATGAAGTATCTGTGTATAAAGTATAAATTGTTGTCTGGTGCTGCTGCAGTGCCGGGCAAAGAATAAAGACAGCGCTGAAAAGCTCCGCTTTTATCGCAGGGGCAGTACAGCGCTTGGACTTGCGCGGCCACCGTGCCGCAGACTGATGGAGAGAAAGGAAGCCGCAGATGATTACGACCGACGAGTTGAAGGTTCAGCTGGCCGAATACAACCACGCCGTGAAGGACCTGGAAGAAGCCCTGGCCATTGAGGCCAGCCGCAAGCGTGTGCAGGAGCTGGAGCATACCATGTCCCGCCCTGGCTTTTATGATGATGCCGAGCTGAGCAAAAAAGTGTTTGATGAGGTGGGCGACCTCAAGGGCAAACTGGGCCGCTTTGAAAAGCTGCAGGGCCTGTACGATGATGCCGAGACCATGCTGGTGATGCTGGATGAGGAATATGACCCGGAGATGGTCCCCGAAGCCGAGGAGGCTGTGGACGCTGTGGGTAAGGCAGTGGACGAGCTGCAGCTGATGACCATGCTGAACGGTGAGTACGACCACAGCAACGCCATCCTCACCTTCCATGCCGGTACCGGCGGCACCGAGGCACAGGACTGGGCAGAAATGCTGTACCGTATGTACAACAAGTGGGCACAGGCACACGGCATGACGGTGGAAGTGCTGGATTACCAGGATGGTGACGAAGCTGGCATGAAGAGCGCTTCCATGATGGTGAAGGGCGCCAACGCCTACGGCCTGCTTAAGAGCGAGAATGGCGTGCACCGCCTGGTGCGCGTGTCGCCTTTTGACGCCAATGCCCGCCGCCAGACCAGCTTTGCCTCTCTGGAGGTCATGCCGGAGCTGGACAACACCATTCAGGTGGACATCCGCCCGGAAGATATCGAGATGCAGGTGTTCCGCTCCTCTGGTGCCGGCGGCCAGCACATCAACAAGACCTCTTCTGCAGTGCGTTTGATCCACAAGCCCACCGGCATCGTGGTCAGCTGCCAGACGCAGCGCAGCCAGTTCCAGAACCGTGACTATGCGATGGAGATGCTGAAAGCGAAGCTGTACCAGATCGCAAAGCAGCAGCACATGGACAAGATCGATGACATCAAGGGCGTTCAGAACGAGATCGCCTGGGGCCACCAGATCCGCAGCTATGTGTTCATGCCCTATACCATGGTCAAGGACCACCGTACCAACTATGAGACCGGCAACGTGGATGCCGTGATGGACGGCGAGCTGGATGGTTTCATCTTTGCATACCTCAAGGCCGCCAGCCGCGGCGAGCTGCAGGATACCTGATCCCAGCGTTAAAAGAAAAAGAAAAGCGCCTGCGCACTTTGAAAAAGAGTGCGCAGGCGCTTTTTGTATGATTCAAGCTAGGTCTTGCAGGATATCCGGCCAAAGGGAATGGTCCTGCTGCAATGCTTCAAAGCTGCAGTCCAGGTACAGCTTGTTGGCCGCCGCCAGAATGGTGCTGCGCAGCAGCAGCCGCTCGTCCGGCGCATCCGGCGGCAGGGCGGGCATACCGCGGCGCAGTCCAAATACACAGGGCAGGCAGGCTTCCAGCTCATCGCAGAACAGGTCGTAAACCACCTGGATCGGGTAGCTGGCCCGCTGCATCTCCAGCAGCATCCGGATATTTTCCATGGACAGTACTGTTTTTGCCAGGGCAATGCAGGTCAGGCAGGCCAGCTGCTCCCGGGTGTATTTTTTCTTGACCGGGTGATTTACCAGCCCCTGTTTGACATAATTGGATACCATGGAAGGGGTCAAAACGACACCGGGAAAACACCGGTACTGCCCATTTACATACTGGACCGCCTGGTCCAGATACAGCCCCACAGAGGGGATGTCGTTGTACCGGGGCAGGGCAAACCCGGCGGCACAAGCCGCGATGCGGCGTTTCGTCTGTTGTTTCATGGGGCAAGTATACCGCATTTTGGCAGGAAGGTCAACAGGAAATTAAAAGCTTGTAAAGGATTTTTGAAAATGGGTTGACAGGTTTTTGAAAAACTGATAGGATAAAAGGGAGATAAGCCCCGGCCTCGTGCCGGACACCATAGAATTGGAGTGCATAGGAACTATGAAAAACAAGATCGTTGTGGATTCTGCCGCAAATCTGTACCAGATGGAGGGCATTGACTTTGCCTGCGCCCCCATCAAGGTCGTGACCGAGGAGCAGGAGTACCCGGACGATGGACGGTTGGATGCAGTGCAGGTAGCAGAGACTCTGCGCAGCTACAAGGGCCGCTCCAGCACCTCCTGCCCCAATGTGGGGGACTGGCTGGCAGCCTATCAGGGGGCAGACCAGGTGTTTGCGATCACTATTACGGGTACCTTGTCCGGCAGCTACAACGCTGCTCTGCTGGCCGCACAGGATTATCAGCAGGAGAATCCGGAGGCCAAGGTCTATGTGCTGGACAGCCTCTCGGCCGGGCCGGAGCTTCAGCTGCTGGCCGAGCGCCTGCGTGCGCTGTTTGATGCGGGCACTCCCTTTGAGGAGATCTGCGTGCAGATGGAGGAGTATAAGCAGCATACCCATCTGCTGTTCTCGCTGGAGTCTTTGAACAACCTGGCACGCAATGGCCGGGTCAGCCCGGCGGTGGCTGCGGTGGCCCGTATGCTGGGTATCCGTGTGGTGGGCACGGCCAGCCTTTCCGGTGAGCTGGAAGTTCTGGTCAAGACCCGCGGCGAGCATGGCGCACTGGAGCGCATCGTGCTGGAGATGAAGGCCCGCGGCTTTGTTGACGGGCCGGTGCGTATCCTGCACTGCTCCAATCCTGCGGCCGCTACCCGGCTGAAAAATATGATCACCACTGTGTTTGAGGGCGCAGAGGTGCAGATCATGCCCTGCGGTGTGCTTTGCAGCTACTACGCAGAACTGGGTGGATTGATGATCGGTTTTGAGGATGGCACTGCCCCTGCTCTGTAATCGTCCCCCATGCTTTAACCACAGCCCGGATGCATTTTATCGCATCCGGGCTGTTTTGTTGCTTGTCAAAATCTTTTGGCGGCGGTATACTCAAAGCCAAAGCAGGGCAAAACGCAACAGGCGGATTTGCAAGGGAGAGGGGGATTTTCTGTGTTCAGACAGCCGGTCATAAAATTTTTTAGCCGTATCCTGAACCGGGCCACTATCACGGTGGTTCTGGTCCTGGCCCAGGTGGTATGGCTTTTATGGGCGTTTTTCTCCCTTACGGAGGGGCGAGTGGGGGCGACCATTCTGCTGCATACCCTTAGTGTGGTCATGGTGCTGTACCTGGTGCGCAAGGACGAAAACAGCGGGTATAAGATCATGTGGATCGCTCTGATCGGGGCGCTGCCTTTGCTGGGCGGGGCGCTCTATCTGCTGTTTGGCAATAAACGCCCGGCCCGCTGGCTGCGGGAAAGCATGGATGAGGTGAACCGTCAGCATCAGAAGGAGCTTGACCAGCTTCCGGGCCAGGTGACGGGGCTGGACCCCAGCAGCCGGGCACTGAGCCGCTATGTAAGCCAGTATGGTTGCTATCCTGCCTGGCAGGATACGGCTTCCCGCTATTATCCCAGCGGTGAGGCCATGTATCCGCAGCTGCTGCGAGACTTGGAAAAGGCCGAAAAATTCATCTTCCTGGAATTTTTTATCGTAAAACCGGGGAAAATGTGGGACGGGGTAGAGCGGATCCTGCGCCGCAAAGCAGCCCAGGGGCTGGATGTGCGGTTGGTATACGACGACTTTGGCAGCCTGCTGACCCTGCCGGGGGATTTTGTGGTGCAGATGGAGCGGGCACACATCCGCTGTATTCCTTTCAACCCGGTGATGCCGCTGGTCTCCCTGGTCATGAACCATAGGGACCACCGCAAACTGGTGGTGATCGATGGGACCGTAGCCTATACCGGCGGCTTTAATCTGGCGGACGAATATATCAACGCCAAAGAGCGCTTTGGTTACTGGAAGGATGCAGCGCTGCGCATTGAGGGTGCGGCGGTATGGAATTTTACCGTGATGTTCCTGAATTTTTGGAGCGCCTTCCGTCCCTGTGATACGGACTACACCTCTTTTCGGCCGCAGCCATCGGATCAGCCCCGCACCGATGGAGTGGTGCAGCCTTATGCCGATAGTCCTTTGGACGAGGAGCCGGTGGCGAAGATGGTCTATCTGAACCTCATCTCCCAGGCACAGGATTACGTCTATTTTTATACGCCGTATCTGGCAGTGGGAGAGGAATTGCTGGAGGCCATGAAAGCCGCTGCCAAGCGGGGAGTGGATGTGCGTGTGATGGTGCCCGGCATCCCGGATAAAAAATTGGTGTACAGGCTCACCCGGTCCTATTATGTACCGTTGCTGCGGGCAGGGGTGCGGATCTATGAGTATACCCCCGGCTTTCTCCACGCAAAATGCTGTGTGAGCGATGACCGGGCCGCCGTGGTGGGCAGCATCAACCTGGATTACCGCAGTCTGTTTCTGCACTTTGAATGTGGTGTGCTGCTTTTGGGCGGCAGCCAGGTGCGGGAACTGCGGGAGGATATGCTGCGCACCGTCTCCGCCAGCCATCGTGTGCAGCTGGCAGATTGCCGCACCAGCGTGCCGGGCACCCTGCTGGACAGTGTGCTGCGGCTGCTCAGCCCATTGATGTAAAAGATTCGCCGTTCCATGCAACAAATCCCCTGCTGCGGGGCATACTGACCATAGTATGCCAATGCAAAGGGAAGGGAGCATGATTTTGCATGATACGACACTACCATAGGCTATTTTTAGGCTGTGCAGCGGCAGCGATGCTGCTGTCGGCTTGCGGACAAAGCGGGTCCAGTTCCTCCTCTGGAGGGCTGAACAGCGCCACTGACTCCGCCAGCAGCCAGACAGCAGCCTACCGCACCGGTCTGGGCATCGTGACCACCGCAGATGCAGAGGACCGGGTGGGGAAGATCACCACCACCGCAGCGGCGGTCCTGTTGGATGGAGAGGGCAAGATCTGCGCTGTGGTGTTGGATGAGCTGGAAAGCTCCATCACCGCAGATGGCAGCGGGACGGTGAAAATGCCCTCGGACTGGCGAACCAAGCGGCAGATGGGAAAGGACTATCCCCTGGACAAGGTGTCTTCCCTGAATCGGGGATGGGCGGAGCAGGCGGATGCTTTTGGCAGCTACCTGGTGGGCATGACCCCGGAGCAGGCGTCCAAATTGGAGATCGATGAGGAGGGGCGTCCGAAGGACCCGGATCTTGTATCCGGCTGCACCATTGCGGTGGAACCGTATCGGCAAGCGGTGGAAAAAGCCTGTGCCAATGCCCGTGCTCTGGGGGCTGCCCAGGGAGACCGGCTGACGTTGGGCATCCATGCGGAGAATGGCTCCTCCGGCACGGCGGCGACCGATGATCAGGACCTGGATGCCCAGGTGGACTTTACCGTCCTGGCGCTGACCATGGATGCACAGGGACATGTGACCAGTGCGGTGGGAGATATGGCTGAGCCGGCGCTGACCATCAGTGCGGACGGCGGGATCGACACCCCGGACCGTGTGCAGTCCAAACAGGAGCTGGGTGACAGCTATGGGATGCGGGGTGCATCGGCTCTGGGCAAGGAATGGTACGAGCACGCCGAGGGCTATTGCAGCTATCTGCGGGGCAAGACCGCGTCGGAGATCCGCAAGATCCCTGCCGATGGTTCGGATGCGGATCTGGCATCCCTGTGCACCATTGAGGTCGATGCTTTCCAAAAAGCTGCCCTGGATGCACTCCAACAGCCCCTATCCTGACCGCAGCAGGGCATATCCTGCTGAAAAACCGGGAGAAGGCGCTCTGAAATAAGCATATAAAATGGGTCTCTGGCTGTGCTGCCAATGGGTTTGGCGCATGGCTGGAGACCTGTTTTTGTTTGCAAGCTCTTTGCGTGTGTTTTTTGGCGCAGGTGTTTGTGCAAGGTGCCCTGAATCGTGAGCGTTACGCCTGCGCAGAAGTGCAAAATGTGAAAAAGTTGCTTTCCCTCTTGAAAAAACGGAGAAAACGCGCTATCCTATAACCACGGTTCATTGATTTAGCATGATAAAGCATTAAACCAATAAACTGTCGTGACAAAAAGGATAGAGGGGGATTTATTTATGAAAAGCATCAACCGTTTTGTGTCTGCTGTTCTTGCTGGTGCAATGGCACTGGTTCTGGCTGGCTGCGGCGGAGCGGCTTCTACCGCAGGCAGTTCCAGTGCAGCTGCTGCCAGCGACCTGGCCGATATCCAGGCAAAAGGGAAGATAGTCATTGGTTACACCGTCTACGAACCAATGAACTTTACCGATGAAAACGGCGTGTTTACTGGTTTTGATACCGAGCTTGCCACGGCGGTTTGTGAGAAACTGGGGGTCAAACCTGAATTTGTGGAGATCAACTGGGATACAAAGGTAGTGGAGCTGGATGCAAAGAGCATCGACTGCATCTGGAACGGCATGACCCTTACCGAGGACATTGTGCAGAATACAGCCTGCACGAAACCCTATGCAAAAAATGCACAGGTGGTCGTGGTCAAGAAGGATACCGCCTATGCCTCTACCGCTGACCTGGTGGGCAAGACTGTGGTGGCAGAGGCTGGTTCTGCCGGTGAGAGCACCATTGCCGGGGACGAAAACCTGTCCCAGGCGGATTACATCTCCAAAGCGGTCCAGACCGACTGCCTGATGGAAGTTGCAGCGGGCACGGCGGATGCCGCTGTGCTGGACCTGACCTTGGCAGGCGCGATGACCGGCGCCGATACCGACTATGCAGACCTGACCATTGTGGATGAGCTGAATGCAGAGGAATATGGCGTGGCCTTCCGCAAGGGCAGTGATGCGGCAGAGGCGGTAAATAAAGCCTTTGATGAACTGAGAGCGGAGGGCACGATGCAGGCCCTGGCGGATAAATACGAGCTGACCCTGGCCGAGTAAAGCCGGGAAAGGAACGGGGGATATTGTGGCTGTGATCCTGGAGCGCCTCTCCGGCGCATTTCTGCTCAACGGTGAGCTGTTTGTCCTGACACTGGTGTTTGCACTGCCGCTGGGGTTGGTGGTGGCCTTTGGCGCAATGAGCCGCTGCACTGCACTGCGGAGCCTGGTAAAGACCTTTGTATGGGTCATCCGGGGCACACCACTGATGCTGCAGATCATTGTTTTGTATCTGGGGCCGGGCCTGCTGGGGCTGCCCAATCCGTGGCCCACCGGTGCCGGTGGCCGTATGACCGCAGCAGTGGCAGCCTTTGTTATCAATTACGCCTGCTATTTTTCAGAGATCTACCGCGGCGGGATCGAAGCGGTGCCCCGGGGACAGACCGAGGCAGGGCAGGTGCTGGGTATGACCAAGACCCAGATCTTCTTTAAGATCACCTTGCTGCAGGTGGTCAAGCGCATCCTGCCCCCTATGGGCAATGAGGTGATCACGCTGGTCAAGGATACGTCGCTGGCCAACGTCATCGCCAATAAGGAGATCATTATGATGGCCAAGGAGTACAGCGCCAAAGGGTTGATCTGGCCGCTGTTTTCCACCGCAGTGTTTTTCCTGGTATTTGTCGGGGTGCTGACACTGCTGTTAGATTGGGCTGAGAAAAAACTGGATTATTTCCGCTGTTGAGGAGGGCAAGGCATCCATGGCACTGTTAGAAGTGAGCGGCATCAGCAAAACATTTGGCGGCACGGAGGTGCTGCGGGACATCTCCTTTCAGCTGGAGCAGGGAGAAGCCTTGGCGATCATCGGGTCTTCTGGTTCCGGCAAGACCACCCTGCTGCGCTGCCTCAACTTTCTGGAGCGGCCGGATACCGGTGTGATCCAGGTGGGGGGCGAGGTGATGTGGGATGCGTCGGACCCCGCTGCCCAAAATGAGGAGGAGATCCGCAAAAAACGGCTGCGCTTTGGCCTGGTATTCCAAAATTTCAACCTCTTTCCACAGTACACAGCCCTTCAAAATGTGATGCTGGCGGGGGAACTGCTGGCAAAGCAGCGTCCGGATTACAAGGCGAACCGCCGCCAGATCCATGCGCAGCTGGAAGATCAGGCCCGGGCGCTGCTGGAGGAGATGGGGCTGTCGGCGCGGGCGGGGCACTATCCGCACCAGTTGTCCGGCGGACAGCAGCAGCGGGTGGCCATTGCCCGGGCGCTGGCACTGCACCCGGATATCCTCTGCTTTGACGAGCCCACCAGTGCGCTGGACCCCGAGTTGACCGGAGAGGTGCTGCGGGTGCTGCGCAAACTGGCAGACCGCAAGACCACGATGATCATCGTTACCCACGAGATGCACTTTGCCCGGGATGTGGCCGACCGGATCATGTTCATGGATGGGGGCGTGGTGGTAGAACAGGGCCCGGCAAGGGAGCTGATCGAGCACCCGAAGGAGGAACGCACCCGCCGCTTTTTGGCCCATTATGAGGCGTAATATCCCGGCTTCCCCTGCCTGGCACTGCGGCTCCCGGCAGGGGAGTTTGCGTCTGCGCATTTTATCCAGTTTTCAAGGGGAGAGCTTGTTAAAGCTTGTGGAAAAAATCTGCTTGCAAAACGACGTATACTTGTTTATAATACCACTCAAGTATTCCATTATCACACGATAAAACGCTCCGCCTGGCGGGGCGTTTTTCCACGACAAACAGACAAAAAGGGGAGGTTCCATGACAAAGGATATGACGCAGGGCAGCCCGCTGAAGCTGATCCTTGCATTTGCGGTGCCATTGATGCTGGGCAGCTTGTTCCAGCAGTTTTACAACCTGGCGGATACCATCGTGGTGGGCCGCTTTGTAGGTGTGGAGGCTCTGGCTGCGGTGGGCAGCGTGGGCGGATTGAATTACCTGGTGCTGGGCTTCGTCAATGGCATTGCCTGCGGCTTCTCCATTCCGTTGGCGTGGAGCTTTGGTGCAAAGGACTACGCCGAGATGCGCCGCTATGCCGCCAACACTACCTGGCTGTCGCTGGGGTTTGCGGCGGTGATCACGGTGGTAACCGTGGCGCTGACCCGGAATATCCTGGTCTGGACCAATACTCCGGCCAATATCATTGACCTGGCGGATGTCTATATCCGCACCATCTTTGCGGGCATCCCTTTTACCATGCTGTACAATGTCACCAGTGCGGTGATGCGGGCTTTGGGGGACTCAAAGCGTCCGCTGTACTTTCTGCTGGCGGCCAGCGTACTGAATATTGCAATGGACCTGGCCTGTGTGGTTTTGTTTGATATGGGGGTGTTTGGCGCAGCCTTTGCCACCGTGTTCAGTCAGGCGGTGGCGGGTCTGGGCAGCCTGTGGTATCTGATGCGCCACTACGACATCCTGCGCTGGAACCGGGAGGAAGGGCGTTTCAGCACCGCCCACTGTGCAAAGCTCTGTCAGATGGGCCTGCCGATGGGGCTGCAGTGCAGCATCACCGCTATTGGCAGCGTGGTGCTGCAAGCAGCGGTAAACGACCTGGGCAGTGCAGTAGTGGCGGCACAGACCGCAGGCAGCCGGGCAGCACAGGTGTTGTCGGTACCTTTGGAGAGCATCGGCACCGCCATGACCACCTACGCCAGCCAGAACCTGGGCGCAGGCAGCCTGGTGCGGGTCAGAAAGGGCCTGCATACTGCGCTGGCTATTGGCTGTGTGTACAGCGCAGCCTCCTTTGTGGTGCTGCGCTTTGCGGATAAACTGCTGATCAGCCTGTTTTTGGATTCCAGTGAGACGGCGATCATGGCCAATGCCCAGGAGTTTATCTTCTGGAACTCGGCGTTCTTCATCCCCTTGGCGGTGCTGATCGTCTACCGTTATACCATTCAGGGGCTGGGCTATTCCGGTCTGGCGATGTTTGCGGGCGTGGCAGAGATGATCGCCCGCACGATGGTAGGGTTCTGGTTTGTGCCTTTGTGGGGGTACTTTGGCGCTTGCTTGGCAAACCCGGCGGCATGGCTGTTTGCCTGTGCGTTTCTGATCCCCGCATTCTTGTCGGTAATGCGCCGGTTGCAAAAAGAGTATACATCTGCTGCAAACTGAATAAAAAAGAGCCGAGGCATTTTATAGCCCCGGCTCTTTTTTGTATAATAATAAGAAAGGATTACGCTTTGTTTTGCTGTGTTTGTTCCATACGCTCCAGCTCCCGTAAAAAAGAGAGCAAAAAGGGGACCGAAACACAGAAGGTCAGAACATCGGCGATGGGCTGACAGACCTCAATACCCACAAGCCCCCAAACCTGCGGCAGAAGCAGGATCAACGGCAGGAAGAAGATGCCCTGCCGGCAGCAGGATAAAAAGGTGGCACGGCCTGCTTTTCCGATGCTCTGAAACAGCATATTGGAAGCAACCATCACAGGCTGTAAAAACATTGCAAGACATTGATAGCGGAAAGCGGGCAGCGCCACCGCTGTTACAGCGGGGTCGTCGCGGAACAAGCGGATCAGCGGACCGGCATTGAACCAGCACAGCAGGATCAGCACCGACATCAGGTAAAAGCTGGCTTGGATCGTAAACAGACAGGCATGACGCACACGGTGGTATTTGCGGGCGCCATAGTTGAAGCTGGCTACGGGCTGAAAACCCTGCCCCACGCCCAGAGCTACCGACAGCATAAAGCTGAAGATACGGGAGACGATGCTCATGCCCGCTACGGCGGCATCGCCATAACTGCGGGCGGCAATGTTCAGCAACATTCCGCCAATGCTGTTCAGGCCCTGTCGGCCAAAGCTGGGCAGGCCGCCCAACAGGATCTGGCCAAATTCGCTCCCGCTGCGGGTGATGGCGCCCAGCCGGAAGCGGCTGACCGTTTTGCCGCGCAAAAACATAAACAGCAGGATGCAAAAGCTGACCCCCTGGCTCAGCGCTGTGGCTACGCCAGCTCCGGCGGTGCCCATACCAAAACCAAAGATCAGCACCGGGTCCAGCAGGATATTCAGGATGCCGCCGGTCACCAGCCCGATCATGGCCAGGTTTGCTTTGCCCTCATAGCGCAGGATATTGTTCATTACAAGGCTGGACATCATCAGCGGTGCAGCCAGCAGAATGGGGACTGCATAGGCACAGGCATGGGGCAGGATGGTCTCCGTGCTGCCCAGCAGCATCATAAAGGGGGACAGAAATGTCAGCCCGCCCAGCCCCAGCAGCCCACCCAGAGCAAGGGCGGTAAAAAAGCTGGTGGATGCAAACCGTGTGGCAGCGGCATCGTTTTGGCTGCCCAGGCTTCGGGAAATGATAGTGCCTGCACCGTGTCCCAGCATGAACCCCAGTGCCTGGATGATGGCCATCAGGCTGGAGACCACCCCCACAGCGCCGGAAGCGCTGGTAGAGATCTGCCCTACAAAAAAAGTGTCGGCCAGGTTGTAGATGCTGGTGATCAGCATACTGAGGATGGTGGGCCCGGCTAACGTCAGCACCAGCGTTGGCACAGGGGTCTCGGTCATTTTCAAAAACTGGCTGCTTTTGGGGTCCTGCTGCGGCATGGAACAATAACCTCTCTTTCCAAAGCGGAATAAATGGGCGACGATTTGCAGTGCGGCAAAAAACTGTGCAAAATAAGGCTCCTTTTTGCCGTTTTTGCAAGCAGATGCGGCGGGTGCAAAGCGCTAAAGTATACAAGAATTCGGTCGTTTTTAGTATACAGCGGAACTGCAAAAATGTCGAGTGGGCTGCAAAATACAAAAAGTGGTATGAAAGGGGAGAAAATGCTCCTGTCGCTCAGAAATATTCTGTACAATGCGACGAAGCTATGCAAAAGGTCTTGTAAAAATTACGCTGTGTGGTATGATTTAACACGGACAATAGTATCTATTTGTCAAAAATGATGCAGCGCCAGTGTGTGGGGTATTTGGATGTCCCGCAGCAGGCCCGATAATGGGAGGAAAAACGAACAATGAAAACTGTTGCACAGACGGTGATCGAGGCGGAACGCTTTTATACGATCGCAGCCCAGACCGGGTATGTGATCCAGGCAGTGGAAGGTGTAGAGAATGGCGGGGATATCCGCCTTGGCAAGTATGAGCACAAGCCGGAGCAGGAGTGGTCCTTTATCCGTGTGGGTGAGGGTGTGTACCGTATCCGCAACCGTGCCAATGGCAAGCTGATCGACCTGATGATGACTGGTACTGCAAACGGCACCTGGCTGCACCTGTGGGAGGATGTGGGCGGTACCTCTCAGATGTGGTCTGTGGAGCCGAACCCCAACGGCACCGTGCGTGTACGTTCCTCCTGGGCAGGGGGCAAGTGCATCGATACCGTGGGTATGGGTGCAGAGATCGGCGCTATCCTGCAGATCTGGCAAGAGGCCAACGGAGCAGACCAGCTGTGGACGATCTCCGAGGTGAAGGACCGTGCAAAGCGTGCTCCTGCTGCTGAGGCAAAGGCTGAGGAGCCTGCTGCTCCTGCTGTCGAGGCAAAGGTCGAGAAGCCTGCCGCTCCTGCTGTCGAGGCAAAGGTCGAGGAGCCTGCTGCTCCCGCTGTCGAGGCAAAGATCGAGGAGCCTGTCGCTCCCGCTGTCGAGGTGAAGCCCGCTGCTGCTCCCGCCGCAAAGAAGCCTGCTGCAAAGAACCGCCGCAAGTGCGCAAACCGTAAAAAGAGATAATCGGATTACAGAACAGAAAAAAGCGAGGGCACATTGTGCCCTCGCTTTTATGTTGCAAAAGTTACTCTTTGGGGTCGGTCAGCAGTTCTTTGATGCTGGGAACAACGCCTCCCAGGTTCTGCAGGTCGGAAGGGATGATGAGCTTGGTGGCTTTTCCGTTGGCGACCTTAGCCAGTGCCTCCAGGCTGCGCAGAGCCAGGACCTTGTCGGTGGGCATGGCCTCGTTCAGCAGGCGGATGGCATCCGCATTGGCCTGCTGCACAGCCAGAATAGCCTGTGCCTCGCCTTCGGCCTCCAGGATGCGCTGCTGTTTGACAGCATCGGCCCGCAGGATCGCAGCGGCTTTTTCGCCCTCAGCGGCGGTGATGGCAGCCTGCTTTTCGCCGTCTGCTTTCAGGATCACAGCGCGCTTTTCACGCTCGGCCTTCATCTGCTTTTCCATGGCATCCTGGATCTCCCGGGGCGGGATGATGTTTTTCACTTCCACGCGGTTGACCTTGATGCCCCACTTATCGGTGGCCTCGTCCAGGATAGCGGTGATTTTGCTATTGATGGTGTCCCGGCTGGTCAGGGTGTGATCCAGCTCCATCTCACCAATGATGTTGCGCAGGGTGGTGGCGGACAGACTTTCGATGGCAGAGATAGGCTGGTTGACGCCGTATGTGTACAGTTTTGCGTCCATGACCTGGAAAAAGACCACGGTATCGATCTGCATCGTTACGTTGTCACGGGTGATCACGGGCTGCGGGGGAAAATCGGCCACCTGCTCTTTCAGGCTGACCTTTTTGGCGATCCGCTCAATAAAGGGGATCTTGATATGCAGGCCGGAAGTCCAGGTGGCAGAGTAGCTGCCCAGCCGCTCAACAACGTATACCATGGACTGGGGAACGATCACAAAGTTGGGGACGATAATGGCGAGGATCAGCAGTACAAGCCCCAGAATGACGAAAAGCGTAAAAACGGGCATAAACTTCCTCCTTTTTGTTTGGGCCGGAGCACCGGCCGGATGAGGTGGGCGGTTTTTGGGTTTTATGGGGTCTCAGTCGGGATAAACCCTATGATCGAATGAACAAACTCAATAGCACAAGTGCTATAATAATGATTAGCATGATCATAGGGACTCCTCCTTTTTGCGTGAGCCGGGGACAGCTCGGTGTGAGGGGCGCTTCGGGGGTCAAAGGGTCTCGGTCAAAACAGGCTCTACGATCAGCAGGGTGCTGTGGATCTCTACCACACGGCAGCGCTGGCCGGGTACCAACTGATCCCCGGGGGTGGCGCAGCGGGCGTTCCAGTCCACACCATCCAGCCGTACACGGCCGGACAGCTCCGCACTGACTGGGGAGAGCACATCTGCCTCCCGTCCCAGGTTGCGGTCGCCGTTTGTGGCCGTGTGGCGGGTGCGCAGGCGCGCCGCCAAGGGGCGGAACGCAGCCAGGCACAAAGCGCTGACTACCACAAATACAACAGCCTGTACCCGGAACGAGTCGGAAAAAAGGCCGGTAAGCAGGGCTGCCGCAGCACCCACTGCAAACCAGATCGAAGTCATGCCAAAGGTCATGGCTTCGATCATGACAAAACCAATGGCTGCGATCAGCCAGAAGATGGGGTCAATGGATGACATCTTTATTCCCTCCTTCAGATATAGGGTCCTGTGTTTTACTTATTATATTGCACGAAATCCGATACAGGTCAAGAGATTTTATGCAAAATGTTGCCTGCGCCGCTAAAATTACACAAATTTTTTGGGTGGAAAACGAAATCTCTACTTTTACGGCACAAAAACAGCCTGCATATTGGATGCAGGCTGCTTTGTATAAAAATATTTGTTTTACTGGTAGTCGTAGTAACTGTGGTCCGGGTTATGACCGATCTCTTCCACAACGATGGTAAAGCCCATGGGGTTCACCTCGGTGCATTTGCCGCTGGCGAGGGTCTCGACAATGATGTTCTCGGTGCGGTTCACGATGATCTCGGCGGTCTCGGTCTCACCAATGCGCTGATAGTGCAGGATGCCGCCCTCTGCACGCAGAAAACGCAGCTGTCCGCAGCGGAATGCATCGCAGGTGTGCCGCAGCTGTGCCAGCTGTGCCAGCACCGGACGCAGCCGCTCCTCCCGGGTATCCCAGCGGTAGAAGGCACGGTTGAAGGGGTCGCGGTAGCCCTGCATCCCGATCTCGTCGCCATAATACAGGCAGGGGACGCCGGGCAGGGTGTAGATGATGGCATAGGCCATCCGCAGCAGCAGCATCCCTTCCTCATAGGCTTCACCGGTCACACTGCGTCCGCTCTGCCAGGCCCGGCCGCGGCCATTGGCGGGTTCGTCCGCCAGCACAGTCAGCGCCCGCTCTGTATCGTGGGTGGACAAAAAGTTCAGTGCGGTGTCCATGGCGGGGGCGGGGTAGTGCTCGCACAGGGTCATGATCTCGGTGGCGGTCTGCTCGGCCGGTTTGCCCTTGACAAAGTCCAGGACTGCATTTTTGAAGGGGTAGTTCATAACACTGTCCAGCCCCTTGCCCAGCAGGTAGGTGCGGCGCTGCCCATAGCCGAATTTGGTGGTGGCATCTTCCCAGACTTCGCCCAGCAGGAACTTTTCCGGGCTTACTCGCTTGACGGCAGCACGGATCTTTTCAATAAAGGTGTCCGGCAGCTCGTCGGCCACGTCCAGCCGGAAGCCAGCCGCACCCCGGCGCAGCCAGGTATCGATAACGCCGCCCTCGCCGGTGATGAACTCCACAAAGGAGGGGGTCTCCTCGTTGACCTCCGGCAGGGTCTTGAACCCCCACCAGCTGCGGTATCCGCATGAATAAGCAGGAGAAAAATCGTACCACGGCCGGTAAGGGGAGTTGGGGTCCCGGTAAGCGCCCCCTTCGCCATAGCGTCCTTCCAGGTTGAAATACCGGCTGTCCGATCCGGTATGGCTGAATACACCGTCCAATACGATGCCAATGCCATAGCGGGCGGCTGCCTGGCACAGCTGTTCAAAATCTTCGTTGGTGCCCAGTAAAGGGTCCACGTTCAGATAGTCTGCGGTATTGTACCGGTGGTTGGAGTGCGCCTCAAAGATGGGGTTCAGATAGATATAGTCTACCCCCATCTGATGCAGATAGGGCAGTTTGAGCTGGATGCCCTTCAGATCGCCGCCAAAATAATCGTCGTTCAGATGGCCGCCGGTCTCATTGGGCTGCCAGAAGGGTTCTGCGTGTTTGTCCGCCTGGTAGATCCGGTCCAGGAAGGGCATGGGCTTATTTTCCACTGCTTCGCAGAAACGGTCCGGGAAGATCTGGTAAAATACCTTTCCCTTGATGCACTCCGGCGTTTCAAATCCGGTTTCGTATACGGTGAGCTGCCACTGTTCGCCGTCCTGCCAGCTCACAACGCCGCAGTTGTCCGGTCCACGGTAGATGCGGCGAAAATCGGTGTATAGATCAAAGTAATAGAAGTATAGTCCCGGGTCTCCCAGATAGACCTCCACAGAAAAATGGTTCTGCTGGGGGGTCTGCCCCTGGAAGTTCATTCGATAGTGGACGGGCACATCGTTTTTGCCCTCCTTGCGGATCACCAGGTGAGGGTCCACATATCCCAGGTTTTCCGGCACGCAGAGAGACAGCCGCACCGTCTGCCCGGCGGGCACCGCGCCAAAGGGCTGCTTGAATTGGGGGTCGAAGCTATTGAACAGACAAGACAAAACGGGTCGTTCCTTTCCAATAAAAAAGTCCCGGAAAACGCTGCTGGTATTTCCGGGACTATGCAAGTTATTCTATCTCCGCTGAGGGAAGGGGCTTACTTGCCCATGGGGACGGTGGGTGCATGCCAGATGTCCCGTGCGTAGTCCAGCACCGAGCGGTCTGCGCTGAAGATGCCGCTGTTGGCAATGTTCTTCAGGCTCATGCGGGCCCAGGTCTGACGGTCAGCATACAGCCGCTGCAGGTCGGCCTGTGCACGGCGGTAGTCCTTGAAGTCGGCCATGACCATATAGGGGTCGCTGGAACGCAGGTTTTCGGTCACTTCGCGGAAGTTCTCGCCGTTCCAGCCCTGCTCCAGGAAGTTCAGCACGGAGTTTGCCACATCGTCGCCCATGATAAAGGCGCTGGGGTGGTAGCCCATCTGCTTCAGGTTGTTGACCTCCGGGGTCAGCATGCCAAAGATCAGCTCGTTTTCCTTGCCGGCTGCATCTGCGATCTCCACGTTTGCGCCGTCCAGGGTGCCCAGGGTCACAGCGCCGTTCAGCATGAACTTCATGTTGCCGGTACCGGAAGCCTCGGTGCCTGCCAGGGAGATCTGCTCAGAGACCTCGGCTGCGGGCATCAGGTGCTCGCTCAGAGAGACGCAGTACTCCTCCAGGTAGACCACCCGCAGCTTCTCACGCACAACGGGATCGTTGTTGATCAGATCGCCCAGCTTGCAGATCATGCGGATCATCTGCTTGGCCATATAGTAGCCGGGGGCTGCCTTTGCGCCGAAGATATAGGTCTTGGGGATAAAGTCGGCGTTGGGGTTCTGCTTCAGGTACAGATACTGGGCAGCGATATTCAGCGCATTCAGGTGCTGGCGCTTGTACTCATGCATCCGCTTGACCTGGCAGTCAAAGATGGAGTTGGGGTCGATCACCTGGCCGGTGCTCTTTGCCAGATAGTTGGCAAAGGCCGTCTTGTTCTCCAGCTTGATCTCGTTCAGCCGGGTCAGGACAGTGGCGTCCTTGGAGTAGCTGTTCAGCTTGGTCAGGGCAGAAGCATCCTGCTTATAGTCCTCGCCAATGGTCTCATCCAGCAGTTTGCACAGGCCGGGGTTGGAGGCCAGCAGCCAGCGGCGGTAGGCGATGCCGTTGGTCACGTTCTTGAAAGCCTGCGGCTTGAACAGGTAATAATCGTGGAAGACGCTCTGCTTGATGATCTCGCTGTGCAGCTTGGAAACACCGTTGATGCTGTTGGCGGTGTAGGCGCAGATGTTGGCCATGCGCACCTGGTTGTCGCCGATCAGTGCCATATAGTTGATCTTGCCCTGGTCGCCGGGGAAAGCCTTCTCCAGCTCAGCACGGGCGCGGCGGTCCATCTCCACCACGATCTGGTAGATACGGGGCAGGGTCATGCGGAAGATGTCCACATTCCACTTTTCCAGTGCCTCGGCCATAACTGTGTGGTTGGTGTAGGAGAACACCTTCTGGCAGATCTGGAAAGCCTTGTCCCAGCCGAAGCCACAGTCATCCAGCAGAATGCGCATCATCTCCGGGATGGCCAGGGTGGGGTGGGTGTCGTTCAGCTGAATGGCCACCTTGTCGGGCAGGTTTTCCAGGGTGGCGTAGGTGGACAGGTGGTTCTGCACGATATCGCCGATGGAAGCAGCAGACAGGAAGTACTGCTGGCGCAGGCGCAGGATCTTGCCTTCCACATGGTTGTCGTTGGGGTACAGCACTTTGGAGATCAGCTCTGCATTGGCGTTTTTGCTCATAGCAGCGTTATAATTGCCCAGGGAGAAGCTGGACATATCAAAATCCGGAGCCTTGGCCTGCCACAGACGCAGCTTGGCGACGCCCTGGCCGTGGTAGCCCTGGACATACAGGTCAGAGGGCACAGCCATCACGCTGTTGTAATTGGTGTGCTGGATATAATGGAAGCCGTTGTCCCAGTTCTCCCGGATCTCGCCGTCAAAGCGCACCTCAATGGCCTGGTCGGGGTGGCTCTTCAGCCAGACCTGGCCGCCGGGCAGCCAGTTGTCTGCCCGCTCCTGCTGCCAGCCGTCCACGATCTTCTGCTTGAAGATGCCGTATTCATACAGGATCGAGTAGCCGGTGCCGCAAATCTCGGTGGTGGCCATGCCGTCCAGGTAGCAGGCAGCCAGGCGGCCCAGACCGCCATTGCCCAGACCTGCATCCGGCTCTTCCTCGTAGATGCCGTCAATGTTGATATCGGCATCGGCCAGCACCTGGGCGGCCACTTCGTTCAGGCCCAGATTGAACAGGCTCATCTTCAGGCTGCGGCCCATCAAAAACTCCATGCACAGGTAGTACACCTGCTTGGAGCCAGTGCCGATGGCTTTGGACAAAAACTTCTGATGATTGGCGCTCATCATCTGGCGGCAGATCAGAGCCAGCGAGCGGTAGATCTGCTGATTGGAGGCGACGCTCAGGTCCACGCCATATTCCGTGGTCAGCTTATCCTGAAGAATCTTCGCAAATTCTTTCGTAGTCATAAACGATCTCCTATCCCTGTAAAAAATGCGCATAATAACTCAAGAAATTGAGCCGTGGGGGGACAGTCCTCCCTCTCCATTGTCTGCCCCGACACAACGATAATATTATAATATGAAATTTTTGTGATTGCAAGGAAACAGCGGGATTTTTTCCGTTATGCCCTTTTTTCAGAGAATTTTTTGAAAGAACTGCTGAAAATTCAAAAATTCTACTTTCTCTTGCGGCTTCTTTATACTATAATAGGAGGAGCAGGGCTGCGCTGCCGGGCCTGCGCAAGGCTTGTGCCGGGACAAACTCGGCGAGAAATGTGCCCGGCGGCGTTTCCCATATGAAAAACTGCGCCTGTTTCCTGCCGGTTTTGGGGCGGGCGGGCCGCGTAAAGTGAGGATCAGACATGGTAAATAAGGTGAGAGTGACCATCGCAGGTGCGCCCTATGCCATTGCGACCACAGACTCAGAAAAATATATCCTTTCTCTGGCCAAAAAGCTGGATGAGGACATTACCAAGCTGCTGGATGCCAACGCAAATCTTTCGGTGACCAAGGCGGCGGTGTTCTGCGCAATGGATTATCTGGACGAGTATCACAAGAGCGCCGGCAGTGCGGAAAATATGCGCAGCCAGATCCAGGAGTATATTGCGGATGCGGCCCGGGCAAAGCTGGCGGAGGATAAGACCAAGGCCGAGAACGAGGTGCTGCGCCGGGAGGCAGCGGCCCTTCGGGAACAGCTGGCCCGGCTGCGCAGCCGGGAGAGCCGCCGGGAGGCCCGGCTTGCACAGGAGCACCAGCAGAAGACGGAACAGGAAAACAGAGGTTGATTATGCCAAATATTGAAATTCTTGCCCCGGTGGGCAGTCAGGAAATGCTGCATGCAGCGGTATTCAGCGGAGCCGATGCGGTCTACCTGGGCTTTTCGGGGTTCAACGCCCGGTCCGGAGCGGGCAACTTTGATGCAGACAGCCTGCGGGAAGCCGTGGGCTTTTGCCATGCCAGAGGGGTCAAGGTCCATGTGGCCTTGAATACGACCGTATACGACGAAGAACTGGCAGATCTGGCGCAGGCGGTAAAGGCGGTGGCAGAGAGCGGCGCAGATGCGGTGATCTGCCAGGATCTGGCGGTGGCGCAGCTGATCGGGCGCATTGCGCCGCAGCTGCCCCGCCACGGTTCTACCCAGATGAGCGTCCATACCCTGGAGGGCGCCCGGATGCTCAAGGACCTTGGGTTTACCCGGGTGGTTCTGGCCCGGGAGCTGAGCCTGGCTGAGGTGGAGCATATTACCAAGAACTGCGGCATCGAGACCGAGTGTTTTGTTCACGGTGCGCTGTGCATGAGCGTCAGCGGACAGTGCTACATGTCTGTGTTCCTGGGCGGCCGCAGCGGCAACCGAGGGTCCTGTGCAGGCCCCTGCCGCCTGCCGTTTGATGCCACCCCCTTGCCGGAGGGACGTCCCGGCCGCCTGCATCATCTGTCTTTGAAGGATAACTCGGTGATCGACCGTCTGGACCAGCTCCAGGCTTTGGGCGTGGCTTCGGCCAAGATCGAAGGCCGTCTGCGCACGCCGGAATATGTGGCGGCGGCGGTCAGCGCCTGCTTGGCTGGGCGGGAGGGCCGTGCCTACGACCGGGATCTGCTGAAAAACGTGTTCAGTCGTTCTGGGTTCACCTCCGGCTATCTGGATGGAAAGATCGACGGCACGATGTTTGGTGTCCGCAGCGAGGCAGATGCCGAGCTGACCAAAAAGACCCTGCCTGCCCTGCGGGAGCTGTATCGGCGAGAGCGCCCCCGCGTGCCGGTAAAGATGAAGCTCCAGCTGGAGGAAGGCGGTCAGAAGCTGACCGTTGCCGATGCGGATGGAAACCGTGCCTTTGCTTATGGGGACACGGAGATGCAGCCCGCCCGCACCGACCCCACCGAAAGCCTGCGTCGGAGTCTGGCTAAGACCGGCGGCACCCCCTTTGCACCGGAGGAGATCCTGGTGGAGATGGAGGACGGGCCGTGGTATCTGCCCGGCAGTGCCGTCAACGAGATGCGCCGGGCGGCGCTGGAAAGCCTGCTGCAGAAGCGGGAGGCGCCCCGTCCCTGGCCTGTACAGCCTGTGCAGCTGCCTCAGCCGGTGCGCCGTACTTTGCCGCCGGACCGCACCCTGCGGGCCCGGTTTGAGCGGTGGGATCAGGTGCCCACAGAGGCACTGGCAGGGGTGGACCGGCTGATCCTGCCCATTGGACAGGCAGGTTTTGTTCCTCCGGAATGGCGGGATAAGACCATTTTGGAGCTGCCCCGGATGATGTTTGGTGCGTTGGAGCAGGATACAGCCCGCCGCATCCAGCAGACCCAGGACCAGGGCTTTGCAGGGTACGAGGCAAGCAACATTGCCCATCTGCGGCTGTGCCGGGGGCTGCCCCTGTCCGGCGGGTTTGGGCTGAATATCACGAATCCGCTGGCAGCGCAGTTCTATGCAGACCAGGGGCTGGACTCTGTGTTGATCCTGCCGGAGGTGCGGGATGCAGAGATCGCTGCCATTGCTCCGGAGCATAAGGGCGCACCGGTCCCCACCGGTGTGCTGATCTACGGTCATATGCCGTTGATGATCACCCGTGCCTGCCCGCTGCAGAATGTGCAGGATTGCGCCCATTGCAGCCGCGCCGGTACCCTGACCGACCGCAAAGCCCGGAAGTTCCCGGTGCGGTGCGGGCTGGGCGTGCGCACCATCTATAACCCGGTGCCCATCTATATGGGGGATAAACCCGGTGCCTTGGCGGTGGATTACGGTGTGGCATACTTTACCCTGGAAAGCCGGGACGAAGCCGCCCATATCCTGGAGATGATCCGCACCCATGCGCCCTTTGAGGGCGAGTTTACCCGGGGCCTGTATTTCAAGGGCACCAACTAAGGGCGTCTGCGCAGTTAAAAAGAGATGAGGTAATAAAATGGAACCTATTACAGTAAAGTATAAAGTGCTGGACAGCCGCGCTAAGGCGCCGGTATATGCGACCCCCGGCGCCGCTGCAGCGGATCTGTGCGCAGTGCTGGATGAGCCGCTGACCCTGGCACCGATGGAGCGGGCGCTGGTGCCTACCGGTCTGGCGGTGGAGCTGCCCGGCCCGCAGGCGGTGGCTTTGGTCTATGCCCGCAGCGGCCTGTCCATTAAACATGGTCTGTGCATGGCCAACGGCGTAGGCGTGGTGGATAGCGACTACCGCGGAGAGCTGAAAGTGCCCATGGTCAATCTGGGACAGCAGCCCTACACCATCCAGCCCGGGGAGCGGGTGGCGCAGCTGTGCATCGCACCGGTGTACACAGCCGCTTTTGTCCCGGCGGATGCCCTGGGCCAGACCCAGCGGGGAGAGGGAGGCTTCGGCTCCACGGGGAAATGAAGATGAAAGAGTTGATCTTGGCATCTGCCAGCCCCCGCCGCCGGGAGCTTTTGTCCTTGTACACCACAGAGTTTACGGTCTGCGCCAGCGATTTTGACGAGGACTCGGTTGCGCCCTGTCCGCCGATGCAGCTGGTGGAGGCTCTGGCCCGGGGCAAATGCCTGTCGGTCTCTGCACAGCATCCCGGTGCGGTGGTCATCGGCTGTGATACAGTGGTGGAGCTGGATGGCCGTGTGTTTGGCAAGCCCCACAGCACAGATGAGGCCGTGCAGATGCTGCGGGCTCTGTCCGGCCGGGTACATCGGGTCCATACAGGCGTCTGTGTGTCGGACGGCAGCCGGACCGAGAGCTTTGTGGATAGCTGCCAGGTGGCGTTCTTCCCGATTTCAGAGGAAGAGATCGCCCGGTATGCCGCTACGGAGGAACCCTATGATAAGGCGGGCGCCTATGGCATCCAGGGCCATGCAGCCTTGTGGGTGGACCGTATCGAAGGGGATTATTATACGATCATGGGGCTGCCGGTCAGCCGCACGGTGCGTCTGGTGGAGCATTTTGCCCCGAAATTCCCCGAACAAAGATGAAAAATAGCCGAAAAAGTTGGGAAAACGCTTGTGCAAAATTACCCGCAAGGCTATAATATAAACGTGTTATTCTGCGCAGTACGGTATTTTGCAAGGGTACTGCGCTTTGGGAGACACTGGCTCAGGCCGGTGTCTGTATCAGGAGTGGGGCTGCACTGCCCAGGAGAGAAAAAGGAGAACGCTGCGCTATGAGTTTTTTGTCTAAGGATATCGGCATTGATCTGGGTACCGCCAATACCCTGGTATATATGAAGGGCAAGGGGATTATCATGCGGGAGCCCTCGGTGGTGGCGGTGGATACCAAGACCGACGAGGTGCGCTGTGTGGGCGGTGAGGCCAAGGCGGTCATCGGCCGTACCCCTGGCAGCATCGTGGCAGTGCGCCCGCTGAAGGACGGCGTGATCGCGGATTTTGACGTGACCGCCAATATGCTGGAGAATTTTCTGAAGCAGGCTTGCGGCAACAGCATGTTCTCTCGTCCCCGGGTGGTCATCTGCATCCCCTCCGGCGTTACCGAGGTGGAGCGCCGGGCTGTGCGTGAGGCTACCCTCAAAGCAGGTGCCCGTCAGGTGTCGGTGATCGAGGAGCCTATGGCCGCTGCCATCGGTGCAGGTCTGCCCATCAGCGAGCCTACCGGCAGCATGATCGTGGATATCGGCGGCGGCACGGCAGAGATCGCCGTGATCTCTCTGGGCGGCATCGTGGCCTCCCGCAGTGTGCGGATGGCCGGCGATATGTTCGACCAGGCCATCATTGCCTTTATCAAGCGTATGTACAACCTGCTGATCGGTGAGCGCACCGCAGAGCAGATCAAGATCGAGATCGGCTCTGCCTATGTGTTGGACCCGGAGATGACCATGGAGATCAAGGGCCGCAACCTGGTGGACGGCCTGCCCAAGAACATTGTTGTTCACTCGGAGGATGTGCGGCAGGCCCTGCTGGAGTGCCTGGCCAAGATCACCAGCGCCATCAAGGAGACCCTGGAGCGCACCCCCCCGGAGCTGAGCGCCGATATCATCGACCGCGGCATTACCCTGACCGGCGGCGGCGCCCTGCTGCGGGGTCTGGATCAGCTGATCCAGAGCGAGACCGGCATCGATGTCCATATCGCAGAGGATCCGCTGGATTGTGTGGCAAAGGGCGCAGGCGCAGTGCTGGACCATGTGGATATCCTGCACGATGTGCTGGATACCGACGGCAACCATATGTAACAAACCAAAGCGCGGATGGCCCCGGTTGTCCGCGCTTTTTTGCAATCACCTCTAGGAGGGGACCCTGTTGAAGGATTTTTTTGACACCTGGAAATTCAAGATATTGATCGCAGTAGCGGTGTTTCTGGTGGGCGTGCTGGCGTATGCGGGCGCAAATGGCCGCTTGACAGCAGCCCCCCAGGAGTTGCTCGGCGTGGCGGCGGCACCGTTCCAGCGGGTGGCATCGGCCATCAGCGGCGGTATTTCTGCTGTGTGGGACAAGTACACCAGCATTGACGCAGTGGCAGCGGAAAACGAGGCGCTGCGGGCAGAAAATGCAGAGCTGCGGGAGCAGATGGTGGAGTACGACCGTCTCAAAGCGGAAAACCAGGCGTACAAAGCGCTGGCCAATATCCAGCAGCGCACACCGGAGCTGGTCTATGTCTCTGCCTTTGTCATTGGGCGGGACCCGCTGGACGCTTTTTGGGGCTTTACGCTGGATAAGGGCATGCTGGATGGTGTGTCGGTGGGGGATCCCATCGTCAGCGATGCAGGCTATCTGCTGGGCATGGTCACCGAAGCCGAGCTGACCAGCTGCAAGGTCATGACCATCCTGCATCCCAGCTTCAATGCAGCTGGGGTGGTATCCCGCACACGGGACAATGGCATCCTGACCGGCAGTGCAGAATATGCGGCAGAGGGACAGTGCATTTTTACCAATCTGCCCCGCGCCACAGAAGCACGCCGGGGGGATCAGATCATCACCACCGGTCTGGGCGGTGTATTTCCGCCGGATGTACTGGTGGGGACAGTGCAGGAGCTGGTGCCGGAGGCCAGCGGCAAGTCGGTGACGGCGGTGATCCGTCCCGGCGGCGATGCCCGCACGGTCAAGCACGCTTTTATCATCACCGGGGAATGAAAGGGATAACGCCATGGAGTCACGCCGTCGCCGCCGCCGCAGTCAGCTGCTCAAATGGGGCTGCTATGGGCTGGGGCTGCTGATCTGCACCGTGCTGCAGACCTGTCCAGGCTTATTCCAGCTGGGGCAGGCAAAACCATTGTATCTGCTGCCGTTGTGCCTGGCAGTCGCCAGTTTTGAGGGCGAGTTTGCGGGGGCACTGTTCGGAGCAGTGTGCGGCCTGATGTGGGACTGGACTGCCGGGCGCACGGTGGGTCTGCTGGCCTTGGCGCTGATGATGCTGGCCTTTGGAATGTCGGTGGCCGTGCAGCTGTTCCTCAAATGCAGCACACCCAACTTTGTGCTGGTGTCTGTGGGATGCGCTCTGCTGCTGCTGTTGAGCGATTTTATGTTTTTCTATGTGATGCCGGGCTATGTGGGGGCTGCGCAGCGGGTAGTGACCTTTATACTGCCCTGCGCAGTGCTTACCGGGCCGGTGTCTGCGCCGCTGTTCTGGCTGGTGCGCCGCATCAATGCAGAATTTGCGATCGATACCGGTGCGATCTGACTTGAAAACCGTTTGAGGGAGAGGGGACATTGAATCCGAACGAACATAAGACCGTAAATCGGCGGATGGCGCTGCTGATCGCTCTGTCGACCGTGGTCATTGCACTGTATGTACTGCGGCTTGTCTTTTTGCAGCTTATCAACGACGAATATTTCAGAGCGCAGGCTACCAGTACCACCGATTATAAGTTTACTGTAACAGCTGCCCGGGGTGATATCGTGGATGCGGCCGGCCGCCGCATTGCCTCCACGACCACCGGTTATAATGTGGTGCTCAGCAAGCTTCTGATGGGGGAAAAGGACCTGAACGAGACCCTGCAGCAGGTAGTGGAGATTTTGAAAGCCAACGGGGAAAGTTGGAACGACACACTGCTGATCAGTGAGCCGGATGCCGCAGGACAGTACCACTTTACCAATGACCCGGAGAGTGAGAGTGACCAGAACACCCTGGCGTCCACCAAGGAAGCTCTGGGCCTGCAGCAGTATGCTACAGCGCAGGATGTCATGGGAAAGCTGGTGGAGGACTATGAGCTGGGGGACTGGCCCCTGTACTGGCAGCGTGTGCTGGGCGGGCTGCACTATCAGATGCAGCAGGAGGACTACTCCAACCTGAATAACTTTACACTGGCAGAGGGCGTCAGTGATGCCACTGTGGCTACCATTAAAGAGCACAGCCTGGAGCTGCCCGGCGTGGAGATCGTCCAGACCAGCGCCCGCAGCTATGAGATGGGCACAGTTTTGCCTCATGTGCTGGGCCGGGTAGGAAAGATCACGGCTGAAAAATGGAAAGTGATCGATGAAAATGGCCAGGTCACCTACCCCCTGCGGGAAAAAGGCTATAACATGAACGATGTTATCGGCATTTCGGGTCTGGAGTCGGTCTATGAAGATCAGCTCCGGGGCAAGGATGGCGTCAAGACTATCACCCGCGATGCAGATGGCGTGATCGTGGATACCCGCCTCACCACTCTGCCCCAGCCGGGGTATACGGTGCAGCTGACCGTAGACAGCCTGTTTCAGCAGGCAGTGGACCAGGCCCTGGCAAACAATATCGACTGGATCAATGAGCGTTATAATAAGGATAGCGCAAAGGCTGCTGCGGGTGCAGTGGTGGTCCTCAATGTCAAGGATGGCAGCGTGGCAGCGGCCTCCAACTACCCGAGCTTTGACCAGAACCTCTATGCTGCCCAGTATGGAGAGTACAGCAAAGACCCTAGCCTGCCGCTGTTCAACCGGGCTTTGCAGGGCTTGTATACCCCTGGTTCCACATTCAAACCGGCGGTGGCGGTGGCAGCACTGGATACCGGGCTGATCAACCAGCATTCCACCGTTTACTGCAACGGCGTATACAACTACTATAAGGACTATCATCCCCGTTGCACCCGCCATGGCCACAGCGGAAATATCGACCTGTTCACAGCCATCAAATGGAGCTGCAACATCTATTTCTATGATGTGGGCCGCCGCCTGGGCAGCGATGTCTATAACGCATATGCCTATAAGCTGGGAATGGGCGTTAAGACTGGCGTAGAGGTGGGCGAGGCCCTGGGCCGCATGACCACCAAAAACGACCCCAACTATATCGAGTCTCTGGACGTGCAGGCAGCCATTGGTCAGGGCAACACGGTGGTGACGCCGGTGCAGCTGGCCACCTATGCCGCTACACTGGCCAATAAGGGGGTGCGCTATCGTACCCACTTCGTCAAAGCGATTTTGGATACCAACACCGGCGAGGTGATCAGCCGCACCGCTCCGGAGGTGATGGATATCATTGAGGATCACGACGGACTGTTTGACCAGGTGGAGAAGGGAATGGTCGGCGTTTCGGATACGGTGGCGGGTCTGATGGATTACCCCTACACCATTGTCTGTAAGACCGGTACGCCGCAGCGCAGCGAGACGTTTCTGGTAGGCAATACCCGTAAACACTACACCAATACCATGATGGTGGCCTATGGCCCGGTCGAAGATCCGCAGATCGCTATTGGCATCGTGATCGAATACGGCGGCGGCGGTGCAAGAGCGGGCAACCTTGTGGCAGATATCTTTGATGCCTATTTTGCTTTGCAGAATGGCACACTGACCCTGCCGCAGACCGAAGCCGAAAGCGGAGACCCGGCGGCGCAGCCACAGGCTCCGGCGGCATCTGCACCGGCAGCAGCGCCTGCCCAGGAGATGGAGCCGGAGGTGGATGCTTCTCCGGAAGGGTCCGTACCGCAGCCGGAGGATACTGCGCAGGAGGATGCTTCATCACCGCAGACTGAAGGTTGAATACTACCTTGGATGCACGATGCGGCGCAAATTTCTGACAGAAAATCCCCTAAGAGAAGAAAAGTTGACGCTTTTGTCCAAAAAACGCTTGTAAAAGGGCTGAAATTGTGATAAAATGATAAAAGCAATAATTTCGCTGGGAAGCGGTACGCAAAGGAGAGAATAAACGGAATGACGATCGCACTGATTGCGCACGACTCCAAAAAAGAACTGATGGTGCAGTTCTGCACGGCATACTGCCGCATCCTAAGCCAGCACAAGTTGGTAGCCACAGGCACCACCGGAAAATTGATCAGTGAGGCCACGGGCCTGCAGGTGCAGCGCTTTTTGGCAGGGATTCAGGGCGGCGATCAGCAGATCGCATCCCGCATCGCCTGCAATGAGATCGACCTGCTGCTGTTCTTCCGGGATCCCATCAACGCAAAGCCCAGCGAACCCAATGAGATGACGCTGCTGCGCCTGTGTGATGTGCATAACATCCCCATGGCGACCAACATTGCTACCGCCGAGGTGCTGATCCACGGCCTGGAGCGGGGCGATCTGGACTGGCGGGATATCGTGAACCCGCACAACAACTAAAAACCAAAACATCCCCGGCACATCTGCAAAACGATGTGCCGGGGATGTTTATTTTGCGGTTATTCTGCCCGGAGGATCCAACCGCTGGCAGCTACTGCACCCTGGCGGTAGAAGACTGCGGCCTGGCCGGGGGCTGCAGCCCGTACCGGCTGGTCAAAAAGGAGGGTGGCCTTGCCGTCATACACAGCGTCAGCCAGGGGCGCTGCGCTGCGCACCCGCACCTGATAGCGGCCAGCGGGCAGCGTGGAGCCGTCCGGCGTGACAAGGTCCTGCAGCTCCACCGTGCGGACGTATTCATCCCCAGACCGGGCCAACTGGATATCGCCGCTGGGCAGAATGGTCTTGACAAAGACCGGCTCACCCAAGGCGATGCCCAGGCCCTTGCGCTGGCCTACGGTGTAGTGCAGCACCCCCTGGTGCGGCCCAAGATCTGCCCCGTCCGGGGAGAGAAAGTGCCCTGCTTTGGGGGTGTAGCCCCGCTGGGCGATGTAGGCGGCATAATCCCCGTCCGGCACAAAGCAGATCTCCATGCTGTCCGGCGCATCGGCGCAGTCCAATCCAAAGTCCCGGGCCATCTCCCGGATGTCCTCTTTTTCAAACTCGCCCAGGGGCAGCAGCAGGCGGCTGAGCACCTGCTGATCCAATCGGCCCAGCATATAGCTTTGGTCCCGCGCAGCGCTCTCTGGCTGACAGATACGGCTGACGCCGTCCTCTCCCAGTTCTACCCGGGCATAGTGTCCGGTAGCAATGTACTGGATGCCCAGCCGGTCTGCGGCGGTAAGCAGCGCCTGGAATTTGACCGCGGGGTTGCACATCACACAGGGGTTGGGGGTGCGGCCTGCGCAGTACTGCTGGCAGAAGGGCTGCACGACCTGCTGGTCAAACAGCTCCTGGGCATCCAGCGTAATACATTCAACACCCAGCTGCTGGGCTGCTTTGTGGGCGGCAGCTACGGCCTCCTCATGGGCAGGGGAAAAACGGATCACAGCGCCCATTACGCCAAACCCCTGTTGCTGCAGGATGCGCACGGTTACACTGGAGTCCACGCCGCCGCTCATCCCCACCAGGACCTTGTCCTGGCTCTCGTAGGTGTCAAACCCGTTCCCGGGCAAAAATGTATCGTTCATGTTCCTTGCCTCCCGCCATGTGCTTTGCTTTGCGCTACAGCCAGTTGGTCACAGCGCTCATTTTCTGGGTGGCCTGCGTGACCTTTGACCCAGATATAGGTGATCTGGTGGCGCGCCTCCTGCTCCAGCGCCTGCTCCCAGAGATCCGGGTTCAGCGCGGGGGAGCCATCGGCTTTTTTCCAGCCGCGGCGCTTCCAGCCCTTGGCCCAGCCTTTCTGCAGCCCGTTGATCACATACTGGCTGTCGGTGCAAAGCTGCACTTGGCAGGGCTCTTTCAGCTGGCGCAGCGCCTCGATCAGGGCGGTCAGCTCCATCCGGTTGTTGGTGGTGGACGAATCTCCGCCGCTGAGCTCCTTTTCGTAGACTTTGCCGCCAAAGCGGTAGCGCAGCACTGCGCCCCACCCGCCGGGGCCGGGGTTGCCGCTGCATGCGCCGTCGGTGTAAACTTCGACCTGTTTCATGCTGTCTCTCCTGTTCGGTTAGTACACTCTATATTAAGCAGTCTGGAACCAGTTCTGTCAAGAGCTGTGGAAAAAAAGCCTGCCCAGTCAGGGTGCAAAAAGCCGCCCGGCCAAGACGGGCCGGGCGGCAGGGGACAAAGGCTCAATAATGCAGCTGGTCGGGGTGCAGTGCTTCCAGTACCGGCAGCATTGCAGCGGCCTCTGCCCGGGCAGCGGGCAGATCCATATCCAGGTAGTTGCCGCACTCCACTTCGCTGGCACCAGGGATCTCGCCCTCAAAACCAGCCATAAAGCGGAAGGAATCGACGGTCAGCTCCAGCACCTGGGCATCGGTCAGCCCCCGGGTCAGCAGATAAAAGCCAGTGCGGCAGCCCATGGGCCCCACATACACCACGCCGCTGCTGTAAGCGCTGTTGCGGGCATAGGTGGCAAACAGATGCTCCAGAGTATGGGCGGCGCCGGTGGACAGATAATCCCCGTGGTTCGGGCGTTTCATGCGGATATCCCAGGTTTTTACGTCGCCATCCTGACGGCTCAGGTACATACCCCGGTCCAGCGTGGTGTGGTCCACGCAAAAGCTTGCGATGCGTTCCATCATGGCCTCCTGTTATCGTGCCTCTGGGCGTGTTTTAGCGGTATGCGCTGCTTAGCGGTCGTTCTCGTTCTGCAGACGCTGCACGCTGCCGTGAGCGCAGTCCACAGCGATCATCAGGCCGTCCCGGATATGGGCGGTAGCGCCGGTAGCACCCACGATGGTGGGCTTCAGCAGTGCTTTGCCTGCAATAGCAGCATGGCTGTTCAGGCCCGGCTCCTCCACCACCAGGGCGGCAGAATCCCGGACATAGCCCAGCATCTCGTTGTTGGTGGAGGGCACCACCAGCACCATGCCGGGCTTGAACTTGGCGCGCACCTCGTCCAGGGTGTGGCAGACGCAGGCACGGCCGGAAGCATTGGACAGATCTGCATCCTCACGGCCCACGCCTACGCCGGTGGCCAGGCAGTTGCCGATCATGTGGATCTTGATCATGTTGGTGGTGCCGCTGACACCCACCGGCACACCGGCAGTGACCACAGCCAGCTCACCGTCGTGCAGGTAGCCGTGCTCCTTGGCCAGAGAGGTGGACAGTACGATCAGCTCGTCGGTGCTGTGTGCCAGAGACATCATCAGCGGGGTGATGCCCCAGGACAGGGACAGCTGACGCTGCACCTGCTCGCACATCACACAAGCGATGATGGGCTGAGAGGGGCGGTACTTGCTGAGCAGCCGGGCAGTGTTGCCGGACTCAGACACAGTGACGATGGCGGAAGCGTTCACGTCCTGGGCGGTCAGGCAGGCAGCGTGAGCGGTAGCCTCGCTGACGCTGATCTTATCCCGCACCATGGTGCGGGTCAGGCGGCGGTCGATATAGTGGGGCTCGTGCTCTGTGCGCTCTGCAATGGCAGACATGGTCTTGAGAGCCTGCACCGGGTATGCGCCGGCAGCGGTCTCGCCAGAAAGCATGATGGCAGAGGTGCCGTCATAGATAGCGTTTGCAACGTCCGAGATCTCTGCACGGGTGGGGCGGGGGTTGACGATCATGCTGTCCAGCATCTGGGTAGCGATGATGATGGGCTTGCCAAAGGAGAAGGAGCGGTCGATGACGCTCTTCTGGATGCCGGGCAGCTCGGTAAAGTCGATCTCAACGCCCAGGTCGCCGCGGGCCACCATGACGGCATCGGCGGCAGCCAGGATGCTGTCGATGTTGTTGACGCCCTCCCGGTTCTCCACCTTGGCAATGATGCGGATGTGGGAGTCGTACTCGTTCAGCAGGTTGCGGATATCGTACACGTCCTGTGCGGTACGCACAAAGGATGCAGCGATAAAATCAAAACCCTGCTGGATGCCAAAGATGATGTCGTCCCGGTCACGCTGGCTCATATAGGGCATGGACAGGTGAACGCCGGGCACGTTGACGCCCTTTTTGTTCTTGATCTTGCCGCTGTTCAGCACCTCGCAGAGGATGTCGGTGTCGTTCACGGACAGGATGCGCAGCTTGATCAGACCGTCGTCCAGCATGATGACGCCGCCAGCAGCCACGTCCTGGGGCAGATCCTTGTAGGTAATGGAGCAGATCTCCTTGGTGCCTTCCACATCCCGGGTAGTCAGGGTAAAGTGCTGACCGGCTTCCAGAATCTCCACACCGTTCTTGAAGTCCTTCAGGCGGATCTCAGGGCCCTTAGTGTCCAGCAGAGCGGCCACAGGCTGGTTCAGCTCCTCCCGCAGAGCCTTCAGCTGCTGCAGGCGGCCCAGGTGCTCCTCGTGGGAGCCGTGGGAAAAGTTGAACCGGGCCACATTCATGCCATTGGCAATCAGCTCCCGCAGGACGCCCTCCTGATCAGTGGACGGGCCCAGGGTGCAGATGATTTTCGTTTTTCTCATAAATAACCTCCATCAATACTCACAATTCCTTCTCTATTGGCTCAGCCGTCCAAAGGACGGATGGCCCAGCCGGCCGGTCCGATCTCGGACCGGCGGCAGATGCGGCGTGCTACCTCTATTATACTCGGTTGGATACAATAGAGCAAGAAAAAAATTAGCGAAGGTTTGGGGAAGGTTTTGTTCAAAACGGGTTGTTGTTAACTATGTGACAAAGACACTTGCGCTGAAAGCAGAGTTTGTTTATAATAAGGGTAATAAGTAATACCAAAGACGGGGCTGCTGCAGGCAGTCCCGCTGAAAAACCATCAACGATCTATCAGGAGGAAATGCGTATGGATAAGCGTGTTTTTCTAGTCGTTTTGGACAGCTTTGGCGTTGGCGCAGAGCCGGACGCTGCTGCTTTTGGGGACGAGGGGACCAATACCCTGGCGGCCATTGCCCGCCACCCCAACTTTGATTGCCCCAACCTGCGCCAGCTGGGTCTCTTTAACCTGGACGGCGTGACTGTAGGGGAGAAGCACCCGGCCCCCGCCGGCGCCTTTGCACGCCTGCAGGAGCAGAGCATGGGCAAGGATACCACCATTGGCCATTGGGAGATCGCAGGTGTGGTCAGCCCCCAGCCGCTGCCCACCTTCCCGGAGGGATTCCCGGATTCTCTGATCCAGGAGTTCGAGCGCAAGACCGGCCATAAAGTGTTGTGCAATAAGCCGTATTCCGGCACCCAGGTGCTGCGGGACTACGGCGAGCAGGCGATGAAGGAGAATGCGCTCATCGTCTACACCAGCGCAGACAGCGTGTTCCAGGTGGCAGCCCATGAGGAGCTGGTGCCGGTGCAGCAGCTGTACCAGTACTGTGAGATGGCCCGTGAGATGCTGAAAGGTGAATTCGGCGTGGGCCGTGTGATCGCCCGGCCGTTCCTGGGAGACTCGGCAGATACCTTCTACCGCACCACCAACCGCCACGACCTGAGCCTTAAGCCCCCTCGTGCCACCATGCTGGACGTGCTGAAAAACGCTGGCAAAGATGTGATCGCTGTGGGCAAGATCTTTGATATCTTCGACGGCGAGGGCGTGACCGAAAAGATCAAGACCACCGGCAACACCAACGGCATTGCTTTTACCAAGGCACTGCAGACCCGGGATTTTGAGGGCCTGGCCTTTGTAAACCTGGTGGACTTTGATATGCTGTATGGTCACCGCCGGGATGTGGCGGGCTATGCAGCGGCGGCGACAGAGTTTGACCGCTTCCTGGCGGATTTCATTCCCGGTATGCGGGAAGGGGACCTGCTGATGATCACGGCGGATCACGGCTGCGATCCTTCCTACACCAAGACCACCGACCACACCCGGGAGTATGTGCCCCTGCTGGTCTGCGGCAAGGGGGTCAAGCAAGGGGTGGACCTGGGCACTCGGCTGTGCTTTGGCGCTATTGCAAAGACCATCTGCCAGTACCTGGATGTGGATGCCTCCTCTCTGGACGGCGAGAGCCTGCTGGGAGAGATCCTGAAATAAGACGCTGCGGCTTTGCAGCATACAAAAAACCTCCCGGCGTCAGCCGGGAGGTTTTTTGCCTATAAGAACGGATCTTTATGCGGCCTCGTCAGAGGCGCTGTCCAGCATAGAGCTGGCGGTGTCGCTTGCCATGCCCAAAAGTCCCTCTACGATGGAGGTCAGGGGTCCGGGTGCTTCCTCCGCACCGGCAGCCGGGCTTTCGGCAGAAGGCTCCGAGGCAGCCTCAGAGGAAGGGGCAGAGGAGACAGGCGGCGCAGCTTCGGAGTCGGAGGAAGCCTCCGATTCCGGCAAAGGCTCCGCAGGCTGTTCCAGGATCACGCTGTCCGGTGTGGGTTCCGGCACCGGAACAGCGGCGTTGGGGTCCGCGGTGGGGGTGTGGACATCGGTTTTTTCAGGGGGCTGTGCAGCAGAGCTGCTGGAACTGTCGGCCGACAGCTGTCCGCCCAGTACCGAGGCTGCCAGGGCACGGGCTTCGTTCACCGAGTTTTCGTCCGGCTTCATGATGTACAGCTTCTGCCCCTGTGCGGAGTAGCAGTGGGTGCTGGAGCCGCTGGTGCCGGTGGCGGTGTAGCTCTGGATCTGCCACTCCGCAAAATCGGCCAGCTGCATCCGCACCAGCGCCGAGATCTGCGCCTGAGAGAAGCTGGTCACAAAGCAGTCAGATACAGCGTCCATCAGCTTGGAAAAGCTCATCAGCAGCGAAGGGGACTTGAGCTTGCTCAGCATAGCGTCAATGACCTTCATCTGGTTGATGCCGCGCTGGATATCACCGGTGGCAAAAGCGTGGCGCTCCCGGGCAAAAGCCAGGGCAGCCTTGCCGTCCAGGTGGTTCCAGCCTTCTGCAAAGGTGGTGGGGTCGTAATAGCCAGGGCTGCCCACCGAGGTGAATGCCTGGTCGGAGTAGACGTCCACTCCGCCAATGGCATCCACGATGCTGATAAAGCCTGCAAAGTTGATGCGGACAAAGTGGTCTACCTTTACGCCATACAGGTTGCCCAGCGTGTCCATAGAGGTCTGGACGCCGTACATGCCTGCGTGGGTCAGCTTGTCCTTGCTGGAGGTGCCCGCCAGGTCCACATAATAATCCCGGGGCGTGTTGATCAGCGCCACCTGCTTGGTCTCCGGGTTTACCACAGCCAGAATGTTCACATCACTGCGGGCATTTTCGGTCAGAGCGCCGCGGGTGTCCACACCGCTCAGATACACGACAAAGGGTTCCAGAGTGACCTTGTGGGCCTCGGCGCCGGTCACCTCGCCCGCAGTGATGTTGTCCAGAGCGGTCAGGCCCTGCTGTGCATAAACGCAGCCTGCGGCCAGTGCAATGGATAAAAGCAGCGAAACACCGTGCGCAATAAAACTGTGGCGGTAGCGCTGGCAGCGCCAGACTACAAACCACAACAACACCAGCAGCACGGCCAGCACGGCCAGGTACAGCATGGGCAGCATCTGGGTGCGTGCCAGCTGCACCAGCGCGGCCACACTCAGGATCGCCTGCAAAATCAGCATGAAAATACCTCGTTTTGGCATCCGGGGCGGCTCCGGCGGTTGGACGGGAGACGACGGGGGTGCAGGTTGAGTGACCGGCGGCGGAGCCGGTTCGGAAAAAAATGCGGAGCTGTCCACCTCTACAGGGCCATCATCCTGCTGGGATGGTGTGGGGCGGATCTGCCGCAGACGGCGATCATGTTCATCCATCATAGTTTATGCTCCTTTGGCTCAGGCAGCCGGGACGATGGTCAGCACCGCCCGGGCCGGCAGACAGCTGGCGGTCTGATCCTCCACCGTGATCCAGCCAAAACTTTCACACACGTGGTCCGGACAAGGGGAGTCCACAAACCGGGCTGCCCCCTCCGTCACCTCGATGTGTACCGTAAGATATCCGGTGTCCACGTCGTAACGGGCGGGGCCGTCCAGGGGGATCTGCATCACGGTGTTGTTGTCGCCGTAGATCAGCTCGGCGGCAAGGGGCGCATCGCTGGGGCCTTTGCGCAGCACCAGCAGCAGCCCGGCTAAAACAAGGATCACCGCAGCAAATGCCAGATTGACCCACAAAGTGTGTTTTTGCTTCATACTTGCTCCTTAATGCAGGGACAGCTGCTCCAGCTCCGCCAGCCACAAAGCGGCGGCGGCATCGCTGGGCATCCGCCAGTCGCCCCGGGGCGAAAGGCTCACGCTGCCCACCTTGGGGCCATCGGGCAGGCAGCTGCGCTTGAACTGCTGGGCAAAAAAGCGCCAGTAGAAGTTGCGCAGCCATTTATACAGGATCTGGTCGGTATACTCCGGCCGGTTGGCAAAGGCGGCCTTTGCCAGCCGGAAGATCTTGCCCGGCCCAAAGCCAAAACGCAGTACATAATAAAGGTAGAAGTCGTGCAGCTCATAAGGGCCTACAAGGTCCTCGGTCCGCTGGGCGATCTCTCCGTCTTGTGCCGGCAGCAGCTCCGGCGATACGGGCGTGTCCAGGATGTCATACAGGACCTGCTGCAGGGTGCCGGGTCCGGCCTGCTCTGCCTCATACTGTACCAGATGACGCACCAAAGTCTTGGGGACACCAGCGTTGACGCCGTACATACTCATATGATCGCCATTGTAGGTGGCCCATCCCAACGCCAGCTCGGACAGGTCGCCGGTGCCGACCACAAGTCCCCCTGTGCGGTTGGCCAGATCCATCAGCTCCAGGGTGCGCACCCGGGCCTGCCCATTCTCAAAGGTGACGTCCAGCACATCCTTATCCTGGCCGATGTCATTGAAGTGGCTGTGGACGGTGCGGGCAATGTCGATCTCCTGGAACTCTACCCCCAGCTCTGCACAGAGGATCTCTGCGTTGGAGCGGGTGCGGCGGGTAGTGCCAAAACAGGGCATCGTCACGGCCAGCACGTCCGAGACCGGGCGTCCCAGCTGCTTCATGGTGCGCACGGCCACCAGCAGTGCCAGACAGCTGTCCAGACCGCCGGAGATGCCCAGTACGGCCTTTTTGGCATGGGCGTGCTCCAGACGCTTGGCCAGGCCGTCTGCCTGCATGGTCAGGATCAGCTCGCACCGCTGGGCGCGGCAGGCTGCATCCCCGGGCACAAAGGGAGCAGTGTCCACCCGGCGGGTCAGCGCAGTTTCGGTCAGAGCCAGGTCAAACAGCACGGTCTGATAACCCTCGTCGGAGCTTTCAAAGCTGGTGCTGCGCACCCGATCGGCCTCCAGGCGCTGGCAGTCCAGCTCGGTCTCAGCCCATCCCCCGGCAAAGGGGGTGGTCTCCGCCAGCAGAGAGCCGTTTTCTGCGATCAGGTCGTGGCCGGCAAACACCATATCCTGGGTGCTCTCGCCGTGACCTGCCGAAGCGTACAGATAACCGCACAGCAGACGGGCGGACTGATTTTCCACCAGCGAGCGGCGGTACTCTGCCTTGCCCACCGTTTCGTCGCTGGCAGACAGGTTTGCGATCACCGTAGCACCCGCCAGGGCGTGGAAGGTGGAGGGGGGCAGTACACTCCACAGGTCCTCGCACAGCTCCACTCCCAGCACAAAGCTGGGCATCTGACGGCAGGCAAACAGCAAAGAGGTGCCAAACAGGGTCTGCTGTCCGCAGACGGTCACCGTCTCTACCTGGGTGCTGCCGGGCACAAAATGCCGCTTTTCGTAAAACTCAGCGTAGTTGGGCAGATAAGTTTTGGGCACAAGACCCAGCAGACGCCCGCCGGAGACCACGGCGGCACAGTTGTACAGCTTGCCATGCAGCAAAAGGGGCAGCCCCACCAGGGTCACCAGGTCCAGGCCGGTGCTGGCGCTCAGAACCTGGTCCAGCGCATCCAGTGCGCCCTGCTGCAGGGTGCGCTGCAAAAACAGGTCGCCGCAGGTGTAGCCCGTAAGGCATAGCTCCGGGAACACCGCCAGCTTGACGCCCCGCTGGGAGCACTGACGCATTGCATCCACAATCTGAGCGGCGTTATATCCGCAGTCTGCCACCCGCAGCGCAGGGGAGAGTGCGGCAGCTTTCAAAAAACCATCCTTCATAGGAGGATTCCACATCCTTTATCCAGTCTATCCGGGCGATGGCCCGGCGCGCCCATAGTATACCACAAACCGCCGCAAACGAAAAGCCGAACGGCGCAAAAATCTGCGGCACACAAGCAAAAAAGCCGCTGCGCACAGCGCAGCAGCTCTCAAATATCAAAAATGGAAAACGAGATAGACCGTAAGCCGGGTTCTGTATTAAACGACGATCTGTCTAGGCCTGCCATTGCTGACAGGCTCGTGCCGCCTTCAGGACACGCGAGCAGCGCTGTACGTCCCATATAGGCGTTGCTTCCGGTAGGGTTTACAAAGCCGCATAGTCACCCATGCGCTGGTGAGCTCTTACCTCGCCCTTTCATCCTTACCGCATTGCTGCGGCGGTTTCCTTTCTGTTGCACTTTCCCTGAGGTCACCCTCGGCTGCCGTTAGCAGTTACCGTGCTCTATGAGGCCCGGACTTTCCTCAGAGCGGTCAAAGCCGCCCCGCCGCCGTATGTTCCACTCGTTTTCCATTGCACATAATATCATAAACCGGCGGCATTTGCAAGATGCGGCTTTTTTTGATATACTGTTTGTGCAAGAATCGATGTGCGGCGCCGGCCTTCAGCGGCGGCAGCCGTACCCAGGAGAGGGGAAGAGCACGGGGATGGAGCTGTGTTTCCGGGTGCCGGATCAAGAAGGGCCGCAGGGGGTGCTGCTGCGCAATTTTTTGCGCCGGTGCGCCGTGTCGTCCGACCTCTCCCGCGGGGTCAAGTTCCAGGGCGGCGGCTTTTTTGCAGATGACCGGCCGGTGCTGGCCAATCAGAGGGTCTTTCCGGGACAGGTGGTCCGGTTTGCACTGCCGCCCCAGGGTGCTGGCGTTCGTCCGCAGCCGGAGATAGGTCTGCGCATCGTCTATGAGGACCCCTTTGCGCTTTTGGTGGATAAGCCCGCCGGGCTGGCAGTACATCCTACCTTGAATTATCCGGAGGGCACTTTGGCCAATGGCTATGCAGCCTGGGCGCTGGAGCACGGCGTGTGCCCGGTGTTCCGTCCGGTGAACCGCATCGACAAGGACACCAGCGGCCTGGTGCTGGCGGCAAAGCATGCCTATGCTGCGCCGCTGCTGGCCCAGCGGGTGCAAAAGCTCTACTATGCGGTGCCGCAGGGGGAGCTGCCCTTGGGACCAGGCGTTATAGATGCCCCCATCGGCCGCCGGGGGGACAGCATTATTGGCCGCTGTGTTACGCCGGAGGGCAAACCAAGCCGTACAGAATATGAGATCCTCCGGGCAGAAAACGGCCTGAGCTTGGCGGCCTGCCTGCCGGTGACCGGCCGTACCCACCAGATCCGGGTCCACTTTGCCCATCTGGGACACCCGCTGGCAGGGGATGATCTCTACGGCGGCAGCCGGGAGCGGATCGGGCGGCAGGCGCTGCATTGTGCCCGGCAGACCTTTTGGCTGCCCCAGGGCCGCCAGGAAGGGGAGCGCCTTTGGATCGATGCCCCGCAGCAGCTGCACAGCATTACGGTGGAGTGTCCGCTGCCGCCGGACATCCAGGCTCTGTTTTGGTGAAAAGTCGGTGCAAAATCTGTGTCAGCGCTTGTTTCATCCGGCGGAGCGTGTATAATAAAAGAGAAAGAACAAAAATTTGCTGGTGCGGTAGCCCCATGCTGTGTTCAGCCTTGGAGATGCACTGGTTCCCCGGCGCCGCTCCGCTGCGTCCCAGCCCTTTGAGGGCAGGTTGGCGGGGCTGTGCTGTTTCGTGCTGTGCCGTTGGACGGTGCACAAAATTTGACCTTTAGGAAGGAGCCCTCCCTTTTGATCGAACAAAAAAATACGCCCCCGCAGCCGCCGACAGACAAACGGCAAAAGCTGCGTTCCTGGTGGGCGCAGGTGCAGTGCCGCACGTTGCTGCGCCGACACAGTATGCGTGGTGTGTGGCAAAGCAAGGCGGAGGCTGCGGTGCAGTATCTGGCCTCCAACCCGGTGCTGCTGACCCTGGGCGAGGTGTTTTATGTCCTGGGTTTTTGTACAGAATACGCGTTTGTACGGGCCGGCCGATGGGTGCGGGATGTTTTCCTGGCATTGGTGGCCTGGGCTGGCCGTTTTGCCCATGAGCTGGGTGCGACTGCCTTCCCCGGGGCAGCCCGGGTGCTGGAGGAGCTGATAGGTCCCTTTTACATCCTGTTCCGGGGCATCTGTCGTCTGCTGGTGCGGGCGCATCAGATCCGCTGCCAGCAGGGGCTGCGTGCCGCATTGAAGATCAGCGGCAGCTATCTGGCTGCCGGTATACGCCATAACCTGGAGCGTCTGCCCCGTCTGGCAATGTACCTGCTGCCCATGGCTGCGGCGGGCGCCATGTGGGTGGTGGTCTCCACAGTGGTGCAGCGCCCCTATGCGCTGGCAGTGCAGGTCAACGGCGAGACGGTGGGCTATGTGGCCAACGAGGACGTGTTCAACTCTGCCCGGGATGCTGTGCAGCAGCGTATCAATTATGCAGGTACCGAAAAGACCGAGTGGACCATTGAACCCGCCTATACAGTGGGTGTGGCCCATGATGTGATGGACGAGAACAGTATGGCGGATGCCATCCTCCGCACCTCAGACGACCAGATCAGCGAGGGCACCGCCCTGTATCTGGACGGGCAGCTCACCGCTGTGTGTGAGGAAGGCGTGCAGCTGCAAAGCTTCCTGAGCAGTCTGCTGGCGCCCTATGAACAAGAGGATGATCCCAACGTTACGGTGGGCTTCAACCATTCCATCGAGCTGGAGAACGGCATTTATTTTAATGAGAGCTTCCAGGACTATAACCAGGTGGAAGAACTGCTCACCAAGGTGCAGCAGCAGCAAAAGCTCTATAAAGTCCTGACAGGCGATACCCTGTGGGAGATCGCCCAGAAGAACAACCTGACCATGAAGGAGCTTTGCGCCCTGAACCCCAACTTTAAGGGTGCACCCCTGAGCCAGGATTCCAGCATCATGCCAGGGGATGAGCTGGTCATCACCAAGGAGGAGTCTCTGCTGGAGGTGCAGATCACAAAGACCGTCACCTGGAAAGAGGAGATCCCCTACGCCATCGAAAAGACAAAATCCAATGAGTACACAGTGGGCACCACCAAGACCCTGCAGGAAGGCCAGAATGGTCTGCGGGCGGTAACGGCTCAGAACATTTACGATACGGACGGGATGCTGTTGGAGCAGACCATCCTTGGCAGCGAGACCCTGCAGGAACCGGTGACCAAAAAGGTGGTGGTGGGCACCAAAAAGATCACCAACAAGACCACATTTATCACGGGCAGCGGTCAGTTTATCTGGCCGGTGCCGGGGTATAGCTATTGCTCGCGCTGGTTTGGCGGCAGCCACCGAGGCGTGGATATCTGCGCCAGTGCCGGTACCCCCATTTATGCTTCGGCAGGGGGCACAGTGGCAAAGGCCGGTTATAACCGTGCAGGCGCAGGCAGCAACTATGGCTATTCTATTATCATCAATCACGCAGGCGGCTACAAGACTGTGTACGCCCACTGCCTGTCCCTGGTCGTTAGTGCGGGACAAACCGTCAAACAGGGGCAGCTCATTGGCTATGTGGGCAGCACCGGCAGATCCAGCGGCAACCATTGCCACTTTGAGATCCGGTCCGGCAATAAGTACATCCCGCCTCAGAATGTGTTCAACCGCAGTAGTTACCGTAACCGGTAAAGACCATTATACAATTTAAAGGAGCGTGTTCTATTTATGTCTACCCCTCATATCAGTGCCCAGCCGGGCGATTTTGCCAAGACGGTGCTCATGCCGGGCGACCCGCTGCGCGCCAAGTTCATTGCTGATACCTTCCTGCAGGATGTCCGTCAGGTGACGGGCGTGCGTGGGATGCTGGGCTTTACCGGCACCTACCAGGGCCGTCCCATCAGCGTGATGGGCAGCGGTATGGGCATGCCCTCCATCGGCATCTACTCCTACGAGCTGTTCAAGTTCTACGATGTGGACAACATCATCCGCATCGGCTCTGCGGGCAGCTACACCACCAAGGCAAAGCTGTTTGATGTGGTGCTGGCCAACAGCGCTGTCAGCGAGTCCAGCTATGCCAAGGTGCAGAGCGGCTACGATAAGGACTACACCCTGCCCAGCGCACAGCTGAACGCAAAGCTCCGTGCTTCTGCGGAGAAGCTGGGCATCCCCCTGATCGAGGGCGGTGTCCATTCTTCGGACGTGTTCTACCGTCAGCCTTCGGATGAGCAGCCCACCTATTGGGAGAAGCTGCGGGATGAGCGGGACTGCGTCTGCGTGGAGATGGAGAGTTTTGCTCTGTTTGCCAACGCTGCGACCCTGGGCAAAAATGCTGCCTGCCTGCTGACCATCTCGGATAGCTTTGTGGCACCGGAGATCACCACCCCGGAGCAGCGCCAGAAGAGCTTTACCGATATGATGAAGGTGGCTCTGGGCGCAGAGTATTGATCCGACCTTATTTTTGATACCCGGAAGGAGGCGTCTGCAATATGACCCATCTGACTCTGGAAGAAAAGCAGGAGCTGATCCGTCAGGCGCTGGCTGCGCGGGAAAAAGCCTATGCGCCTTACAGCAATTTTTTGGTAGGTGCAGCGCTGCGCGCCGCGGATGGCCGGGTGTTTACCGGCTGCAATGTGGAAAATGCCGCCTTTACCCCCACCAGCTGTGCAGAGCGCAGCGCTCTGTTCCATGCAGTGAGCCAGGGTGTGACCCAGTTCACGGATATTGCGGTGGTGGGTGCCCGCCGGGGCGAGGTCAATGAGCTGATCACTTCGCCCTGCGGCGTCTGCCGCCAGGCTCTGTTTGAATTTGGCGGCCCGGAGCTGAATGTGATCATGGCTCGTACCCCGGACGATTTTATCGAGCGCTCTATGGACGAGCTGCTGCCCTTTGGTTTTGGTCCGGCAAATGTTGCAGCAAAGGAACCCTAAAGCTTTTGTAAAGAATTTGTAATCGGAATTTACTTGAAACCCACGCGGTTAGCGGCTATACTTTAAAGTGAACGGTATCATTTGTAGCGCTGTTCAGTTGAGAAATTCGGGCTGAGGGGCGACACCCCTGGGGCCGATTAAAAAAAGGAGATTATTCTTATGCAGATGATTTCTCGTCGTAATTTTATGGCAGTGGCAGGCGCCGCCGCCGTTGCTTCTATCCTGACTGCTTGCGGCGGTTCTTCCTCCAGCACTGCTTCTTCCGCAGCTTCCTCCAGCGTTGCTGCCAGCTCTGAGGCTGCTTCTTCCGAGGCTGCCGGCAAGATCGTTAAGGTCGCTCTGTGCTGCGACACCGGCACCATCGATGATGAGAGCTTCAACCAGGCTTGCTGGACTGCTGTCACCGGCTACATGGGCGACAACTGCCAGTACTACATCCCCGAGGCTGACGCTTCTGATGAGGACCGTGAGACCATGATCCGTCAGGCTGTCAACGAGGGTGCTGAGGTGGTCGTCTGCGTTGGCTACCTGTACGGCGCATCTCTGGCTTGGGCTTCTGAGCAGTACCCCGATGTCAAGTTCATCGCTGTGGACGTGACTCAGTTTGACATCGGCACCGATGCTATCCCCGACAACTGCTACTGCATCACCTTTAAGGAGGAGCAGGCAGGTTACCTGGCAGGTTACGCTGCTGCCAAGGACGGCTACACCAAGCTGGGCTTCCTGGGCGGCATGGCTGTGCCCGCTGTTATCCGCTACGGCTACGGCTATGTGCAGGGCATCGACGCTGCTGCACAGGAGCTGGGCACCAAGGTGGAGGTCAACTACTTCTACGGCGGCCAGTTCTACGGCGATGCAAACATCACCTCCCGTATGGAGGGCTGGTATGCCAACGGCACCGAGATTATCTTTGCTTGCGGCGGCGGCATCTACACCTCTGCTGTTGAGGCTGCTCTGAAGAACAACGGCAAGGTCATCGGTGTTGACGTTGACCAGAACTACCTGGGCGTCAAAGGCGTGGCTGATGGCACCTATGCTTACAACCCGTTCGTGACCTCCGCTATGAAGGGCCTGTCCGAGGCTGTGGAGAGCTCTCTGAGCACCATCGAGGGGGGCAGCTGGTCCGAGATCGCTGCCACCAACGGCAACTTCGGCCTGGAGGAGGGCAACTACGTCGGCCTGCCCACCGCTGAGGACAGCTGGAACTTCAAGACCTTCACCGTTGAGGATTACGAGGCTGTCAAGGCTAAGATCGCTTCCGGTGAGCTGGTTGTGGACAACAGCTGCGAGGACAGCGTGAAGCCCACCGTCAGCGAGTTCACCACTGTCAACTACATCCAGTAATTCTCTGCTGCAGGCAGAAATTTGAATTTACTCTGACTTCCAAAGCAAAAGGGACGCCCCGACGGGGCGTCCCTTTTGTGTTTTGTTTTGGGTAGCTTGAGCGAGCGACAACCACCAGCTAAGCTGGTGGAGTAAAAATGCTTTAGCTACAAGATTCGAGCAAAGCGAGATGACAAGAAAATCATCGTCTTAGAAGATGCACTTTATGGTACTGCTCGTTAGAGCGGTAGGGCAAGTAACGCAGGTGAAAGACGCTTGCTCGTGGCCCCTTGCAGGGGCTTTGCCAGTAAGGTGCCCTTCTAGGGCTTACTCAAGCCACCGGCTCAGCCGGTGGTTTTGACTCCCTAAGGCAGAAAAAAGGTCCGCGCCGGAGCGCGGACCTTTTTGGTTTGTTTAATGCAGGGAAGCGCTGGCTCAGACGTAGTACAGCATCTTGCTGTAGCTGGGCAGAGGCCAGTACTTGGCATCGCACAGGGTCTCGGCATCGTCTGCCGCAGCCCGCAGCCGGGCCATCACCGGCAGCACCGTGTCATGGAAAGCGTTGGCACGGGCGGTCTCGTCGGTCAATGCCTCGGCAGCATCCACCACCTGCTGCAGCTCGTCGATGGCATCGCTCATGGCGTCTGCATCTGCCGACAGCCGCTCCAGGGTCTTGAGCTCGCTGTGAACGCTGATCGACTGGCTGACGCTGCGCTTTGCTGCAGCGGTATCTGCCACGACCCGCATATAGGCATTGATCGCAGGCAGCAGCTGCTTGCGGGCCATTTCCAGCATGGTCAGTGCCTCGATGTTCAGGATCTTGGAGTAGTGCTCCATCTCCACTTCGTAGCGGCTGTGCATCTCGATCTTGGTCAGCACCCCGAACTCCTCCATCAGAGCGATGTTCTTGGGGGCGATCAAGGCGGGCAGAGCCTCCGGGGCGGTCTTTTTGTTGGGCAGACCGCGGCGCTCAGCCTCTGCCTCCCACTCGGCGGTGTAGCCGTTGCCGTTAAAGATGACACGGCGGTGATCCCGGATGGTGCGTTTGATCAGCTTGATCACCGCTGCGGTAAAGTCCTCAGCGCCTTCCAGCTCGTCGGCGTAGCCCTTCAGGACTTTGGCAACGGCGGTGTTCAGGATGGTGTTGGCGTCGCTCAGGTTCTCCGAGGAACCGGGCATACGGAACTCGAACTTGTTGCCGGTAAACGCAAAGGGAGAGGTGCGGTTGCGGTCGGTGGTGTCCTTGCTCAGGGTGGGCAGCACATCAACGCCCAGGTTCATCTTCATTTTGATGGGCCCTGCGTAAGGAGAATCCGAAGCGAGGGCGTCGATAACGGCCTCCAGTTCCTCACCTACAAAGATGGAGATGATGGCCGGGGGAGCTTCGTTTGCACCCAGGCGGTGATCGTTGCCCGGCGTGGCGACCGATGTGCGCAGCAGGTCGGCGTATTCGTCCACGGCCTTGATCACAGCTGCCAGGAACACCAGGAACTGCAGGTTCTCCATCGGGGTGTCACCGGGGTCCAGCAGGTTTTCGTCCGCAGTGGACATGGACCAGTTGTTGTGCTTGCCGCTGCCGTTGACGCCCTCAAAAGGTTTTTCGTGCTGCAGGCAGACCAGCCCGTAATGGGGCGCGATCTTCTTCATCATCTCCATGGTCAGCAGATTGTGATCGATGGCGACGTTGGCGGTATCAAAAATAGGGGCGAGCTCATGCTGGCAGGGGGCGACCTCATTGTGCTTGGTCTTGGCCGGGACGCCCAGCTTCCACAGCTCCACATCCAGTTCCTTCATGAAAGCGGAGACCTCCGGGCGGATCACACCAAAGTAGTGCTCCTCCAGCTCCTGCCCTTTGGAAGAAGGCGCGCCGAACAGGGTGCGGCCGGTGAGGATCAGATCCTGGCGGGCCTCGTAGTCCTCTTTCTTGATAAGGAAGTACTCCTGCTCCGGGCCGACCGTGGTAGAGACATAGTCAATGTCCGCGCCAAACAGTTTCAGGATGCGCACCGCCTGGGTGGACAGGGCGTTCATGGAGCGCAGCAGGGGGGTCTTTTTGTCCAGCGCCTCGCCGGTGTAGCTGACAAAAGCGGTGGGGATGCACAGTACGTCATCCTTTACAAAGGCGTAGCTGGTGGGGTCCCAGGCGGTGTAGCCGCGGGCCTCGGCAGTAGCCCGCAGGCCGCCGGAGGGGAAGGAGGAGGCGTCCGGCTCGCCGCGGACCAGCTCCTTGCCGGAGAACTCCATAATGGCAGTGCCATCCCCCAAGGGGCTTACAAAGCCGTCGTGCTTCTCACTGGTGGTGCCGGTCAGGGGCTGGAACCAGTGGGTGTAGTGGGTGGCGCCCATCTCCATAGCCCAGCGCTTCATCACGCTGGCTACCACGTTGGCCACTTCAATGTCCAGCGGTGCGCCCCGGTGCAGGGTATTCTGTAAGCTCTTGTAAGTGGCGCTGGGCAGGCGCTCTTTCATTATATGCTCGTTGAATACCTTGCTGCCGTAGATCTCCTTTACGTTTGCTGCCATAAATTCTGCTCCTTACTTGCCGCGAATGCCGCCGCACCCAATCAAAACCTGAATAAAACGGCGCTGCGAGTCAGCCTGACCCACAGCGCCGCTGCTATCTACGGGTCGATTATAACGTACACGCCACAAAAAGGCAACAGACAAAAATGACGATTTTGTTATGGAGAGCAAATGGAATTTTGGAGCAAACGCTTTGATTTTGCCAAGGCAGCCCATCCGATGGGGGATGAGTATGACTTATAAGGTGTGGCAGGTGCGTTGTTCCGTGTGTTTTTTGGGTTGGGGATGGAGTCCTGTATACAGCAAAAAACAGGGCACGGACGGAGAGCGCAGGCAGAGTTTATGGAAAAGTTTCAAAGAAAATCCCGTGAAAATGTGTTACAATACGATCACACATCACCGCAATGGAGGAAATGAATATGGAGATCGAACGCAAATGGCTGGTGAGCGGCTGGCCCCAGGGACTGCCCCTGCGGGAGGAATTTCGGATGCGGCAGGGGTATATCAGTGTGCATCCTACCGTGCGCATCCGGGAAGAAGCGCTGACCGGAGGCGATACGCAGTATATCCTCTGCTTTAAGTCGGCGGGTACCCTGGCCCGGGAGGAGATCGAGCGCCCCATAGACCAGGAGCTGTTCCGCCAGCTGGAACAGAAGATCATTGCCAAGCCGCTGATCGGCAAGCTGCGCCGCAGCTATGCCCTGGGAGAGACCCACTTGCTGGAAGTGAACCGGGTGGATCAAGGGCAGCCTACAGAGTTTTGGTATGCCGAGGTGGAGTTTGACACGGTGGAGGATGCCCTGACATTCCGACCCCAGGATTGGGGGCTGGAAGAGTATCTCTGCCAGGAAGTTACAGACCAGCCGGGCCAGAGCATGGGGGCTTATTGGGAAAAGACCCGGGGCTGAGGTCTGCGGTACATAGAGGGACGGCAAAGGGAGAGCTTTGCCGTCCCTCTGCTTTGGATGGCATTTTTCACTGGGGATGTGCGTGTTAGGGAGCAGCAGTGCGGAAAAAAGGCAAAAAAGCCTCAGCCTTCATCATTCTGCTATGGAGAGTGAAAGTACATAAACACGCAAAAAATAGGGGAGAAAGGTCTGTTCTTTGGGGCGGAGGACAAAAGGAACACGAGAATATTTGTGCATAATGCATAAAAGTAATACTAATAATCCGACTTTTCTCCAAAAAATAAAAAAGAAGTGTGCAACGGGTCGAAAATCAGGTATAATGGAAGCTAGTAAAGTGTGCCTTTTACGGTACGAAAGGAGAGTGAGCAGATTGGCAGAGGAATTCGTGATCGAGATGCTCCATATCACCAAGGAGTTTCCCGGCATCAAGGCCAACGACGATATCACCCTGCAACTGCGCAAGGGCGAGGTACACGCCCTGCTGGGCGAGAACGGCGCGGGCAAAAGTACGCTGATGAGTGTGCTGTTCGGCCTGTATCAGCCGGAACATGGTAAGATCCTGAAAAACGGCAAGGAGGTTGCAGTCCGCAACCCCAACGATGCCAACGCCCTGGGCATTGGCATGGTCCACCAGCACTTCAAGCTGGTGGAGTGTTTCTCCGTGCTGGATAATATCATCCTGGGTGTGGAGCCGAACCGCATGGGCTTTTTGCAGAAGGCGGAAGCCCGCAAAAAGGTGGTGGCCCTGAGCGAAAAGTACGGTCTGAAGGTGGACCCGGACGCACTGATCAGTGATATCTCGGTGGGTATGCAGCAGCGTGTGGAGATCTTGAAGATGCTCTACCGTGACAACGAGATCCTGATCTTTGACGAGCCCACCGCTGTGCTGACCCCGCAGGAGATCGATGAACTGATGGAGATCATGCGCGGGTTCAAAAAGGAGGGCAAGTCCATCCTGTTCATCACCCATAAGCTCAATGAGATCATGGCTGTGGCCGACCGCTGCACCGTGCTGCGCAAGGGCAAGTATGTGGGTACGGTGGACATTGCGGACACCAACAAAGAGGAGCTGTCCCGCCTGATGGTGGGCCGTGATGTGCAGCTGCAGGTGGAAAAGCAGCCCGCTAAGCTCGGTGAGGTGATCCTGGATGTAGAGGGCGTTACCATGCACAACGCCCAGCACAAAAAGGATTCGGTCAAGAATGTTTCCTTCCAGGTCCGCCAGGGCGAGATCGTCTGTCTGGCTGGTATTGAGGGCAACGGACAGACGGAGTTCGTCTATGGGCTGACCGGTCTGGAGAAGATCGCTGCCGGCAAGATCACCCTGGGTGGCAAGGACATCACCCGGGCTTCCATCCGGGACCGCGCAAAACAGGGCATGAGCCATATCCCGGAGGACCGGCATAAGCACGGCCTGGTGCTGGATTATACGCTGGAGAACAATATGGTGCTGCAGCGTTACTGGGAGCCGGAGTTCCAGCACGGCGGCATCATCCGCAAGGATAAGGTGCGGGAGTACTCGGATCGGCTGATCCAGCAGTACGACGTGCGCAGCGGCCAGGGCAGCAGCACCATCGTGCGCAGCATGTCCGGCGGCAACCAGCAAAAAGCCATCATCGCCCGTGAGATCGACCGCGACCCGCAGCTGCTGGTGGCGGTGCAGCCTACCCGCGGCCTGGATGTGGGCGCTATTGAGTATATCCATAGCCAGATCGTGGCCGAGCGGGATAAGGGCAAGGCGGTGCTGTTGGTCAGCCTGGAGCTGGACGAGGTGATGAACCTCTCCGACCGCATCCTTGTCATGTACGAGGGCGAGATCGTGGGCGAATTTGACCCCAAAACCACCACCGTCCAGGAGCTGGGCTTGTATATGGCCGGCGCCCGCAAACAGGGGAGGGATTGATCCATGAAAAAGAATATGCTTTCCCGCAGCGGTGCGCAGGATTCCATCACCAGTGTGCTGGCAGCGCTGCTGTGCGTTGTCATCGGTCTGGTAGGCGGTTACCTGGTACTGCTGGCCATCAACCCGTCCCATGCATGGGGCGACGGTTTTGTCCGCATCCTGCAGGGCGGCTTCTTTGATGCGCCGTATGGCGTGGGCAAGGTCCTGGCCAACGCTGCACCGCTGATCATGACCGGTCTGTCGGTGGCGTTTGCCTTTAAGACCGGCCTGTTCAACATCGGTGCGGCCGGCCAGTATACGCTGGGCGCCTACGGTGCGCTGTACTGTGCCATCATGCTCAAGCTGCCCTGGTTCGTGTGCCTGCTGGTGGCTACCATCATGGGCGGCATCTGGGGTGCGATCCCCGGCTTCTTCAAAGCCTACCTGAACATCAACGAGGTCATTACCTCCATTATGTTCAACTGGATCGGCCTGTATCTGGTCAACGAGCTGATCTACCAGTACGGTACCGGTCCTATGTACGATGCCCGGAACACCCGTACCCTGAACCTGCGCAAGCATAAGGATCTGGCCCAGAGCCTGATCCCGGATTTTGGCTTGAACAAGATGTTCCAGACCAACAGCACCACCATCGCGATCTTCCTGGCCATTGCTGTGGCGATCCTGATCTGGGTGGTGCTGAACAAGACCACCTTTGGCTATGAGCTGAAGGCGGTGGGCCTGAACAAGAATGCTGCCCGCTATGCCGGCATCAATGAGAAGAAGAACATCATCCTCTCCATGACCATTGCCGGTGCGCTGGCTGGTTTTGGTGCGGGTCTGTACTATCTGTCTGCTGTCTCCGAGTGGAACCCGCTGAACTCCACCAGCCTGCCGGCCATTGGTTTCAACGGCATCTCGGTAGCGCTGCTGGCCAGCTCCAACCCCCTGGGCGTGATCTTCTCGGCCCTGTTCATCTCCCACATTTCGGTGGGCGGCGCGTTCCTTTCCACCAAGTACTACCCTACTGAGGTGGCGGATCTGATCAGCGGCATCATCATTTACCTGTGCGCTTTCTCGATGCTGTTCCGCGGCAAGATCCACACCCTGCTGTTCAAGCACAAAGACAAGACAAATGTAAACGCAGAGCCTGCCCCTGCAGAAAAACCGAAGGAGGGCAAATGATATGCTGCTTCTGATCAAATATACCTTGCTGTACGGCATCGTTTTGATGCTGGTGGCCCTGGGCGGTATGTTCAGTGAGCACTCCGGCATTATCAACATCGCGCTGGAGGGCATCATGGTCATCGGCGGCGTGGCGGGTGTGCTGACCCTGACCATGCTGCCGCCGAGCCTGCCGCCCTTTGCGGTGGTGGTGATCTCGGTGCTGGTGGCAGCACTGGCGGGCATGATCTACAGTTTGCTGCTGGCGTATGCCTCCATCAACCTAAAAGCAGACCAAACCATAGGCGGTACAGCGCTGAACTTGCTGGCTACCGCCATTGCCGTGGTCATCGCCAAGTACTTCAGCGAAAGCGGCAGCGCAAAGCTGACTTACTCCAATAAGCCCTTCCTGTTCAGCATTGGCGGGCTGGAGCTCAGCATCTTTGTCCCGCTGGGGTTGATCCTGTTGGTGATCAGTTATCTCGTTCTGTACAAGACCCGCTTTGGCCTGCGTCTGCGGGCCTGCGGTGAGCATCCCCAGGCAGCGGACTCGGTGGGCGTTAACGTGTACAAGATGCGTTATGCCGGCGTTCTGCTCTCCGGTGCGCTGGGCGCCATCGGCGGCATGGCATATGTGGTGCCCCCGGTGCAGACCTGGAACTTTGAAGTGGGTGTTACCGGCGCAGGCTTTTTGGCCCTGGCGGTCATGATCTTTGGCCAGTGGAAGCCCATGCACATCTGTGGTGCGGCCATGTTCTTTGCTGTGTTTAAGAGTCTGGCCAACATTGCGGACTCTACTTTCCTGGCACAGCTGCAATGGTCCAGCAACATCTACAACATGATGCCTTTTGTGGCCTCGATGATCATCCTGGCCTTTACCTCCAAAAACAGCATGGCACCTAAGGCGGAGGGCATCCCCTACGATAAGGGGTCTCGTTAACCAAATCACCTCCGGCCTTTTGATCGTGGGCGCGGCTTGCTTTTGGGCAGTCGCGCCCATTTTGTTTTCCGCTGCCGACCCCGAAAGGAGGGGGAGGAACAAAAGCCGGAAGGCAGGATGGAACGACCACTTTTTTTCGAAAAAGCGGGAAAAATCTCCACATTCCCCATATGTTCAGGAGCAATTTGCCGCTTTTGCAGGGAGGGGGTGCGTTTTTCGCTTGATTTTATCCCGGAAACCGGTATACTCTATAATTGACAAGGCCCTGCCTGCGCAACACTGTGCAGGAGAGCGCTGTCCTGTGCTGAAATGCAGATCGGAGAACCTGTGATGCGTATTTATGATTTGATCGCAAAAAAGCGGGATGGGGGCACCCATACCCGTGAGGAGCTGGAGGCCATCGTAGGCGGTTTTACCCGCGGCGAGGTGGCTGATTATCAGATGGCAGCTTGGATGATGGCGGTCTATCTGCGTGGCATGACCGATGAGGAGACTGCCGAGCTGACCGACGTGATGGCCCATAGCGGTGTCATGGTGGATCTGTCGCCTATCCCGGGGATCAAGGTGGACAAACACTCCACCGGCGGCGTGGGGGATAAGACCACCTTGGTCATTGCCCCGATCGTGGCAGCCTGCGGGGTCAAGATCGCCAAAATGAGCGGCCGGGGCCTGGGGCATACCGGCGGTACCATTGATAAGATGGAGAGCGTGCCCGGTACCCGCACGGCCCTTTCTCAGGAGGAGTTCTTTGCCCAGGTCAATCAGATCGGACTGTCGGTCATTGGCCAGAGCGAGGGCATTGCATTGGCGGATAAAAAAATGTACGCCCTGCGGGATGTCACCGCAACGGTCAGCTGCATCCCGCTGATCGCCTCCAGCATCATGTCCAAAAAGCTGGCCTCCGGCTCGGATGCCATCCTGCTGGACGTGACCACCGGCACCGGTGCATTTATGAAGACGGTGGACCAGAGCATTGAGCTGGCAAAACTGATGGTCTCCATCGGCACCCATCATGGCCGCCGCATGGCTGCCATGATCACCGATATGGATACCCCTCTGGGGCACAATATCGGCAACAGCCTGGAAGTTATGGAGAGCATGGAGGTCCTGAAGGGCCGCGGCCCGGCAGACCTGACCGAGGTGTGCCTGCAGCTGGCGTCCAATATGCTGGTGCTGGCAGGCAAGGGCAGCCGCGCCGAGTGCCGCGCCCTGGCCGAAGCCGTGGTGGCAGACGGCTCTGCTTTTGAAAAGTGCAAGCAGATGTTTGCTGCCCAGGGCGGTGATGTGCGGGTGCTGGAAGATTACAGCTTGTTTGACCAGCCCGCTGCAAAGTATGAACTGCTGGCCGAGCAGGACGGCTATATCGTCCAGAACGATGCAGAAAAGATCGGCAGTGCCAGTGTGCTGCTGGGCGCAGGCCGCCAGAAAAAGGGCGATTCGCTGGATTTTGCTGCGGGCATCGTGCTGCATAAAAAGCGGGGCGATTATGTAAAGGCCGGGGAGAGCCTGGCTACCTTCTATGGTGCGTCGGAGCGGTTTGCCGCTGCAGAGGCAGAGTACCGCAGCGGTCTTGCCTATGGTCCGGAAAAACCGGCTGAGGCACCGCTGGTCTATGCCCTGGTCACCCAGGATGGGGTAGAGCGTTTCTAAAAAAGAAGGGGGTCCCGTTCAGTGGGACGCCCAGGGTTCCCGAAGCAAGGCATCGGCTGCAGCAGCTGGAGTCGGCTGAAATGGGGCGTGTCTGAACGTCTCAGCACAGGTCTGGCTTTGCTTCGGGAGCTTTTTTGTGCGTTTGTTCCCCCTTCGCGGGACGATTATAAAAGAGAGGAATTGTTTGTATGAAGATCATTCTGGTGGGCGGCGGTAAAGTCGGCACAGCGCTGGCGCGGCAGCTCAGTGAAGAGGGCCATAATGTTACGGTCATCGACACTAACAAGCCCCGGGTAGAGCACATCAGTGAGGCCTATGACGTAATGGGCATTGTGGGCAACGGCGCTTCCATTGCCACCTTATATGAGGCGGGGATCGAAGAGGCGGATGTGTTCATTGCCATTACCGGCTCGGATGAGCTGAACCTGCTGTGCTGCATGTTTGCCAAAAAGGCAGGCCACTGCCACACCATTGCCCGTGTGCGCAATCCGTCCTACAGCCATGAGCTGGAGTTCATCAAAAAGCAGACGGGCATTTCGGCCATCGTCAACCCGGAGATGGCTGCCGCTATGGAGATCTCCCATCTGCTGCGGTTCCCCGGTGCCAGCAAGATCGATACCTTTGCGGATGGCCGTGTGCGGCTGATCAAGTGCGCACTGACCGAAGCACAGGGGATGGACGGTATGGCGATCCGGGATATCCTCTCCCGTCTGGGCAGTGATGTGCTGGTCTGCGCCGTGGAGCGCGGGGCAGATGTGCTGATCCCCAACGGTGATTTTGTGCTGCGCAATGGGGACCAGGTGACCTTCCTGGCTACGCAGGAAAGAGCACGGGATTTCTTCCAGAAGATCAATCTGCCGGTGCGTCCGGTAAAAAATGCCCTGATCGTCGGTGGTGGTGCGATCGCCTTTTATCTCAGCCAGGAACTGTTGGAGAACAAGGTGCGGGTCCGCATCGTGGAACGAGACCCCGCCCGCTGCATGCAGCTGGCCGAGGAACTGCCGGAGGCGCAGATCCTGAACGAGGACGGCTCCAACCGGGATTTTCTGCTTTCCGAGGGGCTGGGCTCTGCCGAGGCTTTTGTGGCGCTGACCAATATTGACGAGGAGAACGTGCTGCTGACCCTGTTTGCCAAAAAACATTCCAAGGGCAAATTGGTCACCAAGATCAACCGTCTGGAGTTTGACGATATCATCAGCGGGTTGGAGCTGGGCAGCATCGTCTATCCCAAGTACATGACCTGTGACTATATCGTGCAGTATGTGCGTGCGCTGCAAAACGAGGCGGGCAGCAATGTCAAGACCTTGTACCGCATCCTGGATGACCGGGTGGAAGCGCTGGAGTTTACGGTCCATGAGGAGAGCAAGGCCACGGGTGTGCCGCTGAGCCGCCTGCGCCTGAAACAGAACCTGCTGCTGTGCTGCATCATGCGCGGAGAACAGATCCTGATCCCCCGCGGCGGCGATGAGATCCAGGTGGGGGACAACGTCATCGTTGTCACTTTGGAGCACGGCCTGCACGACCTGCGGGATATCGTGGCGGATTAACGGAGGCGGACCAATGAACTATGCGATCGTTTTCCGGCTGCTGAGCTATATCCTGCTGTGCGAGTCAGCGCTGCTGATGCTGCCCGCCGCCACCAGTGCGATCTACGGCGAGTGGTCTGTGCTGGGTGCTTTTTTGATCACCGCAGCCCTGTGTGTTGTGTTTGGCCTGCTGCTGCGGCTGGCTAAACCCACCAGCAAAGTGTTTTATATGCGGGAGGGCTTTGCCACCACCGCACTAAGCTGGATCGTCATCAGTATTATGGGGGCAGTGCCCTTTGTGCTGACCGGCTGCATCCCGGACCCCATCGATGCTTTGTTTGAGACGGTGTCCGGCTTTACCACCACCGGCGCCAGTATTCTGCCTGCGGTGGAGGGGCTGCCCCGGGGCATCCTGTTGTGGCGCAGCTTTACCCACTGGATCGGCGGCATGGGCGTGCTGGTGTTTTTGCTGACGCTGCTGCCCCTGACCGGCGGTTCCCACGTCAACCTGATGAAGGCGGAAAGCCCTGGCCCGCAGGTGGATAAGCTGGTACCCAAGGTCCAGTCCACCGCAAAGCTCCTGTACGGCATCTACCTGGCGCTTACATTGGCCCAGCTGGTGTTCCTGATGGCAGGCGGTATGCCCTTGTTTGAGTCTCTGCTTACCGCTTTTGGCACGGCGGGTACGGGCGGCTTCGGCTTTAAGAACGACAGCTTTGCGCAGTTCTCGCCCTATATCCAGTGGGTCGTTACTATCTTCATGATCCTGTTTGGTGTCAACTTCAACTTCTACTTCCTGCTTCTGCTGCGCCGGTTCCGCCGGGCGGTGTCCAGTGAGGAGGTCCGGGCGTATCTTGGCATCATCCTGGTATCCATCGGCATCATTACGCTGAACATCCGCAGTATGTACAGTGGTTTGGGAGAGGCGCTGCGCCATGCAGCGTTCCAGGTGGGTTCCATCATCACTACTACCGGCTTCTCCAGCTGCGACTTTGACCTGTGGCCTACCTTGTCCAAGCAGCTGCTGGTGCTGCTGATGTTTGTCGGCGCCTGTGCAGGCAGTACCGGCGGCGGCATGAAGGTGAGCCGTATCCTGATCTTCCGCAAAACGGTGGGCAAGGAGCTGAAGCAGGCTATGCATCCCCAGGTGGTGGCACCGGTGCGGATGGACGGCAAACTGCTCAGCCACGAGACCATCCGCACTACCAATGTCTACCTCTGCGCCTACCTGTTTATCCTGGTGGCGTCGATCATGCTTATCAGCTTGGATGGGTTTGATATGGTGACTAACTTTACGGCTGTGGCGGCTACACTGAACAATATCGGCCCCGGTTTGTCGCAAGTAGGCCCGATGATGAACTTTGCGGGCTTCTCCAACCCAGCCAAACTGGTTTTGATCTTCGATATGCTGGCGGGCCGGTTGGAGCTGTTCCCCATGCTGGTACTGTTCCTGCCCAGCGCCTGGCGTAAGTTCTGATCTATACTCTGGCAAACAAAAAGCACCCCGTTGAGGGGTGCTTTTTTCTTTGTCGGATAGGGCAGCAGGAGAAAATTTAGGCGATCCCGATCCGGTGGTGGATATAGGCGGGTACCTTTTCCTTAGGGATGCCCAGCGCTACTGCAAATTCTCCGTTCAGGCTTTCCTCTGCCTGATGCATAAAATGCTCATCCACCCGGCCAAAGCGCTTATTCTGCCGTGCCATGGCACGTTTTTTGTGGTGGATGGAAACAGTCAGAGCAATCAGATCCCGGCAGTTATGACTTTTCAGGGCCTGCTCATAATGAGCGGCCAGCTCCTGTGCACTGCGGCAGTGGAATTCTTCGCTCTCCACCTGGGGGATCATGTCGATCAGACGGTTGGCTTCCTCTGCAGTGATCACTGCCCGCAGAGAGATCTTGGGGTTGTCCGCAGGGACATACAGCACGCCGTTCTGATACAGCGGTTCCAGCACATAGTAGGGATGTGCCTCCTCCAGACCCTCAAATCGGCGTGTTACCAGGTTTTTTACCCGGCATACACCCAGATTGCCGTACACAACATAATCGCCTTGCTTGAACATGAAAGACCTCCGTGACCTCCGCGTGCCGCAGATACTATACAAATAGGAAAAACCGTTCCATCTCCCGGCGGCACAGCGGACTCGGGGCGGGTGGTGCAACAGTGGAATCGAAATTGAAATTACGATTCTAAGATGATTATAACACAAATTTCAGAAAAAGTCCAAGGTGGGCGGCAAAGTCCCTATTACATAGAGGATAAGAAGGTGCAAAAAGCCCCCGCAGCGGCAAAAGTGCTGCGGGGGCAGGAGAACAGATCAAATCAGGAACGCTTGTGGCGGAAGTGCCGCTGTCCGTTGTAAAAACCAAAGCAGGTGCCGCATACACCGCCTACAAGATGCATGAAGTTGGCGATGTTGTCCCGCACAAACAGGATATCGTAGATCTGCTGTCCTAGATAAAGCCCTGCCACCAGCAGCATGGTCAGGGGGATGCCGCCGTCAAATCCAGACAGGGAAGAGAGCATGATCAGCATAAACACGATGCCGGAGGCCCCCAGCAGGGCACTGTAGGGGAACAGCAGGCATTGCAGCACGCCGGACACAAGGGCCGTGAGCAGGATCGCGCAGAGCAGGTCTTTGCTGCCGTACTTTTCTTCCATCGGGGGGCCGATGACCAAAAGCAGCAGGATGTTGCCCATAAAATGGTTCCAATCGGCGTGGCCCAGTACATGACCTACCAGCCGGATATAGAACAGCGGGTCCTTCATGGAGGAGCGGTATACGCAGAACAGATGACCAGTGGTCCATCCATCGGTCCAGCTGTCCAGCAGCAGTACAAGGACGCACAGCAGAGAGAAGGTCAGGATGACCGGGGAGTTATACTCCAGCCGCAGGGTGAAGGAGTTGCGTTTCATGGCCGGGGGCCTCCTTTTGTGTTTTTTGCCGGGCGGCAGGCCAAGCAAATGCTATTGTATCATATTTTGCCGGATTTTTCCCATTTTTGCGAAAAAACTCTTTTCCTCCCCTCAATTAGGACGAAAAAAGCCGCACCCAAAAGCAGGAACTGCAAAGGCTGCCTCCAAATAAGAAAACATTGGTTCTGGCTGAGAGATTTGCCC